>LWDU01033292.1_pt1 | contig 473306 bp, 410 predicted proteins | sample 727161 | NCBI WGS metagenome assembly LWDU01 (sample SAMN04566230, study PRJNA314399) | hydrothermal vent metagenome | isolation source: deep sea hydrothermal plume seawater | place: Mexico: Gulf of California, Guaymas Basin | collected 2004-07-11 | reverse complement strand
TAAATGCTCTGCTCTTAGAAACCTGAATGATTAGGTCTTCTAACGAATAAATCGTAAACCCAATATCAAATTCGGCGATTCCACCCACCGCACCTGGAAGCCCATCCGTAAAAACACGCAGACATGTGTAAATCATTGCATCGGAAGAATTATATATTCCGATATTATTAAACGCTAATTCTAATGAGGAGTCCGGTGTTACTCCATTGTATAAAGAGGGCCATTCTTCTTCAGCTGAAGCAGCTGAGAAAAAATTCGCGAGGAATATAAGTAAGAGATATACAGCAAATAAGTGTAGAAACTTCTTATTTTTTATTTCCGAAAATTTATTAATTGATCTGCGAGTAAAGAAACACAGTGCTTTTAGCCCATTAGAGCGCTTAATCCGGCACCTTAGGAAAAAGCTTAATTGTTTTAAATTTTTAACTAAACATACAAAATTGGTCACTCAGAGGCTTAAAAGGAGACACTCTAATTATACCCTGTTGAATGGATGGACGCATGCACATTCAAGTGGTGTAATGACAAAACGCTCCAAATATATGAGAACTATCTGGATGAGCTTTCCATCCGAGATTCCGGCAAAAATATAAATCTGAAGCCCCCTAAAATTGCGGAAAGGAGGAGATATGAGCAACACAGAATTAAGTAATATGGGCGGCCCTCAACCAATTGATAGTAATCATTACGCAACTCATCGAGCCCGAAACTACGCCTTAGTTATATTGACTGGTGCGTATTGCTTTAATTTTATTGATCGGCAGTTGCTGTCAATCTTACAAGAATCGATAAAATTAGACTTGGGTCTATCCGACAGCCAGCTAGGGCTCCTGACTGGTTTCGCTTTTGCTATGTTCTACGTTACAGCAGGAATACCGATCGCACGTTGGGCGGATCGAGGTAATAGAAGAAATATTGTAGCTCTCGCCATTGGTACCTGGAGCTTTATGACGGCTATTAGCGGTCTGGCCCAAAACTACCTCCAATTGTTTTTGGCTCGCATAGGAGTTGGTATCGGCGAGGCAGGCGGAAGTCCTCCTTCCCATTCAATTATTTCTGATATCTTCCCTCCAGAGCGAAGAGCGAGCGCTCTTGCGTTCTATAGCACTGGGGTCAATATTGGCATTTTATTCGGTTTTCTACTTGGGGGATGGTTAAACGAATTTTTCGGTTGGAGAATAGCATTTGCAGTTGTTGGTATTCCCGGTATTTTAATGGCGGGAATTATTCGGTTTACCCTTAAGGAACCAATTCGTGGTCTTAATGAAAACAAAACAGTTTCCGAAGAATTAGTTCCTTTCCGTGATGTAGTTGCTCTCCTTTGGAGCAGGCGATCATTCAGACATATGGCATTCGCCACCGGATTGAATTCTTTTGCAGCTTATGCGACCGTTAATTGGCAAGCTTCTTTCTTCATCCGCAGTCACGGTATGACTACTGGGGAATTAGGGACATGGTTGGCCGTGTCTTCCGGGTTGCTCGGAGCAATTGGGGTATTCGGAGGTGGGGTTCTTGCCGATAAACTAGCTCCTCGAGACAAACGCTGGTACATGTGGCTTCCCGCTTTAGTTGGGTTTATTAGTTTGCCGTTCTTTATTTTCTCGTTTTTGGCATCCAACCAATACCTCGCTTTGACCCTTGGATTTGTTCCAGGATTGCTATTCAACGTATATCTTGGGAATACAATTGCGACCACACATGCCCTTGTAGGGACACGAATGCGAGCTACAGCATCGGCTATCCTATTTTTTACCCTCAATGTAATAGGACTGGGCTTAGGCCCAGCATCGATAGGTATACTAAGCGATTATCTGGCGCCTACTTTAGGTATAGAGTCTCTCCGCTATGCAATAGTTTTCTTACTTCCGCCTGTAATGGCATGGTCTGCCTGCCATTTTCTGCTAGCCTCTCGGGCCCTTAGAGGTGATTTAGCTGCAGCACCGGATTAGGGGCTCTAGCGTTTCATCATCAAGTGCCCGATGCGAAGAATATTTCCTTTGTCTCCATGGACACAGGTGCATACAGTGAGCACATGGCCTCTTGCTCGATCAGATTAATGACGATCACATAACTGTAGCAACGACGACGATAGATGCTCCTTTGTATAGTCTGTTAGATTACTTCCTTCAATTCGGTATGTCAGTCCACACCCAGAGTACAACACACTTTTGGTATGATGGTTCCATTGCACCCCTATACATACTATTCTGGACGGACGGTTGATTAATTCTGTGAATACTTAGGAGAGCAACATGCTAGAAAAACCTGCAGTTGGCGTTTCGGCCAGATATCCCGTTACGCTCTTGTCGCGCTACGTATGCTTTGTGGTTTTAAGTCTCGCTAGCGTTTCCTTGATCGCACAAAGCATTAATTTTCGTCCAAATCCAGGCGATTGGCGCTACATAGGAGGGGACGCTGGTCACACCCGATCAACCCAGCTTAACCAGGTTACTCCTGCAAATTTTGCGGACCTGGAAATTGAGTGGACTTGGAGTGATGCTAGTTTTGGTTCTACTCCACCTCGCTCTACACCTGTGTATGCAAACGGTAAATTGTTCACTGTCGCGGGCGCTCGCCGCCATGTAGTGGCACTCGATCCTATCACGGGAGAAACTTTATGGAGTTTTCGGGAACCCAATACATTTCGATGGGAATACTCCATGCGGGCACCTTGGGGAAAGGGAATCTCTTATACTGAAATAGATGGCCGTGGTGTTGTACTAATTGTTACTCCTGCCTTTTTTCTCTACGCGCTAGATGCTGAGACAGGAGATCCTTTAGAAAATTGGGGCACGCCTGTTCAGCTTGAGGGATTTGAACAAACGGGGGTTGTCGATTTAATTCCTGACCTTATAGCCGATTGGGGGCCTTGGCTTAATTCGGGCGAAACCTATGACCCAGATATCGGAATTCCACTAGAACTAGGTTACATTACTAGTTCCTCACCACCTATAGTAGTAAACGACACCATTGTAGTCGGAAACTCGGCAGAGCAAGGATACAACCAAACTCGCACAGAAAACGTCCCTGGGGATATTCTAGGTTACGATGTGCGTACTGGTGAGTTTAAGTGGAAGTTTAATGTTATTCCGCGCCCGGGCGAGGTTGGTCATGAAACCTGGGAGAACGATGCTTGGTCCTATACCGGCGATGTGTCTTCTTGGGCGCCCCTTTCTGCTGACCCAGAACTTGGCCTAGTTTATATACCAACTAACGCAGCAACCATCGATTTTTTCGGCGGCTTCCAGCCTGGAGATAATTTATTTAGCGCGAGTTTAATCGCCATTGATGTTGAGACAGGAGAACGAGCCTGGCATTTCCAGATGGTCCACCATGACGTTTGGAATAATGACACACCTACAGCGCCGCTGTTGTTAGATGTGGAAGTTGATGGCAGGATGATACCGGGTGTCTTTCAAGCAACAAAACAAGCGTTCCTTTACTCCTTTAATAGAGAGACCGGCGAACCTATCTGGCCTATTATTGAGCGGCCTGTTCCAGCCTCATTAGTTCCCGGTGAAACGCTATCGCCGACCCAACCATTCCCAACCAAACCTGCTCCCTACGACATCCAAGAACTAAGCGTTGAGGGACTAATTGATTTCACTCCAGAGCTTCGGCAAGAAGCATTAGAAATTATTTCAGAATATAAACTAGGTGGAATATTTAATCCTCCAATGGAAAAAGATAACAGTGAGGGATTGATCGGTTCCGTCTGGTGCCCCGGAGAATTCTGGACCACCAGTTGCTGATCCATCAACAGGCATAATCTATACGGTTTCGCGCACCAATTGCGGTTGGCGCACTATCGTACCTGGCGAGGAACGCGACATTATCCTAGAGAGACCAACCGGTGTCACAATTGCAGATTATGCTGTGGGTATGGGTACACCGAATGGTGTTCGTGGCCCTCAGGGATTGCCACTCGAGAAACCACCTTATAGCCGTATTACCGCCATTGACCTAAACACTGGCGAGCATCTGTGGTGGATACCTAATGGTGGTACGCCAAGATTTGTGCAAGAACACCCAGCACTAGCAGGTATAGATATTCCCCCTACTGGCAATATCAATCACTCGGCTATGATGGTTACTCCTGAAATGCTCTTACACACTGCCATCGGAGATGATGGTCAGACCCCTTTTATATTCGCGATCAATAAACAAACGGGTGAACGCATGAGCATGATTGAGTCTCCCGGCCTCGGGATGTATGGCATGATGACTTACCAACATGATGGCAAACAACGCATAGTCTTACAGACAGCTGGGCAACTAGTAGCTTACAGCCTGCCCTCTGACGAAGACTAAGCATAGACAATTAGATAGGTGTACATCAAAGATTCAATCTTATTAAAAGGGAACCACATGAACACAACTGGACAATGCCTCTGCGGAGCAATCAAATACGAGCTACAAAATCCGCCGGCAATGAGTGGGGTTTGCCATTGCAAAAACTGTCAGAGGCAAGGGGGATCGGCTTTTTCGACGCTAGCGGGCGTAGCCAAATCCGACTTTGTGGTGAAATCGGGCGAAATGAAATTGTATAGTGATTCCGACACAGATACAGGTAACACCGTCGAGCGTTACTTTTGCGGTAATTGTGGATCCCCGATTTATTCTGCGGTCCCCGACTCTCCTGACGTTTTTTTTCTGAAAACAGGAACAATGGATGATACGACGACTTTCACTCCTCAATTTCATATCTGGTGTAGCAGCAAACAGAACTGGGTTGATTTAGCCGAAGACGTGCCTGCCATGCAAAAGGCAGAAGGTTTAGGCTAGGGATTAATTATGAAGAAACTACTAACAACAATAGCCCTCCTGCTCTGCTTTTCCGCTACTACTGATGTTGATATATGGTTTTAAATATGAAAAAAGTTAGCGCTGTGTATTAATAATAATTGAGTGTGAAGTTAATAAAAAAATTTTAAGGAAAACTCGTGAAACAACTGGCAGTGGTAACTTTTTTTTGTATGCTTTGTATTATCTCGTTCACCGCACCTGCGGCTGACTCTGAGCTTGGCTTAAGTCTCACAGCGTTAGATCATTACATTAGAAAGCCTGATTCAAATTATGAGTATGAAATTATTAATACTATAAATGAAGAGGGGTACAAAACTTTCGTTCTAGAAATGACTTCTCAACAATGGCTCACGGAAGCAGAAGTGAATTTCCCCATTTGGGAACACTTTATGATTGTGATTGTTCCAGACGTCGTCAAAAGCGACATAGGATTCCTGACTATTACTGGCGGAAGTAAAGCAAATAATGCCCCCACTGCCCCGCTTCAAACTGACGTTAAGCGAGCATTGGAAACGAGCACTGTAGTCAGCACATTATATATGGTGCCTAACCAACCTTTAATTTTTTCAGATGATGGTGGGCTTCAACGAACCGAAGATGCAATCATCGCTTACACTTGGGATAAACACCTTAAAACTGGTAATAACAAATGGCCTTTAAGATTGCCCATGACTAAAGCCGCTGTAAGAGCTATGGATACGGTTACTAATTTATTGGCTAGCAGCCAAGGTGGCGGTATAAAGGTTGAGCAATTCGTAGTTGCTGGAGGGTCAAAGAGAGGATGGACAACCTGGACTACTGCGATCGTTGACGATCGCGTAGTAGCCATTATGCCTATAGTCATCGATGTGCTGAATCTAAGCGAATCCTTCAAACATCATTTTTCAGTATATGGTGCATACTCTTTAGCAGTCATAGATTATGTAACTAGCGGCAACGTTAACTGGATAGATACTCCAGAGTGGGACGCGTTAATGGATATTGTAGAGCCCTATGAATACAGAAATCGTCTTGAACTGCCTAAATATTTGTTAAATTCAACAGGGGATGAGTTCTTCCTACCAGATTCTTCTCAATTTTATTGGGATGATTTAATCGGAGAGAAGCATTTGCGTTACGTACCTAATTCCAATCATAGTATGGATGATACTGATATTTTTGATAGCGTTGACGCTTGGTATCATGCAGTTGTTCATAACATAAAAATGCCACGATACTCTTGGGACTTAGCTGAAGATGGAACGATTACGGTGTTTACCCTAGATGAACCTGAAGCGGTCTTGCTCTGGCAGGCATACAATCCAAATAATAGGAATTTCACACAAGCAGTTATTGGGCGAGCTTATGAAAGTTCTTCTTTACCCGAAATTGAACCGGGTGTTTTTCAGGTCAAACTAGATCCACCTGAAGAAGGCTATACTGCCTATTATGTTGAAATGCATTTTCCCAGCGGGATAGACGTACCTTTTAAGTTTAGCTCAGGAATTAAAATTGTACCTGATACCAAAGAATATGCGTGGCAATTCAAACCTGACAGCTCGCGGGGGAGATAACACTTAGCTGAAACCTCTCACGAAAAATCTGCCGAGTTATAAATATAAATTACAGAGCGGCTATCTAATCTGGCGATATGGCACTATTACCACATCCAAGCTTAAAAAAATGGGTGAGGCTACACAAATCAATAAGTGAACCGAACATCATTCCTCCTCATCAGCCTTACTTGAACGGGCTTTCTTGTAAGCCTCTTTCGCTATCTCTTTGGCTTCCTTAGCTTCTTTCGCTTTGCGGTCTTGTTCCTCGCTTTGCCATGTTTCTATGATGCCCTCACTAAGAATTTTCTTTCTTCTCTCTTTGTCCACTTTATCTGGAAGGACGATGTCTTTAATAAATTTAGAAAAATTGAACATGAGCTCCGTCCTATCTTTTTTAGCTACTACCTATTACTAGTATGAGCGCAATAGAAATAGATATGCTAGTAACTTTTACATTTTGTATGGTCTGTCCAATTGATTAGAATATTTAAATTAGACTAGTGTTGGATAATTCAGCGCTTTTAGGGTAAAACCATGAAATAAGTCGCAGAGAATAGTAATTACTTTCCTACGATTTTAATACTTAATAGATTTTAGGAGTTTTGCGTTATGAAATATATAAGTTCGTTAGTTTTTTTAGTTTCAGTTACATTTTCTTCCTTAGTATTTTCCCAAGTAGGAATAAAATACGATATTAATGCTAGCAACCCTTTAGGTGTTGCGGCCGCGATGGATAAATTCTATGCTTCATCTACAGGACAGGCTGGATCAGGCTCGGTCACCTTGTACCAGTATGTGGCAAATGGTGATAATCCAGCGACCCATGCGTTTCTTGTGAGCTTTTCAGATTTTGAGGACATGCAATCAACTTTTGCAAGAAATGCCTTGTCACAGGATTGGGCTACTTTTTTGGTAGAACTAAGCTCGGCAGCTGAACAAGTTAGCTCAGTTATGTATAGATCTACAGGTCTCAATGGCGGTGATCCTTCTAAAGTGACTTCGGCCAATACAGCCAATTACTGGACATACATCAGCGTATCTAATCCGTCAGCTTATGCTTCAGCATGGCAGGCATTGATAGCGCAGAATGCGGATGTTGATTTTACTAGCGGGCTTTCCGAAATTTTGGCGCATGGTAAGAGTGATATTACTCATGTCGTAACTCAAACAGCTAATGACTTGCCTACCCTGTTAGGAACTCCGAATAGTGATTTGAACGGATGGGGAGACTTTGTAAGTTCTGTATCGGGAACTAGAACAGTCATTACTAGAGATGTACTGACTAGGCTAATGAATTGGACTAATGCTAATTAGCATCTACTAATAAATTAAGTATTAGAGCCGCTCAGAATAAATTATCCTAGGTGGCTCTAATTTTATTAATCATTGCGGTGCCCCCCCTGTCTGTGCTGGCGCAGAAGTGGAAGTTCCCCCAGAGTTCGATTGCGACTGTGACGACCTCATTCCCCTATTTATCCTAGCACGCTCTTGAATGTACTCTTCCACTTGTCTTTCATAATCTTCACGCACATACCTTACTTCGTCAAGTCGGCCAAATAAGCCACGTGCGGCGGCCAACAATGCTTGGTCAACATCATCCTTAGACTCTAAAGACTCTAAACCAACTATTGCATTTGAAAGAAAATTCTCTGATTTCGAAACGTTAGCATTCATAAAGTGATACTTTCCAAGATGGAAATTGACCAGCGCAGTATACAAATTATCTCTTCCAAATTCGTTTTCATAAATATTGAGTGCATTCTCGAAGGAACGCTCTGTTATAGGTAAGTTAGATCCTTCGCTTAGAATAATACCAGCCTGAACATTTACATCAGCAAAATTTAATGAGGATGTACCATAGATATCTCCGATTATATTTATTCCTCTTTCAAAAGCACGCCTTGACTTTCCTCTATTTATGGGCAAATTTGCGCGTCCTTCATCAAAATATACAGAGGCTAAGGATTCGGAATTTCTTCCAAATACTTGTATATATATCTTAACGGTCTTCGAAAATTCTCTGGCGGATTCTTTGTGTTGATCGACATCCATTAGGTTAAGCGCATAGTTGTAGCTGAGTGCCGCTGTTGGCTCAGAATTCTCATCAAATAAAGACTGAGACAAATCAAGGGCTTTTTTGGCAAATTCTAATGATTCCTTTGGTTTTCCTTCTTGATTTAAAGATTGAAAAGTACGATATGCATCATTGAATTGTTTAGTTATGTCTTCAGTCTGTGCTGACGCACTAATTGTCAGAGCACTTGATAGAACAATTAGGAGTAAATTAATACGCAAACAGAATCGGCCTAGCTGCTTCAGAATATTGGCTACTTTCATCGCTGTTCCTTGAGGTTCCAGTTCGGATACCTTTTCTTATCTTTGTCTAGTAGCAGTGGAGCAAGAACAAAACAATTCAGTACGAACTTCCGCTTCTTTTTCTGCCACGAGCTGGGTAATTTCACCACTCTTACTAGCCTTGATCTTAGTACAAATTTCCTGACATGTCCTTTATCGGAGTGGTTATCCCGTATGGTTATATCAAGCTTGAATGTCACTGATGTTTTTACTTCACCTCCGGTCGTAGTTATTGATTGGCAACAATGTTTACAAGCTATCCGTTTCAAACACCGCGAGATTCACCTGGCCTTCAAGGCCTGAGCTGCGATTGCTGCTGATGGCTTGATACTCGGCGGATTGTGCCATCTGCAACAATGCCCGCGCGTTTGGATAGCGCACCGCGGCAATGCTATCCCACTCAGCGCCACCAATAAACGTAGTCTGACACACGCCAGAGAAGATAATCTCAGCACCGATGCTGGCAAGAATCCTTCCAACATCTCTGCCATATTGAGCGTAGTCATCGGCCCCTGCACCACTATTGCTGAACTTAAGAAGATTTACCATAACTACCGGCCTGTCTGGAAGTTGCATAAGTGCCTGAGCCTGCTCTGGAGTTGGACCCATGGCGTTCAGGCCTAGCTCCTGGGCGTTTACTATTTTGCTGCCGCCGAACAAAGTTCCCAAGGCAGCAAGCCCAGTTGCCGCACCTAAAGATGTAATGAAGCCTCTTCTTGAACTATCGTTTTCTATTTCACTCTTTGCTTCGTTCTCGGATTCACTCATGCCAGACGCCCTTTTAGTTTTTACTGAGCTTACAATAAAAAGGAAAGTGAAACAGAAGAAAAAGATCACTTATAATTAACTTGAGTGCTCTAATAGTAAATCTCCCTATTTCCTCCAATCGAATATAAAGAGGCAGCCGCACGATCGCAGATACCGATTATATTGCAGGGGAATCAGTCAGCTTTGCAGGTACAGCAACTGACAGTGATGGAACGATTGTAACCACTCAATGGTTAGTGAGGGTGCTGAAGCAGCTCTGGGCTTGAGTGCAACTATTTCACTACCGAACAGATCAACCGTTATCACTTTCAAAGCTACTGATAATGATGGGGACAGCTCGACAACAAACAGCCACAGTTACTGTTGCAACTCCCACTTTTGGCATGATGGTTCCATTGCGCTCCCATACATACTATATTGCAATTGTTGTTAGGTGTTTTCGAATATTTTGTAGAACGCCTAATGAAATTAGAGATGCTAAATTATTAAGAGCTTTGTCCAGTAAAGCTTGTTAGCAATGAATAAACTAAACAAACTAAGGTATAAAGCAATGAAAAAAAGTAAAGTTGGCCTATTTTTTATACTCCTTGCGTTAGTTCCTGTCGCAAACTCCCAGGAAAGTGAAGCTTTTAATCAGATGAAGAAGATGCTCGGAACTTGGGAAGGCACAATCTCTGTTAGTGATGGAACGGTTATCGAAACCACGTCAGAATTTAAACTAATTTCCGATGGAGCAACCATCATAGAAGCCATAGTAGAAGACGGAGTGGAGATGGCAACAACTTATTCAGATAAAGATGGTGAGCTAGTCGTAAAGCACTATTGTGCACTCGGGACGGAACCAATTTTCGAGCCCTCATCTGTTTCTGGGTCTGAGCTAAATCTAACTCTCATTTCAAATTCGGGTTACACAGAAGGGCAGGATGATTTTGTAACCTCCATAACATATCAATATGAGCAATCAAATCCTGACTCAGTCATTGTTCTTTCGACAGTTTCTCAAGGAAGTGGTGCTCTTTCGAGAAGAGGTACGCTAAGCAGAGTTCAATAAATATAAGGGATAACGATTGATTTGGTGGTATTTGACCTGAGTTTTGTCGAAGAGCCATCAAATTGATTGGATTCTATTAAGTATATAGTAGAGTTTTATGGTGAAGGCTGGTAAAAGCTAATTTGGCGGAAGAGGCATGCGTCGAACTTCATCAATATAACCATATAATACAATGACTTATAACTACCCTTTTCTTCTTCCTTCCCACAGTATCCAACTTGGTACCCAATTCGAAATGGAGAAATAACAGCGTAACTCCCCTCTTCACTCTATACAAAAACCAAACTACCCTACCCCCCTTTTTCCACACACCGCCCAGTCAGCACACCCACCCCCGGGGCATCCCCCCCTTTTTTTTTCACCAGATGGGACTCCTACTATCTATGTATTACTAATCTGCTCGAACGATGTGGTAGATTTGGAGAATAAAAAAAGCACTACTCCTTACTTTTATGTATGGTGGCCCAGCAATGGGTTGCACTGAGTTGATTGTAGTCATGATATCTCTGCACGTATTTACCCTAACCTCAATTTTATCGCCAAGAGACAGTAATAATAAAACTGCGGTATGTTAACTCTGCATCCGCTCATCTCAATAGCCTCTACCGACAGGAATCGTCATGAACTTCGATATACCACAGGACCTGCAAGATTATCTGCAAGAGCTGGATGAATTCATCGAGCAGGAAATCAAACCCCTGGAGCAGGAAAATGACAATATCCGTTTTTTCGACCACCGTCGTGAGGATGCGCGGACCGATTGGGACAAGGACGGCCTGCCTAATGAGCAATGGGAAGCACTGTTGGCCGAAGCCAGAAAGCGGGCCGATGCCGCCGGGCATTATCGCTATCCTCTGCCAGCGAAGTACGGTGGCAAGAATGGCAGTAATCTGGGCATGGCGATTATCCGGGAACACTTTGCCTCCAAGGGTTTAGGCCTGCATAACGATCTACAGAATGAGCATTCCATCGTCGGTAACAATGTCGGCCTACTGTTAATGCTTGCCTATGGTACCGAAGCGCAACAGGAAGAATGGCTGCCCTTGATGTTGGAGGCCAAACGCAAATTTGCCTTCGGCATTACCGAGCCGAATCACGGTTCAGATGCCACCCATATGGAAACAACCGCGGTGCGCGAGGGCGACGACTGGCGCATTAACGGTGAGAAGACCTGGAATACCGGTATCCATACTGCACCCTATGACATGGTGATGGCGCGTACCAGCGGTGTAGCAGGTGATGGCCACGGCATTACTGCATTCCTGGTTCCCACCGATGCGAATGGCTTCAAGGTGGAAGAGTACCTGTGGACCTTTAATATGCCCACCGATCACGCCCGTGTTTCATTAACTGATGTTTTGGTGGATGAGTCGGCGGTGTTCGGAGGCGAGGGGCTTGGCTTGCAAGTCGTGCAACATTTCTTTAACGAAAATCGTATTCGCCAGGCGGCGTCGAGTCTGGGTGCGGCGCAATATTGCATCAACGAATCAGTGGACTATGCTCAGAAGCGGGCACCGTTCGGTAAACCGCTGGCGGTGAATCAAGGTATCCAGTTTCCGCTGGTGGAGTTGCAGACCCAATGCGAGATGCTGCGGGCACTGATACACAAGACGGCCTGGCAGATGGATACCATCGGCAACTTCGCCGTTTCCGATAAAGTGTCCATGTGTAATTACTGGGCAAATCGCCTATGTTGCGAGGCGGCCGATCGCGCAATGCAGGTGCACGGCGGTCTTGGTTACTCCCGTCACAAACCATTCGAGCACATCTACCGTCATCACCGTCGTTACCGTATCACCGAGGGCGCCGAGGAGATTCAAATGCGCCGAATCGGCGGTTACATGTTTGGCTTTATGAACCAGCGAGTGCCAAAAGGCGTGAAGGAATAGTCGACAGTGTCAGAAAGCAGCGACCAGTCCATCGATGACGCCAACCCCGAAACCGATGGGAAATTCGAAGCCAGGCTGGAAGCAGTACTGATCCACCAACTGCCCGGCTGCGAGTCACTAATTTCCACAGAACGCCTGTCAGGCGGCGCCAGTCAGGAAACCTACCGGCTACTGATCAAAGACACAGATTCCCCGTCAGGCCAACGTAAACTGGCTATACGGCGTGCCACTGGTGGCGTGAAGACTTCGACCTCAGAGCTGGGTTATCCCGGCATCGCCACGGAGGCGATGCTGATGCAATATGCCAGAGCGGCCGGTGTACCGGAGCCGGAAATCTATTATGTGTTGACCGAAACCGATGGCCTGGGTGAAGGATTCATCATGGAGTGGTTGGAAGGGGAAGCCCTGGGTGCCAGGATAGTTCGCTCGAAACAATTCGACGCGATACGACCCACCCTCGCCTACGAATGCGGTAAGGCCATGGCACGGATTCATAACATTGATCTGGGAGCCACGGGTCTGGCCCAGGAATTGACGGTGATACCGCCAGCTAATTTTGTCCAGCAGACCTGGGGCCGATACCGGGGGTTCGACACAGCACAACCCATGATCGATTACACTGCTCGATGGTTACTGGATAATCTCCCAGACAATGTCGACAGCTGCTTGGTACACAGCGATTTCCGCAACGGCAATTTTCTCTTAACGAAAACTGGTATCACTGCTGTGCTGGATTGGGAACTAGCCCACATCGGTGACCCCATGCGCGACCTTGGCTGGATCTGCACCCGCTCCTGGCGTTTTGGTGGTGCAGCACCGGTGGGTGGATTTGGCGAATACAGGGATTTGTTCAGAGGCTACGAAGAGGAATCCGGCCGCGTTGTGGACCCTGCACATGTCAGATTCTGGGAAGTATTCGGTTCGTTCTGGTGGTCAGTGGGTTGCTTGGGCATGGCGCAGCAGTATCGCAGTGGGCCTGATCGCACCGTAGAGCGTCCCGCCATCGGCAGGCGCTCATCGGAATGCCAAGTGGATTGCGTCAACCTGCTGATCCCCGGTGAAGTAGCTCTAATCTCGATGCCAATCTCAAGCGAGACCGAAGAGCTGCCGCGCGCAGACGAACTACTCAGTAGCGTGCGAGACTACCTGCTTCAGGAAGTGATGGAGGCGACCACAGGCAGACTCAATTTCCTCGCCCGGGTGGCGGCGAATTCCCTAGACATTGTGCAAAGGGAAATGGCCATTGACTCAGAGCATTTGGCGCAGGAAGAGAGCCGACTGCAACAATTCTTTGATAGTGAAGACAACCTGTTTAATCTGCGTTGGCGCTTGGTGCAGGGGTTGCGTGATGGGAGTATTGAATTGGACAACCATGAGTTGCAGGCACATCTTCGACAGACGGTGGTGAATCGGGTCGCTATTGATCAACCTGGTTATGCTGGATTCAAGCAGGCAACAGGAGATGAATGAGATACCTGCATCAACTTAGACGTAAAGGCGGCTACTATTGAGCCCTCATCGAGGCGCTAATGAATAAACGTCCCATCCGCATTACCTCAGTATTCGGCACTCATTGATAACGGTACATATACTGCTGCTGAGTTGGCTGTTGCTGATCATAGCTTAAATACCACCAATATTGATCTAATTGGACTGTCAACATTAGGGATAGAGTACATACCTTATGGGTAACTTTTTCTCAGAAACGTACGCTTAATCCAATTCTGATCTTTCTTTTACTTGTGAGGTGAGTATGGTAGATCAATTAAATGAGCAGATTTGGAAGGAAAAAGGCCTTTATCCTTCGCGAGATAAAAATGGAATATTATAATGAGAAGCCAGCTACAAGAATAAAGAAGAATCGATTAAAGATAAAAGGTAGCCTCTTTAGGGCGCCCCATATTTTCCCTATGACTACCGTTAGAATTATATTTGGTATTAAATAGTTTATGTTCCCAGGCAAATATGCATTAGAAAATGCTGATCAAGCAGCACTCATCATGGCAGAAACTGGTGAATCAGTGTCATATGCCGAACTTGAGTTGCGCTCCAACCAACTTGCGCATCTACTAAGAAAGCACGGGCTCAAGCGGCTGGACCACTATGCAATATTTATGGAGAATAACCTCAGATTTATAGAAGCTTGCAGTGCCGGTGAACGCTCCGGTCTCTATTACACCTGCATTAATTCCTATCTCAAAGCCGATGAACTGGCTTACATTGTCAATAACAGCGAAGCGAAAATCATCATCACGTCAGCAGCAAAAGAGCCGGTCGTGCAAGAGGCCCTGATTGATTGTCCCAATGTTTCTCTCTGCCTCGTAGTTGATGGAACCGAAGAAAATAGTAGGGGTGTAAACTACCAATACGCTATAGAACAATTCCCCAAAACCCCGATTACGGATGAGTATCTTGGCCGAAGTATGCTGTATTCATCTGGCACCACGGGCCGTCCCAAAGGTGTGATTGGCCCTCTTCCTGAAGAACCTCCGACGGAAACCCTGCCAGTTTCAGATTTTCTGCATGAACTTTGGCATTACCGACCTGGTATGGTTTATTTGTCACCGGCACCACTCTATCACGCTGCTCCGCTGTCGGCTGTGTCGCTAACGATACGCTGCGGGGGAACAGTAATCATTATGAAACGATTCGATCCGGAGCTTTATTTAGAGCTAGTGAAGAAATACAGCGCCACGCATAGCCAACTCGTTCCTACCATGTTTAGCCGGATGCTAAAACTACCGCAGGAGATACGAGACAAAAGCGATGTATCATCTCTTGAGATAGCCATTCACGCAGCTGCTCCCTGCCCGGTGCAGGTGAAAGAAGAAATGATCAACTGGTGGGGCCCCATTGTTCATGAGTATTACGGGGCAACGGAAGCACTCGGTTTTACAGCATGCAACAGCGAAGAATGGCTCTCCCACAGAGGAACGGTTGGGAAAATAATGTTAGGTGAACTTCACATTCTCGATGAAGAAGGAAAAGATTTACCTCAGGGTATCCCCGGAGAAATATGGTTTAAGACAGCGAATGAATTTTCGTACTTCAATGATGTTGAAGCAACAGCTGCAGCAACATCTGCGGATGGCTCCATGAGTACAGTGGGCGATATTGGATACCTGGATGAAGACGGTTTCCTTTATCTGACAGATCGCGCAACATTCATGATTATCTCTGGCGGGGTAAACATCTATCCTCAGGAAACCGAAAATTTACTTATTACGCACCCGAAGGTCGCCGACGCAGCAGTATTTGGCGTGCCGAATGTCGACCTCGGTGAAGAAGTTAAAGCGGTGATTCAACCGATTACTGATGTTGCACCAGGGGATGACCTGGCCCGGGAATTGATGAATTTTTGCCTGACACAACTGTCACGCCAGAAGTGTCCACGATCAATTGATTTTGAAACCAAATTACCCAGATTACCCACTGGCAAGCTATACAAGAGACTGCTCAGAGACAAATATTGGGCGAAGTCTTAGGCTGACTGCTTAAAACTATTAAGCGATGACGTTCAGTGCACAGAGCATATCTTCCCAGGTGCGGAAATGATATTGCTCTACTGTGGTCCGCACAGTTGACTTAAATATTCCGTATCCCACCGTGCATACTCTTCTCAGTAAAATTGTTCCTGGCCTCGAGCCTGAGCGAGTACGGATTCGGGAATTGCATCTCCGACTACGATTCCCTGTAGCTCTGCCTTGGTGAAGTAATAGCGGGCGTTCATCATTTCATCCACTGATCGAAGGCCGTAACGAGCTTCGACCGTAGGATCAGGGTTCGCTAAGTTGTCGGCGGAGTTGTCAAACCACCAGGTCACATGCATCTTCGCGCCGGGCGGAACGAATCTTGGTACTTTGTACTCATAGTGGAATTGCCAGTTGAAGTCGTAGTCGAGTACCCAGAGGAGGGTTTCCAGCTCGTCTACCCCTAGAAGTTGCAATTCAAGCTTGACGGCTTTTCCGCGATAGTGAGAATGGGGGGCCAAGCGCAAGCAGGAGAATGTCTTCCTGGATCGTGTGCTTGTGAGTCGCCATATAGTTGGGATCGCCTGGTGGAATCACAATGTCAGTGTTCATTGGAATCGTGTTTTGAACTACGTAATCGATTACATCACCCGGCTCATGGAAGAGGAAACCACCGGCGGTGTTATCTTCCACTGATGAACAAACTACTAACAACAATAACCCTACTCTGCTTTTGTGTTGCTGCTAACTAGCCGAAATAAATTTGCGGTAAGGAGTCTAGCCAACCAAGAAATAGGTTGATGAGTTGCGGTGGACGGTGATAAACCAACCCTTCTATCGATTCAACCTAGCTCCGGGTTGTTAGTTGATCACCACCGTCGCTTGCATCTCAGGATGCAGCGCGCAGAAGATCTGATAGTTGCCCGGCTCATTGAAAGAAATTTCGTAGGTGCCACCAGTACCCAGCACTCCGCTATCAAACTCGCCGGGACGAGGATTAATGGACGAACCAGCCGTTACTGTATGGGGTACTCCGTCAGCGTTACCGAACCGGATGGTTTCACCCACGTTGGCCTCAACACTGCCAAAGCTGAAGTTCATGATCGGTGCAGCCACTGCGTCTCCATAGCTTATAGTACGGATCTCGAGTAGCTCTCCTGGCGAGGAAGCGAGGGGCCATACGCTGGGATTGAACATGGAGAATACCCCACCCTGGGGATCGAATTCGGGTACCACGTAAGTATGCATCATCCAACTCGGCATCACCGGCACGAAGACACCACCGCCCGCCGCACACTCCTCAGGAGTTGCGCTTGTTGCGGTTACCTCGACCTCATCACTGACGTCGTTTGCGTTTTCTACGGTCCCACCGGCACAGGTATTGTGGTGCACATGCCAATTGTCAAGATCACCCGCGAAGGCGTCGGGATGTTTCTCACTGAGCGCAAGATTAAACACTGCGCCCACAGGCCGGAAACCGTCTTCTCCCATAAATTTGTCCTCATCGCAGTATCCTATGTCGGGCCTAGGAATCCGTTCACCACCTTCTTTAGCAAACAGGATCATTTGGGGTCGATCGGGATTGAATCCCATGCCAGCCCCAGGGTCTGTCACATGGATTCCCATGTTCGCGGTCTGGGCTGAGGATACGTTAAGACCTGCCGCGCAGGCATCGTCAAGTGTCTCGTACTGCAAGACTGCAGCCTCGACCCGAGCGAGCTGGCCAAGCAATTCTCCGAGTGTGTCGCGGTCCATTTCAAGGTAGTCGGGGATTTCACCACCCGCATCGTAGATCGCTTTGAGCTCGACATAGGAACACTCTTGGGCGAGCTGCTGACATCGAACCTGGCGGCCTAAAGGCCCCTCGATAAGGGTTGCCACAATGTCTTCGCCCTGACGTTGATATACGTAGCGGCTGAATCCGTAAGCTCCTAATGGCTCGTCTGGAGTGACATCAGGCAGCGATCGATCATTTGGAGGACTTACCAGTTCGGCGACCTGTGCCGCGTAGTCAGGAAGAACGACTTCTTGTTGAGGGTCGGTGGTCTCCGAGCAAGCGGGTATAGTTAAAGCCACTACCATCGCGCTTCTTATCAATCGTCGCATACTTCCTTCCCACAGTTTATATGTTTTAGGTTGAGGCTTAGCTTGCTTGACAGCTGTGGCGGTTAGCTTTTGCTTTTGCATACCAAAATCCTCTAGGTTGACGGCATCTCATTTTGAAATAGGCCGGATACCGTCAAATATCTTGGATTCAGAAAGAGGTGCGTGGAGTTCAATAGAGTTAGTATACACAAAAAAGCCCTAAACTATAGGGCTTTGAGGACTTCTGTGGAGTTCTCCAGAGTTTACTGGAGTAGTATTTGGTGGACATCTTATCAGAAAATTGGAACCCTTATATTACAACCCTCCTGGAGTGGAAGAAGCAGCTTCAAGCCTTAGCAGCTTAACTCATAAGGTCGGCTGCTCGATCCCCGCAGCGTCTCGTTCAGCAGACGACATCTGGTTAATCCCCAAAACGCCAAGCAGGCCTTGTACTCTGGTAACCTCGGATGCACTCAAGTCGGCGATAAACCGGTCTGCGGCTAAAACCCAAGCATCGCGGTCGTCGGCACGAGCGGCGGCATCCAATGCAGCGAACATTTCCATGCGTTCAGCGCTGGGACCTGCAGAATATCCTGTAGCTCCAGCCACGCCATCTGTCGACGTGGCACGGGCAACACCATCTTGTCGCTGCGGTACAAGCGCGAATGAAACATTCCGAATCCGGTCAGCATCAGCCTCATCGGCCATCCAGCAAGCATTAGGTATCTCGATACCTGCGGTGCGGTAGGGCAGCCAGAAGTTGAGGCCGGCGAACGGGCCGTTCGAAGATGGAACGAACCAGACGTGCAACATGTGCAGAGTCTGACCATTTTGGGCAAACTGGGGATGGTCATGCCACGAGGCAAGATCGCTATCAAACGGGAGGGGTACATCGGTGTCCGGCACGTCAATGAACGAGTAAGCCGCCCCTACGAGTCGGTCCTGTCCATCGATACTAGCAAACAAAAGTTGGTCTGGTGTATTGACGTCCAAATTTTTTCCCCGCATGGCACGGGTAATGTTCACATAGTGCTCACCCATGCCGGGGATATCCCCCAAAACGGGATTGAACCCAGCGGCTTTGGCGGCTTCCGGCGTGCTAAGAGAAGCGAGTTCCTGCCGTAAAGAGGCCACCTGCTCACGATCCGTGTCGGGCAATCCGGTCCACGGTGGCGTCGCAAGATCCGTACAGCTCACTACCGGACCCATGTGAGCATGATCATGGGAATCGTGTGCCTGAGAAAATGCTGAAAGAGGAGTAATAATGCTAGCTACCACTATTGCGGCGCTGACGACAGACATGATGCGGAACATTTGAAACCTCCAATATATAAGGATAATCAATACAACAACGAAATTATACCAAGTATATAGGGAAAATAAAGAAAGCACGTTTTTGAATCTTACTGAAAGGGAGTTTGGCGGAAGGGGCAGGAGTTGAACCCACTTTTTTAACGCCATATTCATTGATCTACAGCGGTGACAGAACCGCTTAAAACACCCAAAGTGTAGCATAAAATGTAGCAAAAACTTGGGGTACGCAGACGCCCATACCCCCTCCCCCTATATATATACTAGTGGCTTTACAGCTTTAGAGGTTTTGGGGTGTTAAGTAGTTGGGGTCGCTGAGGAAATTGATTTCAACAAGTACTCCGATCTCTCAGTACTTCATAAAAATTATCGGATATTTGCCTTACATCTTCACAGACTTCTATTCATCCGTCTTCATAACCTCTATCGTAATCTGAATATTCAAAGATGTCAGAAGATGAACAGGATCTAATGATCGCAAAGATTACAACTATCCAAAATAGACCTCCGAAAAAACCACCCATAATTTACTCTTCAAGAATTTTTTGTGAGCGGTTTTTTAGTTGTTTCTTTTTCCTTAAGAAATTAAAACCATCATCTTTTTCAGCCATGCTTTGATCAATAGTTCTTTTCTCTTCACCAATGTCTAATCCTGAAGCTGAAAAACCTTTGTCATTACTAGCGGCTGCATTCTTAATTGGAACCTCAACGAAATAATAATAGAGCACTACTGTAATAACGATTGCCATCCATTTTGCTAAATAGGTCCACCCTGCATAAGTAAAATCATTTATGAGCGATAGATAATCTAGATATTCACCTTGTATTAACCAAATACCCGCAATTACGCAAATAGCGTAAACAATTCCTTTCAAACGCGGCTTCAGCCAAAGGCTAATAAAAAGGATCAGCCCAGATTTAAAGAAGAAATTTAACATTAAGTGATTCCAAGAAAGGCCATAAACGCTATAACACCAGACTGTTTCCATCGACTAACTATTTTTTCTTCCTCTTCTTTTACAAGGTGCTCTAAATTTTCTTTATCTAAATCAGGAATACTTTTCCCAGCGATCGCTAGTCGAGATTTCACGCGCCCGATCGCCTTCTCCCTAATATGACTTCTATATTTTTCGATTAAAGCATCATTTTTCGCATTGGCTTTCTCAACTAACTCCTCCTTTTTGACCTTAGCTGTGTTAAAAAAGGATTGTCTAGTCGTATTAACTTTTTCAATAAATTTCATTTATTCGCCCACGGCCAAAGGGATTTCTTACCTGTCAATTTGCCCCTTAAATAGGCAGCCACAAAGAATGGCAAGAGGCCAACCACAACGAGAAGCAGTACTTGTAAACTCTCAATTATGTCCGCCAGAAAAAACAAAATAACGAGAACACTAATTACAAATCCAGCCCAATGAATCACTTTTGCTAGTTTATCCAAATTCATTCGCTTCATGCCAATCTCCATGAACCTCTAGGCAAAACTACATAGCTTTTAAGCTCATCATAAAACTCAAACACAAAAGACTTGCCCTCAACTTCCTCCAAAACCGCCGGAGTCTCAATCAGTAGTGGGGTATTATCTATGCTTTTCCCAAAAAACTTCCAACTCATCGATGTACACAAACTTCAAACGCAATCCAGAGGGAGTGGTTACCGTAAAACCACCGAAGAAATGCGATTCTAAAATGTAGCCCTTTGCCTTCATTTCCATTCCGAGCGTCGTTAGCCCCCGAATTGGCCGTGCACTTGAGTATGCCTCTGACGAACTGCAAGCCGATCCAGAGATACTAGCTCTTATTGATGACTGAAGAGGTAACCGAAAAAGTGAAAAAATTCTATCTTTATGACTTTGATATGCAATGCGCAATACGCCTAAATCAGCACACCCACCCCCGGGGCACCCTCACTTTCCCAAGTAGGTTCCATCGCACCCCTATACAGATTATATTGGACGAACGATTTGCTATGATGAGGTTTCCGAACTCTATAAAAAAAGGAGAATATGAGAAGCCTAGGCACATCGAATATCCGTTGGGAAATGCGAATCGTCATTAGTATGTGCTTAGGCTACGGTATGCTGATGCTTTGCCGAACCGTTGTCGGTGTCGCCGGGCCCGCAATGTTGGCTGACCCTGGACTCACCCTTGATACAGCAACTTTTGGTGCTATTCTAGGCTGGGGTACGGCTGGCAATTTAACTGGCAAGCTCACAACTGGCATTCTCGCTGACAAGCTTGGTGGCAATAGAATATTTATCTGGGCCGTTGGGCTCGCGGCCATCGCTACATTCATTTTTGGCACCCTATCAACTAATATTGCTTTCTTTGCGCTGTATTTTCTTACGGTATTTGCCAAGTCTGCGGGTTGGCCATCGATGGCGAATATAATTCGCGTTGGCTTTGTTCCGGCTAAGCATGGTCGAGTGTGGGGTTTTATCGCAACAAGTTCGCGAATAAGCTCGGTTGCTACCACTGTGCTAGTCAGCAGCTTACTTCTCATAATGTCCTGGCGAGGTCTGTTTTATATCGCAGGTGCGCTTGCGTTTGTGAGTGCCTTCATTTTGCCCCGGTACTTGAAGAGCTCTTGGCAGGGCTCGAGAAGACTGGACGCAGGTGCTGAAGGCTCAACAGAGCCCATCTCTACCTGGTCAAAAGATCATCCGCTGAGTAAAGCTGAGACACGCGCCGCTATACGCGTTTTTATAAGCAATCCTCGATTCTGGCTAATCAGTCTAGGTGTTTCTTCACTGGCAGTACTTTTCGAATTTCAGGTCTTTTTACCCATTTATCTTAATGAGACATTTTCCTTGCCGCCGGCACAGGCTGGTATGGCGTCTTCGGCATTTCCATTGGGATGCCTCGTTGCGGTTTTCGGTGGCGGCTTCATCTACGATAAACTTTCCAAAAAGAATATTGTTTATACGATGAGCGCGACTTTGATTGCCGCTGTTCTGTGCCTTCTGAGTTTGAGGCTTCTCGGCGTCTACGATTTCGGATCTGGACTAGAATTGTCAATTACTATCGTTCTGGTATTTTTATTTGGCTTCGCGATCTCTCCTGCGTATTACATTCCAATGAGTATCTTTTCGATCGGCTTTGGTGGCAAGCACTGTGGGTTACTTGTAGGCTTAATCGATGCGTTTGCCTACTTTGGCGCGATGATGTTCGATTTTATCGGTGGAGCAGTAGCGAATAAAGAAGGAGGGTGGGAAGACTTCATTCTCATACTGATTGTGACCTCTATACTTGCAACAATTATTATGACTACCTTCCTCTATTTAGACTATCGAGACTCAGAGCACGATCTCGATTTAGCCCTGCCTTTCTAAATTGTCTAGTGCTCATCTGTTTGTGACAACTTTAGTTCCATCAGTTTGAGCCTAGCATCGAGTTCGGCAGCACTATTTAATGACGGTTTGTGAGGTGCCTGCTCCTCCCATTAATGGCGACCAGTGCGCGGCACGAATTTTCCAGTCGCCTTCTTCTTTGACAAAAACCTGTGTCACTCTAAATATATAAGTACTACGAGATTGTCGCTTAATTGTATTGGCTGTAATTAATCCTCAGCCAGTGCCTGTATCGCTTCCAGATGCAACGCATTGAGGTCTGTTTGCGGCTTGTCGAAAATTACCTATCCTAGTGTCTCTTAAGCGATACCTGATAGCCGATATTTATAATATCTTCTGGGTATGAATATGAACAAACTAACCAAATTCCTCAGCCCTATCTGTAGCTTTCGTCGCGATGAAAGCTTTATGAAAAAACTACTAACAACATTCAAGTAGCTAGGAAGCTAATAATGAAAAAAAAACGATTCTTGCCATTCATACTACTGCTATTAAGCACTGGAACCCTCAATGCACAGTCAACGGAAACTGGATTTCTCGACAGAAGCATCTCTCTGGATGGTGTGGAATATCGCTATCAAGTGTATGTTCCATATAATTACACTGCAGCTGAAGAGTGGCCCGTTACACTTTTTCTGCATGGTGCGGGAGAGCGGGGTTCAGATGGTCTGAAACAGACTCAAGTTGGGCTGGGTAGGGCGATTCGGCTTAACCCGGAACGGTGGCAGACTCTCGCGGTTTTCCCGCAAGTACCTGCAGGTGAATCCTGGCAGGGAGTGGCTGGAGATGTTGCTATGGCAGCGCTGGATGTCACCATTGCAGAGTTTTCGGTAGATGCCGAACGGCTGTACCTAACCGGCCTCTCACTTGGTGGTAATGGGACCTGGTACCTGGGCTACCATCACACAGAGCGATTTGCGGCTATGGTTGCAGTTTGTGGATTCGTGGATCTTGGGGACCGATTTCCTGGATTCTTGCCAGAGGCTGAAAACAGTTTTGCTGCCCTAGCAGACGATTTGTCCGATACCCCTGTGTGGATTGTGCATGGCGATGCGGATGTTGTCGTTCCTGTGGAGCAATCTCGTAAAATGGCTGCCGCACTAGAAGCGGTTGGTACGGACATTCACTACACCGAACTGTCAGGGGTCAATCACAATTCATGGGACGCTACTTACGCAAACTCTGATCTCATAAGCTGGCTATTTGACCAGAAGCTCTAGTGAGAATTTCAAAGATGGCGAACCGTTAGGCCGATGTGATGAACCCGGTTGCACAGACTTTGAATGTCTAACTACACAACTCTCGATGGGCGTGTTGAATGCACCCAGTGTTCTGCTACCGAGCAGACCCCACGCCCGGGGTACACTCCACTTTTGGCATGATGGTTCCATTGCGCCCCTATACATACTATTCTGGACGAATGATTTGGTATAATTTTCGTTACTACAGTAGTTATGCATTTAGCAGAAGACTAGTTAAAGAAGGCGCCGTAATCGATAAAGAAAACACCTAGCTATATATGAACAAACTACTAACCACCCAGGCCTTTATGAGCTACTAACGCGTTATTTACCATCCGATGAATGGGATTATTGTCCTAGTGTAGAGAAGCACATAAAATAGGGCCACAAACATTTATTCTTGGCACAGGGCTTAAAGCAGTTTTCAGTACTTGGCTTGGTTTTTGAATACTGGGAAAAATGAAGCTATGATTAGCAACAATGCTGAAGCTAAATGCAAAATCTAAAACCTTTTGATTTTTTCCTAATCTGGATTTTTGGATTCTTCGCTTTATTTTCTTTTGACTTATTTATAGAAGGCATAGTATTTGAATACCTAGCATGGAATGGAACAACAAAAAATGATTGGTTTTTTGCTTTATGGTGGGGATTTGTAGCGATATGGTTTATATACGGAATAAAAACCTTGCACGAAAAAATTAAAAAGAAATAACACTTTTATCCTCTTTGCGTGATCTATATGCAAATCGCACTATTCGAGCTAAATAACTCTCATGACTTTGATCCGGAAATCGCGGAATGGTGGGAAATTAAGCCTCGTCCTTTATCTGATGTAGCAAAAAGATGGTTTCAGAAGATAAAGAGATGTGCACCTGACATAAGAGAGACGATACATGATGGGTTCCCTGCCGCATGCATTGATACATTCCCCTTTGCTTATGTTGATTCTTTTAAATCACATGTCAATATAGGTTTTTACTATGGAGCGTTTTTACCTGATCCTGAAAAAATCCTAATTGGAACTGGTAAAAGAATGCGCCACGTCAAGCTGACCTTCGATTCAAAAATTAACGAATATTTATTGGAAACTCTGATTGAAGAATCGTATAAAGATCTAAAACTTAGGCTAATAAAATCATAATGAACAAACCACTAACAACAATCACCTTACTTCGCTTTTCCGTTGCTGCTAATGCTGAGGGTTGGTTTTGTGAAGCAGTACAGAAGTTACACAAGCAATCCGCCTTAAATTTTTATTATTGGAAGAACTGATAGACTCAAATTAACACAACTAAAGCAAAGCCTAGCATGTTCCCTGAACCATTTGAATACAAGGGGGAGCACTGAAATATATAACGTTATATCAGCTAGTTAGGAGGGTTAGAGCGGGAACTAGCATTACCGGAGTTGTTACTTAGTTGAATGAACGGTATGTTTCAGAAGTTAAGTCATGCGCTCTGACGGAATCTTTGTTTATATATACATAGAGGAGAACCAAATGATTACTGATAAAACTACAAAATTCTTGTTGGCAGTTATAGCGGCCAACCTCACTTTTCTTACTATTAAAGACTTGCAGCTATTCCCTGTTGCTTATGCTCAATATGTTGCTTCAGATGTCCAGAAAGTGATTCTGTGTGAACCAAGCGGATATGATTGCTCAAAACATTAACTTAAAAAGAGTTAATGGGCTGTATAAAACACTCCTCTTCCTTCTGGCTATTGGATTCTCTGGAGGTGTGAGTGGGCAGAGTTTGGAAGAAACCAAGCGACTTTCTGAACAAGGCGATAATGTATCTGATTTTTCAAATTATCAGAGAGACGAATATATAAGTTCTTGGATTGATGAAGATGGCGATTGTCAGAATCTTCGGCACGAGATGCTAATACGCCATAGCCTGCGTGAAGTAACTTTTACAAACTCAAGCCAATGTACCGTTACTGGAGGGCTTTGGCTTGATCCCTATTTAGGCAAAGTTATCACTATAGCTAGTGATTTGGATGTTGACCACGTCATACCACTCGCATATGCCCATGCAAATGGAGGAGCCGCTTGGCCAAGATCAAAAAAGCAGAGCTTTGCGATGGATGAGATCAATTTATTACTTGTAGATGACGGTGAAAATCAATTGAAAGGAGCCAAAGGCCCATCTGGATATTTACCTAGGAAAGAATACCAGTGTGATTATGTAAAGAAATGGCAATTAGTTGCCACAAAATATAAGCTCGAATTGCCTGTTACTGACCGCCGTGTACTGTTTAGTATATCAACTGGATGCTCCGGATTTTGAGCTAACGAAGCGACTTGCGGCCGCGCTACCTCAATAACACGACCGGTTGGTTGACAGGCAATTGAATGAGATAAGGTTCCTAGATATGGAGCGCAAGGGTCAACATATGATCAAGAGTTATCTAATGTTGTTATTTATCCTGACCGGTTTATCTTCGTGCGAAACCACAGTCAGGCCGTACTTTGAAAAGATGAGTGAAGCCGAACTCGCCGTATACAACGCCTCTTCTTCGTCGTTGGATGAGCAAATAATTTGCCGAGAGGTCATTGATGGTTGGGCAATACTTTCTGGCGCAATTTCTTTCCGAGAAGAAATTAAGAATTCTAAAAGGATTCGTGGCGGTCGTCAGCAATTTCAATGGGCTCGATATAGACAACAACCGAAGGTCTGTGCATCTCTCAGCCAATTAAGAACACTCAAACGTAATGCAGACTTTGGCTTCCAAGGGGATGGGGGGGGCTATAATGGTGGTTGTTGTCTTTCTGGACAACCAGCAGATGCTGCAGACTATGCAAGCACCTTTAACAACTAGGCCGCCCCGAACAACTCGCACGAGGACAAGACATTGCTACAAGGTGTTTGGAGGCTGCCCGCAACGACTTAGTAATTTCTTTACAGCCTAACTAGTGGCTGCAAGTCTTTGGGACAAACCTTTCTAAAATAGTATATGCCATCGCGGCAAATTAAATAGGGAGAGGTGTTCAAAATGGATCACCGAATGTAGCAAAAAGTGGATTTTTGGCTCTATCAGTCGATGCAGATCAGAGATAACTAACTAAATTTGTTAGTCTTATTTAAAATGTGGCGGAAGAGGCAGGAGTTGAACCCACCAAGCCTGTCTTTAACAGACTTCACCGGGTTTGAAGTCCGGGCACCCCACCGGGGATGATACTCTTCCACCAGCGATTTTAGCACAATCGAACTTTACAAACCCAATAGGGTAATCTCGGCGACAAACCAATACACTAATCGATGTTATTTAGTCCCCAGTCATAACGCAGATAGCGAATTCTGATTTGGCCTTTTTCTATTGCTGTTCGAGTATCAGCTTCCAAGGCCATCACACCCGTGTAGCGAGTCAAAAATTCTGTCACTGAATTTACACCTTGCCAACCCTGTTCGAAATCTTCCTCGTACCAATTAAAAATACTTGAAATATACAAGCGGCCAGCAGAATAATAATTTCGACTTGAATCAGACAAGAAGAGTTCAGTACTTTCTTCTAATTGCCGTTCAAGCTTTACCCCCACAAATGCTTCAGGACGCAGTCCTGGACAACCAACAGCTGCGCAATTTACAGCGAAATGAATTCTTGGTTCATTATAACGACCCCAACCACGAATCATTCCATGCTCAATGTCATCCAGGGACACTTGTTCACCAAACAAGTCGACCACTTTTTGACGCCAGGGCGAGCTAAAGAGAAAACCAATGTCTTTGATAGAATCGATTTCAGGATATTCGCTTAGCACGAGATCAACAGTGGCTGCGTTATAAGCATTAATCAAAAACGCCAACTGATCACTATGGTTCCATGTTTCAAAATCTTGACGGCTAACTTGCGATATACTGGAGAGATAGTTTTTAAGTTGCGAGCGGCTTCTGGCCATTGACCCATAATCAAGCTGTGTTGCTTTGCCGCCATCAAGTAATCGTACATTCTGTTCAAGTAAGCGAGTCCACTCACCATGATCAATCTGTGCTACCGCAGAATTCGCGAATATCAGCGAAAACTGGATTATTAGTGTCAATAATAGGCTAGATTTCGCCATGCTTAAATAGCCCATCATTGACAATTTCTCTTTTTAAATTTAATTTAGTTCATAGCCCACAGGCTATTCAGTACAAGTAAAACAATGTATTCTTCTCAGATAATTAGCTCGAAATTTCAGCTCTTTCTGAAGCATTCTAATCAATTGAGTCAAGATGGAGCTTTTCCGGTCTTAATAACATTACAGCCATGGCCCGGAAATCGGTCGAATCATTTCAATCGAATTCTACTGAAATATACATGGTAATGATGGAGAAATTTTGATGTTTCACGCTGAAATAACCGGGTGGGGGAAATGTGTACCACCCGCGGTGCTTAGCAATCAAGATTTAACCACATTTATGGATACCACCGATGAGTGGATCACTAGTAGAACTGGCATAAAAGAAAGACGCATTTGTCACTGCAATTTTTCTGACATGGCCATCGTAGCAGCAAAACAAGCCTTAGCAGCCGCCGACCTTGATCCTAAAGAGCTGGACCTCATCTTACTAGGCAGTCTCACCAACGATTCCCTTTGCCCCAATACCGCTTCACTGGTACAAGATGCGATTGGTGCAACAAATGCAGCGTCCCTAGATATTAATTCAGCCTGTACTGGTTTTCTCTATGGCCTCCACATCGGCACCAACCTTATAAAGACTGGCGCCCACAAGAAAGTGTTGGTATTAGGTGGTGAATTCATCTCCCACTATATGAATTGGACTAACCGCGATGTTGCCGTGCTATTTGGGGATGCTTGTGGAGCAGTCGTGATTGAACAAACTGACCAAGAAGTTGGATTGCTGGCAGCCAAAATTGGTTGTGAGGCAGATGCGAAATACGCGATTCAAATTACCAATCTTGGCTCAGCCTACAGTAGATTCACCGAAGACTTCCTCTATGTTGATTGGAATTTCGAAGGACAGGAAGTATTCAAACGTGCAATTCGTTGCATGGCCCAAGCTTGCGCGGATGTTTTAGAGGAAACAGGGCTTACTGTCGACGACATTAAACTAGTCGTGCCCCACCAAGCAAATAAACGTATTTTGGATGCACTAGCTAAACGCGTTGGCCTCCCACCGGAAAAAGTCTTCATCAACGTACACAAATATGGAAACACCTCAGCAGGCACTATTCCAGTAGCACTAACCGAGGCCCTGGAAGAAGATCGTGTTGCACCGGGTGATTACGTACTAATTGCTACCTTTGGTGCAGGCCTAACATGGGGAGCCGGCCTCATTCGCTGGGGCGACAGAGTCAAACCTTTACAAGTTTCTACTGCAGAACTACCTCCTACCGATAAAACTGCTTTGGAGATTATTCAACCACAAATCGACAAATACAAAGACAGAAACCAATTTTCCCTTTAGATTCTCTCAAAACCAGCCTTAGATTCTTCCTGCTTTCCTTCTGCAAATCTCGGTCTTATACTGCCTAGTGCGCTTTACAAGAAGAATAGATAAACCATAGCAAATTCCTATCCTTTGTGTTTCTAACAAACACCCTAGCGTCGCCAATTAGAATAGGAAAAATTCACACGAATTGAGTTCAATGCTTTGCCACACTCCTGGAGCCAAAATGCTTTCACTCTCAATATTTTTCTGGGGCACTGTCATAGTCGCCATAATTAGTTTCTGGTGGCAAAGTGACAAAGTGAAAATATTGGCCCTGGCCTTTGTTGATCAGCACTGCAAAAAACAGCAGCTACAACTACTTGACCAAACCATGGTTTTAAAAGGTGTTTGGCCGGTCAGAGATGAACTAGAAATTCTTAAACTCAGACGACGATACCACTTCGAATTTTCTTCGACCGGAGAGATTCGCTACCAAGGAATTATTGTGCTGCACGGTCACACACTGAAGAACCTGGAACTTGAGCCTTACGTTATTCCCACGCAAGAAGATAGTCTCCACTAAATCCTGTTCACTCGCTAACCGTACGACGTAGTGACGGATAAAACAGCAGTAAAGCAATGGCCCGCGCAACAACATAAATAATCATTGCCCACCACAGTCCTTCTATTCCGAACCGACCAGAGAGAACCCACCAGGCGAAAAGATAAACTGCTATAGAAATTACAGCGGCATCTCTCATTCGTCGAGTAAAAGAAGCCCCTATGAATATTCCATCTAATTGGAATGCAGCAAATGAGAAAAATACATAGATTGCAGGTAATAAAAGCAATTCGTTTGCAGCAAGACGTACCGCACTAATGTCAGTTAGTAGCATCACTGCTACATCACCAAACAGTCCAATTGCCAACGCCAAAAAGATTGCAGTCATGATGGCTAAGCTGGTTGTCCGCCGGACTGCCAGATCAAAAATATCCCTACGCTTTGCCCCTATAGAAGTACCCACCAAAGCTTCAACTACAAAGGCATATCCATCTAAGAAGAAAGCCGCAAATGATATTAATTGAAATAAGATATAGTTACCAGCGAGGATTGTATCGCCATACTTAGCACTTTGATTAATAAAAAAACCAAAAGAGAAAACCAGAATCAACGTCCGAATCATAATATCTAAATTCGAAGATGCGGTTTTCAACAGAGCAAGCCGGTCCATAATTTTGGTCCTAGGCCAGAAGTGCTCACCTAACAACTTACGCTGATTTAATTCTAGATAGATCAACCACCCTGCTAATAACACAGTCGACCATTCCGCAATCACCGTACCCAAAGCTATTCCACTTGCACCCCATCCGAGAACACCAGCAAACCATATATCTAATGTTATATTTAGTCCGTTCAGAAACAATTGCACTATTAGAAGCGTTCTACTTTTTCCCAAGCCAATCAAGAGTCCCATCAAGGCAAATGTAGCGAGTGTAGCTGGCGCTCCCCATATGCGGATCTTAAAATAATTTTGAGCGATGAGCTCGACTTGAGAGCTACCATCAAGTAATGAAAAAGCAATCAGCCTAATTGGCCATTGAATCAAGATCAACAAAAGGCCAAGACCAAACGCCATCAGCAATGCCCGACCAAGCACAGCTCTCACCTCTTGTTCATCACCACTACCAGAAGCTTGGGCAGCGAAGCCAGTGGTGCCCATCCTTAAAAAACCAAAACTCCAATACACAAAAGAAAAAATCAAAGCTCCGAAGGCAATTGCACCTAGATCTTCAATGCTACCGACATTTCCAATCACGGCAGTATCTACCAGACCCAACAAAGGAACTGCGGCATTGGCCAAAATAATTGGCCACGCCTTTTGCAAAAGGTATCGATAACTTATTGATTCGGGGATTTGCATTGAGTCAAACTGCTTTACGTTTCTGGAGATACTGTAGCGGAAGCCCTATCAACATACGACACTGGAAAACCTTAGAGATGCTTATCTTATATATTCGTACTAAGAATAATCGAGACTACTGCGTAGAATGCCAATATCCAATTGATCATGGATGATCTTAATCCATTGGGTCTTTCCTATCTTGAGATGCAAACAAGTAACCCGTCTTTTAAACCAACCCTTAATTACGTCACTCTATCCTATATATGGAGCATTATCTTAATAGCGGCGGCCTAAAGGCAGTAGACAAAATCATCTATAATGAAGGCGCTATTTAGTAATTCTTTCAACTTACCTCGTTCTAGTAGGCGTCTTATCGCATTTCTTCTTTAACAGGCTAACATTATGGTAAGCTCGGCCGCATATTATGAATCAAATCAAATGATTACCTCATAAGCTAATAGAATAGTCTTCCAGACTAAATTTTTAAAATTAAAACTATATAGAAATTCTTTCGCAATATATGCAAAGGCAGGTTTATAACGCTGCCAATTTAATTTTAAGTAGGAGTTAGGACCATCAAAAAATTATTAATCATCTGCTTTCTCGGAGGCTTGATCATTGCCGTGCCTCTTAGAAATTCTATCCCTATATATCGCACTTATTTTGGACCCAACCTCACAGAGGTTAACCTCTCGACTGTTTCACAACGAATTATTAGCCCATCGATTCTGGCATCTGGCTTCTTAGCCCACGAAGAAGAAGTCATGCTCAGTTCTGAAGTGATCGGTAAAGTTGCTGGATTAATGGTCGAAGAAGGCGACACTGTGAAAATTGGTGATTTAGTCTTGCAAGTTGATGACAAGAATTTTCTGGCCGGACTTGATCAATCAGAAGCCGTGGTGAGAATGAATACAATAGACATCGAACGACAGGAAGTGAGAATAAAAAATCTAGAACGTCAGTTTGAACGAAGCAAAAGTTTATATGAACAATCTTTAATTGGTGAACAGGAATATGAATCACTTCTAAATCAACTGGATTTGGCCAAAATAGATTTTTTATCTTCAAAAGAAGGCTTGGTGCAAGCTGAAGCTCAGCTTGATCAAGTGTTAGACAACCTTTCAAAAACGCAAATCATTTCCCCTATTGACGGCGTAGTCACTAGCCTAGATATAAAAGTTGGAGAAACTGCAATAGCGAGCTCAACGAATATTCCTGGATCATCGCTCATGACCATCGCCAATCCAGCTAGCATTTATACCGAAGTGCTTGTCGACGAGGCAGACATCGCTAATATCGAAGTAGGACAAAGGGCAGAGATAGTAGCAATAGCTTATCCCGACGAACCCATGCAAGGCATCGTGCGATTCATAGCGAATACCGCAAAAATTGCGCAAGGAAGAACTGGTTTAAGTTTCGTCGTAAAGATTGATATTGCAGACCGAGGCAATGTCACCCTTCGACCAGGCATGTCTTGTCGAGCCGAAATATTCACTCAGCAAGAAAGAAATGTAGCCGCGATTCCAATTGAAGCCGTCATATTCGAAGAAGATAGGGCAGAACTTCGTAGCGAATATTACATGTTCGTTAATGACGGCGGCGTAGCACGAAAGACCAAAATTGAAGTCGGGCTATCCGATGACGAATATCAAGAGCTGATTAGTGTAGTAGATGATGATATTGAGATTATTGTTGGACCGAACAAAGAACTTCGAAATTTGATTGATGGGGATCTGCTCAATACAGACCGCGCCGGCAGAGATGCTAGATCATCACGACTGAGTGAGTCTGACTTTCAAGTTCCAGGGTCAAGAGTAGGAAGAGCTTTCGGTAACTAGACCTACTCTATATGGAAGGCTTATATGGCACTCATTAATCTCACTAGCATCACCAAATATTATGAAATGGGCTCTCAAGTTGTGAGGGCACTCGACGGCATTGATATCACAGTCAAAAAAAACGACTATCTTGCCTTTATTGGCTCCTCCGGCTCTGGCAAGTCAACAATGCTTAATATCCTTGGCTGTCTCGATAAACCGACGTCAGGACAATATTTACTGAATGATAAAAACGTGGAAGCACTTAACCAGAACGAACTCTCACAGATTCGAAACTTAGAAATTGGATTCATCTTTCAGAGCTTCAATTTATTACCACGGGCGAATGCGCTTAGCAACGTGATGCAACCGCTCATATATAGAAATATTGGGCTTCGTCAACGTAAGCAAATGGCCATGGAAGCATTATCTCGAGTCGGACTTACAGATAGAATAGACCACCTACCAAATCAACTTTCCGGAGGTCAGCGACAGCGCGTTGCAATAGCCCGCGCTCTGGTTACACACCCTTCTATTCTGTTAGCCGATGAACCAACTGGAAACCTTGATTCCCGAACGACAGTCGAGATTATGCAGTTATTTGATGAATTGCATAAAGAAGGTCACACTTTAATCGTCGTAACGCATGAAAACGAAATAGCACAGCATTGCCAGCGAATTGTGGAGATGAAAGACGGCAAGATATTTAATGATAGCAGGACTGAAAAGGACTCTATGAGGGTCGCTGTCTAATGTTTTTTGCATTCTTTGAAAGCTCTCGTTCAGCTCTTGCAGCTATTTATGCAAATCGTTTACGAAGTTTCTTAACCACACTAGGGATTATCATAGGCGTTGCCAGTGTTATTGCCGTTGTTTCTGTAACAGGCGGAATGAGTGCTTTTATCGGAGACTCTTTCGCCTCACTAGGCGCTAATAGTTTAACGATTCAGTCCTATACCCCATTTGAAGATTTAATGAAGGGAATTCGGTCTCGACTTACGCCAGCTGACTTGGAATTAATAGAGAAACGAGGAGTGGGAATCGCATCAATCACTCCGGTTCTCGAGGCAAACAGATCAAGCCAAATCAAATATGGTCCGCAAACCGCTTATAGTTTAATTATGGGGACCACTTACGCTTATCAAGAAGTCTCCCAATCCTATACGCAAGTCGGCCGATTTCTTGCCCAATCTGATAACCTGACTCGGCGCCGCGTAGCGGTAATAGGAGAGGATGTTAGAGAAAATTTAAATCTCCCCGAAAATCCAATTAATGAGTATGTGGAACTTAGCGGAGAATGGTTCAAGATTGTTGGTTTGCTCGAATCTTTGGGCGATGTTATGGGACAGAGTCGCGACAACGTTGTACTCGTCCCTTACTCCACTATGGTTAGTATTCTAGGAAACCAGGCACAAACTGATATTGGTATACAACTCAGCCTCACCCCAACGGCCAATCTAGACGTTGTAATTTCGCAATTAACAACTCTATTACGCAACGCACATGACTTAAGCAGTAATGAGGACGACGATTTTCGAATCCAAACTGCTGAACAGTTAATGGAGCAATTTGATCAAATTCTTGGCACATTGACTATGGTCATTGGCGGAATTGTAAGTATCTCATTACTCGTGGGGGGAATCGGTATTATGAATATAATGCTGGTCTCAGTTACTGAACGCACGAGAGAAATTGGAATATGCAAAGCAATTGGTGCAAAGAGCCATCATATTCTCATGCAATTTTTAATTGAAGCTCTTTTATTATCTCTCCTGGGCGGCCTGATTGGATTAGCGACTGGCTATGGATTAGGTATATTAATAGCTAACAACATCCCAGACTTTCCTCCACCAAGTATCCCACTATGGTCCATCGCTTTAGCTCTTGGATTCTCCGGCTTTGTTGGTGTTCTATTCGGTATCTTGCCTGCAGCAAAAGCAGCAAAATTAGATCCAATTGATGCCTTACGCTATGAGTAGTTCTAACAATTTCTGATAAACGCCTGACCTCGTCATTTTCTTATGATAATCTGCGCTGCATTATTTTAGTAGTTGTGGGTAAATAGCTTCACCATGTTTTTAAAGAATTCTGCAGACCGAATTCCGGTCTCACTAATCTTTCTATTAAGTGCCTTGGACTTCAGCGTCTTTTTCCTCGCAGAGAATCCTTATTTGCTGGGAATTTATTTCTATCTGATGATTATTCCAAAATCACAGATTTGTGCTTGGAACCATCATCATCAGCATGCTCCAACGTTCAAACAGACCCCACTCAATCGAATACTCGAATTCTTTTATGCCTTACATACCGGTGTCACCACCAATCTTTGGGTGTTGCACCATGTACATGGCCATCATCACAACTACCTGGATCAGACGAAAGACGAGAGTCGCTGGACACGCAAAGACGGCTCACAGATGGAAGAATTTGAATACAGCGTGATCATTACGCTTACCGCTTACTACCGAGGCTATAAAGTAGGGAAATACTTTCCTAAAGAGAAGAGAGATTTCCTAGTCTACTCCCTTACCACCTTCGCCATTATTACAGCACTTACATTCTACAAACCCGTTGCCGCGCTTTTGCTATTTATTTTACCAATGATTATGGGATTGTTTATGACGGCCTGGGCTACCTACGAACATCATGCCGGACTAAATACTGATAACCACTTCGAAGCTTCATTTAACAATTTGAATCGTTGGTACAATATGTTCACCGGCAACCTCGGTTACCACACTGCCCATCATCACAAACAGGGCCTGCATTGGTCCAAGCTGCCGCAACTGCATGCGCAAATCGCTAACAATATTCCTGATAAATTAATTCGAAAAACTTGGGTTTGAGAATTGAAAGTCAATTGTAATTGAGCATAAAAAACCTGAATAACAGGGTTTCGGAGATTACCCCCTGCTTGATAGCCGCTCTCGGCGGATGGGATCAAAGGCGATTGTCATTGCTTTTTCACAGCCTCACGAGTAGCTTATTCCCTTTCGAAATAAAGGCGCTTAGAGCATCCAGCCATTCATCGCGCTAGAGCACTTTATAATTCAAATCTAATTATCAAACCCTACATTGGGAGTACCCGAACCGTGAGCCTTCAATTAACTCGTCGAAGATTTATTAAGGGCGTGATCTTCTCAAGTGCTGCCGTAGCGTCCGGCGCCGGCGTCTATCTAGCCTCAGCACAATCCAGACCCAATACGGTGGTAGAGAGATTGTTATCGCTGAATATTAATGGTCGCAGCCGACTCGTTGATGTCGCGCCAACCGAAACTTTAGCATTCACACTGCGCAATAAGCTCGGCTTAACCGGTTTAAAAGTTGCCTGTAACCGTGGCGAGTGTGGCGCTTGTACGGTGCTCTTGGACGATGTTGCCAACTATTCCTGCTCTGTTCTCACCCACACAGTAAAACAATACGACATCAACACTGTTGAAGGATTGCGCGCAGCTGATGGAACTCTCAGTGCAGTGCAACAAGGATTTATTGAAGAACTTTCACCACAGTGCGGATTCTGTACGCCGGGACAGGTGATGTCTGCGACTGCTCTATTACGCGCCAACCCTAGTCCTACTCGCGAAGAAGCCAGACAAGCACTTGCTGGAAACCTTTGTCGCTGCGGAGCTTATGATCATTATCTTAACGGCGTTATGCGCGCCTCGGAGTTGTTGTCATGACATTTATGCATCTTGGAAAAGACTTCACTCCACCCGATGTTGAAGGCAAAGTAACTGGCGATGCCAAATACGTTGAAGATTTTCAGCCCGAGGGACTAGTGTATGCACGACTCCTAACTAGCCCATTGCCAAGTGGTAGCATCCGTTCGATTGACGTTTCAGCAGCACTCAGAATGGATGGTGTTTTGGGAGTTATTACTGCCGATGATCTACCTCCGTCCACTGCCCCGGCGAACCCAATGTTGGCGTCGAGTGACATCAGTTATGTTGGTCAACCGATCTTGGCAGTGGCAGCAATATCTGATGCTATTGCTGAGAACGCACTTGACGCTGTCCATGTCGAATACGAATACCGGGCGTTCGTTACTGACCCATTAGAAAGCCTTACCGAAGGCGGACCCAATGCCTACCCTGACGGCAATGTCCTCCAACAAACGAATACTCTCGAAGACGAGAATGCCACCATTCGCGGGGGCTTTGGCACGATTAAATGGCCAGCCAGCGAAATTGAGCGCCTGCGCAACGGTGAGGAACCACAAAATGTAGATTTTGCTGATGGCTGGACCTATGGCGAACTAGACGCAGCGTTCGCAGAAAGCGACATAATTGTTGAAGAGTCATTCGTGACAGCAGGTACACCCCACCATTGCATGGAGCCACGCAGCGCAATGGCCAACTGGGAAAATGGTAAGTGTTATTTCTATGCGTCCACTCAGAGCCAGAGTGCTGTAGATGAAGGTTTGGCTTCAATGTTGGGCATAGAACCCGAGAATCTTTGTATTATCTCTGAATATACCGGTGGAGGATTCGGCTCTAAGGGATCCTCGTATCCGATAATGGGTGTCTGTGGACATTTTGCCCGTCTACTCAATCGACCTTTACAACTTCGAATCACTCGTGAAGAAGAGTACTACATCGGAGTGGGCCGCCCGGGAATGCAGGGTTGGGTAAAAACCGGTGTGAGAACTGACGGTACCGTGGCGGCGATCGACGTCATAATCATAAGTGACGGCGGACCCACTGGTCGCAATAGTGCCTCTTCATCAGCTCAGCACCTTTCCGTAGTTTATACACCTAGCGCAATGCGCTTGCGGAACATTCCAGTGTTCACAAACACGGCTCCTCGAGGAGCTCAACGAGGACCTGGGCAGAATGAAATGTCGGCTGCTATTGCACCCATCATGGACAAGTCAGCAAGACAACTTGGTATGGACAGAGCAGAATTCCGCAAGATCAACGCACCCCATAGCGAGTCTCCTGTCTACGAAACCCAAGGACCGCTTACCAGTGCTTTTCTTGCTGAGGCCATTGATATGGCATCCGCAATGTTCAATTGGACGGAGCGTGAAAGCCAGACTCGCTCACGAAATGGCAACAAAGTTCGTGGCCTAGGAATTGGTCTCGGATATCACTCAGCGGGTGGCAGCGGCTATGATGGCTTAGTACGTATAGACCCAACTGGTAAAATATTCCTCCACAGCGGTGTTGGTAATTTAGGTACTTATTCCTATGCTGATACAACGCGGGCGGCAGCCGAAGTGTTGCAGTGTAATTGGGATAACTGCGAAATACTGAGAGGTAACACTGAACAACACCTGCCCCATAGTTCGGTACAAGGAGGCAGCAATACCATATTTACTCACACCAGAACTAGCTGGGTCGCAGCTGAAGATGCTGTTAATAAGCTAAAAGAAATTGCAGCGATGGAATTCGGTGGTTCGGTAGCTGATTATAGTATTGCTGATGAACGTGTTTTTCGTACAGATGACAGCACCAAGGGTATGAGTTACGGACAAGCAGCAACGAAAGCAGTGGAACTTGGCGGAAAATATAACGGCGAAGAATACCCGGATGATATTCATCCGATTACCCAACGAGCTGTTCAAGGTTTAGCAGGGTCAGGGCTAATTGGTGTTGCTAAGGACAACCTACCCAAGCGCGGAATCGCTCCAGGCTTAACTGTTGGCATGACAGAAATTGAAATTGATCTCGAGACTGGCAAATTCGAAGTATTAGATTATGTTGCAGTATCTGATTGCGGCACGGTAATCCATCCACAAGGCTTATCACAACAGATTAATGGCGGAGCAGTATGGGGAATTGGAATGGCAGCAACTGAGCGCCATGTCTACGATCCACAAAATGGTTTGCCGGCAAACATCGGCTTCTATCAAGCAAAACTTCCTACTTTCTTAGATGTCCCAGCAACCATGCAAAACGCCGGGGTTGATATCGCAGACCCGTACAACCCCGCCGGCGGGCGAGGAGTTGGAGAACCATCCCAAGGTTGTGCCGTTGCAGCGCTAACCAGTGCTATTTCCGACGCCCTGGATGGGCATCTGTTCAATCGAGTCCCAGTCACTGCAGATATGATTGTCAATTATTCGGCGGAGAATGAACAAGAAGCTAAAATGCTGGCGCTGAATACTTTTTAGTTAATCGAGTAGTAGGAAGTTTTTAGCACCTAAGTCAGTTAGTGATTATCCAACCAATTCTGAATTTCGGAAACCATCGTTTCTGGCCGTTCGAATGGCAGTAAGTGCCCTGCCCCGGCAATCTCTTTGCACACAAATTGCGGCGACAATTTTTTTAATTTTTGCCACATAGAAGATGAAAGTGTATTTGAGTTCTCTCCTCTTACAACGAGAATCGGTACCTTCACTTGCGCAATAATAGGCCATAAATCGTAAACTATAGTATAACAACGCGCTTCCCAAGCTTTGCTAAAAACGAGCTTACAAGAACCATCTGCACTTTCCACCATACCATGATTCACATAGTCCCATAATTCTTTGTCGTCAATATTCTCAAAGACATATTTCGGCCGAAAATGATCAAAAACAGCTTGCTTACTCGGCCACCTATCTACGCGAGCTAAAGTTTTTTTAACCAAAGGAATTTTATTAGGAAATAGACGGCCAAAAACCCTCAGTATCAAGGCTGCAGTTCTCGACACCAACACAGGCTCTATTAAGATAAGAGATTGGAAGAGTTCCGGGCGCCGGGCGGCAGCAATTAATAGAGCGGAAGCACCCATGGAATGTCCGATACTCGTTAGCGGTGAACTGAAGCTTTCAGCGGTATTTATGATATCTTCAGCAAACACTTCCCAGCTTGTCACTGTCTCGGGCGCTACCTCCGGCTGCCAAAGTGGCCGGTGATTGCTTGCGATGACTTGATTAAATTTCTTGAACGGCTCTAGCATAGATCGATAAGCCAAAGCAGGATAACCATTGGCAGGAGAAAAATGCAGAAGAGATCCGTTTTCACTCAGCTGAATCAATACATTTTCTGGTAAGGACACGACCACTCCTAATGGATTAAACTGCTTATTTTGGCATACCTTAGACTCACATACACTTCCGGTAAACGCTTACGCAATTCGCGCGATATACACGGTGATAATCCGTAAATTAGCACCTATATATATTTACTAAATAGACAAAAGAGATCACTATTGATTTATCTATCCAAATTAAGGGGAAAAGACATGGATTTTGTACCTGATTATTGGCACTGGATTGTTTTTGGTTTGGGTCTCATGCTAATCGAAATATTTATCGGGTCATTCTTCATTTTTTGGTTTGGAGCCGCTGCGGTAGTTGTTGGAATTTTATTAATCATCGCTCCCAAGGTGTCAGTTGCAGCACAGGTTATTATCTGGGCTATATCTTCGTGTAGTTTTGCTTTTGCTTGGTTTAAATTTATTAAGCCGCTAAATGAGGACCGAACAAAAGCCGGCTTATCCAGAGAAGCAATATTAGGAGAGATTGGGCAGGTATTAACCGTACCTAGTGGTGATAAACGAGGGAAAGTTAGATTTCCAGCCCCCTTACTCGGATCGGATGAATGGCTAATGATCTCTCAGGATAATTTAATTGTCGGCGATAGGGTTATAGTTCAGGACTTATCAGGGAACGCGTTGATAGTTACTAAAGCATAAATACAATAAGTTGCCCTCAAAATTTAACGTTGATGGTTATAGTTTAAGCAATTAACTATTCGTGATAATTCGATAGCAGCTATAAGTTACTAATTAAGAAAAGGAGTAATGCAATGTTGGAACCAGGTCTGATCATAGCCATAGTGGTGCTAGTTTTTATATTCGTTACTGTCGCACAAGGCGTCCGACAAGTCCCTCAGGGAAACAAGTGGGTTGTTCAGCGACTAGGCAAATACTACGTTTCTCTCAATCCAGGTTTGAACTTCATAATCCCCTATATTGATGCTGTGGCCTATAGAGTAACCACTAAGGACATCGTTCTCGACATTCCGTCTCAGGAAGTCATCACCAAAGACAATGCTGTTTTAATGACCAATGCTGTTGCCTACATCAATATTGTTTCGCCAGAAAAGGCTGTCTATGGGGTTGAAAATTACCGCATCGCGATTCAAACGCTAGTGCAGACTTCGTTGCGTTCGATCGTCGGAGAAATGAGTTTAGATGATGCACTTTCTTCACGTGATCATATTAAAGCCAAACTAAAAGCTGCCATCTCAGATGATATCTCCGACTGGGGCATCACTCTAAAGACAGTAGAAATCCAAGATATTACTCCATCAGGTACCATGCAGCAGGCCATGGAAGAACAGGCGGCTGCGGAGCGAGCTCGACGAGCAACTGTAACCCGTGCCGATGGTGATAAGCAGGCGGCAATTGTGCAAGCAGAAGGTGAACTCGAAGCCTCAAGGCGGCAAGCAGAAGCACAAGTAGTGCTTGCTGAAGCCAGCAAAACAGCGATTAAACTTGTCACTGAAGCTATTGGAGAGAAAGAAATGCCCGTAGTTTACTTACTAGGTGAGAAATACATTAGCTCTTTGCAAAACCTGTCAGAATCCGACAACTCGAAGTTCGTTGTATTCCCAGCAGATATTCCGGCCGCGATTAAAGGTTTGATGGGGAGATAGGGATAAGCAAAGCCAATACCGCTTGCTCATCACCGAAGTGAATCTATTTCAATGACGCCAGAAAACTTAAGGCAACTTTCCTTATTGCTTCAGTGACATAAAACGCTATCGATGCGAATTCCGGTTAAGTCGTTGAGTAAATTCTGACTTCACGAGTTTTTATGGTGCGGATTACTAAATATAACACTAGACCCGTCGGGCCTAGCATTAATGTTAGTGGTAGACAGGGCAGAACCAACCAATGCGAGATTGACTTCTGCTGAGAATCATGGACTTCCCACGCTCCAACGAACAAATCAAAAGCTAGATAATGAACCCAAGCTGCCGTCAATCCATAGGGGTTTGAGAACAGCAAATAGAGGGCTTCTAGGGATCCAAACCCTCCCCCGTCTACTGAATCACCAGCCTGTGAAAAGATAAGACCGACATAAACCAACCCCAACACGAAAGGAATAATTCCGGAAGCAATTAGTCCAAGAGTCCACTTCCACCGGGGAAATGCAATAAGTAATGCCCAGCCGGGCAAAATCGCTAAATTACAGATTGAGAAAATTAGATCTGCTGACATTATGACCTCAAAGATAAATTGATGAACCAAATTGGTCCAATGATTATCTGCTGTAAACCTGACTCCTGTGAGCCGGAGTGAGACAGTTAACTGATATGCTTGAGCAGAGTTCCTTCATCAACACTCTCTCATTTTAATTACAGATCTTTTCCAATGTTCCTGCCGTCAATAGTATAAAACTAATCACGACCAGCAAATCACCAAACATCGCAACAATCAAAAGTTTCTTACCTAGCTCCTAGATCATCCTAGAAAGTTCCAGTCACTTTAAATGTCAGTACTCTACCAGAATTGGAACAGCGATCTTCTATCTCTTCCAAGATGCCTGCTGATATTCGCCCTACAAATCGCTGCCGCTCTCGACAACCTAACCCATTTGCAGCTCCACTGACATCCAATCGGTAAGTAATTCCCCTTTGATCTTTATACTCGCCAAACAGCATCAACCAAGGATCCCCCGCAATTAACTCAATATCATCAACGTCATAACGCTTATTATTGCCGTCATATCGGTTCATCCACTGAGCACCCCAGTTAAAATTCCAACGAAGGATGTCGTGACGAAAACCCATAGAATTAAACCCGCGAGCATCGAACTGAAATCGGCGATCTATTTGCAAGAATGGGTCGGTGATAGTAGATTTTTGAACCGTTACACTTGAGGTCAACAAGAGATTTGGCATGTCAATCATCCTCATACGAATGCTTGCATTCAATCTAATACCATACATCTCTCCATCACCGATATTACCATTAGCTGATTGCACGCTGTCTTTATGAGGAGAAACGTCGATCCGTTCGATCACGTCATGATGCTCGTGGTAATAAAGATTACCGCTTACAACACCGACATCATTCGGCAAACGATATTCTGCATTTAGATCATATTTCCAGAGCCATTCTTGTCGTAGGTTGGCATTTCCTGCCAAAGTATTTGAATCATCATCGTCTTCATCATTAGCTGCAACGAAATCGGCAAAGCTTAGCTGATTTACAACTTTTTCAATGGTACCCCGCAATTGTAATTGTGGTGTCACATCATAGCGAAAGTCGACTTTAGGCTTTAGAAAATTAAAATCTCGCTTATTTGAAATATCACCTGTCTGGGAAATTTCAGAAGACTCATATAGCAACGTGGTTTCTAAAGACATCCTGGCATTAATAATCCAGTTATGAATCGCGAATGGTTCATAGCGAATTTCTTCAACACTCGAATTGGCATTAGAAACAGCAACAGGAATAAGCCCTCCCAATGCGGCTGAAGGAGCTCCATCTATGCCACTAATTCCTAGAGCCAGATTAGAATCAAGAATTGTTTGAGCCCTTTCTGCTCCTAATTCAATATCTTGGCTCTCGAAAATATCAAATGTATAGGAAGATCGGACAATGCGCTCTCGAGTCGTGCTCGCGGTGTCTAAAAATAAATTTTTCTTTCCACTATTATCGCTAGCAACATCGAAGCGCTCCCGTATAGAGGCACGGTTGCTCTCATTGTTGATAAACAGAATTTTGAACCGCCCCCCATTCGATCTAATAAATTCATAATCGCCGCCAATCTCCCAATTATCTTGCTCACTAGGAATATCTTCTCGTTCTCTGGACAATAAATTTGGAACAACTTTTAAATCAGTCGTGTGACGCACGACCTCAGTTGTGTTGTCATTTTCAGCAAACAATGCATTAAAACGAGCTGTGCTGTTTGGCGTAAATTCATAGTTTAAATTTGCGCTCAACTCATAATTATCTTGCTCTCTGACTCTCTCTTCTCTGATCAAGTCATTTGGAGAAAAATCGCCGAGAATGCTGTTCTCTTTACTTATATTATGATCATAACCTGGAATAAGAGAACCATTAAGTACATAACCTAAGGCGCCCGATTGGCCGCTTAGTGAAAGTGATCCACCAGGCTCAACAGTATGATCAAGGTAACGATCCATGTTCACATCATAGGAAATACTTGTATTTGATAACTCCTCAAACAAGACAATGTTTACAACTTGACCGCTACCGCGGACATCCAACTCACCGGAAGTCCCGCGAATTATCTCTATATAATTCACTTGATTGGCAGTGATTCGATCTAACTGCCCACTAGTTTGATTATTCTTGCCTGCAGTACGCTTTCCATTGATGAGGATTTCATTACCGCCACTTCTACCGCTACCAAGCCCGCGTCCGCCGCTTGAGGGAGACCTCCTTGATCCACCTCCACCAGAAAATCCTCTTGGAGGGCCCCCATTAAAACTTCCTCCCCCCGTCGTAGTACCAATTCCAGGAATACGATCCACCATATCCTGAGCTGTAATTGGATTAAATTCGGTAAAGTAATCGGCTTGATAAACTACCGTAGAATCCTCACCGACATTGTCTTGCGCAAAAATAGCGGAGCTGAAGACAGTGAATACTAGTCCAAAACACATCGCCTCAGAAAAAAAACGAGATTTTTTGGAATAAATCATAATCATACTATTCTTAATTCCACATGTGGGGGCAGCAGAGTATTAAAGAAGGCCTAACATCTTTCATTTTCCGTTCTAAAATACTGCTTTTATTACAATCTATTGAATCGGCCGATTGTAGGGAATGCAACAGCGCGGGATTGTTACAAATTGTCGAGTAATACATGCTCTAAGGCAAATATTACGAGGTCCTATCCTAGAGGATGCCGCCGAATGGGGCTTTACTCGGCCATTTCCGGATATGGCTGGGGTAAGTTAAACTAGAGCCAATATAACTATGAGGCTGGGTATAGAAGACGGACCCAAAATACCCCATACGGAAGGCTCAACAAAATAAAAACATTAGACCAGCTAAGAATGATGGATATCGTATAAGTGGAATCGACAGAACCTGAAGAAGCGAAAATTACCGGGCCGGAAACTGTAAATGCCGAGGGATCTTTTGCAAGCAGACTTTTAGCTGGTGAATACGGATTAGCAATTACCTATTGGGGTCTATATTTTTTAGGTGTCGGCTTGTATTTTGTTCTAGGCAGTGCGGCTGTAAATAGCGAGCAATGGATTCGCTATATGACTTTCGTTGCGCTGATGATTGCCTATACGGTCATTCTAATTATTGGAGTTCGAGCCGCCTATAAAGGGCCGCAACTTTGGAAAGTGATGTCTCGAACGTCGTCAGTATTCATGATCATTAATATTTTAGTGGGCATATCAACTCTTGGGTTTATCTACTAATGAACCACGTTCTGATAATCCTCCTCCATTCTCGACCTGTCGTATTTCTCTAAAATAAATAGCTGTCTTAATTTCGGAGTGCCATCTTGGAACAACCCTCAAACATTAATTATGCTCTCATCGTAAAGAAAGATTGCCCCACCTGTGCGTTAATCGAACCTGTCATTGGCAAGCTAGCGAAACGTTTTACCAAAGATTTAGAAGTCTATGTTCAAGACGACCCAACCTTTCCTCAAATAGTTGATGCTCCAATCGATGATACTTCACTAGAATTTTCCTACCGGAACCAAATCGAAGTGGTACCCACACTTATCAGACTTGGTGATGAAGCCAATTCAGAATCCAGAATCTATGGTTGGGACAAAAAACAGTGGCAAGAGTTTACTGGAATTGAAGACCTTGGCAGTGAGCTAATCGATTTCAAACCTGGGTGCGGCTCTAAAACTCAAGATCCTGGAATGGATGAGATCCTCGCATTGCGCTTCGGCGACAAAATTTTGCAGGCTCGCGAGGTAGAACTTGCCGAAGCTGAAGATGAAATGGAAGCTTGTTTCGAACGCGGCTGGAGTGATGGTTTACCAGTGGTACCTCCAACTGCATTGCGAGTTATGCGTATGCTTAATGGTACTAATCGCGAAGCTGATGAACTTATTGGCAAGATCCCACCCGATTATGCCCCCTGCACAATAGAGAAGCTTGCCATCAATGCTGTAATGGCCGGCTGCAAACCAGAATACTTCCCTACAGTTATCACCTCAGTGGAAGCTGCTCTGCAAGATAAATTCTGCATGCATGGCTTACTCTGCACTACCTATTTTTCATCTCCTGTTTTGATCGTTAATGGCCCTATAGTCCAGCAAATTGGAATGAACGCTGGCGTCAATGCATTAGGCCAAGGTAACAGAGCGAATGCCACGATTGGACGCGCTTTGCAGCTTATTATTCGCAATATAGGAGGCGGCGTACCAGGAGGGATCGACCGCGCCACAATGGGAAACCCCGGCAAATACACTTATTGCTTTGCAGAAGATGAATCAGACGATTCTTGGAACTCACTTGCCATGGATAACGGTTATGATCGTAAAGATTCAGTAGTTAGCCTTTTTGCTGGAGAAGGATTGCAACCCATTCTTGACCAGCAATCCCGAGATGCAGCTTCCCTCTCGAAAAGCATGGCTCAAAGTCTGCGCAGTGTCGTCAACACTAAATTATTCGGACTAGCAGATGCCATTCTAGTGGTCTGCCCCGAACACAGACGGGTACTCATGAATAGTGGTTGGAGTAAAGCTGACTTAAGAAATGCTCTTTATGAAGAATTAAAGACACCTGGCAGTAAAATTATCAGAGGGGCAAACGGAAATGCCGAGGGCATGCCGGTTAAATTTGAAGAGAAGATTTTAGACAAATTCCGGGACGGTGGATTGCACATCGTTACAACCGGAGGAAAAGCAGGAATGTTTTCTGCCGTTATTGGCGGCTGGGTAGCATCAGGTGAACGAGGCAGCCAGTTAGTTTCACAAAAAATTCGCTAATCATAGAGAGAGGAAATCATGAATACTCAAACAACTCTGCTCGATCCTACGGCAGAATTAAAGCCCGTGGAGCGTCAGCTTCTACCAAGGCTGGCCAGTTTAGATGGCTCTACTGTTGGGCTTTTGGATATATCAAAACCGCGGGGCAAGGAGTTCCTCGATGAAATTGAGAAACAACTCTTAGAAATGGGTGCCCAGGTAAAGCGTTACTCCAAACCTACTTTCACCAGGGTCGCTCCTACTGAACTTACTCAAAAAATAAGTGTAGAATGCGATGCCGTAATCGAAGGACTCGCCGATTGAGGATCCTGTACCTCGTGCAGTTTGCATGACATCTTGGATCTTGAAAGCCGTGGATTACCCTCTGGATTTGTTGCTTCTGCTGAATTTGTAGAAGCTGCAGCCGCACAAGGAAAATCCTTAGGTGTAAAACCCGCAAGTGTCTTTGTCGCACATCCAATTCAAGACCGAACGGATGATGAAATGGTAGCTCTGGCCAGGAATGCTATTGACTCAATAACCGCTATGATTATGGATAAAGCAGTTTAAATCGTGGCTTAAAAAGTATTTATTAGATTTGATGGAGTTTAAAATGACTAGAGAAGCAGTAATCGTATCGACAGCCCGCACACCAATAGGCAAGGCTTATCGTGGCGCATTTAATGACACCGATGTCCCTGTGCTTGGTGGGCACGCCATAGCCTCCGCTGTAGAAAGAGCGGGCATCGAGCCCGGCGAGATCCAGGATGTAGTGATGGGATGCGCCATGCAACAGGGTTCTTCCGGTGCCAATATTGGCCGCACTGCGGGAGTGGCTGCTGGACTACCTAGCTCTGTCGCTGGCATGAGTATGGATCGCCAATGTGCATCTGGTATGATGGCAATTGCCACAGCTGCAAAACAAATAATTGTGGACAATATGTCCATCGTAGTTGGTGGCGGACTTGAATCCATTAGTCTTGTCCAAAATGAACATCGCAATGCCTACCGCGCTACGAGCCCTGCAGTAATCTCAAAGTCTGAACATGCTTATATGTCGATGTTAGATACAGCGGAAATAGTCGCCAAGCGTTACAACGTTTCTCGTGATGCACAGGACGAGTATGCATTCCAGAGTCAGCAACGAACTGCTGCCGCTCAACAAGCTGGAAAATTTGACGACGAAATCGTATCGCTCCCTTCCAAGATGTTGTTCATGGATAAAGAAACCAAGCAACAAAGTGTTCACGATGTAGCATTGGAGAAGGATGAAGGTAATCGCCCCACCACTACCTTGGAAGGACTCCAGGGATTGAAACCTGTCTTTGAAGGAGGCGTAATTACGGCAGGTAATGCAAGTCAACTTTCTGATGGAGCTTCTGCTTCCGTAATAATGGATAGTAAATTAGCTGAACAAAAAGGCCTAGAGCCTTTAGGTGCCTACCGCGGCATGGCGGCGGCTGGACTAGAACCTGACGAAATGGGTATTGGACCAATCTATGCCGTGCCTAAATTACTAGAGCGATTTAATCTGAAGATGGATGATATTGGACTTTGGGAACTGAATGAAGCTTTCGCAGTTCAGGTTATCTACAGTCGAGATAAGTTGGGAATTCCCAATGAGCTTCTGAATGTAAACGGCGGCGCAATCTCTATCGGACATCCTTATGGTATGAGTGGTGCACGAATGGTCGGCCATGCACTCATCGAAGGTAAACGCCGCGGCGCCAAATATGTCGTTTGTACAATGTGTGTTGGCGGCGGCATGGGAGCGGCGGGACTATTTGAAGTTTTCTAATTTTATACCTTAATTCAAAAAATCTGTTCTTAGAAATTTTTCCTTTTTAAGCACAAACAGAGTCTATAAAGCTAATTACGGCTGCCTCATCAAAATTCGTTGATGGCAGCCGTTGATTACTTAGCGCCCCGACCTTAGCTTCATTAATATTCCTCAATAGAATACTGCCGAATTGATCTTCAATAGTAGTTTGAAACTCTCGGTCAATTGCTAAATAACGCGCCACTCTATCTTCCAAACTTCTCAGAAAACTGAAGCTAAGCTCGGCCTTCTCTTCGAGTGTCATTCGACCGTTTTCTGGATCCATGTAAAATCGACACATAGCGCTGTTTCGGTTAAACCCACTGCTAAACTCGTCGTAGAAAAACTGTAGATATTCTAAGTACGCTTCTAAATCCGCTCCATCAATCCCTGGATTTTTAACTAATCTTCCGGTGGTACTAAAGGTCTGCAACGTACTGTTTATATACCTGAAACTTGCTCTTGCACTTTTTAGCTCATCACCAGCAATAGTAGATTTACTATTCAATCCCACAGGTTGAGAATTTGTAGATTGAGCCGAGGTCAGGGAGAACGGCAGAACCAGCAAAGCGATAGCTATTGTTAAGATCCTCATTGAGAACTGCCACCCCCTATTCATCACATCACTCCTATAAATATTTTTGGCACTGCTCGACAGATGCGTAGCTTATATTGTTGGAGAAGACTCGTTCTAGGAATTACTTTGGCCCAACAATATTGTAATGATTTCCATATAAGTCTTTTATGATCCCAGACACACCCCAAGGTACTTCTGCGGCAGGATCAACAATTTCTACACCTTTATGGGCCATCATTCGCATTTCTGTAGTGCAGTCATCACTACTCAGCACCGTCATTAAATTATTTCCGACGCGAGTTTTATCATCATCGCTTCTCGCCGGCATCAGCACAAACTGAGTCGCCGAATTTCCTTTAGGTGATACGGTTAACCAACGTAGGTTCGCAACAACGTCACGGTTGTCCATCACAGTCTCAAAGCCCAGTTTTCCCTGATACCAAGTGAGCGCTGCATCCTGATCATCAACATAAATCGTAAGATGGGAAACCTTGATAATAGTCATTTAGATATTCCTCTTATACAAAACCCATATTGCCAAAGATGGCAAGCAAATCATTTAATCCAATGACTTTACACTTGCTCTGGTAGATTTACGGTCGCCTAGTCGCTTCTTATTCTTAAGCCGTCGCTCTTTAGCCGATCTTCCAGGTTTAGTAGCAATTCGTTTGCGTTTAAATACTAATGCCTTTTCCACAATACCATGGAGCCGATCAATGGCATCTTGCTTGTTCTTTTCTTGACTTCTAAATCGTTGAGCTTTTATTACAACGATTCCTTCGCTAGTGATACGGCTATCAGACTGTAACAAAATCTTTTCTTTGATTTCAGTGGATAGACTGGATTGACCGACATCAAATCTTAATTGGATAGCCGTGGAAACTTTATTCACATTCTGCCCGCCCGGGCCACTTGCACGAATCGCGCTAAATTCAATCTCTCCATCCGGTATATTTACTTGAGCCATAGTATTTCTAAGAACCCCTTTTCCTGTCGCCGATCTTTACAACCTATTTTTGCTTGTTGCTTACTTTCTCGCCTCATGACTCTTCTTCTATCTTACTTTTAATCGAGTAAATTTAATAATACTGATAATTAGTCAGATCAGCTCAGGTTGCCGCCCAGAAACCCCTTGTTTCTTGCTTCAAAGATCAGTCTAGGTTACTGTCGGAGCTACTCCAGTAGCATGTTTTTGCTAACTTAAAAAATTAAATAAAGATAGATTCAACCTATGAAGAAAACGAAAATTCCCATATTTATCAATGGCCTACTGATTACCTTAATCGCTTCATTTGGTATCAATACCTCGGCACAAGAACCTGTGAGAATTGCATTCATGGACCCCTTATCTGGTGCTTTTGCTGCTATTGGCACCAGCGGCTTAAAACAACTGCAATTTGCTGCTGATTATTTTTATAATTCAAAAGGGGGTATTCTCGATGGTCGCATGATAGAAATTGTCCCCTTAGACAACAAACAGAGTCCTACAGAAACTCAGATTCAATTCAGAAGAGCAGTGAGTGAAGAACTACGAATAATTTTTCAAGGAAATAGCTCAGCTGTTGCCAACACCCTCAACCAAACTATTAATCGACACAATCGTCGAAACCCAGGCCAGGAAGTATTACAAATTAACTACTCAGCTGTAGACCCAATTCTTACGGAAGAGAATTGTAGCTTCTGGCATTTCCGCTTCGATGCCCATGCGGCAATGAAACTAAATGTACTCACCGACTACATAGCAATGGAAGAGAGTATTAAGAGTATGTATATCATCGGCCAAGATTATTCTTTTGGTCAAGCGGTATCTGATATCTCCATCTCTCTCCTTGCAAAAAAACGCCCAGACATTGAAATCGTTGGTAATGAATTCCACCCCATCGGCCAAGTTAAAGATTTTACTCCCTACGTCACCAAAATCGTTTCTTCCGGCGCCGATGCGGTGATTACTGGGAATTTTGGCGCGGATATGGTTTCCCTAGCCAAATCGATAATCGATAGCGGTTTGGATATTCCTATTTATACATTCTATGCAGCTTATGATGGCATTACCGCAACCCTTGGCGCCGACGGTAAGAATAAGATTCATTTGATTCATAACGAAACCTCTAACCCCATTCCGACCGAACGCCGTAAAGATTACATCCGAGCATATAAAGCGGCAAACCCGAATAGAGATGTTACTCAACCTCGTCTCGTCAATGCCTTGCAGATGATCGTGCAAGCGATGGAGCAAACACAAAGCACAGACCCCTATGATATAGCTCTGGCTTTAGAGGACATGAGATTCACGACCTTGAGTGACGAGGAAATCTGGATGCGCGGTGATGACCATCAAATCTTCCAGTCGCTCCACATTTCAGTCCAGACCGATGAAGGGATTGAATTCGATGCAGACAACTCCGGTTTTGGCCTATTCAGCAAATTCCATGTTCCAGCTGAAGAGACCATCATAGAAACCAGCTGCCAAATGAGACGCCCACGTCGTTAAAGGGGCCCTAGGCGTAGCATGCTTGAAATATTCATATTTGCCACACTGAACGGCCTGGTAACTGGACTGTTATTGTTCATGCTGGCCAGCGGTCTCACTCTCATCTTCAGCATGATGGGAGTTCTAAATTTCGCCCATGCGAGTTTCTACATGCTAGGCGCCTATTTCGCCTACTCCGTAAGTTTGTACTTCGGCTTTTGGATGGGACTCATTTTTGCACCATTAATCGTCGGCGTACTCGGAGCCGTTGTTGAACGCTATGGACTGCGCCGAGTTCACCAATCAGGTCACGTTGCGGAGCTGGTATTCACCTTCGGACTAGCATTTCTTATCGAAGAAGCTGTACAATTTTTTTGGGGGCCTGATACCAAAAATTACCAGGCACCAGATATTCTAGACTTCCCTCTCTTTACCCTCTTCGGACAAGAGTTCAGCGCCTACCGCGGCTTCATGATTGGCATTTCTCTGAGTATTTTTATCACTCTCTACCACATACTCACAAGAAGTCGAATCGGGATTATTATCCAAGCAGCGATAACACATCCCAATACCGTTGCTAACCTAGGCCACAACGTGCCACTAATATTTATGGGTGTATTTGGAGTAGGCACCGCTCTCGCAGGTCTTGCTGGCGTCATTGCCGGCCCAGTGCTGACGACCTTCCCTGGAATGTCCATCGCCCTAGGGAGCATAGTGTTCGTCATTGTTGTAATTGGCGGCCTCGGTTCTCTAGCTGGCGCATTTATCGCATCACTACTAATTGGTTTACTACAATCCTATGCAATCGCGTCAGATGTTGGAATGCCCGAGCTCCTCAACCTGCTCGGATTAGAATTTGAGCGCAGTCATCCATTAAATGATCTATGGACACTGAATCTCCCCCGAATAGCGCCAATTCTCCCATTTTTATTGCTAGTGCTCGTGCTTATTTTTCGCCCTACCGGCTTGCTCGGTAAGAGAGAAGAATAATGGTGCAATTAAAGAGACTATCAATCTGGATTGGGTATTTGGTGGTAATGCTCGTCCTTCCACAATTTTTCGACTCCATCTTGTCGGTATCTATATTTAATCAAATGGCCATCGCAATCGTTTTTGCCCTTAGCTATAACATGTTGTTAGGGCAGGGAGGCATGCTTTCTTTTGGACATGCGGTCTACTTTGGCTTCGGCGGCTTTCTTGCTGTTCACACGCTAATTATGATTGAGTTTGAAACCGTCTACTTCTCAATTCTATTTATTCCCTTGATAGGTGGTGTATTTGGCTTGCTGGCTGCAATCTTTATTGGCAGCTTTTCAACTCATAAAGCAGGGACGGTATTCGCTATGATCTCTCTAGGTATGGGTGAGTTAATAGCAGCTTCATCTCTTATATTCGTCGGGTTTTTTGGTGGAGAAGCTGGGATCAGTGGTGACCGAACATATGGTCCTCCTTTCTTCGGCGTAGAATTTTTACGTGATGTGGAAATTTACTATGTCGCCGTATTCTGGGTTTTTATAGCTACCGTATTCATGTATCTGTTTACCCAAACGCCCGCCGGAAGAATGGCCAACGCAGTTCGCGATAATCCTGAACGTGCTGAATTTATTGGATACAGCGCGAGAAAAGTGAGATTCATCTCATTTTGCGCTGCCGGTTTATTTGCGGGAATTGCTGGAGGTTTATTTGCCTTAAATTACGAATTTATCACCGAAGAAACCCTAAATGCCACCACCTCCGGACGTGTTCTCCTTATGGCATATATCGGGGGACTTGGTTATTTTATTGGCCCAATAGTTGGCGCTGTCATTCTCACCTTGATGAATTCCTTGCTCAGCAATTATTCCGATTTGTGGATGTTATATTTAGGAGTTATGTTTCTACTTACCGTGTTGTTCTTACCTAGGGGTTTTGCAGGATTTATAATGATGCACCAAGTAGCTTGGGTGAGAGGCACAATCAAACAGCTTGCCCTGCCCTATCTTCTAACAGGAGTTCCTGCGCTTCTAGTAATGCTCTCAGCAATAGCGCTCATAGAGATGAGTCACGTCGAAGCAGATGTCCTTCAATTCATAGGGTTTACCTTAGAACCCGCACTGCTGACTGATTGGCTAATGGTGGGAATCGTTGGCACTGGGTCACTATTTGCTGTACGGAAATCCTTACCCAGACTCCGCGATGCTTGGGATTCTGCAAACACTATTCCGAGTGAGGGTGGTAGTTAGAACATGGCCATCCTCACCTTAAACAATGTGCAAAAGAATTTCGGCGAGACCGCTATTATCCGGGGGGTTTCTCTGGATATTGAAGAAGGTGAAAAGCACGCTATTATCGGCCCTAATGGAGCCGGCAAATCAACACTCTTTCATTTGATAAGTGGCTTATACAAAGTCAGCGCAGGCAGTATCACTTTTAAAGAATCTGAAATTCAGGACAAAGCTCCCTACGAGATTAGCAGACTTGGCCTTGCTCGTAGTTTTCAAGTAACCAATATTTTTCAACGAATGAATGTATTCGAAAATATTCGTTGCGCCTTATTCTGGTCCAAAGGTTACCGCTACTCTTTTTGGCACTTGCTCGGAAGGCAAAAAGAACTCAACGAGCAGGCCATGCATGTATTGGAACAAATCGGCTTAACAGACAAAGCCTTGTTCCCTTCTGGAGAGTTAGCATACGCGCAGCAACGCGCATTGGAATTAGGGATAGCCATCGCGAGCGGGGCTGAGTTGATAATGTTAGACGAACCCGCAGCAGGAATGAGCCATAGCGAAGCGGAAACCTCAGTGCAATTAATCCATAAAATCACTGAAGGTAAGACACTGATAATGGTCGAGCATGATATGAATATCGTCTTCAATGTTGCTGACAGAATTTCTGTTCTTGTTTACGGCGAGGTTATCGCGACGGACTCACCAGAAAATATTCGTAGTAATGCCAGCGTTCAGGAAGCCTATCTTGGCGAGGTGGCCACCAGTGCTTGAAGTAAATGATTTACATGCCTACTACGGCAAGAGCCATATCCTCCAAGGGGTAAATTTCAATGTTCAAGAGGGTGAGATCGTTAGCCTACTTGGGCGCAATGGCGTGGGCCGATCAACTACTGTTAAAACTATTATGGGTGAAGTAGCACCTGTTGGATCGATAAAATTCAAGGGTGAAGAAATTGCCGGCAAAAATAGTTTTGAGATAGCGCACTTAGGCTTAGGTTATGTTCCGGAGAACAGAGATATTTTCCCAACTCTGACAGTTCAACAAAATTTAGTACTCGGCATGAAGTCAAACAAATCACAAGGCCGGTGGGATATTGAAGAAATGTTCAGAATGTTCCCTAATTTGGGTGAGCGAGCTGAAGTAAATGGCGGTGTGTTAAGCGGCGGCGAGCAACAAATGCTGTGCATGTGCCGAACTTTGATGGGTGATCCGGACATTATCATGATCGATGAACCCACCGAAGGTTTAGCCCCGAAGATTGTAGAACAAGTAGCCTTGCTACTGCAGGAAATCGCCTCCCGCGGCGTTGCCATTCTGTTAGTCGAACAAAAACTATCTATCGCTTTAAAAATTTCCCACCGACTATATGTTATGGGGCATGGCAAGGTCGTCTACGAAGGAACGCCCGATTCGTTACTTCAGGCTGACGACGTACGTGCTGAGTGGCTTGAAGTTTAATTCTCAGCTTGCTTAGTTTTTCGATCCAATTCCCTGTAGAATTTTCACTTCTTTTCCTTTTGTCAGCCCATGAAAAAACTCATTCCACTAATTTTTCTTTGCCTTCTTGCTCCTGCCACCAGTTATGGATGGGATAGTGTCGGACACCGAACAACAACAACCGTTGCATTAAACTTCCTGAGCCAGGAGAAACGAGAGAAACTTGTCGCCATTCTTCAGCAACACCCGCGCTATCAAGTAGATTTTCTCGACTCAATGCCAGCATTTATAGAGCGAGGAGACGATACCGCTCAAGCTATCTGGCTGCTTGGTCAAGCTGCCTACTGGCCAGACATTGCCCGAGGTCTCGAAGGTTCTGATCGCCGGCGCTATAACAGACCGGCATGGCATTTTACCGATGGCGCATGGATACGCGGAATGGCAAATGTTCAGGGAAATATATATTTAGATGTAAGACGATTTACTGATATTACTGGCAGCGATGCTGCGACTATCCGAAATCAGAATCAAATCGACAATATCATCACAGCACTGGACTACAACACAAAAATTCTCGCGGACGACACTAGCCTGCCAACGGATCGAGCTGTTGCACTTTGTTGGGTATTACATTTAATGAGCGACCTTCATCAACCTCTGCATGCTGGTTCACTTTACTCCAGAAACTTATTCGATTTTGGTGATCGCGGCGGTAATGGTATTACCACTGATTCGAGATCATTACACTATCGCTGGGACAGCGCCCTAGCTGGCGAAACAATCAATAGGAATGTAGAGCTGATTCTCGGAGAAATTAGCGCACTAAATCTTCCAGTTATTCAAGGTCAGTCCTCTAACTGGACAACTTGGTTACAAGAGAGTCGGGAGATCTTACTCGATTGGGTTTACACCGATGCAATGAAAATAGAAATACGCCGAGCCGAAAAAGAGAACGCAAGTTTCGAGGCTGTGCCGCTTTCAGCAGGTTATGTGAACTCCATGGTTCAAAGCTCGAGGCAACGAATCGGCTTAGCTGGCTATCGAATAGCCATTTGGGTTGAGAACGAGTTAAATTAAACGTTACCTGGCCTCTTGCAGAAACCCCTAGCCTTTTATAATAGGAAATCTCCTTTACCACATTTTGATCGAGACGATGACCCGGTTTATTTTCTGAAGCCGATAAAATTCTTTATCGGGGCAGTAGCAAAAGCTATGTGGTACTTACTGGCCGGAAGCTGCCCTTAGAAGAGCTGGATTTCACCGATAACTGAATGACCGGGGTCGGTCCACAAAGCGGACGTAGCAACTAGATACATATCTATCGATTGAATATGTATCTATCCGGTTTCTATTGCACTAATTTGTTGGACGGATTAGTTGAATCAAAACGTCTTTCCATTTCTCCAATAAAAACATATGCCCCTTATTTTCCATAAGGTAAAAACTGTTGTTGGGGAGTAGTTCTGCTTGATATTTTCCTTGATTAACAGGAACGTTTACATCTATGTCGCCCTGCCATATATCAAACCGGGTTTGAATATTCATAATTTCAAACTTCCAGGGCGTATTAATGATTATGTCATCTCGGGCCGGTCCATCTCCACCTTGCTTATAACCTTCTTTAATATCTGCAATTAACATTGCTTTTACTTGCTGATTCTCAAATGGAATCTGATCCATCTTGGGCAATGACTTTACAAATTTATCTTCGATTTCTCCGGATGGATTATTGATTTGTTTAGCAGCGATTCTGCGGAAAATATAGACAAGACTTGGGAATCTTCTTCCGAGAATCATCAGCGCTCTCAGAAAACCTTTATACCCTGCGTAGGGATTTGGTCTGTTGGCGGGAGCCAAGCCACTTACAATGGCTCCTGAAATAACCCTTTCTGGTATTTTATATGCGCATGCTAATGCGTGTGGCCCACCAGCTGACCAACCCAAAACATGAAACTTATCTATACCCAGATCGTCTGCAATAGCAGCTACATCATTAGGCCAATCGAGTAGCTCCCGATCCTGCTTTAGAGAGGAATTCCCATGACCGGGCCTGTCCGTTGAAATATATCTTATTCCAAGTGCCGTCAGAATATTTAGATCAGCTGGACGCTCTAATCGTGATCCCCCAGACCCATTAAAATGAAAGACCGGTTTTCCGTCTGGAGTTCCATACTCGGCGAATCCTAGTTTTCTTCCGTCTTTTAAATCTAGAATCTGATTGGTTTTATCCATAATTACAAATTACTCTCGAATTATTGGGGTCAAAGTAAACATCCTGCAGCTTCAATGCCCGCTCTTAGCCAGAAGGTGACATTCGCCTGCTTTCGAGTTCCTCACCCTCCCCCACGAGATTCAAATTCGAATTATTGGGGCCAGAGTAAAATCCAGTAGTTTTAATGTCCGCTATTGGTCAATAACTGCCTATCACTCTGCCCTCAGCGACAGGCCATTATTATTGCCATTTGCTATCAGGGCAATAAGCAATTTTATTAGCAGCGACTAATGAGTTATTCTCCCAAGAAAACCGGTGATCTTCATGAGCCCACCTTATTGAATCCTTCCTAATTAGTGGATTGGGAAATGATAAAAGCAAAAGAGAATTCAAAATGACCAAAAACACTCTCCGTATTGCCCTAATTTTTACCCTCTTATTCGCCTATTCCAGCTCGCTGATAGCGGCTGACCTCTCCCGTACGCGCCCAGAGCGAGAGGGAATGTCATCGGAAAGGCTTGCCCGTCTTGATTCAGTCTTAAAATCTTATGTGGAAAATGATCAGATTGCAGGCCAGGTAATGATGGTCCTGCGCAATGGCCGCGTGGTCTATTCTGCTGCCAACGGCATGCAAGACCGGGAAGCTGGCATTCCCATGTCGGAAGCTTCTTTGTTCCGCATCGCCTCTCAAACCAAAGCGATTGTTAGCGCCGGCATCATGATTCTCCACGAACGGGGTCAATTAGACATTAGTCATTCTCTGGGTAGATACATTCCAGAATGGCAAAATATGCAGGTGGCGGTCGAAAATAGCCGAGGTGGTTATGACTTGGAAGCAGCCGCCCGCCCGATAACAATCCGAAATCTACTCACCCATACCGGTGGCATGAGCTACGGTAATGGGCCCTCTGCAGAGGAATGGCAAGCAGCAGGATTTCAGGGGTGGTACTTTGCCAATAAGGACGAGCCTATCGGTGAATCAATCGCACGTATGGGTTCTTTACCTCTTGACGCACATCCTGGAGAGGCTTGGATCTATGGTTATAACACCGACATTCTTGGAGCAGTGATTGAAATCGCGAGCGGCATGGATCTTTACAGTTTTCTGAGCCAAGAAATTTTTCAACCTCTGGAAATGAACGACACACACTTCTATCTCCCAGAGAATAAGGTGGATCGCCTTGCAGTCGTATATCAACCGAAGGAAGGTGGCGGGATAGAAGCAATACCTGCGAAAGATGGTATGAATAGTCAGGGCATGTATGCAGATGGCCCAAGAGTTAGTTTTTCAGGTGGAGCAGGCCTGATCTCTACTGCTGATAATTATGCGCGCTTCCTGCAGATGACATTAAACGGCGGAGAACTAAACGGCGAGCGGATTCTATCGCGCAAAACCATCGAGTTGATGACTACCAACCATTTAGCTGATATTCCTTTTAGAAGCGGTCAGGGATTTGGATTGGGATTCTCGGTTGTTACAGACCTAGGAACCCGAGGCTCCATGGGGTCAGAGGGAGAATATGGCTGGGGCGGCGCTTATCACTCTACATACTGGGTTGACCCTCAAGAGCAATTAGTTGTTGTCTACTTAACACAAATAATTCCAGCCACTGGCCTTGATGACTATGCAAAACTGCGAAGTGGAATTTATCAATCCATAATAGATTAGGTATTATTATGAATACAAATTCAGATTCTCAAAAGAAAGATGGCGTACGTGTCTTGTTTCCAACTCTTATTTATGAGGCTTGGTACCCCAGCTACGAAACAGATAAAGAAAAACTTATCTCTTATGTACAGAAGCTAAAAGAAAACGACACAGAGGGGCAACGAATCTCGGCTCAGGAATACCCAAGCGGATACACCTCCTATTTTACGAGAAGCAATCTCTTCACCGATCCACAACTCGCTGATCTGGTTAGTTTTATTCATCAATGTGCTGGGAATTTCGCGATTCAACATCACTGGGATACTAAAAATTTCGAGCCGGTTATAAATGCTCTTTTCGCTAACATCAACCCCAAGTTCAGTAATCATCCTGACCACATGCATCCGTATTCACATATATCGGGCGTGTTTTATGTCAAAAGCGAACTTGACAGTCCTCCTCTAAGCTTCAAGGATCCCAGAATAGGCCGATGGATGATGCCCCCAGCAGCTGATGGAACTAGAGCGGAAAATACTTTTCATGCCCGCATTAAGGCTGAAGCCGGAAAGCTGCTTCTATTTCCCTCTTGGCTAGAGCATGGAGTACCTCAAAACACATCCGATCACGAGAGAATGAGCATGTCCTTCAATTTTGAGATGCGACCAATGCAAAAACCATAAGATAAGAAAAGTAAACTGATGCACAATAAAAAATTATTGTCATAGATTTTCAAAAAGAGGAATTTACTTAACTCCTCTAAAATTGACTCGGACTAAGCTTAAAGTTTTTTTACAGCAATACCTCAATTGAACAACCTTCTTACGTAACTCTAAATTTTTCTTCTCGCTCAAAAAAAAACGGCGATGATTTCTCATCGCCGTTTTCGTATCACTGAACCAAGTCAGTAATTAGAACTGCCATAATGCTCTACCATAAATACGTCGACCACGTGGATCGAACACCGTTGCATCATAGTTTAGGCCACCAACTTCACGGTAGGGTAAATCCTCGTCGAATAAATCGAGAACACCAAATGTGAATACAGTTCTGCCCAAAGCTCCATTGTCCCAGTCATGGGCATATCGGTATTGGACATCCCAAGTGCTATAGCTATCGATCTTCTTCGTTAGCAGCGATCTCACCAGATCGTTAGCATTGACGTAGGCAATATCATAAGACAGATCTCGGTAGGAACCGATGTGCCGATTGATCACAGTCACACCATGCCGATCACGCGACCAATTAAAGGTCAGATTACCCTTGTTATCTGGCAGAGAACGAACATGGTTACCGTTACCACTGGTTCCGGCAGCATCCATTACCCCGGTATCCAGCAAGCCTCGCTCTAGTCCAGGCACGTCGATCAGCTTGTAGTTACGTACGTGGGTGTAATCGGTACTGATACGGAATCGGCCCCAATCATTATCCCAAGTGTAACCAAGCTTTACGTCCACACCCTCTGCATCGATCTGACCGGCATTTATTGCCCTCAGAGTCAGAGTGATCATGGCGGCGTTCTCGCTCCTATACAATCGGCTGATACCAACCCCTTGCGTGGTGTCCGTGTAAAGAGATGGATTTACCACACAATTTAGGCGCTCATCTGAATCAACACCAAATTGAGCCGTCAGAGCGTCAGGATTACAAGGTACATCTATCACCGGAGAATCTCCCGAGATGGAATCATTCAAGATGTAGTTATTAGGATCTCCCACAACCTTCTTGAACCTTTCGATCTCTGGCTGTACTGCGGAAATACCCGGTTCGGGCAATACTCGATCTTGTACATCGAATTTCCACACATCCGCTTGCACACTAAGACCTTCCAGATCACCGCCTGGCGTCCAAATGAAACCGGCAGAGTACGTGTCAGCACCCTCGTTACCCACATACGGTGCAGGGCCACCCAGGGTATAACTGAATTCCGCCTCGCCGTTTTCTGGAGTCGGAGGGAGCAAGCCCGCTCTTACCTTCTGATTCGAGATAGGATCATAGAAAACGGTGCTACTCGCTTCCAGCCCTTCCTCGATGATGCCGATGTTCGGCGCGCGGAATGACTGAGAGAATGAACCTCTAATTAAGAGCTCGTCAGTAGGCCTCCAGCTCATGGCAAACTTAGGCGAAACTTCGCTACCTATGTTGCCCCCATAATCCTCATATCTAACAGCGATCTGAGTTTCAACGTTTTCAATAAATGGCAAGCTCAATTCAAAAAACGCTGCGCGAGTTGATCTTGTATGGTCGAAGTTAAAAATACACATCGAGCACTCGAAGTTGTTATTCACGTAATGAGTTTCATTGGGTACGCCACTTGCGTCATAACCAAGAATCGCATTAGCAATGCCCGGATAGTTCATTTCAGGTGCTTTCGAATGTGCGTTTCTTTCACGATATTGCGCACCGAAAGCTATCGCCGCCGGCCCGCCTCTCATGTCCATGAACTCGCCGCCGACTATGGCATCAAACACAGCCAGTGTATTGCGCTTGTCTGCTCTGAGCACAGTTTCATTCATCCAGGCCATCAACTCCGGCGAGTTGGCCACATCAGGATTTGTAAACTGAGACAGGTAGGGGTTGTAAAACTCACACCCACCTTGCCCCTGATTATTACTGGTAAGTCCAAGAGACACAGTCTCGCGGGTTGTCAATACATATCCCGGGAAGAAGGTCTGAGTATAACCACTACCGTAGTAATCCCAAGCAGTCGGTAAAGCACCGCCCCAAGGACCCTTTTGGCCCTGCCAGTCGAAATCGGACACACCATTAGGAGTACAATTTGGGCCACCCAAACCAACCGCCGCTAACTCTGTTCGCGTACGATTAAAGGTCTGATAGGTCTGCTCGTTGCTAGATTGACTCCAGGCCATACTTACGTCGTAGTTCCAGGGCCGATCGTCGTAGTTAAAATCACCACGTAGACCAGCTTGCACGATTGTTGATTCAGAATTGTTGTAGTTGGATCGGTCACCGGTTCTGGGAATGCCGTCCCGTGGGTTAATAATGGTCGTAATGTTTGGGCCACCATTCGCTAGGGAATTAGGATTATTTGTGATATCAGCAGCAGTAGGCCTAGAAAGGCCGATTGATGGTGCGTAGTAGCCTAATTCCGTAGGCTTTCCGATTGCATAACCGCCCCAGGCTGGATTACCGATATAGCTGCCGGGCGTAGCTAACTGAATTGTAGGTCCACGAGTCCTGCTGGAACCACCGGTATTGTTAAGGCCGCCACCTTCGAGAAATATTTCATTCTTCATGTAGTTACCGAAAGAATAAAATTCGGCCGCTTCACTGAAGGTATGGTCGAAGGCTATAGCAAAACTCGTACGTTCCGTATCTCTAGAGAGGAAATTAAATCGTGATACATCTTCATAACAAGTGCCGCCACGCTCACCGCGCGTTTCTCTCAGACTACCCGTATAGAATGGGTTGCCCTGGGCGTCGTTAAGCGAGTGACACAAAGGATCACTGAGAACAAGTTCGTCAGTGCCACCCTGAGAAACGTTAAATGCCATAACATCCGCGGCAATATAGGCTGGGTTTATATTGCCCCCAAAAGATGGGGAAGCTATGCCTGATCCACTTACGGTAGAAACCTGGCCGTTGAACTGACTATTTTCATCAATGTGGTTACCATCAAGAACATTCACGGCATCTCTTTCGAAACGCTCGGCAGAGATCACAAAATGAGTATCACCATCATCGCTCGACCAACCCCAAATACCACTAAGGGTTTCATCGAAAGAATTACCCGCCGCTTCAACATTTTGGACGTCTGCATAAAGCTCGAAACCTTCGAAATCGGTGCGCATAATAATGTTAACAACACCAGCCACAGCGTCCGCACCGTATAGTGCTGAACCACCGTCTGTTAGAATTTCAAGACGCTCGGTCATAACGACCGGGATCGCATTGATGTCTACGAACTCACCGCCACCATTGGTGATAGCTGCATAGGGTGATACTCGCTTGCCATTGATCAAGGTTAAAGTCGAGTTTTCACCAAGGTTACGTAGGTTAACCTGCGCAGTACCTTCTACCTGTGAACGTTCTCCAGAACCAGAGTTAGTAAATGAACCGGAGTTCACTTCCAAATTCTTGATCACGTCCCAGATAATTGCTGCACCCTGTGCTTCGATACTCTCTCTGTCTACAACTTGGACGGGAGACGGTGCATCCAACGCGGCTCCGCGAATGAATGAACCAGTGACCACTACCTCTTCGATTTCAGGGTCGTCTTGGGCGACCACTGGTAATGATAGGCCTGCAAGTATTACCCCAACGGTAATTGCCTTGCGCTTACTCGGAAATTTCTTGTACATACTTCTCCCCTTATATTCTTGTAATTTTTATCTTAGCTTAGGCAAGAAAACCGTAAACAGTGGATAATTGTTGACCTAGCTTCTTTCAAGCTTAGTACTGTACCTAAAAAGTTGCCAATAATCGATTAAAAGCCAACAGAACAACGCCACTTTTAGTTTTATGTTACTTTTATACCCATATTTTCCTGTTACTCTCTCTTTCTTAATAGAATCCCTATTACCATTATTTTTCAGCAATTTAAGGAACTAATTACGTGCCCTCGACGGACAAAAAAATACCACTTTCGGTACTCGACCAATCACCAATAAAACAAGGATCCAGTGCTGCTGAAGCTTTGCAGGAAACCCTCGAATTGGCCCGCCTCTGTGACGGGCTTGGATATCATCGTTACTGGCTCGCCGAGCATCATGCATCTGATGCTTTAGCGGGTTGTTCGCCTGAGGTTTTATTAGGTAGGCTCGGCGCAGAAACCATCTCTCTGCGCATTGGTTCGGGTGGTGTGATGCTCCCTCATTATAGCCCCTATAAAGTGGCTGAAAATTTTAAACTGTTAGAAACGCTCTACCCTGATCGGATCGATTTAGGAATTGGCAGGGCACCGGGCACCGACCCGTTTACAGCTGCCGCAATTCGTTATGGCTCGCGGGTGGGCCCAGAGCACTTCCCCAACATGGTGGTAGATTTACAAGCTCTGATAAATGATACCGACGCGCGAACTCCAGGAATGGAAAATGCAAGGGCATTCCCAAAGGTGGAAACTCCACCACAAATCTGGATGCTCGGGTCGAGCGAGGATAGTTCGGAATTAGCGGCACTTACTGGGCTCCCTTACAATTTCGCCTATTTCATTAACCCAAATATTCGACCCGATATCTTCGACCATTACCGGCGTCATTTTAAAGCTGGTCCCAATTTTCAAGAGCCACACAGTGCACTGACTGTCTTTGCAATTTGTGCAGATACTGAGGAAGAAGCTCAACAACTTTCTCTGAGTCGAGACCTCTGGTATGTGCGATTGCTACAAGGTAGCCCTGGCCCTTTTCCTACGGTGGACGCCGCCCTTAACTATCCTTTTTCAGATGGTGAGCTTGCAGCAATCGAGGACAGCAAAGGAAAAAGGGTTGTTGGAACACCCGAGCAGGTAAAAACAAAACTGCTGAAATTAGCAAATCAATTTCAATTAGATGAATTGATGTTAATTACAATTACCCATGACGCTGCCGCGAGACGCAGATCATACGAACTTATTGCCGAAGTCTGGGATTGAGTTGGACACTCCCGGGCATTGTTATTATGCTAACTTAGCTTAACTCAATTATTACGAGAATCATTATCAGGAGAAACATCGTGCCTCGGCTATCAACACTATTGTTACTTTGCCTGCTCTCTACTCCCGCTCTGGCCCAACTAGCGGTTCCTAATGCATCCGGGCTCACCTACGGGCATGTCCATCTGAATGTTGTAGATATCGAAGAAAACGAAAGAATCTTAGTGGAGCACTTCGGCGGTGTCGCTGTGCAAAAGGGTTTTCTGCAAGCCGTTCGATTACCAAATATGCTGGTAGCACTTGCAGAAGCTGAACCTACGAGAGATTCAAGAGCCACAGTTATGGATCACTTTGGTTTTAAGGTTCGTCACATTGACCGATTTCTCGACAAATGGCGCGCCGATGGGCTGGAAGTCGGTCGTATTTTTACTGGGTCGGAAGGACAAACCAATGCCTATGTATTTATGCCTGATGGCGCAGTCGTTGAAATGCAGGAAGATCAGCAGCTTTCTACCGAGATCAGCGGTTATCACATTCATTTCATCACACCAAATCCAGAAGAATTGATGGCCTGGTATACAGATATCTTTGGTTTAGAAGTAAGACCGAGAGGCAGAATCACAACAACTACAAATGTCCCTGGTATGAATTTAAGTTTTGGTAATTCCGATACTGAAAGAGCGCCGACTCAAGGAACCGCCATTGATCACATTGGCTTCGAACTGGATGACTTGGAAGCTTTCTGCAAAGAACTGGAAGCCAAGGGCGTTGAATTTAATGTCAGCTATCGAGAGATTGATTCAATTGAATTGAAAATCGCCTTCATCACAGATCCGAATGGTGTCTACATCGAGCTAACTGAGGGTTATGACGAATACTAATTGCTTTAGATAAATCGCAATGGAAATTTCCGCCCTGTCATCGCTCTTTCCCTTATTGTAATTTTCCTCGCAATTAGTGCGTTGTAGGGTCTATTTTTTCTTCGCTATAGCTTTCTTGCTGCACAGCGGGTTTGCCGAACATTGGATATGTCGAATGAGAATAAATTCATCCGTTTAACAATTCGATAGAACTAACACCTTAGTTCTTGCAACAGAAGAGAATAACTTATGCAACGTCGTCAATTTCTGTCTACTTTTGGAGCCTCACTAGCATCTTTAACGTTTCCCTCATTCGTCCTCGCTCAATCTGATCGACCCCGAATTACAGATATTCGCGTCTACCGCATGAAGACCTTAGGTGAAACCGGAGTAATGGAATCTGCCTGGGCGCCTGGACGACCCTATATGCGCAGAATTGGCGGAGGCACGGTCACAGAAATAACCACCGATCAGGGTATTACTGGTATCGCGCCTGGCATGAGCCCAGCCGGCATCAACTTCATGAAGCAAATTTTGGTTGGGCAAGACCCCTTTGATAACGAAGCTCTTGGCCATCGCATACGTTACACCAATGGTGCGGCCTCCAACTGGAGAGACGTCGGTTGCATCGAGATTGCCCTATGGGACATTGTCGGAAAGGTGGCAGGTCAACCCCTTTATAAATTATGGGGGGCGCAGAAAGACAAAGTCCCTGCCTACGCCAGCATGATTCAACTCTCAACCCCAGAAGAACGAGCTGATACAGCGGTGAGACTTAAAGAGAAAGGTTGGCAAGGCATGAAAATTCGTCTCCACCACCCAGAGATGGAAGAGGATATTCGCACTGTTGAATTAGTTCGCAATGCGGTAGGCAACGATTTCACCATTATGACTGATGCCAACCAGGCACAATCTAGCGGAATCTGGCAACCTGGAATTCAATGGGATTATAGTCGCGCGCTGGACACAGCTCGCGCCTTAAAAGAAATGAATGTTTACTGGTTGGAAGAGCCTCTGAAAAGATATGACTATGATGGATTGGCGGAGCTCAACCGCGCTACAGACATCACCCTCGCCGGCGGCGAGAACAACCAAGGAGTGCAGGAATTTCTAACAATCATAGAGAAATCTGTTTATGACATATTGCAACCAGAAATTCTGGTAACCGAAGGCATTCAGGGACTGCGAGCAGTAGCTGCGCTGGCGCTGGCCCACCACAAACTTGTCATACCTCATCATGGCGGCGGTCAATTAGGCACAATCGCCCAGCTGCATATGATTGGTACATGGCCTCATTGTCCCTGGATCGAAATTATGAATGATCCGCCCATTTCTCCTTACACCAATGGGTTCGCGATTATGGAGAATCCACCGGAAGTCGATAGCGAAGGGTTCATGGCAATGCCACACGAGCCAGGTTTAGGGGTGAGATTGAACCGAGAACTAATGGAAGAAATATAGACTGTGGCTTTCAGTGAAAACTTTTTGCTGCGTGAACTATCTGCTACGAAAGTTTTGGACTGCAATTCTGAGATACGCTTTAAACTGAATCTCAATTTTACGGCGTGCCAATTCAACACCTATCCAATAGCCGACATAGGAAAAAGTTACTCATAAAATAGTTGAATCACTCGGCCTATAAGTAAACCAAACAAACACAGTGATTACATTGCCAAATTGGTTTAGTAACAAATTGACAAAAAAACTGATAAGTCCATAACCTAAAAAAGATTCAAACTCGAGAAAAGAAAATAGAGAAGAACTGAGAAATTTTAGCTATAGCGAAAGTCCAGGGCCCCGCTGACCCATAAAAGCTAGTGCCAAACCACGTCCATTTAACATAAACGTAATTTGCTTTGGAGCTGTCTTTCTTTTCGAATAGTTTTCAGTAATTTAACTCGAACAGATAGAGGCGCAACGTCCGTCAGCGCGATCTATTTCTCTGTCTTGGTAGAGCCACCAATAGAGGATAAAGCAACTAAGGGCGACCATAGGGCCACCCAGTTTGATGAGCGCTTCAATTAATTCCAGTTTTCAGTTTGCTACTAAGCAGTAGACGCCTATTATTCGTAGCGAATTTCGATAGGCATAAGAGCAGCCCTAATCGCCGCACCCCAGATCAAATTGCCCATGTCGTTTAGATGCAGATTATCCTCGACAAAGATATCTGTCATGACTTTGCCGTTTGCTTTTAGGAAAGGGTTAGCTACATCTACGTAGTGAACAAGAGGGTCATGATTAGCAATTGATTTGATATTCGCACTGACCCGTTGCGCGGCATCCCAAACACTAACCCGAGCGATACTGGGTTTCACCGAGAGAACGTAAATTCGGGTTTCTGGGAGAGACGCATGAACCTTCCCTACTATTTCCTGGAACTGACGGACAATTTTCTCTTCGGGTACATGATAAATAGTATCGTTATCACCTTCATAGATTAGGATCGCCCGTGGCTTATACTTTAATGCCACATCGTCCAAGTGATACAGAACATCTCCCATGACGCTACCACCAAAGCCCCGAGGAATAACTGTGAGAGGAGCCAATGCTTTAGCTGCCTGATCATTCCACCTTGCTATGCTGGAACTTCCAGTCAATAAAATTGCACCTTCGGGCTGGGGATGCATGCGATCTTGCTCAGCGAACCCGGCCATGGTGTCGTTCCAACGAGAGGGATCCAGATTCTGCGCAGCGGCCGGTAATGCGACGACCAGCAGTATTGCAGCTAAAAACCCTTTGCTAATTAATGTGTTACGAAGTTTATTCATGACTTTAACCTTTCTCATTAGTATTAATGGCTGTAATGGCCAACACTCTGGCAGTCTAATCGATACTCCCACCAAATTCTAACCACTTAGCGAGATCGCCCCCAATTCTTTTTTGGCAGCGAATCATAAATAGCTACCCGCTCGCCTTTAAGCACTCCTTCCCAACGCTTATTCGAGCCTTTGTGGAAGAAGCTATGACCATCCTTCCGCGTTCCTTAGCAGCGGCCGGGCATTATATTGACCACACTGTTTTTCATGAACTTAAACGAAATCCTCCCCTTAATGAAGACCAAATTTCTTCGTTAACAGGAATGTCTAGTGAGGCAAACAACAATGAGGCGTCGTCAGTTAATATCAACTGCAAATTCTTTTAGCTTTTCCAGTGGGACTATCTCAAGAGCACGCTTGTGTGTGCGAGTAAGATAGACCTTGGGGGCCATATTCTGCTCATAGGCCTGCAGCCAACGAGCGGCACAGAGACACCATGAGTCCCCTGGGTTCAATCCCGGGAATCCAAAATCTGGCATAGGTGTGGAAAGATCGTTGCCCTGAAATCGTGAGTATTCAAGAAATCCCTGACTAACCTTAATACAAACCGTGTGGGAACCTAAATCTGCATCACTAGTATTGCAACAGCCGTCACGAAAAAAGCCAGTTATAGGATCTGTTCCGCAGGGTAAAAGCGGCTCGTCAAAAACATTGAGAGAGTCATCCATGTCGGGAGAAACGCTTAGGGGGTTTTGTAGTTTTTAATGGCAAGGGGAATTCCAAAAATTATTATTACAATCTAACGCCTTAATATCATGAACCATCGACCAATGTTAAGCACATTAGCTAATGCGGCGGAAAAATAGGTGAGTGCTGCCGCCTTCAAGATTTTTCTAACCGTTGGAATTGCAGATTCGTCGACATAATCACCCTCGATTAATATTGGCAGCGCTTTGTTAAAACTAGCGTCCCATTCTTCGGGCAATATAATCAGGTAAGCCAATGCCCCAGCAAGCTGAAGAAGCAAGCTGAGGGCAATCACCAATCCAATAACTATTGGTGACCTTACTATAAATCCCACGATGGGAAAGGCGAACATAATGGCAACACCGACTTTACTTAATGCCTGAGCGGTGGGCAGGTAGCGCTTACGCAACTCGAATATTTTCTCCCTACGGTGAAATTGAATCGCATGACCTACTTCATGAGTTGCTACCGCCACAGCCGTCAAAGATTTTCCATTAAAATTATCCGGCCCCAATCGCACGGTCTGATCTCTGGGATCAAAATGATCCTGAAATGGATTGGTTTCTTCTACAGTGATCCCATCCAGCTCGAATCTTTCGATCAAGTGTTTAGCTAATTCTGCTCCAGTACCAGGCAGGGTTGAGATCTCTCCGCTATTGCTGCTCATTACGCGCCGGACCCAAAAAGACGGGACATAAACTAATATAGCTAATACTGCACCGATAATGAGTAGGAACATGGATTAACTTGTACTCAAATTACACGTTTAGTAGAATTTTCGTAGCTTGATACTCATACCTTCTCTAAACCACGTATCACTTTAAGTTACGAAAAAAATTTGCTGGACTAAGCTACCACTTTTAGAATCCATTTAAGCTCGCATAACGTTGACGGTGAAACCCTACATCACCAAGAAATTGTTGTGCAACTCGAGCACGCTTTATAAAGAATCCGATATCAAATTCATCCGTCATCCCTATGCCACCATGCATCTGGATACCTTCATTACTCACCAGGCAATACACTTCGGATAATTTCGCTTTCGCTACACTTGCAAGAATGGAAATTTCTTTTTCGGTAGAATGCTCATCATCCAAAGCTGACAATGCTGCGATTACCGCTGACTTACACAATTCTATTTCACTGTACATGGATGCTGCTCGATGCTGTAGACCCTGAAAGGACCCAATTAAAACCCCAAACTGTTCACGCTGCTTAAGATACTCAAGCGTGCGATCAAAAACTTCCTGAATGCCGCCTAACATTTCTGCTGCTAAGCCTATGCAAGCTCTATCCAGCACGCGAGTGAGACCAGCAAAACCATTACCCTCGTCTCCTAGTAAATTGTCAGCGAACACTTCGACATCAGTGAAGGTGATTTTGGAAGAATTTCGACTATCAACCATATGGGTGCGAGAAATTTCTACTCCTGGGCTTGCAGGGTCAACAAGAAACAAACTTATTCCTTTTGCGCTATCACTTTCCCCAGAAGTTCGTGCAACTACAATTAGTTTATTGGCAATGTGTCCATCCAAGACAAATGTCTTGCTACCGTTGAGCTTGAAGTTTTCTCCGCTCTTAGTAGCAGTCGTATTAAATTTAGTCGGGGCATGAAATGTTGTTTCATCTATCGCCATCGCCAAAAGCAACTCACCCTCAACTATCTTGGGCAGTAATTCAAGTTTTTGCCGTTCAGAACCCAGTTCATTGATTGTACTTGCACCCAGTAAAACCGTTGGTATTAGTGGGGAACTTATCAGCGACCTACCGGTTTCTTCTAGAACTACACCAAGGCCACCGTAGCCAAAACCATAGCCACCATATTCTTCGGGAATAGCCATCCCTGCCCAGCCTAATGCAGCCATTTGCTGCCAAGTATCGGCATCAAAGCCTTTGGCGTCATCACTATCCCGTAGTCGCCGTAACTGACTCACTGGGGCATTTTGTTGACAGAAACTTTTGGCTGAATCTTTTAATAATTGTTGATCTTCGTTTAGTACTAATGCCATTCCAGCGATCTCCAACTTTCTATTTCTTAGCCAGACTCAAAATATCAGGCAATCCGAGCACACGCTTAGCAATAACATTCAATTGAACCTCTGAAGTTCCGCCCTCTATCGAATTTGCTTTCGAGCGCAACCAGTCCCGGGTTACTTGTAATTCATCTGTTGAAAAGCCATCACCTTCCCAACCTAGAGCCTGACTACCAACTGCTTCCAACAAGAGTTCGTAGCGCCGTTTATTAAGTTCACAGCCATAGTTCTTCAGCATGGAAGACGTCGCGTTAGGTCCCTGCCCCTGCTTCGATTCTTCCACTGAGCGTCTCGAGGTAAAAGCGAAAGCGTCACTATCAATTTTAAATTGAGCAATTTTGTCGCGTAACACAGAATCAGACAATTTATCCGTGTCGCCGCGATAATGCATAGCTGCGCCTTCAATACTTGCTACAGTGGACGTGGTTCCACCACGGTCGGACTGACCACTCGCTAGCCCAAAACTCGAAATCATAGTTCGTTCATGTTGCAAGAGCCTTTTCGCTATCGTCCAACCTTCGTTCAAGCGGCCGACTAAATTACCAGCAGGAACTTTCACATCATCAAAGAATGTTTCGCAAAATGGTGACGACCCACTGATTAATTGAATTGGCTTGGTACTAATACCTTCGCTGCTCATATCAAACAAGATAAAGCTTATTCCTGAATGTTTTGGCACATCGGTATCAGTTCGCACTAAACAGAAAATCCAATCGGCTTTGTCCGCATAGGAAGTCCAGACTTTGGAACCATTAATAAGGTAGTTATCGCCCTGTAAATCTGCCTTGGTGCCTAAACTAGCTAAATCAGAACCTGATCCTGGCTCTGAATAACCCTGGCACCAGCGAATTTCACCACGAACAATTTTTGGAATATGTTCCATTTTATGTTCGTGACTGCCGTATTCTAGCAAGACCGGCCCTAGCATGCTGATTCCAAAACTAGTGATAGCGGGTCGCGCATTGATTCGGGCAAGCTCCTGATTGAGGATAATTATTTCCTCTTTTAACAAGCCACCACCGCCGTATTCAGTTGGCCAAGATGGGCAGGTCCAACCTTTATCAGCCATCCGATCCAACCACAATTTGCTCTCAGGGTTTGCAAAGGTTGGGCTCTTCCCTCCCCAGACAATCTCCTCTTGCACCATAGGCGTTCGCATTGACTGGGGGCAATTCTCCTCCAACCACTGACGCGTACTGTTTTGAAAATCTTTCAGTGCAAACACTTAACCACTCCTACTAATCAAATCAACTCTCGGTTAAACACTAACAAGAACTTGTCTGCCTCGAACCTGACCTGCTTTTAAATCCACCAGGGCTGCATTTACTTCGGAGAGAGGCCTTTCGACGATGTCGATTGGCGCAATTTTTCCATCTCGCACCATAGTCATTAAGTCACTCATATCTTGAAGGCTTCCCACATAACTTCCTTGAATAATACGTGCATTCATTGGGATAAAAGGAATAGGCATGCTCAAGGCACCACCGTAGAGTCCAATAATTACCAACATGCCACCTTTACGGAGGCAATTGAGGCCATAATTCACGGAGGCTTCAGCGCCGACAAAATCCAATGCCGCGTAGGCACCACCGGTTGCTTTTTTAATGGCTTTAGCGGTTTGAGGGTCAGAGGAATTAAAAGTGCGAGTTGCACCAAAGTCTCGAGCGGTTTGAAGTTTTCCTTCATCGATATCCACAACAATAGGATCAATTCCCATAGCCTTTGCAATTTGAATCGCCATTGACCCAACACCACCAGCACCGATGATTACCACTTCATCATCTGCTTGTAGTTCACCCACTTTTTTTAGCGCCCCATAGGCGGTGAGTCCAGAACATGCATAAGTCGCTGCTAGGGAATCACTGACGTCACCCTTGTCAAACAAGTAACGACTATGGGGAACCAAAACATGATCTGCGAAACCACCATGTTGCGCGATACCCAATGCCCTGCCAGGCGTACAAAGCTGTTCATCGCCACGCTGACAAGCCGCGCATTCGCCACAGCCAATCCAAGGGAACACCACTCGGAGATCACCAATAGCAGCACCTTCGGCATCTGGACCAAGCGCGACCACTTTACCAAATATTTCATGGCCCAAGACCATGCCTTCTTGCCCAACTTCTAGTTGCTTACCTCCACCTAGTTCAAACACTCCATCATGCATATGAATATCGGAATGGCAAACACCGCAGGCAACAGTTTTTATTAGTACTTCCGTACCTTGGGGCTGTGGAGTTTCAGTTTCCACCTCCACCAATGCCGCACCGGGAGTTGTAGTTTGATATGAAATCATTCTTCGACCTCAAAATTATTAATGTATTTATCAGCTAAAAAATTAGAGAAAACGACAACTGCTTAGCCGTTTTTAGCTCCCCACTCGGCAAACGTACTACCTTCTTCAGCCAACTGTTTTAACAATGGTGCTGGCTTCCAATACTGCTCGCCATAAAGATCGCGAAATTCACAAATTTTATCATAAACATTTTTAAGCCCGACTTGATCGGCATAATGCATTGGTCCACCCTTCGCCACTGGAAAGGCATATCCGAATACATAAACCACATCTATATCCGACGGACGCTGTGCTATACCTTCCTCAAGAATAAGTGCAGCTTCGTTAATCAATGGATAAAAGCAGCGAGCCAGAATTTCATCATCGCCAATATCTCTTTGTTCAAGGTCTAATTTAGCTGCTTCTTCTTTTATCATTGACTCTACTTCAGGGTCGGATAAACGACGGCGAGTTTCTGGATCGTATTTATAAAAACCTGACCCAGTCTTTTGGCCATGACGCCCCATCTCCACAAGCAAAGTGCCCATTCGGTAAAGCTTAGGATCGTCCGGTAGATCAGTTCGACCTTGCCTGGCTTTGTAACCAACATCCAGACCGGCAAGATCACTCATCGCCAGTGGGCCCATAGCCATGCCAAATCTTTCCAGAGAACCATCGACTTGAGCTGGAGTACAACCGTCCATTAAGAGCATCTGCGCTTCGCGGCCATAGCCACCCAACATACGATTACCTATGAAGCCGTAGCAAACCCCGGAAAGAGCACAGACTTTGCCAATTTTCTTACCAATGCTCATAGCGGTTGCTACTACATCATCAGCAGTCTTTTCTCCACGAACGTTTTCCAACAACTTCATGACGTTTGCTGGACTGAAAAAGTGCATACCAACAACATCTTGTGGGCGACTAGTTGCAGCGGCTATAGCATCGACATCTTGATAGGAAGTATTTGTTGCGAGAATCGCACCTTGCTTGCAGACACCATCGAGCTTGGCAAAAATTTCTTTCTTAAGTTCCAAATTCTCGAAGACGGCCTCGATCACCAAATCAACGTCTCCAATATCTTCATAATTCGTTGTACCTGTAATTAACCCAATACGCTGTTCCATTTGGTCAGCAGGAAGTTTTCCTTTTTGAACAGTGATCGTATAGTTCTTGCGAATGATATGCATTCCACGCTCAAGCGCTTCATCATTAATCTCCAACATCACTACAGGTATTCCAACGTTGGCAAAACACATCGCAATACCGCCACCCATTGTGCCGCCACCGATAATGGCAACTTTTTTGATATCACGAACAGGTGTGTCTCTAGGGAGACCTTTAATTTTTGCGGCTAATCTTTCAGCAAAAAAGATATGCCGCATGGCTGCGGATTCTGATGAAGTCACCAGCTCTTTAAACAGCTCTCGCTCCCGCTCCAGACCTTCATCCATTGGAAGATTCACGGCGGCTTCAATACAAGAAACAATTTTATCTTGCGCTATTTGTCCGCGGGCTCGCTTGACTAATTGCTTACGCGCGCTATCAAAAAACCCAGGCTCAATTGCCGCTGAGTCAATGGTAATATCTCGAATACGTTTTAATGACGCTCCAGACTCAACTAAACCTTTGGCATATTGAATCGCACCACTACGAACGTCATCACCACTCAAGACTTCATCAACCAAACCCATATCCAAAGCCTTTTTTGCCGCAACAGGATTACCACTGGTGATCATATCGAGCGCTGCTTTTACGCCAGCTATTCGTGGCACTCTTTGGGTTCCGCCAGCACCTGGCAAGAGGCCAAGTTTAACTTCTGGCAAGCCAACTTTGGCAGAAGCAATAGCACATCGATAGTGGCAGGCGAGCGCTACTTCAAAACCACCGCCTAATGCAGTGCCGTGGATCGCCGCAATTACCGGCTTGCTTGAGTTTTCGATAGCCGACAAAGCTGCTGGCAAACCCGGTTCCTTGGGTGGCTTGCCAAATTCAGTGATGTCTGCGCCAGCGATAAAAGTACGCCCTTCACAACACAACACAATCGCTTCCGATGCATCATTTTGAGCAATGGTGATAGCTTCCAAGATACCTGCTCTAACTACCTGCGCCAATGCGTTTACCGGTGGATTGTTCACGCTAACTATCCCGATATTACCAACTAGTTCATAACTCACTGCTTCTGACATGTTTATTCCTTCTTCTAAAGATAAATTCTTAATGTGTGGCTCTTATTGAATTGCATTTAATCAACCCGTTCAAGGATTGCCGCAACACCCTGACCTATTCCGATACATAAACTGATTGCCGCATAACGACCACCAGTTCTCTCCAATTGACGCATCGCCGTAATCGCTATCCGCGCACCAGACGCTCCCAGAGGATGCCCGATGGCTATTGCACCACCATTCGGATTGACGCGGGAATCGCTGAAATCAACTTCCAACATTCTCAAACAACCAAGTACCTGGGGTGCGAAGGCCTCATTAATTTCGATAATGTCCATATCTGAAAGTTCCAAGCCAGATCTCGATAGTGCTTTACGTATGGCGAAAACGGGACCGAAACCCATTACTCTGGGCTCTACACCAGCGACTCCACCGGCTATTATGCGGACCCGCGGTTTCACTCCATATTTTTCGCCGACAGCTTTGTTTCCAACAATCAGTGCCGCCGCACCGTCGTTAATCCCAGAAGCATTGCCTGCAGTGACTACTCCGTCATCAAAAAGCGTTCTCAACCCGCTTAATACACCCACAGTGGATTGTGGGCGAGGATGCTCATCGGCGTCGACCGTAACTGGCGGCTTTTTTCGACCCATTGGCACTTCGACAGGAATTATTTCATCAGTAAAAAAACCATCTGCTCGAGCTGCTTCATATTTCGCCTGAGAGGCCGCAGCAAAGGCATCCGCTTGTTCTCGAGAGATACCTAAGTCACTGGCAATATTATCTGCCGTCTCGGGCATGGAATCATTACCAAAGGCCGAAGCGAATGCCGGGTTAGTAAAACGAGCACCTAAAGTGGAATCGGCAATTTGTTGACCACGATCAAAAGCACTATGAGACTTAGATATTATTAATGGCGCACGACTCATAGATTCGACACCACCAGCAAGGAATAGATCACCCTCACCAACTTTGACACCACGAGCCGCATCGAGAGTAGCCGCCAAACCAGAACCACATAATCGGTTCACCGTCAGCCCGGCCACGTTTGTTGGCATGCCTGCACGCAGCAGCGCAAACCTGGCTACATTCCTACAATCTTCGCCGGCGCCATTAGTATTGCCCATAATGGCATCTTCAAATGCTTCAGCGTCGAAGGAGTTTCTCTCCACGACATTTTTGATTACATGAGCCAGTAAATCGTCAGGCCTGATTGGGGATAAAGCACCAGCATGGCGACCAAATGCGGAACGTCCCCCATCATAAATATATGCGTCGGTGAGTGAGTTGTCTGGCATCGATTACTCTCTGTTGAATTTTTAACCGAGAGGAGTTGTTGGCAAACACACTACCACTAATGCATGCCCCAATAGCTCCCCCTGAATATTGGCTCTGGCTGCCCCACTTTTCCTGTCGCAACGACAAACAATGTACACTGCGACTCATACTCAAATGACAGTGCTTGGATAGACGGGTCGGCCATTCTAGCATAGCCGTTTCAGGGGTGGAATTAACCCGAAGCCCAGGGAATGCGGTGGCCTCAGTCGCATAAAATAGGTTGCTGTGCTAGCTTAGCCGCTCTTTTCAATTTAGTAGTTATTAGGCAGCTCAGCATGATACGTGATCAGGAAACTCTGAACCAACTCATTGACGTAATCGAGAAATTCGTCCGAGAAAAACTCGTACCCGCAGAACAACAGTTAGCCGAGGAAGCTTATCTTCCTGGTGACTTATTAGAAGAAATGAAAGCTCTGGGTTTATTCGGATTGACCATCCCAGAAGAATACGGTGGTCTTGGCCTAACCATGGAAGAAGAAATTTTGGTGGCTATCGAACTTGGCCGGACATCACCAGCTTTTCGCTCCATTATGGGAACGAACAATGGTATCGGCTCTGCTGCTGTAGTTTTTAATGGCAGCGAAGAACAAAAACAAAAGTATTTACCAAAGTATGCCAGTGGTGAGTGGATAAGCTGTTTTTGCCTCACCGAACCAGAAGCAGGCTCCGATGCGGCTTCTTTAAGGACAACAGCTCGTCTTGAAGGTGACCACTACATATTGAACGGCACGAAACGGTATATCACCAATGCTGCTGTCGCAGATACGTTTAATGTGATGGCAAGAACTAATCCAGACATAAAAGGCGCACATGGTATTTCATCTTTTATTGTTGAAAAAGGCTCACCCGGAATATCCCTCGGGGCCATCGATAAAAAAATGGGGCAAGCAGGGTCATTAACCTGTGATGTTATTTTTGAAGACTGCCCCGTACCGGCAAAAAATTTAATCGGCAATGAAGGAGAAGGCTTTATAACGGCGATGAAAGTTCTCGACCGAGGTCGTCTACACATTTCAGGCGTAAGCGTGGGTGTGGCCGAACGATTGATTAAAGATGCCCTTGAATATGCAACTCAGAGAAAACAATTCGGCGTTCCACTTTCTGACCAGCAACTAATCCAAGCGATGTTCGCAGACTCCCAAACTGAAACCTATGCTGCTCGATGTATGACAATAGAGACCGCTCGCAAAAGAGACAATGGCGAAAATGTCAGCACTGAGTCCTCTGCATGCAAATTGTTTTCAACAGAAATGGTTGGACGAGTAGCGGATCGAGCAGTACAAATTCATGGTGGGGCGGGATATATGTCCGATTTCGCCGTCGAGAGATTTTATCGTGATGTAAGACTATTCAGACTCTATGAAGGCACCAGCCAAATTCAGCAACTAATTATCGCCAAAAATATGATTAAAGGCGTGCGCTAAAATCATAGGCCCGAAGGGAAGCTCGAATATGGCAACAAAAGACCAAATTCTCGGTGTTAGAGAAAAAATCTATGATGTGATTTTTGGCTATGAATCCAAAGCAGGCAAGCTTTTTGATTTAGTCTTAATCTGCATGATTGTTGCCAGTGTAGTTGCGGTGTTGTTCGATTCAGTTCAGAGCTATCACTTAAAGTATGGTGAAATTCTGACCGGCATGGAATGGTTCTTCACCATCGCCTTCACAATCGAATATGCGCTCCGCCTCTATAGCACTCCAAACACTCGCATGTTATATCTTTAGCTTCTATGGTATTATTGGCCTTGTCTCAACCTTGCCTACCTATATAGCTTTTCTTTTTCCTTCTGCTGCTTATCTCATCGTCATTCGCATCATGCGAGTTCTGCGAATATTCAGAATCCTCAAACTTTTTCGTTATATGGGTGAAGCCAACCTGCTTTACTCAGCGCTTGTGCAGGCACGCAGAAAAATTCTCGTCTTCCTCTTCACGGTCCTGACCCTAATAATTATTTTTGGTGCCTTAATGTTCATTATTGAAGGGCCGGAAATGGATTCCGCTCAATTCCTGAATCAATTTACTGGGCCATAGTAACTATTACGACGGTAGGCTATGGCGATATATCCCCTCAAACACCTTTAGGCCAAACAATTGCAGCCATAGCGATGATCTGCGGTTATACTTTTATTGCCGTATCAACAGGCATTATTGGTGCTGAATTAATGCAAGAAGTACAAAGACGAAATAATGCTGAAACGTCGAAAGAAAGAAAATGTGTTAGTTGTAAGGCGACTGGGCATGATTTGGATGCGCAATTTTGTAAGATTTGTGGGAATCCAATCGCTCAATCATAAGAATAATTGATAAGTTTTAAATTTCGAACTCACATCTGTTAGAGATGAAGAAGCCTCAGCTAAGTAGCAAAAACTATTAGCAGACCATCGATCACAGCCTATACCTCAATTTGGCTCGAAGAGACCTATTGACATGGATCAACAATCTGCTGGAGGATAAGAGGCTCAATAGCCATATAGATCTAGTACGTGGATAGCGACTAATCGAAGGTCATTACAATGTATAACAACATACTCGTTGCTGTTGATCTTTCCAACGACTCCCAAAGAGTAATAAATAGAGCGCTAAAAATTGCCGATGGCGAAGCTAGTAAACTGCACCTCGTTCATGTTGTAGAGCCAGTTGCCGCAGCTTACAGCATGGATATTTATGCAGTTAACGTAACCGAATTGCAACAAGAAGCCATTAATATAGCTGAAAAAAAACTTGAAAAAATTGCTAAGGATATTGGAGTGAGTAACAATAAAATCCACACACTTTTAGGAGCGCCTGCCCCAGAAGTAAGAAATCTTGCTTTGGAGAATGACGCCGATGCTATCGTCATCGGTAGCCACGGTCATGCTGGCTGGGAAATATTGCTTGGCAGTACCGCAACCAAAGTATTGCATGGCGCTACCTGCGATGTCTTAACAGTCTACGTTGGCGAGAATTAATTTACAGTTATGCAATTGGATCAAAATAGTTTTAGAAAATGAAGAATTACGACTAGCCTAAGACACTTCTGAAGATACTACAGCGTAAAGAAATAATTAAAGTGAACAATCGGGAGGTAGGATTGTTAGATATCGATGGATTACGATGTATCATGGGCTTTTCCTAATATGTAGTTAGAATAGGGCTTAAATGCACAACTCTACCGAACACTCTTATCCCACTCTTTTCGAACCACTAAATCTTGGATTTACTAGCTTAAGAAATCGAGTCCTTATGGGATCGATGCATACTGGTTTAGAAGATGTCCCCGACAGCCATGCACGAATGGCTGCTTTCTATGGTGAACGAGCCAATGGCGGCGTCGCGCTTATAGTTACCGGTGGTTTTATGCCAAGCAAGTACTGCCTACCAGAAGGAACCACTCCACTCTTCAAAGAAAAAGGACAAGTCGCAAAACATCGATTAATTACTAAAGCTGTGCATGAAGGTGGGGGTAAAATTTGTCTGCAAATTTTACATACCGGCCGTTATTCCCGTCAGGAAAATTTAATCGCCCCCTCACCTATAAAATCCCCCATAAATCGATTTATTCCACACGAAGCAAGCAATGAGCAAATTGAAGGTGAAATTCAGGCCTTTGTTGATTTCTCAGCATTCTGCCAAGAAGCAGGCTATGACGGCGTTGAAATCATGGGTTCAGAAGGATATTTCATCAATGAATTTATAGTTGAGCGCACGAATCAACGAACAGACCAGTGGGGTGGCAGTTACGAGAACCGAATTCGCTTGCCTCTCGAAATAGTTCGACGAGTTAGAGAACGAGTAGGCGAAGAATTTATCATCATCTATCGTCTTTCTATGCTCGACCTAGTGGAAGGAGGCAGTAGCTATGCAGAAGTCGTTCAGCTAGGAAAGGCTCTCGCCGAAGTTGGGGTTACTATTATGAATACTGGAATAGGCTGGCATGAAGCGACTATTCCAACAATCGCCACCAAGGTACCCAGGGCTGCCTTTTCCTGGGTCACGGCAAAATTTAAAGACGAAATCCCAGTTCCGGTAATTACTTCCAATAGAATCAATAATCCTGAAGTGGCTGAAGAAATTTTGAGCAGAGGCGATGCAGACATGGTATCCATGGCTCGACCTCTGCTGGCCGACTCTGATTTCGTAGTTAAAGCTGAGGCAAACAAAGCAGATGAAATAAACACCTGTATCGCCTGTAACCAAGCATGTTTAGATCATATCTTTAGCGGCCAACTCACGAGTTGTCTGGTTAATCCCCGGGCTTGCTCCGAGCTGGAATTGGTTATCTCAGCCACTGAATCACCAAAGTATATTGCCATTATTGGAGCGGGGCCTGCTGGACTAGCTACTGCAGTAACAGCAGCAGAAAGGGGACACCGAGTCACCCTGTTTGATGCCAACGACAAGATTGGCGGCCAATTTAATCTCGCTAAGAAGATCCCAGGAAAAGAGGAATTTCATGAAACTCTGCGCTATTACCAGACACAAATGAAAAAACTCGGAGTCGATGTAAAACTTTCACAGCGAGTCACCGTGGAGCAACTTAACAACTCAGATTTTGACGAGGTTGTGTTGGCGACCGGCATCGTGCCTCGGACACCAAAAATTTCTGGCATTGATCATTCCTGTGTTCACAATTATATCGATGTTATAACCGGCAAGGTTGAAGTGGGTGATCGAGTGGCAATCATAGGAGCCGGCGGCATAGGCTTCGATGTGGCGGAGTACCTTGCACACGCTGGCGAATCTACTAGTCAAAACATCCCGGCTTTTATGGCTGAATGGGGGATTGATATGAATTTCAATTCTCGTGGTGGTATTGAGGGCACGGAAGAAAAAATAACCCCCTCCCACCGCACAATTTATCTATGTCAGCGCAAGCACGAAGGATTAGGTAAGAGTCTAGGTAAAACCACTGGCTGGATACATCGATTAGGACTCATTAAACGCGGCATAAGAATGTTAGCAGGGTGCGACTACCAACGAATTGATGATGAAGGACTGCATGTGATGGTTGGTACAGAACCAAAACTCCTAGAAGTCGACAATGTGATTATTTGCGCGGGCCAGGAATCACTGCGAGAACTTTCAGTAGGATTAAACAAGTCTTTCCATTTGATAGGCGGGGCAGATGTAGCCACAGAGCTCGACGCCAAACGCGCCATTGATCAGGGTACACGGCTAGCAATATCAATATAGTAATCTTTTTTTTAAGAAAGAGGCCTCTCAAAATAGCTTTGTCCAGCATGAAGAGTTAGCGATGTAGAAGCTCGAGACCTAATCCAATAAATATTTTTGGAACCATGCTAAGCGAGCATTGTTTGCTCTAATTGCATTTTCTCCCCCAAAACCATGCTTCCCATCAGGGATCACTATTAATTCTGACTCAATCTGTTGACTTTCGATTTCTGCCTGCATAACAAAAGAATGAGTAACATCAACAAAAGGGTCCGCATCACCATGTATTAGAAGAGTAGGCGGATCTCCGGCGTCGGCAAACAATATAGGAGAGACTGAATCTATCAAATCTGTGTCAAAATCTAACGCAGGAAACCTCGCCAAAAGTTCTTCTTGAGAGACTCTAGTGACAATACCCTCTGTTGCAGATTCTTCTTCTCTTAAATCTACGGGCGGAAAATAGGCTACTACGGCCGCCACTGAATTCCCACTTTGCATCACCTCATCAGGATCGTCACTCAAACCTTGATCAGAGTCTAAGCCAATCATAAGAGACAGGTGCCCGCCGGCACTTCCTCCTGTCACACCGATCCGATCTGGGTCAATATCATAACTCTCAGCATTTATCTTAATATGCCGAACGGCGCGACTAACATCGGAATAGGCATCCGGTATATGGTATCTAGGAGCACTACCGTGATAAACCGGAATCATCGTAAAACCAGCATCAAGCATACCGCTAAACTGACGAGCTCGATCCTCTGGAGGAGCCCAAGAAGAATACCAACCACCACTCATCATGAAAATAATAGCCGCTCCATTCGCATTAGTGGGTTGCAATACATCATAGACAAGAGCCATGCCATCCTTATGCCCATAAACAACGTCTGCCTTTATTTCGACATTTGACATCCCCAGAGAACTGACTAAACTAAAAGTCAATCCAACAAACAGCACAAAAAACCGTTTTGCGTTCTCCATTTTCTTCTCCTGAATTACTTATTTTGAATATTCTTTTTCTTAATTTTCTTGTAACAAATTGCCTGGGGAAAATTGATCGGTAAGTATTCTCCTGCTCATATCCCAATCGACTCGAGTCGACAATCGACGCGGATACTCCAACAATGGCACTCCAAATTTTTCCAATTTCACAGCCATGCTCTGTGCTTCAGTGACTAACTCACCTCTAGGCGGCAAAGTATCGAGCTGGGCAATAATGATACGATTTCCAGAAGTTGGTAATTTAAAGTTAAAGAATTCACCAAACACACGTTGATAAGTAACCGATTCGTGATCATAAAGACGACTGGTCGAAAAAGTATTCGCTACCAGCACACCATCATCGGTCATGATTGATTTAACTTCTTCTAGGAATTCTTCTGTGAGCATATGTTCGGGTATGTAGTCACCACTGAAGGCATCGAGAACAATATAATCAAATTTCTGATTGCGCATGCCAGCGCGTTTGATAAATACTCGACCATCTTCAACGGTAACCTTCATTTGATCGTTTTCTTCAAAATAGAAATATTCTTCAGCAACATTTACTACAGCCTGATCAATCTCAAGAACGTCAATTTCTGCTGTAGGAAATAAATCATTAAATGCCAAAGGCAAGGTGCCGCCGCCTAGTCCAATAATGAGAATTCGCTGAGGATTAGGCGCAAGAAGCAACCCAGCAAAACTCATTCGCGTGTAATCAAAAACCAATCGGTCAAGATCGTCAGTATAAATACAAGTTTGGTTTCGGTCACCTCGATGCACATTAAACAAAAGGCAGCGCCGGTTACCAATTTCAGTAACTGTAATATCCCGATAGAGAGATCTTTCCTCGTGCAAAGTTTCAGCAAAGCTCGATGACAATTGACTTAACATAATCAGAGAAAGTGTAATGAGGGCAGTAAACGAATTACGATTGCTTTTCATAAGCCGAAACCCGATTAGAAGATTTACTACCGTTAAGTAAATAGTTGACCAATAAAACACAACAGCCAGATGCTATAAGAGCAATGACTGAGCCCCAAAGAATTTGGTTCACTTCAAACCAAAGTACAAAGTAAAAACTTGTTCCAAGAGTACCTGCAGCACTACCAATAGTGGAAACAAAGAACAACTGTCCAGCCATTTGTCCACTGTGCTCTTGAGTTTCTACCAAGAGCCTAACAGAATAAGGAGAAATCATTCCAAGAATACTGGTTGGAATAAAATACATAAATATTGAGGCAAACAACGACCCATAGCGGGGATCGTCTATCCACAAAAATATTGGTTCCATAATGGCATCGGCAAAAAGAATGATAGGCAATGAAAACGCTGCCGCAGCAATAAAAAACATGGCATAGGTAACCGGATTTGGTTTATTCATGGAAAGTCTGCCGCCAATCAAATAACCACAGGCAAGAGCAAGCATGAAGATAGTAATGATGCTGCCCCATACCGATAGGCTTCCACCGAAATAAGGTGACAAAATTCTGGCCCCAAGCATTTCTATTGTCATGATGCAGAACCCGCTTATAAAGGCGACACAGATGACAACTTGTTTCGGTAGTACGCTACCGCTTTGCTTTTTCACTTAATACGTCCCATTTGATTAATTCAGCTCCGCTTGCCCGGTCTTAAACTCGATTGCGTTTTATCTGCGAAGAATACTACTGATGTAATTCCTCCGATCAACGCAGCAAGCCCCTTAAAGTACCACCGACATCGGCACAAATAAAAGATTTGGCGGTTAAAGATATTTGCGTTAACTTAAAGCCCGGCTGACAAAGAGGTACCACTATTGGCCTCTAACTGCGAGCGCCTAAGTGTCGGCCGCCATCAATAGCTATAACTTGGCCCGTCATATACTTCGAAGCCGCTGAAGCCAGATAGAGTGCAAGGCCAGCCATATCTGTCGGCCTGCCGATTCGGCCCAAAGGGTTTTCACCTTCGATTTTGTCTTTAAAATTCGCCAACATATACTCCATCATCTGGCTTTCAAATGCACCTGGCGCAATTGCGTTGACTGTTACGCCTTTTGGTGCCAACCGAACTGCTAGGTTTTTGGTAAGAAAATGAACCGCCGCTTTGCTTGCTCCGTAAGCAAAATTATCAGTCGTGGACACTCGCAGACCATCGATAGAACCAATATTGATAACTCGACTGGGATCTTCTGAAGAGGCATCTTTAGTCAATAGCGGCATCAGATCCCGAGTCAGAGTGAAAACTGCTTTGACATTAATATCCATTACTTTGTCATAGCCTTCGTCTGGATATTCTTCGAAGGTTGCCCCCCAAGCTGCGCCAGCATTATTTACCAACACATCAATTTTTTCTTCGCGAGATTTTATTTCACTAACAAAAGAGTCACGCCCTTCTTTAGTAGACAAATCAGCCGGAATTGCTGTACAGCTGCCTGTGGCTGAAAGCTCCTCTGCCGCAGCTTGGCAGGCTTCGGCTTTTCGTGCAGTAATATAGGTCTTTACACCATTCGCCACGAACCCGGCTGCAATCATTTTACCGATACCTCTTGAGCCACCCGTTACAATTGCTATCTTCCCTTTTACAGAAAATAATTCACTCAAATCAAATGACATTACCAACTCCTACTCGTAAGACTGTTGAAATTATATGTTATTGACGATGCAGCAATGATTTACAAGGCGGGAAAATAAGAGCAAAAAGAACTAGCTTTCAATCTTTCCACTAATAATTAGCTCACACATTTGCTGAAGTACATGGGCCTTTTTAACATAGCCTGCAAATCTCTCATCTTTAGTCATACCATAGTAGTAACGATAGTAGATTTGTTGACCGATAACAGCCAGTCGAAATAGTCCGAAACAAAAATAAAATGGAAAGTGATCGACTGACAAACCTGTTTGCTGTTGAAACCGCGAAACAATTTCAGCTCTCGTCGGTGAGCCCTCTACATCAGAAGGCATTGTCCGCGACTCACGGAAAAAATCAGGATCTGAGGTTTGCGTCCAATAACCAAGCGTGCAGCCCAGATCCATCAATGGATCACCGACTGTCGACATCTCCCAATCTAATACACCGATAACCTGTAATGGGTTATCAATTGAGAAAATTGTATTGTCCATTTTATAGTCATTGTGAATTACACTAGCTTTACCACTCTCATCCGGCATATTGTCATTTAACCATTTAATGGTGATATCACAATTCACCGTATCCGGAGTAACTGCGTCAGCCCAACGTTTACACCAACCATCAACCTGCCTCTTAACATAACCCTCGGGGCGACCAAAAGTGTCGAGGCCTGCTTCGACTAAATCTACTGAATGTAGCTCACTCAAAACATCGAAAAAATTGAAAAACTGTTGCCTGACCTCAGCCGGACGCAAATCAAGTTTTGCAGGATATTCGCGGCGAATCACCAAGCCTTCAATATAATTCATTAAATAAAAGTCACAACCAAGAACACTGTGATCTTCACAAAAATGAATAGGAACAGGCCCGTAGGAATAAACATTTTGTAAGGCAGACAGAATCTTGTACTCACGAGACATATCATGCGCTGACTTTACGGTACTGCCAAAAGGCGGACGTCGCAGTACCCAGTCTTCACCACCGCTACTTAACAGATAAGTTAAGTTAGAATGACCGCCTAGAAATTGTCGCACACTAAGATTACCAACCTTGTCACCAAGAATGGGCCCAAGATATTGCTTAAGCACATCAAGATCGAGTTCTTCTCCCTCTCGAATCGATCCAGCCCTATCAACTAAGTCTTGCACAGACACTAATACTCCCTCTTCATTAATTAGCGATAAGTAATCATGTGTTTAAATTCATTTCTTTCTAAATGAGGCAGGCTATTAAATTGAGTTAAAGACACTTTGCCGTTCCCGTACTTGAACCGCGTAACTGAACTATTATGAACCATCCAGTTCGTACTTATTACTTTTTCATCTGGGAATTGCAATACTCTTTGCAGTGCCATAGCTATTACCCCCCCGGAAGTCGATACTAAAACTCTACTTCCACTACTATGGCTAGCTATTATTTCATCAATCACACCGTAAACTCGGAACTGAAAATCTTCCCAAGCTTCAAATTCATTATCATTTAACCTGGGCTGCAATTCACCCTTAACCCACAGACTAGTGGCGCGCTCGAATAATTCCTGAAATAATTTTTCGTCTTTAATGGGCCAGTCAATGAAAACATTGAATCCATCTGCTTTTGCATGGTTTTCGAGGTAGGCGCGGAGCAGAGGGTCACCGTTATACTCATTCAAAAATGAATGTTCAATGACCCGCGAAGAATGACTGTGAATTAAAGGGAGTAGCTCTTTAGCGGTTTCTTTTTGTCGAAGCAATGTACCATGATAGAGATAATCAAATTGCTCTCCGATTTCCAACCAATGCTGCGCGAGAATCCGAACCTGCTCAACGCCTTTAACACTCAATTTGTCATAGGAGTCTGCACCAAAAGATGCCTGTCCGTGACGAACAAAAACCAATTCACTCATGTGATAAACCGCTTAGCTAATTTCTAATTACAAGGAGCTGAAGCGCTTCGTATGATAGTCAGAATTTCCGAACATTACATCCAATGCGGTCACACTCTTAAACAGATGGCTGATATCCAATTCATTAGTAACACCTATCCCACCATGTATTTGAATAGACTCTTGCCCTACTTTTCTAATAGCCTTACCGATTCTACTTTTTGCTGCAGAGACTGCTTTAGATTTCTCGGCATCAGAATCATTACTATCCAAAGACATGGCTGCCATTATGACTATTGAGCGGGCCAACTGACATTCTATAAACATATCAGCCATTCGATGTTGCAAAGCCTGAAATGTTCCAATGGGAGTACCAAATTGTTTCCGGATTTTACTATACTCAACAGTTTTCTTCAGCAATGCTTCCAAAGAACCAACAGCTTCTGCACATACAGCTAGAGTCGCTCTGTCGATTCCAGATTCTAATCCAGGCAAGGCTTTGCCTGCCGCACCCAGTCTAGAATCGACTGAGATCTTGACTGAAGTCAGAGTGATTTTCGCTGCATTTTTACCATCAACATTCGTATAACTCTGAATCTCTACTCCTTCGGTGCTCGCGTCCACGATAAATACCGATATACCATCTTTAGCCGTGGTCTCTCCAGATTCCCGAGCAACAACCAGCAACTTATCCGCATTAGCCCCATTCAGAACAGAAATTTTCTCGCCATTCAAAACAATCGAATCCCCTTCGGTAACTGCAGTAGTCGAAACGCTCGCTGGGTTATATCTGCCACTTTGTTCAGCGTGAGCACAAGCTAGTTGCAAACTACCTCCCATGATTTTTTCTATAAGATCAGCTTTTTGCGAATCATTGCCTAGGCTGCTCACCAGCTCGCCACAAAATACCGCAGTTGGCACAAAAGGCTCTACAAGAATGGCTTTACCGAATTCCTCCATCATGACAATTAAATCAACAGCAGAACCCCCAAAGCCCCCGTCTTCTTCTGTAAAGGGAACAGACAGCCATCCCAATTCGGCAAAAGTCTGCCAGTTATCTTCGCTATAGCCCTTGTCGCTGGCAACAATTTTATTACGAGTATCGAAGTCATAGTCTTTCTGAACAAATTTTTGCACCATGCCCTGAAGCATTAGTTGTTCTTCTGTATATGAAAAATTCACGTTAACCCTCTACCTAATTCTGTTTAACCCGTTTCTCTCTGAGCTCATTTATTCAATTCAAAAGCGCCAAGGGGAAAATTGTTATCCGCACAAACCGCTTAAAGGCCCAGTACAGCCTTACAAATAATATTCCTTTGTACTTCATTAGATCCACCGTAGATTGAGGCTTTACGATTATTAAAATATGTCAGCGCTGAAGCAGCAGAACTCCCCGGCCCTAATGCCTCTCCTTCAAATCCATCCTCAAATTGCTCCGGAACAAACGGCAAACTATTGTATGCTGAAAGCTCAACAAAGATTTCGTCGATACGTTGCGCAAGTTCCGTTCCTACTATCTTGAGAATTGAAGATTCTGGACCAGGCGCTTTTCCAACACTTAACGCTGCCAAGGTCCGTAGCTCGGAATATTCCAGTGCTTTCAATTCAATTTCGATTTCAGCTAATTTTTTGCTAAATGCCGAATCTTCCATCATAGAGTCACCAAAACCGTCACTAGTCTCCGCCGCAATCCGCTTCAAGGCTTTGATTCGTCGTTTCCCTCTAGGAACTCCAGCTATGTTTGTACGCTCATGAGTAAGTAGAACTTTTGCATAGGTCCAGCCTTTGTTTTCTTCGCCAATCAAGTTATTGGCCGGCACTCGTACATCATCGAAAAAGACTTCATTTACTTCTGCGTGCCCATCTAGCAATACAATGGGTTTTACTGTTATACCTGGAGAGTGCATATCAATTAATAGAAAACTAATGCCCTCTTGTTTCTTAACTGTCGTATCTGTTCTTACTAGGCAAAAAATCCAATCAGCATATTGACCATAGGTGTTCCAAGTCTTACTGCCATTAATAACATACTCATCACCATCTCGAACCGCCGAAGTTTTGAGCGAAGCTAAATCAGAACCTGAATTTGGTTCGGAATATCCCTGACACCACCAGACATTGCTAGCAAGGATATCGGGAAGAAACCTTTGTTTTTGCTCTTCTGAACCGTAGGCCATAATCACAGGCGCTACCATTTTCATCCCAAAAGGCACTGGCTCTGGCGCGCCAACTAATCCCATTTCAGTAGAAAAAATATGCCGCTGTGTTTGTGTCCAACCCGTACCCCCATGCTCTACTGGCCAGGAAGGCGCTGCCCACCCCTTTTTAAACAGGATTTTCTGCCAATTAACAATTTCCTCTTTACTAAGGCGGATGTTTCCATCCACCTTAGCTCGATATTCTGCTGGAAATTCATTTTCAAAAAATACCCTTACTTCAGCCTGAAAAGCTTGTTCTTCGACTGTGAATTCAGCATTCACATTAATTCTCCCAGAGTTAAAATCTTAATTAGTCTTGAAATACTCATTCTCTTGAACAGTATTTGCCCCGAAGCTAAAAAGTTTACTCAAAGCCACTGACCAAATTATCTGACCCTTAAAACCATTCAATTCCTCGGGTTGGGACCATTATTGAGGCTTCTGAAGATTACCATTTATAAAGCCTCGAGATAAACATTAATCGAACGGTTGTTCGATAATTATCCTCTTTCATATCATGTCGTAGGAAGAGCCAACCAAATCAGGGTTTGTTAAGGGCTCTTTCATTGCCATTACACCATCAGAATAGATTTGATTGTCCAAATAAGGTATTCTTCGACTACGATTTAACATGCTGAAATTCCTTCTAATTATTGCAATCAGACTGTTTCGTAGGAGCTGTCATGCAGATACTTAAGATTACAAAATCAGCCTTATTAATTCTTACTCTTTTTGGCGTAGTTGCCTGCAGCTCCACCAGTGATGAAGTTGATTCTGCTGCTCCGGTTGCGGCAGCAGGGGAATCCGGAATTGATGCCACTACTCGGCGATCACAAGAGCTGGAAGCCGAGGCTCGCGCAAGAGCAGCCGCCGCTGAAGAACGCATGATGCAAGCCGCCTTAAATACTACAGTTTTCTACTTCGATTTTGATGTCGCTGAATTTCGACCGGCAGATCGGGACATACTAACTTTTCACGCTCGCGAACTAGCGACTAATCGAAATAAGAGTATACGCTTGGAAGGCCATGCCGATGAACGTGGTACGCGTGAGTACAACATCGCTCTAGGAGAACGTCGTGCATCTAGTGTAATGAATTATCTGATAGTAAATGGTGCTGCCAGATCGCAGATAGAAACGGTTAGCTACGGGGAAGAGCAACCAGAAGATCGCGGCCAGGGTGAAGCTAGCCACCAACGTAATCGACGTGTGGTAATAGATAGCGAGTAAACGAAAACAGAAGTGTGTGAGAAAGTAAAGCCGGACATTGATCCGGCTTTTTTGTGCCCTCGTCTGAAATACTAGAGCAGATGGTGAAAGGTTATTCAGACAGCTTAATCACCATCTGCAGCCAGATACCTAAGCCTTCAACTCTAACTTCAAAACTTCCCCCATTCTCCTCAGTGCTTGCATGCCTGCAGAGATACCTCCAGCAAATGAAATAAAGCCATGGATCATATCGGTGTAACAAACATGCTCTGTGGATATGCCAAACTGCTGCAAACGCCTTGCAAAGGCTTCCCCTTCATCTCGCAAAGGATCAAATCCTGCAGTCATCAGCCAAGTTGAAGGAAAGTGGTTTAAATCACAGTTAAGAAAATCCAATTCGGGCACAAATGCTTGTTCCGGTGATTCTAGGTAGTGACTGCGAAACCAACTCATCCCTGCCTTTGTCAAAAAATAACCGTCGGCAAATTCTGTAACTGATCCATGCCGCATCGCGAGATCTATCGAGGGATAAATTAGCAATTGAAATGCAGGAACGGGAAATTGATGACGCTTACATGCGAATACAACGCCAACTGTTAAGTTACCACCTGCACTCACCAACAGCGATGCGGTTTTCGTCAATGCCCAGCTCTCCGGCATGATTTCTTACCCATTCATAGGCGAGGAATCCTTCTTCATGGATCTCCTTGATTTTTGCTGTCGGAGCTAACCGATAATATACAGAAATAACAATACAGTTACTTAGTAAAGCAAGTTGTTGGGTCACCGTATCGTATTGATCAATATCACCAAGCACAAAACCACCACCATGATAATAAATCAGTGCCGGGCGCTGTCCTACTTGCTGATTCTTGGCTTTATAAATTCTAAGTGCCATCGTCCCCTCTCGATTGGAGATCTCAAGGTTTTCGATACTTTCTAACTCGCAAGCTGGCGGAGCAAAAGGATTACCACGCTCAGCTCTAAGAGCTCGGGCATCTTCAGGGCTTCCATCTTGCATCTGGGGAAGGCGCGCAGAGGCATTTGCCACTTTCTGAGCCATAGGATCTAATTGTTCGGCGCTCATGGCCTGCTCACTAATAGTTTCAGTCATTCTGCTTGTTTTTCCATTAGCGAGGCAGAGCTAACACTGCGAATAGGCAACAATTAAAATCAGTAATCAATTTAAAAAAAGGTGTTCTTCGGCTTAGCTGGTTCAAATCCAACTAACCAAATAAGTCCAGTGAATAGCGCATACCCCGGCACCACATACATGGCGATGTTAGCGATTGATTGACTGGTGAATTCCAAGAGTGCCAGCAGCCCATAAAGAGCCATTCCTGCAACATGGGCGATAAAATAATAATTAATAAATGGCATGCTATTGTGTGTCAATGGCCAAGGCCTGCAAAAAAACATCCACCGAAGGCCAACTAGTAAACCAAATAAATCAGTAGGCCAGAACAGTAATAAATTTACGTTATGGTGCAAATCTAAATGCTCCGATACAAACCAACTCCCTAACATCAGAATACCATAAACACCGCTGAACAACGCAGTAACAATTCCTAATGCACCCAAAAGACGAAAACTAATACCTTCAAATTTCAATCCTATCCGCGCATGAGCAGCATAGAAGGGCATGGGGATTTTTTTCAACATCAAGCATAAAAATAGAACTGGAGCGATGAGAATAATTGAGGCAAAAAGATAAGGATCGTTGTCTATCGTTGGTGGGGGGAATTCCATTATAGTTTGTGAATCCGTAAGCAGCATTTGCAGCTCACCATTTTCAGCAACATTAGATCCCAACATGGATAAACTCTCACGAAGATTAAGTGGCAAAAACATTTCTTCATATTCCGAAATTCTCCGATCGAGATTGCTATTAGTTAGAACATCTAATGAAAATCCAATCACAGCTACTGATTGATAATGATCTTGCATATGATCTCGAAAAGTCTTATCAGTTTCGCCAACTAAAGCTTGAGAAATTTGCCCACCTAGCGCCTCATCCAAATAATCCCTAACCTTAGTAGTGCAATTGTCAAAGAAATATTGATAGGGATACACTAAATTTTCTGGCTCGATATTCCACAGCAATCGTTTATAAAGAATTTCTTTTTGTGGAAGGCTTAGATTAATTTTGTCCTGCCAGACTGACCGTTGCTGGCCACGATACATGGCAAATTCTTGACTCGGTGATCTTGTATCGAGTTGGTAATTCATAACCCCTTTGAAAAAATTATAGGAAAACGAAATCATCCCGCCACTAAGGTCGAAAACACCCCAGTTAAAAACTCTATCAGTACCGGTATTCTCATCGAATACTCTGAGCGCCGTGTGCCCGAAATTATCGTAGACCTGATCCCCAACGTCCACCGTAAGCAGATAGAAGTGCACCGCATTTAAATCTGTGGGCACTTGATAACCTTCAGTCGAAGGCAGAGCCGCAGCCATGAGCTGAGTCGATAGTGAGCTTGCTACTAGAAACACACAGATACATAGACAGGAGAATGTCGGTAATCGAAGAGATTTCTTAGATATTTGCTTAGCGCCGAGGTGGAGAGACTTCATATTGGCTTTACAATGGCTTATTCAAGCCTTCCTTCAGCCTCGATGGAATTAACGAGGCTGTGCATAATTATAATCCTATCAAAGATTTAGAATTGAGCAAGGAGCGAGATGAAGATTAAGCGGGCATAAAAATTCTTCCCTTCTTTCCGCCACGAATCGAGTGAGGGTTTGCAGGTATTATTATAAGATAATTGAAGTGTAGGTTCTGCGAGGAACGACCTATTTTATGACAAATCCGCAATAACAAGAAGATAACTAATCATTCCTGAACTGAATCTGAGCAAAGTAGAATGGAATAGGAGCCAGAGGCTATCGTGATAGTATTTGACGTAAAATTCAGTATCATTAGTAATACTCAACCGTTAGCAGGAAAAGATCACATAGAGAAGAAGTAATAGACGATGGATTCTCGAAAACTAGGCGATTTGACTGTCTCGGCTCTAGGCTTGGGTTGTATGAGCATGTCTCAGGTTTATGGTGTTGCCGATCGCCAAGAATCTGAGCGCTGTCTTCATCAAGCACTGGATAGTGGCTATACTTTCCTCGATACTGCCAGCGTCTATGGCCTAGGACACAACGAAACCCTGATCGGCGAAGTGCTAAATTCGAGACGACAGGAATTTGTTCTGGCAAGCAAATGTGGAATCATTAATCGAGACGGCAAGCGCGGCGTCGACTGCACTCCGGAAAACATAAAAAAAACTTGCGAAGAGAGCTTGAAACGACTCAATACTGATGTGATTGACCTTTACTACCTGCACCGACGGGACTTCAATGTCCCTATCGAAGAGAGTGTTGGAGCTCTGGCTGATTGTGTGAAAGACGGCAAAATTCGCCACATTGGCCTATCTGAAGTTTCTGCCACGACTATCAAGAAAGCCCATGGCGAACATCCTATTTGCGCCGTCCAATCCGAATATTCACTGTGGACCCGAGACCCGGAAAATAATGTCTTGGACTGTTGTAAGAAGTTGGGCATCGGCTTTGTCCCTTTTAGTCCTCTTGGTAGAGCTATTTTATCTGGCGTGATTCGAGATATGTCTACTTTAGAGTCTGAGGACATGAGGCAAACTATGCCCCGCTTCCTCGGAGATAATTTCACCCAAAATTTAAAGCTGGTAGACGAATTGGAAATTATTGCCCAAGAGAATAGCTGTACACCATCCCAGCTCGCCTTAGCTTGGGTATTGGCACAAGACGATGATTTTGTTCCCATCCCTGGAACCAAACACGTGAAGTATGCGATAGAAAATGCCCAGACGCTGGACTGTAAAATAGCTGAAAGGGATTTGGCTAAACTTGGGCAGCTTTTTGAAAATAAAGTGCGCGGGGATCGTTACGCGGAATCACAAATGATCTCACTGGATACCGACTAATAATTGAAAATTCTTGCTCTCCTGACTAACCTTTAGCGGAAGAAATCAGTAGTTCCATAGTTAATATTATTTATAGAGCTTGCGGAAACTTCACTTCTTGCTTTCAACTGCCGTACTGTTGCGCAGTCTCGTTTACGAATATTACTTCCTATTTTCTTTTCAGAACTACACTGTATCTTATCCCAGGGCCCTGCTGTTTCATTGTAAACTAAAATTTCTCCATCACTCCAGGCCGAGTAGTCAGTCGCCATAGTGCAGGAAGAAAAACTACCCAAAGCTAACATTAAAACGAATAAGTTTTTCATGCTTCACACCTAGTTTAATTACGACGTTAATTAACAGGGTTCCAGTATATATCCATCATGCTTGTCCAGACTAGCAATTTGCATGACTTTCAAAAAGATCTTCAACTCCCTACTTCTTTACTGTTCTTAGCTTTTTTTCCAGCTGCTCTAACGGCAGCGCCAAAACCGATATTCGCCCATAGTGTCATCAATTCAGAATTTCCATCGTTTCAGCCGGCGCTTGAATGTATGACATCTTTAACTCTTTACCTTGTTTGCTATACACAAAAGGGAGCAAGCCGAGCGCATCAAACTCATTGCTATTTTCTTCGCCTGTTTTCAAATACAGTTCATTACCTGCAATTAAACCAAACATCAAACCATCGAGAAATATTCCAATCCCGCCAAACATTTTTTTGGATGTAACCGGCCCAATGCCCTGCATAAGATCAATCACATAAGCAGCGAAGTCTTTCTCTCCAACACTGATTGTCATTAGTCTTTACTCGTTAAAATGCTATGATAGCTAGCTTTAAAATCCATGCGATTAAAAATTATATCACCGCGAGAGGAACGATAATATGAATGGTGCAACAGCACTGATTGAAACACTAGCCGATAGCGGAGTCGAATTCTGTATCGCTAATCCTGGTACATCTGAAATGCATTTGGTACAGGCACTCGATGCCGTTCCTAAAATGAAATCCGTATTAGCATTATTTGAAGGTGTATGCACTGGTGCGGCCGATGGAGTTGCCCGGATGACTGGCAAACCTGCTGCTACTCTTCTTCACCTGGGACCAGGCATGGCGAATGGAATAGCCAATTTACATAATGCTAGGCGTGCAAATTCGCCGATGATAAATATCATTGGTAACCACCCGAATTATCATGTGGGTTTTGATGCTCCTCTTACTTCTGATATTGATACTTTAGCTAAGAATTTTTCCGGCTGGATAAAGTCTTGTTCCACGAGTGAGACCTTGGCGCAAGATGGCGCCAATGCTTATACTGCCTCCCTTAAGCAAACTCCAGGCTCTCTCGGACAAATCTCTACACTTATCATGGGAGCAGATGCCGCATGGGGAGACTCCGCGGGCAAAGCTGCCCCGAATCCAATCCCTAATCGCGCAATTGTTGATGATTATGTAATTGAGAAAGTGGCCAAGACTATCGAAGCGGGCGGCAAGACCATCCTCTTGCTAGAACATCAAGCAACCGAGCAGGCAGCCATGGAATTCGCTGCAAAAATTTCCAGTAAGACTGGCTGCAGACTGTTTAATGGAACCTTTCCTGGACGAGTCGATGGAGGTCCAGGCAGGGTTTCAGTGGAACGTCTTCCCTATTTTCCAGAACAGATTCTCAGCACACTCGACGGAACTGAAAATTTAATCCTTGTTGGTGGCGAAATCCCAGCGAGCTTCTTTGCTTACAGGGGTATACCAGGACAATTGATTCCTGAAGGTTGCACTGTAAGTCGACTTACCTCTATCGAAGAAGATGCAATAGACGCCTTGGAGAGACTTACTGACAGACTGGGAGTAAGTAATGAAACAATAAATCAGTTTGAAAAAATTGAAATTGCCAATCCATCTGGTGAGTTAAATACGAAAACAATTATTCAATCTATCGCTGCGACACTGCCAGAAGAAGTTATTGTGTGCACTGATTCTGGTGGCGGCAATGCTGCTTATCCATATTGCCAAAATACTGCGCGGAATAGCTGGCTGTCCCTAACCGGTGGCGCGATTGGGCAAGGTGGACCTTGTGCAACTGGCGCCGCGCTGGCTTGCCCAGACCGACCGGTACTCGCACTTTTGGGAGATGGCGGAGCAGCATATACAAATCAATCTTTCTGGACTCAGGCTAGAGAAGGATTAAACGTGACTACAGTTATATTCGCTAATAACTCCTATAACATATTGAACGTCGAGTATGGCCGGCTAGGAGTGACAGATGTTGGAGATATAGCCGCAAGTTTGTTCGATATCGGCAATCCACATATTGATTGGGTATCGATGGCGAAGGGATTTGGAGTACCAGGTGCAACAGCAGATAGCGCGGATGAATTAGTTCGCTTGCTCGAAGCTAGTTTTTCGACACCTGGTCCCTTTTTGATTCAAGCAAACGGCGAACTACAACGTTAATTTCTTTATACAATAACCTGCAATATCTATCGACAATGATCAAGCTTGGGTGCATTGACATTCAGTGCACCCGAGTAGGATGAGTGTGATTTTAATCTCGAAGACAAAGGGATTACTAAGACCAGCTAAAATTTCGCTGAATACGGCCAAGCTTCTTATAGAAAGAGTCGGAATACTCCTGATCTTCTTCTTTATTTGGAAAAAGAATCGAGATGGTCGGAATTAAAATTAGCGGCAAGAATAAGGTAAGGAACGAAGGGTCTCTCCACTCACCAAGATAGTTTATTAACTCGTACCACCATTGTGCAAAACCACCAGCGTTTGCATTCTCAGGGCCATCAAACAAAGCATTAAAGAGCCAGCTCGCAAGCCCACCAGAAAATCCCGCTGCCATTCCATAGAAAGCCGCTTTCTCACTGGTCCGTTTCCAATAGAAAACGAAAGCCACCGCGATTGCAGGTGGTACCACCATGGCGAAACCAAGCAAAACTAATTGAAGAACCGATGTAATATTTCCTAACCAAGCAATTATGGCCGCTACTGAACCGTAGACAACGGTTACTATTTTGTAAGCTCGTAATTTTTTCTCATCATCAAAATTTTTCGAACCAGGCACCCAGTCGTTGACAAACATAGTCGCGCTGGCCAACAGTATCGGCGCGCCTGATGAGATAACTGCAGCTAGTACCGCAGCCAAGGCTATACCCCCGAGAATCGGTCCAGTATCGATAGCTAATTGAGCAATGTTCAAATAACTACTAAGTCCACTTTCTGCACCGTAAGTTGCCATCGTGAGAATTCCAATAAATCCAGCGACGAGCGGCATCAGAGCTGCGATGACTCCAGCAAGAAAAAAGCCAGGAATCAAATATTCTTCTTTAGCTGCAGAGCTTGCGTAGTTGGCATAGATAGACGCAGCCGGCGTGTGAATTGTCGCTGAAATAAACAGAGCAATAATTGTCGCCCAACCTATGCCTGTAAAGCTCCACCATTTCACTTCATCTTGATTTGATTCTGCCAGCATTGCAGACGCTTGGGCCGACACCTCGCTCCAGCCGCCCATATTTTGCATGGCTATATAACCTACGAGAGCCAAACCAAAAATTATGACTGAGCAGTGCACTACATTTGTAATCGCAGTTCCTTTTAGACCACCAGTGACAGTAAACGAAATGATGACAAATCCGCCGAGCAAAACACCAACAACAAATGGTAAGCCGGTTACACCACTGATTATCGAACCAATGACATAAGGTTCGATTATATTCACCACCAAATATTCAGCCTGCACACATAAACTTGTCAGCCACTGACAACGAAAAGAACCAAAGCGCTGATCGAACACTTGACCAACGCTAACAAGCTTTAATTTGCGGTACGGAATGACAAAGAACAATCCCACAAGAACAAGCGCCGCAAAGGAATTAACGCTATACCATAAATGACCTAGGCCTTCGGCTATAACATCACCGGCGACACCGTAGGTACCTGCCCCACCTATTCGAGTTCCCGCTACTCCTGCGGCTAACATTCCTATTCCTAAGGTGCCACCGCCGATCGCCCAATCTGAAGCACTGGCATTTCTCCGGTTGAGATAAAAACCAACGGCTGCAAATAATCCCAGATAAAGCAGAATCACAATTGCGGTAATGCTCATCCACGACCCCAGATAAAGAGATTTTTTCGACCTTTCGTCATTGCTGGCGCTCTGATTTGCATCAATAAAATATGTAATAGCTTCGGCATACTACACTATCGCAGGATGGAGTATCCACATTCAGGAACACGAACAGAAATGCGATTGATCTCGCTTGTTCACATTCACTCAATGGGATGTTAATTTCTGAGCTCCACCCACATACTAACTGTTCCATTAAGTGCGACTGTAATATCAATTTTTAAATTCCCCAAGGTTAACACTCTATGTCAGTTACAGATCCCGGCTCAGATGAATGGCTGGCCCAAGTCAACGAAGAAATAATCGATGCGGATCGCCCAATAATCGATCCGCATCACCATTTATGGAAAAACCGCTTTAATCGCAACTATCTATTGCCTGAGCTATGGTCTGACACCGGCAGCGGCCATAACATTATCAAAACTGTCTTTATGGAGTGCCGTGCTTTTTACTTCCGAGAGGGACCAGAACATATGCGGCCCTGTGGTGAAACCCAATACATTTCCGATTTAGCTAAACAAAGTTCTGTGTCGGGAAATGACAATGCCACTATCGCTGGGATAGTTGCTCATGCTGATCTAACTCTGGCAGGCAGTTCAGAGGAGTTATTGAATGAAGTATTGGACCAGCACGAAGCAATTGCGGGCGGATTATTCAAAGGCATCCGTCATTCAGCGGCCAGAGACAAACGCCCAGAAGATTTATTTATCGTCAGTGGCGCCCCAATTCACCTTCACCGAAGAGAATCCTTTCGAAAAGGTATCAAAGTTCTGGCGAACAGGAATCTAACTTACGATACATGGCACTATCATCACCAGAATCTTGATTTCCTCGATCTGGCTAGAGCAATACCTGATTGCACTATGGTGTTGAATCATTTTGGCACTCCGTTAGGAGTAGGTATCTACAGATCCAACCGAGATCAAATTTTCCAACAGTGGAAAGAAGATATGGCTAAGTTGGCGAAATGTGAAAATGTCTATGTGAAATTGGGAGGCCTGGCAATGCCAGACAATGGTTTTGATTGGCACCTAGGTCAACGCCCGCCAAGCTCCAATAACATAGTACAGCTTCAGGAGAAATATTATCTTCATACCATTGAATGTTTTGGCGCTGAGAGGTGTATGTTTGAAAGCAATTTCCCCGTGGATCGACTTTCGATTAACTACCATACCTTGTGGAATGCTTTTAAAAAAATGACCGCGGATTTGAGCGAATCAGAAAAATATTCCTTATTCTACGGTACAGCTGAAAAAATTTATTCTCTGCGCGAGAGTTGCTAGAAAATTCGAATTTAAGGATTGGTTTTCTTACCTTATTAGGCATACTTTTAATTCAGGGCTAAAGACGAATCCGTTTTATTACACCACTACTATTTAGTATGATTGTTTCATTAACTCTAAGCTCACAACGTACAAATACGATTGAACCACCCTGCTTAAGTACCTTTGCGTGACCTTCAACTAAATCCCCTAACTGGGCAGGCGCAATGAATTCGTTACTGCAGCTCACCGTCACAACACTTTGAGCATTGGAGCCTCCATTAGCTCCCAAACAGAGTGTGTAATCCGCAAGAGCCATCATTATGCCACCATGGAGCGTATTATGAGCATTACAGTGATGTTGCTGCACGCGAAAAGCCGACCTTGGGTGCTCTCCTTCCATGACAAAGAAAAACGGACCAAGGAAATCTTCAGCTGTGTCACCCACCCAGTGCTGATAGTGGGCTCCAATATCATAATCTTCAGGTTTAATTGTCATTAACTGTCCATCACCTTTACTGCGAAATCCCTCGATGAGGAATCAATCATCACTATCACCTGGCACTGCTATATCCACAGCCGCCCCTATTACTTTAAACGGGATCTTTGCAATTTCGACGGATGCATCCACGGCAACTCCCACTACAGTACCGACACAAGAAATCAAAAATACACAGCTCAAGATCAACATAAAACTGCGGATTATTCTTAGGCGAATTCTAACATCGTTGCTTCTACTCATAGTTTCAACTCCTAATAACCAACATTAATAAACTTTCCAAAATTCTGCCCAACTTCATCAAATTGACCAATGTAGACGAATCCCTGTTTCTCATGCAGAACAATACTGGCTTCATTTGGCAAGGCAATTCCAGCGATTAAGGCATGTATCGGCGTCTTTCTGCAATCATCAATAAGTCTTTTATATAAAGCTGTACCTCAGCAGTAACCCAATGAATCAGGATACAGATAAATACTAACTTCTCTGGTACATCTGCGTGTAGTGCGAGACTTCCATAAACCGGTATAGAAATAAGCTAAAAACTCCTCGTTCTCCGTTAATAAGAAAAAGAGTCCGTCAGCATAAGTCATGCGATTCGCCCCCCGCAGCAGCATCACTGCTCACAAATAGAAATCTCTACTTTATACTTTGATAGAAAGGTTGAATTGCCTCGAGGCCAACACCGTTATCAATTAACTTTTTAAAATCATCCGCCAGTTCTGTACTTCTATTAAGCACAACTTGCCAATAAGCAAGTCTGGCTTCGTAGCCCAGCATATTAAAATCTTTGCGATCCGGAATCTTCCCGTAAGGCAGGGAGTCGACAAAAGATTGCGATGGAACAACTAGAACCACATTGTGAAAATTAGCCGCATTCACGCTACGCCAGGGAAGATGCTTATCAAACCATCCTGGAATCACTTTAGGCGAAAAATGTGGGTAGAGCACCCGATCTGAACCACGATGAAAGAGAAAGTCGAAGTGGTAGTCCGTTATGCCCCCATCCCAATACTGACCTCTTGGTGCACCAGCGATATCCCTAACTCCATCTAAAATGAATGGGATAGAGCCACTTGCTATCATTACATCGAATACGTTTTCTTCAGTAAGTGATATCAACTTAGTATCTAGATCAGATACCTCAGCCCAGGGTGACAGTTATCCCATATTTGTAAAAATTATACGTTGATAAAATAGTGACAATGTCTTTCTGCTTATAGCATTGGCAAGGGCCGAAGTCGCAAGAGCAATAAACTGGAGCGCCCTACTCGTCGATGAACCAAATCCCTTACATCTATCAGTAACTATATGAGTGCGAAAGACTTCGTTATTAATGATTTCCTTTATACCTTCAGCCCCTAATACTTCCGCTAACATTGCCCTCGCTTTTTTCGTTATCTCGGCGGTGGTGGGTTTCGCAGAGTATTGCTCCAAGCTGTAGATCGTGGCCAGTCGCTCAACGGCAGCAACCGGGTCGGCAAGCGCTAAACAGCAAACTCGCCAGGCACCAGCTGAGGAACCGAGAGTGACTAGGGGGTTATCTCGTCCAGCAAAAAACTCACCGAATAGCTACCTATCCAGTCCGTAGAGTACGAACCACCTCGGACCACCACTAGCTCCAACCAGCGTCGATATCTGATTTGCATTCAAACCATCACGTCGAATAATTTCGAGTGCAGTAGGCCCGGCATAAATTGAGAGAGCTGACATAGACTAGAGATGATATAATTGCAGACCCAATCAATCCACTACCTTGATTCTGTTTCCCATTAACAAAAACATCGAAAAGTGCAACTCGTCTAAGGCCCTATTGAAACTTCCACTGAAAAACGATCGTAAATCACTGCTCTATCTTTTGGCGATCGGCAATACCCTTGCATTCGCGACATGGTCAGTCATGCTCAATAATTTTGTAGTAGAGCAAGCAACGTTCACTGGAGAAGAAATTGGGATGTTGCACAGCATCCGGGAAGTACCTGGATTCTTAGCATTCACTGCGATCTTGGTAATGGTTTTTATCCGCCAACAAACTTTCGCCATTCTATCCTTACTAACTCTTGGTATCGGCACAGCCATTACTGCTTTCTATCCCAGCGCTCTGTGGCTCTACTTCGCCACGGTAATTATGTCTTTTGGCTTCCATTATTTAGAAACATTACATAATTCCTTAAGTCTCCAATGGCTGAGCAAAAGTGAGGCTCCAAAGGTATTAGGTCAGTTACTGAGCGTCCGTGCATTTTGTAGCCTCACAGTATTAGGTGGCTTGTATATTTATTTAATGTTCTTCCCAGCAAATTATTTACTAATATATATGCTGGCAGGCTTAGCATCGATATTAATTGCAATTTACTGTTTTGCTGCAGTAAGTCATTTTGAAGATGATGTCGTGCAGAAAAAAGAATTATTTATGCGAAAACGATATTGGCTTTATTACCTACTAACTTTTCTAGCCGGCGCCCGACGACAAATTTTTGTAGTCTTCGCCGGATTTCTGCTCGTAGAAAAATTTAATTTTCCGATTGAAAATGTAGTAATGCTGACTCTAGTCAATGCAGCTCTCACTTTTTGGTTAGCTCCCAAGATAGGACTCCTAATCAGTTACATCGGAGAACGGCGAGCACTTACGCTGGAATATGTGGGTCTTATTATAGTTTTTGTTAGTTATGCTTTTGTGGAAAGCATTGCTGTGGCTATTGCTCTGTATTTACTCGATCATCTGTTTTTTGGCATGGCTATCGCTATTAAAACCTATTTCCAAAAAATAGCTGATCCAGCTGATATCGCAGCAACGTCGAGCATCAGTTTCACCATTAATCATATAGCAGCGGTAGTCTTGCCTGCTTTACTGGGGATTGTTTGGGTTATTAATCATAGCGCTGTGTTTCTGATCGGAGCCGGTATTGCCGCCTGCTCACTACTCCTATCTCAATTGATACCAAATGACCCCAGGCCAAGCCTCGAAACCAGATTATTAAACACCAGCACAACCCTGCAGCAATAGCGCCGTTTTCCGTAACTTTGCACCTATTCTCTAGGAAATCACCTTTACAATTGATATCAATCACAAAAATTATGCAAAACCCATACAGGCCCCACAAACTAGCCTTAGGCATTCTGCTGGGAGCCAGCTGCATTGCCATGCAGCCTAGCCTTGCCCAAAACGACTCTAACTCTGCCGAGTCAGCTGATACCAATATCGAAGAATTGGTCATATGGGGACGATCGCAGCTGCTGCTGGGAATTGCAAATTCTGCTTCTCAAGGTGTGGTTGGCTATGATGACTTTTCCACACGACCCCTCGCGCGTGTCGCAGAACTGGTTGAAGTAATCCCCGGCATGATTGCTACCCAACACAGCGGTCCAGGCAAGGCCAATCAGTACTTCCTTCGTGGGTTTAATCTAGATCACGGCTCGGATTTTTCGACATATTTCGATGGTATGCCGATCAACTGGCGCACCCATGCCCATGCCCAGGGCTATATGGATCTTAATTTCATAATTCCTGAAATCATCGAACGAGTAGATTTTCAGAAAGGGCCCTATTTTGCTGATTCCGGTGATTTCTCTCTCGCCGGCTCCAGCTCAATGAAAACCTATGATGTATTGGATGAAGGCTTCTCTGAAATTACTTTAGGTTCCGAAGATGAATTACGCGTTGTTACCGCAAATTCAGTTCCTTTCGCTGAAGGGAATTTACTCTATGCCTTTGAGCATCAACAAACCAATGGCCATTTCGACCTAGAACAAGATGTCCGAAAGTATAATGGGCTTCTAAAATATACCGGTGACATAGCAGGTGTCCCCAGTCGAGTAACGTTATCTGCCTATGACTCAATTTGGACTTCGACTAACCAAATTCCAGAAAGAGCGGTGACTAGCGGCTTAATTTCTCGCTTTGGCTTTATTGATCCCGATCTAGGCGGTGATTCCCATCGCTATTCTTTAGCAGGGTCATTCGAGTTAGATAATTGGGATCTAAATCTCTATGCCAGCTCCTACTATATGAGTCTGATTAACAATCCTACTTATGCATTGAACAACCAAACTGATGGAGACGAATTTGAGCAGGAAGACGAGCGTCGCCTGTTCGGTGGCGCCTTGCGCAATGAAGCAGAGATGAAACTATTTGGCTTATCGGCCACTCGCCGGATAGGAGCCGATATTCGCTATGATGATGTGAATGAATTGAATCTGTTCAATACCATTAGCAGACGTCGCACTAGCAGCATTCGTGAAGATGAAGCCGAGGAGCTAAGTATCGGCCTCTTCAGTGAATGGGAAATTTCCCTATCCGACAAAGTACGCACAACTTTTGGCGTCCGCGCTGATTACTATGACTTCGATGTTAATGCTCTGCGTCCGCAAAATTCCGGTAGCGATACCGACTCTCTCTGGCAACCCAACTTCGGTTTAGCCTATCGCTATAATGATAATCTCGAATTTTATGGAAATTATGGCCATGGCTTTCACTCCAACGATGTGCGAGCCGCAGTTAATACTATTGATCCCATAAGCGGCGGCCCTGCCGAGATTCAGGAGGTATTAGTTGAAGGCAAGGGCAGCGAAGTTGGTTTTCGTTATGACAACTTGCGGGGCTTCAATTTTTCCATGGCGTTGTTTCAGTTAGATACTGATTCTGAACTGGTTTTTGTCGGAGACGCGGGCACTACTGAGCCAAGCGATCCTACCGAGAGACAAGGAATCGAGCTAAATTCATTCTGGGAGATTTTTGACAATTTGATTTTTGATTTCAGCGCCGCGAAATCTAAAGGCAATTTTAAAGGGCTGCCTTCAGGACAAGATTCGATTACTGATGCCCATGAAGAAGTAATAGGAACAGGACTCACTTATGTCAACCCCAATGGCATCACAGCCAGCCTGCGAATCCGCCACTTTAGCGATACAGGTCTAACTCCAGATGAATCAATAACTAAAGACGGCTCAACACTAATCCACGCAGGAGCATCCTACAGTTTTGATAATTGGGAATTAGGTATAGATATACTCAATCTGATGGATCGAGAAGATGATGACATCGCCTATTTCTTTGAGTCACGACTACCGGGCGAAGTGGATCCCTCAGAAGACATTCACTTTCATCCCTCAAATCCTCGAAGTGTAAGAGTCTTACTTAAGTATAATTTTTAAGAGTAATCGAATCGCTTTAAAACAATCGTCCCGGCCTATCCTGCGAAAATTACAGGGTAGGCGACCCTTGTACTGCAGCTTTCAATACAACTCTTATTTAGTGTCCTTGCTCAAAGACAACGGAGAATGATACCGGCACCGCACGACTAATTATTGGCAAGCCAGCAACCTCACGCAATTGCTCAACTCCGGCAACAAGACCTACAGAATCTGCTGTGACAATTATTGGTTTCACTGTGGAAGCTACCAACCCCTCAGTGGTACGAGTTACCTGTAAGTCAGCTGCAAGTACTGTTTCGCTCCCATGAACAGACAATTCGAAATCAATTTGTAAACTCTGGGTCGAGCCTGCTTCGAGAGCGCCTAGCGCTTCTATATCGATAGCTGCTGAAACCGTAGCTCGAGGAAACATATTTGTTTCAAACAACATTGCCTGCATTCGCTCATTGCGGATAGGAATAAGCGTGTTGACACTAGTAAGCTCGATTGTAATTGACAGCATTCCATCGTCTTCAATTTCGCCAGACAACATATCGAAAGTGTGAACCTCACCGACATGATCCGCCTTAACCGTAACAAAACTTAATGTCGATGAATCGTTGATCAAGGACCAATGAGCTTGCGCTGAACTTATCATGCACACTGAAGTAAGTATCACGGAACTAATTAGAGCTGAAGTAGTTTTAAGCAGTGGCTTAATGGCCATCGTTATCTCCTTTTATATTATTATATCTTGGTATTGTCGTATTCTTGCTTGTGAGCTCAATTCGGCCCTGAATCCAGTAAGGATCGAATAACTCTGGCTAATCAGTATCCTCCGATTATAGGAGAGATCGCAGAAAGCATCATAGCTTACCTGATAATTTCCTCAGCGGCATTGCAAAAGTTTGGGTTTGTCTGCACTGGCTGACAGGTTAGTATTGAGGTTCCAGTTAAATCCGCTGTGATTTCTGGCTAATAAGGTAAAGAAAATCAAGAAGAAACCTCTGTAAATTTGGTAATTCGACTAGGCATGTCATTAAATATACCTACTTTAGATATTAGTCAGGGATTCGACTCCCCTGCCCTCATTGAGGAGCTTAGTCTCGCCTGTGAACAATGGGGCTTCTTTCAAATAATCGGCCATGGCATTGATCCAGATCTGCGCTCACAATTTTTTACCTCCGTTACTAAGTTCTTTGAGATGAAAAAATCCGAGAAGGTCAGCTTATCGCGTACTCAGGAAAATTTCTGGGGCTACTATGATAAAGAACTAACAAAAAATCGTTTAGACAAAAAAGAAATTTTCGACATCGATGCCAACTTAGATAACCTCGCCGACCCTACTATAAACACTCCGGTCCCCTGGCCTAATTCAATGCCAGAATTAGAATCAATTTCAAAAGACTGGCTGCATGTGTGTGAAGTGATCAATCAACAATTACTTGGAGCTATATGTCTCTGCCTTGGAGAGTCAATAGAAGCTCTAAATCCATTTTTCATAAAACAACACTCGAGCTTTCTCAGATTCAATTACTATCCTGCGCTAGATTCCGATGATTTCAATAATTCCGAAAACCTAGGAATTCACCCCCATACTGATGCAGGTGCTTTGACTCTATTAGCACACGACATAGTTCCGGGCTTGCAAGTATACAAAGGGGAGACCTGGCACACCATCATCCCGATTGAGGATAGTCTTATAGTCAATATTGGCGATATGATTCAAGTTTGGTCGAATGATCGATTTAACGCCCCACTGCATCGCGTATTAAAGAGCTCAGTGGATCCTCGTTATAGTGCACCCTATTTCTACAATCCTTCCTACGCTACTATCTGTAAACCACTTTTAGCTAACAGCAGTGAGAGTGTTTTCAATCCTGTCCCCTGGCAGGAATTTCGTAGCGGCAGAGCAGCCGGTGACTACGCTGATCAGGGTGAAGAAATTCAAATATCTTGGTATCGAAAATGATCTCATTTGCTTTTTTTACGAGCTTCTCTCGAATTCACATCAGTCAAGCAGCCTAGCATGCACTCATCGCAAAACAGCCCAACAGTGAAGCATCTAGTGCTGGTTGGTGGTGGTCATAGCCATCTTGCTGTACTGAAATCATTAGGTATGAAACCCGTCCCCGGCCTCGCAATCACTCTGATTAGCAGAGATATTAAAACTCCCTACTCAGGGTCATTGCCTGCTTACATAACTGGTTTCAATGACTTCGACTCCATTCATATTGATTTGCGACCTCTGGCTCAATTTGCTGGAGCTCGCATAATTCAGGAAGAACTTACTAGTATAGATTTTGATAAGAAAACCATCGAATTCTCGTCATCTAGGCCAGACATTGAATTTGATATCATCTCTTTAAATATTGGCTCGGAGCCCGATGCTGTTAAAATCCCTGGAGCGGCAGAGTTTGCTATAGGCATCAAACCGATAGATTTATTTATAGAACGCTGGGAAGAGATTTATCAAACAGTTATTGATGGATACGAGTCCAAAGGTGCTAGTTTCAGGCTGGCAATAGTTGGTGGAGGCCCCGCTAGCATCGAATTCGCCTTCGCCGCTCAGCAGCGCATAAGTGATTCTCTAAAGTTACGACTCCTTGAGGATTCGCCTCTAAAACTAAAAATAGTTTGCGCCGATCAAATACTGTTAAAGGCACATAATTCTAAAGTGCGAGAATTTATCCAGGAGGAACTCTATAAGCGGGGAATTGAAATACTCACTGACCATAGAGTCTGCGAATTTAAAAAAAGCGAAATCTTTTGTGAAGACCGGGACAGCATATTAGCTGATGCAATCATTTTCGCTACTGGCGCCAGCATTCCATCATGGCCAATAGATGCCGGACTGAATGAAAGCACCGACGGATTCATAGAAGTTAACAAATCCCTCCAGACCACAAGTCACGAGTATGTCTTTGCTACGGGCGATGCTGCGACTATCAAAGGAGAGCCACGACCAAAATCAGGTGTGTTTGCAGTTCGACAGGGTAAGTATCTGGCAGAAAATCTCGTACGTTATGCCACTGAACGCCCCCTTCGCAATTATCAACCGCAAAAACATGCCCTGGCACTAATTAATTTAGGTAACAAGAAGGCAATTGCCTCACGCAATAAGCTATTTCTCCACGGTCGCTCTATTTGGTCTTTAAAGAACAGTATTGATTCAAAATTCATACGTAAATATACCGAGCTACCAGAAATGGATGTGCCTTTAGCAATTAACTCAGGGCTAGTAGATAAAAAAACTGAGGAGGCTTTGAAGGAGCATGCTATGCGCTGCGCTGGATGTGGAGCCAAAGTGGCCAGTAATATTCTTGAAGAAGTTCTGCAATTGTTGCCTCGAAGTAATGATAGCAAGATCGCTGGACTAAATTCTCAAGTTGAAGACGCTTCCATCATTCCATTGGATAATGGCAAGGTCCTATTACAGAGTGTCGATCTACTCAAAGCCTTTGTTAATGATCCTTGGCTCTTTGCGAAAATCGCAAGCAACCATTGCCTTAGTGATATCTATGCAATGGGCTCGTTTCCTCACTCAGCCTTGGCGATAGTTGGGGTTCCTTTTGCAAGTAAGAAATATACCAAGCTTCAGCTCAAAGAATTAATGCGAGGCTGTCATGAAGTCTTGGAAGAAAACAATTGTGAGCTAATCGGCGGGCATTCCGCAGAATCCAGCGATTTACTTTTTGGTCTCTGTGTAAATGGTTTCGCCGAAGAAGGGCAATTACTTAGTAAAGATGGCATGCAAGATGGGGACATACTAATTCTAACTAAAGCGCTGGGAACTGGCTGCCTACTCGCTGCCGATATGCGCTTCAAAGCAAGACACGAATGGATAGCAAATGCATTGCAATCCATGTCCCAATCCAATTATCTAGCAGCTAAATGTTTTTTGGCTCACCATGCAAATGCCTGCACAGATATTACGGGCTTCGGACTAGCTGGCCACCTTATGGAAATGCTGACTGATAACAATATCGAAGTGGAGTTAAATTTAAGTGATGTTCCTGCATTGGCTGGAGCTTTAGAATCATTAAAAAGCGGTATTGTCAGTTCGTTGCACAAAGACAATGCCTTAGTAAGTCGCCATGTCTTCAACCAAGAAGCTTTTGGCTCAGAAATGCGCTACCAATTAATATTTGATCCACAAACATCAGGCGGACTACTGGCGAGTGTGCCAGAATCTGCTGCTGAATCCTGTTTGACCCAATTGTATGAAGGTGGTTACCATGCTGCGAAAGCGATCGGTCATGTGGTAAAGCGCAACACCGAAAAGCCAGCGATAATTCTTAGGTAGTATATGTCTACTACCGTGCTCTATCATTCATGTTCACCTCCTTACCTAATATCCATAACTATCTGTTATATAATGGTATTTTACATATTTCGCGGCGATAACAATCCTTTATCACTGGAGGAAAACAGAGCCCTGAGTTATAATTAGAACTGGTCGAATTACTAAATTTAACAGCACTGTCATGAAGAAATCTGATCGAAAGCCAGCTAAGAAGGGCCGCATTGGTGTAGGCAATACCCTCGCCTATCTCAGCGTAGCGCCTCTTTTAGCGCTAAGTGCAAACAACTATAGTCAGAACGACGGTGCTGTCAGCACAGACCTCGAGCGCTATAGTGGACTTAATGCAGAACAAACCAGTCCAACGATAGACGCTAAGTTAGCGCAAAAAATGTATCGGCGTGGAAATACCTACAGCAATTTAGAGCGTTATGCGGAAGCTATTAAAGAGTATCGGCGAGCCATTAGTGCAGATCCTAATCTAGCCGATGCCGTTCGCAATCTTGCCAATACTTATTATTTTCTTGAACGTTATGAGGAAGCAAAGCCATTACTCGCTCGATTCATCGAACTACAAAAAGAAACTTCTGCTGGGTTAATTGCAGCAGTTTCTACTCTGGGACAACTCGAGCGGGAAGATGAGAATTATCAAAGTTCAATTCAATATGATCTACGCGCTATTGAACTTAGCCCTCAAAACGATTCGCAAGTCCACGTTATGGCTAATACCTATAACAATGCAGGGGAAGCTGAAAAAGCTATTCAGGTATACAGAACAGCTATAGAAACAATGCCTGAAAATGCTTTTTTTGATCGCAGCCTAGGCCGAATTTTGGAGCAGGAAGGCCGTATAGGAGACGCTCTCATAGCCTATAAAGCAGCAGCAGAAAAAGATCCTGATTCAGATTTTTATGCCAATTTGGTTGAAACAACTCGAAATCGAATAATTCGCTAGCCGCACCGGCTAGCGGTAATCTGCTGTTACTTCATCCAATTCTGACTTTTCCAATTCTGCCAGTTTACTGACTTCTTCATAAAATTTATTCAGATCCCCATTGCTTGCCTGTAATAGCTCAAGAAAAAATGGCACCAGATCATTGTAAGAACTCACTGTCGAAAGTTGTGCATTATTTAGGGGCCTACTAAACCAGCCATCATAGCCAGCATAGCCATCCCACTGTTGTTTCAACTTTTTATACTCGGACAGCAACTCCACCTGCAATTGCTGCTTCTTAGAGCGCATCATTACCGCGCACAGATCCTCTTGATAGAGTGAGTCGAACTCATCCCTGAAGCGGGTGATAAGTTCGACAAAATCTTGCTGCCGCCCCCTGTCAATCTCTGCGATGACCATTTTTTCAGGCTCATTATTGACCAGCAACCAACGCCGCAATCCCTCTCTTTCTACTGCTGTGGCAAAACTTTCGTTGAATGTCGTATCACCTGGTAGGTAAACGATTTGATGGGAGAGTTCGTGAAAAATTAATCCAGCTAGTTGATAAGGCGCCCGGCTCAGAACAGTGCTCAGAAGAGAATCATCAAACCAACCCAGAGTTGAGTAAGCATCAACCCCGCCGGTGTAAACATCAAATCCTTGCCCGCGTAACTTGTTCGCGAAATTCTCAGCTGCCTGCTCAGAGAAATAGCCGCGATAGGCTACACAGCCCGCAATTGGGTAACACCAATCTAATGGATTTGTAGAGAACTCCGGAGCTGCGAAAACATTCCAAACAACATGAGCCCTCTCAACATCCACGTAGGTCAGATAATTCTCATTAGCTGGTAAGCCCAACTCGTGTTCGGCAAAATTCCTTATCGATAAAACAGTATCGAAATTTTGTCTCAAGAGAGGCGCTAGGTTTTGTTGAGTAAGTAGATGCTGAATATCTTCCCGCGCAAAAACAATCGCCAATTGCCCTCGTGCCGCTTGAGAATAATAACCAATTGTGTCGCAAGATATTAACGAAACAAAAATTAGAACTAGCACCAGCCCCTTAAAGGTGGAGCTATGTTTTATAAAACGAATCGGCTGGTCTTCAAGCATCGATTTATGATCCCTGTAACGTAACTAACAGAGTTCTAGACTTAGCGTGATTACGGTGCTCACCAAGGTAAAGACCTTGCCAGATACCTAACTGCAAACAACCATCAGTAATGGGTACAGAGCATTCTGTACCCAGCAATCCAGATTTAATATGAGCTGGCATATCATCGGGACCCTCAAAGGTATGCTCATAGTAAGGAACATCCTCTGGGGCTAATTGATTAAAATGAGATTCCATGTCGCTACGAACCGAACTGTCGGCATTTTCATTTAGGCTCAAAGACGCTGAGGTATGTTGTAGGAAAAAGTGAGCGAGACCCAGCTCAATCGATTTCAGTTCTGGCAGATTGCCCAAGACTTCTTCGGCGATTAGGTGAAAGCCCCGATTTCGTGCTTCCAATTGAATCTTTTTCTGCAACCACATAGACAGGCTTGACCATTCTAGTTCTGCGTGAATTCGGATACGAGGTATTAGTTATTTCAGAATCAGTTCAATTTCAAAAAGGTTTGCCCAATGCTTACCTGTTACGAAAAGCCTTTCCTGCTCTGGGTCCCAAGCGATGCCATTTAGAACCGATTCGTTACTCCCCAACTGAGTTTGATTTTCTAGGCCCGTGAGATCGACAATAGAGTTCACATTTCCCGTTGCCGGATCAATTCTTAGAATGAAATCACTCATCCAAACATTTGCCCAGATTTCTCCATTAATGAACTCAAGTTCATTCAAATTCTGTACGGCATTACCATTGAGAATTACTTCGACTTTCCGTTCAGGAACAAAAGTTTCTGGATTAATAAATTGAAGTGTTGCAGTGCCATCACTAAGAATCAAATGTTGGCCGTCGTTGGTTAAGCCCCAGCCTTCAGTTGAATTGTAGTGGGTACCTGTTTGCTCAAAACTGTCTTTATCGTAAACGAAGACCATATTGGAGCGCCAGGTTAACTGAAAGATCTTTCCATCAAATATTTCAATACCTTCGCCGAAATAGCGCCGACTGAGTTTCTTCGACATCAACACCTCTGCATCTTCCAGGTTCAGTTTACTTAAAGTAGACAAACCGTTCTTACCAGTGCCTTCGTAAATAAAACCCTCGTGATACACCAAGCCTTGAGTAAATGAAGAGATATTATGGGGGAAAATATTAATTACTTGGAAACCATATTGCGCCAGCTGCTCCTGAGCGGAACAGTAGCTGCTTGTAATCAATAGGATTGCAAATAATAGAAAGCGCATAGCTAAATTGTCTATATAACTCTTCGTTGTTATAGAATGAACGACAGTTTATTCAATTTGACCCCGAAAGCGGAGAGAACTATGTCGGATGATTGTCTATTTTGCAAAATTATCGCAGGGGAAATACCCTCGGACAAGGTTTATTCCGATGATGATGTATATGCATTTCACGATATTAACCCCGCTGCCCCCTCTCATATCCTTATTATTCCCAAAAAGCACCTGGCTGATGTTAAAAGCGCTGATGACTCTGATCAGGCACTGCTCGGAAAATTGCTGCTGAAAGCCAATGAAATAGCTCGAGATCAGGGGCTTGAAGAAGCTGGTTATCGATATGTGATTAATACCGGCCGTGATGGCGGACAGACTGTGTATCACTTGCATTTGCACATAATGGGCGGCAGGGGAATGGGGTGGCCACCAGGATAATTTGTACTTTCCCCTTCATTTTTTTAAACTAACAATCTCACTCTTTTTTGCCTTGACCACTCCACGCTCAGTTATTAAAAAGCTGACCAAATTTGCCGGAGTCACATCGAAGCCATAATTACTCGCAGTGACTCCTTCGGGCGAAAGCCTGATAGTAGCCAGTTCTCCAGTATCCTTAACACCTGTTACATGGGTAACCTCAAGAGCAGATCTTTCCTCGATTGGAATTTCTCTAAGACCATCGCTGATACTGAAATCGATACTTGAAACGGGCAAGGCAACATAAAACGGTATTTGATTATCCTTTGCAGCTAAAGCTTTTAAATAGGTCCCAATCTTATTGCAGACATCGCCATTTAACGTAGTGCGATCACTACCAACGATACAAACATCCACCTGACCATGCTGCATCAGATGTCCACCGGCATTATCAACAATCAAAGTATGTGCTATTCCCTCTTGAGCTAACTCCCAACAAGTAAGTGCCGCACCTTGATTGCGAGGACGTGTTTCATCTACCCAAACATGTAGCGGAATATTTCTCTCAATTGCTTTATAAATAACCGCCAACGCGGTACCCCAATCCACTGTAGCTAAAGCTCCTGCGTTACAATGAGTCAGGACATTCAATTTTGTTTGAGTCGCTCTCTTTTCTTCCCAGAGCTTTTGCAGAAGATCTGCACCGTTAACACCTATCGCTGCACAAATTTCGATATCTTCTTGCTCAAGGGTTTGGGCCAGATCAAATGCCACTCCCGCTCGTTGATCTTCTGGCACATTCTGCAACGCCTCTTCCATTCTGGATAATGCCCATTGCAAATTTACAGCAGTGGGTCGAGTAGCGGCCAGCTTCTCTAGGGCATATTGCAATCCCTGAGCCTCATCCAACATAGCCAAGTAGACCCCATAAGCCGCTGCCACTCCAATAAGGGGAGCACCTCGTACTTGCATTGACTCTATTGCATGGCAGCTTTCAGCTAAAGTTGTGAGGCTCGCAATAACCAACTCATGAGGAAGTTTAGTCTGGTCAATTATCTTTACTACTGCCAGGTCTTTATCGAACCAGATGCTTTGAAGATGTTTGCCATCAATGTTCATAATTCATAACCCCATCGCCTTGGTATGCAGTGTTCAAATGACCCGCTCATGGCCGCCATCAACAGGCAACTGTGAACCGGTAGTTTTCGACAATGCAGTGCCAGCGAACAATGAAATCGCACTCGCAACATCAGCTGAACTTACTTCGGCCTTCAGCACATTGGCAGTCTTATATTCCTCAACAGTCAAACCATAATGAGCTGCTCGCTGGGCTAATACTTCATCAGTCCATATGGCGGTATCATAGACAGCATTAGGATGAACGGTGTTAACCCGTATGCCATCGGCACCACATTCAAGAGCGGCGACTCGAGCCAACTGAGTTAATCCGGCTTTGGCTGCAGAATAGGCACCGGCTCCCGGTCCCGGGGCCGGCACATTCTTGGAAGCTACGAAGATCACCGCAGGATCAAAACCACACTGCAAATAAGGCAAACATGCTCGCAAAACCTTCATGTGGGAGCTCAAATTTAGCTCCAAGGATTTATCCCAATCTTCATCTTGCATCTCTTTAAGGTTTTGGCTCTTTGAAAAATTACCCGCATTGCTCACTAGGACATCAATGCCCCCGAAGCGCTGTATAGCAGAGAGCAATGACGACTCAACTGCAGCGGGATCAGTAACATCACAATTAAGTGCCAGCACATTACTGGTTTTAAACTGATGTTCGAATCCTTGACTAAGATCAAGTGCAACAACAACGGCGCCTTGACCAAGGAAATGTTCCACACAAGCCTTGCCGATACCGGAAGCCGCCCCTGTGATCAAAATAACTTTCCCCTCATACTCTCCACGATTTGCTCCGGTCTTTAGCTTTGCCTGTTCTAGTTCCCAGTATTCCACTTCAAATAGATCTTTTCTCGGCAATGGTTGCCAACCACCCAATGCTTCCCCGAATTGAATCGCTTTCAGGGTGTGCTCAGATATGTCTTGAACTATCTGCAATCGCTTTAAATTTTCTGCTAAATAAACCATCCCCTTGTTACGCCATACACCGTAGCGCGGCATGGTATCGAGACAGCTATGTTCGGTATCAGAATATTCGTCAAAATATTGTTTGTAGTTGGTAATGAACTCTTTCAATTCAGCTGCAGGATCATTCTCAAATATCGCGGCGAAGGCTTTGGTATGAATTGTATGATCTGGAGTCAGCGGTCCACGGGTTGCCAATTCATCACAGACCTCTAGCTCTGCAAAACCAGTTGCTGCATTGCTGGTATCAAACGTCACTAAAACCGGTCCGCCAAAAACGGCACCTGCTGCACGGCGCAACCGACTCAGTTCGAGAGTGTCTTGCTTATTTACGTTGTAACTCCCCAAGGCAATTGTGGAGCTATTGGTGCTCTGATCCAGATAAAGTTCAGCTTTGTTAACCAGGTCAATCATCGCCTCATAACTGGCTTTAGCATCCTCGTGAAATGTAAAAATGCCATGATGCATCAATACGATCCCACGCAATTTTTCCCAATCGACATTACAAGCAGCTTCTGCAACCTGCTGTGCGAGGATAAAACCAGGCATAATATAAGGTAGGATCAATACCTCGTCACCATAGATTTCTTGAAGCAAAGATTCTCCATTTGCTGTATTACTTATGGTCACCACCGCATCGGCATGGCTATGATCTACAATTTTATGGGGAATTAAGGCGTGAAGAATGGCTTCTACCGAAGGAGTTGGCGCATTTGGATCCATTAAGGCAAGGCGCAGCTGCCGCATCATTTCACTATCACTAAGTTTTTGTAGCCTCCCCAACTTTAGCAGATAATCCATGCTGACTGCCGGGAAACCAGCAGCTTCAATTGTTTTCAAGTCCCAACCAGAACCCTTCACGAACAGTACATCTTCAGTTTCACCAAAAATTGTGGTCAGCTGACCCTTCACTGAAGTGTTTCCACCTCCATGCAAAACTAAATCAGCCTCCTTCCCCAAAATTTGTGAAGTATAGACACGCATTGCCAAGTCATCACCCACGGCAATTTGTTCAGCGTCTTGCTTATTCCATCTGTTTTTCATAACTAGAAGTGCATCAATCTCCATTGGAAGAGAATCAACTTTAGAATGGTGGGTGGAGGTATTTAGATTCTATTAATTAAAGTCAGCGAATAAGGATCTACAAATGAAAAACGCACCATCTAACGATGATGCGTTCTTAATAATTCACTGAGCTCTGTATTTTTCAGTAAATTACTGATTTATCAATAAAGTCCTAAACTGCTGCTCTAATTGGGATCAACAATCGAAATATTAGCCATTCCTGCCTGTCGTGCCGCATCCATAATCATCACTAGAGTAGCTACGTCACTCGAATAATCAGGCTGGATAATTACCGATGCCGCCGGATTTTCTGCCTTTAACTGGTCGATATTCGAGCGAATCTGTGTCTGAATAACCGGACGAGGATTACCATTCAAGATAATTTCGTTATTGGGGCCGATCTCGAAAAGGATGTTTCTCTTATCATCGCTTTCTGGAGGTGGCTCGTTATTATTATTATCACTACTGGCGGCGCTAATGGCGGTCTCTGAGAGAAAAGTAGCAGTAACTACAAAGAATATTAACAAGATAAAGACCACATCCAACATAGGAGTCAGGTCGATCTTAGTATCATCAGCCTTCTTTCTACCGGCGATCTTTTTCATGTTTAGTTCCTGAAAATCGGTTAAATCACAATTCGAGGAGTGAGTATATCAATGATTTGCAAAGAAGCAAAAAGGGAGGCTTTAAGCCTCCCTTTTTTTACGTTTCTTGCTATCAATAATGATTTAAACCATTGATAATAAAGAATTAAATATTATTCCCCCCCAGCATTTTTACTGGTAATGGTTATTTCTTCAATGACGCCATTGAGAAATTCACCAATTCTTTCAATTGCTTAGCATTCTTGCCGTCGCGGGAATTTACCCGAATGCCGTGAAGCGTATTCATTAGTACTTCAGCTGCAAACTCAACACTGACGCCTTTTTTGACTTTACCGTTTTTATGGGCTTCCTCCAGCCTGGCTGCTAACGCCTTGCGAATAAGAGCTAATGAAGACCGTACAATTTTTTTCATATTTCTATCGTAATTAATACTTTCACACAAAGAATTAACTAATAAGCAACCCATTCTGCGATGCTTATTCGACACGCCGATAACCGCTTCATCAAAGAAAGCGGCAATGGCATCCCATGCATTCAATTGGTCATTTTTGAGGGAGACAGCAATTTGTGTATATACAATTTTATTGTACTGACCGACACAAGATTTGAAAAATGTATCTTTATCACCAAATGAGTTGTAAAGAGTTCCTCTATTAATTCCGGTACAGTCCAAAAGTTTTTGGACCGAACTTGCTTCGTATCCTTCTTTCCAGAATTGCTCCATTGCGTTGGTTAATACTTTGTTTTCATCGAATTCGACTGGTCGTGCCATATTTATTTACTCGGTACTGTAAGCGCTGTGTTGTTAAGAAATACTATTTAGAAGCTAAATAGTATAGTGGGCCCAAATTTGGGAGCGCGCTATTGTATTACAGCTCAATCAATTTTACACCACATGGCCTCAATTAAATAAAATTTAACTTATTTTGGAATACAAATTGCTAAAAGGATTTATAAAATGCGTTGCATTTTACTGAGGGTAGAGTGTGACCCAGAGCACAATTTTTTTAGGCTTAGACAGGGCTGGAACGACACAATATTCAGTCGAGTAAAAGTGGCTGTACTAAATTCAATTTAGGGAATTGAGCTGCGAATTATCAAAGATTGCTTATAAGAGTCACTACCAAGCCTATTAAGCCGCCAAAGGCACAACCCCACACCACCAACCAACCTAGATGCTTGCGAATCATCTCCTGAATTATGTCCTTGACCATTTTTGGGGTCATCATATCGAGACGCTGATCGATCAAGTCTTCGAGCTTTCCCCTAATCGCATCATCATCGAGAGCAGATTTCAATGCAGCCTGTAATTGCTCATGAAATTTAGAATCAGTGAATTGGCTATCAAAATATTCGCGCATCTTTCCAACGAAGGGAGTCTTCAGGGGGTCCAACGCATCACGACCGCCGAGCACACCTAACATACCACCGAACGAAGAAGTCATGATTACATCCAAGAGAGACTCGAAAGCTGAATCTAAATCTAGCCCCCCCATTGCCTTCTTCAATTCGGCGGATAGCTTTTCTGCAGTATTACCAGTACCATGAAAAAAATCTTCCAGATCTGAATTATTGAAAAATTGGTCCATGATTAACTTTCTAATGCCCGCCTTAAATTCCTCAAATCTCATTGGTATTACACCTGATCCGTATAAACCTGGGACCCGCTCAAATAACATATGAACTGCCAGCCAGTTGGTTACACCGCCGGAAAGTGCAAACAACCCAGTATTGAGAACATATATTTGAAAGGGACCATCAAGGGTGACCCCGAGAGCGATTATAGCTGAGGCAATGAGATTACTAACTAGACTCTTATTGATTTTTCAAACTCCACTATTCATTCATACTAATGGCTTATTCTATTCGTTCATTCTCCGCATTAAGAGATCTCTAAATAATAATTGTTAAACGTCCGTGCAATTAAACTAGCCCAATTTTTGCTGTTCCCTGATCGGCATTCTAGCCCTAACGTTTCTGACAAACTCTAAATTAATTTCCGCAGTCGCCACTCCTTCACCTTCTTCGACCATCGCCAATACCGTACCCCAGGGATCGATAATCATCGAGTGACCCCAGGTTTCACGCGTTTGCGAATGCCTTCCCCCTTGCCCAGCCGCTATAACATAGCATTGATTCTCTATCGCTCGTGCACGCAACAAACTCTCCCAATGGGCCTCACCGGTAACCTTGGTGAAAGCCGCCGGCACAGTGACCAGTTCAGCACCACGCTGAAAAAGCGCTCTATAGAGTTCAGGGAAGCGCATATCATAGCAAATACTCAACCCTAGATTACCCACTGAGGTATCTACACTAACTATATCGACACCTGGCTCGTAGCTCCGCGATTCTGAGTATTCTGATTGCTCATCATTAACAATGACATCGAATAGATGAATTTTATCATATCGTGCGATTTGAGCCCCAGACTCATCGAAAACCAAACATGCGGACCTAACTCTCTCACTTTCTATTATTTCTGCAGCCGAGACCTCTCCATTTGGGGGTCGCGATATCAACGGTATAGTTCCTCCTACTATTATTACTTGATGTTTACTTGCTTGTTGGGAGAGAAAATTTTGTAGCTGTGCCTCAGGATCACCTTCGATCTCCCCAAATTGGCGCATTGGCCCGCCCTCTAGCACGGCAAAGACTTCCGGCAAAAGCACAAGTCTTGCACCACCCTCGACAGCTTTGGCAATAAGCCTCGCAGCCGTATTGAGATTTTCATCAATATTGGCAGTACTGACCATTTGTATCGCTGATACTTTATTTGTCATCGATGGTTGCTCATTCTAAAAATGGGTTGAGCGACAGAAATTAAAGACATTGATTAAAAGAAAAATAAATTAGCTTATTGTGGAGCCACCACGGTTTCTTCTGGACTGTCCGGTGAGCCAAATGCCTGTTTAAACTCAGGTTCGAGGCCTTCCCAAGGGCCATCCAAGGTGTAAACAGCGCTGGTTAAACTATTAATCTGATCTCCAAAAATCTGATCGACGAGATAAGCCCCCACCGCCAGCGGCAAATTCGCCGTTAATAAGCCCAACCAAGGAATATTGTCACTTACTGGAAGGGTCACAAACATTTCCCCCAAAATCGTTTCATTAGCCAAATCGATTTCTCCAGTTATTTGATAAAGACTTGAAGGTCCAGAGATTACTAGCCTATCTTCAATATTCACTAGCCCATTTTCCAGATTTACAACGGCGGAAATTTCTTCATAGGCCAATCCACTTCGCAGTAGGTCATCGCTAAAACGTAGCCGCCGCATAATCGCATCGAAATTAATAATGCTTATTAATTTGAGAGCACCATTGCCTGCAGCGCCTTGTAAAAAACGGCCATCATCGATTTCCAGCTCGATGTTGCCACTAAGGCCTGCCGCTGAGAAAAATGCTGGCGTGCCAGGCCAATCAACATCCGTTATGAAGTAAGCGTCATCCGATTCTAGACTTGCTGCATAGCCATTTGCTTGCAGTACATCTGCTAAATTATCAGCATAAAGTATGCCTGCCAGGGAGCTGTGATGATTTTCACCATCGTAAAGCCAAGAAAAATGAGGCACTGGTAACCCATCTTCTAATTGCTGCTTCCCATTTTCATCAAGATCATCGAGTCCAACTCGCAATCCACGAAAATCAAATACCAGATCGCTAAACTCGGCACCGGTGTCGGACGGGTTTAAAGTAAAATTCCACCGACCATAGGAGCGAGAACCAATGCTAAAGTCATCGGTAGAGAACCGCATTTTTGGTAAGGTTCTAGGGTCCATGCTTGCCAGCACATCAATTCGGTCCACCTCTTCCTCATCCGATTGCTTCGTGTTTAAAGTATCAACGACTTCATCATCCTCTTCTCCGGAAAATCTTAGATAATCGAAGTCGAGTTCAATATAGTCATCCTCATCGAAAGGAATACTAACCTTTCCAAGCGCCGCGTCACCCATGAGCTCCACTAACCAGCTATCTGCTCTAGGATCACTTTCGATTCTCATATTCACATTCGGAAGCACTTGGCCATATAACTCGAGAGCATCTAGGCCAAGATCAACGAAAACTACCGAATCACTAAATTGGGCAGAAGGATTATCAACCGTGCTCAGCTCTTCCAGGAGTCTCGTCCATTGTTCGAATTCAAATCGATCCAAGGTGCCTAGAATTACCAAGCCTTCAATGTCGTTATCGACTAAGCTGGAAAAATTTCCGCCGTTTTCGCCAAGAAAGACCAAACCATCGGTAAGTTCACCACCAGTCAGTTCCAATTCGAATTCAGTTTCAGGGCCCAGTTGACCCGTAATAAGCTGATTTGATTCCGCAAGCTCGATGTCAAAGCTAAAGGAATATTCAATGCCTGTTTCTTTTCGATAAGGATGAGGTAGAGCGATCGAAACATCTGTTAGTGAAGAATCAATTTTGAGTCTACTGGTCGACCGCTCCGAAGCATCTTGCTGGTCGAGGGTCAGGCTTGCGTCAAAGTTTACTAGACCATCCATTTGACCAAGCAAATCTCCAACAAGATTGCTTTGCAGAGGCCAACGGATTAATTCCTCAGGAGTCGCTGAACCCACAGCGTTCACGAGAATTTTTTCAATATCACCTTGATTATGTTTCGAAGACATAGAAAGCTCAACAGCCTGACCAAATAACTCACCATTCAAATGGCTCTTCTCTAAGCCGGTTTGAGTGTCGAAAATAACTGGGCCGGTGAGTTTCTCGAAAACGAGACCATAGTCTGGAATTACAATTTTATTTTCTGTGACTGCAAGATTCAATCTTACCTCTGTCTCGGCATCCGGCTGTGAGAGAGGAACTCTGACATCGATCTCGGCGGCAAAATTACCTTGGGCTTGCCAATCTGAAAAAGTATTTTTTAATTGTTCGCCAACAGGCACTGCCTGTAAAAAAGCCAAGGCCTGAGTAGTTAATCCTGCTGTCTGTCCATTAATGGCAATCCAACTTTCTCCTGATTCATTTCTACGAATATTTCCGATGGCTGCACCCATCTCGATACCCATACTGCTGCCACTCCTGACTTCAACATCTATATTGTTATCATCCGTATATACCACGGCATCCAAATCAGATAAATTTGGCCATTCGTCGGCATAGTTAAATTCGCCATCAGATACCTGAAAGAAACTTTGAAAGGTTTTAGTCTCAGATGCCGCACCAGGCAAAGTCGATCCTCTATATATCACACCGCTGTCGAACACAGTACCACCGAGAATCGCGCCATCTAGCCAGGCCATGTTGTTTCTTAGAGCGGGCGCAATATTGGGGCCATCGGGCAAGAACATTGCCTTCTGTGTTGCATCAACACGCTGCGCTCCTACTAGAAGTTCAAAGTCTGCCTCACGCTCACCATTCGCATGTCGATGTATCATAGAAGTAAATTGAACCCGACCATCCGCAGCCGTTGAATCCGCGATAATGACGCTACTGAGTATCTGCACCCGTTGTCCGTCGTTCATGTCTATTTTGTAATTAAAATTGCCATTCACATGGCTGTAGTCCCAAACCTCAGTGAAGATATTAGGTATATTGATACTGAACTCATCGGAGTCGATCTCTGCCAGACCTGTGACCAACCTAGCCTTAATATCGTAATCAACTTCTGCGTAACCATTGATACCCCACATATTAGGCGAACCACCTCTTGATGAAAGCTCTCCATCGCTGAGATTGGTTTTGATAATCCAATGCTCATCACTTTCTTCAGCTAGCGGAATGAAGGCAGAAAAATTTTCAAGTTGGCCAGAAGGCAAATACTGCGCTAATTGTTCATTTACGCTATCACTCAAAAACCCACTACTAAGGGCGAAGCCACTAAGCAGGGCTAGGTCGAGGTTATCAGCTTGTACTATCAAATTTTGATTGGGATGAAGGGATGTAAATATATTGAATGGCCTCCAGTAGGAGTCTTCCCAAGAGAGCGCCATATCATAGAGCGAAAGTTCCCAAGCTCCCTCTTCGGTTTTGCTCAGTTTAGTCAAGCCCTCAATATTTGAAAGTGTCAAAGGCATTTCTTCATCAAAATATAAAGTGACACTGTCTACTTTTATCTGAGAAGTAAAATCGGCAAACTTTCCATCAGCAAAGTGAATCCAGAAATCTCCACCTCCAATCAATTCTTCAAAGGTGACCTCGTAGATTGGCAGAGCACCGACTAAATCCATGTAATCCGCTTCCGGAATATCTATATGCAATCTGCCATCAATCTCAGCTAACTCCTTACCTTTCACTTCTAATGACAATGTAAGCTGCTGATTACTGCCTTCCAAATTCGTATTTATGTGGAGAAAATGGGTTTGATCAAACTTTTGAATACTGGCGGATCCATTTATGAAACTGAAGCTGCTGCCATTTTTAGTACTAACATTAATTTTTACATTGCGCAGATTAAGACTGGATACGCCTAGAAACGATTGATAAATGGCATCTAAATCGAGAGCAGCATCACCTGCTATATCAAGCCCGCTAAATTGCCATTGCCCAGATTCCAACTGCTTAATATTTACTTCCAAAGTTTCAATAACAAAACCTTCAAACACCCAACGGCGCTGCCAAATACTTTGGGGAATATCCACAATTAAAGTGGCACTATCAAATACTAAAGCACTGACTTCAGGACCGGTGAATTGATCACTATCCCCACCAACCAAAATACGCAAGCCTTTGACTCTAATAATAGGATTGAAACCCTGGAAACTACCAGTGAGAGATTGAATGCTGACTGGCACACCAGTCAATGTAGTAATTTGGGATTCAAAAAAGGAAGAATATCGTGTTATAGCTGGCATAAACTGCCTGCCTACACTTACATAGGCCGCCACTAAAACCAGGGCGACAATGACCAACAAGATAACTTGCTGACGTAATCTTTTGAGAAATTTAAGCAGCATGCTAATAGTAATATGACCGATTTCTAGTTAGTTCCCAACGCTCACTGCAGCTAGCTTTGTCTAGGAAATAGCTGTAATTCAGACCTGAGAACGACTCTAGATTATAGGTATAACGTAGTTAAGCTGAATGGGAACTTAAAATAACGTACTTTTGAGTTCTTAGTTACAATGTCCAGTAAAGCAATAAACCTATGTCAAGGCACTGAATTCATTGACGTTAGGCCCCTGAAACACTACTACGAAAGCACTACGTCGAATTCCTCTTGAGTATACATTGGTTCCACTTCAAATTTGACCGTCTTACCCACTAATTTTCCAACTCTGCTAGGCTAGTAGATCCTTCATCCAAGAGGCGATCAACTACAATTTTGGAAGCCATAACCAACAGCATATCGTTTTCGTAGGCTTTTGCTACATGTAGTATTTCTCGAAATATTTCGTAGCAACCCTCTCCGCCGACTTCTGATCTCCACGGCCAGCACATACCGTGCATGGATCATTGAGAGTCTGACCCAAGCTCTCTCGCGTCCGCTTTCTGGTCATTTCGATCAACCCTAGCGGTGACAAATCTGTGGTCGCGGAGCAGGCATGGTCTTTTTCTAGCACTTTGTTAAAGGTACGTTGGACCTGATGCCGATGCTCGGGGTCAATCATGTCAATAAAATCGACAATGACAATGCCACCGAGATTCCGAACTCTTAGCTGTCTTGCTATAGCCTTAGCAGCTTCAAGGTTTGTTTTTAGAATGGTTTCTGAATGATTGCGACTGCCCAGATACCCTCCGGTGTTAACATCGATAGTAGTCATAGCTTCAGTTTGATCAATAATTAAATCGCCGCCGGATTTCAATTTCACTTTTCTACTCAAGGCTTTTTTTATTTCATCTTCGATTCCGTACATATCGAAAATTGGTCGATCTCCTAAGTAGAGTTCAACATCAGTTTTTAAGTCCGGAATGTAGTCTTCCAAAAATTGCGTAATTTCATCGTAGGATTGTTTGTTATCAATTCTAATTTTTTCGACCCGAGGAGTAATGAGGTCTCTAATTGTTCTCATATAGTGTGACACTTCACTGTAAACAGCTTTAATCGTGCCACTCTTAGTAATACGTTTTCCTACTTTTGCCCAAAGACGGCCGAGATAACGTATATCTTCTCGAATCTCATCCGCTTCAACTCCTTCAGCTGCGGTGCGAATAATATAGCCGCCTCGATCTGGCAATGTTTTGCGTTCATCTTCCAGACACTGCTAGAGAATAGTCATTAACCGAGAATGCTCCTCGTTACCTTCAAGGCGTTGAGAAATCGCAAGATGTCGGCTTCGTGGCAGAAAAACAAGGTTTCTGGAAGACAAAGTTAGATGCGTGCTCAGCCGTGCACCCTTAGTACTAATGGTATCTTTGACTACTTGTACTACTAGAACTGCCCTTCACGAAGCAAAGCTTGAATCGCTCGATGGGTATCCTCACGTACCTCGAACCCGTTCTCAACAATAGAGGAAATATCGAATGTATGAATGAAGGCGGCTTTCTCTAATCCGATATCTACAAACGCAGCTTCCATGCCTGGCATCACTCTTACCACTTGGTCATGATAGATATCACCAACGTGACCACGGCCGTTGTGAGGCTCGATAAATATCTCGTGCAGAGGTCCGTTCTCGATGAGAGCTACTCGAGTTTCCATAGGGGTTACATTGATCAGTATTTCTTCGCTCAATTTAATTCCTCGGCACTCGTGTACGAGATAGAGTTTTCGGCCACATTCGCCTGAGCCAGACAATCTATACCAAATTCTTTCAACAAATTTGCCGTCTCAAATAATGGCAAGCCCATTACTGAGCTGTAGCTACCTGCGATTCCTCTAACGAACAGCGCACCTAAACCCTGTATACCATAAGAGCCAGCCTTGTCTTTCGGCTCACCGCTAAACCAATAATCCTCTGCTTGTTGCTCACTGATTGGCCCAAAGCTGACAATTGATTCATGCAGAACAATTTTTCTGAGGGCAGCAGTTGCCACGCATACTGCAGATAAGACGCGATGATCGCCATCACTCAACAATTTCAACATCCTCAGGCAATCTTCGCGGTCTACGGGCTTGCCCATTAGCCGCGAGTCTTTCACTACTAATGTATCAGCTGCGATTACTATCGTAGCGAAACTCTGCGGGCGGGATAGTGCCGAGCTGGCTTTTTCTTCAGCCATTCTTCGCACATATTTTCCAGGAGATTCATTAGCAAGGCGGGACTCATTAATATCTTCGCGACTAACACTAAACTGAAGACCTATCTGCTCGAGTAATTTTTTACGTCTTGGCGAAGCAGAAGCGAGAATTAGTGAGCTGCGCGTCATTGAAGTATTGCCGCTCGGCTAATGCACATCGAAGCTGCGCCTAATCTGGCGTAGTAGCTGAAACAATGAAGGCCAGATTACCGCACTCGTCACTGACGCCATCAGGAATATCAAATTAGAAGATACAGTTTGATCAGTAATAATTTGCAACCAATTACAAATCATTACATTCAAACCTATCAACACTAACATCAAGCCACTCTGTTGGAGGGTTGTGAACATTCGCATTCGCTGATGCAAACTTAAAGTGACGTAGGCGAGTATCACCAAGGAGAGAGCATTAACACCAAGAGTCGAACTTTCTAAAATATCCAGCAATAGCCCAACCACCCATGCCCAGCCAATACCGACACGATAAGGCAAAGCCATAACCCAGTAGATCAAAACCATGGGCACCCACTCAGGGCGATATCTCATTGCCCAATCCGGAAACGGAACAATAGCGAGTGAGTAAGCGATGGAAAAGGTTAGGAAAATTACCCAGGTGGCGTGTGGCTTGTTCTGCATTTAACTGCCTACTGGTCCGCGACGTCGTGGTCGATTCGAGTAATCTGGCCGTCGGAAATCACCACGGTATCAGCATCTTCCAGCTCAGGTGGGATTGTCGAGTCCAAGAACTCCTCATCAATTAAGTCCAGAGCAGACTCTTCCACATTCTCATTCTGAAAAACGAGCATCACATGGCGAGTACTGGCGATCTGAGCTAGAGGTCTTGCCTTAACAGTAGCAAAATCCTGCCCAGGATCAGCATACACACTAATAATTTCTGCCACCGGATAATTTTTTGGATAGACCTGACCCATTCCTGAACTGACCAATTTATCTCCGACCAACATATCCTGAGTTTGAGTTACGAATTCTAACTCCAACCCATTCACCGAAGTACGACTGCCGCGAGCTAATCCTCGTTCACCATTACGATTAACTTCCACGGGAGTGACATGATGCGGGTCTGTAATTAACAGAATCCAACTAGTAAAAGGCAGTACTTCGTCTACCTGCCCCATCAGACCATTAGCATCCAGCAATGCCTGACCGATAAAGACGCCATCTCCCGCACCTTTGTTAATAAGAACTCTTTTCGAGTAAGGGTCAGGAGAAACATTGATAATCTCGGCCGGTAATACTTCACCATCGACGATCTGACTAGCTTCATTCAAAGCTCGTAGTCGACTGTTCTCACTTGCCAAACTTTCTAATAATTGTAACTCCCGCTGACTTACTAATAGCTCTTGCCTTAAATGCACATTATCTTCGAGCAAGTCCGTGCGGGAAACAAAGACATCATCTATCCAAAAAGAAACACGGGTAGGGATCGCTGCCACCCAGTAGATAGGTGTCGTTGCATAGCCAAGACCAAAGCGAACTTTTTCAAGGTAACCGAAACGACTGTCAGCGAACATAATGCAAACTGACAGAAAAAGGAAAGCAAGCGCACGGTATTCTAGCGCCACGCCTTTTATAAAGAGCGTCTTATCGATAGTTGGAGTGCCTCATTCTGACATTTAGTCTAGAGATTCGTGCAAAAGCCTAATCAAAGATTATAAACCAGCTAAATCCAGAATAAATCTCTGATTACCTCTGTCTTAGGTCAATATAAAGAAGCTAGCACCTCTTTTTACTCCAATGTAAGCAGATCTAAGTCGTGAGAATCCATGAGTTCCATGGCTTTACCACCGCCACGAGCCACGCAGGATAGGGGGTCTTCTGCCACAATCACAGGTAAACCAGTCTCTTCAGAGAGTAGTTTGTCCATATCCCGCAATAGGGCTCCGCCCCCTGTAAGAACAAGGCCGCTTTCTGCAATATCTGATGCCAGTTCAGGGGGAGATTGCTCCAATGCACTCTTCACCGCTTGGACTATTGCCGAGAGAGGCTCTTGCAGTGAATCCAGTATCTCATCGCTGTTGAGTGTGAAGCTCCGCGGCACACCTTCTGCGAGATTGCGACCTCGAACATCGATTTCAAGACCTTCACTGGCTGCTCCGATATACGCGCAACCGATTTCCTTCTTGATCCTCTCCGCAGTCGCATCGCCGATGAGACTGCCATAATTGCGCCTCACATGAGCGGTTATGGCTTCGTCGAATCGGTCACCCCCAACTCGAACAGATTCGGAATAAACCACGCCATTTAGTGAAATAATCGCTATTTCGGTAGTACCGCCACCAATGTCGACAACCATGGAACCACTAGCCTGCTCAACCGGTAAGCCGGCACCAATAGCAGCAGCCATTGGCTCTTCAATCAGGCGCACGTCCCTAGCTCCTGCGCTCGCAACTGATTCACGAATCGCACGCCTTTCAACTTGAGTAGATTTACAGGGCACACATACCAACACACGAGGGCTAGGTGGGAAGAAACTATTTTCATGCACCTGATTAATAAAGTGCTGCAACATTTTCTCAGTTACCTGAAAGTCCGCAATAACGCCATCTTTCAATGGTCGAATAGCGGTGATATTGCCAGGGGTCCTACCCAGCATGCGCTTGGCATCAGACCCGACGGCAGTGACTGTTTTCTGACCATTATGAGTGCGAATCGCAACAACAGATGGCTCATTTAATACGATGCCTTCTTCACGCACGTAAATCAGAGTATTGGCCGTACCCAAATCGATGGATAGGTCATTGGAGAACATTCCCCGAAGTCTTTTGAACATGAACTTTCGATTACCTCAATTTAAAGATTCCAATACCGGCATGCACTGTTATTTTGGCGGCAATTTAGACTAATGATTTAGCGTTCAATGCAGTATTGTTGTTATGCCGGACGTGATTTTTGGTTAAAGAAGAGCTCTCTCGGTTTCTTAGCAAGGAATTTTTCTTAAGGAATCTCCCAGAGCCTGGCCTAACGTTTTAAATCGTTAGAATTACAGTATAATCTCGCCTTCTCAGCGAATAGAACGCACTCTAACAACGGCAAGGGGTTAGAGCAAGGGGCTTGGACCCAATTCGGAGCAATAGCGATAAATTGTGAAGAATTAATCACAATAATGTGCGCCACCTCAAATACTGCATCCATTATTTTCCTGACACTGTTTTTCCGGAGACATCAAATGGCTTTAGATAAGTCTGAAGTAGAAAAAATCGCTCACCTCGCTCGCTTACGTGTTAGCGAAGCTGAATCCGATGAAGTGGCGAATCGCATTACCGATATCCTGACCTTAATAGATCAGATGCAATCTGTGGACACTGATTCAGTGGAACCCCTCGCCCACCCTTTAGATGTAGTCCAGAGATTGCGCAAAGATAAAGTGACCGAAACCGATCAGCGGGAAAAATTACAAGCCCTCGCGCCAGACACCCAAGACGGGCTATTCCTAGTACCCGTAGTAATAGAATAATGAATTAGATAGTTAATTAAATGAGCTAAATAACAACTAATAGTATTCAATCATAGAAATTACCGGAGCAATGTCATTATCTGGCATTGAGAAAAGAATTAATGATAGAAAAAACTGTCGCTGAACTTTCCGCAGCATTATCTGCGGGCGACGTATCCAGCGTCGAGCTGACTCAAGCTTACCTTGCTCGCATTGCAAAACACAACGCGACGCTAAATGCATACATTACAGTGTGCGAAAAGCCCGCTTTAGCTCAAGCCCAAAAAGCAGATGAAGCACGCGCCGATGGCGCCAGTGGACCATTGCTTGGAATTCCCATGGCACATAAAGATATTTTCTGCACCAAAGGTGTGAAAACTACCTGTGGGTCGAAAATGCTGCACAATTTTATCGCTCCCTATAATGCAACCGTTGTTGAGAAGTTGAAGACCGCCGGCACAGTCATGTTAGGAAAAACGAACATGGACGAATTTGCCATGGGCTCTTCGAATGAAACCAGCCATTTCGGCCCCGTGCGAAACCCTTGGGATACTGATCGTGTGCCAGGTGGCTCTTCTGGAGGCTCTGCCTCTGCTGTGGCTGCAGATTTATGTGCAATTGCAACGGGCACCGATACTGGCGGCTCAATTCGTCAGCCCGCTTCCTTTTGTGGAATAACCGGCTTCAAACCGAGTTATGGCCGAGTATCACGATGGGGCATGATCGCCTTCGCATCCAGTCTCGATCAGGCGGGCGCATTAAGCAAGAGTGCGGAAGATTCTGCACTACTATTGAACGCAATGGCTGGTCTTGATTTAAAAGACTCCACCAGTATCGATAGGAAAGTTGATGACTACACTTCTTCATTAAACGACTCAATGGACGGCTTAAAAATCGGCATACCCCGACAACATTTCACCGAAGGACTGTCAGCTGATGTAGAACAAGTGATTCGTGATGCCCTCGCAGAATATGAAAAGCTAGGCGCAACTATCAAAGAAATAGATTTACCCAACAATCATCTATCAGTGTCCGCCTATTACGTTGTAGCACCAGCCGAGGCTTCCGCAAACCTTTCACGGTACGATGGAGTTCGCTACGGCTATCGCTGCAAGAGTCCGATTGACCTTGAAGACATGTATAAGCGTACTCGAAGCGAAGGTTTTGGTGACGAAGTAAAACGTAGAATCATGGTGGGCACCTACGCTCTTTCAGCTGGATTTTATGATGCCTACTATCGAAAGGCGCAAAAAATCCGTCGCCTGATTAAAAACGACTTTAACGACGCATTCAAAGAAGTTGATGTAATTGTTGGACCCACTTCACCGCATACCGCATTCGAACTGGGAGCGAAAACTGACCCTGTCGCCATGTACCTCGAGGATATCTATACCATTGCAGTAAACCTTGCTGGTTTACCAGGAGCTTCCATACCAGCTGGCCTGGCCAAGGGTCTACCGGTCGGCATGCATCTAGTCGCACCGGATTTTGCAGAATCAAAACTTTTGAATATTGCCCATCAGTTCCAATCAAATACCGACTGGCACAAACGAAAGCCCCCAATTTGCGATGGAGAGGGCTAGATAATGGAATGGGAAACAGTCATCGGTTTGGAAGTACACGTCTCACTGTCAACAAAATCAAAATTGTTTTCTGGTAGCGACACAAAATTTGGCAGTGAGCCAAATACCCAAGCAAATATATTCGACCTCGCCCTGCCAGGCACCTTGCCTGTGTTCAATGAAGAAGCGCTACGAATGGCTGTGCGGTTTGGCTTAGCCATTGGCGCCGAAATCGGCAAACGTTCTGTATTTGATCGAAAGAATTATTTTTACCCTGACCTGCCAAAAGGCTATCAAATTACCCAACTTGATTTCCCTACTGTCGGCAAAGGTTCGCTTAACGTCACCTTGGATGATGGTCGTGAAAAAAAAATCGGTGTGACGCGGGCACATATCGAAGAAAATGCTGGTAAATCTTTACATGAAGAATTTAGTGGAATGTCAGGCATCGACCTTAATCGAGCAGGCGTCCCCCTCTTAGAAATTGTGTCAGAACCTGAAATAACCAGTGCCGACGAAGCAGTAGCCTATTTGAAAAAGCTCCACACAATTATTCGCTATCTCGATATCTCTGATGCAATCATGGCTCTTGGCTCAATGCGCTGTGATGTAAATATCTCAATTCGACCAATAGGTGAAACAGAGCTAGGGACCAGAACTGAAATTAAGAATATCAATTCATTTCGCTTCGTTGAAAAAGCGATTCATACTGAGGTGCTAAGACAACAAGAAATTCTCGAAGACGGAGGACGTATTATTCAGGAAACCAGACGCTATGATTCTGAGCGTGATGAAACTAGCTCAATGCGTAGCAAGGAAGTTGCAAATGACTATCGTTATTTCCCGGAACCTGATTTATTACCGATAGAAATTGACGATGACTATATAGAAGCAGTACGTTCTGAGCTCCCAGAATTACCGGATGCAAAAAAAACACGCTTTTGTACTGAGTACAAACTTAGTGATTACGATGCTAGCGTATTAGTTAGTACTCGCGAAATGGCGGAGTACTTCGAAACTGTAGCGCAAGAAGGTGGTGATGCGAAGATCGCTTCTAATTGGGTAACTGGGGATTTGCAGGCACTCCTCAATAAGAGCAATCTAGAAATTTCCGAATCGCCAATCGAAGCAGGTCGCTTGGCCTCGCTAATAGCTCGAATAAAAGACAACACTATTTCTGGTAAGATCGCCAAAACAGTATTTGAAACTATGATTGATAATCCTGCCACGGTGGATGAGATTATTGAAGAAAAAGGCCTCAAACAAGTCACGGACTCTGGTGAAATTAAAAACCTTGTGGAAGAGGTTATCGCCAACAACCCTGACCAGGTGCAGCAATTCAAAGATGGCAAAGAACAAGTAATCGGATATCTTGTGGGACAAGCCATGCAGTTATCTAAAGGCAAGGCCAATCCTGGACAGGTAAATACCTTGTTGCGGGATAAGATGAAATAGTGATTCCCTATTTCATAGGCTCACTGTCCTATTTATTGCCCTATTAAGAAGTATCAGGTAACGACAGGAAAGAATGATGCCGGAAGAAAAAAAAAGAGGCGCTGAGCGCACTCAAAAAGCTACTCGGGATGAAGACTGGTCAGATGAACGCCTCTCGACATTCTTGGAACTAGCCCCGCCGGAAGGAATGCCGGCTGATTATAATATTTTGCTCAAAGCCTATCGCGGAATGACAGCGGAATTGTTTTCACGATTCGTGCCTTTGTTTGTTGAAGCAGGAAGAAACATCAATACTTCTCTCCAAGACGGATCAACTTTCTTAGATCTAGTGTCAGAACATCGTAAATCTGCTGAGTATGCGAACATATTGGCTGCAGTTGGCGGGACTAAAAAGTAACTTTCAACCCCACTACACTATATTCAGGGGCAATGATTTCATGAGCATTTTTGCTATCTGTTGCTTCCCGCTTCTTGTTTACTGCCTTCTGTTTTCTAAGGTCAGTCTTTTGAGTTTAAAGTCGAATGTTTAACAATAACTCTCCTATTTCTATAGCCGATTCTTGTGGGCGGACTACCTAAATATTTCTCCCACAATTAGCAGATTTTTCTGCCGCTACATCAAAACGCCCTGAAGGGTTTAACAGTAAATTAAACAATACCAGAGATTCGTGTTTAATATAGCTCTGTGCCTGACCATAGGTTCCCTGAAAAGCGAAATGAAAAGCGCCGTACGTATGCCAACCTCTAAAAATATTGAGCATTGGAGCACAGCATAAGAGCTATATGCGATTAGTCTAAAAAGAAATCAGATGGTTTGATAATGATCTAGAGTTGGGATGTAAAATTAAGATCCAAAATCAAGATTTAAAACTAGAATGAGTGGGCCGCCGATTATTTCTCGGCTTGCTGGAATTACGACTATCAGGCCGTGGTTTAAATTTTGACTCTCGGGAAAAGGCGGGCGCACGCTCCAATGCCGAGTCATCAGGATGAATGCAATTCAATTTGTTACCTAGTTTTTCTTCAATAGCCGGGAGCAAGAAAGAATCTTCTTCACAGGCAAAGCTAATCGAAGTTCCTATCGCACCAGCACGGCCGGTTCGGCCAATACGATGAACATAGTCGTCTGCTTCTTCTGGCAAAGTGTAGTTCACCACATGACTCACATCATCGATATGCAGTCCACGACCTGCTACATCTGTTGCAACGAGGACTTTTATATTGCCTGTTTTAAATGCATCCAATGTCTTGATTCGTTTGTTTTGCGGAACCTCTCCAGATAGCACTCCGCAATTAACGCCATTGCGGTAGAGATTATCCGCAAGCTTGCGGACCTGGTCCCGGCGATTGCTAAAAACCATGACTTTTTCCGCTTTCTCATCGGAAATTAAATTATAGAGCAAATTGTATTTGTCAGCCGTGGTTACAAGATAAACGATTTGATCCACAGCATCGGCTGCAACCTTCTTGGGTTCGATTTCTACCATGATGGGATCAACGGCCCAGCGCTCAGCCATTTCTAGAATCACAGGCGTAAAGGTGGCGCTAAATAGCAATGTTTGACGGCAATCTTTTTTCGGAGTTCGTGAAACAACTTGCCGAACTTGTGGAATAAACCCCATATCTAACATACGATCAGCTTCATCCAAAACTAACAACTCGACCATACCCAAATAAAGGTTATCGTTTTGGACAAAATCTATAAGGCGGCCAGGCGTAGCCACAACAAGATCTACCGGCCCTTGAGCCAATGCTTTGTTTTGCTTTTGATAATCTTCGCCACCAACAAGCGTTACCGTATGCAAACCAGAAAACTCTGTTAGCTGACTGGCATCACTAGCAATTTGAATAGCCAGTTCTCGAGTTGGCGCTACGATCAGCGCGCGCGGCTCCGCGAGAAATCTTTCTTCTTCTATAGGGTTTGATAACAAATCATTGATAATGGTAATCAAGAAGGCTGCAGTTTTCCCAGTACCAGTTTGAGCCCGGCCTGTTACATCATGGCCAGCTAGGGTATGAACTAGGGATTCCGCTTGAATCGGCGTACAAAATTCAAAACCCATTTTGGCAATGGCATCGCGTAATGGCTTATGTAACTCAAAGCGATCAAATGATACCTGTTGTGAACCTACTTCTGGTTCCATCTCTTAATTCTCTGACAAGTGAGCTTGTCTGATTACTACCTGAAACTCGGCAATCAGTACGGGGTGGGCATAATAGCCGTATGACCCTAACACTGCAATGAAAGGCTTTAGGGGTTGTATTTTACTTAGAGAAAGAACAAACGGGACAATTCTCGTCCCGCGGTAATTTCATTTCACGCCACTGCATGGTTTTTCCATCTAATAACAGCAATCGGCCAGTTAGAGGTTTGCCAATTCCAGTGATCACTTTGATGGTCTCCAGAGCCTGAACTGAGCCTATAATTCCAACGATTGGTGCCAAAACTCCGTTTGCGGAGCAACTCGCTGATGCATCATCTCCCTCTGTATAGAGACATCGATAACAAGGACTTTGGGCATCACGAGGATCAAACACTGTTACCTGTCCCTCCATTCGAATTGCGGCTCCGGAAACCAAAGGCGTTTTAGTTTTTGAGCAAGCTCGATTGATGGCAAAGCGCGTAGTGAAATTATCGCTAGCATCCACCACTACGTCGACCGTAGACATCTGATTATCAAGGTCTTTCTCTTCGAGTCGTTGATTCATTGCTGTAATACGTACCTTCGGATTAAGACCTTTCAACGTTTCGGCCACAGATTCTACTTTTGATGAGCCAATGTCAGCCTGGCTGTGGGCGATTTGCCTTTGCAGATTGGTAATTTCTACAGTGTCATCATCGGCGAGAATCAGATGCCCTACCCCCGCTGCTGCCAAATACATCCCCACAGGACAACCAAGACCTCCCATCCCAACGATCAGCACGTTAGCGTCGACGAGCTTCTGCTGGCCAGCAATATCCATGTCCGGCAGCATTATTTGACGACTGTATCTTAGGAGTTGTTCATCAATCATTTAGAATAAATTCTTAGCTATGTTTTAAATTTAAATAAATCGGAGATCAAACAAACCATTTTCCAATAGTCATTCTATCTATTCCAGCATAGTCCTGGCGACACTCGATATCTTTATAACCCAACCTTTTTAAAATTATTTCCACTTCCTGCTTCTGATCATAACCATGCTCTAGAAGGAGCCAGGAATCATCTTTTAGAAACTCTCGGCTACTTTGGGCAATTTGTCTGATATCTGCCTTACCGCTCTCATCAGAAATCAGAGCAAGCTCGGGCTCGAATGGCAGATCTCCTTCTCGCAAATGTGGGTCACCTTTAGCCACATAGGGTGGATTGGCCACAATCAAATCAAATTTGTCTTGAGTAAAGCCATCACACCATGATGCATGGATGTAATCAATATTTGTCAGGTTTAGTTCTTCCGCATTCATCCGAGCGACCTTAAGCGCGCCTTCACTAACATCAACCGCAGAAAGCTGCCAAAAATGATTGGTGCTCGCCAAAGCTAAAGCAATAGCCCCGGAGCCAGTGCCAAGATCGGCGATATGAACACAATCGGAGCTACAACAACTAAGAAGATCGATGGCCCACTCGACCAGTTGCTCTGTTTCTGGGCGGGGAATTAGGACGCTCTCATTCACTGTTAAATTAAAATCCCAAAAAGCCTGCCGCCCAAGAATATAAGCCACTGGTTCTCCGCCTCGACGTCTTTCTAAATAAGAATGATAAGTATTTAATTGGCGTCTACTGACTTCGTCATTAGGCCAGGTATAGATATACTCACGGCTGCAGTTAAGAGCTGCAGCAAGAAACAATTCAGCATCGAGGCGCGAGCTATCGCTATACCCTGCTAATTGTTTTGACTCGCTTAATGCTTCACTTATTGATAAAGACATAGCTGCTAAATTCAGCCTTCCGCTGCCAATCCTGCCAAGAGATCAGCTTGATATTCATTGATTAGGGGCTGTACAACAGAACCCAGCTCACCTGCCATTATCTCCGGCAGATTGTAAAGAGTCAGTTTAATTCGATGATCCGTTACCCGACCTTGAGGGTAATTATAGGTTCGAATTTTCTCGGAACGATCTCCGCTACCGACTAATTTTCTGCGGGCATCCGATTCTTCCTGCTGTTGGGCAGATTGAGCTTGATCTAATAATTTTGCCTGCAACAGAGACATAGCCCGAGCTTTGTTCTTGTGCTGAGATCTTTCATCCTGACACTCCACCACTATGCCTGAGGAAAGGTGAGTAAGGCGTATAGCGGAATCTGTTTTGTTTACATGTTGACCGCCAGCACCGCTCGCTCGAAAAGTATCAACTCGCAGATCACCTTTATTGATTTCTATTTCATCAACTTCTTCCAATTCAGGCATGATCGCCACAGTACAAGCCGAAGTGTGGATTCGTCCCTGAGTTTCAGTGTCGGGAACTCGTTGCACGCGATGGGCCCCAGATTCGAATTTCAGCTTTTCATAGACATTCTTACCTTCAATTCGAACGATAATTTCTTTATAGCCGCCATGTTCGCCCTGTCGCTCGGTAATCAGCTCTAAGCCCCATTTTTGCAATTCGGCGTAGCGAGAGTACATACGATAAAGGTCGCCCGAGAAAATCGCTGCCTCATCACCACCGGTACCTGCACGAATTTCTAGAAAAACGTTACAACTATCTTTTGAATCTTTAGGTAGGAGCAATTTTTGTAGGCCTAGCTCTAGGCTATCTAACTCTTCATTAGTAGTACTAATTTCATCCTCTGCCATTGCGCGAATTTCAGGATCAGCATCCTTTTGCATTTCCTTTGCTTCATTGAGATCGTTACTCACAGTCTTGAACCGATTAAAATTCTGCACCAATTCCTCAATCTCAGCATATTCTTTCGATAGTTCTCGAAATTTATTTTGATCGGAAATTATTTCAGCATCACTCAAGAGAGCTTCTAATTCCCCAAAGCGATCTCGTAGGCTTTCTAGTTTTGTTCGAATTGAATCTTTCATAAACCTTTAGTCATTTCTCTACTGCTTTCTGGAATCAAACGAAGCTGATCATTATGAGTCGCTTTTTGGGTTATCGTTTTTTGAATTTTCTTCTTGTAAATCAAATAATTCCTGAGTTAGTTCGAGTAAATCATTCCTTCCCTCGGCACTGGCTTTTTTCATTTGCACACTGGGTGTATGAGTTAATTTGTTGGTAATCCCACGCGCTAAGCTATTTAATATTTCTTCTGGTGACTCGTCGTTCTCTAGAGCTTTGATAGCTTTTTCCAGTTCCAGATCTCTAATTGTTTCAGCCTTTGCTCGAAACGCCCGCAAGGTTGCAACAGCGTTCAGCGACCGTAATTGTTTAAGATATTCCTCAATTCCACGCTCTATAATCGAATGCGCTTCGGCCGCCGCTTCAGCTCGGCTCTTAACCCCGTCTTCGATTACATCACTGATGTCATCAATGCTATATAAGTAGGCATCTGCAATCTCACCAACCTCTTCTTCAATATCTCTGGGCACTGCCAAATCCACTAGGAGCATGGGCTTGTGTTTCCGCTGCTTCAATGCCTTCTCAACTGATCCTTTTCCTAAAAGAGGTAATTGGCTGTTGGTTGAACTTACTACTATATCCGTCGCAATTAGTTTTTCGGGGATATCAGATAGCAGCACCCCATGACCATTAATACGTGATGCAATATCCAAGGCGTTATCAAGAGTTCTATTCGCCACGATGATTTCCTGCACACCTTTTTCTACTAAATGCTTAGCAACTAATTCGATAGTTCTGCCAGCGCCAATCAACAAGACTTGCAGACTATTAAGTTTTGAAAAAATTCGTTCAGCCAAAGCAACTGCGGCGTAGGCAACTGATACAGGGTTTTCGCCAATTGCTGTGTCTGTGCGAACTTCTTTGGCAATAGTAAAAGCATGCTGAAAAGCTTTACCAAGACTTCCACCTACAACTTCCAAATCTTTCGAAACCGCGTAAGCAGATTTTATTTGACCGAAAATCTGAGGCTCCCCCAACACCATGGAATCCAACCCACAAGAAACTTTCATGAGATGTCGCACTACATCTTCATTGCCGAAAAAATAACTATTGTGAGCCAACTCTTCAACATCCAATTTATGGTAATCTGCCAGCCAGCTAACAATAATTTGTTGCCTATCTACTAACTCACGATTATCGATGGCAGCATCATCACCAGCCTGAAACGCCAAATAAATCTCTGTTCGATTACAAGTAGACACCAAAACAACTTCATGAACATCTGCTATACCTCCTAGTTGACGTAAAGCATCGGCGACCACGTCCGGAGGGAAGGCAACCTTTTCCCTCAGTGCTATACCTGCTGTGGTGTGATTGATTCCGATTAATACCAATGCCATTGAGAATCCAGTGCTACGATCCGTTATAGTTATTTGGCTGGGGATGGCGCCAGCTCGAGGCTGCCCTGTGCATAAAAAGCAGGCTATGTTACTAAATATCAGGCTATGTTCCCATTAAGGACTGATTTTACTGTAGTTTTGACTCATGAATATCCCTATTGTGATAATTTCACAGCAGTTTATCAGCAATTCAGTACAGCAAAAGCAGGCTAAGTCCGGTGCTCTAGCCCTAATAAACTCAACTTCAGTAAGTTCATAAGAAGTTCATGGCCATATGCCGCTTAATCAACAAACTGCTACAATAAACACTATGTATGAGAAGAGATTAATAAACTTCTGTTTCCTGCTATTAATATCAGCAATTCTGAGTGCGTGCGCTACTTACACCCAGTCGCCGGAAAATTCCGCTATTGCTGGCGGCGGATCCACTGAGAATACGCAATCCACGAGTGTCGAACCGGTTATCGAAGCTAAGGAAATTGAATACGGCAACTTCACTGAAGAGCAACTATATACAGCAATAATAAGCGAGTTGGGCGCACAGCGTGGCGAGCTCAGCGAAGCGGGTGAAAGCTATTTTGATTTGGCGCGGCAAACCCGTGATTTAGGAATTATTCAACGGGCAGTCCAATTTGCATCAGCAAATAATGACGTCAATGCAATGCTCCAGTTAGGCCTGCTCTGGATCGAAATCGAACCAAGCAACTCACAACCGCATCTAATGGTCGGATTTCAATTTTTAGAGCGAGGTTCTTTAGACCAAGCAATATCCCATATGGGTGAAGTTATAGAGTTGGGAGGAGATATAGATTTCTCCGTAATTGCTGCACAAACTGGAAGCATGAACACACAGGATCGTGGCTTCTTAATTCAAAGTTTGCGTGAACTTAATGAAAATTTTCCCGATCAACCAAGTATTCGAATTGCTCTCGCCCAGATGCTTGCACAAAGTACTTTGTATGCAGAATCTTTGGTAGAGGTTCGCGCATTAATTGATCTCACAGATACCAATCCATCCTTGATTCTCTTACAGGCACAAATTCTTCAAGCTATGGATAGGGGCGAAGAAGCCTTAAATACACTAAGTGAAGGCGTGGACAGATTTGTGGACGCTCACGAGCTGCGAATGAACTATGCTCGCTATCTCATTCAAAATGATGAATTCAAAAACGCTGCTGACCAATTTCGTCAGTTAATGGAAGAAGACCCTCAGGATTGGGAAACTCTTTATTCAATTGCTCTCTTAGAATTGGAGATAGAAAACTTCGACAACGCTATCGAGATTTTTACTCGATTGATAGCGGTTGACCAACAGGCTGATGAGAGTCAGTTTTACCTTGCCTATGTGCACGAACAGCAAGGCAATCTAGCAAAGTCTGTAGAACACTATCGTCAAGTGCGACCTGGTACTAATAACTTCCTGGCGTCACAACAGCAGGCAACCCGTATTTCGATTCAAATGGGTGAGCTCGAAGATGCTCATGATTGGATTAGCAGAATTTCAAGGGGACAACCTCGGCTGGAAATTCTATTAACCACAGTCGAATCTAGCCTGCTTATTCAAGCAGAATATGGTGATGATGCCCTGACATTGCTTGATAATTCGCTTAATAAGTTTCCCAATGAAACAGGCCTCCTGTTTGCTCGCGTGCTTTACTACGACTCAATTACCGACCAAGCCGGGTCAGAAAAGGACCTTCAACAAATCATTACCATGAAGCCAGATGACTCGCGCGCCCTCAATCATCTGGGTTATATGTTGGCAGCTCAAACTACCCGCTATGAAGAAGCTTTAGAATTGCTCGAGCGAGCCATCGCTGTTTCTCCAAATGATCCTGCGATAATTGATAGTTTGGCTTGGGCTCAGTACAAGCTAGGTCATTACGAGGATGCTCTACAAAATCTGCGCCGCGCTTTCGCGGCCTTCCCCGATCCAGAGGTGGCTTCGCACCTCGGTGAAGTACTCTGGGCCCTGGACCGTCAAGATGAAGCCATGCAAGTGTGGAACAGAGCCTTACAAGGGAGCCCGGATAGTGAACTCGTTCTCGAAGCTATGGAGCGACTTCAATCCGCACGATGAAGGTCATGACCCGATGCTTACTCCCGCGCCACTACCAAATTGAAAGTAGCTGGCTCCGAGCAATTTCTTCATTTATCTTCTTTTTACTATTGTTCACGGGCTGTGCTACTGCTCCCCCTGCCTCCAAGAACAGCAACTGGGCCCGACAGCAAGATCAGTTACATAACCTAGATTCTTGGCAATTTCGTGGTAGGGTTGATGTCCGCTATAACAATGAATCACACACTCCCCGCATAAAGTGGATGCAGCAAAATGTTAAATACAATATCCGCCTCTGGGGAACCTTCAATGCGGGCAACACTGAAATTGTCGGACGACCAGGTTTCGTCACAATGGAATCTGGCAGTGATGTTCTCACTGCCAATAGTCCAGAAGAGTTAATACTGCAACAACTTGGCTATGAATTGCCGGTTTCCTATCTTGAATTCTGGATCAAAGGCCTTCCCGCACTGCAATCTGAAGCCGATTTGAGTTTTAATGAGCTGAACCAGCTCACAGTAATTAAACAATTTGGCTGGACCATAAATTACACTGACCCGCGGCAATACGGCAGCTATACCTTGCCACGGCGTATTGAACTAACCAGACCAGAAAATGACATCCGCCTTAGATTTTTTGGTTTGAATTGGACCCTGGACGACTCTTAATCCTAATGTCTGCTAACTCTTCTTCATTCACAACCGCGTTTTCCTTATTAGCTCCGGCCAAATTGAATTTGTTCCTACACATTACTGGACGACGTGACGACGGCTATCATCAACTGCAAACTCTCTTTCAATTGCTTGACTTTGGTGACCGAATAACTTTCGAACCCACTCAGTCAGGGGTGATATCACTTCACTGTGACTACTCCTTGATTGATACGGAGAATTCTAACTCTGTTTCTTCATCCGGCCCTGTATCCTCAATCAGTATGCCGATGGATAACAATTTGATTATGCAGGCGGCCAGGCGACTTCAGCGGCTATCCGGCCCCAATGCTGAGGGCGTGAAAATTACTGTTAAAAAGAAGCTCCCCAGCGGTGCTGGCTTAGGAGGAGGTAGTTCTGATGCCGCCGCAACTCTGATTGCCCTAAAGAGAATCTGGAAACTAGATCTGAGTGAAAAACGCCTTTGCGAAATCGGTCTGGAGCTTGGTGCCGATTTGCCTGTTTTTATCCAAGGAAAATCGGCTTGGGCTGAAGGGATTGGAGAACAGCTTCAACCCGTGGATATAGAGGAGTCTTGGTATCTGGTGATAACGCCGAATTGCTCGGTATCCACTGCCGAAATTTTTTGCCACGAACATTTGACACGGAACTCCCCAGCCATCAAAATGGCCGACTTTCTGGCAGGCAGGTCCCGAAATGACTGTGAATCTGTCACTCGAGAGCTCTATCCACAGGTGCGCGAAGCCCTAAAGTGGCTAAGCCAATTTGGCGAAGCAAAAATGACTGGAACCGGTTCCAGTATCTTTGCTCTCTATGTTGATGAAGAATCAGCCCGGCAAAGCCTGAAGAAACTGCCAGAACAATTCAGCGGATTCGTTGCCAAAGGAATAAATTCACTGGAACACAGATTTAACGAAGCTTAGAATACGCCTGCTTTTCAGATCCTCGAACAAAAGACTGAATAAGCAAAGCTAATCGCAAAAAGAGGAAGTTCGAAAAAAATTGGGGTGTCGCCAAGTGGTAAGGCACAAGGTTTTGATCCTTGCATGCGTTGGTTCGAATCCAGCCACCCCAGCCAAATTTCAAATTTAAACTATTTGTCAGAAGTGCTGATTACATTCTGATCCGCACTGGCAGTAACTAATAGGTACTAAGCGTGGCTAACAATTTAATGGTCTTTACCGGCAATGCGAATCCCGCATTAGCGGATAGCATTGCTAAAAATATTGGTGTACCTCTTGGTTACGCCAGCATTAGTAAATTTAGCGACGGCGAAATTTCAGTTGAACTGAATGAAAATGTCCGAGGCAAGGACGTCTTCATCATTCAACCAACCTGCTCACCAACAAATGACAACATTATGGAATTGTTGTTAATAGCAGATGCTTTACATCGCGCCTCGGCAAATCGCATCACTGCGGTAATTCCCTACTTCGGCTATGCCAGACAAGACCGAAGAGTTAGGTCTGCCCGAGTAGCAATTAGCTCAAAAGTAGTGGCTGATATGATCAGTGCCGTTGGTGTTAATCGAGTTTTAACAGTCGATCTACATGCAGAGCAGATTCAAGGTTTTTTTAGTATACCGGTGGATAACGTCTACGGATCCCCCGTACTGACTGACGACATAGAGCGGCAGAAATATGAAAACATCATTGTGGTATCACCAGATATCGGTGGAGTGGTAAGAGCAAGAGCTGTGGCGAAACAACTTAATTGCGAATTAGCTATCATCGATAAGCGGAGACCTTCAGCGAATGTTGCTCAAGTAATGCATATCATTGGTGATGTAGAAAATCGCAGCTGTCTAATCGTAGATGACATGGTCGACACTGCAGGCACATTGTGTAAAGCAGCTGACGCATTAAAAGAACACGGTGCCGATAAAGTAATGGCCTATTGTACTCATCCGGTATTGTCAGGACCCGCAATAGAGAATATTGAATCGTCCAGTCTAGATTCACTTGTAGTGACAGACACGATTCCATTAAGTGAAGCCGCATTAAATTGCGGACGAATTCGACAATTATCAATGGCTAAGCTACTGGCTGAATCAATTCGCCGAGTAAGCAACGAAGAATCCATTAGTGCGATGTTTGATAACACTTAAATTATTTTTCAATTTAAGCTTTTAGTAAACAACTCACGGATAACTAGAGGAACAGAATCAAATCTGTAACCTCATTTTATAAATCCTGTAATTAGCTGGTCGCAGGCAAATTACAGTCTAATTGGAGAAGACTTATGTCTACTGCTGAATTTGAGCTAAATTGCTCAGTTCGAACGGATCTAGGGAAAGGTGCGAGCCGCCGCCTACGACGCTTGAACAACGACATACCCGCCGTACTTTACGGTGCTGGTAAAGACCCAGTTTCATTAACTATTGCACATAAAGATATAATCAAGGCAACTGAAAACGAAGCATTCTTTTCACACATTATTACTCTCAATGTCGATAGCAAGAAAGAGCAGGCAGTTATTAAGGCGTTGCAGCGTCACCCTGCCAAGTCCTTAATTATGCATGCAGATTTCCTGAGAGTAAGTGCGAAACAGGCCATTGTAGTCAAAGTTCCAATTCACTTTCTTAACGAAGACAAGTGTGTGGGCGTGAAGATAGGTGGTGGTAACATTCTTAAGACTTTGAATGAAATCGAAGTATCTTGTCTACCAGCAGATCTCCCCGAATTCGTTGAAGTCGATATGATCGAAGTTGATATTGGCGAATTTATTCACCTTTCTGACATTTTTCTTCCTGAGGGTGTAACCAGTGTTGCACTAAGTTATGGCGATGAGAGCGACCTCTCCGTAGCAACAGTGGCAGCGAAGAAAGCTGAAATTGAGGAAGAAATAATCGACGCAGAAGATGACGCAGCTGACGATTCCGCTGAAGATGCCACTGATGAATCAGATGAAGAGAGCGACAACAATTCTTAAACCTACTCAGATAGCCAGGTAACTACTCACATCGGGTAAAAATCATGCCAGGCAATTCCTTGAAACTCATAGTGGGTCTGGGTAATCCAGGCCCACAACATGATTCCAATCGTCACAACGCGGGCGTAATTTTCCTCCACCATCTCTGCAAGAGCTATGGTGGATCTTTACGTGGTGAGAGCAAATTTTTCGGCGAGTACGGTAGCATTAATATTGCCGGGCAAGATATAAAAATGCTTTTCCCCACCACTTTTATGAACAACAGTGGTAAAGCAGTTGCTGCGATTTGTAATTTCTTTAAGATCGAGCCAAAAAATATGCTGGTCGCCTATGATGAGATCGATTTTGAAGTGGGCGTGACCCGCTTCAAGGAAGATGGGGGTCATGGTGGACATAACGGCATACGAGATATCATCAGTGCTATTGGCGGTAAGCGCGATTTTTATCGATTAAGAATTGGTGTCGGACATCCCGGCCGCAAATCTATGGTCGCGAATTATGTCTTAAACAATCCGTCGCGATCTGAAGCAGACCTTATTATGGCTGATGTCGAAGACGCGATTCGTGTAATGCCGCACGCGGCAGTGGGTGAATGGGAAGAAGCCATGCGTCTATTACATACAGAATAGTAGGCGCAGAATAGGTTTTTAACCACCGCATAGATTAAAACCTCCTCAACAACAACCAGATTAAGAAAAGAGAACAAGAGTTATGGCTTTACAGTGCGGTATCGTTGGGCTTCCAAATGTGGGAAAGTCCACTCTTTTTAATGCGCTAACCAAAGCCGGTATCGCTGCGGAAAATTTTCCCTTTTGCACAATTGAACCTAATTCAGGGGTTGTATTTATTCCGGATGAACGTCTGGATAAACTCGCAGCAATCGTTGCCCCCGAAAAGATAATCCCAGCCACAGTAGAATTTACCGATATCGCAGGCCTCGTGGCCGGCGCTTCCAAAGGTGAAGGTTTAGGCAATCGATTTCTTGCCAACATCCGTGAAACTGATTCTCTTGCCCATGTGGTTCGCTGCTTTGAAGACAGCAATGTCATCCACGTTTCAGATCAAATAAACCCAACAGCTGATATAGAAACTATTAACACCGAATTAGCCCTGGCAGATCTTGAAAGTGTAGATAAGTTTCTCGATAAGGTTTCTCGAGTCGCAAAGAGCGGAGACAAGGATGCTCAACGACAAGCCGCACTGTTAGAGAAAGTAAAGGCTCATCTTGATGAAGCAAAACCTGTTCGCTCAATGGAACTTACAAAAGAAGATCGTGTAGACCTGTATAGCTTGCATCTACTCACTACGAAACCGGTAATGTATATAGCGAACGTCGATGAAGAAGGATTTGAAAACAATCCTCATCTCGATGCAGTAAGAGCTATAGCGGAATCGGAGAATGCAGAAGTCGTAGCAATCTGTAATAAATTGGAAGCTGAAATCGCTGAACTCGAAGACGCAGAAAAAATGGAGTTTCTCCAAGACCTTGGTATGGAAGAACCCGGCCTTGATCGTGTAATTCGAGCAGGCTACCAACTACTAGGATTACAAACCTATTTCACCGCCGGCGTTAAAGAAGTTCGAGCCTGGACTGTGAAAATAGGTGCCACCGCTCCTGAGGCTGCAGCTGTCATCCACACTGATTTCGAAAAAGGCTTCATCCGTGCAGAAATTGTCGCTTATGGCGATTTCATCGATAACGGTGGTGAAAACGGCGCGAAAGAAGCCGGCAAATGGCGGCTGGAAGGCAAGGAGTACACGGTCTGCGACGGCGATGTCATCCATTTTCGGTTCAACGTCTAATCTTGACATTTAGCGCCGAAATCGCCAAAATTCGCGACCTTTCTCAACTCCTGTTGATAAAGTAAGGCAGGAACTGAAATAAGATTTTTGGCTATGTAGCTCAGCTGGTTAGAGCACAGCATTCATAATGCTGGGGTCGGTAGTTCAAGTCTACCCATAGCTACCAAACATCACTTCAGCAAACTCTAGCAAATTCCGCAGAAGTCCCCAAAATTTGGGGACTTCTGCTTCTTTATGCAAGAATAATTATCCAAAGAATATATGGTCGCATCAGCATCTTTAATTTATTAAGCAAGTACTCTCTCGAGCTTCATCTTCGTGATTTCCCAACCTAAAGGAGAATCTGCTCGTCGATTGCAGCCATGGTCTGTAACGCCCTAGCCTCAAGCTCCTGATCGCTAGCGCTGCTCACAGGATGATCGATAACCGAGAAGGCATAGCCAGGCATACCTAACGCCTTCGCCATAAGTTCGGCGGCGCTAACGAAGTTACTAGTCATCACGCCAACCGCGGGAGTACCTACCCGCTCGCTGCTAATCGCGTCATGCAAACTGCACGACGAGCAGCTTCCTCAGTCACCTAGGCCGCTTATGGCCAGGTCCCAGCTCCTAGCCTCTTCGATAATCTCACCCTCAGCGGGTGCACTGTAATTAGACTTAATTCGCAGGACAACCTCCGCTACTTGGTAGCGCTCCCGAAGAAGCCTCTCAATATGGGAGAAAAATCCATCAGTTCCTTCTTTGCCGTTAGAGATTAATCCTACAGTCTTTCCCTTCAGACCTGTAAGCCGTGGTGCTGGATTCAGAGTAGCTACCACTGATTCACTGGTAGGATTCAATACGCGAATCATCATATCTTTATTTCCTTTTGGAACGACCACATGGGCCACATTATTATATTTAATTTGGAATTGACGGCTCACAATCTATACAGGCGCCAATAGCCACCGTGACCGCCTGACTCTTGGCGCCCAACCAGGGAGGAATTACCGCGCCGAACCCACCTGCGGGTCCCCCGGCTGCAACCAGCAAGAGATGTTCCGGACTGGACAGCGCGCAATATTCGGTATCGCCCTTATCGCGTACTACCGAACCTTTACCCACAGTTGACCATTCCGAGCGCTTAATGCGAGCTTTCTCAAACAAGTAATTGGCTATCTCTTTTCTTTTCCAGCCAGCCACGCGCATATGCTCACGATGCTGCGGAGGCATGATCACCACATAGTTACCCGACCAGATAGAGTAATTGCGCAGATTGGCGCGCATCTCTGCAGCATAGGTATCCAGTATTTCCTCGGGCTTACGGGTCCACTCGTTCATGATCTGACGAGGAGCACCTGCGGCAAACACTGTGACTGCCGATGCCTCCTTAGGTATGTCACGCGACTCGGCCAGAGAAGGCCAGCCGCTACCCTCTTCATCTTCCGCGATACAATAACTTATCTTGCCAGGATGCCCCAGAGTAGACCGATCAATAGCGCCAGGACTCACCTGTAATATATTGATGAGAGCGAGCCGGATTGCCCTGCCAATAACTGAGGTAGCACGGTCTGAGCTGCCTAATACATTGAAGTCGCTGCGAGTGCCAATCTCCTGCCTGATGGAGCCATTCAGAATAACTAGAATAGCGCAGCCACCCGTGCTGGCCGTCGCCCCATGCAGCAGAAACTCATCTTTTAGCATTGCCATCCATGCAGAGACTACGACGGGGAAATGCGCAGGTAGACAGCCAGCCATAACTGCATTGATAGCCAGTTTCTCCGCTTCGATGGACCGCTCACGCACCGGCTCGATACCGATGAGCTCGTTAGCGGGCATGTTGACCCAATCGAGGCAAGCCTGCACGGCTTCGGGAGTAGGTGGGACTATTGGAAATCCGTCTGTCCAACCCCTACTATGGTAAAACTCCTGAGCATCGCCAACATCATCAAGATCGAAATACTGAGATTTCAAGGAATCAGTCATCGCATTTGAGGCGGTCTTCATTTGTCGTGATCTCCATTATTCGGGGTTCAGAAATTCAGCCAATCAGGTGACGCCTGTCCGGCGAAGGTTTTGAATAGCAGTGTCGTCATACCCCAGCTCCAACAAGATGTCGTTTGTGTCGGCGCCCAGGCAAGGACCCGGTTGGTTGGGAATAGGATCAGCCATTCGCACCGGACTTTGCAGATTTTTAAGGTCAGGCCGGTTCGGATGCGTGGTGGTAACTACGGCTTCCCGGTCGAGTAAAAAGGGGTTCTCCAGCGCATCGGCAATGCCATAGACTGGCGCACACGGCACATTACCGCCAAGTATACCCACCCAATGCGCTGTTGACTGTGTCGATAAATGTGCATCGAGCATTTCCGTTAACAAGTCCCGATTTTCCCGCCGCGCTTGTCCAGTCTGGAACTCTTTCCGTCCTACCAATTCCTGCGCACCAATTCTCTCACAAAATATTTCCCAAAACCGATCAGTTTGCGCCATGACAAATAGCCAGCCATCACCTGTTTTGAATAATTGGGAAGGAGTTACGGACGGATGGGCCGAGCGCGGAGAGCGAGAGGTCTCGATGCCTTCGTTCAGGTACCAGGCACCGACATAACTTAATTGATGCGCCGCCACATCGAACAAGGCGACGTCGATATCGCGACCTTCACCGGTCTCGCGTGATTTCATAATCGACGATACCAAGGCGAGGGAAGTCGTGAGTCCGGCCAAATGATCAATGATCGACAGACCCATGCGCGTCGGTGGCCCACCTGGTTCACCAGACATGAAGAGGTACCCAGTCTCGGCCTGCATTAAATAATCAAAGCCGGGCCAGTCCCGTCGCGGCCCGTCGCGACCGTAAGCGGATATTAAACCACAGACAATTTTCGGATTGTGGCCCTTGAGCTGGTCATAAGTAAGGCCCAGTTTTTCAGGTTGATCGCCGCGTAGGTTGCACAGCAAAGCGTCTGCCGTTGACACTAGCTTGCCGAAAATTTCTTTGCCCTTGTCCACCTTGAGGTCAAGCGTCAGCGAACGTTTGTTGCGGTTAAATGCTTGGAAAGACAGGCTGTCCAGGTTGCCTAAATCACCCCCGGGGCCCATCTGACGGATCGGGTCACCGTTCTGCGCTCGGTTTTCGATCTTAATGACTTCGGCGCCCAAATCAGCCAATTGCAAAGTACCGTAGGGACCCGCTGCGTAATGTTCGACCGCGAGGACACGGACACCATCCAAAGGCAACATCAGGCCGGATTCCGCGAGACTATTGCCTTCGAAATGATGATCTGCGGCATTTCATTGATCCCCTCGCGGACGCACATCACGACTTTGTAACGGGTCGCTATATCGTCTAATTTAACTGGATTAATTATAACAAAAATAAACATCTTTCCCTTAGCTACCCTTCGTTAAGTAATCGGAGCACGGCAACGAATTATTATGGTTAAGGTGACTGTCAATTACTAGAAATATACTAATTGCCCCTTAACGCGGCGTTATGTTTTCCTGAGTCGCAATCGGGAAAAATAGTCTTCACTTGAGCTTTCAAGGCAATCTGAAGGCCAAGTACTCAGAACCAGATGGTGGCCCCATTCTTCCCCCACCAGCTGCAATTACGACATATTGCTTACCATCCACGCTATACATGGAGGGAGTTGCAAAGCCTGCTGCTGGTAGTTCTGTTTCCCATAACACAGAACCATCTTCAGTATCATATGCCCGAAATTTTCGGTCAGGTGTAGCACCGATAAAAATTAGACCTGACGCGGTAACCACAGGGCCACCATAACTTTCTGCACCGTAGTTCAAATCAGGATGACTGAGGTAATTGCCGAAATTGACTTGCCAGTCGATCTCGCCAGTTGCCAGATCGATCGAATTTAATGTTCCCCAAGGTGGTGTGTTTCCTGGCAGGCCTTCGTGATCACGAACACGTAGATAACCAGCAAAGGCGTAGTCTATTTCTGTGCTAACGACATCGCCGTTTGCTGCCAAATCTGGTGATCGTACAAAATCAATAACAGCAGACCTCTCGATTTGACTGAGACTATCGAAAGACGGCATTCGTCCCCTGCCCTCAAGGATTACTCTGGCTAGGTCGCTAGTAGACATGCGCTCTGCTATACCCTCAAGGCTAGGGGCAATACCAGTTCCACCGCCATTCTGACCGTGACATGAGCCACAATTTTCTGCGTACACGCCACGATTACTAAATCCTACAGGTATCTCATAAAGGCGAATAATGCCTCCAATCTCCTGTCCGTTTAAAATCAATTTGTGACCATTAGGATCATAGGCTGAACCTCCCCATTCAGCACCTCCATCGTAAGACGGATAAAATAAAACTCCATCAGTAGTAGGTGGAGCCCAAGGAGTTTGATCTAGCGGTGCCACAACTTCAGTAACATGATTGATAGCTTCTTGATTTCGGGTTGTCATCTCAAAAGTTTGACGAGTAAAAGCAACTGAAGATACCGGTTGAGTCGGAGAAGCATTTTCTCTTGGGAGAATACTTCCAGGCACATCGACTTCATAAATATCATAAAGTGACTCGCCAGTATCTCTATTAAATAAGAATAGATGACCTGACTTAGTCGTTACCGCTACCGCGTCAATCAATGCACCATTACGCTCAAGTTGAACCAGGGTTGGAGGCGCGGGAATGTCACGATCCCATAGATCATGTCTAACGGTTTGGTAATGCCAACGATAATCTCCGGTACGGACATCTAAGGCGATAAGTGAGTTTGCAAATAAATTATCACCAGTGCGTGAAGCTCCGTAAAAATCTGGTGTTGCTGACCCTGTTGGCACGAAGAGCATCCCTCGCTCCTCATCTAATGCCATTCCCGTCCAGTTATTAGCGCCACCGGACAAAGTTAGAGAGCCCTCTTCCCATGTCTCAGAACCCAAACCTCCCGTCAGAGGCAGGCTATTGAATTGCCAAATTCCATCACCGGTACGAACATCGAAAGCGCGAATTACACCGGCATGAGAACTAGCACTCTCGCTGGTTGAAAATCCGAGCACCAGCATGTCCTCGAAAACAATACCCGGAACACTAGTGAATAACGGCCCTACTTTCTCTGTGGGAGTAAGGTCTAATCTGCCATTGTCGGCAAAACTTGATATTGGTTGGCCAGTATTGGCATTGAGAACAATGAGCTCTCTGCCTGCCACATAAAGTAGCCGGCGATCATCTCCATCATGCCACCACATCAATCCTCTTTGCGGCGCGCCGCTACCTCCATTGTCATAGCGCCAGATCTCTTCGCCGGTTACCGCATTAAGAGCGAAAGCGTTTAGTTTAGGAGACAGACCATAAAGTATTCCATCTACAATCAGTGGACTGGTATACATACTTGATCCACCCTCACGAAGTTCACCGGAGTCATAAGACCAAGCCAACTCTAACTGAAAAACATTTTCTCGAGTAATTTCAGTCAGTTCAGAATAGTGAGTGCGGGCGGAATCACCTAGATAAGTATCCCAATTCGTTGTTCCAGCGTTTTGCTCTTCAGTTGTCGCTGGAGAACAGCCATAGATAAGGAGCAGTGAAAAAAAGGGCAAGAGCTTCTTCATTTTTAGGTCCCAGTTATTAATAATATACTCTAACAAACTGCCACAGTTACCGACTCGTCGTCTAAAATCAGGGGCGAACCCCTAAACGAAAGTCAGCTCTAGGTCTGAAGAGCGATAATAACGCCTTTGATTGAAAAATTAGGTAAACTTAAAGTCAAACATGCTAGATATTAGAGGCAAAGCAAAAATGTCCAGGTTCAGTACACAGCAAGTGAAGCAATTCAGCATTTCTATCTGCATATTAGGTATTCTCGCGACCTGCGGTGAAGCTGAGGATACTGCTAACTCTAAAATGGAGCTAGAACAAAAAACGCTCCAAACAACTGTGGTGCCCCTTGTTGCAACAACAGCTGCAGCCACCTCGCCAATCTCCGCACTCGTTACCGAAACTAACAATGACGACTCATTTGAATATGAAGCCGATCGCTTCGCCGATATTCGCATTCTTCGATATCAGGTGCCAGGTTTTGAAGATTTAACTGAGCAGCAACAAGAATTGCTGTTTTATCTTTCTGAAGCAGCTCTATCTGGTCGAGACATCATGTGGGACCAGAACTACAAGCACAATTTACGCATCCGTCGCACAATAGAAGAAGTTATCAAGCATTATCGTGGCGACAGAGATAAACAAGAGTTTGGTCACTTTATGACTTACGCCAAACAAATGTGGTTCGCTAATGGAATTCATCATCATTATTCCGGTGCAAAATTTACGCCTTTATATGATGAAGCCTATTTCGCTGAATTGATTACTGCAACCGCTACCTTCGCAAGTTACCCATTACGTAATGATCAAACTCTTTCACAACTGATTGATGAATTGACACCCATCATATTCGACCCGACAATTGCCCCGAAGAAAGTGAATACTGCAGCGGGTGTCGACAAGATTGTTACTTCCGCAGTTAATTTTTATGAAGGTGTCACGGAACAGGAAGTCATAGATTTTTATGCCAGTAAATCTACCTCAGGAGACACCACGCCAATTTCCTATGGCCTTAACTCAAAACTGATGAACATCGATGGCGAAGTAACTGAGCAGGTTTGGAAAGTTGGCGGGATGTATGGGCCTGCTTTGGAGCGAATAATTTATTGGTTAGAAAAAGCAATAACAGTTGCGGAAAATGAAAAGCAAAAAGAAGTTTTTGCACTGCTGATTAAATATTATCGCAGTGGTAATCTCAGAGATTTTGATGCTTACAATATTGCCTGGGTTAAAGATACTGAATCTAGAATTGATATGATCAATGGCTTCATCGAAGTCTACAACGACCCATTAGGATATCGTGGATCGTTCGAATCAGTGATCTCTTTCCGTGATGATGAAGCCAGTGAAAGAATAGCCGCTATTAGTGCGCGCGCACAATGGTTTGAAGATAACTCCCCTATTATAAGCGCGCACAAAAAAGCAGATGTAACCGGTATCGATGGCAGGGTGATTACTGTGGTCATGGAGTCCGGCGACGCATCTCCGGCAACTCCTATTGGAATCAATCTTCCAAACTCTAGTTGGATTCGAGCCGAGCACGGGTCTAAGTCTGTAAGCCTTTCTAATATTGTAGATGCCTATAGTGCGTCCCCGAGCAGGACGCTAGAAGAGTTTGCCTACACACCTGAGGAAATCGTACGCACTCGAGCCCATGCGGAACAAGCAGGGAACCTGCACACAGATATGCATGAAGTTATTGGCCATGCATCTGGGCAGATTAACGCAGGTGTAGGCACTACTAGAGAGACTATTAAACAGTATGCAAGCACACTGGAAGAAGCACGGGCAGACCTAGTGGCCTTGTATTACGTACTTGACCCCATGCTAATCGAGATTGGCGTGATGGATAGTCTCGATGTGGGCCGTTCTGAATATGACTCCTATATAAGAAACGGTGCCATGACTCAACTTTACCGGATTCAGCCGGGAGAGTTAATTGAAGAAGCGCATATGCGGAACCGTCAACTTGTGGCGATGTGGTCCTATGAGCAAGGCATTGACGAAAATGTCATCGAAAAAGTTGTTCGCGGTGGAAAGACCTATTTCGTTGTAAACGACTATGAGAAACTAAGAGTAATTTTCGGTAATCTCTTAAGAGAGATTCAGCGTATTAAATCTGAAGGGGATTTTGACGCGGCACAAGCCTTAGTGGAAAATTATGGTACTCAAGTCGATGAAGAACTTCATGCAGAAGTCCTAGAGCGTTATTCGACTCTTGGCGTAGCACCTTATTCAGGGTTTATCAATCCTCGAATTTGGGTAAGTGAACGTGACGTGAACATTGACTATCCAAATGATTTCGTTGGACAGATGCTCGAGTACGCAAACAGATATTCGAACCTCCCAACAGATAACTAAGTACGCTTAAAAACTACCGAGAAGAACTAAGAGGTTAGTAATGAGTTTGATCGCAAGGCAAATACCTTAAAAGCAACATCTTCGGATATTTCCGGTCTTAGCCTAACACCCTGATTCTTACGCTATCACCCTCTGATTAGCGGAGATGATATTCACCAAAAATTATAGAATCCACTGCCCTCAGTTCTGCTTTTCGAGCTTAGTGGCTATTCGAAAACCTATTGAGCTGTGAATTCTTTTGCTAAAAAAATCTTTCCCAAGAAAACCACAAGGCAGTAATAAAAATGTTCAACATCCTTAACAGCATTCGCGTCATCGACATCACAACTGTTGTGTTGGGTCCATTTGCTACACAAATCCTCGGTGATTTCGGCGCAGAAATCATTAAAGTTGAAAACCTGAAGGGCGATATGATGCGCACAGTTCGTCCAGGAAAGTCTGATGAGATGGGTGCTGGCTTTATAAATTGCAATCGCAACAAAGATTCTATCGCCATTGATCTAAAAACTGAGCAAGGCAGAGAAGTTCTTTATCGACTAGTCAAAACAGCTGATGTCGTGGTTCACAATATGCGCAATAAGACGGCAGTGAATTTAGGAATTGGCTACGAAGACATTAAAGAGCTCAATCCAGAGATTGTATATTGCAGCGCACAAGGATTTGGAGAGCAGGGGCCAAGTGCTGATGTGCCTGCCTATGATGACATCATTCAAGCGGCAAGTGGCTTGGCCTACTTAAATGCCGATGAAGGCGGAAGCCCGCGTTACCTGCCGACTATTGTTGCTGACAAAGTATCAGGGTTTCAATTAGCAATTGCTGTTCTATGCGGAATTGTTAATAAACTTAGAACAGGAAAGGGTTGTTTCATTGAATCCCCAATGTTCGAAGGTCTTGTTGCTTTCTTGATGGCAGAGCAGATGGCAGGTCAAAGCTACGTTCCTACTACTGGCGGAACGGGTTATGATCGCCTGACTGCCCCCTACAGACGACCCTACCCAACAGCCGATGGCTACATCGCAATTCTTCCTTACAGCACAAAAAACTGGATTGAGTTTTTTACCTTGGTCGGAAGGCCAGAATTAGCGAAATTGGAAATCGTTACCAATACGATCAAGCGTAATGAAAACATAAATACGCTTTACGAAAAACTCAACGAGATTGCACCAGAAAAAACCACTGATGAATGGTGTGAGCTGCTCCGCTCTACCAACATACCTCACACCAGGGTAAATCAGTTGAATGATTTATTGGAAAATGAACATTTACAGAAGGTGAAACTGTTCGAGGAATACCAGCATCCAAGTGAAGGATCTATGCGACAAGTGAGATCTCATTATTCAGTAACTGGTGTAGAAAAAAGCGCAGATAAACCTGCTCAATTAATAGGGCAATCAACAGAAGAGATTCTCACTAACCTTGGACTCAATAGTGAAGAAATTCAACAGTTGGCAGCCGCAGGTGTAATCAACAAATAAGCTGTAAAATTTATCAATGTTGTTAAGTGCAGCTTATTGAAGTTCTTCACAAATGACTTCACATTCTCCCTGCGCTGCTGAAAAATAGATAGAATCGCCACTAATGCTGATCGACATATCCATAGTTCGCTCTAACAATTTGGCAAGAGCTTGCATTCCTTCCCAATTGAATCGAGTCACCGAAGCGCTGAATAACTTAAAATTCTCTTGATTCTGATTCCACCAGGTATCAGATTTACTGTTGAAACAATAAACTTTTACTGCTTTGGCGATACGGCTGGCTTTCTTAATTCTATCACTGGCCGGCTCACCAACGTCAATCCAAGACAATAGAGTCCCATCTAAGCTATGAGCCCAAATATCTGGCTCTTCGACTGAACTGAGCCCTTTAGCAAATGACAGAGCATCATCAGCATTAAGACAAAAAGCCAGAACTCGTGCCATCATTCGCTCGGGAGTCTCAGAAGGATGTTGCGCTAGGGTCAGATTGTAAGTTTCGTACTGATCTGTGTTTAAATTCGACAGTGAGATGTGGCATTTATATATTGTGGGCTTTAGCGCCAAAACCATTTCCTTTTGATGAGATACATAACATTGCAAAATTAATTCGTGACAAGCCTTAATTGAAAATCTCGTCAAGAATACAGTATTCATCGCAATATTCGATAGCTTCTAATGCCCCCACCAAATATCTGCTATGATGCGCGCCCAACTGACTCAGGCCCAAACTAAAGCAATGAGCTCTTCCCACTCTACATCCTTTAAATCTCTCCCTCTGCGGCCCGAGCTTCAAACGAACATTGCGACCCTTGCTTATGATTCGATGACGCCAGTTCAGGCTCAGTCGCTGCCTCACTTACTTACCGGCAAAGATGTAATCGCCCAAGCAAAAACTGGTAGTGGCAAAACAGCGGCTTTTGCAATTAGTTTACTAAATAAATTGGAGGCGCAGTCCTATCGTACGCAAGTGCTGGTGTTGTGCCCAACTAGAGAATTAGCTGAACAAGTCGCTGCAGAGATTCGCCGTCTAGCAAGTACAATTCCAAACGTTAAGCTGCTTACTCTATGTGGTGGCAAGCCTATGGGGCCACAACTCGCCTCTCTACGCCGAGATCCACACATCGTAGTGGGAACCCCCGGCAGAATTCTAAAACATATTGAGAAAGAAACATTGCATCTCGATTCTGTGCAGACTCTGGTGTTGGACGAGGCTGACCGCATGTTGGACATGGGCTTCCATGACGATATTATGGAAATAATCAGCAAAACGCCCAGCTCAAGACAATCGTTGTTATTCTCAGCAACTTACTCAGAAAGTATCAAAAAAATTAGCAAAAGCGTCCAAAATAACCCTGTAGATATTCGAGTGGAAGGCAGTTTCAGCAGTGCAGATACCGATGAAGTCTTCATTTTGGTTGAAAACCACGAACGGACTGAAACTCTATTTAAAGTTATTGCTCACTATAGCCCGGAATCAAGCATCGTTTTTTGTAACACGAAGCAACAATGCCAGAAGCTGGAAAAAGAGCTTAAGGACAAAGATTTACACGCGCTGGCCTTACATGGCGACTTAGAGCAATTTGAACGGGATCAAGTCTTGGCTCAGTTTTCCGGCAAGGCCAGCTCCATTCTGATAGCCACTGATGTTGCAGCGCGCGGCCTCGATATAAAAGAATTAGCGGCTGTCATTAACTTTGAATTAAGTCGAGATCCAGAGGTCTATATTCACCGCATAGGTAGAACAGCTCGTGCAGGAAGCAAGGGCTTGGCAGTGAGCCTTTTCACAACAATGGATAAGCGGCAATTAAAAGCTATCGAAGAATATCAAGGTGCTACGGCAGTAACTACGGTGGAGAAAACCAGCTTAGATGTACCAGCCGCTTTCAAACTCTATCCACCGATGGTCACGCTGTTTGTGAACGCAGGACGCAAGGAAAAGTTAAGAGCTGGAGATTTGCTTGGCGCATTGACCGCGAGCGGAGAAATCCTCGGCGACCAAATAGGCAAGATTACTTTATTCGACAAAATTGCCTACGTCGCCGTCCAGCAACAGATAGCCAAAAAAGCATTGGCGATTCTTACCGATGGCAAGATAAAAGGCAGGAAGATCCGAGTTCGCCGCATTCTCTAGCATTGAAAGTTCTAGCAATAATAGTGACGAGAAAAAACGCTTACTCTTTAGGTGTGTCGTCCATTCTCCATACTAGCATTTGTTTCTAGAACAAATGACCTAAGTTTTTACTTTTACAGTTGCAGCGACAGCCAAGGCATTTTCAGTCGCCTGTTCTATTGATTCTGCTCTTGCTAACCCCACTCCCATTCTGCGCTTGCCAACGACTTCCGGTTTTCCAAATAAACGAATAGAAGTATCAGGCTGAGCCAGTGCAGCTTGGAGATTACCAAATTCAGATTCTGTTGAGTTGCCCTCAACCAAGATAACGGCGGAGGCAGAGGGACCATGAAAATGAATATTGGGAATGCTCAACCCCAATATTGCTCTTGCGTGCAAAGCGAATTCTGATAAGTCCTGGGAAATTAAGGTAACCATACCGGTATCGTGAGGGCGTGGAGAGACTTCACTAAAGTAGACATCATCACCTTTAATAAATAACTCAACACCGAAAATACCTCGGCCGCCCAAGGCATCAGTTACCCGCTTGGCTATGTCCCGAGATTTTTGCAAGGCGACACTGCTCATATCTTGAGGCTGCCATGATTCACGATAGTCACCATCCTCTTGTCGATGTCCAATAGGTTCACAGAAGCTCACACCGTCAACATGTCGAACGGTCAATAGTGTAATTTCATAATCAAAATCAACAAAGCCTTCGACTATAACCTTGCCTGCTCCGGCGCGACCTCCAGCCTGGGCATACTCCCAGGAACTTTCAACATCAACTTCGCTCTTAACAGTACTTTGACCTTTACCGGACGAACTCATGATCGGCTTAATCACGCAAGGAATGCCAACTTCTTTAATTGCATCTAGGTATTCTTCTTTAGTCTCAGCAAACTTAAAGAGTGATGTTGCAATACCTAACTCTTCTGCTGCCAAACGGCGTATCCCTTCTCGATTCATTGTTAAACTTGCCGCACGCGCTGTTGGAATAACCGTATGGCCTTCATTTTCCAAATCAACCAAGGTGTCGGTTGCAATAGCTTCAATTTCGGGAACAATATAATCCGGCTTCTCTTCTTCAATTATTTTCCGCAAGGCATCGCCGTCCAACATCGAGAAGGCATAACTCCGATCGGCTACTTGCATAGCGGGTGCATTCTCATAACGATCACAGGCGATGACCTCTACACCTAGGCGCTGTAACTCGATAACCACTTCTTTGCCTAACTCACCAGAGCCCAGCATTAACACTTTAGTGGCTGTCGATGAGAATGGTGTGCCGATCTTGGACATAAAGTCTTCCTTGGATTCAAATAATGAATTGTTGATTTTTGAACGAAGTGACACTAATAAGCTTTTTATCTGTTAGATTATAAACTTATTAGTGTCCTGAAATTTATTCAGAGCGTTAAGCGAGGGTCGATCAGTACGGGTATCCTTGCAACCTTGGCTGACCAGGGAACCAATCCGGGACTTGCGCCCAGTTATCACGATTCGGCATTTGAATCTGCGGTAGGCTCACCTCATCAAGCACCATTAAGTCGTCCTCGATAACATCGTTTAAGAAGAATAGATAGGCTGTTATCGAATAGACTTCATCAGGAGTGAGAGTGCCTTCTTGACCAAGCGGCATGCCCCGATTGATGAAATCCCACACTGTGGTAGCAAAGGGTGAACGAATTGGCAGCACTCGCCCGTATTGCCAGGGGTCGTCAACTTCTCCTACGTCTCTTTTTATTAATCTCGGTGCAAGGCCGCCTGCTCCCGTAGTCCCGTGGCAACCTGCACAGCCTTTCGAAAGATAGAGCTCCGAACCTTGGTTTGCTGTGCCGCTACCCACAGGCAATTCATCACCAGTGGGACTAATAGCAATATCCCAGGCTTCGATCTCACCAGCAGTCGGCGTTCTACCTAAGCCGAAAGTGGGCGACTGCGCATTCGCAGAGATGCCCAGAAACATTAATAACGGAAGAAACTTAAGCAATCGCATTGTGAATACTGCCATCGCTATCGACCCTCCAAGGTTGAATCGAATTATCCTGACCTCTTACACGAGGTGGTTGATCTGGCGGCTGATTCCAGAATTCAGCGACTTGTGCTCGTGATGGCTGTACCTGGCCGATTTCATCTATGCAGCGTGACTGTAATTCACAGGCCGAACCATCCCAATCCCATTCGAAGGTGAATCTGGTATGGGCCATAGGCTGCGCTGTACCACGCAGCTTGGCATCTGTCCAAGTAAGCCCACCATCGGTAGTGACTTCGACCCTATCGACTCGACCACCTCCTGACCAAGCCAAGCCACTCACTTCATAGAAGCCCTTACCAGGCAATTGCTGACCACCAGAAGGATGGGTGATCACAGATTTTGGCCCTATTTGATAACCTAGAGCTGCATTAACAGGGTCTTGAGTAAGATGACCATAGTCGTTGTAAGTCATGTAGTAACGGTCTACAACCTTAATTCGTCGCAGCCATTTCACGTTGAAGATTCCCTCAAAACCGGGGGCGAGCATTCGTAATGGAAAACCTTGCTGTGGGCGCACATCTTCGCCATTCATTCCATAGCAAATCAGCACATCGTCCATGGCTTTAGTCATAGGTATACTGGATGCCCCTTTCACTTCCTCAACACCTTCAGCAACGATCCAATCTGCATCATCTTGCACGCCTGCTTCTTCAAGCAAGGTGGATAGAAGCACCCCGGTCCACTCGGCGTTACTAGTCATGCCGTGGGTTTCCTGAACAGTAGTGTGGCGGCGATTTGATCGGTTGCCGGCGCATTCAATGAAATGCATACGAGTCACAGAAGGTAGTCGCTTAATTTCTTCCATCGTGAAGACCAGAGGCCGTTCCACCATGCCATGAATCATCAACCGATGCTCCGCTGGATTGATATCTGGAACATAGGAGCCACGAGTCGTGCCCATATAGTGCAGCGACGAAGGCGTAACCACACCAACCGAGTCCTGCAGCGGAGTCGCGATATGAAAATCGAGACCGAAGGTATCAGGAGATGCGCGACCACCGTGGGGTATACGCTCAGAAGTAACGAAGCGAGAACGATCGCCGTAGCCCACTAGCTCGTCAGTACCAAGAATGTTTGCGGGTACCGGCGCAACTGCCTGGCCTAGTGCAGGTTCAGCCGCTCCTAAGGTCAAACCACCAGCTACGGCGGCACTGCGTTTTAAAAATTCTCGTCGATCTGTTTTTTGGGAATCCATGGTCTTCTCCTTATCAGATGAAGCCTTATTAGGTGAGATAGCCTGAAAATCGGTTTTTGTGTGCCAAAATTATATGCCAAGGCAGGCCAAACCAAAAGCACTTTGAAGGCTCTTAGGCGCCCTAATCTACTATCAAATAACTGGACAAAGGCCCTATGGGAGAGATACCTTTCGTTTGTCTTGAACACCTAACAGAAACATTTAATACTAATAATAAGTCCTATCCATCTAGACAGTGCATACCTTGCACGGGAGTAAGATATGATAAGAAAGTCCCTATTTACCCTGATACTGGTTGCAACCCTCGCTATTTTAGTCAAGCCAACTAATGTCTTAGCCCAAGCCATGGAGTCGATTATACCGTTCAAAGTCGGAACATTTGCGATTAACGACGTACCCACAGTTGGTCTGGTCTTGCAGAACGACGAGCTAATCGTTGACCTTGCAGGCGCTAACCGCGCCATGGAGTTGTTGCCACAGTACAGCGCGGTGAATATCCCTGAAGATATGCTCGGGCTCATCTCACAGTATGAGTATGGCCTAAAATTCCGAGTTTATGAGGTCGTAAACTGGTTGGTGGCCCAGGATCTGCTAAGTGGCAGTGACCGACGCAGCTTCGTACACCCTGTGAATTCCGTAGACATTATGGCTCCTATTCAATATCCGAGCAAAATCATGAACGCTGCGGTGAATTTCTATACCCACGCTTGCGAAGGATGTAACGATGATGAGCAAGCGGCTCGAACTCGCGAACGGCAAGTGAACCGAGGCGTTCCCTACCTGTTTTTGAAGCCTACTCGCGGCGCCGTTATCGGCGATGGTGACGATATCATCATGCCTTATGGGCGTGATCGCATCGAGTGGGAAGTTGAGATGGCTATCGTTTTTGGCCGTACAGGCAAATATATTTCTGCCGACCGCGCCTATGATCACGTATTCGGTTACATGGTCGCGATGGATATTTCTGACCGCGGTGGACGCCCACCTGGTGGCTTCGGCTCCGGTTCAGACTGGTTTGTCGGCAAAGGTCATGATACTTTTGCGCCTCAAGGTCCTTGGATCGTGCCTAAAGAATTCTATGGTGATCCCATGGAGCGGCTACATCAGACTTTGGTCATTGATGGTGTCACAGTTCAGGAAGCCCGAGCTGGCGACATGATCCACAATATCCCTGAGCTCATTGAATACGCGTCCTCTCTTATCACTGTCTTCCCTGGCGATGTCATGCAGAGTGGTACTTCAGGAGGGACGGGTGCTGGCCGTGTTGAGCGCGCATCAGGCTCTGGATATCTGATCGACGGTGAGACTATCAGTGCCAATATCGAGGGGATCGGCACACTGACCCATACAGTCAGAATTGAAACTAGCGTTCCAGACGACCTGTCTGGCTCTCAACTACCACCAGTTAGCTCATATAGAAACTAACTGTTCGTAGCAAACGCTGATAACGAATTAAAGGGCGTCGACCGAGTTTAACCGATCGACGCCCTTTTTCTTTGCCTGGGTATTTCTACTAAAGATTCGCTGCTCGCTTCGAAACCCGAATTTTCCACGTCTCACAATTCAGGAAATTCTTCACTAGCTGCGTATCGTCGATATCCTTCTGCCATCAAACGAGCACATTCATTCGGAGTCGATCCCCCGTTGAAAAAACCCTCACAAGCTTCTGCAACCAGCTCGGGTAATTCAGTCAACACCCAGTCTCGAGCATCGAAGTATATTTGCATATCATTTGAGCTGGTCTCAACGGCAACGATCACACCATCAATAAAAGAAATGGTAAATGTATCCGTTACATTGAAATCAATACCCAAGGCAAGCATCGGATCGTCTTCAACTGTAACTGAACAACTTGCGACATTCAGCTCTTGGATGACACAAGGTTTACGCGCAACAATCTTGTAGTTTCCACCCTCAGCCCAACCCTGATAATAAACAACAGATGGAATTGAACTTGATGCTTGGGAAAGAGCACCTTCTAAAGCAATAGAGTTAAAGGAATAGAAAGTATCTATGAACGCTTCTGCAGTGGGCAACAAAGACTCATTTTGGTATTGAGTCTTTGAGTCCTTGTACACGGAGCAGGCACTTAAACTAAGCAACATGAAAAATAAGACACCGAGATTTTCCATAACTCACAGATTTCGTAGATAAGTATTGGAGCGAAAGGGTATGCTCAATTGAGTAAGCAGCGATAATTGTTTGCCAGACCCGTTACCAACACGCTCGATAGTGTCCCTACCAGTGAATGTTCCAAACACCCGATCCCAAATAATAACTGTACAGCCAAAATTGCTATTGCTTTCTTTATAGTTACAGGAATGATGAAGCTGATGCCATTCTGCAGTATTGAACAACCAACCAAACACACCGGAAACAAGGGGTAAGTTTGCATGACAAAAATGTGCATTGGTCAATCGAAACACAACCACTATTCCGATCACTTCCGGGCTTGCTCCCAACCACGCCAGAGCAACGGCAGAACTTAAGTTTAACCCCAAGAATTCTAAAGGGTGAGTTCGTTCCGCGCGAGCAACGCTCATCTTAGTTATGTGGTGGTGAGTAGCATGAATACGCCACAAGAACATAAATCGATGCTGCAGCCGATGCAGCCAATAGGCTATGAATTCTGCGACAAAAACTCCGATCACTGCCGCTACCAATAAGCCAAGAGTCGTTTCTGCCTGCAAACGAAAAGGAAATCCAGACGCATCTCTAAGCAACGCGAATGCATTAGAAATTGGTGTGTTATAGGCTTGATCGTAAATTGGTGCCCAGATCAAATAAGCACCTACTAACCAAAATGAATCTTCTGCCAGGTCTTTCAAATTGAGCAACCAATCTTCACGCTTGGGCATAAGCCGCTCGGCGACGAGCAACAAAGGTATGGGCACAAACATTAAAATTGTCACCATTAGCTGTGGATCAAACCATTCGGATGCTGCAGCACTAGCTGCAAGCAAAGCACATCCGAAAACAATGATCGGCTGTGGCAGTGACCACAAAGACAATAATGGTGATTTATCGTTCATAGAACTCCTATTTAGAATAACTAAGAAAACCCCTAGCTTGAAAAAGCACAATAGAATTTACTGCAAGTGCTGGCACATTAGCAAGCAGCCACCGCTAACCTGTAATTATCATGTAATTTTGCTGCCTTAGTTGAGTTAGGATCCCTTCGGGATGAACTATTTCGCGCATTGGAAAATTAGCTAGAGTTACTTCGTTATTAATAAGAGTATTCTCAATTGAAGCCTTCCATCCCGCATGCGCCTGATCTACTAAGCCCTTAATTTCCGGAGTTCGGAATGGCTGCTCTAGACAGAGGTTTTCGGTATCAGGATAATCAAGCTCTAGGAATAACCCAGCATCCCCCACCGACCCATATATTTGCTCGCTCAATCAGAACAAAATGGAGATAGATAAAGGTTTAAAGATTATCTATCGAGAAAACAAAGAGCTGTTGGAGTGGTGTTTAGTTTACGCCTCAGGCAAGATTCCTTAGTAACAGCTTTACGTGTTTATACTGCTTCCAACATCAATTTCGAGATACCGCTTATGTTTGCTGACCTACAATCATTGATATCACCTCTTTTAAGCATATTTGGTGAAAATCGTTTTATCCAAGCCTCTCTTGCCATAGCACTGTCTTTCGTGGTGGCTTGGATATTTAATCGCATCATCATTACCGGCCTAAAAAATCTAGCGCAGCGAACACGTATCACTCTAGACGATCATGTGATCGGCTTGTTACATGGACCAATCTATAACAGCATTTTGCTGCTTGGCGTCGCTAGCACTCTATTAATCCTATCGCCGCCTGAACTATACCTGGGCATCGGTTTTTCGCTGATACAATCCTTCGCTCTTATTATATGGGTAACTTTTTTACTCCGCAGCAATCGAATTTTGCTGACTCGCATTGCGAAAAATGAAAAACGAATAAAAGTAGTTCATCGACAAACCCTGCCGCTTTTTTTAAACCTAATCAACATTTTCATTGTTGTCCTTGCCGTCTACTTCTTATTCTCTGCGTGGAATATTGATATGACCGCATGGCTAGCCTCTGCTGGCATTGTCGGTATCGCTGTAGGTTTTGCTGCGAAGGATACTCTGGCCAATTTATTTTCTGGCGTATTCATCATGGCGGATGCGCCCTATAAAATTGGCGACTTTATCGTATTAGATACTGCAGAACGAGGGGAAGTGACTCATATCGGCATCCGAAGTACCAGAATATTAACCAGTGCTGATGTCGAGGTCACCATCCCCAATTCAGTAATGGGTAACACAAAAATAATCAATGAATCTGGCGGCCCGTCTGAGAAATATCGTTGTATTGCTTCAGTAGGTGTCGCCTATGGTACCGATATAGATAAAGTAAGAGAGATATTAGTGGCGATCGCTCAAGCCGAAGAGTTGGTCTGTCGAGACCCTATCCCCAGGGTTCGCTTTCGCATGTTCGGCGCGTCCAGTTTGGACTTCGACTTGCTAGTTTGGATAACTAAACCCGTTTTGAGAGGTTCTGTACTCAACAGTCTTAACTGTGCCATCTATAAGGCGTTTAATGAACAAGATATCGAGATTCCCTACGCCAAACAAGATTTATATATTAAAGAACTTCCCAAAACCTAATCTCTAGTTAAGTCTATAATTCTTTTTTCTAATAAAATTATAGCTAATCAGCACAACCTTTTATTTTTAAAATCGGCGACACCCATTGACCGCAAAATGTAAGAACCTTGACAGTTTAAGAGCTATTTCTAACTTGTTATTTCGTCGATTTGGGCATCAAAGCTTTTTAAGATGTTAAAGCCAAAGCTAATACGATCTGGAAGCTAAATTCTAAAGTCGAATTACAAGCTGGTCACTAATTTTCGTTCATAAAAAAACGGTGAATCACTTCACCGTTCTTTTCCTTTCTTTCAGTTCTAGGTTTATTATCTAGATGTCATTTCCGCTGCCATTCTTTCTTCAGCTCGGTGCCCTGAAAGAATATTAGTCATGCCATAATTGCCTTCGTGGCAGGCATATTCATAAATCTCATCTTCTGTGTAATCAAAAATAATTTCACGAGTATATGGCGCTGTATATGTACCCGGGTCGTCAGAAGTAAACTCATATTGCAGCGCAGAGGCGCTTATTCGTTTTATACGTTCTACATTTACCTTTTTTGAAGCTTCAGGACTAGAAGCACTCTTATCAGAATAATTAGTGGTTTCAATCACTAAAGTGTCTCCATCCCAGTAGCCACGAGAATCTCCAAGCCACAATTTAATGTCTTCATCTATATGGGGTTTGGCGACCAGAGGAATGATACGCACGTCATGAGCCATTTCTTGAATGATAGCGACAGTTTCTTTAGATTGCACAATCTGCCAATAACTGTTGTAGCCAGAAGCTAGACGAGGAGCACCAAAGGAAACGCAACGTTCTCCTAACGGACGATCGGTATACGAATCTGCAGGATGATCTTCTCGATGTTGAGCTAATTCTCTCGAGGCAGCAATTGCTTGTTCCGTTCTAGGTGGAAATTGGCCATTGGGAGGGTCAGTAATCTGGGAAGTGCGACGGTGAATAGTTCGTTCTGCCATCCACTGAGAATCATAGTTGCCAGTGCTGGGATCATAGGAAGTAATCGTACCGCTAAAGGCAGCTTGTAAAACCCCTTCACCAAAAAGAGCGTCATCACCAGCAGCATTGATTTCGGCAATTCGACGACGAAGAAATGTGACATCTTCTTCTGTCAAATAGGTTTTATCACCAAAAACCTCTGGGCGTTCAACCGGAGTAATAGTGTTATTCTCCCATACTCCCTGCAGGTCAGGATGACCATCGATGGTTTTACCCAATTGCCAAGAAGAGTCATCCTGGGCCGCAATCTGGGCCGAGAGAAGGCAAATGGTTAGAAATGAGCCGTAAATCGCTATTGCTTTTCTCATAGTGTTTTTCCTTTCTTTGGCTACGAAATTCTATTGTTATGGATATGCACTCCATCCCGCTGCGCTAGCGAAGTTCTTAGGTTTAGCTGTAAAAACCGTCGAGCTCGTACAGAGTTGTTTGCACAAAATTTAGTGGGGATATCCTCAACCAATTGGTCAAAATTATCAAGTAAAAGCAACCCTAATCTCTTAAGTTGTGTAGCTTCTTGTAGGGCTTTTAACAACGCCCCATCTATTCATTTAATACGCCACAGTACCCGACTTTTCTGATGTCCGCACCAGTATCTCATCATTTCTCTTAATTTTCTGCTCACCACAAAATACTCAATTAGAACTGTAGTAGGTTTCCAAATTAGTAGTTCCCAGCCATTTCATTTGCAAACAACAAAACCATACCACCAGCCCTATCGTCATGACCCAAAATAGCCAGCCTGTCCAAATAGGCATCTAGAGATTTCAGCTTTCCGGTAGATTGACAGGCATTCATGAAACCATCAGTAAAATCTGTTCTACCTAAAACCGCCTGCCACGACCTATCGAGAGCAGGTTGAAAACGACCAGGCTCGAGCCAACCTTTATCCAACCCTCTTTTTATCGCAGTACCGATCATCGCTGTTGAGGTTATTTCCGCAAAGGAACCAGGATAGTCAATTACTTCATGCCACATTCCCTCACTGTCTTGATATGGCAGTAGGGCCTCGAGGTGATTAATGAATGACTGCAACAACACTGAAAATTCCTGGTTTGATTCTGATATATCGCTTAGGGCTAGAGCCAAGCCAAGAGCGGGAAATCCATTACCTCTACCCCATGCAACATTAGCCAGGGGAGTATGCCGATAAAGCCCATCCCCTCTCAACAGCAAGTTTTGCATAAATTGGACGTGGACTAATGCCAGTTCAGTAAATCTTTTCTCACCAGTTAATTTTCCAACCTTTGCAAGTAATGGAGTTGCCATGAACACTGCATCGCTCATTTCCGCATGGGTTGGCATTACTTCTTTTAGGCTGCCAATATCATCAAAGCCTAGCTCAGCGGCACTAAGCGCCAGTTGCAAGTAATCTTCACTATTTGTTCGTTCCGCCAGTTCTGCGAATACCAATTGACCTGCTAACAAAGATGAAGAGCGGATATCAATTGGCTCACCATCGATATAAGAATTCACCAGCTGATCAACAGCTGCTACCTCTCCCATTCGCATTCTGCCAATGAGAGCTATTCCGGGAACATAGGCAGGGTTGGAAAAATCATGACCATAGTACTGTGCAAGTTGAGTAGCCAGAGCAGCGGGAGTTCGCGCATGACGACGCGTAATTTCTCTTTTCGCTGCAGAAACAGGCAAACTGCCTTGTTGGCGTAGCCAATCAAGAGAAAGACTTTGAGCGCTGAAAGTTATCGCAGGAATTTCACCAATTCCCGCAACGGGATTGTTTTGCAATGCTGAATTCAAGTTAGAATCATCATCCAAAAGCACTACGAGATCAGGTGCCTGAATGCCTAACCAACGCCACAAGGAATGAGTTACAGAGTTCTCTCGATAGGCTTCACCTTGCGGTGGAAATACAAGTATTTCGTTTTGAGGATTTGCGAGCGGAATTATGATTAAGTTAAGCTGGCTCTCACTTTCTTCCAAATCAAGATAAGATTTATACAACTCACTGAGCACAGCGCTGGAAGGAGAAGGTCCCTGCATGCCCGCGATGATAATTATAGTTCTCGCACTCTTATCGCTATTCTTAAACCCTTCGGCTTCTATTAGTGTTCTATTGCTGCTGAGACCGACGCTCCAAGTCGCCTCTTCAGCACCAGCACTGGCTGAGAAAATAGCTGCGAGAAAGCCAAAGCCAATATTCCATATTATTTGTCGGCGAATATTTAACAGAAAACTTTCCATGTTTAAGAAAACCTGAAGATTGGATGAATTATTTTCTGGGAGAGCCGTTACCAGAGCGCACGCGCTTTCTTTTTTTCTTTTTAGCACTTCTAAAAGCTCCCTCTATTTGATACCCGCATAGCGCTCAACTTATACAGTAGAAACACGAGAATCTTTGAAAGGGTCTGCGACTTGCTTATCAGGGATAATGAAAGACTACAGTTGTAACGTACCACTAATATTTTCCGTCAGTATTAATTTGAAATAGGCATAGAATATAGACAGGGAAACACCATTGCTATTTATGGATCCGATAGCCTTCGTCGCCTTATCAAAATCAGAAATTGGTGCACATATTACATAGATTCCCGAAACCGAAGGCTTGCTATAAAGCCTTCTTACCTCTTATTCAAGCTCCTTCCAAATCCTGGCATTGAACTGAAGTTTCTGCAGAGACATATCCGATAGCAAGAAGGTTTCACTATTTTGCAGTTCAGTTTCTCGCTGATTAGCACTGGCCATCAAGTAGCCCCGATGAAAACCTGAGCTTCTATAGGTTAGCAGATCAGTACGAAGCATTTCCGGGGCTCTCGACGTAAAATTGATTCAGAAAGCATAGTAGTTCTTCAAATTAAATAATTTTCAGTCGAACTATCCAATTATTACACTCAAATTCCGTAAATTTATAACGACCTTTTAAGAATTTGCGTTGGATAGTTTTGTTTCTTTTAGTTATCTGAAAAATATTCAACACGATGGCTTTCATAATTCTCTGACAGATCAGTAAGATCTGCCAAAGCGTCAGAATACTCTTTATGTGTCCGCATCATTTCAGTCATTTCATTCTGCAGTTGTTCAAAATCCTCACCCGCCAGTTCTACTAGTTCTCTTTGGTTTAGATACACCCCAAACCCCAATCTAAACTCTCGAGCTTTCTCTCCTCGGAAGTCACGTAAAAATTTCGGTTCACAAACCCGCCGAGATATGTAGGATCCTGTCTTACGTTCTCTCTTACAAATAATATCGAATTTATCCGCACTATTATTTTCATTAAAAAATGCAAATATTTCATCCTCCTTATCCACAACCAGGCGACCAAGTCGTGCCAATGATTGTTGACCAACTACTGTGATCTCTTCTATAGGCCTTGAAGGCTTAAGTCTCTCGACAGGTTCATCCACCGAGGGCTGCTCGGAAGACGATTGCTTAGGCAAACTTTCATCAACAACCAACTCCTGCGCCGCCAAAACCAAAGGAAGGAAAACAAAGATTGAACAAAGCAATAATTTCACACAATATTTTATGCTCAATTGGTACCTTAATAATCACGTAAGAGCTTTGATCATAGTGCGATGCGACACAAAAGCCAAGCGAAGATAAAACATCTAAACCAGCTCGGTCCGACTTGCCACCCACAGGGAGAATCTATAACCTCAGTTCCATCAATTCGCAAAAGCCCGCTGCCGCAACCTCTCTAACCTATGAAAGAAAACACCATGTCTGATTCATCACAAGAAGTAAAATTTCTTCGCGTATTAGGGCGCAGCGAAGTTTTTACGTTAGCCTTCGGTGCTATGATCGGCTGGAGTTGGGTGGTGCTGTCCGGGACATGGATAAGCTCTGCGGGCACAGCTGGCGCGATCATCGCTTTCCTCTTCGGGGGCGCTATCATTCTCGTAATCGGCTTAACCTATGCTGAGCTCGCTGCTGCAATGCCGTTTGCAGGTGGAGAACATGTCTATAGCCATCGGGCATTGGGAGCAGGCGCCTCGTTTATTTGTACCTGGGCGATAATCCTTGGTTATGTCTCAGTAGTCACCTTCGAAGCCGTTGCCCTACCGACAGTACTTGATTCTCTTATTCCAGGCCTTGATAAAATCTTCCTCTGGCAGATTGCCGGCTGGGATGTTTATTTGAGCTGGGTTTTAACGGGTGTTGCAGGCTCGATGTTAATGACCTATTTAAACATCCGCGGTGTTCGCATGGCTGCGGTAGTTCAATCAGTAGTAGTTCTGGCAATTTTGATTGTAGGAGTGCTGTTTGTTAGTGGAGCTGCAGTGATCGGCAGCACTTCTAATTTGGAGCCGCTGTTTCAAGATGGCTTGTCAGGCATTGCGCTGGTTTTAGTTATGGTGCCATTTATGTTCGTGGGCTTTGACACCATTCCGCAAGCTGCTGAAGAAATCAACCTACCTTATAAAGATATCGGCTCTGTGTTAATGCTCTCTGTGGCGATGGCAATTGCCTGGTATAGCCTTATCGTTTTGGGTGTAGGTTTATCTCTGGATGAGGCGGCCATAGTGAATGGCGAAGTTGTAACAGCCGACGCCAATGCTGCTGTTTATGGCGAGCCTGGCCGTATTGGTCTGTTAGTAGCAGGCTTAGCTGGAATAATTACTAGTTGGAATGCTTTCATACTGGGCGGCAGCCGCGCCATCTACGCTCTGGCAAATGCCAGTTTGCTGCCAAGTTTTTTGGCTAAATTACATCCCGAGTATCGCACTCCCTACAACGCAGTCTTACTTATCGGCGCACTCTCGGTGATCGGACCATTTTTCGGTCGACCAGTATTGGTGTGGGTAGTTGATGCAGGTGGGCTGGGAATCGTTGTTGCTTATTCAATGGTTGCAGCTTCATTTCTTATTTTGAGAAAGAAAGAACCAGAATTGGAGCGGCCTTATAAAGTGCCGTTTGGAAATGCAGTGGGTATTGCCGCTTTAATATTGTCTCTTGGATTGAGCTTACTATATCTGCCTGGGAGTCCATCTGCTTTGATTTGGCAAGAATGGACAATCATCGTCGGTTGGATGGCCCTGGGAGCGGTACTTTATTTATTCACCACCAGGACAACCTCACCAAGCAGTTTTACTGAGGAATAGAAGTTGTGACAACTGGCCCCATTCCCATAATTTGAACAATTACTTCTTCGTCTTTTGCCATATCGTAGTGATGACCGCCGGGAGGTTGAAAAACAAACGTACCCTCCTTTATCGCCAGCATATTATCTGGATCATAGACATCTGACTCAGGACCCCAGGACGTATACCAAGTGCCTTTAATTACAGTGATATAGCGGGCGGTGCTATGAAAATGTGGTCGACTGCCCGCGCCAGGTGGAAAAGTTATTCGGATAACATAAGGCCCTGGTTCGGAAGGATTACCAAGAATCGTGACGCTTCTCGCACCCTCAGGAGGGGTAAGATCCTCTGGCTGGCCAATAATAAAACCAAGCTCATCAGGCTGTACGATTTGCGCTGAGACAAATTGCACACTAAAAAAAGCCATACCGAGAAGGCAGCTTAGCCAAATTATCGTTCTTTTTGTTCTTGTATTGCGCATTTTCATTCTCCTTGAGATCCACCTTAATGGCAGCAATGTGCTTAAACTAAATGAATAAAGGACTGTCATGCAAGTAGTTTTGCATGCCTTTTGATAGCTGCTACAAGAAAGCTAATTGCATCAACTTACGAATTGCCTAGCCCCACGATTCATTTTATTCGTTCAGCCAGTCGTTCCAGAGTGACCACCAATCCACTAAGGCTTCCATTACTGGAATTTCGCGTGCTCGAAGCGCTAGCACTTAATTCACTAGCTATGGTTCTAAGTTGTTCTGAAGTTATTGTTTGTGAGCCTCCATTGTTATTTGCAAGAGCATTCTCGGCTTGCGTTATAAGCTGACCAATTTCTTGTAATTGAGAACCTTCAACAGAATTTCCTCGGCGTAGTTGATCAACATAGGCCCTTGCTACCACTGGTTCTGCTGGCCAGCTATGACGTTTCTGTTGTTGAGCATTAACAACTGAGTCAGGAGCCAGCAGCGACGCTGCTGCAATTTCATTTGCGGTCAAATAGTCACTGGGGACAAGAGATAGAACGTCGAGGCCTCTGGCGATTTCAGTCCCATAGATCAATCCATCATACCAGTAGGCTGACCAGTATCCTCCCAGAATAAGTTCTTCTTCATGCAGGGGCCCACGATCGAAAAAGGCAATTTCAGTAGGATTTGATGAGTCAGTGAAATCAATTACCGAGATTCCACCCTGATACCAGGCCTGAACGAATATATCTCGCCCCGGCACCGGGATTAGTGAGCCATTGTGTGCTACACAATTTTCCGTGTCGGTTTGCGGCGCCGGCATTTTATAGTGACTGCGAAACTGCATCTTACCGTCAACAATGTCATAGATGGCATCGGCACCCCAATCAATAGGGTCAGAGGCACGGCAGCGAGGTCGTCCCCCCCCACCCCACTCGTCGGTAAATAAAACTTTGTCACCATCATTATTGAATGTCGCCGAATGCCAGTAGGCAAAACCAGCATCGATTACTTCATCCAAGCGAATAGGGTTCACTGGATCTGAAATATCCAAGAGAATGCCATTACCAGAACAGGCCCCAGCGGCCATACCGATTTCGGGATAGGCAGTAATGTCATGACACTGATTAGTTTCACGCGTACTTTGGGTGCCCTCTCCGTGATCTCCGCCTTCCCATAATCCTGCTGCTACTCCCGAGTTCGGGTCAGAGAAAATAAAAGGCCGATTTACTACTCGAGATTCCGCAGGATCATTCAGTGGAATCTGAATGACATCAATTCTGAACAATGCTGATTCAGTGTTTTCATATGGAGACTCTTCAAAACAACCGTCAAGTTCGTCTCCAGGTCGAACAGAACTAGTCCCAGAGCCATACACATAAATATTACCTTCATCATCAGGATCTGTGACTACAGTATGGGTGTGTGAACCTCGGCAGGTTTGCACTGCTCCAACCTGTTGCGGCAATCTAAAATCACTAATGTCGAAGATTCTGATACCTCTAAATCGGTCAGTGCTTGTTGGTTCTGCCACTCCCTGTAAACCACAATCCAGGCGACCTCTGGTTTGCTCAACCGAGAGAATCAGCAAATCACCAATAATTGATACATCCCCCTGCCCGCCAGGACAAACAACTGAACTTAATAATTCTGGAGTTCGAGGGTTGCTAATATCGAAGGCATTAAAGCCATGGTAGTTGCCAGCAACCAAAACATTGCCCGCAAACGTTAGGTCGGTGTTGGCAAAATTTAATAAGCTAGGACGCGGCTCTGAATTTTCGTCTTCTGTATCGTCAGCCACGGGAGTTTCAACTGCGGTACTTATTCCAGTTTGACCGCTTAAATTATCGGCGACATCTATATCCGCATCGGGTGATAACGTTTGATCAGCGTCTGCATCTTCACGATCCATAGGTAGTCCTGAAGGATTGCTAGGATCAAAGAAACCTTCAGGTTTCGGAATCGTTACAAGCAACTCCATATTTAACGACGCTTCGCCCGCGTCATTAAATCCGGCCCGAAGATTCACTCGAGGATCAGGGGAAAACCCAGCCAACATGGCGTCCATACGTTCAATTTCACTGGTTTGGTCTGATGTCACATCAGAAGTAAAAGCAAAGAGCACTGAATCCTGTGCAGAACCGCGTTGATCTAAAAGAGTATCAACCATTGTTAAAGCACCGTCGTGATGCTTAATCATGAATTCTAAAAACAGCGAATCGAAAGCGAAACCTTCAGCGTCTTCCAGCGCAGCCATATCATCCATGCTCGCCATGCCAGGCATGGGAATGTAATCAGGAGAATGATGGATATTCATATCGGGAGCTTCTAGATCACGATCCTCCAACCAGTCTTGCATCATCGAGATTTCATCTTCTTGGGAAAGTGAAATCCGCTGAGCGAGTAATCGCACAGCCTCGCGGTTCGTTCTTTCATTAACCAAAGCAGCCATTTCCATAGCTTGAGCATGATGAGAAATCATTCCCTGCATAAACATCACATCGCCTTGAGAAAATTGGATACTGGCTAAATCCGACGCTTCCTCTGCAGAAATTAGTCGACTTGGTTGTCCTGGAATACCAGGTTGAATTATTGGTGCCTGAGCAACACTTTGCGCGGTGAAGTGAAAAATTGTTACGGTAACTAACAGAAAACGCCCAGCGAATTGACTAGTAAATAAATTCCTGACACAAAAAACATATCTTCGTAGGCTCACCAGAAAGACAGAAGTTAAATAATCCATTTAGAAACTCCAAAATCAGCCATCTTCTCAAGATGGACTCTCAGCTAATTGTAATAGATATTAAAGTAATTATTTTCTACTTGATTTTAGTTCAGCTCTTTTAAAACCTAGTCTTGTTAGTTACTTCGCTCTTCAGCCAGCTGCTCTAAATAGATTTCTTCTAAGCGCTCAACTTCAGCAACGAAGCCTTGCGGATCGACAAAGGTGTCCGGGCTATAAGCTTGACCTGGTTTATACTTATCATGAAGCCCATACTGACTGCCGTGAGCAGCAACCCATACGTCGACATCCATTTGTTTCTGACGGCGATAGGTAGAAGCAAAATCTTCGCTCACACCTGGGTAGGTCGGATCGACTTCCATTACCTTACCAGGATTAATCGTACCCATATTCGCAATAACAACATTGTAATCACGACCATTTTCATTCACGACCATTGAATAGCTAGAACTGCCTTCAGTATGCCCCGGATGGTCGTATACAGTGAGTTTAATGTTACCCAGCTCAATCACTTCTCCTTCGGAAATGATTTTATCTACAATTACTGGTTCGAATGACTCACGACCACCGAAATGAGCATCACTAAAGCCCCCATCCTCCAGCACGCGCGCATCATCAACTGTAGCCCACATTTCCGCATTAGAAATTTGTTTAATTTCCGCAAGAGCTGCTGTGTGATCCCAGTGAGCCTGCATCGTCAACAAGATAGCAACATCTTCTATTCTAAAACCTAATGATTCCATGTTTTCGCGAATCAAAGCCGTGGAGTCTTCGAGACCAGTATTAATAAGTATATGCCCCTCATCTGAAGTGATTAAGAAAACACTAAGGTCGAGCAAACCGACACCATAGAGATTATCTATGACACGGAAAGCAGGATAAGGCGTTGTCCATCCTTCAGGTGATTGCGCAGAAACTTGAACACTGCTTAGAAAGAGGCAATTCGCGAAGGCGAGGCATATCAGTTTGAGTTGCATGATGACTCCTAATTTTGGGCTGGCATCTACTATTAATATCTAGAAAGGAAACCGCACAAAAAAGTAAACTAAAATAATCTTAGACTAGGAAGAATAGGAGCAATTGATAGCGATGTCTATGCTCCAATGGTTGAATTTGCGAACACTGGGCAGGGAATTTGGAGAGGAAGCAATATTACGAATGAGCTAAAAAGTTTTTAAGGTCGATAGGATTTATCATTAATGGCTAAACAATGAAAAAGTCAGCAAGATTGGTGATCCTAGAAAGTGCCACTCATTTTTAGAGATATGGTTCTACCCATGCTCCAACAATTAAATTCGAGTTCCTCAAGTACATTATTGGCGATATGGCCAACGTAACGGGTCCTATCTCGACAAACTTTCACGTCAGATACATTCCGCATATCCAGCCTGAAAGTAATGTCATTGAACGCGATCTTCTCAACAAAAGCAGTTATGTAAGGGTCCGCATGATCTTCTTCGATATCATCAATATCCCAACGCTTGGTAGCTCCATCGATACGATTGATCATGTTAACTCCCCAATTTAATTTCCACTTTGGAAGGTCGTGACGAAAACCAAAATCAAACTCTCCGCGATGGTAGTTATTAAATCGACGGGTGATGTTGAGGAATGGATCTTTAAATTGAGAGTCTCGAGCAGCGACTTTAGTAGTCACCAATAGATTGGGCATATTAATCATATTCATGCGCACACTGCCCTTTACTTCGAACACCACCATATCACCTTTCCCAGTATTTCCTGCTGCAGAAACCGGGTTATCTGAGGATGTAGAAACATCAATACGCTGGAGAAAGTCATAGTGACGATGTTTGTAGAGATTAGCTGTAACTACACCGGCATCATTCGGCAAACGATACTCAGCAAGAAGATTGTAGTTCCACCAAAAATCAGGCCGTAAGGCAGTGTTCCCTGCCAAAGTGTTTGAATCATCATCTTCAGCATCGGTAGAGGCCACAAAATTGGAAAAACTAATTTGCCGCACAAATTTTTCGATTAGAAATCTTAACTGTAATTGCGGTGTAATATCGAATCGATAATCTATTTTTGGCTTAAAAAAACTGAAATCTCTCTTATTGTTAAAGTCACCGCTCTGTTCAATTTTAGAGAACTCATACACCATTGAAGTTTCCAAAGACATTCTAGAATTGATTCGCCAGTTATGAATCGCGAACGGCTCATAGCGAATCTCTTCCACCCGAGTATTTGCATTTGGGACCATTTGAGGAACTAGGCCATCGTACGCAGCGGAAGGTGTGCCTGTCGCTGCGGGCAGGGCCAAGCGTAAATTTGAGTCGAGAATTGTTTGAGCTCGCTCAGCACCAAATTCCAAGTCCTGTCCATTAAACACATCCATTGTATAGGAGGCTCGCACTATACGTTCTTGAGCAATGCTAGCCGAATCAAGATAAAGGTCTTGAGTTTCAGTGCCATCAGCAAATACATCGAAACGTTTCCTGATACTAGCAATGTCTGTTTCATTGCTGATAAGCAACGCCTTAAACCGATTACCATTGTCGAATCGGTACTCAAAATCACCGCCCACTTCCCAATTGCTATTTGTGCTGGGAATATCTTCTCTCTCCCAAAAGGGAATATTTACACCATCCACTAAATCCAGAGTTGCTCGATCAACAAATGTTGGGTCATCATTCTCTGCATAGAGAGCATTAAAACGTACGCTGCTTTTATCACTGAGCTGATAATCAAGATTCGTTGAAAGCGTATAGCTGGTTTGCTCTCGAGTTCTATCTTCTTTAATGATGTCATTGGGAGAATTATCCGGAAGAAAGCTCTTCTCATTGGATATTCGATTTTGATACTGGGGCTGAGCTATAGCACTCACCAGAAAATTTAAATTTCCCGTTTGACCTCCATAAGATAGCGAGCCGCCCGGTTCAGATTCATCATCGCTATAGTAATCCGTATTAATTTCGTAAGAGAGACTGGTATTGGAGAGTTGCTCAAACAATACAATGTTGGCAATCTGTGTGCTTCCACGCACATCAAGATCACCACCAGTTCCACGAATGATTTCTATGTAGTCAACTTGATCTGCGTTGATTCGAACTAACTGAGTTTGTGAATTGTTATTTTTACCAGCAGTTCTTTTGCCATTTATCATTACCTGAGTGCCACTGCTACCGCTACCTAATCCACGACCACCTCGACCAGGGTTTCGAGCTGTCGACCGACTACTCCGGTTTGGGTCCTGAATATCCATACCTGGAATTCTATTCAACATATCTAATGCCGACACCGGGGCGTACTCTGCAAAATAAGAAGCCGGATAAACAACCGTGGTGTCATTGCCCACACTCTCTTGAGCACTGGCGCTATTAGTCAGGCCAGCAACTGTAAAAATAAGGCTAAGAACAATGGAAATTTTAAACGCGTAAGAAGTGCTTTTCTCAAAACTACAGATAAGAGAGGTCAACATACAAATAGAGCTCCGGGAGGAAGTTATTTCGATATAAATACAGTGGAATATATCGGCGAATTATAGAGGAGATTGAGAGTCTGACATGTGACAAATTGCAAGTGTGAAGCTTAATATGCCATTGTCGGAGTGGCATATTCAGTGACTTTTTTGACTTGCATCTCACAGGCAGAGACATCCGGTATGGAAACTATATAGTTGATCAACATCGCCCCGCGAATATCATACCCTTCCAGAAAGAATGCAGTGTCACCCACATCAAATACCCGAGGGTTGACTCCGACCAGCTCTTCATCCACAACAGTGCACAACGATGCATTTCTCTTGATTTAGGAAGGACTTCTTCTGTCCCTTCCCGATACGTGAAGACTTTGTGATCATCAAGAAAATAAACATACTCCACAACACCATCACGATTCAGGTCTTCAGCACACATATCGCAAACCAAAAAGGTATCGCAATAATGGGCTTTTAAAGGGCGATAAACTAAAGCCAAGAAAGAGTAGCGGCAAGCAATGGTGATAAAAAAATTGCAAATTCGGAGACAATTTAAACTAACAAAGCCACCGTTCTAATTATAGTTAGTAATCGGCAAAAGGTACTCTTGATTTAAACGCAGAAGGATACCGAAGCTAATCGATGAAAATGAGCGCTATAACACAGTTATCTGATGCGCATCTTCGTCAGTTACTAGGAAACGAAAACTGTACTCCTTCCTCATTAGAAGAAGCCGGCCAACGCTGAGTCATGGTCTTGCGTCTGGTGTAAAAGCGAACCGCATCAGGACCATAAACATAGAGATCGCCAAACAGTGAACGTTTCCAACCCCCAAAGCTATGGCTGGCTACTGGAACCGGTAGGACTACATTCACCCCCACCATGCCGACCTGAATGTTGTCACTGAAGTAACGGGCGGTTTCACCATCTCGAGTAAAAATACAGGTCCCGTTGCCGTATTCATGACTATTGATCAGTGCCATTGCTTCATCGAGATTTGCCACTCGAACCACACACAACACCGGTCCAAATATCTCATCTTTATAAATACTCATGTTCTGAGTTACTTCATCGAAGAGACAGCCTCCAATAAAAAACCCTTCTTCATGACCGGCTACAATTAAGCCCCTTCCATCCACGGTAAGCTCTGCACCTTGTTGCTGTCCTTCTTCGATATAACGATTTACCCTCGCCAATGATTCAGCAGTAATAACTGGCCCCATATCATTACTAGTATCAGTACCCGGACCTATTCTTAATTTTCTCACTCGCTGCTCTAATTGAGCCACTGCGGCGTTAGCGGTTTCTTCACCGACACAGACAACCACGGAGATAGCCATACAACGCTCCCCACAGGAGCCATAAGCAGCTCCCATTAGTGCATTCACGGCGTTATCGATATCCGCATCAGGCATAATCACTGCATGGTTTTTCGCCCCACCCAGAGCCTGCACCCGTTTGCCTTTATCACAGGCGCGCTGATAGATTGATTCGGCAATAGGAGTGGACCCCACAAAAGAGATAGCTTGCACTCGAGGATCATTAATTAGCCCATCTACTGTTTCCTTGTCACCGTTTACCACATTAAATACACCATCTGGCAATCCTGCTTCAGTTAGCAGCTTTGCCATTAACATCGATGCGCTGGGATCTCTTTCTGACGGTTTCAGAATAAAACAGTTACCACAGGCTATCGCCATAGGATACATCCACATTGGAACCATAGCCGGAAAATTAAAAGGTGTGACACCTGCTACTATTCCCAGAGCCTGAAATTCTGACCAACTATCTATACCTGGCCCTACATTCTTTGAATACTCGCCTTTTAACAACTCCGAAATGCCGCAGGCATACTCTACAACTTCGATTCCCCTACCAAGCTCACCCCGAGCATCATCTAGAACTTTACCGTGTTCTGATGTAATTGCTCGGCAAATATCATCGGCATTTTCTTCTAACAACTGCTTGAAACGAAACATTACCTGTGATCGCTTATGTGGAGGCGTCCCTCTCCAGCTCAAGAATGCCGATTCAGCGGCGGCAATAGCTTGCTCTAAGATATCCCCATCAGCCAATTCCACAAATTTACTGACCTTGCCAGTAGCTGGATCGTAAATTTTACCTGTACGAGCCGCACTCCCAGCTTCTTTGCTATTAACCTCTTTACCACTAATAAAGTGCCCAAGTACATTTGGATCTGATTGGCTGGCCTTCTTTGTTTTTTCAATCGAGCTCATGCAATGATTCTCCTACCGCGTTTATCAGATCATCAATTTGTTCTTGGTTGACAATGAATGGAGGTGCCAATTGCAAAGTATCTGCCCCCCAACGAACATAGAAACCTTTCTCCAAGCACTTTAAGCCAACCTCGAAAGGCCTCTTTAACGGTTCATTAGGGAAGTGTTCGAGACTTATACCCGCAGCTAATCCGTAATTGCGAATATCAGTTACATAAGGGCTACCTTTAAGGCTATGTACTGCTTCTTCAAAAATTGGCGCTATTTCTTTTACTCTAGCAACCAGCCCATCATCGACGAGAACATCCAGCGCAGCAATTCCAGCTGCACAAGCTACAGGATGCGCAGAATAGGTATAACCATGGGGGAACTCCACCATATAGTCCGGCCCACCGTTATCCATAAAAGTGTCGTAGATTTCATTTCCAACAACCACTGCACCTAGCGGAACGACACCATTGGATATCTGTTTTGCCAACCCCATAATATCCGGAGTTACTCCAAATTCTTCTGCTCCTGTTAGAGAACCCATGCGCCCGAAGCCAGTAATGACCTCGTCAAAAATTAGCAATATCTCGTGTTTATCGCAGATCTCACGTAACCGATTTAAATAACCTTTGGGCGGAGGTAGTACACCAGCTGTCCCGGACAATGGTTCCACAATGACTGCTGCAATATTGGAAGCATCATGCAGTAAAACTAACTCTTCTAATTCATCTGCCAAGTGCGCACCTATCTTCGGCATGCCTCTGCTGAATTTATTTTCTTCTAAAACGGTATGGCTAATATGATCTGCATCCACAGACTGACCGAACAGCTTGCGGTTGAATCCAATACCACCTACACCAACGCCGCCGTAATTAACTCCGTGATAACCCTTGATGCGACCGATGAATTTCGATTTACCCGGCTGACCTTTGCTACGCCAATATCCTCGAGCAATTTTTAGTGCAGTATCGATAGTTTCCGAACCTGAATCAGTAAAGAACACTTTATCCAGTCCAGAAGGAGTTAATTCCACGACTCTATTTGCTAATTTAAATGAAAGTTCGTGGCCATATTGAAAACCGGGAGAATAATCCAGATCGGCTATCTGCTTGCTTACCGCTGCAGTGATTTCTTCTCGACCATGGCCCAGGCCACAAGTCCACAGGCCCGAGAGTCCATCGAATATCTGGCGACCATCAGCGTCAGTGTAATAGGCACCTTTGGCAGCTGCTATCATCCTAGGCTTTTCTTTAAACTGGCGATTTCCGGTAAACGGCATCCAGTGGGCGGCGAGTTCTTCTTTGCTCAAAGTCACGTTAATTACTTCCCCTATTATTCTCTTAACTCAAATGATACCTCTGAACCTTGTAAGATACATCCCACAGTGAAGGCTATGACAATAATGAGTGTCTTGGGATCTAACATTGCAATCGGTCGTAGACAATGATCCTCAATTTCTAAAGCTGGATTTCCATCTGAATATTACAGCAAGCATAACAAGCTAGATCTTTGCGCTACTCCATTGCAGGAGTTATAGTTGAAAGCAGATCTCCTTATTTTGCTTCATTCGAGGAGATTTTAATCTTCCTTAGAGTTGAACGGAGCATAGGATAAATCTAATAAGTGGAGACTTCCCATGGCTACTCATTTCAGTTCAAGTTCTAGCACTAAGACATCCAAATCTGGTCGACGAATTTCTCGGCGCAACTTTCTAGGTTCGAGCACGGCTTTGGCTGCAGCTGGGCTCGGTCTGCCAACTCAAGCTGCATTGGCCGCAGCGGAGCCTGCGACTCTAGGTGCTGCCGCACCTGACTATGTAGTCATTAATGCTCGCGTCTTCACTATTGATAATGATCAACCCTTCGCAGAAGCATTCGCAGTTAAGAATGGCCGCTTCGTTGCAGTGGGTTCTACTAGTGATGTTCAAAATTTGGCTACTGTTGGCACCGAAATCATCGATGCTGAAGGTATGACGATTACTCCAGGGTTTATTGATGCTCATTCCCATCCGTCCGGAGCGGGTGTAAACGAACTGGTTCAGGTCAATGCTGACCTGCGCTCCATCGCGGAGATTAAATCTGCGTTACAGGAACGAGCTAGCACAACTCCAGCCGGACAATGGATTCAAGCATTTAAATATGACGATACAAAATTAGCTGAAGGACGACCGCTTAACCGCTTTGATATTGATGACGTCGCACCAAACAACCCTGTTGTTGTCGGGCATCGAGGTGGTCACACCGGAGTCTACAACAGCATGGCCCTGGCGTTAGCAGGCATCACAGCAGAAACACCAGACCCCGATGGCGGTAGATTTTATCGAGACGATGATGGCGTCTTAACTGGACTGGCAGCTGAAGAAGCGCGCTATGTTTTCCGCGACCTAATTCCCTCCGACTCTAGCCGCGAACAACGCCGAGAAGGAGTAAAGCTAATTTCTCAGCTAATGTCGAAGGCAGGATTAACGTCTGTTCATCAAACTGGCGGCGGACGCAACGATATGATTGCCTATCAAGACGCACGGGAAGCTGGCGGGATGCATTTCCGAATGTATCTTTTCCCACGAGGTCGTCTCTTCGAAGACCTGGTAAACGCAGGCATCCGAACCGGCATGGGAGATGATGTATTTCGTATCGGTGCAGTGAAATTTATGGCGGATGGCTCAGCTTCTGAACGAACTATGCGAATGAGCACACCTTTTGAAGGCACCAATGACTACGGTATTCTCACCATGTCTCAAGAAGAGCTCCACGAAGCAGTTGAAAATGCTCACCGCAATGATTTTCAAATCGGCATCCACGCCAATGGCGATGTAACAATTGAAATGGTGTTAAATGCTTATGAGAGAGCGCAGACCCTATGGCCGCGGCCAGACACGCGCCACCGGATCGAACATTGCTCACTGGTAAACCCAACACTATTACAAAGAATTAAAGATCTTGGTGTTATACCGGCCCCTTTTTATACTTATGTGCATTATCACGGCAATAAGTGGGTTGACTATGGTGAAGAGAAAATGCAGTGGATGTTTGCCCACAAGTCCTTTCTAGATTATGACATTCCCGTCGCTCCAGCATCAGACTACACACCTGGTCCATATGAACCGCTAATGGCTTTGCAATCTATGGTCACTCGGAAAGATTTCGACGGCCGCATTTGGGGACCCAACCAACGCATTACTTTAGATCAAGCCTTGCGCATCTGCACTATGAACGGAGCCTATGCCTCATTCGAAGAAAATAGCAAAGGCAGCATAACTGCTGGCAAACTAGCTGATTTCGTTATTCTTGCTGACGATCCCCACGAGGTTGATCCTGACCAGATAAAGAATATAGAGATTGTTCGTACAGTCGTCGGCGGCACGACGATGTACGGCGCTTAGGAGCAGTATCACCATTAGTTGCCAAGTCGGAGTGAGCGGAAATTGAGCTGCTACAAAAAGGACTACGTAGCAGTTCAGCCGACACTCTTAATCCATGCTGAGCTAAACCGCCTATCCGACATCATTTAGCAGCCTCCTCTTGAATGACTTCATCCGCTCAAACTGGAATACTCATGTCTCCACTGACATTCATAGCAGTGCCATTTCTTTTATAAATATCTATCGCCTAATTCGATCCATAGCGGTATTAGAAAAAATGCCGCAAGAGTTTGTACAGTTATAATATTTGCCATAAGGCTATCATTCCCACCCAGCTGTCTAGCCAAAATATAGGCTGATGGAGGCGCCGGCAGTGCGGTTAATAACAAAACTATTAACGCGAGAGATTCATCTACAGCAAAAACTAAACAGGTGACGAGAACGATTCCAGGAAAAATTAGAAATTTTGCTACTACCGAGACTAGTAGCTGCCAGCCCTGAGCACCTAGAGTGATAAATTTCATTCCCGCTCCGACGGTGAGCAAACCAATTGGCAGTGCTGGCTGACTTAATATAGAAAGCACAGACTCAACCATATCTGGCAGTTGAATATTGCTTGCACTTAGGGCCAATCCAAGCAAGCAGGCTATAACCAGAGGATTAGTGACAACCGCGCCGATAACAACATAGCCACCTTTGGCTTTACTGTCTTTATTCATGCTCAAGGAGATCACACTGAGAATGTTAACCGGGACGATATAGACAGCTAGGCAAAGCGCAGCAGTTATCAGTCCTCGCTCGCCATAGAGAGCATCAATACAAGCTAAACCGATATAGGTATTGAAACGAATACTGCCTTGGTACACAGAACTTAATGATGCGTGGTCTTTCGCTATTAGCTTGTGTAGTGACGCGAGAATAAAAGAGATTAAAAATAGCGCAATACCGATCACTCTCGCCAATTCGACAAAATCTTCCAAATCGAAAGTTGAGGAAGACAGACGCATCACGAGCAATGCTGGGAAGAAAATATAGTAGGTGAGGCGTTCTAACTCTGACCAAATTGCAAGATTTGAAAGCGGAAGTCGGCTTAACATAAAACCGAATAGCATAATAAGAAATATAGGGGAAAGAGCATCAACAATCATTGGCGCATACTATTCTATTAATGACTTTCTTTCTATTTCTCACTTAATAGTGACTCATCGCCTGTAGTTTTAGAGAAACAACAGTGCCATTTATTCAAGCAGCCTAACATGGTAATCTTACCAGCATCTTCTCGCTCACAGCCCTAAGGAAAGTTTTAGCAGTTAATGGAATATACAGCCATAGTCGCGTTCGCTATAACTACGTGTGTGACACCTGGCCCTAATAATACTTTAATCATGACTTCGGCCCTGAATTATGGTATTCGCAGAAGCATGCCTCACTATCTAGGCATCGTGTTTGGGTTTCCGGCCATGGTTGTAGCCGTAGGTTTGGGTATTGCCGGACTATTTGAACAATTCCCTTTTCTGCACGTGATTTTAAAACTTCTTGGCGCCGTGTATTTGAGCAATCTAGCCTATCAGATAGCTTCTGCACCTATTACCGATTTAAATATCACTGAAGGCAAGCCGTTTTCGTTTCTTCAAGCTGCAGCCTTTCAGTGGGTGAACCCTAAAGCCTGGGTGCTAGCCATAGGGGCAACTGTGACCTATACCATTATCTCTGATAGCTATGTCCTGCAAGTCTTAAGTATTGCGATGATATTCTTATTATTTGGCTCTCCCTGCATAATGCTTTGGCTTTGGTTCGGTGCCTCCTTAAAAACCATTTTGCAGAACTCACTCAATGTGAGAATCTTTAACATCTCGATGGCACTATTGTTAATGGGATCATTAATACCGGTTTTTAGAGATCTGTATATTCAGTTTTATTTTTAATCCCAATCTTACTCAGATTAGTAAGAGCATATACAGTACTGAAGGTACCGAAACCCAATCAGCAGGATTCACACTGAGGTGAAGTATTATGAGATTTATTATTGTCTTATTAAGCACGCTAATCCTATTCACATGCACTGAAGGACAACCAACTAATTCTTTCACAAGTATAAATAACGCTCAGGAACCCGCTGAGTTTACTTCAATAACCGCTTTGGAAAATCGGCTTAGTTTAGACAGCCGCCCCAACGCAGCTCCTAAAAATATCGTTTTCATCCTAAGCGACGATCATCGCTTTGATTTTATGGGCTTTACTGGCAAAGTTCCCTGGTTGGAAACCCCCAATCTAGATCGCTTAGCGAGTGAAGGCGCCTACTTCCCCAATGCCTACGTGACTACTGCTCTTTGCTCGCCATCTCGGGCCTCGATTTTAACTGGACTCTATTCTCATACTCACACTGTAGTCGACAACGCTGCCCCAGATCCTGGCAATCTTATTTTCTTCCCTGAGTACATGCAGAATGCAGGGTACCAAACGAGTTTTTTTGGCAAATGGCATATGGGTAATCACAGTGATGATCCGCAACCAGGTTTTGATCACTGGGAAAGTTTTCGGGGACAGGGTGTTTATTACGGACCGACCCTAAATATAAATGGTCAACACACTACCTATGATGAATCGACCTACATAACCGACTTGTTAACTGACCACGCGATTGGATGGTTAAAACAAAGAGATGAAGAGCAGCCTTTCTTCCTCTATCTATCCCACAAAGCAGTTCATTCTGAGTTTCAACCTGCTGCACGGCATTTGGGTCAATACCAAGAGGAACCCATAACCTATCCACCTTCCTATAACACGCCCAATTACGGCAAACCGGAACTGCCTTCCAAAAACGCCCAAGGCGAGCCACTGCGAGGACAAGATTATTATGGTGATAGGAGGATACCTGATTGGGTTAAGCAGCAGCGAGAATCCTGGCATGGTGTTGACTACATGTATCATGGCCGCATCCCCTTCAAAGATTTTTTCTATCGGTATACCGAAACTCTCATGGGAATTGATGATAGTGTCGGTGAAGTTCTAAGCTACCTCGATGAAAATGGTCTAGCTGAAGACACCTTGGTGGTCTACATGGGAGATAACGGCTTCTCATTCGGGGAACACGGACTTATTGATAAACGCCATTTCTATGAAGAATCAGCCAAAGTACCTTTATTGGTTAGATGGCCATCTCAACTCGACGGTGGAAGACCCATCAATCAATTGGTACAAAACATCGACCTTGCTCCCACTTTTCTTGCAGCAGCAGGTTTGACTCCTCCGGACTATTTCCATGGAAGTTCACTTATGCCATTGTTGTCTCGACAAGAAACCACTTGGAGAGATCGCATATTTTATGAGTACTACTGGGAACAAGACTTCCCCCAGACACCTACAATGTTTGGAGTGAGAACCGATCGCTACAAATATATTCGCTATCATGGCATTTGGGATACCAATGAATTCTATGACTTAGAAAACGACCCTAATGAAATGCAAAACCTTATTGCTGCTCCGGAACATCAAGAACGAATAGCGTCTTTCGCTACTGAGATATATGACTGGCTCGAAACTACTGACGGCATGAACATACCGCTGAAGAATATTGTTAGACCTAAATTTGGCGACCACCGAAATCAAGCGATACACTAAAATAAATCAAACCTAACAGAGAGCTCACTATGCAATTTCTCATTACTGCCTATGATGGCACCGATTCAGACGCCCTAGACCGCAGAATGGCCGCACGCCCCGCTCACATTGATGCGGTTGCTTCGCTAAAGGAAAACGGCCAGATAATTGCTGGTGGCGCAATTCTTAATGATGATGATCAGATGATCGGCTCCACATTATATGTAGACTTCGAATCAAGAGAAGTACTTGATACCTGGCTGAATAACGACCCATATATTACTGGGAACGTTTGGCAAGATATCTCAGTTCAACCGATTCGGTTGGCTGTTAAATAGAAGCGACTCAATCTGGCTTTTGGAAAAAAATGGAGCCAGGAGTCTCACTACTTCGATTGATTCCTCTAGATAATATTTTTCCAAATTGTGAACCAGCCTTAGTCAGCATAAGGAAGACTAAAACGTACTTCTAAATATACGACGACACTCTCAATTGCGGTATATTGATGAGGGGTGCCTTCATCAATAAGAACCACATCTCCGGCGGTAACACGTCTAGCCAATCCATCCTGAATATAAGCAGTGCCATTTTCTGGTCTAATAACAACGCCCCCAGTTAGGAGAGTCCCGGCCCCTTCAGTAATAAAATGCATTTCAGTACCGCGCTCGTGGATAATAGGTCCCGCGGCCTCAGTGCGACGAATCAACGCTATTTGATGATCATCGGCAACTTTTACTCTGGATACTGCCATCGAGGGCCGTTCTGCAATTGCCTGCTGCATTGCCGACGCGATGTCAGATGCTTGCATATAAAAAGCTGGAGGCTTTGAAGACTGAGCGGTTGCTGCTGTAACGCCTAGTAAAAAAATCATAGCGATTAACTTTAACTTTCCCATGAGGTTTCTCCCTTGTTTTCTTATTTTATTCGTTCAAAAGTGATTTCAATAAAACAGCTTTATCGACAGCTCAGTTGCAAAGCACCCAATTCTCCCAGATATTATAGAAAAAATAGAACTACAAAGTATTCGCGGTGCAGAAAAACCTATTAGGAATGCAGTGGTTCTGATCTACGAGCAGAGACCTTTGCTAAGTAACTAGCTTTCGGCTGCTCCAGCCGCCAGTAAATACGACACAACAGATTCATAGCGGCGAGATTTCGCAAAATCTAATGCACTCAATCCGTCAGCATTCTCTGTATCTAGATCGACACCAGTCGCAACAGCCACCTTTACAGTATCGAGAATTAATGACTCCCTACTCTGTCCGGTTTGTCCTGCTCGTCTCTCCGGGGTGCCCCAGCTTACTCGGAGCCTTGAATGCCCCATACCGACAGCTGCCATTAACAATGAGACGCCACCTTCAACCTGAGTAAAATTATCTCCTTGGCGTTCCGCTGGAAAATGCACATCGTTTATAACATTGCTATTAGCGCCTGCCTCTAATAAAGCCTGCATTATTTTAGGTTCAGAGAATCTAGCAGCCAACCACAATGGAGTCGCACCAATTAAGGAATCGTGAAAATTATAATCTGTAGACTGGCGCCGCACCGGTGTCGGCTTTTCTAATAGCGCCTCAGTATTAGCTCTGTGGGCTAAAAGCACTTTGATCGCATCGAGATTACCTCGAAGGACCGCCACATGTAATGCAGTATGACCACTTGTCGCTGAATCAGGGTCGGCACCATGTTCCAACAAAAAGTTTAACGTTTCAGCATTGCCACCATGGACAGCCATAATTGCTGGACTTGTTCCAAAGGCGGACACATCGTTGATACCTGCGCCACCTTCCACCAATAGCTGTGTTGTGCGCAAATCACCGGACCTGGCCGCAAATATCAAAGGTGTATTGCCACCTTGTTCGATCCAAAATTTATATGCCGGATTACTGTCCTGAATTTTTTCAGATTTCACATACTGAGATCTGACCAGTGAGCGCGCAGCAACATCAGCACCGAATTCAAGGAGTGCTGCGACGGAATCGGCATGTCCATTATTGGCCGCCCACATGAGAGCGGTTTGATCGCGGGTCACTGCCGGATTTGGATCTGCCCCGGCTTGAAGAAGTTGCCTAACGACCGAACCATTGCCAGTTTGGGAAGCAGTCATGACAATAGTCTCGCCTGACTCAAGAACAATATTAGGATCAGCGCCTGCGTCGAGTAGCAGCTTGGTCATAGCCGCATTGCCATTTTCAGCAGCTAGCCATAGAGGCGTAACCCCCAGATCAGTCACTGCATTGGGATTTGCGCCAGCGGCCAAAAGCTTTGCAGCACTTTCTTCACTTTCATGGTAACTAACCCAGTGCAGAGCGGAAGTTCCGTCACCATAAACCGCATTTGCCTGGAGACCGTCATCCAAAAGTGTATGTAAGGTTTGCCAGTCAGCGTCTTTTGCCGCTTGCACAACCACAGGCATTCCTTGAGCAAGCACAGCGGTTGCCAATGAAAACTGGAGAATGATAATGTTTAAAGAAAGTAGAAGCTGTCTACGCAAGTTAGATAGCATGTTTCAGTAATCCTGTAGTTTTTGAGAACTATTACTGTTCAAATACTGTTCGAACAGAATATCCTAGAAAATTGGCAGTGGATCTTTGCTTCCACCAATACGATCAACTGGAAACTTGAAACGTTCCATTAGAGTGAGGTGCAAATCGGCCATCGTCGGTTGGTGAGAATATTGAATATGATCACCACCATACAACCAACCCGCTCCACCACCCATCAACAATACTGGTAAATTATTCCCTGCATGAACCGTACTGTTTGAGAGTCCTGCTCCATATAGGATTGTCATATTATCCAGCAAATTGCGGTCACCCTCCTGTACGGCGGCTAACTTATCCAGATACCTGGCGAACAAGGTGGTGTGATAAGTGTTAATCCTCGACATCTTCTCAACCAACTGCGGATTATTGTTGTGATGGGATAAAGGATGATGAGCATCAGGCACATCAATCTGAGGATATGGTCGAGCGCTTTGCTCTTTACTCATCATGAATGTAATAACGCGAGTCAAATCAGTTTGCAATGCAAGAACCTGCAAGTCCTGCATGATTTCCATGTGATCTTCGTACTCTGGAGGAACACCGGCAGGTTGATCGATCTCAGGTAAATCTTGATCAATTTGTTCCTCAGCTTTTTGGATACGTCGCTCGATATTTCGAACTGATTCGGTGTAGCTACCGACAAGATAACGATCTTCGGCACCCAAATTAGATTCCAAGCCCCTAAGTTTATCAAGCACAGCATCGAGAATACTGCTTTGTTGTTTAAGGCGAACTTCACGAGCATCACGAGCAGTACTACCACTATCACCAAATAATCGTTCAAAAACAGCTCTAGGATTGTGTTCTGTTGGCAGTGGCTCGGTAGGGCTGCGCCAGGAAAGTGTATGAGTGTAAACACAACTCAGATTAGCCGTGCAGGCTCCAGCCAGGGCTGGCGCATCCATTGATAGTTCCAGGGACGACAATTGAGTCTCTTTGCCTAATTGGCTGGCAAGTAGCTGGTCTACTGAAATATCGGCAAGAATTTCTACTTCATTTTTGCCGCCACGGGTAACACCGGTAAGGAAAGAGCCTCCAGCGCCAGCATGAGCAATGTTCCAATTGGCATTTAAACCCGAGAGGATCAGCATTTTCTCGCGGTGCTCGGCCAGTGGCTGAAGAATTGGAGTCATCTCAAAATCAAGTCCAATCTTCTTCGGCAACCAATAATCCATGGCCATACCATTAGGCACATAGACTGTTTGGAAACGATGAACGGGTGCCGGCGAGCTATTGGCAAATGCAGGAGTCATAGCGTCAAGTAATGGCAGAGCCAACGCGGCACCTGCCCCTCTGAGCACTGCACGTCGGGAAAGTGCTCTTCCAGTGCTGATGTTTACTGTCTTAGCCTTATTGGTCATTTGCTTGCCACCTCGCTAATAACTCTGTAAGAGGTATGTCGTTGCGTAAATGTATCATGAGAATCGGTCAAAAATCAGTTAATTCCCGGCAGTAGATACTCCTATTATAGTATTTTCGGCCAATTGCGCCGGTGCACTACTACTAGTAAATGCCGAGCTTTCTGCAATACCTAAAATCAACGAAGACCAACTGTAGTCTTCAGCCGCTGCCTTTCGTACGATACTGCGAATTGTCGGCTGATCGTAAAATTCAACACGGCGACCTAGAGCGTAGGTCATAAGTTTTTCAACCAGGGTGTGGGCGAATTGATCCGGTCGTTCCGTCATCCAATCTCGCAAATCCGCAAAACCTGAGAATTCCACGCCACCAGGGTAATTTCCATTCGGATCAACCGGATTACCACCTTCATCAAAATCACGCCAAGCTCCTATCACATCAAAGTTTTCAAGAGCAAACCCCAAAGGATCGATCACTGTGTGACATGTGGAGCACACTGGGTCTTCACGATGACGGGTCAATCTTTCCCTAATAGAGGTCGGTATCTCGCCAACTTCGGCGTCGGGGAGAACTGGAACGTTTGGTGGTGGTGGTGGTGGCGGTGTACCTAGTAAATTATCCAGCAACCATTTCCCGCGCAGCACAGGTGATGTTCGTCCAGGATAGGATGTCACGGAAAGTAATGCACCGTGAGCCATTATCCCCCCACGTTGAGAGGTATCCGGAAATTTGGCTTTACGAAAACGACTCCCGTAGATTCCTTCCACTCCGTAATGTCTGGCGAGTCTTTCATTAAGGAAACTGTAATTAGCATCCAATAGTTCCATAACACTGGCATCAGTCTTCAGCGTCTCCGCAACAAAGAGCTCAGTCTCGCGACCAAAGCCTTCGATCAGACTCATATCGTATTCTGGGAACAGTACGGTATTAATTTGTACTTCATCTAAGCGACGCAGGTTCAGCCATTGAGCAGCAAAATCTTCAACTAGGGTTTTCACTCCGCGCGAATCTGCCAAAAGCCTCCGTACTTGTTGCTCAAATATCGCAGGATTTGAGAGCTGGCCTTTTTCAGCTATCTCCAACAAAGTCTGATCAGGAGAGGCGCTCCAAAGGAAGTAAGATAATCTAGAAGCCAGCTCAAGATCGCTGAGAGCAATAGTTAATTCAGGAGTATTAACCGCATTAGAGTCATAGCTTCGAATCAAGAAGTCTGGGTCACTAAGCATGAATTCCAAGGCGAATTGAATACCCGCCTCAAAACTCGCACCCTGTTCACGACCTCGATTAAAAAAGCCAAGCAGCAATGTGGTGTCATCTTCAGTGACTGGACGGCGATAAGCCTGCCTAGCCATACGAGAGAGGATTTGTGTTGCACAGGCTAATTCTTCTGACTGTTGATTTGGCGTACAACTAAAGATTAAGCGACGACTGGGAGAATCTATAGCGACAGTTGATGGTGTCGTAGTATAGGGACCACCAATTTCTAAAGAGTGTACTTTTTGATAATCCAAATACACTTCGCTGTTTGCATTTAATCTACCGCCTTGCGCAGGTTGCGGAATCTCTTCCAGTTCTACCTGCTGTCGTACATAGGAAACCGTTACTTGTCTCGGCCCTGCCTTGATAGGAACTCGAATCTGCAGACCCGAAGCTTCCTCAGTAATCATATATTGTTCCCAATCGATACTGCCGGGTTCACCGGTTCCAGTGAAGCTTAAGGGCGCCGGAATCCCTGGAGCGTCGCCACCGATCGTAAATCGTCTCAGCAAACGACCATCAAGCCGAACATCTAATTGCTGCTCCCAACCCAGACCTTTAACATAATCTTGATAGTTAGTTTGCAGGTTTACGTTAATTTGGTATTCACCATCTGCTGGAAAGTGATGGGATACAGCAACTCCTCCGCGAGAACCAAAAGGCATGTCATCGTTCTGACGCCAATCTTGATTCAAGTACAGGGGGATTTCATAAGTGGAGACACTCGGGTTAGGTGGAAGCCCAGTTGCCAACCTAGTTAGTTGCCTTCCCACCGACATATAACGTTCCATATGCGCTGTTGAGAATGGCAGTGAGGCAGCAATGTTATCGAAACTGCCATCGGCCGTTGGGTCTCCAGGCAATAGATCCATGACATCAATATCAAGACCCAACAAATCATTTACCGTGTTGTTGTACTCGTAGCGATTCATCCGGTGCAGAGGAGTGACACGACCAGGGTTCGGGTTGGTGGCCCAGGCGAGATCCAATTCTGTTTCCAGCCAATTGGTCATTAACCCGTAGGTCTCAAAAGGTGGCCGCGGCATATTTGATGGTGGCATCATATGTGCGCGTAGCTTTTTGACCACCTTTTCCAAGGTTTCCGCATGTTGGGCGGGATTGGCAAAATCGAGGCTTTGCAAGGATAGATCGGCTGTAGCAAGAGTATCGTTGTGACAGGCCAAACAATATTGGTTTACAACTCCGCGCATATCCGCGGCGGAAAAAGAAGTGTTAGATGAAGCGTCTCCATTAGCTGGCGAAAAACCACTAATTGCGCCAAAAAGAGCCATTAATAAGCATAATCCCATCAGGACAGCCAACTTTACCCTATTCTTGGAACTCGCGATCATTGAGGCACCATCTGTAAGCCCCATCTTTCGGGGCTATTCAAGCCTGTTGCTAAGCCTGAATTCTGTTATTGTTATTTAACCTAAGGACATTATATCAGGTGCACAAGTACTGCAATATGCCAATGGAAACAAAGAGTAACAGCTCTTCTCGAGTAGGGCCGATTCTAGTTATTCATACTCTCCGCCGGACTCAAGCCAGCGTGCGCAGTCAGTTGGCAAAGTCTTCTCCATTGCTCCTCGATAAAGCGTCAGCTCATCTTCAGAAAGGATATCTTTCCAGCGTCCATTGGTACCTTTGTGAATGAAAGTATCCGCTCCACCCTTGAACATCACATCAATCATCTCATCCAAAACTTTCTCGGGATTTGCTTTAACTGTTTCAAATTCACAGGCGTGAACCACGGCTGGCCATTGCTCATCGGACACTTCGATCTCTAGGAACTCCGACAATGCTCGCATCTCAGCCGCGAGGTCGGCGCGAAGATCACTGTAGTGGATCAAGCGGATATTAGGTAAATGTCGAAATTCCCACCATGTTTTCGCATGGTGTAAATGAGACCAGTAGGGATAGCCATCACTCTCCCAGGGAAACCACCCTTCAGTTATCCAGCGACGCCAGAGCTCATGAATGTCTCCATCATACTCAGGAAACGGACCTCCTATTCTCCCAGGCGAGCCATTCATCATCTCAAAAAATTCTGGCGTATGCCCGCCATAATGATTTACTAAAGACATGAATACGTCACGAGGGTCGCGCCCTACTATGACATATTTTGCTTCGTCGAAAAATTTGAGCCCATCGAGGGGCAAATGAGTCTTTATGCAACGTCTATGAGTCTGGGCTTCCAGTCCCGCTAAAACTTCTTCTATTGGGATCAAGCGCATATCCAACCAGGGGGAAATCGCACTCACTGCGCCGGGCATATCCCCGTCTGGAAAAAGCATATTGGTCACAATGGTTTGAGTGAGGGTAGTCCCAGCTTTGTAGGAAGTAGAAATCACGATGTCATCAGCACGCACATTAAAATTATCCCACCGGCTCGTATCAAGATGATGGTTCTGGTAAATATGACGGATCTCTGGACGTTCTGACATTCTTACTTCCTCTTATTTCTATCAAGTTGCTATCGTTAATCGACAGCCTTCTGTAACCAAACTGCTGTGTCATGAAATACAGCGCCACCCACTCCATGCCCTGGGTCGGCACTGATAAGTGAATTAATGCCAACGCCTTCAATAAAACTAGCACTGGGCCAAATGCTCTCGACAATAACGACATCGGCTAAAACGTCGTCATATTTCTCAACGTGGACAACAACGGTCGCTTGATCATTGCCAATTCGAACTTTATCACCACTGACAAGCTGTAATTTTTCGCAGACTTGGGAATGAATTTTTGCGGTTGGTTGACCTTCTCTTTTTTTCGATGTTGCCGTTTCGGTAAAACTACTATTTAGAAAATTGCGCGCCGGCGCAGTGACTAAGCGAAAAGGTTTTGCTGTTGAGCGCTTATCAGTTACCTCATAGTGATCAGGGTACTTAGGAAACTGTGCGTTAATTTTACCCAGTCGAGACCAGTCTGGCGAGAAATGAAAACGCCGATCAAGAGTTTCAAATCCGTCAAGAAAGTGAGCTGTTTCAAATTCTTTTGCACAGTCGAGCCAATGCGCATCATGGATGGTTTCCGCGTTGGTATGACCGGATAGTTTTAGTGTGGAATTTATTATTTCCCAAGCAGTCATCTCAAAACCGGAATGCTTAGCACCTAATCTTTTCGCTAACTCACAAATCACAAAATGATTCGGTTTGGCTTCATCCAGAGGCTCTATAACGGCTTTAGTGACTTGTAAAAAGCTATGACCACCAGCTAAGTACATATCCTCGTGCTCTAGGAATGTTGTTGCTGGCAGCACAATATCAGCCATCGCTGCAGTTTCGGTCATGAATTGTTCATGTACGCAAACAAACAAATCACTACGCATAAACCCTTCGCGCACCTTTAATGAAGACGGAGACACCATCATTGGATTGGTGTTTTGTATTAGTAAGGCTGTGACCTCCGGTCCGCCCTGCAAATCCTCAGGGTTACCGCAGAGAATTTCACCGATTCGAGATTGATCAAAGATTCTGATATTTGGGTCAACAACATCGAGACCGCAGATTAGTGTCTTATCGATATTGAAAAGCTCCGCGTTACTATAAAGAGCGCCTCCCCCTCGATACTTCCAAGCGCCAGTCATCGCGGCGAGGCATGATGCTGCATGCATATTGAAGGCGCCATTGCGACTGCGGGTAAAGCCGTAACCTAAGCGGTAATAGGTTTTTGGATTACACCCGATTAGGCGAGCAAACTCTAGAATCGCGTCCACAGAAACGCCTGTGATAGTCGACGCCCATTCTGGAGTTTTATCTTTTAAGTGTGCTTGAAGCTCGGAATTAAAATCAGTGTACTGAAATAGGTAATCAAGGTCTGCAAGTTTCTCTTCCAGCAAAACATGCATTAATGCCGTCGCTAAAGCACCATCGCTGCCAGGTTGCAGCATAATATGCAAATCGGCTTTTTCGGCAGTGGCATTGCGATAAGGGTCAACCACCACAAGCTTGGCGCCACGGCGGCGAGCTTTGCTAACGTGGTGCATAAGATTTACTTGAGTGTGAACCGCATTCGTCCCCCAAAGCACAACCACATCACTATGTTCGCCGATTTCTCGAGCATCAACTCCCCGCTTTACTCCTATGCCAGCTTTCCAACCAGTGTCCGATGCTGCCGAACAGATTGTTGAATGTTGGCGGGAATAATTCATGACATGCCGCAGACGATCAATACCGTCACGTTGCACTAAGCCCATGGTGCCGGCATAAAAATGTGGCCACACAGTTTCACTACCCAGCTTTTCCGCAGCCTGCTTAAATTGCATAGCTACTTCATCCAAAGCCTCATCCCAGGAGATCGGAGTAAATGCCGAAAACCCTATTCCTTTCTCTCCTATTCTACGAAGAGGGGTTTTCAGTCTATCAGGGTGATGTACCCGTTCAGCATAGTTACCAACTTTCGCGCAGAGTGTGCCTGCCGTGTAAGAGTTTTCTTTGGCACCATAGACTCTCCCGATAGTTTTAGTATCGATGCGTTCAACCTCCAATGCGCAAGCACTAGGGCAATCATGAGGGCAAGTGCTATGTACTCGAGGAAATTTGTTGGTAGCCATAGTTAATCAATAAATCGATAAATTATAGTAAGTTGAGAAGAACGTTATGATAGTCGCTGAAGCTGTCATGGGAAAGCCTGCCGAATTACGGCAGGCGAAAAACGAAAAGTGTATTACCGCCGCGTCGTTGACTAATTTCCGGCGTTAACGTTCGATAATTAATGCCACCACCAGCTGCAATAGCCAAGTACTGGACACCATCGACACTGTAAGTCACCGGAAACCCTCCAGCAGATGAATTAAGAATTTGCTCCCAGAGTATTTCACCACTGTCGGCATCGAATGCACGAAAGCGCCGGGCGTCATCTGTAACGAAGACTAAACCACCGCCGGTGGTCAAGACTGAGCCTCCAATCCCGGCTCGCTGTCTATAGGTCCATTTCGCTGCACCGGTTGCTGCATCCACTGCGGTAAACATTCCTACTTGACCGTCGGAATCAGGAACTTCGATCATTATGGATGTGGCTGAACTATGATAACCACCAAGAGTAGGGTTAACCGGGTTCAAGTAGTAAGACATGCAGGTATTGTTGGTAGGCGCATAAAGAGTATTAGTCTGGGGAGAATAACCGACAGAGTTCCAATTAATACCACCAGTGGTAGTCGGACAAACTGTCTTACGTTGACGAATCTCAGTAATGTTAATGTCGGGATTGGTTATTCCTTTTCTGCCTTCGATGTCCACGCCAACAATTACATTTTGAAAATTAGTTTCTCGCGCCCAGAGAAATTCTCCAGTTGCGGCATCCAGCGTCCACACTATGCCGGGCTTGCCCGGAATTCCAGTAATTACTTTGCGGCGTTCACTAGAGCCGATATCTGGATTCATCCAGGAAACGGAATCTTCATCGGGCCTTACCTCTGTCTCAACTATTATTCGTTCAAAAGGATGATCCTGGTCCCAATTACCGCCGGGTATATGTTGAAAATACCATTCGATCTCACCAGTATCAGCATTCAAAGCCAATGTGGAATTAGTGTAGAGAACATCACCACCTCGAGTATCTCGCTGAATCGTACCCCAAGGAATTGGTACAGCGACTCCAACGAAGATCATGTTGAGTTCCGCATCAAAACTCGAGGGCATCCACGCCGAGCCACCACGGCGTTGCTCATTTGGTAGGTCACCCCAGGTCTCGCCTCCCGGCTCACCTATTCTAGGTACGGTATTGGTTCGCCATAGTTCTTCACCGGTTTCTGGGTCATGAGCAGTTATCCAACAACCAGTATTTATATAGTAGCAGCCAGACATGCCGGCAATTATCTTGCCATTAAAGACCTGAGGACCACCGGAGTAATGTTGCCCGATAGTCCAATCGCCCACTTCATGCTCCCAGGTGACTTCACCCGTACGGGCATTAAGAGAAACCAAAAAAGCATCTCTTGTAGCTATGATTATTTGATCTTGATAGAGAGTGGCGTTGCGGTTAGCGCAGGATAGTGAAGCAATATGATCAACCGTAGGCCGACGGTATTCCCATAATGGGTTCCCATTAGTGGCATCTACTGCTTCGATGAAATCACAGGCTTGAGCCAAAAACATAACGCCATCATGCACTAGCGGCGTGGTTTCTTGAAGACCAGGCTCCATGGTCCATGCCCAAGCCAGACGTAAATCATCTACATTAGATTTGTTAATCTGATCCAATGGGCTATAGCCCCAATGATTTGCCGTTCGACGCCACATCAACCAGTCGGTTGCTGGCGGGTAAGCCAACTCTTCTAGAGAAACCGGAGAATATTCATCAAGCAAAGATTGCGCCGACAATGTTGAAATGCTGACGCAAGAGCCAAAAATACTGCAAAAAACAAATATCTGGCGAACAGTTAAAAATTGCATGAGCTGTCCTTTTTAAAATTATGAAAGTCTAAACACGAGGGCCTAGTTGCCTGAATTCTAGTACTAATTTACGCTTGCGATTTGGATATACAAAATTTTAATCGTCTCCCTCAGTGCATAGCTCAGATTCTGGTGCTAAAGGCCTTCTTCGAATAGCACCCACGAGCTCTACAAAAATCCCGTCAGGATCTATGGCATTGATAATTCCCTGTGTGTCATTTCCCGTACCAGAACAACAGGGCGCTATCTCTGATAGAAACTCAACTCCTCTAGCTGTCAACACGTCTACCGCAGAATCAAGGTCACTAACTGCTAACGCTATCCGGTGAATACCGATATGACTTATCGGGGCGGGGTAAGGCGGGGTATCACTTATAGGGTCCAACCACTGAATTAATCGTAAGCTATTACCATCGCCTCCAGCCAGACTTACATCCGCACCCCTGATTTCGAAAGCATTTACCAATCCATAAGCTTGCGCTTCTTCCAAAGAACCATTGTTAGGTAATTCATTAACTTCTGTGTAACCTAAGCTTGCATAAAAATCCAAAGCCGCATCGATATCACTAACATTTAGTCCGATATAGGGCATAGAATTAATATTGAGTTCTGTTGATTCTGATTCACCACTTATCGATTCTCCAGCAAGTTCAAGCAACTTAAGATAAACACCGTCAGGATCAGTCATAAAGACAAAGCGTTGGCCTTCATCACCAAAAGGTTCGGATAGAAAATTTATCCCTAGTTGGTTTAAATAATTGTAGTCATTGTCGAAGTCCGTAGTTCCCAAAGCAGCATAGGCCATTCCAAGATGAGTTGGAGATGCATAAGGAGGCTCCGGATTGAAAGGTACGACGAACTTAATTAGGTCTATAGAGGTCGTCCCTATTGATCCAGGAATATTGATGACCTCAATACTGTCCAATTCATAGGTACACAAATCATACATTCCCAGCGAACGAGCCATTACTTCAGTATTGGTTTTTGGGAAACCCCCTACCCCTTGGGTATATCCCAACATTCGGTAAAACTCTCTAGCTCGATCAAAATCAGCAGTTTGAGTGTTGAAATGTATACGTGCCACAACATCAACAGTCGCTTCCTCAGCGTTAGAAGATAGATCCTGGGCTATCGATAAACTCGATAATCCCAGGACAAGAAAAAAGGCAATGATCCATTTTTTCAACATAAATCTCTCCATTTATTATAATGATCGCTTATAAAATTTAGTCTTTTGTCGGCTGCCAAAGCATTAAGAAAAGATTACTAGAACTGGCATCTTGCAGCCCTTCAATTCCAATATCGATTTCTTCAGAAGGTTTTTCAACATTATCTAAGTAAGTGCCGAAGAGCCTATCCCACCAGGGAAAATTAAACCCAAAATTATGATTATGCTCAATATTATCCACCGAGTGATGAATTCTATGCATATCTGGGGTGACGATAAGCTTACGTAAGAAAGACTCGAATCGCTTAGGTAATTTTAAATTACTGTGATTGAACATAGATGTTGCATTCAACAAAACTTCAGCTAACAACACAGCGAAGACTGGCGCACCCATAATCAAAATTAGTGCAATCTTGATAATAGAGGAAAGAACTATAGAGATGGGGTGAAAACGAATGCCGGTTGTTAGATCATAATCTACGTCACTATGATGCATACGATGAAATCGCCACAACAGCGGTACTGCATGAAACAATCTGTGTTGAAAATAAATTGTAAAGTCAAATATTATTAGGAAAATAACAATTGCAAACCATTCAAATAAATAGTTGATGCTACCTGACGAATCAACAATATTATTCAGCAGTCCCCATTGCCGCTCTCCGGCTAACACGGCCGCAGCAATACCAGCAAGAGGAATAGTAAGTTTAACCAGGGCAGTATTTATCACGCTCAATACAATATTGTTAAGCCAGCGTTTGGGTTTGTCTGCCGCTGTTTTATTACACGGAATTATTAGCTCCAATAAAGCAAGAACAATGAAAATACTTAGAAAGATGGTAAGTCGAGTACTGCTTTCACCATCTTCAATTAAACTATTCAACTAAACCCCTTCGAGACTGGAGACGATTCGAATTAAAAAATTTATTGTTGCCATTGAATTTATGTACCTTCTTTGTTCTCGATGCTTATAGCTATTCCTCAGCCGTTCTCATTTCAAGTATTAGTCCAGCATCCGTTCCATCTTCAAACCCTATCAATTGAGCAGACCCCTGGGAACTTGATTCCTGAGTAGGAATATCGAGATAAGCTAAGCTGTCTTCATCGCCCTTTAAATGAAAATTAAAAAATGCAGTAACGAAGTGGTCCATAATATTATTCATCTTCAGATTGTCCCAAACCGCATCACGGTAATGTTCCACTCCAGTTTCGTCACCAGTATCGATAATTTCCTGTGGCACAGGAATCGGCGCCCCAGCATTATGGCCAGCTCCTTCGAAGGTCAATAGGTAACGATCGCTATTAATAGCGCCTTCATAAATCGCTCGAGTACCTTCTTCATATCCAGCCACAGTGTCATTGTCACCTGCCAGATAGAAAGTAGGAACAGTAACGCCTGCTAAATCTTCTGGCCGCCAGAATCCAGCATTCATTCCCCATGGTGCTACCGCAAAGCCAGCCTTAATTCGTGTGTCCAGGTTTCCTCTGTATGCTGAATTACCAGTGGCATGTTCTTGCAACAAATTATTTGGCGGCGCCATAAATGAACCCGTCACTTCATCGCTATAGCCGCCACCCATATTATTAACCAATCCATAACCACCCATGGAATAGCCAACAATCCCAGTATTGTCCGCATCAATCATTGAACTAAAAAATCGATCTGACTGTGTTGAAAGAGATGCCAAGGCCTTCAAAACCAAACGTTGATCGAGGGGACGGTTATAAAGAGTACTCGCAAAGGCGAGCTGATCATCGTAAGTACTATCTTTGTGATCGATTGAGGCAACTACGTAACCCTTACTGGCCAAATTTTCACCGGTGTGGCTCATGAGGAAACGGTTACCAGGATAACCATGGGAGATTATAATAAGTGGATAGGGGCCATCTGCTCGCTGAGCTTCCGCGTCTCTAACTGCCCTGCCTGATAAGGTCGCAGTAATTTCTGGATTGCGTGTTATCGCTTTATATTCCCCGCGTGGTTCCTGGCCTTCGTTCAATTCAGCTGGATACCAAATCTCGACAGTTAACTTGCGATCATAGTGAACAGAAGCTTCACCTCGCGGCGTATTGATGATGTCGATGCGATTGCGATCTACCACTTCGATTGTTTTCACACCGATGTCATATTCACCAAAACTTGCGAGCTCCGGCGAATCTGAAGCCACAGCATCGATAGGATTGTTTTGCGCGGACAAGGTGGTGAAAGCGATAACTAACGGAAAGGCAAGACTTGCGATAACTATTCTACTCATTTTATGTAACCTGCTTTTTTGGAGCAGGCTCCCCTAAACAATTAGCCCTAGAAAAGGCTCAAGGGGAGAGAGTAAGTGAACTACTGTTGATAAGCCAGTGCCCGCTCCTCTGCGGTGTCAGTGTGACCTGCAAAGTCATGCAAAATCACGTACAGACTTGGCACCAGAAATAAGGTAATCACAGTAGCAAACAACACTCCGAAGGAGAGAGAAATAGCCATAGGAATAATAAAGAATGTTGCTGGGTTTGCAGTCGCCATCAGGGGAACAAGACCGACAAATGTGGTTATCGATGTTAGGACAATCGGACGGAAACGCATCATACCTGCTTCCGATACTGCATCAACCATCCCCACACCTTCATCTCTAAGACGATTAATTGAAATTACCAATACTAAGCTGGCATTTACCACCACACCACTTAATGCAATGATTCCAAGTATAGAGAAGAAAACTAAGTCGGCACCCATAATGAAATGCCCAAAGATCGCGCCAATCGCACCGAAAGGTATCACGCTCATTATGATTAATGGTTGAGCATAGGATTTCAAGGGTATGGCCAGCAGCGCAAAAATAACCATCATCGCTATTGGAAAAGTCGTATACAACTCTTCAAGAGATTCCATACCCCTCTCCGCCTCCCCACCAAGTACTAGTTCGACATCCAAGTCTCTAGCCCATTGGGTACGATACTTCCCTATAATCTCTCGTTGTATTTCCTCAGGCTTCACTATAGTACGATCAACGTCACCACGAACAGTTATCACTCGGCGACCGTCTCGCCTATTGATACTGGAATAACTGCTTCCTAGAGAAAAAGTTGCGATGCTGAGGAAAGGAACTTCAGCTCCGGAAGGGGTTCGTATTAACAAATTTTCTAGATTACCAAGGGATTGTCGCTCTGGCTCCGGATACCGAACCATTACGCGAATATCATCTGATCCGCGCTGAATTCTCTGGGATTCAGCACCATAGAAAGCTTGTCTAACTTGAGTTGCAATATCATTGAGGGTAAGCCCGAGCGTTTTACCGCGCTCAAGTATCTGAATTTGTACTTCCTGTTTACCGGCACGAAATGAATCCGATATATCAAACACTCCAGGATAGCGCATCAGCTCCTCTCGCAGTTGAGTGGATGCTATTTTTAGATTATCGTCATCCCGCCCTTCCAGTCTGTAATTAATCGCTTCGCCAGCAGAAAATGCATCAGAGACAAATGAAAGCTCTAAAGCATCAGGAATGGTACCAACTTTTTCGCGCCACCTATCCCGAATTTCAGCGGAGCTCATTTCTCCTCGGTCATAGAAAGGCGCTAGGTATAGCACTACTTCTGCAACTTCACTACTACCTGAGTTTCTCCCTCCTCCGCCAGGACCACCGCGAGGCGCTGTCCCTCCTACAATAGTCAGTATGCTATCAACCGCTCTTTCTGTCGCCGCCGGCGCTGTTCCGCGCTCCTTTAGCACAGTAAGCTCGAGTTCAAGCTCAGCGGCCAACTCAATCGCCGCTGCCTCAATGCTGTCAATAGCTTCTTCAGTAATATAACCGGGAACTCCAACTGGCATCTTTACAGTACCCCAGACAGTGTCACCCTCAACTGAAGGCATAAACTGGAAGATAACGCGACCACTTAACAATAGTGCTATTACGATGATCACCACACCTGTCGCTGCGGCCCAAGCTGCATATCGATATTTTAAAACAATGCGCAGTGAACGCCGGTACCCATGGTCCGCAAAATATTCCATACCACCAGCTATTTTTTGCTGGAAGGTCTGCCATGCGTTAACTATAAGCGTCCCCTCGAGAAAATAGCCTTCAGTTTTTCTATGGGCTATGTGTCCGGGAAGAATTAATTGAGATTCGATAAGACTGGCAATGAGACAGAAGACGACTACCCCGCCGATCACATTTGAAAATGCACCAAATTGCCCTGACTGAAGCAACAAGGGGAGGAATGCCGCCACAGTAGTAAGAACGCCAAAAATAACAGGAACGGATACCTCAAGCGTCCCCTCGATCGCCGCAGATTCCTTATCGTATCCCTTACGCTCGAAGGCATGAATTCTTTCACCGACTACAATTGCATCGTCAACGACAATTCCCAGCACTAAAATAAACCCCATAACAGTCAAGGAACTAATAGTTAGCCCAGCAGAAGGAAATATTATTAATGCACCAAAAATGGCTATAGGAATACCAGCAGCTACCCAGATCGCAACTTTAAAGCGCAGGAAAAGTGCCAAAATCACCAATACCAATAGCAAGCCAGTATATGCATTTCCAGCCACTGTCGCGATTCTAGTTTGAGTGCTAATAGAAGAATCCGTGATCACATCTAGCTTCATACCATTCGGTAAATCGAACTCAGTCGATGCCATGAAAGCGCGCACTTGCTGCGCCGATGTGACAATGTCCTCATCGCCTATACGCAAAACATCAATAATCGCGGCGTTAACTCCATTGTGGCGCGCATCCAGATACCCTTCTTCAAAACCGTCTCGGACTGCAGCTATTTCACCTAAGCGTAATTGAGTCCCATCAGGATAAGATTTCACTACAATATTTTCATACTCGTCACCCGAATAAACCTGACCTTTGGTCCGAAGCAAAATCTCTCCTGAATCAGTTCGGATAGTGCCACCGGGTAAGTCCAAGGAAGCCTGGTCAATTGCTCTAGATATCTCACCCAAAGTAAGGCCATATTGCCGCAGAGTAAACTCAGAAACCTCAATCGAAATTTCAAACGGCCGAATGTATTCAATGTTTACAGACGAAATCTCACTTAAATCAAGCAGGTCATTACGAATCGTTTCAGCAACAACCTTCAAACTCTGATCATCAGCATCCGAAGACAGAGCCATTGTCATTACATTGCCAGAGCTACTGAAGGCACGAACAATTGGTTTTTCTGTTTCCGTAGGAAAAGTAGAGATAGCATCTACCTTTCCCTTTATGTCATTGAGCACTCGATTCAAATCAGCGCTACTGGCAACCGTTAGAGTCGAATCGCAGCCACCTTCCCGCGCCGTCGTGGTAAATTCGTCAATGTTTTCCGTACCCTCTAGCGCTTCTTCTATACGCAGACAGACCGCGGATTCAGATTCTGCTGGAGTCGCGCCCAAGTAAGCCACGCTTACCTGAATCATACCGAAATCCATATCAGGGAATTCTTCCTGATTAAGAGAATTATAAGAAATAAATCCCCCAACCAAAAAAATTATCATCATCAAATTTGCAGCGACTGGGTTTTTAATGAACCAGGTGATAGGGGTTCTCAAAAAAATTGACCTCGATTTTAGATTAATTCAAATTCAAAAAAATTATTAGTGATGCCAAAAACCAAAAACTATATATTTTCAATAACTGGCTGAACAGACATACCATTAACAACAGCTTGGATCGGTGACGTACAAATGTATTCACCAGCCAGTAATCCGCCACTTATCAGAACTCGATCTTCCTCCAATCGAAATATTTCTACATCGCGGAAGTACATCTTATTCTCTGCATCCACAACCAAGACTTGGCTGTTGTTTCGAATGACTGATCTGGGCAAAGCAATCATGTCTTCAGCTTCCTTACCGACAATATTCGCCTGAACAAAAAGACCGATGGGTAAAGGGATCTGTTCTGTTGATAATCTACTCAATTTTGTATCACCCGCGACAGGTTGCTGTACCCGAATAATTGCCTGAACAGTATTGCTGTTCGGGTCGATTGTCGCTTCCGTTCGAACCAACTTCCCTCGCCAATGATGTTCTTCACCACCATAGAAGCCTGTGAGTGAGACGTCTGGTGCCGCATTTCCAACTAACTCACCACGAGTACCCAATGGAATATCCAGATAACCAAGCTGGCGAATAGCTAGCGGAAGTCGCACTTCTACTTCGTCTGCCCCATAAAGAATGGCTACGGATTGAGCACGATTGACATATTGGCCTAATTCAACTTCCCGAGTTTCAATAATCGCGTTAAAAGGTGCTTTGATTTCTGCACGCTCTAGGTCTAATTCTGTTTGACGAAAGCTCGCCAACGCATCTGCAAGTCTTGCAGCGTTTACGTCCGCTGTTCGTATCGCGTCCTGCAGTTGAGAATCACTGGCAAGCCGCTGCTTTGTTAATTCTTTCATACGTTCCAGATCAGTATTAGCATGATTAACTTCGGCCTGAGCCTGCTGCATTGCTGCACGACTTCTCGCTCTCGCGGTTTCGTAATCGCTTGTCTCCAAGCGCAGCAAGACTTGGCCAGCTTCAACATAGCCACCAGCCTGCATCGCTGGAGAAATCCACTCAATAGGCCCTGCCACTAGAGCAGAAAGGTTCGCAAGTTGCGCTGCTTGAACTTTACCTTGAGATTCGACAATTAACCTTACCGAATCTAATTCAACCTGGGCTACACGCACAGCAACAGGGATAACCTCAGGCGATGTTTCCGATACTTGAGCTGGGGTCATGTATAGAAAGCCGGCAAACAATACACATCCTACTAATATGGCTATTGGAAGTAACACTCGCTTCATTCATCAACTCCTTTTGAGCTTGTGTCGATCAGACTTAGTCCAATCGGAAAATTTCATTAACTAACCTTTATGCCGTAATTTTTACCCAATTACGTCAATCCCAATTAATTTCACTAACAGGCTATCTGCGATATCGGTTATTGCGGCTGACAATTGAATCCAATTGAACTCTGTTGATTCAAATTCGTGGGGTTGTTTAGATACGGATACGACGATCTCTTGCATTTAGATCAGTTCATGTTCATTGACTTTGCCAAAAGCCGCACGAATAGTATTACTAAAAGACTGGCCCAATTAGTTGATCTGACCAAATTTATCGAGCCAAATATAACCCCAAAGGCCAAATAGTCAATGAATTCGGGAGAGAAAGAAGGTGAACGGGAAGAAAACGAAGGCAAAACGAGTACTAAAAGTCGTCGAAAAGCTCTATCTCGAGCAGTCTTTCATATCTTGGCTCTCTTACCTCAGTGGGCAAAAGATCGCCTTCTAGCAGATTTTCCACATCCAAACGAATTATTTTGACTGATAGCAGCCGTTGCTCATTGCTATCCGCGAGTTGAAGAATCGAGCCCCAGAGGCTGAGCATGCGATTGTCTATAGTACGAAGATCATTATCCTTTGCCCACTCCGCGGCGATGGCAGCACCCAAATCGGCAAGCTGAGAATCCAATGCGCTTCGACCCCGAGGATCGCTTGCTGCTAAAACAGCTGATTCAGCGTCTAACCAGCCACTCGAATAAACTAAACTGCCTTCATAAAAATTCATAATCCACTGCAAATATTCATCTCGAGTCTGTCGCTCTCGATTAGCTTCATCTGCCGCATAGACGGCGGCGAAATAAGCCTGTTGAGGAATTGTGTCCGGCCATCTCTGCAAACTCTGATTCGCGCATGAAAACAGTGACAGGCTTAGCAAAATAGTTAGTAATTTCTTCATCTGATAGGCGGCTACAATTACTGATCTAGCATTAACTTGTGGAGCCAGTGATTAAATCTAGCGGAAGCTGAGAACTAGGGGTAATCATACAGGGGTTTGTGAGGATCATTTAATTCTGCCACCATTAGTGTCTTGGGAAAAGTCGTTGCTTAACTGTAGCGATGTCTTCAAACCCACTCTACCTCCTTACTCGCTTTTTAGTTCCTGCTTTTAAAGCCAGCGGCCTAAACTGATAAACCAGATAGTGTTTTTAGTCGGCAGCTACCAACGAAGCCAAAATACTTCGCCGCCCTTCATAGGGTCGACGACCATGCATGACAACGAAATTATCAACCAAGGCTACGTCACCCGTCTGCCATTCTAAGTCGAAAGTCAATCTATCACTCAACTCAATAGTGACTGCCATATCTTCCTCACTGATGTCACTGCCATCACCGAAGTAAATAGATTTTTCTCCTTGATTTCTTTTGTCACTCCAACCTCGGAAGGCCGCCACCAATTGATTGAAAAACACCATCCTTCCATCACCTAATTCTCGGACCGCAGGTAGCACTGGCGTAGTAACTTGTAAATTGTCACCGGCTAACCATTGCCACTGGTAGCCAAGCACCAACAGCTTAGCTTCTGCCTCAGTCTTTGATTCGGCCCCAAGAGTACTGCCCCAGGAGCGACCTTGCCCTGACTCTAGATCTTCAATAGACGGCATAATATTTGAGTAACGAACTCCAAGCCTGAGACAGGAATTCAAAAATTCAGGAACCACTAGTTTTAGCTGTTGAAATAATATATCGGATCGACACAACGGAGTTGCCCCCCCTGTTTCAGGTGCGGTCTCACAAAAGAAAAAAAGACGCGAAGGAAATACTGGCGTTTGTGCCATCTCGTGATGCAAGTATATAGATACTGAAGGAGGCGCTTCGTTTGCAGTAAAAACTTTTGCGGTTCTATTTCTGCGAACAGCATTAGAGAGGGAATCAGAATAAGTAAAGCTCTTCAACTTGAATCCATCAATAAACTTATCAAAGTCTGTATCTGATTCTAGCGGAAAACCTCGAAACAGAACCACTCCGCTTCTGGCGGATTGCTTTAAGATTATTTGACACTTTTCTTCAAGCCAATCGTACATCGAGCCAGGATCGACGCTTCTATCTTCAGCTTCAATCACCAGCGGAAAAATATCTGCATGTAGTTGTTGCTTTAAAAGCGCTAGTTCAGTAACCGCAAAATCCACCGTCGACAAGGACGAGCGAGATTTTTTAACGAGAGATTCTTCGGGCACCATGGAATTAGTCATAAGAAGGTTTAATTAAAAAAGTTCAGTCATAAATAGGATAAAACGTATTAAAGGCCAGCTGACAAAAATCCCCTGGATCATTAAATCGTTTGTTTATGTTCAACGATGAGATTGCTGCCATTTCGTCTACAGATAATTCAAAATCGAATAATGCCAAATTTTCAAGTAGACGCTCACGACGACTAGTTTTCGGAATAATCGCAGTGCCCCGCTGAATTCCCCAACGTAAACATATCTGAGCCGGAGAACGCTCAAGTCTTTGTGCCGCTTCTTTTACACAATTTTGATTCAGAACCGAATCATCCTCACCGGCCATACCCAAGGCAACATAGGACAAAGCACCCAAAGGCGAAAATGCTGTTACCGCGATATCATTATCCTGAGCTAACTGAATTAATTTATCTTGAGTGAGATAGGGATGAGATTCGATCTGCAACATGGCGGGCTTGATACGCGCGTAGGCCAGAAGATCATGCAGTAAACCACTAGTATAATTACAAATACCGATATTCTTAACTAGGCCTTTATCCACCAACCTCTCCATAGCTACCCAGGTTTCATGCAGCGGCACCGGGTCGATTTCCATTTTTGGCGATGGGCCACCGGGATCGAATAACCACTCAGGCGGATAACGAAACTCAATCGGAACATACTTCAGCGAGATGGGGAAATGAATTAGATATAGATCCAAATAATCTACACCAAGATCACTTAAGGATTTTCGACAAGCTTCTTCAACATGTTCTGAGCGATGAAAGGTATTCCACAACTTCGAAGTGATCCACAAATCATCTCGAGTGCAGGAACCTGCCCTCAAAGACTGACTAATACCCTCACCCACCTCGATTTCATTGCCGTAGTCAGCAGCACTATCCAGATGACGATATCCAACTTCAATGGCATCAACGACTACTTGAGCTGCATCAGCTTTCTCAATCTTCCATAGTCCGAGGCCGACACTCGGCATCTCCGAACTCGCTAAATTTATTGCCTTTACCATTTATCTTAATCCCTTACGTTTAGTTACTTCTTCTATTAGCGCTAACCCTCAATTGCTACTAGGACTTTTCGGTTTCAACAACTTTCCTTTTTTACAATCAAAGATCCAATTTTTCTGTCAGTTGATTATCATCAATAAATTGTTTGATATTGATAACAGTTCCAGACGAAATCGATTCTTGCGCCGCACTTGCTACTACCATTGCCCACAGCCCCTGTAACGGTGTGGCACTATCGGTTTCCTGACCATCCAATTGATCCATAAGAGCCTCGTGTTCAAAATAAGTTGCTCCTTGATGACCACTTTCTTCAACAATGCTGGGATAAGTTATATCTGCACTAATATTCGGCTGCGTTTTGGTGGCGGCCTGAACTTCGATTTTTATTGCAGCCTTCGATGATATTCCAGCTACGAAGCTGGAGGATTCTGTGGCTACTAAACGCCCTTTTTCACCACAAACTACTAATTCTTCAACTAAATCAGGACAAAACATATTCAATGTGAAATTGGTCCGAATTCCGTTCTCATATTCAACGATTACAAAACCGTGATCATCAACATCAGAGCGAACACCGTTCTGTTCAAAATTGAGAAAATTTACCGCCTGCCCGCCACTAGCTACAACTGACTTGGGTCTCGAATTTGCCATTAGATTGATTAAGTCGAAATAATGACAACACTTTTCAACTAGTGTTCCACCACTATTGCTATTGAATTTATTCCATTGCTCTACCTTGTCCAAAAACGGAGGACGATATTCACTCATACTTATGGTTTTTACTTCCCCTACGGTTCCCTTGGCATAAACTTCGTGAAATGCATCGGTGTACTGCGCCTTGTAGCGATACTGCATCCCGATCTGTATGACTGCCCTATAGGCACTGACCATTTCAATAATTTCAGCCGCGTCAGCCAAGCTAGTCGCCATTGGCTTTTCGAGGAATATTGCCTTTCCCGATGTTATGGCGGTTCGCAATACTTCGAAATGAGTGAAATTTGGAGTACAAATAAAAATTACATCTGTTGCCGAATCGGAACAAGCTGCTTCCAAGCTGTCATAGCGCACAAGCGGCGAATCTGAATAACTTCGAAAGGCTTCTTCTGCTTTATCCATGCTAGAACTATGAATATCAAACAATCCATATACCTTAGCTCTGCCTAACAATGTAGCTACTCGCATGTGTTCACGACCGATCATGCCGGCGCCGATAATGACTATACTGTGACCTGGGTTTTGGTTTTGGTTTTGGTTTTGGTTTTGGTTTCGCTCTGCTCTTGCCTCCATTGCAACATCAGCACGTTGCTTAGACGGTTCAGCGTAGAATCTTGAGCAACGAATATCTGACTGCATGTCAGATTCCTCCCTGCAGGGAATACTGTCTGTGTCTTCTGAAGCCCAGGAACCAAATCACGATATTAATAACAATCAGAGTAACTATAAGTGGCCAAAAAAGTGAACTAATTCCATTTACCAATCCAATTGGAGAAAACAAAAGGTAGAGAGCAACTATCGAAGACATCAATGTCGTTGCGCAGGGCACAGCGAACCGCCACGGAGTAAGGTCAACAAGATCGCGAGCATGGAAAATCCAATCTTCGGTTCTCGGTTGGTAGTGACCGATCAATAACATGATCGCAATTTCAACAAAAAACAAAATTGCATAGAGGTGAAGAAAATGGATATTAATTACATCTCCAAGGGCAAATTGAAACAAACCGTAGGCAATAATGTGGAAAACCACTACTACCTTTGCACCTAGCGCTGGAACGTGACGAGTAAAAAGCCCAATCAATACAATTGCAATCACCGGAATATTATAAAAACCAGTGAAGATTCTAATTATTTGCCAGAGACCTTCAGGCGCGTATTGCAGTAAAGGCGCAATGATGAAAGAAAATAGTGCGATGACAACACTAGCAATTTTCGCCACCTTCAACATTTTCGCTTCGCTTACTTCTCCTTTTTTAAGAGGTACATAAACATCGAGACAAAAAAGTGTAGCCGAACTATTAAGCAGAGAATTAAAAGAACTAAAAACCGCCCCCATTAATACTGCAAGAAAAAATCCTGTCGCGTAAACAGGTAACACATCTTTTACTAGCCGTGGATAGGCCAAATCTATCGAGGCCAATCCTTCGCCATACATATGAAAAGCTATGACTCCAGGAATCATCATCATAAATGGCACCATAACTTTAAAGAACCCGGAGAAAAGCACTCCTTTTTGACCTTCAGCCAGGTTTTTTGCGCCAAGAGTTCTTTGAATAACGTATTGATTCGTACACCAATAAAAAAGGTTGGCGAATATCATCCCGGTGAACAAAGTGCCGAAAGGCGTGGGATCAGTTGGTCCCCCGATAGCATTCAATTTTTGTGTATCTGTGGTAGTAATAATAGCAATGCCATCAGCAACACTGCCATCGCCAAGAACTGATAAGCCCAGCCAAGGTACTGCAATCCCAACAATTAACAGACCAATACCATTTAAGGTGTCGGAAACTGCCACAGCTTTTAGCCCGCCGAAAATAGCGTAAAGCGCACCAATGCAACCAATGGATAGGATAGTTAGTAGCAAACCCTGACTATAGCTAAGAGATAACAACGTAGGTACATCGAACAATTGCAGCACAGCAATAGAGCCTGAGTACAACACTCCAGGAATAGTAACCAGACCGTAGCCAACCATGAAAAGAATGACCGACATCCGTCGCACGCTGTCATCAAAACGATCACTAAGAAATTGAGGAAGTGTAGTAAATGCACCAGCGAGATAACGGGGAAGAAAAATAAACGCCATACAAATTGTAGCGAAAGCCGCGGTGACCTCCCAAGCCATACTGCTGAGATTGAATCCGTAGGCAGAACCATTAAGCCCGATTAACTGCTCAGCGGACAAATTTGTTAGCAGCATGGATCCGGCGATGAATATTGCACTTAAACCGCGGCCGGCAAGAAAGTATCCGTCTCTAGTATTAACTTCGCCGCGGGTCTTACGATAGGAAACCCAAGCGACAAGACCCATGAAAAAAACACAACTAAGCAGTGTTGAAGCTATATCACTTGAATTCAAAATCTATACTGCTTCTCTTCGTTGCTTACAACCACAAATGTGAAAATTATTGCGGCGAAAATTCCCGCCAGATCAATTAAGGTCTTACTCGAACGTACTTTTGTAACTTTTGCGTACTGGGTTCGCCACCGTACACGTTTCCTTCAGCGTCCACTGAGACAAATTCAGCCCCGTTACCTACTGTACTGCGTGGATCGCCCTGCGGTAATTGAATGAAATGATCAACCCAACCGAGATGGGCATCACCAATTCGAATACCCATTTCCCAACCTGGGTTTTGCACATCATCAGACTCAGAGTCTGCTACGTAGATATTGTCATGACCATCAAAAAAGATTCCACTTGGACGACCAAATTGGGACCACATGGCCAGGAAATTTCCTTCCTGATCGAACAACTGCAAGCGATTATTTGAACGGTCACCGACAAAAATTCGACCACGTTGGTCAATAGCGATGGTGTGCAGTACGCGAAACTCGCCCGGACCATAACCAGTTTTTCCCCATTCTTTGACCAAGTTTCCATTGCTATCGAATTTTGCTACTCGACTATTACCATTTTCGTAATGACCATCTGCAATAAATACATTGCCATTATCACCAACGACCACATCTGCCGGTGAAGTAAAATGATTAGCGCCATTACCTGACTCTCCGGGAGTGCCTAATGTCATCAATACGTCGCCAGTTGGAGAAAACTTGACCACGATATGACCACGCTCGTCGCCATCAGGAATTCTTCCACTATTTACTGCATCAGTTACCCAGACATTACCATCGGGATCAACATCGATACCATGCGGCCAAATAAACATGCCTCCACCAAAACTCTCAACTACTTCTCCTGCCATATTGAATTTGATGACTGAGTCCAGATCGGAGTCAACACATTCATCACCAAACCGATTGGGAGCAATTGCGTCACAGCGGATGACTGCCCAAACATGGGCACCATCTGGATCGACATCCGTATCGCCTACGGCACCAAAAGTTCTGCCATTAGGTAATTGTGCCCATGGCGTTACCGATGCGTAAGGATTCGAATAAGCTTGGGCATTTAAAGTGCCACTGAAAAAGATGGAAAGCAGGGTTACTGATATAAAAGACATAGCAAGTTTGGAAATTCTCATGGATAACTCTCCGCTTTATTTTTTACTCTGGAGTTTATGGTGTTTCTTCTAAGTTGATAATCACACCAGCCAGTCAAATAGGCAAGAACGATTTAGTGTTTAAAGCTCATAATCATTGGGCTAGGACAGATTTACAAAAATTGCAGCGCCCCAACCTCTCCAGCAAAGTACTTTTGCAGAAACTCAGCAAACAAGCGCACTTTTTGGTGGAGAGATGTCGGCGCTACGGGTAGATTAAAACAATTTGAGAATAAATAGCTCGCCAATCATTATTTGCAGCAACAACATCAAGGTCTATAGCATTGCAGATCGAGCAATTGTATGCTCGTTAGCTCGAATTTACTTAGACAGAGTTATCAAAATGATATTGCAATGGAACATTGGCGAAGTCACTATTACTCGCATCTTAGAGATCGAATTAAAAGTCGCTTACTATAAAAAATACCCCTTCATGCGGGAGGCTCACCCAGAAGCCTTAGCTGAAATTCCATGGCTGAGTCCAAATTTCGTCACTGACGATGGTGAATTAATTATTTCCATCCATGCACTCTTAGTGCAAACACCAGAATTAAATTTGCTGGTAGATACCTGTGTTGGTAACGATAAAGTTCGAGCTATTACCGGCAACGAAGCATTACACACGGAGTTCTTAAAAGATCTAGAGGCCGCGGGATGTTCCAGAGAGAAGATTGACACAGTAGTTTGTACCCACTTGCATGTCGATCATGTCGGCTGGAATACGATGAAAGTTGGCGACAATTGGGTTCCTACATTCCCGAACGCTCGCTACTTAATTGGACGAATCGAATATGATTACTGGTTGCAAAGCGATGCCGATGACCAAATACCCGTAATGCTAGATTCAGTCACTCCGATTTTTGAAGCAGGGCTCGCAGACCTAGTGGATTTTAATCATGTCATCAGCCCCGAAATTCGCCTAATTCCAACCACTGGGCACACGCCCGGTCACGTCAGTGTGGTTATTGAATCTCGAGGAGAAAAAGCGCTTATCACTGGAGATAGTATGCACCACCCCTGCCAGATTGCACGACCCCACTGGACTGTGAGTTTTGATGAGGACGGTGATGCAGCGCAGCAATGCAGAAATACTCTGTTAGCGGATATCGCCGATACGGGCACGCTGGTGATTGGTACTCATTTCGCAAGTCCCACTGCAGGAAAAGTGATTAGCGATGGTGAAGCTTACAAATTAATATTCTAAAGAAGTCACTCAATTTACCGCAGAGGGTGAACGGTAGTTATAAACTCCGGTAAAGAAAACACCATAAACAAACAGTGCTACTGAAATCATCATTGCTGGGATGAGCCCATTGAGGGTACCGAATCTTTCAATAATTAGACCTAACATCAGAGCACCAATTGGCGCACTACCTAACAAGCCCAAACTATAAACCGACAGAATTCTAGCTCGAAACTCTACTGTCGCTGATTCCTGCACGATGGATCGCGAGAGTGTCATCGTTATCCCCATATTTAATCCCCAGCCGATTGTTGCTAGCACCATCAACCAGAAGCTCGGCTGAATCCACATGACTCCTAAAATCACCATACGAGATAACTGCATCAGCAAAAATATTCTACCCGGTCGGAGTAAAGGCATTAGCCGGATCATTATGAAATTGGAAAACGCAGCACTACCATAAAAAATTATCATCATCATGGATAATAAAAAAGCATCACCAGCATAAATCCGTTTGATAATAAACGGAAATACCGTCATGAATGCACCGGCATTAAAAATGCTAGAAGTGAAATTTATTATTAAGGCATGATAAATAACTTTGTTGTCATAGACTGCTTGGAGTCCTGCAGCAATAGTCTTCCAGGCAGGAGCAGAATTTGTAATCTGATTAACCGGTTGCGGCTTAAGTCGACGCACAGCTAGAGCACCAAAGCCAACACAGAAGGCCTGAAATGTAAGCACTGGAATCAGCCCAAGTTCATCCATGGTTCCTGCAACGCTTAGCCCCAGCATTTGCACCAAAAAACCTATAGCAGTTGTTGCTGATACTGCCTTTTGCACATTATTGCCAACAATACCGTTGAGAATGGCTTGTTGCGCAGGGCTGGAATAGGCAACCACAACACTCATTCCCAATCCCCAAACCACTACCGACCAAATACTAAGCAGCTCCAAATTTATTATGACGATTAAGAAGATAGGGAGAATTGGTGCCAATGCATAGATCTGCATTAGCATCGCCCGAGTGTCTCGCCCATCGGCTCTCGCACCACCCAACAACATCAGAAAAATTCCAGGAACTCCGCATGCTGCTTGGATCATTCCCACTTGGCTGGCCGGCAACTCTAAAATACCGATCAGAATCCAGCCCAATAGCAGCTGCTGCATCGCAAAGGCGATACCTGAAAATGAAGTAGAACCGAGATAATCTCGAAACTCAGGATTCTGTAAAATTCCAGGGAGACTCATCGAGGCTGAGTAACTATCAAGATGGGCGGCCTAACTCAATTAAAATGTCGCAATTGGGTTCAATGGTGAACCCATGCCTTTCTCAATTCGTAAAGGTGCTGCAGTAAACATAAACTCATAGCGATTCAGCTCTTTAGCGGTTTCCGCTACGTCAGTGAAATCTAGATTATCAAAAATTGAAACGCCAAGAGAAACTAGGGCAAGACTGTGTAATGGTAGAAAAACACCCTCAATCCTACTTGGTGCAACATCGTTCCACATATCGTGACCAATCATGGCTACACCTCGATCTTTCAGAAAATAAGCGACATCGGCATGGTAGCCGGCAACACCATCGGATGTTGGCCATGCACCTAGGGCTTCTCTCCTCTTCCAACGACCGGTATGTAAAAGAATAATATCGCCGGGCTCTACTTTAATTCCTTGAATCTCTTCAAGCGCTACAAGATCTTCATAATTAATAACTGTGCCTGGCTCAAGCCAACCATCCGCAGTTGCTTTGCCGGGCAGGAGTGTTGCATCAAAGAGAATGCCTCGGCTGAGGATGCCATCTTTATGCGCCATAATGCTGCCCCTGGGGCAACCGTCAGCGGCTTCAACATCCTCGTAGGGTACGCCATTGTAGCCCTTGCCCTCGTACATAATATGACAATCCAGGGCATCAAGATGACTGTGAATCGTACCATGATAGCTACCCGTATATCGATAACGGTCAGAGGCTCCCGTCGGGCTCACCCGCAAGACTTCCCGATTTAACACTGCAGAGGCATCCACTGCCGGTTCCTGATTAACATTATGAGCCAATGAAACTGAAACACCCTCTCGCACTAACTTCGCAGCCTGTTTGCGTTTCTCTGGAGTTATAAAATTTGCTGCACCTAATTCATCATCATCGCCCCATCTTCCCCAATTAGACAACTCATCCATAGCTCGATGAAAATCTGCCTCAGTTTCCATAGGAAGATGATTCTGCGCAGAAGCAACTTGAATCTCAAGAACTAATAAAACACATAGACCTAACTGACAAACCAATCGCAATATTATTTCCGTCGCTGTTTTCATTACTGCTCCCAATAATTTTTATGAAAATATTTAGTCTTAATTATCAAATTCAGATTAACAACCTTCAATCATTATAGAATGATCAATTTAATTCTAATTATCATCGAAGGCACCACTTTCTTCCAACCTAGCCGCTCTTAACATAGAGGTCATTGAATAATTTCCTTCATGACAAGCATATTCATAAAGCAATTGATCATTTGCCATTCTCCGCAATGGAATTTCAGCAGTAAATGATTGCGAATATATATTAGGGTCTGTAATCGTATATCGAAATAATAATTCATTTTCTGAAACAGCGAAGTATCTTTCCACAACCTCAAACATTTCAGATGAAGGCATGGGTCGTATAGATTGTTCAGGCCTGAAGTGTTTACTATGAATTACAAGAGTATCTCCCTCATAGTGAGCTATAGAATCTCCCATCCATTTTCTTCCCTGCTCCAATAAATGTTTGTCTCCAAGACGAATAATCCTTACCAGGCTGAAATATTCAGAAAGTATTACTATATAATCTTTGTTTTGGACTATTTGTATATTTCGAGCTGGATTATCCCCTGCCGGATTTCCATTCGAACCGCCGAGGATAAATATCAAGGGCAATTGCGCCCCTGGATTTAAACAACGATCTAAGGCCGTTCGGATTTCGGGGCCGTCAAAATTACCAAATCCCTGGGAGCGATACTGAGAATAGATATCCTGGCGATCTGCTCGCAGGGGCATGCGGCCATCTCCCGGATCTATGATTAAAGAAGTTCTGTACTCTCCATTCACTTTAGCCACAGCTGTCGGCATAATTTCAAAATTACCATCTGCAGTATTGTCCAAATCACCCCCAAACTGGGGCGCTGGCCGGTTAGGGTCGATAGGAGCCTGTCTCATCGCATCTCTTTCAAAGGCGTCGTTAATTAAGGCCTCAGCTTCTTCCAAAGAGTAAGTCCGTTTACCGCCCAATGCTGACGGTCTTTGCAATGGCGTTTGGTAGGGGTTAGTCCAGTTTCCCTGCAAATCTGGGTAACCCTCAGGAGTACGAGGTGCTTGCCAAATCTCAGAGCTTTCTTGGCTGCTTGCCTGAATGGCTGTTTGAATGATTTCTTTAGTGGAGTCCTGAGCAGAATCTTGAGCAGATTGCTGAGCGAACAATACGGATGACATTATAAGAGTAAGCCCCAGAACTGCTGTTACGCAAGCCTGAGCACCAAATTGCCGATTACGATGAATAGAAGGTTGCTGACCGTGATTGCTAACTGATTTCATTGTATCCATGCATTAAGTTACCAATCAGAGCGGCATAGATTCCTACTACTCATCAATAAATAGATATCGAATTTGCACATCTCGTATTCGTTTAGCTTTGCCATCTATAACGACTGGACGAAACTTCATTTCTTTTACTGCTCGCCCAGCCGCTCTCCCAATACTGCGTTCAGCAGGCTCAAGTTCGATAATTTCGTGGGATGATGGCTTACCCCTGCTACTAAGGTTAAAGCTAATGTCAGCACGTTGCAGTGGCAGATTCAGATTGAGTTGAGGGTTGGTACTAACCGGCAAAGCTGTAGAGCGTACTGATTTATTCCAGGCAGTAAATGACCCTACATGAGTAATCGTCTCTTCGCTGTCATCAAAGGCCAATAAGGTCTGTGCTTGAAAAGTTTCTAGATCGGCAAAGTTAGTAAATATTTTAGGAAGCGGAATAGGCATAGGCCTACTGAAAACCGCATCGATGCGGGCCTTAGAAATTCCCTTTTCCGTGAGCAATTCCTGCGCTTTGCGATATTGACGGATAGCTCTCCCCTGCTCCATGAGTATTTGAAAATCGGCGTAGTAGATGTTTGCCATTGCCTGTGCTTCAAGGTCATTTTGGTCTTCAGCCAAGTCTCTTAGATCGTCCATGAGATTTCGAGCTTCTCGAAGATAATCTACCCCTAGCAAATCACCGCGGTCGATAACCGGAATATATCGGCCGGGGCCAAAAAATGAATCTCGACTAGAGAATCTAGCGCTGCTGCCTTTCTCCAGACGAAATCCACCATCTTCTCTAACTACACGATCTATAGTGTCACCAGAGACGCCATCGCTAGCATTAAGCATTTGTACAAGATGATATTTATTAATCGCCGATTTGTATAACCACGGTGCAATAGCTGGATTATTATCACCATAAAAATCTTCAACAAAATCATCCAGCTCAGCCATTAGATCTCTGGATTGCATGAATGTTCTTGCCCGCCTGCCTCTGCCATCCAATACGGTGCGCATGAGCAACCAATGAATTTGATCATCTATTGCGTGCAGCAACTCAAGCGATGGCTGCCCGTTTTCTATGGGATGTAAATTACGAATATGTTCCAATTGATCAGAAACTGCATCCCAGTTACCTAAAGCAATTTGAGTTGTTACAATAGAACGAATGATTGGCAGAACATCGGGGTGCTGCAAGCCTAGCGCTGTTCGCATGACCTGCAACTGTCGGCTCTGTAACTCTGCAACAGTTTCATAATCCTGTTGCTCCCACAGAACTGCGATCATTCCTGTAAGAGGTTCCATTAAACTAAGATCATAAGGACCCTCCCGGGATTCGAGATCCACCAGCCGATTCTGGAATAGCTCCAATTGTGCCGCCTTATCGACCGTGCTGGGGACCAAAACCTCCTCAGCGGAGAATGCTAGTGACACTGACAGAAACGGCAGGATTAGGATTATTTTTACTAATGAGTTCAGAGGCTTCATGGATTCCACTATTCATTTCTGTTACTTCATCTCAGCGTCAAAACAGCACGGAAGCACAGATTGGAACTACCATCTGACAATAACTTGATCTCTGGTGCTTGTCGATACAAACTAAGCAAATCAAGATAGCTACTCTGCGGCTCCCAAGTCTAAGTATTATGAAAAGAGCGTTCAAATTTCACCTATTCCTGCTATTTATTCTTCCCTCTGCGCTTTCCGCGCAATTGGATCTGCCGGAGCTCTATGACATCGGTGGCGAATTCGCTTTCGTTCGCATCCAATACGACAGCTACTACGGCGGAGGATTCTACGGGGGCACTTGGCTTACGGACTTTCCTGCTGCCGATGAAAACTTCCTGCGTGGCGTTGCTCGACTCACCAATGTCAGAGTGATGTCCCAACCTATTGTGCTTCGATTCGACGATGAAGAGATTTTTGACTATCCCTTCCTTTATGCGCTTGAGATGGGACGCAACGGCGGGCTCGCGCTTTCTCCCAAGGAAATGGAGAATTTGAGAGAGTATCTGCTGCGCGGAGGCTTCTTACTAATTGATGATTTTTGGGGGCAGGGACAGTGGGATGCTTTTTACCAAGATTTTTCCCTACTATTTCCCAACAGAGAACTCATTGAGCTATCGGCAGAGCACGAAATCTATCATACCTTCTACGACATCGATGGCCCCCAAATGATTCCTGGTCGTGGCGGACGTCAGGGTTTTGGCCAAGCCGGAATAGATAATGCCAGCAACCATGCGATTCTCGATGACAATGGTCGAGTGATGGTATTAGTGAACTGGAATTCGGATATGGGAGACGGTTGGGAACATACCTACGACCAGTGGTATCCGACTCAATATGCTAATGCTGCCTACCAATTAGGTATTAACTACCTAATTTATTCATTAACTCACTAATAGGGAACCTATTCTCAGTTACTCAAATTCTCAGCTAAGCGATAGAGAAATTCATAACTTTCATATAGCGATTTCTTCCGCAATCTCTCATCCTGTCCATGGATGCGCATATCGTTTCGATCAACAAACAGCCCGGACACACCGTAAGTTGGAATTCCGGCTATACGCATTTTCGCACCATCGGTAGCTCCTGTAGACATGGTTGGCATTACAGTAGTTCCCGGCCACATCGCTTCAGTTACTGACTCAACTGCACCCAATAGTTCTTCTGTCAGCGGTGAAGGATGAGATACCCGACCACCACCACGATAAACCACTTCCAAAGAAGGGTTATCTACCACCCGAACCAATGTCCTCAGAACGGCCTGGGGATCAGACCCCGGCAGCATTCTTACATTGACCGTAGCAACCGCAGACTGGGGTAAGGCATTCGATGCATGACCTCCATCTAATAGCGTGGCCACAGCTGTCGTTCGTAACTGAGCATTAATTGCCGCTTCGCGACTCAAGCGTTCGAGCGAACCCTCAGGAATCGGTTCCTGCAGCAGCGCTCCAAAATCCTCTGCTCTTTGGCCAGTGTTAATTTCAGATTGCCGTTGAAAGCTGATTCGCATGACATCATTTAATTCCACCGGAAAATCGAAATCCCTTATTTTCAACAAAGCCTCTGCTAGATCATAAATTGCATTGTCATCCCTTGGCAGTGAGGAATGCCCGCCAGGATTGCGTGCTGTTACCTGAAACGTGGCGAAAATCTTTTCTGCAATTTGAATCGTATTGGCAAGCGGCTCACCATTTTGTAATAAACCATAGCCGCCTTCGTTTATAGCTAATGCGCCCTGCATCAATCCTGGTTGGTTTTCTAACAACCAATTGATGCCATTGCTGCCGCCGGATTCTTCATCCGATGTTAGCGCTACGATAATGTCCCGGTTCGGCACAAACCCATTCCGTTTAAATCGAATCAGATTGGCAGTGAAAATTGCCGCCATCGCTTTGTCATCCAAAGTCCCACGGCCATAATAAAATTCCTCATCCTCATTGAGAACAAAGGGGTCTAGATTCCAATCTTCTCTTTCTGCTTCAACCACATCTATATGCGCCATTAGTATAATAGGATCATGAACACCGGAACCGCGCAAACGGGCCACTACATTTCCCTTATGTGGCAGAGCGCCGCCAATGAAGACATCCTCATCTTCAAAGCCTGCTGCCTGAAACCAGGCCGCCATACCTTCTACCGCAATGGTATTATTTTTTTCTGACATAGTGGTTTTGTATTCAATCAACTCTTTGTAGATTTCATACAATAATTGCTGATCATCACTTGGAATGGTTCTTTGCGCGAGCACTGCGGCGGGCGTTAGCAGTATCAGCACTATTCCCAAGTTCGAGAAAAGGATTTTTTTAAACATGTCAGTGTTGCCTATAGATTAAAGGTTAGGCCCTATTTAGCCTTATTTGGGCATAACGTTTCATTGTTGTTTTAGAAGCAATCACTGGCCTTTCCGTAATCACTTTGTCTGTATTATTTATGTTTATGAAAATAACGAAGTTTTGGAGGAAGTAAAAGCAAACTATGGTCTAAATTTTTAAGATTCAATAAAAGAGGCCAGTTGGCCCCTTCTATTTATGCTTCAAGCAGCAGGATTACTGTGCATCCATTTCCTGACGGCGAGCGCCCCCAAGAGTTCCTGTCAAAGCATAGTTACCTTCGTGGCACGCATACTCATATAATTTGGTATCAGTAGCATTAAAGGCAATTTCGCCACCCCATGACTCAGTGTAGAAGACTGGGTCCTGAACTTCGAATTCGTAAAATATCTGATTCTCCGAATCACGCGAGAACCTCTCAATGATTTTCCCTTGGTCAGAGAGTGAAGCCATCGACCGTGATTTCTGTTGTGGATGCAAATTAATTGTTTCCACTACCAAGGTATCGCCTTCCCAATAACCGATAGAGTCTCCCATCCACGACTCCCACTGTTCAGGACGGTGATCGCCATTTATCGGAATAATTCGCGCATCGTGGACCATCTCTACCAGGATCATCACATAGTCATCAGTCTGCACAATCTGATACATATTGTTGTAGAGAACACTGTTCATTGGCGGCCCACTAGTACTGCCAAATCCTATAAGACAGCGTTCTGCCAGAGGAGCGCCTTCAGGACCTGCATAGCCAGAAAATTTTGCCCTGCCTTCGCGGCGAAGCTGATTACCTTCGTCTGAGTAGGGAATACGTCCATCTACCGGCTTAGTTATCCAGGACGTGCGCATTTCACCCTTAACTGAGGTGAATCGAGTTCCCGGATCTACCCAGAAGGCATTATATCCGCGGCCCGATGGTAGGTCTTTGCCGTCGGGTAATTGGCCGGCTACCTGATTATCATCGGTAGCTGCACGAACGCTTGCTGGGTGGCTGAGAGTTAACTCATTGAGCTGATCATCTGATATCACCAGTCCAATGTCATCGTACCTACCGGAACGCTGCATCGAAGTTAAAGACGCATTGGTCCAATATCCTTGTAAATTTGGCTTACCTGAAGCTGTTCTTGGTGGCAAATAGCCATCTTGCGCCAGAGCCATCCCACTAAGAGCTAGTATGCCGATGCCAATAATTCCAAGCTTAAGTAATCTATTAAGGCTAATCATCGATTCATCTCTCTATATAATTCTTTGTTTTTTCCTATTTTTATCGCTATTTATTTCGCTGGATGATGCTTTACTAAGGCTTGAACTAATCACCCTAAATACCATTTCTGGGGAATAAAGTAAGCGATTGAAAATAAACCACAAGTCGCCAAGAATCAAGGCATATCATCCGTCTCAGACTGGGCTTTTCTTGCTCCAGCAAGACAAACATACATAGCCGCGGTTGCTTGCAAACTTTAATACAATTTGTTGACTGGCGAAGGACCGAATGATGCCCAGGTTCCTTGATGCACTGCACCGGAAATATCACCTCTAGCCCAGTCACAAACTCCATCGGGAAATATTCGATTTAATTCAGCGAATTGCAGCTGATCAAAACTCACACGGTAGTCTGCAAGGTTGACCTCTCGCAGGTTACAGCTAACGATATTATTTGCCAATGGGGCTCCTGCTACATGCCTTGGGGTTGGGTAAGCCGGGTAGAGTTGGCTACACTTATTAGTTCCGCTAAAACTTTGGACCTGTTCAATCTTCAGATGCTGATCACTATTATTATCCCAACAGGCATCAACTAAAGAGATGGGTTTATTGATAACCACCTTACTAGCTCGGTCAGTTTCTCCCTCATCATTCGCGATAGCCATTAGCCAGCTATCCATTAGCCTAAATAAGTTACCAAGATCGGGACTGTCTTCGGTAAAGTCCCAGAGACCACCGACCTGCATTATGTGGTTATCCGAATGACCATTAGCCGTCAGCAATCGCTGCCGAGTTGAAAACTGATGAACAATCATGTGAATGTCACCTTTTTCCTGATGATCTCTATAGCTGCGATAATCGATAATAGGAGTACTTGCCAAGCCTGCCCCACCAAAAAGTATACGTCCAGACTCAAATGCCTTTTCTCTAGCATCCGGATCTGCGCGATGACGCTCAGCCACATGATTCATGTCTCGATCGAATCCACCTATTCCGGAATTAAGTTTCAAAAATTGAACCACAGTGATAACGCCATCATTAAGCGCAGACAATCCGTATTGAACACCAACATTATCTAAGGGACGCTGTGAATTCGATTGCCCTTCCACCAATCCATAGACATTTACTGTGTGATCATAAACTGTGGCTCGAATACCAGTCGGGTTTGATTCACTGTAAAGCTCAGGCACTAAGGAACTAATGCTAACTTCCCCGCCTTGCTCTTCTGGAAGCGTTTCCAATAAATAAATAGGGTCAAGGCGGGCAGCGCCTCGCGCTAAATTTGGGATGCTAGCCCATGAGCCAAATCCAGAAATCGCACGCTGCTGGTCTATAGTGAAATCTTCTGCATTGGTTTCCGTAAAATAGAAATTCAGTAATCGGGCATCGGCTACAGTAAAGATCGTCGCACTGGTGACATCGGGAAAGCTGGACCCGACGATAATGCCATCAAACACCCCTGGGTAATTATCAGCGGTTTGATGAGACTGATAAGAGCCACCTGAAGAGCCCGTAGCAATAGTGTATTCCGGCACACCATAGTTTTCTATAAAGCGCTCTTTAACCATAATATGCGTTTCTGAAGCTAACAGGTCATTGCAATTTTGGCCGAACACGTTGAGAGTCGAAGAAGTGACAGCATAGCCTTGCTCGAACAATCCACGACGCATAACTCCACCGGTGTTGCTGCCCTGCTGATACCAGCCACCACGACAACCACCACCATGGGTATAAACTAGTTTACCATTCCAATCTTCACTAGAATTCCAGGGGTCTAACTCACCATTGACACTGTCATGCAACATCGCAATTTCATAAATCGCTCGATTCACTGTGCCGGTTTCAACACGCACGATGTAGGGGATAGATTCGCCTTTAAAATTGACTATCTCAGCAATATCCTCTGGATTATTTTTAGTCAAAAACCGATTTAGCGGTTTGAATATTTCATCTGTCGCCGACCAGTAAACATAATCAATCCGAGTAGGGATCGAACAGTCGGAATCAAACGTGGGACCTAGTAGTTCTCCACTTACTAACTCAAATTCTTCCGTCTGACATTGAAACGGCATTTCATGAGGGCCAGAAATAATCGGCCCCGATATTGGGTAGTTGCTCAATCTTAATGATGCTTTCGATTCCTGCCCGGCTATCTTAGCTGTGAATGTACTGTCACCCTCTGGCAAATTGCGAATCACCGCTTGGAAACGACTTGGAGCCACTTGATTTAATGAGCTGGCCAGCTCGATACCATCGAGGGCTAACACAAGATCGTCCGCAGAAACTCCTTCATCGAGAGTGAGTTCTATCAATACATCCCCACCACTAACTAACCACGGTTTACTAGAGAGTGTTTGCAAACTAATTTGCACGTCGGTTCGAGTTTGTTCCGTCGGCCCCGCTGTCGATATAGTTTCTTCTGCAGAGCAAGCAAATAGTAGAACCACACACAGGCCAGCAAGCGCGCGCAAGCTGAGACATCTATTAGAGAAATTGATAGGTTTCACTAGATTTATCCTGCCTATAGCATCATTGATTAGCAATGCTATTAATTGCATTGAGATTTAAAAGTATTGAAGCTGAATTCTGCGATGTAGTATACATCGTCACATAACTACATTTAGCCGCACCAATATCAAGTCACTATCATTTTGAGGATTGCGAGTAGAATTGTAAAGCCTGCTTCGTTGTATAAAATTTTGTAACAAGACTTTCAACTTCTTTACAGAGGAGTGTTAGAATGATCACAAACTACCGTTATTTAGATGGAAGCTCTAAGAGCTAATAATACGATTAGCAGTGGAAGGAAGTGAAAGGGATATGAACGCTAAGAATTCGATTAAGCTAGTGGACGTAGAAAAAGCTGGCAAAATTAAAATTGACAAGAAATGTTCTAAATGTAAGAAATCAATCTGTTGCGTATCCATTAACCAAAAAATCCCTGCGCCCAAAACCAAGGAAGATTTTGATCATTTGCTCTGGCAGGTTTCCCACGACGGTATTAATATCTTTAAAGACGCCGACGGTTGGTTCCTCTATATAGAGACGCGTTGCAATCATTTATTAGAAGGCGGTGTTTGTGGAATCTACGAAACTCGACCATGGGTTTGCAGAGAATACGATAGCGACTTCTGTGAATTAGATGAATCAATTGAAGAAGCTAGCGAACTCTTCTTTTCTACCCATAAGAAACTTGAAAAGTATTGTAAAAAACGCTTCAAGAAATGGGGTAAACGCTTTGAGATTTACGACTAAAAAAATTAAGCCAGTAAGTTTCGTGCTTTGGGGGATCACCTGCCTGTCATTCCTGCAAAATCCAAGTTCCGCCCAAGAACTTTCATTACAAGAACACATTAATGCCAGCGCTACAGCGTTGGAAAATTTGGATTCGGCCGCACAATCTTGCCAAAGTAGCCTAGATTCAGCCACTGCCATCGAAGCCAAAAAATTCTGTAATGATTTTCTTGCCTCACTGGATGGAGAAGTATTGGCCAATTACTTGAGCAATTGCAGTGAATTAAAATCCTGGAGAGATGATTATATTGCAGCCAGCCAGTCAAATTCTGCGAATAGTTCTGATGACAATGACACCACTAGTGAAGAGGATGCTACCAATTTACAGTTGCTGATTAGTATCGAATTTAATTGCGGAGAAAATGCTCTACAGAAACGTACTCAGTATGTGGTGGACACTTTTACTTTGCTGCAAGACGGGCAGATTCGCAATCAGCGAGCAGATTCAGCAATGCGCCGGCGACTAACTGAGTTGGAATTCAATTCAGTATTAAATCAAGAACGAAGCGCTCTGCGCAATTCAGTGCAACAACAACAGTCGATACGCTCACAAGAAACACAACGTCAGTTTGATAACTTGCAGAATGAATTAATTCGACAGCAAATCCGCTATCAGCAGTAATCCGACTAGGTGCTTTCTCAGCAGCCATTCATACCAAAGATGTACTCACCACCAAGTCTAGTAAAGCAGAAGAAAATCACCGCTGGGCAGCCCGGCCGCTGCAGGAAAGCTATATTTTGGCATCTCCATCTCATCTACAGGCTCAGAGTCTAATTGCTTCCCCTGACTGTCATACAATCGAAAATTTAGACGACCACCACGACTGTGGGCAATTGCTTCACCCCAGGCAATCAATTTTTCATTACTACCATTGAAGGCAATAGTTGGGTTTTTTTGACGAGTCTTGGTAAATGGTTCGCCAACTGAAAGGGCTGGAGCTTCCCCGGAAATATTTAACTGCACAATTCGACTCGCAGTTTCAAAAACTAGCCAATATTGTTGCTCGTTGTCAGCCACAATATCATTGGTGCTTAACGGGCAAGAAGACATCTCCCATTCCTGAAGTTCATGAACTGACCCATAGGAGGCGTCGGAGATTCCCTCATCGACACCATTTAATTTTAGTATTTGCATATGCCGACCTAATCTATCTATAGCGGAACGATAAGCAATAAGCATTTTGTCGTTTTCGGAATATTCAACTGCTAGTGAACAACATGCACATGCTCCAAGATCTTTATTACCCATGGATAGTTCGGCGCCAAAACTTGCACCGAAGTCGTTAGATAATCTAGCAAACACGGTGCGCTCTTGCTCTCTACTTAGATCACCAGCTCCCCATACGATTGCTACATGGTTTTCACTCGCTGCAATGTCCGCCCCAGCATCTATGCCAACTGCGTATTCCGATACCATGGATTTTTGCGCTTCGAATTGGCTACGCTCTGGATTAGAGCGGCTATAGAGATACTCACCCTCTCTGGGTTTGTACCAGATAACATGGGCACGACCACTGTCATCAACTGCGAGAGATGCCCGAGCAATTGAAAATGTTTGCATATTAAAGGCTTCACTCGAAACTTTTACCGGCAGACCAAATTTCCTATTTTCAACATCGTACTGTCGGTAGTAGAGATTCCCCTCGCGAGCAGAGGGTCGGTTTATTCGTTTCTTGAAATACAATAGGTGAATACCACCGCTGCTATCAACTACCAACCGAGGCTGAACGCCACCGTCAGGCGTGGCCTGGGATAAGATTTCGGCAGTAGCTGAGGCACTGATAAATACGAATACTAAAATGACTGCGCTAAATGCTGAAGTGAGTTTCTTAGAAATTGGACCCATGAAATTGCCTATCTGGTTTCGTTGATTACGATTGTTAACTAGGGCATTACCACAATGAGCTTCAGCAGTCGTCCTGAGTTGCTCTGTAAGTTTGCTGTTAGAACAATGCCTTAGAGTAGATTAAACCAGCATTTTAGTGCAGACTTTAAACCCAACTAGGGTGCCCAAGACATTTAAAGCATGATAACAGCTTAATCCTGAGCACTTGAAGTACGAATATAAGCAATTGGAGCCAGGCAGGAATACCCATGACACGATTAAATTCTCATTCTTTCAAAGCGATAGCAGTTTTACTTCTCCTGGGATTAGCCGCTTGTTCGGCGCCAGAAGAAGCTAGCGAAAACAGTGTTGACAGCAAAGTCAGTTACAACACCAGCATTGATGTAAAAGAACTCATGGCACTCGTGCTGGAACCCGCATCAGATATTTTGTGGGATTCCGGTGGCTGGGTAGTAGATGCTTCTGGCTATGAGGAACTATACCCCACAACCGATGATGGTTGGGCCTATGTCCGAGCCCAGGCGGCAATCGTAGTGGAAGCTGGCAATATGCTCGCCTTGCCAGGTCGTTCCGAAGACAACGACGCCTGGCAGATATACTCAGAAGGATTAAGTTCTGCCGGAATCTTGGCTATGGAAGCCGCTGCAGCACAAAACAAAGAAGATTTTTTCCAGGCAGGAGCCCAACTCTATAGCGTCTGCACTGCCTGTCATCAAGCCTACAATCCTGATATCAATAGTCGATTTGTAGACGAGGAAGCTGACTAAGAACAATGCTAGTTAGGCGACCTTTATCCAAGAAACTACTGGCTGGACTTTTATTTCTTGCCGGAGGTTTAGTTTCCTTAAGCGCCTTCGGTCATACCATCGAAGGCAGCGACGCCAGTTTCGTAGAAGCGATTGATGGCCCGGCTATTTTCCCCTTTATGTATCTTGGTGCCAAACATATGGTCACCGGCTACGATCACCTGCTGTTTCTAATCGGTGTTATCTTCTTTCTCTATCGCCCAAAACACGTTGTTCAATATGTAACATTGTTCGCTGCAGGCCATAGCATAACTTTGCTGCTGGGTGTTCTAGCAGACTTACAGGTTAACGCCTACCTAATTGATGCGATCATTGGCTTGTCAATTGTTTACAAAGCATTCGAGAATATCGATGGCTTTAAACGTGTAGTGAAAATTCAGCCAAATACTAAAATCGCAGTATTTATATTTGGTCTATTTCATGGCCTGGGCCTGGCGACGAAATTGCAGGAATTCGAACTCTCAGACAATGGTCTGGTTACGAATATCATTAGCTTTAATATTGGCGTCGAGATTGGCCAAATCCTGGCGCTGTCATTTGTATTTATAGTATTGAGTCTGTGGCGTACAAGTGGCAGCTATCTGCGTCACTCTTTCGTAACCAATACAGCGCTAATGGCAGGCGGTTTTATGCTGGCGGGGTACCAGATGAGTGCGTATTTCCTGCAACCTTCGTTTTAAATTCAAGTTAATTTTAGTTATTAGTAATTATCACAGATTCAGGAGTTAGATTGTGGCTGAAGAAGAAAACACCAACCCACCCTCTTCAAAAAATATTCTCATTGCTTCTGCCGTCGCGCTGGCAGTTGCGCTGATAGTGCTTTTCACCACAATTCTCCCTGCAGAGTTCGGGAGAGATCCGCTTGGTACTGGTGAACTACTGGGGCTAAATGCTCTGGGACTCGATGAAAACCCATTTGAAGAACAGCTGGAAGTGCACCGTAGTGACTATGTTGAATTTATCCTCGAACCATTCCAATCAGTTGAGTACAAATATCTGATGGACCTAGACTCCTCAATGATCTTCAGCTGGGTCGCCGATGGAGAGTTGTACTACGATATGCATGCAGAACCGGCTGGCCTGGGGGAAGAATACGCAGAAAGCTATGAGCAAGGTGAAGGTGATAGTCGTATGGGCTCCTTTCACGCCCCTTTCGCCGGTATCCATGGTTGGTTTTGGGAAAACCGCAGTCTCAATACTGTCGTAATTGAGCTCTACAGCTCGGGCTTTTATCAGACTTCTACAGTATTCAGAGATGGTGGCGACTATGAGCGACCAATAGAACCAATTACTGAATATTAGGACATTAGCTAGCTACCCTAGCTAGAAATTGTGTAAAAAAAAGCCCGCTATAAGCGGGCTTTTTGAATCTTGCATTCTAACTGAACCTAGTTACCAGGCTCTGTGCCGTCAGAACCATCACGAGGCGCACCAGTACCGGATGAGCCCATGAATAATTTGCGACCATCAGGAAATGTGATGTCACGACCATTTGCGCGACAAGTTGGCTCACATAGCCGATCTTTAGACTGGTAACCTGTTACCACAATAGCTTCACCTAAAGGCAGAGAGTTACGGTTGATTCCGCGGCGCAAAAGCGTATTAGGCGTTCCACCCTCTACCATCCAAGGACCTGGATCTTTAGTAGATTCCGGATCGTTGTTTTCCAAGTGAATCCAAGTGTGCGGGTTAATCCACTCAACACGAGTGATTGGACCACCTAATCGTACAGGTAGATTCGCATCAAATTCAGCAGAGAACGCGTGATGCGCTACCGCAGCAGGCTTGATTGCAACAACACCGATAGCGGTTACAGCTGCCAAAGCCAATAATTTAGTCTTCATATAGTTACACCCCATGTTTAGCTTTAAATGCTCAGAGCATCCTAGAACAGGTTATAGCACATCTTCCTGTTTACTTAGAACTCTACAAATTTTATATAAGCGGTCGTTACCCTCATTTTATACAAGAGCTCATAGGTTTTCCAAGTAGAAAAACGTTAAATCGAACTCTTTTTGCAATCAAATTGGTCTAGAAGCCTAATTCAGACTCTCTACCCTTACGATATCGGCCATACATCAGCTCTTCCACAAACTCTACACACTTAAACTGCGGAAGTTCATAGCCTGCTTCAAGACGTCGATAAATCGGCATGCTGATAGTCCAGGGACGCTCGTAAACGTCCGGATCTTCCATTGTAGCTGAGTACATGATGACGTTTTCGCTCACCAGCTCATAACGCTCGGTGACCTTGAGCTGATAGGTGTGATGGTTACCAGCACGGTCAAACCAAGTACGGTCGTCAAGGCCCGAAGCCTCTACTACCCAAACATCACCGTCCCAATAGCCCCAAGATTGTCCCATCCAGGAGTCCAATGGCGCTGGGCCTGGATCTTCAAGGAAGACATTTCTTACGGCACCGGCAAAAGAGTAGGCAATGAAAAATGCGCTTTCGCTTTGAAAAACCTGAAAGGGATGCGGCATATAAGTGGCTCGAGGCACACCAGGCATATAACACTTAACTTCCGGATCGTTAGCAAGCCAGTCTGATCGATTCTCTTCACGTTTAGCGAGAGCTTCTGGCTTATAAGGAATCGTGCCACCCTCAACTACGCCAAAGCTTGCAGGTACCGAGCCCACGGCGCCCATTGCTACAATTTCTGGAGCTGGAACAGGAACAAAATCCCCAGGTACTAAGTGGTAGGCTGCCTTCGGTGGTGCAGCTTCAAGATTATCGTTGGCATTCATGAGAACCTGCCAGATACCATTCAGATCTGGTTTACCATTTGGTCCTCGAGGAATATCGCTTCCACTTGCTTCTGCAGCTTCTGCGACTTGTGGTGATTGAGTGTTGGTTGTTTCAGACGGGGAACAACCTACAAAGAGCACTGCGATTGCGATGAGCAGCCATTGAATCTTCATAGTTCTACCTTTTTGGTTTTAATTAGAATTACTCTCCCATTAAGGAGCAATGATATAACCATCTAGTCTCTAGACTGTCAAGCCAAACCCACCGAATTATATAGCCTGAGCCCCTACTCCAGTGTGACTCCCCACCTGTTAGAAACTGTGACAAGCAAGATGTTTCGAAAGCACAGAATTCCAGAAAATGCAGCAATTCTGAGCACTCGGTTCTTACTCAGGCTAAAGCTAGCTGCAAAGCCCGGTATTGCTCTCTCAATTTTGTCAAATTGTGACTTTTGACCACAGGAATGAAAATTAGCAAACACCCTAGGGACAGAAATGCTGCCGCCAAAAATAGCGCGCCGGAGAAATAAAATGGTGCTCTAAAATCAGCCGAGGTTCTAGCTCTGTATTCTCCTGTAAAGTACTCGGCGAATTGGAGTTTCGATAAATCGATATATGCCGTAGGAGACCAATAGCAATAATGTTAATAACAGCAAAGCATGAATTGGATAAGGCAAAGAGTTTGGTAACAAATTGAAGTACTGAATCATCTCCATTAATGGCCAGTGAAAACAGTACAACACATAACTGAGACCACCCAAGAGTGTAAAAAACCGAATTGCTTTTTCTTCTGGATACCAATGCATCCTCAGCAAGGCATAAACCATGACAGTGATAAACGGCACTGTAATAAAGAAAGCACTGTACTGATAGGGGACGTAATTTTCCCCAACAATAACTACTAGCAAATATGCTAACAAAGTTAACAGCAATGGGCCGACCTTGGTCTTCGCGCCAGGATCTGGTGCTGGACTTAGTGCAAAGGCTTTGTAGAGCAAGATACCGAAGACAAATTCAATTCCTCGAATGAATGGATTGGTGTAGACAGGCACATTCAGATTCATAACATTATATTGGTCTGCTTGAGGTAAGTAGTTTTGAATCAAAATGAACTGCAAAGCATAGCCAACAAGAAATGCTGCAATCACTCTAGGAAGGGAATTAATCGGTTTCAATAACAAGAGCAATAATGGGAAAAGAATATAAAAATACACCTCAAGAACTAATGACCATAACGGGCCATTAAAAACCAACTTCAAGGTTTCAATACTACTAATAGATTGGGTGAAGGAAAGATGACGCAGGCTAGCCATAAACCAAAAGCCATTCTCTTTTTGTTCTGGCAAGTCATAACTAATTTCAAACGGTCGTCGCACTTCAGCGAAAAATGATTCGCCGCCCACACTGTACCCCCAGATAACAAATGTTGCCGATACCAACACTGCCAATGCATAAACTGGGTAGATACGGATTACTCGATGTAGATAAAAACGCCGATAGTCAGCTGGAGAATCCAGACTAGGATAGGTATAGCTCAGAATGAAACCACTAACAACGAAGAACCATGAAACAGCGGTGGTAGCAAAAGCTCCGTAGATTAGAAATTGACCAAAGATAATCTCATAATGCACCAGCACAACGAGTGACGAGCTCAGGAAACGAAACCCATCTAGTATTGGTATCTTCTGCTTACTTAGCCCCATATATTCAGAATTCTGACTGCTAGGCAGTTCAGTAGTTAAGTCAATAATTTAAGCTCGGCGAGTTAGCACTGCTGTCAATCGATTCTCTGAAGAAATCCGCGACCTAATGCAAGTTTCAACCAACAATTGAACGCCAGTTGTTTGCCAGATATTCAGCAGTTCTCCAAGACAAAGCCTGTACGGTTAGAGTGGGATTACGAGCCCCACTGGTTCCCATCACAGAGGCGCCAAGTATCCCTAAATTTGGAGCTTCGTGAGCAAAACCCCAACGATCCACGACATTGGTTTCACTATTGTCACCCATTCTTGAGCCACCATAGGCATGAGTTGAAGCGCCCATAGCATTTCCTGGCGGTGATTTCACAACTTTGATAGCGCCAGCCTCGAGATACCACTGCTCCATCTTTTCTTGAGAGAAGGCTGTAATGCGTTTCTCATTATCTCCATAACGAGCAGTAATCCGAGTCACTGGAAAGCCTAGCAGGTCTTTAACAACAGGATCTAAATCAAGGTAATTATTTTCATAGGGCAAAGTGGTTTTTTGAATATAAGCGTAATTCGTTCTATCTGCATTTTTCATTATGAATGCCTTCCAATCTGAGCCCCAGCTTCTTACTTCGCCGAAGGTGCTCATTTTCGCAGCACTCATTGGTTTGCGATCAGTATGTACCCAAAGATTCGCACCACCAATAAAATCCAGATCAGAATGATCAAAATTATCATCAGCCCATTCGTCAATAGCAACACCCTGTGCCGGTAAGCCATACCAATTGTGCAGATCTGTTGGAAACAAGGCAAGAACTGGTGAGCCTTGATGGTGGGTCAAATAGTGGCGACCAACTTGCCCAGCATTATTTGCCAGTCCATTTGGAAAAGCTCGAGATTTTGATAATTGCAGTAAGCGCACGTTTTCATAGGCATAGCTCGCCAATAAAACTACATCCGCTGGTTGAAAGAAGGTCTCATTGCCTTTTATATAATCAACCCCTGTTACCTTACCGTTGTTATCAGTAACAATATTAGTAACTCGCGCAAAAGTGACCACTTCCAAATTACCGGTGTCGATAGCTTTCGGGATTGAAGTAACCGCTGTGGAGCTCTTGGCTTGAACATGGCAGCCGCCTTTATTACAAAAACCATGATACTGACATGGTGCGCGACCATCATATAACTCAGTTGTTATCGCCGCTGGTCCTTGGAAGGGATTCCAGTCTAGCTTCAGCGCAGCTGCGGACATCATGTCCGTGAAAGGGGAACTGCGCAGCGCCGCCATGGGGTACTCACTCTTACGTTCCCCTTCAAAAATGTTACCATGTTTGTTTATCCTACCTTGCACGTTGCCAGCCTGACCGGAAATTCCAACAGTAACTTCAACCTTTTCATAATAGGGCTCAAGATCGTCGTATGAGATTGGCCAATCTTCTACCGTAGTGCCTGCAGGCAGTCGATCGCCACCATAACGTTCTTTGGTAGCACTAACCACATTAAAATCCCAGGGGTTCAGTCGCCAGCTCTGGGCCCAGTAATGCATCGTGGTGCCACCAACGGCATTCATCATCGGGTGGCCACCCTGGTTAGCTCGATCCTCAGCAGTTGCTCTAACTGTTGGTGCCTCAGTTGCCGCTTTTTGCGCGGATTGCGGCCAATTCCTGGAACTATTTCTTAATTCATCGGGAGCAAAATCTCGCGGGCTTAACCAGCCACCCGCTTCTAGACCTATTACTTTTAAACCGGCATTGGTGAGTGGCAACGCAGCTACCCCACCTGCAGCGCCCATACCAACAATAACAACATCTGTTTTCGCAAGAGTCTTAGGCATGATCGCTACCTTTTGTTGTACCAGTTTTTGTATCGATATTGCTCGCAATCTTGGTGTAAGTACTATGGTCATAAGCAGATTGATGATTCGGTTGCAGCAGCGCTCCTTTGGCAACATCAGTTTCTGAAGCACCTAATCGAATACCTGGATAACGAACCATGTCCCAGCCAACAAAATTTTGATTGCCACCATAGTATGGATCGCAAAAAGTACCATCAATTGTATGACTGCGAACCATGTTGAAAAAGTCCACAGCGCTTGGTGCGAAGCCTTCTATTTTGTTAGCTTGAACTGCTTGTAGAATTGAATTTTGCAAGTCCTTGCTCAGTCGGGAAAATTGTTTATTGCGGGTTTTATTGCAGTAATCGTTAAGCGCAGAAAGACCCACCATATAATTGTGCCGTGAACCTGAATTATGACTAGCGAGAGATCGGTCAATATAATGGACAGCTCGCGCCTCTTTCGCACCAGGACCATTTTCATCAGAAGGAATCAAGCAATCGCAGAAGGCCTCAAGAGTTTCGGCCTCTGCTGCGGTTAAAACCTCAAGTGCTTCTCTGGCCATAATAGCCTTATTGGCCAACATCGAAGAAGATCCATCTTGAGCAATTACCGTGGAGGCTGCCGTTGAGCTCACGGCGGCAGCACCTACTATGCCGGCACCTTTTAATAGATTTCTTCGTGATAGCCCAAGGGATTGTTGTTGCTCTTCGACTGTAACTCCCTGCTTATTTTTTTTATCGAAATCTGTGGTCATTTTATTCTCCGCACTCTGTAGCTTTTAGCATGTCGCTCCGAATATGAGCGTAGCAAATATCGAAAATTCTGTATATGGGCGCTAGAGTTGTGGTTTCGAAATGTTCCTGAATCAAGGATTCGTCAGCTTGACCTATTTCTAAGCCAGGTTTATTTCAGTACAGGAATCGATGGTTTTTTGGTTATTTTTCGCTATTTCTCCTCGCTTTTTTAGAAATCAATGATAACCTTACGCCGATTCCTAAAATGGCCAATCCCTATAACACAATGACCAGATAGCAGATCCCTGCTGGGCCATCTGTTTACAGGTGTTTTGCTAATCAGCCCCCTCTCTCCACAAAAAGATTTTGCATGAAAGACCTAACCCAAGGTTCGACCACGAAGATAATACTCTCCATGGCGATCCCTGTTGCCGCCGGCATGATTTTTCAAACTCTATATTTACTTGTGGATTTGTACTTCGTTGCCGCTCTTGGTGAAAAAGCAGTAGCGGGTGTTGGCGCTGCCGGTACTCTTCTTTTTATGATTATGGCGATTACCCAAGTTCTGGGAGTCGGTGCGGTCGCGCTCATTTCACAGGCAGTCGGCCGCAAAGATCAGAAACATGCTAATTTAGTTTTTAATCAATCCTTGGTGTTGTCCGCTATCGGCGCCATAGTAACGGTGATAGGTGGATATCTACTGGCCAGAGTTTATTTAGGCACTATTACTCCGGATGATGATACGTTGGAGCTAGGGGTAACCTTTCTGTTCTGGTTTTTACCAGGAATGGCATTGCAATTTGCCATGATGGCAATGGCCTCGTCCCTACGCGCAACTGGGATCGTCAAGCCTGCCATGCTGGTTCAGGTTCTTACGGTTCTATTGAATACAATTCTTGCACCCATTCTCATTGCTGGCTGGGGGCCCGGCCCAGCACTTGGTGTTATGGGTGCCGGTTTAGCTAGTACTGTCTCTATAACTGTAGGTGTTGGCCTGCTCACCTTGTATTTTTTCAAGCTGGAAAAATACGTTTCATTCGAATCTAGACTCTGGAAACCCCATTACGATATCTGGTGGAAGATGCTTGATATCGGCCTGCCCGCAGGTGGTGAGATGGCATTGATGTTTCTCTATTTCTCTTCGGTTTATTGGTTAATTCAGGATTTTGGAGCTACTGCTCAGGCTGGTTTCAGCATCGGCGGGAGAGTTATGCAATCGATATTCATGCCAGCCATGGCGATTGCATTTGCTGTTGGTCCCATCGTTGGTCAAAATTTCGGTGCTGGTCATAAAGGTCGAGTGCGAGAAGCAACGTACAACGGCATGATTTTGAGCACCGGCCTAATGCTACTGGTAACTCTATTTTTTCAATGGCGGCCAGATGTTCTTATAGCCTTCTTTACTGAAGATCTCGAAGTGATTGAAGTAGGCGCAGTATTCCTTCAATTGATTTCACTGAACTTCATTGCTCAAGGGATCGTCTTCACTGCCTCGGGCGTATTTCAGGGGCTAGGAAACACTCGCCCCGCTCTACTTAGTTCTGCAATCCGTTTGCTCGTGTTCATTCCAATCGCAGTTTTCATACGTTATCAACCTAATTTCGAAATAAGACAGGTTTGGTATGTTTCGATTTTAGCGGTAACACTGCAAGCAGTAGCGAGCTATCTATTGGTGAGGAGAGAGTTTACGAAAAAACTGGCTGAAGACTATGAAGAGGGTTCTAATGTGAATTCCGTCTGAGTCAATTTTTGACTTCTGCTGAATTGGCCTCTACTGCAGATTAGAGAAGAAAATAGACCTGCGGTAAATTACTGCCTATTCTACTTCCCAGGTGTGTCCACTGTGCAGCAGCTCCTGTAATGAACCTTTAACTTCTCTGGCCTTAATAAGCTGCTGGTAAGAATCATCAATAAACGAGGTTTTGTCTTCTCGGTAAATAACACCCACAGCGACCGGAAAATTTGAGCCTGACATGGTAGCCAGCATTGTCGCGAGAATTTTATTGTTTTCATCGTGAACGAGAATCTTGTCTTCATTGCCACTAACCTCAATTACTTCCAATTGAAGAGACTCTCGGTTGAGGCTAATAGCCTTCTCCTGTTCGAGACCGAAAATAACAGGTTCACCATGAGTCAAAACGACTTTAAAATTCGCCGCAATTTTTTTGTCCTTTACTTGCTCGAAAATTCCATCATTGTAGATCGGACAGTTCTGGAGAATTTCGACAAACGACGCGCCATCATGGTCATGAGCGCGAGTAACCACAGCGGCAAGATGTTTTGCTTCGGTATCAATTGAACGAGCAATAAAAGTCCCGCCTGCCCCCAAGGCTACTCCACAGGGCGATAGAGGTGAATCTACTGAGCCTTGAGGGGAAGAAGGTGTTGTGGTCCCAGTCTGGGAAGTCGGCGAATATTGCCCTTTAGTAAGGCCATAAATTTCATTATTGAAAAGCAAGATTTGCAAATTCACATTACGTCGAATGACATGCAACATGTGATTTCCACCAATACTAAATCCATCTCCATCACCGGTGATTACCCAAACATCTAATTCTGGATTTGCGAGTTTAACCCCAGTAGCAATAGCGGGGGCGCGGCCATGAATAGTGTGGAAGCCATAGGTATTCATGTAGTACGGAAATCTAGATGAACAGCCAATCCCGGAGATAAAAACCTGATTCTCTTTCGGCTGGTTAAATTCAGGCATCAGTTTCTGAATAGTTTTTAATATGGCATAGTCGCCACAACCTGGACACCAACGCACTTCTTGGTCCGATGCATAGTCTTTCAGTGTCAACTTAGGCAGAGCTTGATTCATGATGCACTCTCCATTGCTCCGAGTTTCTTATGTATCGCAGCTAAAATCTCGCCAATCTTAAATGGCTGTCCAGCAACTTTATTCAAACCTTCAGCATCGATTAGAAATTCAGATTTCACCAAATGAACAAACTGTCCAGTATTCATCTCTGGAACTAACACTGTTTCGAAATTATGTAAAATTTCACCGAGATTTCGCGGTAATGGCGAAAGATATCTAACATGGATATGGGAAACATCCAAGCCTTCACTCCGCGCCCTCTTTACTGCTTGGTGAATAGCACCAAAAGTTGATCCCCAGCCAACTACTGCCAGCTCCCCTGATTCCTCTCCCAGACAAGCTTTTTGCAACGGGATGTCATTGGCAATGCCTGCTACTTTTGCGTGGCGCATATCCGTCATCTTTTGATGATTTGATGGGTCATAGGATATATCGCCAGTGTCATAGGATTTTTCGATACCACCAATGCGATGCTCCAAACCTGCCGTACCAGGCTTAGCCCAGACTCTTGCTAGGGTATCTTTATCTCTTAGAGAAGGTTTAAATCCTTCTGCTTCAGAATGATGACTTACAGGAAATGGTTCCAGCGTGGATACGTCAGGAATTTTCCACGGCTCTGCTGCATTTGCCAAATAGCCATCGGACAGCAGCATAACTGGGGTCATATATTTTGTTGCTAATCTAATTGCTTCAATTGCAACTTCGAAACAATCTATAGGAGTCGAAGAAGCAATTACAGGCATCGGTGTATCACCATGACGACCATACAATGCCATATTTAAATCAGATTGTTCTGTCTTAGTAGGCAAGCCAGTGGAAGGTCCACCTCGCTGTGTGTCAACGACCACAAGAGGGAGTTCAGTAGCAGCAGCTAAAGCGATACCTTCAGCTTTCAGTGCGATGCCAGGGCCAGCACTGCTGGTAATTCCCAAAGAACCCGCAAAAGAAGCGCCAATTGCCGCACAGACGGCAGCTATTTCATCTTCCGCCTGAAATGTATTTATGTTGAAGTCCCTGTGGTTGACTAATTCATGGAGTAGATTAGATGCTGGGGTAATCGGATAGGACGCGAACAGCAGATCAATATCGGCCAATTCCGAGCCCGCAATTAATCCCCAGGCCAACGCGTTACTGCCAGTAACATTTCTATAAGTGCCAGGTGAAACTTTTGCTTGAGGAACTTTATAAACATGAATCCCTGCAGGAAGCTCAGCGGTCTCACCGTAGGCATGACCAGCATTAAGTGCGGCGATATTTGATCCTGCAATCTCTGGCTTACTGGAAAATTTAGCATTCAAGCTATCAATGGTTGACTGCCGATCTCGATCAAACAACCACATGACCAACCCAAGCGTCCACATGTTCTTGCAACGCAGAGCGCCCTTGTGAGTAAGCCCAAACGATTCAACAGCTGCGAGGACTTGTTTGGATATATCAATATCGAGGACTCGAAAACCATCCAAAGAGCTATCTTCCAATGGATTAGATTGATATTTTGCTTTTTTGAGGTTCTTCGCGGTAAAAGCACCTCTATCAACTATTACCAGACCACCTTCGACCAGATTAGCAATATTCGTAACCAAAGCAGCTGGATTCATCGCCACCAGGACATCAAGGGCATCACCGGCTGTAGTTACATCTTCAGCGCCAAAATAAATCTGAAAAGCAGAGACACCGAAAGTTGCGCCAACTGGCGCACGAATTTCTGCAGGAAAGTCTGGAAAAGTTGAGAGATCATTGCCATAGAGTGCCGTGGCCTGAGTAAAATTAGTACCGGTTAATTGCATGCCGTCACCAGAATCACCAGCGAAACGCACGACTACATCGACGACTTCTTTCTCATCAAGGTGATGCTCGTCTAGTTTTTCTTCAGCTAATTCCATCACACACTCTTTCGATCTTTATATTGAGCTCTGAAAGCGGCTCGTCAGAAAAATATTCTATAACAGGGGTTGATCTAGACCACCCCATTGCAAGGAGGCAGGATTCTACCAGATTTAGGATTCGGGTCCCATAAAATCAACAACTTAGAGTAGAGTGATTTAATCAGCAAATTCCGAGAATAAGACTAACTAATAAGCCAAAGACAACGTATATATGAGGAATTAAAGGTGAAACAAGAGAAGTTAATAACACTTATTGCAGCACTCAGGGTTGAGTACTGCAATAATATGGAGGTGAAATCTTACTGCTTGATGAACTTACGCATGATGCTGCCTGCGCCACCCTCACCACCGGTAACCTCACCGGTATAGACATTACCTGCAGCATCAACAACCACACCTTCAGGCTCTGAACCTTCGATAAAGCCAATAACGGTGCCATCTTCAGCGCTGCCATAAGTCACACCGCGCAGACTCTGGTAATCAGCTACGTAAAGAATATCGTTATCATCGATAAACATCCCACTGGGCCAGCCGAACTGATCCCATTCGGTGATATAGCCACCATCTTGATCGAAAATCTGAATTCGATGATTGGAGCGGTCACCCACTAAAACTCGACCACGCCTATCGATCACTATGGTATGGGGCAGATCAAATTCACCTTGTGCGGAGCCCCGCTGACCCCATTCCATAAGATAGCGACCAGTCTTATCGAACTTCACTATACGGTTATTCCAATGACCATCAGCGACAAAGAAATTGCCGTTTTCTGCTTGTGCCACATCAGCCGGCCCATCAAATGTATTGGGTCCAACTCCAGCAAATCCTCTCGCACCAAGTCGCAGGAGTATCCTGCCAGTAGTATCAAATTTAGTAATTGTATGGCCGGTTTGGCGATTGTAATCAGTCGCCCACATTGTGCCTTCAGGGGTGGCACGAAAACCATGAGGAGTACTCACCCACTCAGCACCGAAAGTTTCCACTAGCTCACCGTCGGGCGAAAACTTCAATACTGGCGGATCGGCTCGATGAAAAGCATAAATAAACCCATCCTGATCAATGGTGACATTTGGAACTTGGCCCCAAGTGATTCCATCGGGCAGTGGCTTTGGCCAATCGGGGTCGAGAACATATTCTGCAGCGCTGGCAAAATTGCTCAAAAGTGTGAATACAAGCAGCAGAGTTGCAGCTACTAGGGATTTGAACTTCTTATTAATAGGATTCATTTGCTGAGTACCGTTGGGCTGATTTTAACTGAGTTTCAAGTATGTTCTGATTGCGAAGCACTATCAGAATCTCAAGAATACACGGAACTCTTAATCATTCAACAATGATTCTATCCGGTAAAGCGACCGCTTCGAATATTCTAAGCCAACGACGGGTATTTCCGAACCATACGTATAAACAGTTAAAAGAGCTCAACGATGACCGCGCCTCACAACTCAGGAGATATACCATGAGTAATTTACGACTTGCTTTCACAATTGCATCCACTCTGGGCACAGCTGCACTCTTGGGATATACATCCTCTGTAGCCGCTGAAGATAAACCGTCTCGTGGGCAAACTGCCTTAGCGACTCTAGACACTAACGAAAATGGTGTTGTCAGCTTTGTCGAATTTCAGGAAAGCGAATTTAGTTCAATTGCAGCAATGGACACTGATGGCAATGATGTCTTAACAATTGATGAATTCCTAAACGCCAGACCAGGTCCAAGAGTTGGCAGTCAAGGCACACGCCCTGGTGGCAGCAGTCAAGATACTGATAATAAAGAACCTACTGAAGAGCAGATTGCTAGAAGGTCAGAAATGCAGGCTAGAATCGCTACCCAACGATTTCAAGAAATAGATCAAGATGGCGATGAAATCGTAACTGCTGCGGAATTTCAGGAAGCAAATTTCCTCGAAATGGATCAGGATGGTAATGGCACACTCTCTGCGGATGAATTACGGCCTCCACGTCTAGATCGAGGCAGATTTAGACGCGGCGGGCGAGGTGGGCCGGGTAGACGCCGAAGAGGACAAGATCCTCGAGTATAAGGAGCCTCTCGCTTAGAGAGGCGACAAAAAATTAATGACTGATGAAGAATTGATGTTAGCAGTTTGTGATGGTGATCAGTCCGCCTATCAGGTCATCGTTCACCAACATCTTAACTCCATCAGTCATTATGCTTTTCGAGTGCTCGGCAATCAGAAAGACACTGAAGACATCACTCAGGAAACGTTTTTGAGATTATGGATAAACGCTGCGAAGTGGCAAAGTGAGAAAGCAAAACTATCAACCTGGCTTCATCGAATCACTCATAATCTCTGCATTGATTATCTGAGAAAACATGGACGGATCGTAACCCAGGAAAGCTTTGATGAAACAAAAGACGACCATAAAAGTAACGAGTGCGATAACGAAGAAATTACCGATAAATCCAATATTAAAAAGCTAAATGAGCAGATTCGTAATCTTCCCGAAAACCAGCGCAGCGCATTAATGCTCTGTCACTATCAGAATTTTTCCAACAAGGAAGCAGCGCATATAATGAATATCTCAATAAAAGCATTAGAATCAGCATTGGCACGAGCCAAGCGAACATTGCGTAAGGCAATGGCTATAACTGACGCTTCGAAAATCGGGGATACCGAAGATTGAACCCGCCTGAATGCTCTTGATCTTGGCGGTAAATAATAGATAGGTAATCACTATGACATTTGACAAATTTTCAGACTTAGTGGACTTTTATGGGGCCGATATTTCGGTTTGGCCTAACGGTCTGCGGGAAGAATGTAGCGCTTTTGCTATTGACAACACTGCCGCAAAAAACCTTCTCAATCAAGAACGCCTGCTAAACGAGGTACTCAAATCGCAGCAGATTCCTGAATTTTCAGGCCTGTTAACGAAAGTCTTATACCAAGAGTTACCTCCGCAACAGCAACCTTTTCTAGATCAGGTTCTTGGCTGGTTAACTCCCCAACAAGGTTCTCATCTTTTGTGGTGGCGCCCTGCTCTGATCGGATGCCTGCCGCTTTTATTCGGGGTACTAGTCGGTAATTTTTACAGTTTCAGCATTAGAGCAGAAGTTGATGAACTAGATTATTGGGAAGATGAACTCACACTACTTTCTTTAAATGATTACACGGAGAACTCCTACTGATGATGAATCGAAAAAATCTGATTAGTTTAGGAGTGTTGATTTCAATTGCGATTAATCTTTTCTTTATTGGCGGTATTGGCTATCGCTTAATCAATACACCGGAATTTGATATACCCTCTGTTCGGCCCCTACCTCCAAATTTGGGCTGGGTAGTTCGTGATTTAAGTGAAGAGAGAAGGAGTGAATTAGAACCTCAATTATTGAATAGTTATGAAAGAGTAAGACCAATTCGCGAAGAAATGTTTACTGCCCAACGTAATGTTAATGAATTAATGACTTCTTCATTATTCGATGGCAAATCGCTTAACCAGGCTTTTAAAGCGCTTCGGGCTACTAGTGATCGTTATCAAGCACTGTCCCATAAGCAAACCATTTCCCTGTTGGAACAACTGAATGAAGAAGAGCGCACAATGGCAATGAAGTTTGTACAGCGACGTGGACCTAGGGCAAGACGAGAAGGCCGCGGCGGTTTCGGAGTACCTCCAGATCTTGGTGGACCACCACGAAGGCGAGCCCGTTAGATTATCTACGGAACGGTTACGCGAAAGACCACTTATAGATAAAGCAAGTAACAATGAACTAAATAATAAATCAGAAACTAAAGAAGGCTAAACTAGAATCTAACTAAGTTAATCTTAACGTATCGATTTTATAATCAACTCTGACTTTAAATGTCTTAATGAAAAAAATAGCGAAATCAAAAAGTGACTATTGATATAAATGAAGTTCAACTCGGCAAGTACCGCCATTTCAAAGGCAATCTCTACGAACTAATCGAAGTAGCTCATCACAGCGAATCTCAAGAACCCGTTGCAGTTTACCGAGCCCTTTATGGTGATCATGGCTTATGGGTTAGACCGCTTGAGATGTTTCTTGAAACGATTGAGCGGGATGGGGCTGAGATTCAGCGATTTCAATACATTAAAGCGGAATAGTCAGCTTTGTTACATCTAGCTAGTCCGAAAAGCTAAATTCATATTTATCATAAAATAAGCCAACTCCAAACCTGCTCACAGTATATTTCAATGACTGCCTGAGAAATATTCGTTATCCGTGAAGATACATTTAGTTCCAAGTTCTGCTGCACGGAGAATTATTCTATTTATTAAAGCCACGGGCAACCCGGTTACGGCTGCGAAATTATTAGAGATTCCCGGGCAGGATCAAGAATCGGCTTGCAAACCGATAGCCTCAATGACCATCGCACAGAGATTGAGGGCTGACTAACCCTAGATGCAGCTGGTTCCGCATTAAATCTTCTGGAGAGAACCCTCTAGATTCGACCTCTAAATTAACAAGCCAGCGATAGCTCCAGTCATACAAGTCGCCAAGGTGCCCGATATAAGAGACTTAGGAGCCAGCTGTACTATCTCTTTGGCACGCTCTGGGCAGAGACCGGTAAGGCCTGCAATCATAATTCCAAGACTGCCGAAGTTAGCAAACCCACACATGGCATAAGTCATAATAATGGTTGATTGCTGCGATAAAGAACCTGCTGGCAGCTCAGCCAGGGCGAGAAAACTTAAAAACTCATTCAAAGCAGTTTTTATTCCCATCAAGTTTCCAGCTACTTGTGCTTCTGCCCAAGGAATGCCCATAAGCCAAACTAGTGGTGCAAATATAACCGAGAACATTCTCTGCAAAGTCAATGAATCACCACTAGGAAAGGAAATTAAAGACAACACACTATTGAGTAGAGCGACCAGTGCTACTAACACTAGTAACATGGCGCCTACATTCGCCGTAAGTTTCAACCCGTCACTGGTCCCACGAGTTATTGCATCCATTACATTGTGATAACGCGGGCCAATAACCAGGCCATCTTCAGCAATTTGCTTTTCAGAATAAGTAGATTCCTCGGGAACCATAATCAAGGCGAGCATTATCGCCGCCGGAGCACTGATTACCGATGCAGTGAGAATATGCCCCAATGGATTTTCAACGATTCCCTGCAGAACAACTGAATAGAGTATCATCACTGAACCCGCAATAGTTGCCATGCCGCATGACATCACGACAAAAAGCTCACTGCGGCTAAGCATCTTAATATAGGGTCTAATTAATGCAGGCGACTCAACCATACCAATAAAAATATTTGCCGCCGCACTGAATCCAACGGCCCCGTTAACTCCAAGGCTACGTCGTAGAACAAATGAAAACCCACGAACTACAACAGGTAAAATTTTGTAGTGCCATAGAATCGCTGATAGCACGGTAAAAATTAGAATTAGCGGCAATATCCTAAAAGCAAGAATCACTGTTGCGGCTGGGTCTTCAACTGAATAAGGGTAAGCGACATTTAACGGGTCACCACCGAGATAGCCAAAGATAAATAATGTGCCGGATTCGGTAGCACTGGCAATTGCTGACACGCCGCGATTGGCTGTAGCCAATATTTGCTGGATAAAACTGACTCTGAATACCACGAAAGCGAAAACGATCTGCAACCCCAAACCAGCTGTTACTATTTTCCAGTTAGGAAATTGCCGTTTTTCGCTGAGTGCTGTCGCTAACGCGATAAAAATAAATAGTCCAAGAATTGCTTGCAAACTTAACATGGTAAATGTAATTGCCCGTTTTGAATCAATAAGGTTATTCGAGTGTTTCACGTTCTTCAGAATGAAAGCAAGCTAGCCTGCCACTTTGCAGATCAGCAATTGATCCGCATTTCGGATATACTTCGCGCACATTTTAGGAGGCCAAAGCAATCTCTTCCTCGATCGAAGAATCTACCAACTCTGGCAAAAGCGCGCTCAGCATATTTTCAGTCAAACAATTTGGTTGGCTATTCATGGGTAATGTTGCATTTTTCTTTGCCATGCAAGGACAAATGCTCACTCGCTCTTTGCTCGCATGGGATTTAACCGGCGAAGCAACAGCTCTCGCTTACATAAACCTTGTCGTTGCTGTTCCCATGATCTTTGCTTCCCTGCTAGGTGGCGCAATCACTGACCGAGTTGAACGCCGCCGACTAATTATTATTGGTCAAACACTAATTGCTGCGAATGAAATATTTATTCTAATTCTTCTCTTACTGGGCAAACTAGAATTCTGGCACATGCTCTGCACCGCATTCGTCACTGGCTGTGCCTTCCCCTTCATCATGCCCGCTAGAATGGCTATTACCATGGCAGTGGTTGGGCCACAACGATTACAGAGCGCTCTGGCATTTACCAGTGGTGCGATGAATCTAAACAGAGTACTTGGTCCTGCAGTAATGGGAGTAATAATTGCCCAGTGGTCTTTCGCTGCTGCTTTTATCCTTTCAGCTTCTCTTTATTGCTGCGCCATAGCCTGCATGTTTGGTATAAAACGCAATCACTCCATGAACCGAGAAGAAGTCAAGAAGCCCCTGCTAAAGGATATCGCCCATGGCTTTACTTATATCCGCCATAATCGACCTGTGCTTATTTGCCTCTTATTTGGATTGATTCCAATGTTCTTGGCCATGCCATTTCAAAACATTCTGGTAATGTTGGCTGAGGAGGTTTGGGCAGTGGGTGAGAGCGGCGTGGGAACGTTCATGGCGACGGGTGGCATCGGCGGAGTAATCGGTGCAATCTGGATTGTTAAACGCGGAGACTCAGCCAAGCGTCTAAACGTTATGCTGGGAAGCACTTTGGCCTTTGGCATCTTTCTCGCCTTGTTTACGCAAACCTCTAACTTCTATTACGCCTTAATCCCATTGCTTATTGCCAATACCTGCGCCAGCGCAAGTCAGACCATTAATAACGCCTCGATCCAATTACTAATAGAAGATAAAGTTCGCGGACGCATAAGCAGCTTCATGATGTTATCGTTTGGATTAACACCTATTGGGGTTTTCCCTATGGCTCTGGCAGCAGACCGAGCTGGCGCAGCGAACGCAATTTTAGCTGCATCATTGATCTTAATCTTGGTCGTAGTGGGCTTCTTCCTCTTTAGCAAAACCCTCCGAGGTCTTGACGGATCTGTAGCTGACGCCCTCAAAAGATCGATCAAAAAGTCACCAGACTCGTAATTCTCTCTTACTTAAACTTTAAACCTTTCTCAATTTACTCCTAATTGACCTTAATCAAATTACGCTTAACAGCAACTTAGCATCCTATTCACGCGCTGTTACCTCACAGTTGCGTTTTACTTTTTTATAAAGATATAAAACTGCGCACTTGATCCGGTTCTTAATATTGCTTGTTCTTATGAAGAAGAAATATTCTAAGCCGTCTCTTCCTCAGCAATAAAACCAGGCCAGCTTCCCATGTACTCGAGAAATTTTGGTGACAAGCCTTCATTACTCAAATGCTCTTTACTCGCAGGAAGCTTCACCGGAGTAAAATCTGGATTCGTCTGATATTGATTAGGAAAATCATGATGCAATATTGCTGCGCGGCCCAACATGACCCAATCGACACCCCCTGCTAACGCTTTTTCAGCTTCCTCAGGGGTGCGAATTTTTCCGGCAATCCCTAGACGCACTCCATTTCTCTCAAGCTCGGTGAAATAAGACAGTAAACTTCGTCCCTGCTTATCCTCCTCCTCAGGCTCTTTAAATACATCCCACAAAGACATATCGAGAAAATCGATATTTCCTTCGATCATAAGTCGCTGAGCCACCTCGGTGGTTTCATCAAGCTTCATCCCGAATCGTTCAGGCGAAAGCCGCACACCTACCATAAAATCTTGTCGGCACCGCGCGCGAATTCCCGCAATAATTTCGAAAAAAACGCGGCTTCTGTTTTCCAGACTGCCACCATACTGATCGTCTCGTTTATTTATGTCTGCACTAAAAAATTGGCAGAGGATATAACCATGGGCCCCATGAATCTCGACGCCGTCGAAGCCAGCTGCCTCTGCTCGCATAGCTGCCGTAATAAAATCAGACACCAACTCCTGAGCTTCTGCTGTGGTTAATGCACGTGCTCCAGTCTTCTCTTCAGCAGAAGGACATACCGGTATAGTGCCAATAATATCCGCTGGAGAACGCATTCCTGCATGGTGTAACTGGCAAATAGCAACGCTGTCCTGGGCTTTAATCTGCGTCGCTAACCTGCTTAGACCTTCAAGATGCTTATCGGAAAAGACCCCAAGCTGGCCCGGAAAACCCTGGCCTATTGCCTGGACATGAGCGGCACAGGTCATAGTCAAACCAAAGCCCCCTTCTGCGCGCATGGTTAACCACTTGTATTCTTCATTGGAAAGTACCCCGTCAATATGACTTTGTAAATTAGTGAGTGGGGCGAGCATGAAACGGTTTTTCATCTCGGGTCCGCGGGTAAAACTCAAAGCTTCAAACAATTGACTCATTTTTCATCTACCAAATTTTAATTGCATACAGAAAAACGGGCGGCGTCCTGCGACAGCGCCCGTTTCGATTTAAACACGAATTACTATGGTATCAAGCGCGGTACGAAACGAGTCACTCCTTTAATTGTACCTACTTCACCGCCATAAACATTTCCATCTTTGTCTGCCGTCACACCTTCACCCATGCAGCCGATTCCGCCCATGCCGGAATTTCCACCGCACATATGCTCTGGAATGAAATAAAGTACTTCACCATTGCGTGCATTTCCTACTCGTAGACCTTTTCTCCAACCACCAGGGTTGTAATTCTCGTCAGTTTCAGAATCGATGGCATACAACATATCGTTGCTAGGATCGATATACATACCGCTAATGCGGCTGAACTGGTACCAAGTATCTAACCATTCTCCGTCTTGAGTAAATATTTGAATACGATTATTACCACGATCGGCGACAAACAGCCGGCCTTGCGAATCCATGGAGAGAGAATGAGGAGAACGGAACTGGCCGTCATCCCAACCATACTCGCCAAAATGCCCTATATAAGTGCCATCTGGCTCCCACATGGTGATGCGGCTCTTGGTCTCGTCACTCGGCTCACCTTGAAATTGTGCGCCGTGAGTTTCTGCGATAAAAATACGACCGTTTGGTGCAATCAATACATCATTTGGGTCAGTAAGATGTGTTGGAGGATCGCCAACTTCCCCTGGTGTGCCTATTGTCATTAACAAGTCACCATCTGGGCTGAATTTCAACACTGCGCTTCCAATATTGGCAGCTGCTGGGTTTTCACGAAGTTCGTTCTGATTTGCTACACGCGCATCAGCAATCCAAATGTTACCTTGGCTGTCTACATCCATGCCGTGCGGCCAAAGAATTTGGCCTGCCCCAAATTGATCAACCACACGACCATTTGGATCAAGTTTTACTATAGGGTTAATGTCAGGTGTTATCGCACAGGCATTATCACCGCAGCGATCTCCTGCCCATATGTGCACGCCATCGATATCAACGTTAATAGCACTTACAGAACCCCAACGACGTCCATCCGGTAAAGAGCCAAAATTACGCTCTGTCACGTATGGATTCGGTAAATTATTTATTGGTTGCTGGCCAGCATGAGCAGCAGGCTTGCCCGATTCTGCCATCGACCCCCTTGTCATTTGTGCCATTGCACTTGCGGTTGCTACAGTTAAAAGTAGAACAGCTATCCCTGCTTTGAGGAAGAGTTGTGAAGTTCTCTTAGTGATCTTATTCATTGTTACCTCTCTAGATATGACATTTATTTATTATGGTTTTGAATTCTGTATTACTGTTCCCAAAAACTAACTGCAGCTCGGAAAACTGTTCGAACCTTTCTAGTAATTGGCAGGACCTGAGAACATGAACTCTCCCACCTAACTTGTCAAGACAGGCCGGGCCTCCTAATTGTAACGGTTTTAAACAGAAACATAAGGCAGCTGTGGTTCTGGTGGCATACTGATATATGTAGACTACTGCCAGCAGGCTGTTTATGCTGCGCCTATTATCTGTCCTAGAGCCACGGGCGGCATCAATGGTTTGGTATCCGACTCGGTGAACCCTGATTTAGGCTTAATCTCTATTCCAGTTATCGAATCCTGCCAACTATTGCAAATAAGGTTTAAGTATTTACTTCGGATGTTTGCATTTCATCGCTGGTGCACCGATTTCTGTGGATGTTGGTACCGAAGTGGTCCAGAGCAATATCGCTGCCATGGATTACCAAACTAGGGAAATTCTCTGGCATTATCTTGACCCACAACCAATGATGGAAGGCACCTAAACACAGCTGGCGGCGAAATTTGCTGCCAGCTGGCTACCTACCTGGTCGATGGTGACAGCTATGTAACAATTGGCTCTGGAAATTATAATAGCATCGCAACATTTATCGGCAGTGATGTTTAACTCCCGAACTGTGGCAATCTCGATGTATTTAAATTCTCTGAATAATAGTCTGCCGATTTAGCAAACGAACTGCCAGTATTTGAAAAACTGATAAATGATTTAATTGAATAGAGGAAATTATGCGAAGCAAGTTGATTTATTTAATTTTCGCAATCAGCGTACTACTGGCCGGTTTCATTATTGCCATTTGCCTAGCTGACACAGTACCCAATGCAGGCGGAGTAGCCCATGCTGTTTTTGCTGGTATGCAAGCGGGAGGCGATGGGGCAGCGAGGCTTGAACACATCGGTTTTTACGCCTACGCCTGTCAAGTTCTGTTACTGGCATTAGTGGTTTGCCTTTGCGCTCTTGGAATAAGTGATCGATACCTGACCCGAGAATTTCTGTGGTATATGGCGGGCAGCTTCGTCCTTAGCTTAATCGTGTGGGAGCAGATGTACAGCGGCCACCAAACCTTTCTTGAAACCGGCACCACTGGATATTTTCTCGGCTTTCCAGTAGCAACTGCCTGGCAGGTGTATGGCTCTTGGGTGGGCGCTATCCCTCTCATTATTATTTACAGTTTTGGTTTCCGAAAATTTATCTATACCAAAGAGGATGAAGAGAAATTTAATCAGCTCCTGGCTGAACAGAACAAGAATAAGGAGCAGTAATTCATGGAAGCATATAGGCAGGAAATCATTCTCGGCGCCGTATTGGTGTACATGATTTTTTGTGTAATCACAGGCCTTTGGGCTATGAAACGCACAAAAAATTCCAGCGACTTTTTTATCGCCAGCCGCGGTCTCGGGCCCATTGTTGTGGCACTCGCACTTTTCTCCAGTACACTTAGTGGTTTCGGTTTCGTCGGTGGCCCGGGACTGGTTTATTCCATTGGCGTAAGCTCATTCTGGATGGTAGTAATTTCATCTACTGGCTATGCGGTAGGTTTCTTCCTAGTAGCCAAACGCATTCGCATGATTGCAGAAGTGAGAAAATGCATTTCGCTTCCGGATGTTGTAGCTGCCCGTTACAGCAGTGAAGCTGTTCGCTTCATGATGGCTATAACAATTGTACTTGGGGTAATGGGATACTTGGCAACCCAAATTCTTGCCATGGCGCTAGTTATGCAAGCAATTCTCTCCGGTACCGCCATGTTCGCAGACATAGGTCTGATAACTTGCGTCGTTATCTCTTCTGCTGTACTGATTTTCTATTGTGTTACTGGTGGCATTATTGCTTCGGTATACACCGACGTCGTGCAAGGCGCCATCATGATTGTTGCTGGTTTGCTGATCTTGATTACGGCGATGTCAGTCTTTGAGGGAGGCATGGCCGAAGCCAGTGCAATCATATTGGCAGATGATTCCGAGGCCATCATGCCATTCGGAGCAGCTGGAATAATGGCATCCTTTGGTTGGTTTTTTGTTTTCGGTCTAGGTTTGGCAGGTCAGCCTCACCTGATAACCAAAATGATGATGAACAAAAATATCTCTGACAATCGCAGTATTCTACCCATGTCTCTATTTGGCTATATCATTGCGGCGCTGTTGTGGATTTCTATTGGGGTGATAATGCGAGCGGCCGTGGTCAGCGGAACCATAGACCCCTTGGCCTTGCCGGATGACGCGGCTTCGGTGTTTCTTTCTGTTTTCACCAATCCCTTATTAGCAGGGGTAGTTTTCGCTGGTTTGTTTGCTGCAATCATGTCCACTTCTGATGCTTTTCTTAATATTGGTACTGCCGCAATCATCCACGACATCCCCAAAGCTATTCGAGGAAAGAGTATTGAAAACGAGCTAATGTGGGCTCGGATTGTTACGGTTTTATTGGCAATTCTGGCCGCTAGTTTTGCTTTATACTCACACTTTCAAGATGCAACGCTCGTTGCTATTCTTGGCGCGTTCGGCTGGGCAACATTCTCAGCATCGATTTTCCCTGTTGTAGCTATTGGTTTGAACTGGAAAGGCGCAACAGTGACGGGTGCAGTAACCGCGATAGGGTCCGCTCTGATTATTAATTTTGTTGTCCAATTGGCAGGAATTACCTTGCCATATGGCATTAGTGGTGGCCTGGTTTCATTCGTAACTTCTCTAGTTTTGTTCATTGGCGTATCGCTAATAACAAAACCACCTGTACTAGACGATGACCTGAATACCATAATGGACATCTAGCATTTATTATCAAATAATTTTTATTTTCAAGACAGGCATACCTAACAACAATTATCTAACGTTCTAACGCGCTAATAGCGAATAATTGGAATAGATCGAATTTATTGTATGGAGACTATGGCGCTGATTGGTATTCGATCAATTCTAATCCATTCTGTTCCCCATCACTGATATAACGCATAAACACATCATAAACCGTATCTCCCGAGGTATAGGGAGCGATCTCTACTTGAGGCAAATAAAGCAGTAGGTCTTCACTAACAAATGTTGATTGATGTTGCCAGAGTGCAAAAGGTTCAATCTTTTCTACATCAGCAATGGTGAACAACACACTTTCATCTGCCGGCGGCAGCAGGTCGAGGCTGTACGCTGAGGTATCTCCGCTCACAACAAGTGATTCAATGGCAAGAATGCCGGTAATGGCATCATAAGAATTAACACCTGCAGGTGAGACGCTATCTATCCGAGGATAGGTGAGCAACTGATCCGCAAGCTGAAACTGCGGGTCAAAACGACACTGTCCTGAGTCTCCCTCAATCTCATTGCAAGTAGATTGCAAAGACGTCACTGTGGGTTGGTTCTCACCGTCAACCCAGCTTACTAATTCTAACCATGCGGCGAAACCTTCTCCATCAGTAAAAGAGCAATGACTCGGCTCTTCTTCAACTACTATAGCTGTAGTTAGCTGATCCGCCGGCAGCAATTTAATCAGAGCCTGTTGGTTAGCTGGCCGCACCAAGCCATCTTTAGAAGTGTGAATTGAGACAATCCTTGTGTTGCCGATGTCACCGCTTGGTGTGTAGTTGTTTAAAAACTGCTGATTTGCTGAAGGAAGCGCAACTACACGTTGCACTATCTTATTGATTTGCTCATCCCCATAATCGACACTCACATTACCGAAAGGCTTACTACCATTTAACTTTGTCGAATCGTTTACCAAGCTTGGAATTTCAAATACAGCGTAGCCCAAATTCAATAACAGAAAATCTTTATGGGTATTAGTGAGCTCGAGAATTTGGTTCAGGCGTTGAAGCTGCTCTGGGGTTTGCAAGAGCTTGCCTAACAGTCCATCGATGTAGCTATCTGCAACTAATCCTGTGCATTGCTGCAGTGATTCAAAGAATTGAATTTCACCCAGTAATGGAAGTGGCTGTTCAGTCCAGGAATCCGTTGGCAATTCGCCATTATTAACATTAGAACAAACCGCTTCATAGATCATGCGTAGATCAAACGCCTCGATCCAATTCTCAGCACCTGCTACTGCACCACACATGAGAAGGGCACCATCAACATTAGGGATCAATTTCGCCTCAAGGTCGCGCACACTAACAATTCCACCCATAGACGCACCCTGGATGAAGACCTTTTCAGGTTCGTCTGCTAATTCTAAAAATTTCTCATAGAGTTGCTGATTATCGACATGGGAATTAAAAACCGCCCAACCTGTCTGACTAAAACTTGAAGCAGCCATGGCATAACCTTGGTCCAAAACAAAATCTTCTAAGGGACCAAGAGAAGGATTAGCTTTTGGCTCACTACTAGTGTAGCCCTGATAGCCATGATTCCAGATAACAAGATTGTCGGCATCAGTCCAACCTTCAGGTATAGCAATTAAATAATAGGCGCCGCTTGCAGTTTGTCCTTGATACTCGATCACTTGCGCATGCAAACTCCCACTGACTAGCAATGCAAGAAAAAAAGAGACCCTTATAATTCTGCTTCTATTCATACTTCTCTTAATATGTGTTTCATAAGCTTTACATATACTTTTTTATATACTGAATCATACAAACAGCTTTGCTCAGTGCCGAAACCCTGTGCCAGGGTTCAAGCCGCCTCGGCTGTGATCAAGGAAAAGGCTCGATGATCTTTCCTTCACTTTGTATTATCGACTGTTATCAGTAGTCTTATACCGAATTCTTACCAGTTAATTTTCGAGCTTCGACCAACTTCTGGCTGGATACAAATCTTGGGGATTGACGTACACTATCTAACCCCTGATTAAGCTGGTACCTGACAAATAGTAATTGACTGTCATTTTCTTGTTTGCCATTTGCGGGCGGTACTGATAATTAGCAGTTGGGCAGATTGCTCTAATCAAAGTAATAAGCAAAAAAATTGGAGAGAATTTATGGTATTCATTTGTCGCAGCTTACTCATTTGTGGACTTTTTTTTGGTTTCAGCAACCTCTTTTCCTCAGCGCTCCTAGCCCAACAATCTGACTGGCCCATGTATCGTGGCAATTTGGAGGGCACCGGGTATTCGGCTTTAAGCCAAATAAATGCCAGCAATGTAAATAATTTATCTGAGGCCTGGAACTACTCTCTAGTGGATGAAAATGCTGACAACGGGCGTGGAGCAAACTCTCAAGCAACGCCGATTGTTGTCGATGGCATTATGTACGTGCCAGGCGCAAACCGAATTGCCGCCCTAGACCCTGTTACTGGAGTTGAAATTTGGCGATACTCCTCAGATGCAGGCACACCATCTCGTCGAGGTGTTTCCTACTGGCCTGGCGACAATAATTCTTCGGCTAGAATCTTTTTTACCTCCCGGCGCAGATTAGTTGCCCTTGATGCTAGCAGCGGTGAAATTGATACCTCATTTGGTAACGACGGCGAGATCGACTTAATTACCCCTTATATCTCAGTACCGATGGTTTATGAAAATGTCATTGTCGTTGGAGCCAACACTCCAGCGGGTGCCGCTGGTGGTATTGGCAATGCTCGAGCGTTCGATGCACGCAGTGGTGAAAAACTTTGGGAATTTAGTTCGGTGCCACAACCTGGGGAGTTTGGTCACAATACTTGGGAGGGCGATAGCTGGGTCGGCAGACTAGGAGCCAATGCATGGCCTTTTTACTTCACAGTAGATACTGACCGCGATACACTTTTTATTCCTTTGGCCTCCCCGATTCCTTTTGGCTATGGCGGCGATCGACCCGGTTCAAATCTTTTTTCCAATTCCGTAGTTGCGGTAAATATTCATAGCGGCGAATATCTTTGGCATTTTCAAACTATTCATCACGACCTATGGGATCACGATCCCCCCGCCCCACCAGCACTGTTTGATATCGAACAAAATAGCACCACCATTCCAGCATTAGGTATAACCACCAAATCTGGTTATCTTTATATACTGAACCGTGTAACCGGCGAGTCCATCTATGGCGTTGAAGAAAGGCCCATGCCACAAAGCAATGTGCCGGGAGAACAAACATTCGCCACTCAACCCATTCCAGTTAAACCGCCGCCAATGGCTAGAGTAAGTTATAGTGCTACAGACATCGTAACTGCAGCAGATACTTCTGCCGAGCATGCTGCAGCTTGCACAGATCTGGCAGAGAATATTGGTGAGATTTATAACGCCGGCGCATTCACACCCTGGTCATATCGTCCGAGAGGGACACCCGGCCCAACTACTTTATTATTTCCAGGCTTAGTTGGCGGGCCCAATTGGGGTGGTGCAGCATTCGACCCAAATTCAAAACTAATTTTCGTGTACGCCACCAATGCTGGCACTTTCGGGTGGATGGAAGAAGCGGAAGACGGTGCTGATCTCCCCTATGTGAGAAGAGGTCCACGGCCAGGGAATTTCGAAGTGAATCTCAACGGGCAAAGAATGCCCTGCCAAAAACCACCCTGGGGACAATTAACAGCAGTTGATTCAACCACCGGAGATATCGTTTGGCGCGAACCTATCGGAATTACCGAAAGCCTGCCTGCAGGAAAACAAAACACTGGTCGGCCAGGTCGAGCTGCTGCTCTCGTAACAGGTAGCAATTTACTGTTTATCGCATCAACTGATGATAATCGATTGCGGGCATTAGAGTCGTCATCTGGTCGACAGCTGTGGGTTACTGAATTAGAAAATCGTGGTAATGCCAACCCCATGACTTATATGGGTAGCGACGGTAATCAGTATCTAGTGATAGCTGCATCAAATTCACTAGTCACTTTCAAATTACCCGACTAAGTAATTCAGAATAAAAAACGAGCCTCTGGAATAAGCAGATCCTAGAGACTCGTTTTTCCCTCTTATTAAGTCTTCTTTATTGACTAGCACCATCTATATTGAGAGTTCGATGGCTTATTTTCCAACCATCAGCAGTGCGCTTGAATTCATCCATATAGTAACCAGACCCTATCATCGAAGGCGGTCTGGCATTTACATCCATTAATATGTAATAAGTCCGAGCCTTAGCACCGAACTCCGTAGCCGTAATCAAAAAGCTACTATTCAAATGACGCCGCCCCACATCACCTGTTAAGCCCTGATAGCGCCTTTCCCTATCAGCTCGCAACGCAGCCATACCTACTATGTCACCACCATCACGAGTCATGATTGCGTCATCGGCAAACGCAGACAGAAACAAGTCAGCATCTCTAAAATCACTGCCCTGATTATAAAGTGAATACAAAGTCTTGATTTCTTCGTAGTCTGTCCCGGTTAACGGAATGATAGAACCATCCCCGCGCTCTTGGGCAGCCACTGTCAACATCCCAAAAAATCCAAACACCAAAATTCCCAACAATATAATTTTTCGCATGCCCGCCACTCCTCTATAAATACCAGCTTTTTCAATGTCCAAGAGAATACGAGCAAAGACAAGCCAAGTCCAACAACACTAAGCTCGTTAACGCTCTAGCCCGTGCATATAGGTTTGAGGTGGGGTAAATTTAGTAGAATAACGAAAGAAATTCGCAGAATCTGGTTGAACTATATGGGGTATAGAAAAGGGTAGTGAGATAATTAATGTTTAAAAACAATAACTTAAATGAGTAATCGGATGCGGCAAGAAGCGCCGGCAGAAACAACCGCCCCAATGCTGGAATTTTTGAACGGCCTTTAGAAGAACAAAGATAACTTTATGCTTAAAAGTATTATTAATAAATCGACAGGAATTCTGCTGCCACTTATTGCTGCTGCTTTCTTATCGGCCTCTTTTATATCTGCTGCTCAAGAAGAATTACGAACACCTGAAGGCCGCCCGGATTTTCAGGGCTATTGGAATAATCTTCACCAAACTCCTCTACAGCGCCCATCTGCGCTTGGGGAAAAACAAAGCTACACCAAAGAAGAAGCTCTAGCCCTTATTGAGAGAGCGCAGCATGGTTTGCAAGAGAGGGAATCCTCTCTCGATCCAGACCGTAGCGCGCCAGAATTAGGCTCAAGGGTTACTAACAAAGCGGATGACGATTTCGATGACTTTCCAATCGATATAGCTCAGATCAACGGTGAATATCGAACCTCTCTGGTTATTGATCCAGCCAATGGGCGATTACCGATTAAAGATGGATCTGAAATAAATGACTTTTTTAATTCAGTACTTAGATCCGGTCAACTTATGGCTGGCCCCGAAATGGCCTGGGCCGCAGAAAGATGCCTCATTGCAGGGCCCCAGCTATCACTGATGTTTCAACGCGGGCTCTCCCCTTACGCTCAAATAGTTCAGACTAAGGACTATCTGATTATTCTCGGCGAGTATCCCTATGACGCGCGAATAATTCGTATTGATGGTGAACATCCCGGCAATGGTTTTGCAAAATGGATGGGTGATTCTATTGCTCATTGGGAAGACGACACACTAGTAGTTCACACCAACAACTTCCGCGACGAACAATCCTTTCCGCCGATTCTATCCACCGATCGCTTTGAAGTAGTCGAACGTTTTGCGCTAACCACCGAGAATGAATTTTTGTACAGCTATACCGTTACAGATTCAAACGTTTACACACAACCTTTTACAGCTGAGATTCCCTTCAAACGAATGGCCCTAGGTGAGGTGTTGTATGAGTATGCCTGTCATGAGGGCAACTATTCATTCGCAAATTCCTTGAGAGGAGCACGAATGGAAGATAGGCTTCCCTAAACTAGTTCTGTGGATCCTACCTGTATGTTGTATCTTCCTGATACAACAGATAAACCAATTACTGATTGGATATTTTCAAGACCGATGACAGATCAAGTAGCGAGCAAGTATTCCCAAAAGTTTTTCATTATTTGTTAACTGTATCCGCTCGATTCTTCCTTATAGATCGATATGAAAACATTGAGCCATTCACCTAAAAAATTCGAAAACACTGTATCCAAGAAAAAAATAGCTAATCGATTATTGAAATACTCAGACCTTTTTAATTATTGGGAAGCTTTCCTAGTATCTGCTAATTAGTATTCATCATAGGTAAGACCGCTATACCTCCATTGAAAGAAGTTTTCAAATTGCTCAAGGGTCTGGCAGTATCAGCTTTTAGCCACCAAAATCGGAATGAAATCTAGGACGGGCTTTCCTCCGATGCATAAAATCTACAGAGGGGATCTCAACATGCAAGCTCGCACTCTTGCTTTAGTACTGACTGCCAGTCTTTTAAGCACCGCTAGTTTTTCCCAGTCAGAGAATGGTTATCGAGTACCGAGAACTGAATTTGGACAGCCCGACTTCCAGGGAGTTTGGAGTACTCGATTCTATACCCTGCTAGAGCGCCCGGAAGACATCCCCTTGGCACTCCCACCTGAGCAGGCAGTAGGGTTCGCGCAAGCTATTGCTTCAGGACTCCAAGGCAATGACGATCCCGATATCGATATCCTCGGAAGTCCAGTTCTGACTGTAGTTAACGGTGAGTATCGCAGCTCCGTCGTTGTCTACCCCGAAAATGGCGTGCTGCCCTATAACGATATTGGCAATCAATTAGCTAATCACGGTTATTTCAACGGTGTCGGCTATGATGGCCCCGAGCAGAGACCCGGTGTAGAGCGTTGCACAGAAGCTTGGGGATCTCCTCCAATGCGGGCTTTTCCATACCAGTTGTTTCATGGTTTCGTACAAACCAAGAATAAAATCGCCATCGTCAGTGAAGAAGCAGTAATGCTGCGAATTATTCACATGGATGGGTACCGGCGGCCGAACGCCATAACAAGCTTTGAAGGACATTCTGTGGGTCACTGGGAAGGCGACACGCTAGTAGTTGAAACTACCCACTACAGTGATGTAAATCCGGAACGTGCCAGTATGGGCCGGCCAATGTTAATAAGTAGCAAAGCTCATGTGACTGAGCGTTTCACTCGGACATCGGACACTGAACTAAATTATCAGTACACCGTGAATGATCCAAAATTTTACACTGAGCCTTGGCGAGGTGAATTTTCATTTGTCCGAGATGACAGTGGACATATCTACGAATACACCTGTCATGAAGGAAATTACAGTATGGTCGGGGCTCTTCGTGGTGCTAGAGTTCAAGAAGCTAGAGTATTAAAAGAAGCGCAAAACTAGTTACTAACATTTAGTTGGCGCGAGCTTATAAATGTTTCTATTTCAGAAAAGCTCGTGCCAAAAAATTCCCCCTCGCAAGAAGACCGTAATAATCAATAAGTGAATATAAGGAGACTTCATTACTGCGTCTCGCCTTGTAGTGCAGAGAACAGTGAGACTTGAATTTTTTAGAGCCAACAGGTAACGGAGTTGGGTCATTAGAAGTTTCTAAATTAATGTAGAAGCCAGGTTAACTAACTTCCGCCAGATCGATAAGTTTTTTACTGCGCTGCTTCTTGCCGGCGGTTAGGTTTTCAACAGCACTCAGTTCGCTGAGTTTGAGTGCTAACGCTCGCCGCTCTGTGCTGGCGTCACCGTAGACTGTGTTGCGCATTCGAGGCTGGCGATTCATAGACTTTATGGTGTCTTCAATTGCAGAAGGGTGCCATTCTTGCCCGAAGCCTGACCCAGCCGCACGGGTAATACTCTCATTCATCAAGCTGCCACCCAGATCATTAGCTCCGGCATTGAGACACATCTCAACCCCTCCCCTACCCATCTTCACCCACGAAGCTTGAATATTTGGAATCAGCTCACCAAAAACTAGGCGGGCCACAGCGTGCATTAAGATAGCTTCACGAAAACTTGGCCCTTTGCGGGACAGCCCTTTTAGGTACATTGGTGCTTCCATATGCACATAGGGCAGTGGAACAAATTCGGTAAAGCCTCCCGTCTGCTGTTGCAAGTCTCGAATCGCGCAAAGATGGCTAGCCCAATGATGAGGGCTTTCGATGTGACCATACATAATTGTTGCAGTGGTTCTGAAACCGACTGAATGAGCGACGCGCATCACTTCAAACCACTCAGCGGTGTTGAGTTTGTCGGGGCAGAGAACTTTACGAACATCATCGTGTAAAATTTCTGCTGCAGTTCCAGGCAACGTGTTAAGTCCCGCTGATTGCAGTTTAGTCAGAAACTCTTCCAGACCTATATCCAAAGTTTGTGCTCCTTGCCAAACTTCCAAAGGAGAAAATGCATGAATATGCATTTCTGGAACCGCTTTTCTTACGGTTTCAACAATATCTAAATAAGTCTGACCGGTGTAATCAGGATGAATACCTCCCTGCATACAAACTTCTGTGGCACCACGATCCCAAGCTTCCTGGCAACGGCGGGCAATTTCATCGGCACTAATATCATAGGGTTTACCGCGTAAATTTTCGCTGGCCTTGCCTTTAGAAAAAGCACAGAACTGACATTTGAAATAACAAACATTGGTGTAATTAATATTTCGGTTAACTACATAGCTTACTGTTGCTCCATTTAACTTTTTTCGCAGAGCATTGGCCCGCTGAGTTATATAGGAAAAATCACTACCACGGCTTTCAAACAAGAAGGCAATATCATTCTCGCCAATATGGTCTCCTGCTATACAGTTATCAACAATAGTCTTTACTCGCGCTGATACAGAAGTTGTTAATACTGCTTGAGTAATTAATTCTTTGTCCAAGCTTGGCGGCGGATTTAATTCACCGGGAGACCATTCATCTCGTTTTGCAAAGCCATTGCTATCTGCATGACGCATTACTGCACTGCGGAGCTTTGTATCAAGCCATCGCTGAGGTTCTTTAGCAAAATCAGGATAAATTGTTAAGCGCTGCTCCAGAAATTTACCAGCAGCTGCTGTTTCTCGAGCAAGCTTATCGAGATGCGGCCATGGTGCTTCAGGGTTGACATGGTCAGGAGTTAATGGCGAAACACCACCCCAGTCATTGATACCTGCTGCTACCAACTTTGGCAATACGCCAGGACTTAAATTTGGTGGTGCTTGAATATTCATCTCGGCGCCAAAAATTATCCTTGCGACCGCTATAGTCCAAAGCAAGTCATTGAGGTCAGGCTCTGGCGCTTCCGACATTTTAGTATTAGGTTTGGCGCGAAAATTTTGTACGATAATTTCCTGTATGTGACCGTAGCATTCGTGCAGATCACGTATCGCCAAAAAAGACTCAATACGTTCGAGGCGCGTTTCGCCTATGCCAATTAGAATCCCGGTAGTGAATGGCACATCCAATTCACCTGCTAAGCGCAAAGTTTCCAATCGAACCACGGGATCTTTATCGGGAGAGCCATAGTGCGGCATACCCTTCTCGCAGAGCCGAGATGAAGCCGACTCCAGCATAATTCCCATGGAAGCACTTACTTCGCGCATCCGAAGCATCTCTTCACGGGTCATATTGCCGGCGTTGATATGAGGTAACAACCCTGTTTCTGACAAGACCTTTCCGGCTACTTCTTCGACATATTCCAATGTGCTGACGAAGCCAAGCTCTGACAGTCCCTCGCGAGCCGCTTTATAGCGTAATTCTGGCTTTTCTCCCAAAGTAAAAAGTGCTTCCTGACAGCCATATCTAGCGCCTTCTCGGCACAGCTCGAGGACTTGCTCGATAGGAAGATAGGCTTGAACTATACGTTTGGGAGTTTTCGCGAAAGTGCAGTAATGGCAAACGTCCCTGCATAAATAAGTGAGAGGAATGAAAACCTTACGGGAATATGTCACAGCATTACGGTGATAGCTATCACGCAATTGACAGGCACGGTTTGCTAGAGCTGCCGTATCTTCAATTTCTACCAGGGCTAATGCTTCTTCTGCTGTAAGCATCTCGGGTCCAATTATCGCTATGAATTACTGAATTCTGAACGATTCTACCAGCCTACAGCCTGCCCGTCCTTACGATGATCAGATCCGGCACGGTATATTCCATTCACCGGATGGTCCTCGGTGATGCTTTGCTCAGAATAAATGGGTAGAGCCATTGATGGATCTTTGGTAAACAAGATACCTTGATAGCCACCGACACGACTACCATCCACTGATGAAACTCGGTGACCTTTCGCTTTCAGCGCATTTCCTACCAACTCGTAAAGAGAGCTTTCTAGCGACAAAACATTTGAACTCTGCCCATGGGTAAAGCGTGCAGCATCAGTCGTCATCTGCACATTCATACCATGGTCAATAACATTCACCATATGTTGTGCATGAGTTTCCGGCTGAACCGAACCGCCCATATTGCCGAATGTCATCAGCGGTTCATCATCTTTCATGACGAAGCCAGCGATGATGGAATGAAATGGTCGCTTACGGGGGGCAACCTGATTGGGGTGTCCTTCTGCCAATGAGAACGCGACTCCTCGGTTATGTAACATCATGCCGTAAGGAGGAATAGTCGCGCCACTACCATAAACAGAAAAAATACTATGGATAAAAGAAACCATGTTGCCCCAGCGGTCTGCTGTAGTAAGGTAGATAGTCCCACCATCCAAGCCACCTTTAACGGAGGGCTCTGAAGCGACATTCATGTCAATTCGATCGCAGAGAGTTGCCGCATAGCTTTTTGATAAGAGCTTCTCTACTGGGATATCGGAAAACAAAGGGTCGCCGTTGTAAGCCTGCAAATCAGAATAGGCTAATTTCTTTGCTTCAACCATGAAGTGCCAGTAGTTCGCATTCGAAGGGCCAAGAGCTGATAGGTTTAAATTATGCACCGGGGCGCAAACTTCAAGGATATTTAGCATTTCCAGTGCTGCAAACCCTTGTCCTGGGGGAGGTAGCTGAAAAACGTCGTAACCGTGATAGTTCGTTGATATTGGCTCGATCCACTCTGATTTATACTCCGCTAAATCAGCATGGTTCATGACTCCACCTTCCGCCTGAACTTTTTCCACGATGGCATCGGCAATCGCGCCGTTGTAGAAGGCATCTCTACCTTCTGCCTGAATCAGCCTAAGTGCGCTAGCCAAATCGGGGTTTCGAATGATGCTGTATAACGCAGGCGCTTCGCCATTTTGCAGAAATATTGAATTCGAATCTGCATCGTTTCTGAGCTTATCGATAGCGCTAAGCAGGTCGCGGTGACGTCGCTCTGCTTGACCCCATCCTTCTTCGGCAAGCTGTGCAGCTCGATCAAAAGTTTCTTGAAAACCCATGGTGCCAAAGCGAGTTAGAAGCGCATCGTAGCCTGAAATTGCTCCAGGGACGGTCGCTGCATTAACACCAGTGCCTGGCACTCTTTCTAAACCGAGCGTTTCTTTAAAATATTTCGGCGTCCATCCTGATGGTGCCCAACCTGCGGAATTAAGTGCATAAAGCTTTTTGTTTTCAGCGCTGTAGACCAAGGCAAATAAATCACCAGCGATACCAGTATCATTTTGTGAGGTAACATCTAATACGGCTGCTGCAGCAACGGCAGCATCTATTGCATTGCCACCTTGTTGCAGAATTTCCAATCCGGCCTGAGCAGCCAAAGGATCACTAGTGGCTACCATGCCATGACGACCAATCACTTCAGAGCGACCTTGGCCTAACCAACCCTGTCCACGAGATCCCGGCGCTGCAACGATATTAGCCGCGGGGTTGCTGATTTCTTCGGTGGGAATTCCAAAGGCATTGGGAGACTGAGCAAAAATAATGTTTGAGCAGAGCAGAGCGATCACAGCTGCAAACATAGTTATTCTCGGTGCGAGGGCAGTAAAAGCTGTACTCGACAAAAAAGAAGCTCGGGGTAATTTCATAATTAATTAATCTCTTTATTCAAATCGATCTCAGAAGTGGGAATCCAACTGGCTGCATTATAGCTCCCGGGATCCGCACTTAGCAGATTAATTTCCTCATTAACTGCTTCTACAAATCCGAATGAGGCAAGCTGGTGCCAGGGTGAGCATCGCACCCAAAGTTCTTTGAGAGTATTTGAACTGACGGCTTCTGTGGCGATTGTTTAAATGATTTTATGCCCATTATGAGCCATGTAAACCGCCACGCTTCGAATGAGCTAAATCCTTGTTATTGGTTGGTTTAGAAACTCGAAGTAATCCGTTATTACTTCGAGCTTTCCCTTAATGTGGTTGTGCGGCAAGGTGCTGAGATAACAAGTCCTTACCGTAATCGTTGCCATTTGGCGTACGAATTATTGTGTGTATATGATCACGACTTGGAATGCCTGCCGGATTCTTATTTAGCGTGCCCACAGGGCCTTGATGATCAAACTCTATTAGCACTACAGGGCTATGTACGCGATAGTAGAATATTGCATCATCTTCGTCGCCACCGACCCAAGCGAAATGAGTTTCATCAATATGTTGGCCGATCTCATCCATACTGACCTTAGCGTGAGGGTCTCTTAAATTACCAACAAAGGCTCGAATCACCCTGAGCAATTGAAGTTTTTGTGCGCTGTCTAAATCACGTCCTGCTATTCCCTCATAGTCGAGAGTTAAGTTGTCTTGGTTAGCCGCTGCAATTTGATTGTTACGAGTTTTTTCCGGATTAATAGTGGCTTGCCGTTGTTGAGATGCACTTAACGACTGCATCAATTCGAGGCCCAAATCCTGCTCTTCTTGCATGATGGTATTGCCAGGATATTTTCCAACTTCGGTGACTACTGGTTCTCCACCCCAAAAAGCCGGCGTCATTACAATTTGATCGCCAAGCACGAAAAAATTAACAATTAAATGATGACCATCGAGTTGAAAGCCCCAGGGCTGATCTGCGGAAGGCTGTCCCATAAAAGTGAAATAATATTTTTCTTCCCCATATCGAATTGGTTCACCATTGATTTCTAGCAGAGCATCTTCGGTTCGCATTATATTGACTGTCTGCTCAATACCTTCTGCGCTGAGGGCTTCTCTTAATAGCGCCCAGGCAGCTGTTTTTTGTTGCGGATTCATTTCTTCAAGGCTAATGCCTCGCCTTGGGAAAATCCCTACATCGACATTAGACCAGTCTCGCCATTCTGGATCGTCGATCGCAAAATGACTGCGGCTCAAATCTATGGCACTAAGCGTCGCCAACATGTTATCCGCGGCACGGCGAACAGAATCTGTAGATTGACCTGTCGAACGAACCGAGAATAGCCCCTCGATAATACCGGAAGACGTCGCTACGCCTCGGAACGGCTGAGCTAAAGCATTGGTGGCCCCACGGGAAAAATTGCCTTTTTGATTAAGCAAGTTCGTTGGATAAAGAGATTGGGATAAAACTGTTACTCCACTCAATATAACTGCTAAGGCGACGATTGAAGCGATTACTAATGATTTCTTCGATGGTTTTTTCATTGAAAACTCTTTATTTGGAGCCTAAAAGGTATACAGAAAGGCTAACTGCAAACGTCGAAATCTGCAAGTGAGAGAAAGCCTGCGCGCGAGGGCATGAGAAGAAGCGAAAAGGCATGAAAAGACTCAAGAGCTTTTAGTATTCTGCCATAACCAGCTTCAAACGTTCGGGATCACGCCACTTCCCACTGACCAGACGCCACATATATACGACAGCGATACATAGCATCAGGACGACAAAAGCCAACCAAGAAATTCTGGGATCGAGTTTGAAAACAAGAATAATGAAGTATTGTGCCACCAGCATTGCCCAATGAAGGGAGACCGAGACAATCATTAACCAACGAGTATCCCCAGCGCCTCGCAAAACGCCGCCGCTAACCAAACAAATCGCATCAGCCATTGCATAGCTGGATAGACCAACCATCATAAATGCGGCAAGACTGCGTATCTCAGAAAAATCACCATCAGGAGGTGCAAAAATTTCCACTAATTGGAATCGAAAGGTTATGTAAAGAATGGCAAGTACCGCTGAATACGCAATGCCCATTAAGAAGCCAGCCGCAATAACCTCGTTGGCTCTCTCCATATCCTGCGCCCCAACAAAACGACCAATTAAACTTATAACACCAATGTTCAAACCAATCATGGGTACAAAAGAAAGAATATCCCAATTAAAGACAATCGCCGCTGATGCACCTTCCACTACACCATAAGCCTGAAACATTAAAAGAAACAAATTGAATGCTGCAACATTAAGAAATAGTTCTAAGCCTGAAGGAAAGCCTAATCGGAGAAACCGACGCAATATTCCCATATCCAAATGGAATGATTGCAGTATCTTGAATTTCTCCCGGTGCTCCTTCTGTAGATAAAAGATTATGAATAAAGAAAAAGAAAAAATTTCCGCGATGATAGTACTAAAACCAGCGCCAGCTATTCCCATTTCTGGGAGACCAAATTTTCCGAACACCATTGCATAGCAAAGAGGCACGTTAAGAACCAAACCACAAACATCACAGATCATGACAATATAGGTCCTGCCAATACCGGCAAAATAAGATGCGATACAAATCTTCGCCAGAAACACTGGTGTGCCGAGCATTAATATCATGTAATAACTTCTCTCCAATTCAACTTGAATTGGATCATGACCCATACCTTCAAAGATTCCAGCCACACTGAAAGTAATAATGATAAGCAAAGGTATACTCATCAGAGTCATGATCATGCCCTGAGTAACCACCTTTGAGCACTTAGCCTCTTCCCTTGCCCCCAAATATTGTGCAGCCATAGCGTTGGTATAAGAAAACAGACCAGAGAAAAAACAAAAAGAGAAGAAAGTAGCTACACCCCCTCCGAGTGCCGCGGCCATATGAACAGGGTCAATCTGCGACATGAAGTAGCGGTCAGTAAATATCATTACTGCAAACGCTCCCTGCGATACCACCATAGGCACAGCAATCTTCACTAATTCGAATAGTGTCTCTTTGCTTAAATATAGTTTCTTTAACAACATAGGTAATTCTCAGTTACCACTTTTGGTGATAACTACTAATGTCAATAAGTAACTCACATAGATTAACAGTCAACCACAGGGAAGAAGATCAATCATTATCGAAGATGAGGATCAAAATGGTAACTAACTAAAATCGGCCAGCATATTAAGTGAACAATATACTTATAACAACGCCATCAACTTATTTTTTCGAAGTCTTCGCCAAGAACGCAGCTCGCTGCTGTTCGTAGTCTTCACTTTCTGTGACCAAGGTGAATTGATCGCCATCCATATGCATGATCGAGGTGTTCCCCGCATCTTGCAGTGCATTAAGGCTGCGCTTAATCATTTGGGCAGCCATTGCGGGTCTCGAAGCGTAGTAAGTAGCCATCTCCGATGCCCTAGCTCTTAATTGAGGCTGAGGCACAGTCTCATCGAGAAAACCCCAGGCCAGAAGATCGTCTGCAGATTCTAGATCACCACCGATAACCATGCGTTTTGTTTTCGCGGGCCCCACCAAATTATTGCACAAGGGCAATGCTCCCCAACTCAGGTTCATTCCCAGTTTTACTTCGGGATAACCAACAATGCAATCGTCAGCACCGATACGGAAATCGCAGGCAGTAGTTATGCACGCTCCACCGCCGGCTGCTGCCCCTTGCACAGCTGCTATGGTGATCTGATTGATGCCCAATATTGCTTCAATTAAATTTCTGCCAATTTGCCCAAGCCGCGACCGCTCCAACAGCGTGGCTCCATCAGCTCTAGTGACCCTCTCTGGATCTTTAAGATCCGCGCCTACACAAAAATGCTTTCCTTCGCCGCAAAAAATAATTACCCGAATTTTAGTATCATATTTAAATGAATTACAGGCGTCGATGATTTCTGACATCAACCTTAAGCTGAGCGCATTACCACACTCAGGCCGTTGCAGCGTAATCGTTGCTATATCTTCATTCGAAGTAATCGAGAGATGGGAGTAAGTCATATAAGGTCTTAAATTATAGTGCTAAGGGTTGTTTCTTCTTATAGGTCATCGAACGCCACAGCCATTCTGCAGGACCATATCGATAACGTTCTAGCCATAATAAACTTGTGATAATTTGAAATACCCAAACGCCGATCACAACATAGTATAGTTGATGTCGTTCTAATTCTCCTGCCAGACCGAACCCAAAACCCATGAAGATAACATTGCAGATAATTGACTGTGAAAGATAGTTTGTTAGAGCCATTCGGCCTACAGCAGACATGGCTGATCTAAACCAGGACAATATTCCGGCCTTACAAATCAACATCACCAATCCAATATAACCTATGGCGAGCGTCAGGCGACCAATATCATAAGTAGGCCGCGCTGTAGCTATCCATTCTGGAGCAAATCCGCTATTAACAAACGTAATGGTTTCCCAGTAATTTACTGGAATTCCGATACCAAAACCTAGGACGACCATGCCCACATAGAACCGAATAGATCGAGATGTGTCGAGAATCTTCCATTTGAGGAATGCCATACCCAGTAACATCATTGCCAATACATCCCAGAGCAGACCAAAAAGATACGCCACGGTCTGCAAAAAAATACTCATCTTAGCACTGGCAACGAAATTTTCTCCATAGCCTGACTTTTTAATTTCTAATTCTTCAGCAACTAATTCTGTCGTCATAGATTGCAACTCAAGCATGGTGTCCCAGTCCGCTAATGTAGCTTCTTGCTCTCCAGTTAACTCTGTGCCTAAGGGCAATGCCTCAATTTCTAGAACAGCTTTACGTGCGGATGCCGAGCTTAAATGAGAACCTGAATGCACGAGCATTAATAAGACGAAGATGGCGAGACTGAATATCGCTAGCTTCTTGGCCTCAAAATCCCGGAAATAGTAAAGCAAGAAACCAGTCATTCCATAAGCTACCAATATGTCCCCTACCCAAACGAAGATATAGGCATTTACTAATCCAAAACCAACTAGCAGCGCTGTACGCCGACGAAATAATGATTTAACCATGTCAGGGTCTGTGTCTGGCTTGGTCATAAAAATTAAAAAACCAGCGCCGAAAAGCATAGAAAAAATTGCCCGCATACTGCCTTCGAAAAGTATATCCACAGTCATAAAAGTAAAGAGGTTGATACCATCAATCGCGCCGTCAAAGACTGGGCTCGAATAGGCTCCATAGGAATTGGCAAAGCCAATAATATTGAGCAACAAAATGCCACACAAGGCGACTCCGCGGAGAGTGTCAATGGATCGTATACGAGCCTTGTCGGCAATAGGAGTAGGGGTAACCCTTGGAATTGAAGCTACTTCAGGGATTTCAGTCATAGTCCATCCAGAATAAGGAGTCCTACGTAATTTATCAATCTATTTTAGGGGTGAAAATATGAATGTAATCAGTGCATTGGATTAAATGGCGCAGAATTTCGTTACCGTCTCGATAGCATCCAACGGAAACAGCCGGTCACTAGACTCCTCCCAGGTAGGTGTTTATTCTAGAGCAAGCTACCGGCTCATAATGCTCCATAAGCGCATCACAACGAGAAGAGATGCCAAAAACAGAGATAGCGGAGATCAGAATATGAAGTATCGAACTCAATCAGTCGTTATTTTCCTCTTTGCAGCACTAGGATGTTCTTACCTTAGCGCCCAAGTTCAAGCAGTGCGTAACGACGTCCCGCGAATAGGTCAACAGGAAGTCCTAATGATGCGTCATGCCTATCTTGATAAAGGCGGTTATGACTACTGGTATGAACAAAGTTCGCAAAATGTCTGGCCGTGGTTTGAACGCTTAGGTGCTCGAATGCTTGGAGACTTTCAAATAATTTATCCTGAGTCTACCAGCCCTAATCCGGATCAAGATGAGGCGATTCGCTTCGCTCGCTACGCCAGCTACGAGCACTGGCAAGCAACCCGAGCTAATGACTCTAGTGGAAGCACCGGAGGATCTAATCGGCTGGCTGGGGATGGCGAGCTGTTCACTGCGAACAATGAAGGTTTGACCAATCGAGGCCGGGTTAGACAAGGCTCGCGGGGAGGATTCTTTCTCAAAGGACACATGGCCACTGAAAGACCTATTTACATGCCTGGATTGGGTGAAAATTATCAGCAAACCAATACTCGTGAATCAGCGGAAAATGGAACTATCGCGGTACGTAGTGACCGCTCAGAACCCAGAGAGCAAATCCTGGTTCTTGAATATCGGAAAGTGCAGAAAGGAAGCTTCGAAGAATTGTATGCTCTAACTAACGAGCTGTATTGGCCTTACCTGGAAAAAATTGGAGTAAGGCCGGTGGGCCAATGGCAAGTCGCCTATCTGCCAAATAGCCCAGCCGTGGAGAGCGCGGATTTTGATGAAGTTTATACTTTGGCTCGCTATGCGAGCTATGAACATTATGTTGCTGTTCGAGATGATGCTGTTGGCATGGGAGGAAACGGACCAGACTATGTTGCGATGGAAAAAGCAACATATCAAATAGCTCACTTCACCCAAGAACATTCGCGCGAGTTCTTAAGGGGCGACTTGTGGGGAAACCAGCCGCACTACACTCCGGCTATGGATGAAAGCCATCGAGTACAAAATTAATAAAACACTTATTTGCAGAGGATAAATCAATGTTTCAGAAATTTATGATACTTCTAGTTGGCTTTATGATTTCCTCTGCCGGCTTCGCGCAAACGTCGGGCCCCGATAAAGGTTCTTTGGTAATAGTGGGAGGCGGCATGCAAGATCTTTCGATATTGAAAGAATTTGCTGAACTAGCTGGCGGAGTGGACTCTCCCATTGTGGTCATTCCAACGGCAGGCGGCAGCGAAAGCTATGATGAAAATTGGCTGGGACTAAGACAATTTAGGGCTGCTGGCTTAAGCAACATTAAGTTAATTCATACTTACGATTCGGCCGTCGCAGACACTGATGAATTCGCTGCTGCGATTACAACGGCAAAGGGCGTATGGTTTACCGGTGGCAGACAGTGGCGATTAGCCGATTCTTATTTACACAATAAGGTGCATGCAGCTTTAACTGATCTGCTAAATCGTGGCGGTGTGATAGGCGGATCCTCTGCCGGCGCAACTATTCTCGGTTCTTATCTAGCCCGCGGTGATACTAGCAACAACACAATAATGATGGGAGACCATGAAGAAGGATTCAGCTTTGTAGAAAATGTAGCGATCGACCAACACATGCTGCGGCGCAATAGGCAATTTGACTTAATCGAAGTTATCGAAGCGAAACCGGAATTACTAGGTATTGGACTCGACGAAGATACGGCGATAATCGTTGAAGGAAATCGATTTCGAGTTATTGGTCAAAGCTATATCGCTATCTTTGACCATCAGCGTATGCTGGATTCCGGTGGCAAGTTTTACTTTCTGGAGCCCGGAGATCAATTTAATATGGAAACCAGAACTCCCTATAGGATTCAACAGTCACTGGAGCCATTTAACCGACTAGTTAATCAAGCATGGTGATAGCTTAAACTCGATCTAAATTTCCGGAGCAATGTTTCGAAAAAGCTAGCGGCTCCAGCTGGGCAACCAAGTATCATCCTCTTCGCCGTTTGCTTCCTGCTTACGCGCACCACTTAACATCAATGGCATTGCGTAGTTTCCTTCGTGGCAGGCATACTCAAATAGATTTGCTTCGGTGTTTTGCATCTCCACCACAGCCGTCCATTTATCTTCAAAAGATTCAGGATCATCCACTGTGTATTCGTACTCAAGCCGATCTTCATCTAGACGGGTAAAGCGCTCTGTAAGAGCCATGTTTTCACCGGTACCACTGAAGCGACTAAGGTGAGTAAAATTAGTGGTGGTTACGACGAAGGTATCGCCTTCCCACTCACCTCTGGAATCACCTTTCCAAAGACGCATGTTATTGGGCAGCGCCTGCCCGCCGTTTGTTGGAATGATGCGATGGTCGTTTACCATTTCAGTTTGGATAACAACATATCCCTCAGTTTGAATAAGTTGCATCATATTATTGTAAGCCCCAGAACGCATTGGTGGTCCAGCATTGAACCCGAGTATGCATCTATCGAATGCATTACGGTCCTCAGGGCCCTGAGGAGACCGGCTTTGCAGTGCCCTAAAATATGCCCCTGCCTCTCTCGCTGCTTGAGTCGCTGGTGGCATACGGCCGTTTACGGGATATATTAATTGCGAAGTTCGACGGGTTGTGGACATTGTTGTGCCCTGATCGAGATAGAAGGAATTGTAGCCGACGTCGACATCGCCTTGACTCTCTTCGCCGCTAGCGGCGAACTCTCGAGTAGCATTTGCTGCTCGCCCTGCTCGAACAGCCTCTTCATATTCAGCTATTTCGTCCTCGGAAAGAAATTCCTGGTCTGCGAAAGCAGCTGGCCTTTGGAAGGGAGTGACTGTAGCAAAATCCCAATTGCCTTGTAGGCTTGGTTTCCCCCAGCTTGTCATGGGTACGTCAGCCAAACTAATACCAGATGCAGACAGTGCTATGGCAGCTAATACTATTGAGAGGTTTCTTTTCATTTTAAAATCCTCGTGAGAAAACTTTTAGTTTCATATTCTACTTCTCTAATCGTTCTAAGCTTAAGTCTTAATTGACACTACCATCTAGATTCTTCGGCCCTTCATAATCTTTACGTAAATGGTCATACAGCAAATCTTCAGCAAATTCTACGCACTTGTATTCCAACAACCGGACGTTCTCTTCCAATCTCCGATACAAAGGCAGCTTAATTTTCCAGGAACGACTGAAGACTTCAGGGTCGGTAATCGTCGCCTCGTACTCGATGTGATTGGCATCTATTGGCGTATATCGCTCTTCTACGTGGAGAGCACCACTATGGAAATTACCAGCGCTATCGAACCATGTTTCTGCCATTTGCGAGCTCACGTCAACTACCAAGGTATTGCCTTCCCAATGCCCTAATGAGTACCCCATCCAAGATGGAAGCGGGGCTGATGTGCCTGGCCTGTCCATATGAATAGTGCGGCTATTGCCACCAAATTCATAAGCCATAAATATCTTGCCTTCTGTTTGAAATATCTGCAGCGGAAACGGCATATAGGTTAAACGGGGAATACCTGGGATATAACACTTGGTAACAGAATCTTTTTCATTCCAGTTTTCCAAGTTCGCATTTCTTTGTTCCAGTGCGGCGGGAAGATAAGGAATTTCGCCGCCTTCTACTACACTCATGCCAGCTGGGATTCCACCTAATGCTCCCAAGACTCTCGTTACAGGCGTTTTGCTCGCTGTGTGACCTTCAAGATTCCAACTCGCCGAGCCCATCGCTTGCCAGATACCATCCAGACTCAATTCGATAGGACTTACTGCCGGGTCAGCAGGCGTATCAATCCCCACGGATACTTCAACATTTTCTTGAGAACAACTCGCGGTTAACAAGGAAAATGCGGCAAGCAGTGTGACTATTTTCAAATGTTTTTTAGTATTCAACTAGTTGCCCTCTTTATTATTCTATTAATATCTCTCTTAATTGTCGTCTGGAAACCCACCAGGGGGAGCCCCAACGCCGGAAGAGCCCATGAAAACATTGTCGCCATTCGGTAGTGTGATATCACGACCACTACCCCGACATTTAGGTATACAATCGGGATCTTTGGATTGATATCCACGTACAAGAATTTCTGTACCCGGTAAAAGAATTTGATTGGTAAGACCAGCACGCAGCAGAGTATTTGGCGTACCGCCTTCGAGCATCCATTCCTCAGTACCACCATCTTCCAATGTTGCTGTCATGTGTAACCAGGTATGGGGGTTAATCCACTCCATTCGAGTAATCACTCCTTCTAAACGCACCGGACTGTCTTTATCAAATTCAGAAGAAAAAGCGTGATGGCCTATCACCGTCGACTGCAGTAAAACTATAGACGCCAGTAGTAGTATTACAGAAATGAATCGATTCATGAGTGCATCCTCACTAACAGATTAGATCAAAAATTCTAATTTTAATTTGCAGAATAGTTTGCCTTAGAAAGCGACACTTTTCTAGAGTAGGAAGCCTGCAAAATTCACCTAAGTAAATTTCGACGTTTCTCATTGAAACGATTGCCATACAGCACTTTTATAGCTTAAAACTCCAAATTTTGCTTCACAAGCAGAGCCCTGCTGGTCTAATGTATCCTCAAGAATTACTGCCTGCAACTCTCATGCGGTGATAACGAAGGTTTGCAGTAGCAAAATACATTAGTTAAGTAGATCTATTTATTGAGCTTGATTGGATAAGTAAATCTCAAAACAAAGGGGACTAACTCTCATGGCAAGAGTGAAACTAATTCTAGCAGGACTTTTCAGCTTACTGTTGGCTCCCTCAACCGTGGCACAAGAAGTAATTACAACCGACACACATAATTTAGAAGAAGTTGCTCCAGGGGTCTATTTCGCGATCGGAAATGGCGCTTTGTACACCATGAGCAATGCTTTAATCATTGAACGAAGAGACGACATAGTCGTCGTGGATTCTCATATCACTCCAGCTGCCGGTCAGGCGCTGCTTGATTCAATTCGGGTAGTCTCCGATAAACCGATCACTGCTCTGATTAACTCTCACTTCCATTACGATCACGCCAATGGTGTACCCGCCTTTGGCAGCGACGTTGAAATCATCGGCCACGAATATACTCGCGCCAAACTCGCCGACGATCCGATGAATGAGCAAACTTTTTTATCCTCGTTGCGCCGTTTTGACAACACCGTCACTCGCCTTGAACAAGAGCTTGCTGAAGCTAGTCACAACGAAAGGGCCGAATTGGAAACACAGTTGGAGTTTTGGCGCGCCCATGTTCGCGCTCAAGACAAGATAGACCCAGTTCCCCCAACAGTTTCTGTTAGTGACCGCATGACTCTCTATAAGGGTGGAAGAGAAATACAAATTCATTTTTTCGGTCGGGCTCACACCGGCGGTGATATCGGCATCTATTTACCAGAAGAAAAAATTCTCTTCACCGGCGATATGTTACTTGGCGGTATCTCTTATATGGGTGATGGCTATGTGTCGGAATGGGCCGATACTCTACAACGATTAAAACAATTGGATTTCGAAATGGTACTACCGGGCCATGGCCCTAGTTTTCTTGATCGTGAACGCATCGATTATGTGCAAAGTTACTATACAGATTTAACTGCCGAGGTCGTTCGCCTTAAGGGAATTGGATATAGCGCTGAAGAAGCCGCTGCACGTGCTGACTTACGTCAGCACGCAGACACTCTCGGCGTTACTCAGATCGGGGCAAATGCGGAAGCAGTTGCTCGAATGTATGCTTTACTAAATGGAACCATTGAGTAAGCAAACAATGGAGCAAGCATCACTAAAGCAATCAATCTATAGTACTAAACATCCAATTTAGGAGCGCAGCAATGCAAAATCTCAAATTACTATTACTCATCTCGGCAATGAGCGCCTCACTAATGAGTTGTGGGGAATCAGGCACAGGCAGTGCAATGGCGACGGTGGATATTATCGACAATGCCGGCTCCATTGTTAGTGTTGACCCAAGCTTCGACGCCCTAGTGCCGGCCGAAGCCAATATTCAGAAGCTTGCCGGCGGGTTTGCTTTCACTGAAGGTCCAGTATGGAATAGTGGACTGGAGCATTTGATGTTTAGCGACCTCCGTAGCAACGCTGTACATACTTGGGATGATGAAAACGGCTTGCGGACTCTTATCCAACCAGTGTTCGAAGGAGAAAGTGATACTGAGTCGGTGGGCTCAAACGGGTTAAATGTTGATAGTGAAGGTCGCCTGTTGTTAATGGAACACGGCAATCGTCAAGTCTCTCGAGTGGAGCCTGGTGGTGGGGAAAGAACTGTTCTCGTCAACAGTTATCGTGGCAAGCGCCTTAATAGCCCTAATGACTCAGCCTGGCATTCAAATGGTTGGTTGTATTTTACCGACCCACCGTACGGACTTGCCGGACTAGAAGATGATCCTGCTCGTGAACTGGACTACAACGGTATCTACCGTCTGAGCCCCAGTGGAGAAATTCAGCTCTTATACCGCGATCAAACCCGCCCAAATGGCATTGCTTTTTCTCCTGACGAAAAAACACTTTACGTTGCAAATTCGGATGCTGAAAATAAAGTTTGGTATGCCTATAACGTAGTAGGAAATGGAATCATTGGCAACCCGCAGGTTTTTTATGATGTAAATGATCAAAATGAAACCGGTGCCGCTGATGGGATGAAGGTAGATGTGGACGGTAATGTATTTGCTACAGGTCCCGGAGGGGTTTGGGTATTCAGCCCCGATGGAATCCATCTCGGAACTATTAAACCTGATGAAGTTCCTGCCAACGTGGCCTGGGGTGATGAGGGTAGCACTTTATATATGACTGCTCGTACTGGTCTGTACCGAGTAAAACTTAATACTCGTGGCATAATACCCTAGCGCACACGTTCTAAAAGAAGATTTTTCAGAGAAACTCATACTTAGAAACATTGGATTTGGCTGTAAATACTTGTTTTTATTAAAAAAACATTACCCAGATGAGAAAATGGTCTGGATCAGTGTAAATACTCAGCTATTTAATTTAGCATTACCCTAATTGATCAACATGTTAACGGAGTAAATCGTGGAATCATCTCTAAGTAATTTACTAGCTCGTCTTGTGGACATCGGCAAAGCGGCTGCATTTGTTTTAATCTCTAGTACCGGTCTGGCCATAGTAACCAGTCAATCCGCAGCTCAATCTCTGGACGATATTGCCCTCAACGTATACAAAGAAGAAACCTGTGGTTGTTGTGTAGGCTGGATCGAGCACATGAAGGAACATAGTTTTGAATCAACGATATTTCACCCAAAAAATTTGAACAGTGTTAAAGCAGAGCTTGGCATTAAAGCCGAGTGGCAATCTTGTCATACTGCTGTGACAGAAGAAGGATTTTTGTTCGAAGGTCATATCCCTGCGAAATTCATTGTTGCTTTTTTAGCAGAGCCACCGGCTAATGCTTTAGGGCTTGTAGTGCCAGGTATGCCCATCGGCGGGCCGGGAATGGAAATGGGTGATCGATTCACTCCCTATGACATACTTTTAATGAAGAAAGATGGCAGCAGTGAAATTTTTGCCAGCATTAAAAGTAAAGCCGATCAGTAAGAAAGTTATTCCGTTACACCAGCTTGTGCAAGACCATCAAAATACAAGCCCAGTTGCTCTTACCTTATTAAATAGAACATATTCTCTCTTGCGATAGCGAGAGAGAAGTTCGGCTGAAAAAGTTATATTGGTTTATGCCGGATAAAAATAGGAACACCACGATGACAAATAACGAAAATTCAAACTCTCAGCACGATTCTAATGCCTTGGATATTGAAAAGTTAAGAGAATAGATAAAGCTCAAATACCGAGAAGTGGCAACTACTCCTGACATGGAATTTCATTTCCATACGGGAAGAAAGTTGGCAGAGAAACTGGGTTACACTCCTCAAGTTATCGACGGGATTTGTGCAGCCGGTGTTGAATCATTTGCTGGAGTTGGCAACCCATTTTCGTTACGAGCAATAACAAAGTGCGAAAAAGTTGTAGGTGTAGGTGCATGCTTCGATAGCTTCGTCTCAGCAAGCTTAGTAGGAGACAGCGGTAAAGTCATCGGTATGGATATGACTGAAGAAATGCTCGTCAAGCCCAGCTGCCCCGCAAAGGAGATGAGCTTAGACACCGTAAATTTCAAAGAAGGCATCATAGAAGATTTGCCAATTACCGATGGCTGGGCCGATGCAGTCATAAGTAACGGTGTAATTAATCTCTGCGCCGATAAGCGTGCCGCTTTGTCTGAAATATTCCGTATATTGAAACCAGGTGGTTACCTGCAGTTTGCCTATATTGCCAATAGCAAGCCTATACCCCAAGCAGTCATTGAAAATATTGATCTCTGGACAGCCTGAATCGCCGGGGGCCTGCCGTGTGCAGGGTGGGAGAAGATCTTGTGAGGGTCTGGTTTGCAGGATGTAAAAATTGGCGAGACAGTCAATACGTTTGGCGGCGCATCTGGCGAAGCTAATGCTAAACAGTTTGGTGTTTATGGTTACGCTTTTTTAGCCAGAAAACCAGACAGATAAAATAGAGCTAGGGATGAAAAAAAGGGCGCTGTATTGCGCCCTTTTTTGAGCAATCTAAAATTTAGCCAAGTAAATAATAAATCTCTCAAATTTCGTTACGGCGCGCAGCCCCGATAATGTAGTCAGCCGCTCGGAACGCCAGTGCCATAATTGTCATGGTTGGCTGGCCACGACCACCGGTAACCAAACTGGATCCATCACACATAAACAAATTTGGCACGTCGTGACTGCGATTAAATCGATCAATTACTGAATTGTCTGGATCATTGCCCATTCGACAAGTACCGAGTATGTGTACATTACCTTCTTGCTCACCGATGGGGATTCGATTAATTTTTATCGCCCCTGCTGCGTCTAGTAATTCCACAGAACGATCCTGAAAAAAGTGCATCGTGGAAATATCATCTGGGTGATCTGCATAAGTCGTGCGAAGAGCTGGCCTGCCCCACTTGTCTTTCAAATTATGGTCAAGGGTCACTGTATTAGACGCTTGAGGTAGAGAGGTAGTATGACCATGAAAGGCAACCGTGCGGGTAAACTCTTCCTGTAATAGCTTTTTATATTCGCTCCCCCATCGGGGTCCGCCAAACATACCGCTGCCTAAGGCTGAGCCCATGGGTAGTCCGTCGGATGAGTGTCTTGAATCAATACCGCCGCCGCCGTAAAAACCTAAACTAGGATCCATACTATAAAAATCATGAATCACTCGAGTCGTTGGGATACTTTTATGACCATTGATAGGTTCATCGAATAAGCCTTCTGCTGAAGACCAGCCATTAAACATTAGATTTCTTCCAACCATGCCACTGGTATTTGCCAGTCCATCGGGAAATAGTTCAGACTCTGACAAAAGTAATAATCTAGGTGTTTCAGCTCCATTGGCACAAAGTACGACAGCGTTTGCGCGCTGCGCTTGCTGGGCGCCACCGGCATCCCAATAGACAATTTCGTTAGCCCTTCCACTTTCATCTGTATTAATACGAGATACTGTTGCAGAAGTTCGTAGCTCACAATTACCCGATGCCAGTGCCAGCGGAATCATTGTGGCCATAGACGAAGACTTGGCATTCACCTCACAACCGAACCCATTGCAAAAACCACAGTGTATGCAAGCGGGCCTGCCATTGTGAGGCTGAGACAGAATAGCGACTGGAGCGGGATAGGGGTTGTAGCCTAGCTGCTTGCCCGCTCTTTCGAGAATGACCCCAGAAGATTTAACCGGCATAGGGGGGCAGGGATAATCTCTCGAACGGGGAGGGTCCCAAGGTCCTTGCAAACCCGATACCCCAACTTCCCAATCTACCTTAGTGTAATAAGGCTCTAGCTCATCGTAGCTAATCGGCCAATCGGCAAATGTAGTTCCGGAGATAGGGCCCAGCACGCTAGCCTCATTAAAATCTATTGGACGAAAGCGCCAGAAATTTCCGGAGAAATGCACACTACTTCCACCAACATTGTGCGCATAACCTAAACAGACTTCTCTTTCAACCGCTTCGTCGTTTTCAGTTTTTCTGAAAGACTGGGGATGCCCCTGTCGTCGTCCCCAAACTAGATCTCCATTGTGCTTGTAGCCCCACTCATCGTGTTTGAAATCGCCAGCTTGTAGGTGCGGTCCTTGTTCCAACAAGACTACAGAATGACCTGCTGTTGATAGTTCTTTCGCCATCACTCCGCCGGCAGCTCCAGACCCAATAATGACAAAATCTACTGGCTCACGACTTGGGAAAGTAACTACTTCGGCCATGGCTACTCACCTTTCTCAGCATAGTCAGCATCGTAGTAACCATAAGGTGGTGCCCAAGCATGCCGATCTTCGAATCCAAGCAGATCAAATCCTATGTTGTCGCGATTGCCTCTGTACTCAGGTGAAGAAAACATGCCAGCGATTGTCAGATATCTTATAGTGCCGAAAAATTCAGTGTCTTCAATTTCGTGGAGCAACTGGTCTTGTTGAAACTCGTCCAACTCATGAAAATAAAAACCAGCGAATTTCAATCCAGTAGCTATTTGCAATTCTTTTAGCCCTTCTTGGAGTATTAGACGTTCTTGCTCTCGGTCCTGACCTAACACTTGATCTATGAAATAGATAACCCCCGCCTCGGTAGCGCCAGGAGTTTCGTCAGTGGGGATGATACGCGCAGCGATTGCCGAGTATTCGACAACTTCTTCTTCTGAAAGGTTTAGAAATTCTTCTTCCTTGATAGCCGCCTCTCCTGCCCGGCGACAAGCAGAGAGGATCATGGGCATGGAGAGAGCGAAGCAAGATCCGCGAGCCGCATCTGATGAGACTCGCAAAAATGCACGTCGAGATAGTTTTCTTTCCATTATTATCTTCTTCCCCCGACTAAGATAAGCGGACGTGAGCCTAGCCTAGGATGATTCTGAGTTTAACATAGGGTTGCAGCTTACGGTAATTCGAAACCCGCTCAGCCTATGCAGTTCTAACGCAAGAGGGAGTCCGCTCTGCTTAACAATGAAGGCATAGAATCTTTGGTAGTTTCCCACATCGGATCATGACGCTTGCCCCGTCTGTGCAACATGAGATTGAAACCAGTAATTATTGAAAATTTGTAGGCAGCGAGAGCTCGATACCAATTGATATCAGGAATATCGCTGCCCCAAGCTTCTGCATACATTTCAACAAGCACATCGGCTTGGGGCATGTATTGGCCACGTTTGCGGGAATCGTTCCATGCCTGCGGATCATTAAATGTGGCAAACCAACCAACATCATTAAGCGTAGCTCCTACACCCACCAACTCCCAATCAATTACTGCCAACAAGGTTCCAGCATTCGCGCCCTTGTTCGCAAAGAACAGATTCGACCATTGAAAGTCGCCGTGAAAAATACCCACTGGTGCATTCTGAGGAATTTGTTTTAACAGTAATTCACGTACCGTTGGTTGTAATTCTAGAAGTTGAGGTTCAGCAACCTTTTCAACAAAACGATCCCAGCGCGTAACGTCTTCGCTGAATGCAACAGGCTCTCCCAAGTAACTGGCTTTTTGCCAATCAACTTTGTGAATGGTCGCTAAAGCGCTTATTGCTTGCCTGGCCATTTCCTGCCGAGCAGACTCATCCAATTTGGTTACCCAACCAGTTCCATCAAGCTGAACAACATCGCCATCTAATTGCGGTACGACGAAATAGGGTCGCCCAAACCATTCAGGGTCATCATCAGACCAGTTAACCTTGCAGTGGGGCACTTCCACCGGCAAGGCGTTTAATGCAGCAACTTGGCGAAGCACGTCTGCAGTACCTTGTAATTTTACATCGGGAGGTGGAAGTCTGAGGTACCATTTATCATCAATATTTGTGAAAGAATTTTTGACTGAAAATCCATATGCGAACCCAGCATGCCCCGGCATCTTATGAACATCACAAATTTGTAGATCAGATCGTTGATATTTATCTTGGCAGAAGGGAACCAACCGCCGCTCAAGCTCATCCAGTTCCAAGATTTTCTTCCTTTAACATTCTTATTAACCTAATAAAACGAAGCCCACTATTTTCGCATATCTTTATCAGCGAAACAAGTAAGAGTGACACATGACGCTTCTTTAATCATTAAATTAGCAATAGCCTGACCAAATACAACTACCGCCCTCTTCCCATTGCATCGGAGGGTTAGTATTTGTTGCGCGGAGCCAATAGGATTCACCAGATAATGGACTACCATCGAATTCCCAAAAAACATAGATATAGCCGTCGAATACTCCAAGAAAATATGGATTATTCCCCGACCATTGCCAGGGTGGAATCCCATTGATGCCAGAGTCAAGTTCATTGGCGGAAGCTACACCACGGAAAGCCGCAGCTTTAATGGCAGGTTTATAAGACTCTGCCAGTAAAATCGCTTTAGAAAAACGTACACGATCAAGATACTGGCTATAAGCAGGTATAGCCACGGACACCAACATGCCAATAATAGCTATTGCGGCCATCAATTCGATGAGGGTAAAACCTTTTTGCTTTAATCGTTTACGCATTCTTACAGGGATTAAGATTAAGTACAGGCTGGGATTATATAGAGCTGCACTCGCTTTTATTAGGCAATATTGGCCATAAATGGTCAATGAGGCTCGAAACCTAGCTGTAATAGGCGTATTTTGTGTTTCTGGCTAAGACTGTAATCTATTGGCGAATTACCAATTAGGATCACTCATCTCTTACCAAGGAAATAAAATGTGCTCAAATTAAATAGAAAAAGAATGCTCCGTCAGATAAATCCAGTTAGACGAGTAAGCTTTGCTTCGCTGTTCTTGCTAATTGTTTTTAGCACCCTACCTTCTTCGGCAGATAAATTTTCCTTCGCCTTGGTAGGCGACAATCCCTATTCCAGTGCAACCTACGATAAATACATTCGATTGATTAATCAGGTGAATAAAACCGCAGATATTGAATGGGTTATTCACTTAGGGGACGTAAAAGGCGGCGGTGAGGACTGTTCAGATGAAGAGCTGAGTCGGCGCTTTCAACTGAACCAACGATTCGAACCTGCCTACATTGTTACCCCAGGTGATAATGATTGGCTGGATTGCAAACGTGAAGCAGCCGGGGGCTTTAATGAATATGAGCGGTTGGAAATATTTCGAAATCTATTTTATCCACGGCCCGGTTTTTCCACTGGCGGAAATCCCATGCCCGTCTCACAGCAGTCTGAAGATAATGAATTTTCTGAATTTGTTGAGAATGCAATGTGGGAGCATGAATCAGTTGTATTTGCCACCGTGCACACCGTTGCTTTAACTGCGCCAGCTACCGATCCTGCAGAAAAACAAAGAAGAGATAACGCCGGAGCAAGTTGGATAGAAGCCGCATTTGAAAAAGCGATTGCGAGTAATGCGAAAGGCGTGTTTCTCGCCATGCAAGCTGACCCCTGGCAAATATGGGGCTTGCCTGCCATTGCTCGTCGGGCCTGTGGCGATTGTATCGATCCAAGGCCGTCGCTGGCCTGGCTGTATCCAGTGCTCCGCGAACAAAGCCTGGCATTCGGCAAGCCTGTTGTTCTAGCAGTGGGAGACACGCACATTTTTCGTGTTGATAAACCACTTTATACAGACCGAAATCAGCTGGTGGAAAACTTCACTCGCGTTGAAGTTTTTGGCAATCCCTCAGTAAATTGGGTAAACGTGTTAGTTGAACCCGATCACCCTTGGGTATTTTCTTTTCGAGAACAATTAGTCGAATAATTAGTCGATAGTTATATTATGGTTACTGACGCTGCAGATAATAGCAAAACCCTTAAAGAAAGAATTCTCTCCTAACACAGCTACGCTAGGATTTATTTTGACATCAACAGATTTTCAAATTGAAGACAGAGCTGAATGTTTAGTGTTTAGAATTACTCGACCCGCAAGACTTAATGCTATTACTGGTTCAGTTCTCAATGGGTTAGAGCAATGCATCGATTCTCTTGAACAAGACACTGGCAATCGTGGACTTATAATAATTGGCGATGGCGAAAAGGCTTTTTGTGCAGGAACGGATCTCTTCGAGCGCAACTCAATGAGTGAGGACGATCGCGCTAAGAAATCCGATCGAGCGCGAGATTTAATAGTTCGGCTCCATCGAGCTTCGTTCATAAGCATCGCCGCGTTAAATGGCCTAGCCTACGGCGGCGGTCTTGAGCTGGCTATGGCCTGCACATTTAGAATCGCCCTGCCTCAGGTAAATTGCTCACTCCCAGAAGTAAAAATTGGCCTGATTCCAGCTTATGCTGGTACGCAGCTATTGCCTGCTATAGTCGGTCCGTCTAGAGCTTTAGATATGATGATAACGGGTAGGCCTATAGACAGTGAAGAAGCTCTCCAGTTTGGCCTGATTAATCGAATTACTATTCCTGAAATTCCTCTATTGGATCAGGCTAGGCATTACTTGAGCTCAATTACCAAACACAGCAAAGTTGCCCTTAATGCCATTCGCGCATGTGCAGAAGTTGCAACTCCCCAGCTTGGTGAAGCTGGACTACAAATAGAAAAAGACTATGTGGTGGCCGTTGGAAAAAGTGAGGATGCAAAAGAAGGTGTTGCTGCTTTCCGCGAAAAACGCGCAGCAATTTTTAAGCACCGATAATTTCAACAGAGAAACTGAATTGATAATAGTTACTTGCTGTGCGGGACGACTAGGGGGAAATAGTTGAAAGTGTAACCTAACAAGCAATGCACCCTAAAAATAATAATCCCCACAGCCTGTTTGGTTACTTCACGGTTCTGCCCGGCGAAAAATTCAAGTCAATTATTAGATCAACTCTTGCCATCATATCCATTCTGCTTTCTTATGATAATTATGCCCTATCAACAATAGCAGAAGGTTTTGTGGATAATTACGATGATGGCCCGCTGATTGGGACTCCTATGACTGAAGGTAACTGCGCCACAGGGATTCTTCGGGGAGTATCATTTGATGACTACTGCCCGCGCTATCAGGGACCATCGAATCGCATCCAACCTACAGCGTCTCGCGGAGCCTGGGTTTTTGGTATACGCTTGGCACACGATATGTGAGAATCTTTACCTGTCCCGATTTCTGCATACCTAACAGCCAAATCTCTAGAGCTGGAGCACATAATGCTGAAACAACGATCGACTCTTTTTGTTGCTACCCTTCTGGCAGTGGTGCTTATGCCTCAGCTGGGTCTGACGCAATCCTCCAACACTAGTATTTACACAGCTGCAAAAACTCCTTGGGGGCATCCTGATTTTCAAGGAGTTTGGGATCGTCGCACTATCACCCCTTTAGAAAGACCGGAACGTCTAGCGGGTAAAGCTTTTATGACACCGGAAGAAATAATCGCCTACGAAAGAGAAAGTGCTGCAAGACCTGATGGTAGGCCATTGGATGCCCTTCGCGCAGGAATATCAGTGCATGATCCGCAAGATTTGGACTATGGTTCAACTGTTCTTGCTACCGGGCAAACCTCTTTAGTCGTGGACCCAACAGATGGACGCATTCCTGCTTATACTCAAGCTGCTAATGATCGTGCCACTGCCGCTGCAGCGTTTCGCGCAAGCAGAGGTTCTGCTGACAGCTGGACTGATCGCACTCTAAATGAACGATGCATGACCTGGGGCGTGCCCCAGGGTATGCTTCCACAAGCCTACAACAATAATATTCAAATTATTCAGACTAAGAATGAAGTAATGATACTCACCGAAATGGTGCATGACGCTCGCATCATTCCCCTCGATGGCCGCCCTCACATACCAGCAAATATTACTCAATGGCACGGTGATGCCCGGGGTCATTGGGAAGGCGAAACATTAGTAATTGAGACGACAAATTTCTCTGCGAAATCAAGCTTTCGTCGCTCAAGCTCTAACCTTCATCTACAAGAACGTTATACAAGAATCGACGATGACATGCTGAAATATGAATTTACTGTCACCGATGACACGACTTGGGAGCGACCTTGGTCTGTGTCATTCCCAATGGTTAAAGGCGGTGAACCCATCTATGAATTTGCCTGTCATGAAGGAAATTATGGATTGTTAAATATTTTACGAGTAGCCCGAACTCTAGAAAAACAACAACAAGAATAATCTACCGTTTAGTACCGAAAACTATTCATCTAGAATTACAGCTCAAAGTTTTCGTTGTTATGCCAAACTCTCTGTCTTCGAGGAGAAACTAAAGGAAATGTTCTCTATAAGTTGTCATTTTGTGAATCAAGTATTTATGATCCAAGAATTTATAAGCCAGAATTTTATAAACCAACAATATCCGAACGGCGCTTTTATGAAAAATCGAATTACAAAAATAAGAAATGGTTTCCTGTGCTTTTTATTCATAATGATTTTTAGTTCAGTATCTGCTCAATCTAATACTGCCAACTGGCCCAGTCAAAATTTAAACGTAGAAAACAGCCGCTATTCCACTCTAGATCAAATCAACACCAGCAACGTTGATCAACTTAATATGCTGTGGTCGTTTGAACCAGGTCTTAGAGATGATATCGCCCAAGTAACTCCTCTGGTTGTAAATGGAGTCATGTATCTTCATTCCCGAGCAACGATGTTTGCCTTGGACGCAACCACCGGTGAAGAGTTGTGGCGGCGTATTCTGGATTCAGGCCCTGCCAACGGCCCAGTACGAGGATCAACCTATGCTGATGGCCGAGTTTATGCTTATAGAGGCGCAGACCTTTATGCCTTCGACGCAGATACCGGAGCGGCATTAGCAAGCTTTGGTGATGCAGGGTTTCTCAAAGTAGTTGCTGAGGGGCTGCATCATCAGTATCCCGACACCTACCCTACTAATATTGATCCGATTACAATTGGCTATCGTTTAACTACTCCCCCCACTTTTCATGATGGCATTATTTATGTCGCGGCCGCTCTATCAGAAGGGCATATTCCTGGTGGCCTAGTAATAGCCATTGATGCCTATACCGGGGCAATTCAGTGGGTATTCAATACCATCCCACAGACTCCAAGAGATTCGGGCTGGGAATTGGCTCAAGAAAGCTGGGGAACTGGCGCCCGCGCAGGCGGCGGAGTCTGGACTCCGCCCGCCATCGATGCTGAGTTGCGCATGGTTTATGTTAATGCTGGCAACCCTTCGCCGGACTATGATGGCTCCGCTCGAATCGGTGCTAATCTTTTTTCTAATAGCACTATCGCCATTGATATGGACACTGGCGAATTGCGTTGGCATTATCAGGCAGTACATCATGACCTGTGGGATTGGGATCATGTTACTGGCCCACTACTTTTTGATGTAGCTAGTAATGATGGCGAAATTATAAAAGGCGTCGCTGCAGCTGGTAAGAATTGTCTGTTCTATATGTGGGACCGTGCTACCGGCAAACCTGTTCATGCCATGGTAGAAACTATTGTACCTACGCAAACTAATGTCCCTGGCGAAGTGGTTTATCCGACTCAACCAATTCCGTACACGGCAAGAGGCGTTCCGATGGATCCTCTGTGTGCAACTTATATTGAATTCGATGAGCCCGCATTAGCCGCGCGCAGTAAACAACTGTATACGCCATACTCCACCACTGAGCCTTTTATTCTCCCACATGGCGGTTCCAGTTTTGGCTCGGCTTCCTTTAGCCCTCGCACCGAGATGATCTACGTTACTGGTAAAAACGGTGCGATTACTCTCCTGGTAGAGCCTTTGGGCAATAGCTTAACGCCGGGTCCGGACAGCCGTGGTCATTCAGAGAACTATTCCGACTTGGATCGCATTTCGGAAAATTACACGCCATTATTAACAGTCTCTGCTTATAGTCCACTCACTGGCGAACAAACTTGGCAACGGGAACTGCCGGCGGTCTCTTCAATCGGCGCTAGCGGCAATATGGTGACTGCTGGTGATCTGGTATTTCAAGGTATAGAAGATGGAAACTTTTACGCACTGCATGCGGAAACCGGAGAAACCTTGTATCAATACGAAGCACCACGCACTATTAGAGCGAGCCCCCTCACTTATGAAGTAAATGGAAAACAATATGTTAGTGTAGTTGCTACCAATACGGTGATTACTCTCGCATTACCTTAAATGAATTCCAAAACTCTGCCGCTGGCAAAATATACAGTTCTTGATCTGAGCATAGCTCGAGCCGGGCCGACAGCTGTGCGCATGCTGGCTGATTGGGGAGCCGATGTGATTCGAATTGAGTCACCTGTTGAGGGAGACATTGCCGGCAAACGCCATGGACCCGATTCACAAAACCTCCATAGAAATAAACGTAGTCTCTGTTTAAATCTAAAATCTCCTGAAGGATTGAAAATCTTTATGGACCTGGTTAAACGAGCTGACGTTGTAGTTGAAAATTTTCGTGTGGATGTTAAACATAGATTAGGCGTCGACTACGAAGCAGTTAAGCAAGTAAATCCACAAATTATTTATGCCAGTATTTCAGGCTTCGGCCAGCAAGGGCCTTATGCAAACCGACCAGCAGTAGATCAGGTAATTCAAGGCATGAGTGGACTGATGTCGATAACAGGCGAGCCCAACCAAGGACCCATGCGAGCAGGAATTGCAGTTAGCGATACTTCCGCAGGAATGTTTCTAGGTCAGGGTATTTTATTGGCTGTGCTGCATCGGGAACATACCGGGGAAGGACAGTGGGTCCACACTTCTCTACTGGAATCAATGTTAAGCAAAATGGATTTTCAAGCAGCGCGCTACACCATGAATGGTGAAGTCGCCGGCCAAGAAGGAAACAACCATCCTACTCTCTCACCCATGGGTGTGTTTGATACCAGTGATGGTTTAGTAAATCTAGCTGCTAGTACCAACAAAATGTTTAAAGCGTTTTGTAAAATCATGAATGCCACCGGGCTGGGGGTCAATGAAGATTATAAGAACGTGGAAGGAAGACTGAAAAACCGGGAAACATTATGGCAACTGGTTAATAAAATAACCAAACGATATTCCACTAGCGAGCTGGTGGAAAAATTAAATTCCGTTGGCATCCCCTGCGGTCCCATCAATACAATCGACGAGGCATTTGCCGATGAGCAAGTGCAGTTTTTAAAATTGACCAAGCAAGCCACACACACTGAATTGGGCGATTTTGATTTATTGCGCTCACCAATTAATCTCTCAGAATTTCAACACAGCGCAAGCTTTGAAAAACCCGGCCCGGATCTTGGCGAACACAGCCTAGAAATCCTTACAGAGTTGGATTACAGCGCTGAAAAAATTGAACAGCTACAAAAAAACGGCGCTTTCTCATAGTTCTTACTTTTACTATTATCGACAAACAAGGACAAATCTAGCAATGAGCACTGCTTCTACAAAAATTATCACCAAATCTGAACAAGGCATTGGCTCGATTATCTTTAACAATCCGGAGCGACACAATGCCATGTCTTTGGACATGTGGAAGGGTTTAGCGGATGCACTTATCCAATTTAAACAAGATCAATCAATCAGAGTCGTTATTATGACTGGTGCCGGCGAGAAAGCTTTCGTGTCCGGAGCAGACATTTCAGAATTTGAAAAAAAACGTGCCAGCCAGGAACAACGCGGTGATTACGAAAAAGTCTTTGACCTGGCCTTGGGAGAACTTTCCACTTTCGACAAACCCCTTATAGCAATGATCAAAGGTTATTGCATTGGAGGCGGTCTGGCGATCGCTGCCAATGCCGATATCCGTATCGCCACTGAAGATTCTTCTTTTGGTATTCCTGCGGCCAAACTTGGACTCGGTTATGGTTTTGATGCTATCAAGCAATTAAGTTCAATAGTTGGCCCATCTCACGCAAAAGACATTCTTTTTAGTGCTCGATTTTTAAAGACCGATGAAGCTTTGCGAATTGGCTTAATAAATTTCGTTGTCAGCAGAGATGAACTCTCTAAGACGGTTGCAGATTATGCAAACACCTTAGTGGCAAATGCTCCTCTAACCATTAAAGCAATCAAGGCGGCGGTTACAGAAGTTATTAAAGACCCAGGGCAAAACAGCCCTGAGTACGTCGAACAACTAGTGCTTGATTGCTTTGACAGTGATGACTACAAAGAAGGCAGAAAAGCGTTTATGGAGAAACGTAAACCGACTTTCAAAGGTTCTTAATTAGCAGACTCCTAGTTGGCAAAATTAGGATGCTACCCGAGCAAACGCAATAATGCATCGACGACCACATCAGGACGATGGGCGGGTAAATCATGTCCGGCACCATCTACTAGTATCCGATCCACTAAATTTGTAAACCTGGCTCTGTCTCCAGTGGGATTTTGAGCTGGGGGGCCGAAACCACTTTCGATTGCTCGCAAAACTATAGCCGGCACAGTTATCGGGGGTCTTGCGGCGAGGCGCTTTTCTATTTCCAGAAATCTCTCTTCTCCGAGGACATTCACATGTCGATGACGATAAGAATGGATTACCACGTCGACAAAGTCCGGGTTGTCGAAAGAGGGGGCAGAACGGCTGTAGTCTTCATCAGAGTAAGTCCAACCTGGGGACCAAGTGTCCCACAATAATCGAATGATATCGTGCCGATTAGCTTCCAAACCCGCCACACCTCGATCAGTATTAAAATACCACTGATACCACATGCGAGATTCTAATACTGCAGATGCTGGCCGACCAAGTGTAATAGTATCTTGCACAGAATAACCACCCATAGCCACCTGAGCCCTTATCCTTTCTGGGTGCAGAATAGAGGCTATACAGGCAGCTCGGTTGCCCCAATCGAAACCAGCAACGGCAAATTCTTCAATATTAAGAGCATCAGCAAAATCTAGGAGGTCCTGAGCAATAGCTGCCTGCTCTCCCGTCCGAGGAGCGGTATCATCACGAAATCTAGTAGGTCCGTAGCCACGTAAATAGGGTAAAAGAACTCTATAGCCTTCGGCTGCTAAGGGTTCTGACACACCATCAAAGGATCTAACATCGTAGGGAAAGCCATGTAAAAGAATTATTGGAAAACCATCAGCGGGACCATATTCTTCATAACCAATATCTAACACATCGGTTTGTGCCATCTTTATAGCTGTTGCGCTATTACTCTGACCAATGGCCACCCGATGTCCAAAAATTGCAGCGGTCAGTGTGAGCCCTGCTGATTTCAAGATAAATCTTCTACTGCTTGGCATTCTTTCTCCTGCTAATTACTTTGTCTTCTTAAAAGCTAAAACTCTCACTGAGCTAAAAGATAGCAATAGGATTCACCGGCGAACCAGTTCCGTTTGGAATAGGCAGTGGCGCTATGGTTAACATAAATTCATAGCGGTCCTCGGATTCAGCCATTGCACTTAAGGCTCCAAGGTCGGCACGATCAATTAAGTGAATGCCCAACATGGTTAAAGCGAAATCATGCAGAGCAAGCGTAGGCAAATCTCCTTCAGGTCTCGGTGTATAGCCGGGCGATTCCCAACCAAGTATTGAAATATCTCTTTCTCTTAACCATGGAATCACCGTGTTATCAAAGCCCGCTGCTTCTTGCCAAGTATCAAAAGCGCCTACAGCATCCCGCCTAGACCAGCGTCCCCAACGTAAAAACATAGCATCGCCCGGACCAACTTTTACGCCCGTTTGAGCCTCCCATGCTTCTAGGTCTGCAACTGTAATACGGTAGCCTGGCTCTAAAAAATCAACTCCTTTTAATTTTGGAATATCATACAAAACACCACGGGTAACTATTCCTTCTTTCATAGTTAACACGGCATTTTTAATCGCCCCGTCCTCCATGGTTACAGTGTTCTGCATCTCATAGCCGTTCCACATCTTGCCATTAAAGAATCGATGACCAAAGCCATCTATGTGAGTAGTACCAAGGCCGTGTATACACCTGAAAGCAACCCGGTCGCTCGCTCCGTTTGGGGTAGCATTGATCATTTCCCATTCAACTGGACATGGGTTATCGACACTCTCTATAGTATCGAGAACTCTCCCTAGGCCAACTGTTATGCCAGAACGAACCATGGTTGCCGCTTGCCTTCTTTTTTCTGTAGTTATTAAATTCAGTGCTCCCATTTCATCATCAGGACCCCATCGCCCCCAGTTATTGATTTCATCCTGCCATTGTTCAAATTGCTGTTGCGAGACGAATAGGCCGGAGTCCTGAGCAGAAACAATTCCATTCTGGTTCATCCCTAATAACCCAAAAACAGTAATTACCAAGCTTAGCATCGAGAATTTCAATTTTGACATGACTGACTCCTTCGATTGTGCTGTTGTTACCCACTAGTCCAATCTATACTGGGGATTCAATTATTACTCTCAGACCTTCTATATTGGAAGGTTTTTCTCTTTATTTCCTAGACATTTACAGCGCAGGCTTTTACTTTTTCTGCTATTAGGTATCTTTCAGTTTTTGCCAGCCCCATTTTGCAAAACTGACCGGGAGCAACACAATGCTAACAACACGTCAGTTTCGCCCGCAAACCAGCTTATTTGCAGCTCTGTTTTCGCAGCAACCTTAATGTCTATCAGCTGTATTGGCCTAGCACAGACCAATAATGAGAGCACGCCGACATACTCCAAAGATATAGCGCCTATTATTAATGAGAAATGTTCCAGCTGCCATAATCCGGAAGGTATAGGGTCAATGTCGTCGACTAGATAAAATTCATCACTTCTTCAATGGCACGATGCGCCTCCAATATTGAGGCATCAGTATGAGGGCTAGCTGCGGCATCTGCATTAGCTATGGTTATCTGTCCATAGGATTGTCTGCCTACAACACAAGGTCGCTCGTCAGTTGAAGTAAACACCCAATCCCATGGTTCATCTAAGGTATTGTAGGTATAGGAATAACCATGGGGCCAACGATTCACTGCAATGCCGAAAATATCGCGGCCCGGATCAAAACCGCCGCTACCTAATATGCGACCGAGCTGGTCGCGAATACTGCGCTCATAAAATTCGAAACTAGTACTGAGCAGATCCCGCCTACCTTCTATCAGCTGTTCCTTTTTGGGCAATCCTGGAGCAGCAGGATAGCGAGCCAGACTCAATATTATCGGCTCATCAGGGGATTCCGCATGACGTAAACCTCCCAGACTGACTGCCTCATCTAACAGCACTCGGTAGTGATACATTGAGGGGGTATAGATTCGACTGATACCTAGTTTCTCAAAAGCCTTCCAATTTCGAATACCAACACTCGTGTAAACCAATGGGCCTTTCGTACCATATGCCAGAGCTTCTTTTTGCTGCCTTGGCAACTCTGGAACCAGATAAGGAATAACGGTATTCCAACATGCCATCACACAGGCTTTACCACGAACTTTCTGTGTCAGTCCGCTATTCACATAATTCACTTCAACTACCCGACTCGCGCCAGTACCTTGATGACGTACGTGCACCACAGTGCTGTTAAGTCTGATACGCGTGGATTGGTTGCTTTTATCTAGTAAGCTGTAATCGACTCGCGCCGTACCAACATCTTCTTGTGTGTGACCTGGCACGGCATCGGGAATTAATTTTCGCACTAAAAGTCGAGTTACTGTGGCATTGCCATCTGGGAAGTGAACTGAAATTTCACCAGGTAGTTGGCGACCATGATGGCCGCCCGGAAGATCCGCTAGCATTCCTTCCGGAGATGGATCTAAATTCATGCCAGAAAACCCAGGGTTTCCTGACTGCCAGGCAAACAACGCCGGTAGCGCATCAGCGCCGACAACGAAACTGCTGTTTCCTGTATCTTTAAAAAACCACATAGCCTGTAGATCTATGCCCACAGTATTCAAGAGAAAATCCGTATAACTAATCTTGCTCAACCGTCCTTTTTTTTGATCGGATGAAAGTCCCGGCATGTAGTCCGGGAGTTCCCCATTATAAAGACGACGCAGATCTTCTTTAGCTTTGTCAGACAACGGCGACGCATTGAGAAAATCTTCTGAGTAGCCATAACCCTGTCGCTTCACTAATTTGTCACTTCCCCAGGTTTCTTTATCAAAAAAATAGGATGAGCCTAAACTCATTCGGCTATACATGGAGCGACTTTCTGCTGTGTCACTCAGAAAGCGATCAAGGTCGACACCGATATCGCCAAGCAACTTCAATGACGGTGCGTTATAACGTTCTGGTGACTCAATATTCAATGTGCCACCATTAAGTGCCATCATCCGACCGTTAAAATCAAACTCATTGCGTTTAGCATGGCCACCAAAGTCATCATGGTTATCAAGGATCAGTACACGGGCATTGCTGCCAGCTTGTTCGAGAAAGAAATGGGCTGCAGATAATCCACTGATACCCCCGCCGACAATAATTAAATCGTATTCTTCCCCAGTGTCTCTCGCTAAAGATAAATTCCAGCCACGCTGATCGCGCATCTGATGGCCAATTTCCCAGGAACCATCGTGACTGCCACGCATTCCCAACAGCGAAGGCGGATAGTAATCACGGGATTGTGAAGTTTGTGCCGAGGCGCCTGTGAGTCCCGGCATCAGAAGTGCTCCGCCCATGGGCATTGCAAATCCGTTAATAAAATCTCGCCGACTTATCGGTTGATTCATTCCAAGGTCTTTGTTATAGGATTTTGTCATGAGTCATCGTTTTTTATAGCTGTATAATTTATTCAAAGTCTATGTGACTATAGGCTTTTAGGGTGCTTCTGACAATCGAAGTGGACACCTCAACTACAAGTTTGAGTACTGTCTGCTTCGGAGCACCAGCGGATTTAGTTTGATTTAAAAATTCACGCTCAATAGGAGTAATACTCAATGGCCGTAATTTTTCCTGACCACCCAAACCTTACCGGTGGTTTTGCCCCTCTTCAAATGGAATCTGATACTGCGAGTTTGCGCATAGAAGGCGAAATTCCTCTCGATCTCAACGGGTCTTTTTACCGCAATGGTCCAAACCCGCAATTCGCACCTCGAGGGGACTACCATTGGTTTGGCGGTGACGGCATGATTCACGCTTTCCATATTGAAAACGGCAACGTATCGCATTTGAATCGCTGGGCACGAACGATCAAATGGAAAATGGAAAACGAAGCTGGCGAATCACTCTTTGCGATATTTAATCCAACACAAAATGACCCCAGGGTTGCCGATGTAACTACCAATGGTGTTGCCAATACAAATATCGTCTGGCATGGCGGTAAATTACTAGCACTGGTTGAATCTAATGCACCCTTCGAACTTGATCCGATAAGTTTAGAATCAAAAGGCTCATGGACTTTCGGCGATAAATTAAAAGGACCAATGACTGCTCACCCCAAGATGGATCCAGAAACAGGAGAGATGCTGTTCTTCGGCTATAACGCCGAAGGCATGATTTCGGAAAAAATGTCTTTTCATGTTGTGGATAAGGACGGCAATTTAACGCGATCAGAATTTTTTGATGCACCCTACGCTGCAATGGTGCACGATTTTATTACTACCAAAGATCATGTGATTTTTCCCATCATGCCTCTTACTGGGTCGATGGAGCGCGCGATGCGCGGCGCACCTGTTTATGCCTGGGAGCCTGAGAAAGGATCACACATAGGCATCATGCCAAGATCTGGCACGGCAGCTGATATCCGTTGGTTCAAAGGTGATCCAGCCTATGTTTTTCATCCCATGAATGCTCATACCGAAGGCGACAAAGTAATTTGCGATGTGTGTGAGTATGAAGAAGCACCATTTTTCCCTCATGCTGATGGATCTAAACCTGACCCAAGGAAAAGCAGCGCAAGGCTAAAACGTTGGACTTTTGATTTGGCCGGCACAACGGATGACTACGGCGTGGAAACTTTAGACGATGCAACAAGTGAATTCCCGCGACTAGATGACCGCTTCACTGGATTAAAATACCGCCACGGCTATTTCGCTTGCAACACGGTGGCAGACCCAGTAAGCCGCGGTTACAACGCACTAGCTCATATTGATCACGATACCGGAACTATTAAGCGCTATGAAATGCCAGGTGAATTCGCTTCTTCGGAACCAGTATTTGTGCCTAGAAACTCTAACTCGGCTGAAGGTGAGGGTTATCTGGTTGCCAACGTCTACGATGCCACAACTGATAACAGTCATTTGATGATATTGGATGCAGAAAATATAGAACAAGGGCCCATTGGCAAGGCGATGCTGGATCATCGAGTCCCTTTTGGGTTTCATGGCAATTGGCGTCCACTTTGATTATTACATGCAAACTTCATAAGCCTAAACGCTAATGAACTAACAAGGAGTACGCCGAAATTTGTAATTAGAGAAAGCCATTCATTTAGTCCTGAAGTTTCTACATTAGGGAATCCACTCCTTGAGCGCGTGTCGAGATAGTTAGATCAATACGGTGCGCTTGATGCTTTGAATAAAGTTAAGAAAAAGTACTACTGACTACTAGTCAACTCGTGATCAGCTTGTTGAACAAATATTGCCAATACTGCAATGCTGGCAAGATATCTAAAAGCTTGGGGCAACGCCACTGCTCCCACCTCTGTTTTCCACAGTAGAAAATAGTTTTCCGCTACAATCATAAACCCACCATAGAGCATCACCATTGAAATACAGCAACCAAGTAAGGCAAGGCCTTTCGCGGCATTGAAATCACGCGCAGCAGCCTTTCTTCTTTTCCACATCTGCTTGGCACCAAGCAGGCAGAAATAACTAGAGGCTAATTTAGAAAGAGGAATAAGTGCCCAAGCAAGTCAAATAACTAACGGCATCCGAATCGCTCGCCAAGTTGGTTGGCCTGCAGCATCGGTGGTATTTAATGTGTAGGCTACGGTATTATATCCACCTTCGATATCTAGAAAGTTATTAATACCACCAACTAACCCCCAAAATGCCACCAGAATAATTAAAAAAATTTTAGATTGTCGAAGAAGCATATTAGTTTGCGTAACTTACTCGATAGATCACATTCGCCATGTCATCTGATATCAAGATTGAGCCGTCTCGCATATTTAGGATATCGACTGGGCGCCCCCAGTTGGCTTGACCTTGCAAGAAGCCTTCAAGAAACGACACATACTCAGTAACAGAGGAGTTATCAGCGCTTATTTTTCCCATGGCGACTCGATAGCCACTCTTTTCGCTACGGTTCCAAGAACCGTGTTCCGCCACGAAGAAAGTATTACGATATTCTTCTGGAAACATAGTCCCCTGATAGAAAGCCAACCCCAGTGGTGCCGAATGTGCAACCAGTTTTTGTACCGGTGGAATAAAATCGTTCAAGCTCTTACCTATGCCGAAATCAGGATCCGGTAAATCACCCTGATGAATGAATGGAAAACCAAAGTGCTGTCCTACTTCAGTTAGTCGATTAATTTCACAGGCTGGAATATTGTCGCCTAAGTTATCGCGACCATTGTCAGTAAACCAAAGTTCAGCAGTTTGTGGATGCCAGTCAAACCCAACAGTATTGCGTACGCCGTGAGCGACAATTTCTTGATCGCCTCCGTCTAGATTCATCCTTTGAATAGTGGCAAATGTTTCTTCAGATCGAAGACAAACATTGCAGGGACCACCCACAGGAAAATACATTTTACCATCCGGCCCTATTTGCAAAAATTTGAAACCGTGATGCCTTTCTCTAGGAAGCGAGTCAATAATCGTTTCAGTAGCCTGTGGCTGAGACAGACGGGAGCTGATATTTGAAATCTTACTTATCCTGTTAATCTCTCCGATATAAAGATCCCCCTGATGATGAGCAACACCATTAGGCGCATTTAATCCCTCTGCCACAGTCAGCACTTCGTCAGCACTACCATCACCATTGCTATCAAGAACGGCGGACACTCTATCGCGGACGCCACCCACATAAACAATGTTGTCTGCACCCAAAGCGAGTTGCCGTGGACCATTTACTTCGGCATAAACTGATATCGAGAAACCATCTGGCAAAACAAGGTTATTTAAATCAACTTCCTGCGCAATACAAGAGCTGGCAAAAATACTATAGGAAATCAGAGCTATCGCTTTTAGTGATTGCATCTATACGGTCTCCGCCAACTCTGGATACGTTGGAAATAGTTACGCTGAAATTAAATTTGGTGGTCGCTGCAGATAATCAGTAATTTTTTCATAGGCCAAAGCAAATTCCAAAACTTTTTTATCAGCACCAAAACGTCCCATAATTTGCATTCCCATTGGTCGTCCTTGTTCATCGAACCCTACTGGAACATTAACAATTGGAAGTCCGCCCAAGCTGCCGAGAATTACAATTTCCATCCACCGATGATAAGTGTCCATTTGCTTGCCGTTGATCTCAGTCGGCCAATGTTGAATTTTTGGATAAGGAAAAACTTGGGCTGTCGGCAACGCAAGAAAATCAAATTCATCGAACATGCGGTCCAATTCACGATACCAATTCTGGCGAATGACATTAGCCCTCGCCCGATCATCATCAGTTAACACCAAGGACTGCTCAATCTCCCAGATCATTTCTGGTTTCAGCATAGTGCGAATCTTTGGGTCGTTATAATAACGTAGCATGCCACTGCGACCCGAATGGCGCAGTGTAGTCCAGCATTCCCACAAGTCCGTCATGACAAATTGCGGAGTCACTTGTTCCACTTTGGCCCCAGCATCTGCAACAAAATTGAGGCTGGACTCGCATAATTCCAACACCCCATCTTCCATAGCAAAATAACTATTAAGATTACCAAGCCAACCGATGCGTGTCTGACTCAAGTCAGCAGCCGTAAATTCATCTGGCAGAGCTTTCACTGCGATAGTTTTAAGCAGCTTTATTGTGTCTGCAGTATTTCGACCCATGGGACCGGAAGTCGACAAGCCCCGATTGGAGGCATTGCTGTTACTCATTACATCAGTGCTAGGACGATAGCCAATAACATTATTAAAAGCTCCTGGATTTCTCAGGGATCCCATCATGTCACTACCATCGGCAACCGGTAACATTTGAGTACCGAGACCTGATGCAGCGCCACCACTGCTTCCTCCAGAGGTTAGGTTTGGATTATAGGCACTGCCGGTTGCGCCGAATACAGAATTGTATGATTGCGAACCTAAGCCGAATTCTGGCGTATTGGTTTTGCCAATAAAAATAGCACCAGCGCTTCGAATCTGGGCGACTAGATTGCTGTCAGTATCAGAAATACGCCCTGCAAACATCGGTGAACCACTGGTATAGGGTAGGCCTGCTACAGGAGTTAGGTCTTTTGCCGCGTGGGGCATGCCATGCATCCAGCCTCGGTATTGACCTCTTGCCAATTCATCATCGGCTAGCCTTGCTTGTCTCATTAACTCATCATCATCAACGAGGCTGACTATCGCATTGTAAGTTGGGTTATAACGATGAATACGAGCCAAATAAGCTTCCATGACTTCGACGCAACTCGCATGCTTTTGTGCAATGGCTTTAGACAGGTCAGTGGCAGTAAGAGCAGTAAGGTCTGAATTCAGGCTGGCAGCAAAACTCTGCCTTACTGACCAAGGCAGCGCCATACCGGCCCCGAACAGTGCGGTGTTACGGATAAAATGGCGTCGATTCATGACGATGTCCCTTATTAAGACTTATTTTTGTAATTAGTCATTATTCATTAACTAGACTCAAACGCCAAGCTTGCATATGCTGCGAAGGTCAATGACTTCTTACGGAGTGCCCATGAAATCGAATTTCTCCCGCCTCAAGGTAATTCCGTTAGCGCTGGCTGCCAGTAATTTGGTTCTGATACAGGCTGCGAACGCGCAATCAAGTGAAGAGGAAGCGATCCATGAACTGGTGAGCCGCCTGGACCTGGAAAGCTATAAAACCACTATAAAGGGCTTAACTCAGTTTGGCGATCGCCGCCAAGGAACTAGTCGTAATCGCAAAGCTGTCGATTGGATAGAGGCTCAACTACGGACCATGGGTTGTACCAACACTGAACGCTTGGACTATATTTTTGATCCTGAGCCTCAAGCTCCTCGTCCTCCAAGGCCGCGTTCCGCAGAAACTCCCGATCTAACCACCCCTACGGGAGCCAGTGTTGGTCGCAATGGCAGCGGCCCCGGCGGATCATCGATTTATGGTTACCGATCACCCACTGGTGTTAATCGAGACTTGAATGCCCAACCCGATGAACGAATTCGCGAACTGAATCGCGAAGAACCAGTTAATGGAGAACGGTCTCAGGTTTACTGTACGAAAATTGGTAGTAGCCGACCGGATGAGATGTACATTATTAGCGCACATATGGATGGGCATGGTGTCAATGAAGCGGTCAATGATGATGGTTCTGGCACAGCACTAGTTATGGAGCTTGCACGAATTTTTAATTCTCCTGATGTGCAAACAGAACGTTCAATTCGTTTTGCCCTATGGAATAACGAAGAAACCGGCTTGAATGGGTCCGGTGCTTATGTAGACCAACGCCAGGCATTGCAGGGACTCGAAAGTCCGCCAGGTTCCGGCAGCTACCCTGAACCAATATGGCTAGGAATGATCCAGCATGACATGATGTTGTGGGATCATGGTGCTCCTCGGGCCGATGGCACGGTAAGCATGGATCAGCGACCTGAAGCCGATGTTAATATCGAGTTCCAATCTAACTCAGAGCTTGCCGAAGCGTCCGCTAGTCTTGCGTTCTACTTCAAAGCTTCTGCTGATGCCTATAACACAGACTATCCTGCTACAGTCGGCCCCCACATGACAAACACGGACTCAACTCCATTTATGAACATTGTGCCTTCGATCAGTCTGAGGGAAAACGAACGTGGCGCGCATACGGGGGCCGGTTGGAATCCAACGTGGCATACACCACAGGATGTTTGGACAACTTTCGATGATGAAGATTTCCGTTTGGGCTTAAATGCTGCTCAAACAACTCTTTCTGCTATAGCTCAATTAGTCGACGCGACTATCGACGACTAGAACTTTATCAGAATTAAGTTTTCCTAAAACAGGTAATTTTAAGCTATTTATTTTTTATTGAATTGGTGAGAGATCAGATGATGACCAAAATAAATACCAGATATAAATTATTGTTGGGCCTTCGTATCGCAGCATCTGTAGGTGTGATTCTATCAAGCACTTTAGCTAACGCTCAGAATTCAAGCGAATACCAAGTTCCAAGGACCGTTGACGGTGCACCTGACCTGCAAGGCATGTGGACCAACAACACCATCACCGGACTAACTCGACCAGAACGGTTCGGCGAAAAGCTTGTTCTCTCTGTTGAAGAAGCGTTCGAGTTGGAGCAAGAAGTAGCGGATTACAATGCTGGCCGTGACTTACCTAGTGATCCCAGCCGCGGTGCTCCGGTAAAAACTCAGATCGAGACTGCTGACAGCTACAATAATTTTTGGATGGACACAGGCACTCAAATCATTCGATACAACAATGAATTTCGCAGCTCCATCATTGTCGACCCTGCTAATGGCCAAATTCCGGCTTATACTCCAACTGCAAGAGCTCGACTGGATGCGGCCGTTGAGTTACGGCAAACCAGAGGTCCCTTTGCAGGCCCTGAATCCAGACCACTAGCGGAACGATGTTTAATGTCTTTCGGCTCCAGCTCTGGCCCACCCATGCTGCCAATTTTGTATAACAATCATTATCAGATCGTACAGTCACCAGGCTACGTAATGATTCTTGTAGAAATGGTTCACGATGCCAGAATAATTAGAATTGATAATGAGCCGATGCCTGAGAATATGCGACGGTGGATGGGCGATTCTGTTGGACATTGGAACGGTGACACCTTAGTGGTGGAAACTCGACATTTTAATCCGTCACAAAGATTTCGAGGCTCATCTGATAGCTTTATGGTCACAGAACAATTTACGCGAGTCGATGACGGTATTATTAATTACCGATTCACTGTCGAAGACCCTGGCACTTTTGAACAATCCTGGTCAGGTGAGATGCCACTTAATCTAACTGACAGCAGACTCTATGAATACGCCTGTCACGAGGGCAATTATTCACTGTCAGGAGTCCTAGCGGGCGCTCGATTGGATGAAGAAGACGCATCCACTCCGTAAACCAGCTCTTAGAATGCATTGAAAATAATCCGATAAGGGTTAAATCGCTGACACACTATTTGGCCAATTAAGAATTGACCACATCATTCTCGAGTTACTTCTTAAAGTAATTTAACTCTTTTCTAATTGCGGAGGGATTAAGAATTAACCACCGGTTATCTTCTACCGCGAGCTAGTCGAGCCCTAGCAATATTGCAGGATTCTTCCTAGCCATGAGATCAATTTGAGCGGAATTGATCTCAGCTGTTCTCAAAGCCTGAATGAATGCACGCATTCCGGATGCGTGATCAGGATTGCCGGCTTGACCGAAATCACTTGAGATTAAAAAATTGTCCGCGCCGAGAGTATTAATGGCGTCAACATAAGCAAATATATCTAGAGCATCAGAATAAACTTCAAGCCAATCTAATTCGAGAATCGCTCCTAGACTTGCCATTTGCTGCATTTGTTCGAGTGACGCATTCTGACCAAAAACGTGGGTTACTAGTATGTTTTCGACGCCCATTTCTCTAGCTATTGGTAGTAGATGAAGAACTTCCTGAGGGGAGGAATGGCCCATTGCTAAAACGAGATTATGTTGAGCAATAAGACTAAAGACTTCTAATAGTTCTGGTACCACCGAACCATTGCGCATTACTGAGACAAAGCCGTCATTACTGCCAGCTCTTCTCACATAGAATTCTGAATCAAAAGTAGGCAACCAAACAACCTTGCCGTGTTCGGAACTGAAGGCAACCATTTGCCTTATCGCTTCGAGATTGATTCCGCCAACCGCACGATTGAGTGCCACACCGCCAAAAACTTTCAAATCATCCACAGTTGTTGCAGCCAAGGCGGCTCGATCGGACGTAATGGTAAAGTGATTCTTCAACACTACACCACGCAATCCAGCTTCTTCAGCTAATCGCACTGCTTCAAAATCATTAAATTCACGCGGGCGAGAGTCAGGGCCAGCGTGAACATGAAAATCGATAACGCCTGTTAAATCAGTTTCAAATTGTTGGGCCGATACGCTGGCGATAATTGATACAGATGCCACCAAACCGAAAAAGAAATTGGGTAATGCCTTCGGTTTATGTACTGCTTGATGTATTTTAGACACGAATAAGACCTTTCTTTTTGACAGAATTTTTCTAGTTCAAAACATGTCGCTCAAGCATTTTCCTTCTCACGACCGCTCCGTATACATTTCCATCATGATCGACCCCGACCCCCTCAGCGCCGGAGTGGTCATCTCGTAGCGGCTCCATGTCCTCGATAAATGCAGTGACGGTTCCATCTACTGCAGAACCTATGCGGATACCTTTCTTGATACCCATAAGCTCATTCGCATTGGTATCAGGACCTGATTCTGAATCCGCCACATAGATAGTGTCATCTGCTGTGATAAATATCCCACTGGGCCGGCCAAACTGTCTCCATTCATCAACGAAACCGCCGTCTTGATTAAATATTTGAATTCGATTATTTTCCCGATCGCCAACAAATAAACGTCCTTTAGAGTCCATAGCAATAGTGTGAGGCTCACTCAACTCGCCCAGGCCCGAGCCTTTGCTTCCCCATGCTTTTACGAATGTACCGTCAGCTAAATAATGGACTATTTGATTGTTCAAACCATTGCGATGACTTTCAGCAACAAAGATATCCCCAGTGTTAGGATCAGTAACAACATCATTGGGTTGGTGTAATAAATTAGGTCCGGTTCCGCCCACGCCTCTTTGACCCAAAGTCATCACGAGTTCTCCTGCTGGACTGAACTTGAACACCTGATGACCTATCTCATTGTTCCCCCGAGCATCGGTAACCCAAAGAAAGCCATCTTTATCCACTGTTGCTCCATGAGGGAAAATGAATAAACCCTCTCCAAAACTATCCAGCAGATTTCCTTCGTAGTCATATTTTAGAATGGGTGGTTCAGATCGACCCTCGCAGGAATTATCCACACAACGATGCACCACATAAATGAATTGGCCATCAGGTGATGGCTCTACCGCGGTAACTGCTGCCCACTCCGTTCCTGAAGGTAATTGACCCCAGTTACGTTGAGTCAGATAGGTTTGCGGCAAATCGTTGCGGACACCATGCACAATAGGAGCCACGGATTGAGCCGCTGATTGTAAGAAAATTATAGTGGCTAACAATAGAAGGATATAGCGCACGCTTGACCTCTCTTGACTGGATTGATTTTCTATATTCACGAGTTGGGCTTTCCGTTTTCAAAATTCGGCGCTTATTGTCTGAAATTGAGTATCCCACCGATTCTAATCGATATCCAATGAGGCTCTTATACTACGGTGAATCGGTACTCTTACACCTGCTTTTCTAGTACTATTTTCTGTAATATTAAGAACTCGGGCTCGCTGAGGCTATTTATGCAGGATGGACAATAAGATGCAAAGAAACATAGGGTTCACAGATATATTCAATCAAGCTCCGCAAAGCAAAAATAGAGCTACAATGTTTGCCACCTTGTGTTTGAGTAATATCTTACTCTCGCTCACCTCACTGCCGTTGGCCACTGCTGAGCTTGCGGAGAGCGTAGTAACATTTACTGAAAGTCAGGCTTCTCGAGGAAAAACCAACTACGACGAGAATTGTGCTTCCTGCCATGGATTTGGTCTAGAAGGATTTGGCTTGATCCCTAGTTTGGATGGAAGTTATTTTTCCGGACGCTGGGGTGATACTCCAGCGGATGAACTGGCACTTAATGTTAGGCGCATGCCACCTGGAGAAGAAAATTCTCTCGGAGAAAACAGTTACACTGATATTCTGGCTTACTTACTAAGGTTCAATGGAATTGCCGCCAGCGATACTACTCTGCCCGCAGACATCGTCAGCTTGGGCAATCTATTTATCCCAGAAGAAGCTTTGGGCAACTCAACCTCCACCGCATCAATCCCTCTCTTCTACAATACTAATGGTCCTTTATTCGAATCTGAGTTGCTCGCCAATCTAAGCCCGGTAACAGATGCAATGCTATTGAATCCGCCGGTTAAAGATTGGCTTATCTGGCGCCGAACCAGTAACAACCTAGGCCACAGCCCTCTTGAACAAATCACCAAAAACAATGTTGATGATTTACAAATGGCTTGGAGCTGGGCATTGCCTGTCGGAGCCAACATGATGACTCCTATTGTTCATGATGGAGTGCTATTTGCTTATAGCTTCGGCGATGTGTTGCAGGCTATTAATGCAGCCACGGGAGATTTGTTATGGAGTTTTCAGCGAGAACTTGACGGAGATGTGGTTCCGGATTCCAAAAAAGGCGTGGCAATTTATGCTGACAAGATAATTATCCCCACCTCTGATATGCATTTAATCGCTCTAGAGATGAAAACTGGACAAGTAGCTTGGGATCACAAAGTAGATGTCGGTGATGAAGATGGCCATTGGTTCAAGAGCGCGCCACTAATAGCTAAGGGTAAAGCCATAATCGGTTTAACTGGCCGCCAGGAAGTTGAAGGTGGCGACTTTATAGTTGCAGTGGACATGGATAGCGGTGAAGAGTCATGGCGTTTTTATACTGTAGCAAGACCAGGTGAGCCAGGCGGGAATAGCTGGAATGGCTTGTCGTTAGAGGAGCGCACTGGTGGTTCTGTTTGGATTCCAGGCAGTTTTGATCCTGAATTAAACCTGGTTTACTTCGGACCTGCACCCACCTATGACACTCACCCTTTGCGGCAACCCTCCATCGATCCAAACGTTACCAGAGACGCCTTGTATACCAATAGCACTATAGCCCTGGATGCTGATACAGGCGAATTAGTCTGGCACTACCAACATGCGCGCAATGATCAGCTAGATCATGACTGGGCCTACGAAAGACAAATTCTCAATCTAAACATCGAAGGCGTTATGCGTAAGGTTGTCGTCACCGGGGGCAAACTTGCCATATTCGAAGCCATGGATGCCGCCACAGGTGAGTATCTATTCTCAATTGATCTAGATATGCAGAATGTTGTTGCGGAAATTGATCCAAGTAATGGCGAGAAATCTATCAACCCCATCGCTATTCCAGAATTAGACCAGGTGATCAGTCAGTATTCCATGCCGGGCATTTGTCCAGATTGGTTGGGTGCTCGCAATATGCAGGCAACCTCTTACAATCCGAAAACTAAAATACTGTATATACCCATCTCTGACACTTGCCTTGATGATGACAGCGGTGAGCGTTGGCAAAAATATCCTGACAGAAGTACAGACGGCAGCTACGGCATTATCAAGGCAGTTAATCTTGAAACCCGCGAGGTAGTCTGGACTGCACGAAGAACCGGGCCACAGGCAGCAGCGAATCTATCTACCAGCAGCGGCTTATTATTCATCGGTTCGGTAGATCGCTGGTTCAGTGCTTTGGACCAAGACAATGGCGAAGTTTTATGGGAAAGAAAGCTAGACAACGCACTTAATTCTTACCCTATAACTTATCAGGTTGATGACAAGCAATATGTAGCAGTAGCTACGAATTCCGGTGGCATTCATACTCGCACTATGAGAACAGCCGCCAATATAAATCTGCCTCAGGAGGGAGCTACTCTTTGGGTGTTTGCCCTCCCCGACTAGGCAGAGCGCGTCATATAGCTTTCTTGATAGCTTCACCAATGCTCGATCGAATTGCCATAGTACTGGAGAAAAGATCGGTGAACCGGTTTAATTCGAGATCGATCATGCTCTTCTATGAGTAAGCCCCGATCTCTAAGCAGCTCCAGACTATTAGAAAGTATTTTATGTCTGAGCTTTTCATCTGGCTTCGATTGTGGAGCAATATAAGTAAGAAGGTTATAGTAGATTCATAATCGAGCTAAAGGTGTCTCCATGAAATTAATTACCAATCTGGCTATCGCATTCTGCTTGCTTAGTGCCAGCGCTATCGCCCAGGATTCCGGAGCTCCGCCAGCAATTTATAAACCCGGCGGAGAAATAGATGCAGAACTAGATCGAGCAGCTGCGAATTCTGCTTCCGCAGGGGGCTGGTCTGTAACTATTGCCCCGGGAATTACAGTTCGGCGCCGTGGTAGTTCCGTTCAACAATATGCAGTCTTACATCCTTTTAGTATTGAGATTTATCGAATTTTAGAAGGTAGCGGCACGCTAGTTACTGGTGGGCTTTTGGTTCCGCCACTGGCAGAATCCGCGAGCCCAAATATTATTCGCACTCTAAATGGCGTAAAAGGTGGATTGTCAAGAGAAGTTAAGGCCGGCGATATTCTAGTTCTGCAACCAGGGACTCCGCATTGGTTTAGTAATATCGACGGAGGATCCATTACCTATATGGAGTCGAGAGTTCAGATCACTAGTCATCCGATTCAATATCAACAGGAATAATCTTACAGGAGTATTAACTTTAGTTTAAATTGACTGGGCTTAGATTAGTAAACTTAAAAATCAAAAAAGGGACTACCCGTGAAAGAATCCCCTTTTTGTAAAAGATTTTTGCAAAATCTTCTAAACTAGAATCATTTCAAACTGTCTTCATTTAACATCGCACCGTTTCCCAAAGTAACCACTCCCCTACTCAGCAGTGGTGCGACACTGTTTAAGGCTTCTTGAATACCAAAAAGAAACGATCAGTCATATTAGCAATACGACCTACTTCCTGAGTTAGATCATCACTTTCCTCAAAGAACATATCTGAGATACGGTCCAGAACGAATCCTGCTCGCTGAACTTGCAAGATCACAGATACTGGATCTTCACGACGACCCAAAGCCCCAGATTCTTCTTGCATGTGGCGACGAGTATGATCAACAACCACATATTCACCACCAGACTTAAGCGTTTCAAATACTTTTCGGTTTATACGCATATTGTCTTCTTCATTGAAGTTATGGTATTCACGAAAATGTAAAAACAAATCTGCAGTAGGCACACCGAAATCGATTTCACCTGGAACGTAGCGACCCTCGGTACGGCTGAAATTATTTTCTATTACTACCTGATGCGTCATTGCAAACTCAGGCTCTTCTGTCCAGTCACCCCAATTGCTAAAAGTACTCTCGTTATCAACAGTCATTAGATGGCCATTGTCTACCAGTACGGGGCCAAGAATCTTAGTGTAATAAGCTTGGCCTGCAGGCAAGAATTCGATAACAGTCATATCGTCTTTCAGACCGATAAAGTCTAGAGCAGCGACAGGATCGCGATCTGCATCACGAGCTAATTCTACGTCAGTACGATGTTCGCCTTGCATTGCTGCGGCAACTTTTTGCTGTAAAGGAGTCAGGTTTTGCGCGCTAGCCAGTACTGGTGCTAATAGGGCCATAATCGCAATTGTTATTGATGTCTTATATTTATGCATTTTCGTTCCTTACCGAGATCACAGGGATTGATAAAATTTTCATCTATATGCCTTTCTAGCTTCAAGATTCTTGATGATCACTAGCGAGATTTGGTCATATAGCGGCAAATCTTACTCCTTTGGAGGTCATTTTTCGAGTTTTCTCCATCAAGTTCCAGCGTATTAGCAAGTCCGATGATTCCGAGGAGCAATAGCGGTAAGTTGACGGTAACGTACACAAGGATTGATAGGAATCAATATTCCAATCCTACTACTCGCTGCAATGAATCATCACTATCGAAATCTGGAGCACCTATTATGTTATGCGTTTTTCCCAATAGCCGAGATAGAGTAAATATCGAATTTACCGAAATGCAGGATGCCGAAGCGATGGTGACAGCTCTTGATGAATTGTTTCTCCATTCCAAGAATATTGAACAAGGGAAAAAGCTTTATCGAATCAAAAAACTCCATTGGCAACCAATTGATGGCATCATGGTGGAGCTGTCAAAATTGCCAGAGTTGTTTAAATTAATGAGGAAGGTTGATCGTATAGCTGTGGTAACCGAAAAAGAGTAGATATAAAAGATTTGAGAATTCAAAAAAACGGTTATTCTTTGCCTCATCATAAAAGGCTTCGACGCAGATGAAGAAAAGGAACCATAGGCGCAGTCGGTCATGTTGTTGTAATTGAGTCTACTGCTATGAAAAAAACTTAAGCAATCTAACAAGAAAGAGGTAACAGATGTTAACCATCTATTACCTCTATAATTTTCAATCATACTTACTGCTTCTAGAAGTCACATGTACTAAAGAACATGATTCTAAAAGACTAGCTTAGTTGCCACTTTCTTGTTCAGCTATCTGCTCCAACCTACGCCAACCACCTAAAATTCCAGCCATTGCATAATTTCCTTCATGGCAGGCATATTCGTACATGGGCTCTGAGTTTCGAACCATAGGAAACATGACAGTCCACGGCTCAGTCCAGGTGGTATCGTCTTCGATGGTAAACTCGTATCCCAGTGTGTCAGTATTGATCATCCAGAATTTTTCTAAAAGCTGCATATTTTCGCTAGAGTTGCCGAAGGCGGTATCACGGAGAAAATATTTCGTCTCGACTATCAATGTATCCCCATCCCAATGTCCGATTGAATCACCTTCCCATTTGCGAGGGATTTCTCGGTGCTCGGCAGCATTCAATCTTACAACACGGACGTTATGTACCATTTCGTTGTGAATAACAACACTGTTTTCCGTTTGCACTAATTGAACATTGTTATTGTAGGCGCTGGGTATCATAGGTGGGCCGGAGTTGAATCCCATAATGCAACGTTCTGCCAATGGCCGTGTTTCGATTCCATAGGCCAGGGCTGCTGCTTCCCGGCGAACTTGCCGCTTAGAAGTTGCCGCTGGGGTAAGTTCAGGAATCCGACCATTTGAAGGGCTAACAACCAAGGAAGTTCGGCGATCACCGAGTATTTCTTGACCACGGTCGTACCAAAATTCATTGTAATCGCCAGTAGTTGATGTGTCGGTGAAATTATCCCGATCACGACGAACCCGCTCTTCCTCTTCAAAGGCAATAGCTTCCTCTGCAGTTAGTACGGCTTTATCACCAAGAGATACCGGTCGCTGAAATGGAGTGATCGTTCTAAAATCCCAAACTCCTTGAAGATCCGGCTGACCATTCGCCAGCCTTGGAATATCAGAATTAGATTGTGCGCATAATCCCATGGAGATAAAAGTAAGACTGGGAAGGATTATTGCGAGAGCTGCTTTTCTAAGAATATTGCGATTCATCATTCTGTTCTCCTGCTATTGCAGAGCGATCGAAGCAATTAATTTTTATTATTAAGAAACTGAAATTACGCCAGCACATCGCAATTATCAAGATAATTCGCTTAAGCGGGCTCTTATGGCCTTATTTGGGCAAACCAGCTAAAAGGAGCTAAAATGGAAACCGAAGGAAAAAGGTAACCGGGGCCTGATCACATTTTCCCTGTTACTTCTGGTTACCTAAAAGAAGCACGGTCTGTCCCAATTTCAGTCAAGCAAAGTGCCAGCCGGCCAGGCGGGGCCAGATCGCAGTTGATCAAGCGGTCGCAACCCTCGATAGTCGAATTTCTGCACGCGTTTACCTTCATAGGTTTCGGTTGTGTAAAAATTGCCCTGCGAATCGGTGACGATGCTATGAGTGCCATAGAATAAGCCGGGCTGTCGACCACCTTCACCAATGACATACATGACCTCCAATGAGTCACGGTGCACAACATGAACTTTCATATTGGATCCGTCAGCTACGTAAATAAACTCTTGGTCATCGTCCTGGGAAAAAGCAATGTCCCAAGTGGCACCAGCACCGACAGTCATAGGAGCGATTTGCGCTTCTTTTATATACGTACCATCCAGTCGAAACACCTGGATCCTGTCCGCACCCCTGTCACACACGTATAAAAGTCCGTCCTTCGACGGTTCGGCGCAATGAACGGGGCCAACGAATTGCTGCGGCAACGGTTCGCCAGGGGTGTAAGTGATACGGTCATCAGAGGGCTGATTACCGTAAGCCCCCCAGTAGCGTTTGAAAGCTCCCGTGGCAACATCCACAACAGCCACCCGCTTGTTACCATAGCCATCGGCAAAATAGGCCTCGTTTGCATTCGAATCTATTGCTATTTCAGCTACACGGCTGAAATGAGTCGTGCTGTTACTGTCAATAGGCTCTCCGGGTAAACCGATTTCACGCACAAACTGACCGTCACGGGTAAATACTAAAACATGGGAATCACCACCGCCATTGCCTCCTATCCAGACGTTGCCGTTAGGTGCGATTTCAATGCCATGGTTTGAGGCAGGCCAAGTATAACCCTGCCCAGGGCCACCCCATGCATTAACAAGTGAGCCATCGACATCGAATTCCAAAATTGGCGGGGCTGCTGTGCAGCAATCTGCTATTCCATTGTCGATACCGATTTCCTGTGTGGCAAAATTAGCGTCGTCATCTACAGCCACGCCAATAGCGCTTCCCAATATCCATTTATTGGGCAAGGGCTGGGGCCAGAACGGATCCACTTCAAAATGAGGCACCATTCGCCCATTGCTGGCGGCAGTAACTGAGTTCTGCAAATAATGTTGGGCAACACCGAAGACTACAAGTAATGAAAGGACTAGAGTAGCAGTTATAAAGGAGCTCTTATTATCTTGCATGATTTGACCTTTGTTATTATGCGATTAACTAGCTGTATAGCACTTAGTTAGTTGATATTCCAGTAAATGCAGTACCAGCGCCTATAAGCATTTAAGGGTACAGCGAACAAAAAAAGGGAGCCGTCACTGACCTCCCTGCACTTTGTATCCCCAACCTGCTGTAAACCGGGGTTCAGGACGGGGTCTATCTGGCTTGAAGTGCTATCTAAAACAGCGAGTAATCACAATGAAATTTCCAAAAATAATTCTTGTACTAGCAATTTTCCTGTTCTCCAATTGTGGGAGCACTGACCCATCATCAATCGCAGGTGATTGGTCAGGCACTCTAAATATGGGTGACCAATCGATGCTACTAGTTGTGCATATTATGAGTTCCGCTGAGGGTTATGTGACCACAATTGAGAGTGTGAATCAGGCCGGTGTAGTTGAGACTAAATTGATCCGAGATGGCGACTACTATATTTTTACGGTAGAGCCTTTAGAAGTCGAGTATAGAGCGCGCCGATCAGGAAATTCTATGATCGGCGAATTTTCTCAGGGCAGCGCCAGCGACCCTAATTTTAGAATTACTCGAGCAGAATGATTCTAGTTAGTTGAAGTGCTTTTCACCTAACATACCTTAGGAGAAAAGATTTCATCACTGCATTACTCTCATCATTGTAGAAAACAGCATCATGATGAGCAGCACCGTGAACAACCTCAAACTGCACAGGAATTTGATGGTCTTTATAAGCACTGTGCAGCTCGTGGGATTGATTGATCGGCATTTGCGGATCTTGATCACCATGCATCATCAGCAAAGGAGCTGAGTCTGGACTCACGAGGGCAACAGGACTCGCTAACGTAGCCAACTCAGCCATGTCCGCAGGTTGGCCACCGATAAGTAAATCGAGAGCAGGTTTACGAACACTCAAACCATGAGGAGTAGACTGGCGGAGAATGGAATGCAAATTGGACGCGCCGTAATAACTAACCACAGCATGAACATCGGATGAAACATTGTCGTAGTCACCCACGCTACCTTCCAACAGCGGATGACCGTTAGAAACCCCCATCATAGCAACTAAGTGGCCACCAGAAGATGCACCAAGAATGCCTATCTTGTCGGCGTTATAGCCAAAGCTATTGGCATTTCCGCGCAGAAATCTAATCGCCGCCTTGATGTCGTGAATTTGCGCCGGAAACATACCCTCATGGGACATGCGAAATTCAACGCTGGCAATGGCCATGCCATCCTCAGCAAATGAATTAGCCAATCTGTTAATTGGCCAGCCGTCTTTCGAGCCGCCACGCCAAGCGCCACCATGGATAAATATCATTAACTCAGGATTAGAAGTAGATCTTGGAAGATACAGGTCCAACTTAAGATCGAATCCATCCACCAGTGCATAGCTGATATTAGAAGTAATCTGAACATCTTTAACCAGAGGCTCTTGCTGAGCTAGGGCGGACCCTGCAAAACTTAAAATTAAGAAAGCAAGGAGATTCGTTATTTTCTGGATACACATAATATTTCTCCAAAGCATCATATTAAATGATTGCTAAATCCTGATTGTATTTGTACCTGACTCCGCCTAGCATAAACAGCCAGCCCAGAAGTGTCTAGCTGTTAGCCTCCAGCCTTAAGACAAAACCAGCGACTTCAACGGAGCGAAAATTAGCGTAAACTATTACTCCTCAATTGATTTTAGTAGGAGACCCTACCAATGATTAGTGCCTTCGATCATGTTGCCGTACCCATGCAACGAGTAGATGAAATGATTGCCTTTTATACTGCTCTTGGCTGTCGCGTAGTGGAGCAAAATGATGGTGATATCCACGCAGTAATTTTCGGCAACAATAAGATTAACTTTCACAGCCCTCAATTGTGGCAATCGGGCCAATTTAGCTTGCGTGGACCTTCCGCATTACCTGGCTGCGGCGATTTTTGCTTTGTATGGACAGCGAGCTCCAATTCCTTACTGTCAACGATAAAAGAAGCTGGAGCAAACATCGAAGAAGGACCAGTGGAACGCACTGGCGGCATGAATGAGGGCAGCACGAGAGGTATCAGTGTCTATATTCGCGACCCTGATTCAAATCTATTAGAATTCATAATTTATGGATAGCATCCTACAATTGTCCTCGTACTACTTTTCTGGTACTAAAGAGAGACTTGTATACTAGTGGGTTGACCAATTGTTTTTAGCATGTACACGAGAATTTTCGCAGATTCACTAGTACTCGCATTATCACTGCGCGTATGAATGCTGTCTGGATTCTCATAGAAAATTTCACCTGCGCCCAGAGTAACCGCGTCCTCACCGTCCACTTGCATAATGACCGCACCTTCCAACACATACACATAGGTGTGAGCATTGTGACGATGAGGTGAACTCGTTTCGCCTGGAGCAAGCTCCAATGTCAGCATTAACAATTCTTGATTTTCTGGTAGTGGCGGCACCTCAAAGTTTTCGGAGCTTAGTAATTCTGAAGCAAATACTGTGGTAGATAGCACACCACATAGAAGGATCAAGCCCGCAAATTTTTTCATACAGTTTCGCTCCACTTCAATTGATACCGTAAATCTTGTTCAACTATTTACATCGACTAAGAGACTAGCACAATACTAGGGCTTCTTTTCCGACAAATTGTTCACACAACAATGAATATTCCGCTTAAATATCCTGCTCTCATATTCTAAATCATGAGCCCGAGCTCTCAAGAGATTTGGTGCTGCTGCGTGACTGCGAGGGGCTTAGTTGCTCACGCTGCGGCTCTACTTAGCACATCCGACAAATCCATAAGACTATTTAGATTATGGCTGGACTTAAAATCATCAACATAGGGCAACATTGCGCGAATTCCTTTTGCTTTGGGTTCGAAGCCGTCATACCTCAGAAGGGGATTTAACCAAATCAAGCGTCGGGTAGACTTGCTCAACCTCTCCATTTGCCAAGCCAATCCATCTGCATCATCTCGGTCGAGCCCGTCGGAAATTATCAGCGTGATCGCTCCCTGACCTAAGACCCGACGAGACCAGAAATTATTGAAGTCTTTGAGACAGCCTCCAATCCGGGTTCCTCCAGACCAATCATTAACTGAGTCAGAAACTTTATCAAGCGCAACATCAACATCACGATGACTGAGATAGCGAGTGATATTGCTCAGGCGTGTACCAAAGACGAAGGCATGAATCCTATCGCGATCGTTCGTAATTGCATGCATGAAATGAAGAAACATTCGTGAGTATTGACTCATTGAGCCTGAGATATCACACAGGATAACCAACGGTGGATGGCGTAGTTGGGGCTTTTTAAATTTTATAGATATACCACCGCCGGAACGTAATGATGCTCGAAGCGTTGAACGCATATCAATGCGAGACCCCCCATCGTCTTGGCGAAACCGTCGAGTAGGAACGTTCATTATTGGCAGTCGCAGTTTTGCGATTGCTTGTTTTGCCTGCTCAACTTCATCCGCAGACATGGTTTCGAAATCAATCTCCTGTAACACTTCTTTGTTTGAAAAAGTAAAACTTGCATCGAACTCTACTTCATCAGTGGCAGGTTCAACTTCGGATTTAGCGGCCACGCCCAGAGCTTCTGATAAACGCCGGCTCATTTCCTCCAGCTCTTCGTCTCGTTCAACTTTGACCATTGGCAACATCGCTCCCATCATCCGATCCATTATTCGGGGGTTGCGCCAGAAAATATGAAAAGCCTGATCAAATAGCTCTCGCTGTTCTTCGCGATTCACAAACAGTGCAAACATGCACCAGTAAAAGTCCTCTCGTTGGCCGATACCTAGAGTCTTAACTGCCGAAATTGCATCAAGCACGCGACCTGAGCCCACTGTCATACCCGCGGAACGGAGTAGGCGAGCAAAATAAAGAATATTTTCCGCCATGCGACCATCGGTTGCACCGCGAGAAGAAGTAAGAGAATAGGCAGCTGCCATTAGTTTATGACATTGAGATTGGATACTTCAGCTTTCACTTGCTCGAGTAATTGAGCTGCTTCACTGCCTCTAATTTTAGCAATGTCATCTTGATATTTAAGTAAAGTACCAAGCGTGTTGTCGATGGCTTCGCTATCCAATGCAACTTTATCTAACTGAGTTAGTGCATCGGCCCAATCGAGAGTTTCAGCAACTCCTGGGAGCTTGAATAAATCTTCATCACGAAGTTTTTGTACGAAAGCCACAAGTTGTTGACTTAATTGAACATCAATGCCGGGAAGTTTAGTACTTACAATTTCCATTTCTCGCTCTGCGGATGGATAGTCCACCCAGTGATAGAGGCACCGTCGCTTCAGGGCATCATGAATTTCTCGTGTGCGATTAGAAGTTATAATCACAATAGGTGGCTGCGCGGCAGTGATTGTGCCTATCTCTGGAATTGTAATTTGGTAGTCAGAGAGAATCTCTAACAAATAAGCTTCAAAGGGTTCATCGGTGCGATCCAGCTCATCGATGAGCAACACCGGCGGCCCACTTTCATCAGCCCGCAAGGCTTGTAGTAAAGGTCTTTCAATTAAAAAATCTTTGGAGAAAACATCATCCGCCAGATCATCTTTTGATATTTCCCCTGCCGCTTCTGCTAGGCGAATCTCGATCATCTGCCGAGAATAATTCCATTCATAAACCGCCGAAGAAACATCGAGACCTTCGTAGCATTGCAAACGAACGAGACGCCGTCCCAGAGACTTTGCTAACACTTTAGCGATTTCCGTTTTGCCTACACCTGCTTCACCTTCAAGGAAAAGTGGCCGACCCATTTTTAGGGCAAGAAACAAAGTGGTAGATAAAGGACGATCGGCAATGTAATCGCTTTGATTTAGCAACGCCAATGTCGCTTCGATACTTTCAGGTAAAGCTTGTGTCATAGTTGGATCTATCCGCAGGCATCCACAGCGCGTTTAACCATGACCTTAACCAGATGCGCCCGATACTCTGCGCTCGCATGAATATCAGAATTCATACGATCGACAGAAACTTCTACTGCATCGCAAGCGTTGCTGGAGAAGTCTTCATTGAGCACTTTCTCGAATTTCATGCCACGATACGCACAAGGAGTCGCTCCAGTTATAGCGACTCTATTACCGTCTACTGTCTTGGCGATGAAAACACCCACAATAGCGTAGCGGGATGCTGGATTTTCAAATTTTATGTAGGCAGCTGTCATGGGAATGGGAAAGCTCACGGCAGTTATAAGCTCATCCTCTTCCAGCGCCGTTTCAAACATGCCAGTAAAGAAATCATCTCCAGTTATCTCTCGCTTATTAGTCTTAACGGTAGCCCCTAATGCAATAACTGCTGCTGGATAGTCAGCAGCTGGGTCATTATTCGCTATTGAACCACCAAGAGTGCCGCGATTCCTGACAGCCGGATCACCGATATTGCCTGCCAGTTTAGCCAATGCAGGAATGGCAGATTGTACTTCTGCAGAGGCTGCGACAGCTGCATGAGTAGTCATTGCACCGATGACTAAAGCATCGCCTTCATTTGCTATACCCACCAAGTCACTCACGCCACCGAGATCAATAACATCAGAAGGAGATGCTAATCGGTGCTTCATTGTTGGCAACATCGTCTGACCGCCGGCAACAAATTTGCCGTCATCTGCATTTCCCATCGCAGCAACTGCATCATCAACACTGTTAACCTTGTGATATAAAAAATCGTACATGGAAATTCCTCTTTAATTCTTTAAAATTTTCACTTCCGTGATACTTAAGCTGCACCCTGAGCCGCGCGCCAGACATTTTCAGGAGTTGCCGGCATATCAATATGCTTAATACCTAAGGCATTCGTTATGGCATTAATTACAGCCGGCGGCGCAGCAATTGCTCCGGCTTCACCACAACCCTTCACACCTAATGGATTGTCCGGCGGATCGGTGGGGGCGTAGTCCACGTCGAAGCTCGGCACATTGTCTGCACGAGGCATCGCATAATCCATATAGGTTGCTGTTATTAACTGCCCTTCGCTGTCATAGCGACATCCTTCTAACAAAGCTTGACCGACACCATGCACAATTCCTCCATGAACCTGCCCTTCGACAATCATCGGATTGACCAGTTTCCCAAAATCATCAACAGCTGAATATTTAACGATCTCTACAACACCGGTATCAGTATCTACTTCCACTTCGCAGATATGAGTTCCAGCGGGAAAAGAAAAATTAAGCGGGTCAAAGAAGGCATTCTCATCAAAGCCTGGCTCCAAACCTTCTGGATAGCTATGGGGAACATAGGCGTTGAATGCTACTTCGCCAATATTCATGGCTTTGTCAGTACCGGCGACAGTAAAATTGCCATCGGCAAATTCAATATCTCCTTCTGCAGCCTCCAACGCATGGGCAGCAATTTTTTTACCTTTGGTAATTAATTTTTCGCAAGCCTTGGCAATAGCAACTCCGCCAACAGCAAGGGAACGGGAGCCGTAAGTTCCCATGCCAAATTGGGTCTTAGCTGTATCGCCGTGAACAACTTCGATGTTTTCGAAAGGTACACCCAACTGTTCCGTAACCAGTTGTGCAAAAGTAGTCTCGTGACCCTGGCCATGAGAATGAGTGCCTGTGAAAACTTGTACGTTGCCAGTCGGATTGAATCGCACTTGTGCGCTCTCCCAAAGACCAACACCAGCACCAAGCTGGCCAACAGCAGCGGATGGCGCGATGCCACAAGCTTCAACATAAGACGACAAACCAATTCCCCGGCGTTTACCCCGAGCGATGGCTTCTGTAGCCCGTGCAGGAAATCCCTCATAGTCAGCCAACACCATGGCCTTATCCAGGGCGGCCACATAGTCACCACTATCATAGCACTGGACTACGGGCGTCTGATAAGGAAAGGCATCTTTAGGAATGAAGTTTCGCCGGCGTATTTCTGCTGGATCCAAATCCATGTCCCGAGCAGCTACATCTACAAGTCGCTCTAATAAGTAAGTTGCTTCGGGACGACCAGCGCCTCGGCAAGCATCAACTGGTGCCGTATTAGTAAACACCGCTTTCACTTCTGAATAGATTAGTGGCGTCGTGTATTGACCGGCCAGAAGAAAAGCATATAAGTAGGAAGGAACCATTGTAGAAAAAGTGGACAAGTAGGCACCCAAATTGGCTTGTGTCATTACTCGCATGGCGAGAAATTTACCGTCCTCATCCATAGCCATTTCAGCAGTTGCAACATGGTCACGACCATGTGCATCTGCGAGAAAAGCTTCCGTGCGGTCGCCAGTCCATTTCACTGGCCGTTCAACTTTTCGACAAGCCCAGCCAACTACTAATTCTTCAGCATAAACAAAAATCTTTGCACCAAAACCACCACCAACATCTGGACCAACAACTCTGAGTTTATGTTCAGGTGCCAACTGGTTGAATGCAGAGAGAACCAAACGATGTACATGGGGGTTTTGCGTCGTGACGTGAAGTGTTATCTCTTCTGTCCCGGTATTGTATTCACCTAATGACGCCCGCGGCTCCATAGGATTGGTTACCATGCGGTTGTTTATCAACTCTAATCTTGAAACCTTATGGGCGGAAGCAAATGCAGCCTCAACTCCTTCTTTGTCGCCAAAGGGCCAGTTGAAACACATATTATTGGGTGCAACTTCATGAATTTGAACTTGATCATCATCGGCGGCACGAGCGGTTTCAGTAACTGCAGGTAAAACGCCGTAATCAACTGCAATTTTTTCCGCACCATCTTTTGCCTGAGCTAAAGTCTCAGCAATTACAATAGCAACGTGATCGCCGACATAGTTAACTTTCCCCTGAGCAAGAGCCGGATGCGCGGGAGCTCGGTGAGGTTCACCATCATCACTAGTAACTGTAACACCGCAGATAAGCGTCCCGATGCCATCAGCAGCCAAATCATCTCCAGTAAATACTGCGACTACACCGGCCGACGCTGCGGCCGCACTGATATCAATACTCTCTATAGTTGCATGGCCATGGGGTGATCTGAGGAAGTAAGCATGGGTCTGCCCCGCCACATTAATATCATCGGTATAGTTACCTTTACCAATGAGAAATCTCTTATCTTCTTTTCTAAGTACACTGACGCCAATTCCATTCTCTACCATGATTATTCTCCCATCGTTTTTGCGCCAGCCTTCACTGACTTGACGATATTGTGATAACCAGTGCAGCGGCAAATATTTCCTTCCAACTCTTTGCGGACAGTAGAATCATCCAAATCATTGCCATTTCGATTAACAATATCCAGCGCTGTCATCACCATGCCGGGAGTACAAAATCCACATTGCAAGCCATGATTATCCATAAATGCCTGTTGCATTGGATGCATAGAACCATTGTTTGCCAGCCCTTCGATTGTGGTCACTTCACAAGCATCAGCCATCACCGCCAACATAGTGCAAGCCTTCACCGACTTGCCATCGACATGGACAACACAGGCACCACATTGACTAGTATCACAACCGACATGAGTCCCGGTTAGTCGGAGATTTTCTCGTAGAAATTGTACGAGTAACGTACGCCCTTCTACTTCAGCAGAAACTAGCTTCCCATTAACATTTATATTTACTATTGGCATTTAATTTCTCCCTCTGTCCAAGGTTAATTCTCTGGCTATATAAGTGTTGATTTATTTTTTGGGGTAAGAATCAATCGAACAGTGTCAAAGATTACTCAACGCTCGTCAAGTTTTAGGTTAGGATTCCACAGCGCGACAGTTTTTCAGAGAGTCAGGATGTCAGGGAGGGGTAGCGTTCCAAATAGCAAATGACTGAACGTCTATTAAGTCTTCAAATAGCGATAGCAGTCTTTGAGAACATTAGAGCCTCTAAGAACAATACTGGCAACGACCGGCTTGCAAATTTAATCGGGGGTCAGACGAAACCAAACATAAGACTCTCTGTGACGGCCGTGATTTTTTCAGATCGATCTGCACGGTGGGTTAATAACTGTAAATTGCCTATCAAAGTGCGGCGAAGAAATTAAAAGAGGGTAGAATTTAATTGCGAGGCGGACTGAAAGACTCTTCAAATCAAATAAAACGCAGCGAGAATCGTAAGCAAACCAACGCCAACGAGCCAAGCCCAGACGTCAAACCCAGCTTTTTTGGTAGGAGGCATTTCTGCCATTGTACTTTCAGGACCCCCTTCAAGCCCGTCGACAGCTCCGCTTCTCACCTCACCGGAATCTATTTCAGCGTCACCCAAATCTCCACCAACTATCTTAGAAAAAGTCCCAAAGAACTCATCAGCCATTTTCTGGGCTGTTCCATCTATTAAGCGAGATCCTAACTGAGCTAGTTTCCCACCGACCTTAGCTTTTGCATGATAGGTTAATATAGTCTCATCACCATCTTCTCGGAGACTCACGGCAGCGCTGCCATTTGCAAAACCAGCAGCTCCACCTTGGCCCTGGCCGTTAATAGTATAGCTGTTGGGAGCATCGATATCGGTGAGGGTTACATCAAATTTAAACTTCGCTTTAACCGGGCCAACCTTTGCCGTGATCTGAGCATTAAAGCTAGTATCGCTAATTGCGTCCATAACGTCGCAGCCAGGAATTGAGGCCTTTAGTGTTTCTATGTCATTCAAAGCTTCCCAGACTTTCTCCTTATTTGCCGAGATACGGCGTTCTGCATTCATTTCCATAACGTTTAATACCTGAGTTACTTCATTTCTAATTTATTTTTTACTGCAAGTTATAATTTATTTCTATATTGAGAATTTTATAACAATCCGCCGGTAATTCAGATTGTTCTACTCTTTTGCTGACTTTGTTGTTGACCTAACTCCATACTTTTATCTACTGCAATTACATTAACTCCACTTTCTATGCAGTTAATTACTAGATTCTAGCATAGGTACTACTCATAATATTTGTGAAGGGAGCTAGTTTAGAATTTGCTTTGGTTAATTTATCGAAGTAAATTAAAGAGAATACAAAGTGCATTTTTTGCTCAAAGGATTAAATATGCAGAAGTTTGGAATTGGCCAGCCAGTGACTCGTTATGAAGACAAAAGGCTGACCACTGGTGCGGGAAGCTATGTTGATGACATAGAATTAGCGAATCAAAGCTTTGCGATTTTTGTCCGCTCTCCCCATGCCCATGCCAGAATTTTAAACATCGAAACCGACGCTGCGCGAGCATTGCCTGGAGTTCTCGGCGTCTACACTGCCACTGATTTAAAAGCCGCAGGTATAGGGAATATACCCTGCTTGGCTCCAGTAAAAAATCATGATGCTTCTTCTATAGTTACCCCACCGCGCCCGGCGCTAGCTACGGATCGGGTCCGTCATGTCGGAGATGCCGTTGCGATGGTAGTTGCTGAAACAATTGATCAGGCACAAGATGCAGCAGAACAAATCTGGGTAGATTACGAAGAGCTCCCCTGTGTCGTAAACACTGACAAAGCACTGAAAAGTGCAGCTCAAGTTTGGGACGAGGCGCCGAATAATCGATGCATGGATTGGGCAACTGGTGATTATGCTGCATCTGAAACGGCAATCCAAAACGCAACGCACCAAATCGATCTCAAACTAATAAACAATCGTGTTGTACCAAATTCAATGGAAACCCGCGGCGCCATAGCTTCGATCGAGGAAGATACTGGCCGTTTGGTCCTAAGAGTTTCTTGTCAAGGCGTCCATATCATTCGCCAAATTTTGGCCAACATGATTTTTAATGTTCCCGAAGAAGAGATCCATGTTCTATGCGATGACGTTGGCGGTGGCTTCGGCATGAAAGTATTCTTATTCCCTGAGTATGTGGCTACTCTTTTTGCCGCCAAGCAACTGCAGCAGCCAGTAAAATGGATTTCAGAACGCAACGAGGCTTTCGTCAGTGACTCCCATGGCCGCGATAATGTTACCAACATGAAATTAGGACTCAATGAGAAAGCAGAGATCGTAGGATTGCAGGTGAGCACCATTGCAAATCTCGGTGGCTATTTATCTAATTTTGCTCCGTTCGTCGCGACAGAAGCCGGTTATTCGATGCTGGTGGGTTGTTATAAAATTCCAGAAGTTGGCGTCAAGGTTCAGGGTGTATTTACTAACACCGCACCGGTCGATGCCTATCGAGGCGCAGGCCGACCAGAAGCAATATATGCCATAGAAAGATTGTTAGATACAGCGGCTCTAGATTTAAATATTTCACCTGCAGAAATCCGTAAAAGGAATTTTATTACTTCAGCAGATATGCCCTATGAAACCTCATTGGGATCTATTTATGACTCAGGAGATTTCGAAAAAAACCTAGATGATGCCTTAGAAATTGCTCAATGGGATGAGTTCGAGTCTCGCCGCTCCTCAGCAAAGTTTCGAGGCAAACTGAGAGGCATCGGGTTAGCTACTTATATAGAGCGATGTGCGGGTGGCGCACCAGAGCAAGCAAGATTAGAAGTTTCCAGTGATGGTCATATCACTCTTTACATAGGCACTCTTTCTAATGGTCAGGGCCATGAGACTGCTTTTCGGCAGATCATTTTTGAATCCTTGGGCGTAGCCTTTGATGACATAACAATTATTCAAGGGGATACCGATCGAATAGAAACCGGAGGTGGAACTATGGGCTCTCGCTCAGTACCAGTTGGTGGTTCAGCCATTAAAGGAGCTAGCGGAAAACTGATCGAAACTGCAAAAATTAAGGCTGCTGAAATATTAGAAACTGCAATTGAAGATATCGAATTCCAGAATGGCGAATTTCGTATTGTTGGTACTGACAGAGTGCAAAGTTTTCAGAATGTCGCTAGAGCTGCTGCTCCTGAAGACGGCGGACCCAGCTTTGATGAACAAGACATTTTTGCGCCCAGCTCAGCAACTTATCCGAACGGCACCCATATCTGCGAGTTAGAAATTGACAAAGATACGGGCACTGTTGAAGTGGTGACCTATACCGTCGTGGATGATTTCGGCAAAGTGATTAATCCGTTACTGTTGGAGGGTCAAGTTCACGGAGGCATTGCGCAAGGACTGGGACAGGCCTTGTTGGAGTACTGCGCTTATGACGAGGAGTCGGGCCAAATGTTGTCAGCAACGTTTATGGACTACACCATGCCAAGAGCGGATAATTTTCCTGACATCCATTTTCAGCGCAATGAAGTGCCGTGCACTACAAATCCTTTGGGAATAAAGGGAGCTGGAGAGGCGGGCGCAATTGGTGCGCCCCCCGCTATTATCAATGCGATCGTAAATGCCTTAAAAGGTTTAGGAGTGCGACATGTTGATATGCCGGTTACTCCTGATAAGCTGTGGCAAATAATGCAGGCTAACTAGCTTTGCCTCAATAATTCTAAGCGTTATTGCGGAGCCGATTTTAACAGCGGCTCAAACTCCAGGAAGCTGTTTGGAGCTAATTCACTGGCTGAATTGTAAATGCTAGGGAGCTCTCCCCCCCAGTAATTATTCCGCGCCGTTACTTTTTGATCAAGCATCCGAATTGAGCCTTTCTCATTGTCCATAATTCGATTGTTTCCCTGACTGCCCAATTCACCGCCACCAAAATCTACAATTGCGTCTAGCTTGTTCCCACCGCCGTGGTTATTAAATGAAAATCCATAGCCAGTTGTGCCAACGATATGCGTATTTTCTACCAACAGAGACATTTTTGCGCCGCTATTCTCGATTGGTTGGTAATTAACCGAAATTCCTCCCCCACCCTGACGCGGGTCTCCGCCTATAATCTGCGTGTTCCTGATTTCTATATCCAGCTCCGAATTTATCCCTGCATTTGAGAACTGAATTGGATCTGAAGCAGCACTTTTAATAACCGTATCGATTATTCTAAATTTTAACTTACACGCAGTGCACCAATTAGCCTTATCGGGTCGAGGATCACCAAACATATACGACTCAATTCCAGTATTAGAGACACTGCCAACTCCTTTGGGGTTTTCAAATTGATAATTTTGCACCAACATCTCTTGCTCTGACTGACCCATGAGATAGGGAATAATGCTGTCAGAATTCCTGCCTCCATGACCCAGATTACTAGCCGTTGAGTCCAATATAGTGGTGGTAACTTTGCTGGTCTCACGTGTACGAACAAAATAAGCGCGGCCGCCCAAATCCGAAAAACTATTTCTCTGGAAATGATATTCACCAATGCTTGCGCCGGAATGAAAAACACGTATAGCACCAAGGTCGAAGCCATCAAAGAATTCACTGTCTTCAATTCGCACATTCTCAATAGTCCCCGCTACAGCATTTAAACTAATTGAGTAAACCAAACCGCGCTCATCTACTATATGATTCTGGGCGTTTCCTGAAAAACTATTGTGGTGAATAAATGCGCCAGAATAATTCGTATTCGCGCCTGCAATACCGTAGCCACGCATATCCAAAAAGTGGATACCCGCAACTTCATTTTCACCTGCTAATTGAACAATGATTCCAGCCTGATAGTCCGTAGTATTAGTAAGCTTTACCCTATCAGCCGGTTCGGTGATTAATCGTCCCTGTCGATCGACTCCTAATAATTTTTGTCCGGAACGAAGAGAAATACCCCCATCTAAGATCTCGCCACTGGCAATTAGATATATTGTATCTCCTGCTTCAGAGACCGCCTCAGCCTGACGCAGGGAATTAAATGGCACGGTCAAAGAACCGTCACCACCACTAATCGCAGATGCTGAAATATAGTATTGACTTGCACTGTCCTGGGCGAATGCCGCGACTGAAAAACTAAGAATACCTAGCAGAGTCAGAAGGGTGAGCGATTTAGTCATTTTCATAGCAATTTCAAGCCAGTAAGTTGATAACCATTTAATTGATAACCAGTGAGCTGATAAAGAGTAACTAGTTAAGAAGCCATTAAATAACTGACTCTTCCGCGAACTGGAATCAGAGGAACGATTGATAATAGAGTGTCGAGATAGTATCTGCAATCGACTCAGTCTTTGCCGTCATATGTTCAGCGTTATGCCTAGCATGATCATTCTTGGGCTCGGGATAGCGGCCTTATAGGACTTGCCGGCGTCAAGCTGTGGCTAAGCTTACGAAAAACTACTGTACCGAGAAAATTGGAGATTTCTGGAGGAAACCGCTAGCATGTTTAATCCAACGTGAATCCGCAGAAATGAATCTCATGACTCTCATAGCTCTCGCAAGTAAGAAACTATCAGACTGTTTACTCCATGCCACAGTTCTTGGTGGCCTTCTGACATTTCCTCTGATGCTATGTGCACAGACTTCTTTGCAAGATTCTTTTAAACCCTTAACTCAAGATATGCTCAACAATCCTGCTCCTGAAGATTGGTTAATGTGGCGTGGTAACTACAGCAATTGGGGCTATAGCGAACTAGATCAGGTTGATCGAAATAATGTAGGCGGACTGCAGTTGGCTTGGTCATGGGCCTTTGCTCCCGCAGCACCTGGTTCCAATGGTATGCAGGTCGAGCCAACGGTTTATGACGGTATTATGTATGTGCGTCATTCCGATGAAAAATATTCGGCACATGATGCCGCCAGTGGCGATCTAATCTGGCAGTACTCACGCCCCCTGCATCCAGATATTTTAGCAGGTGATACGCGACTCACTATTCACCGAGGTCGCGGCGTATTTATATATGAAGACAAATTAATTTCACATGCTACCGATGGTATGTTGTTCGCCTTGGATCCTCGTACAGGTCGACTACTGTGGGAAGCTGCAATGACCGACCACACGAAGGGCCAACAGCCCAGCGGGGCACCAGTCGTGTTCGGTGGCTCAATTGCAGTCCCTTATAATTGCACCGCATGGACCTCCGCTGAGCCCTGCCATATGTCGGCCTATGATGCAGATAATGGGGATTTACTGTGGAGATGGTTCACTAGCCCTACTCCTGATGACCCCATGCATCAAACCTGGGGAGATGAACCTCAAATCTATCCTCTTGAACAACGCAGAAACATGTCCCCCTGGAATACCCCTGCAGTTGATAGTGAAAGGGGCCTATTCATCTTCGGTATTGGCTCTAGCGCGCCTCAGCAACCTGACCTTGCGGGCACCAATGGCGAGTGGCCAGACCGTTTGTATCAAGGGTCGACTGTAGCTCTGGATTACCGAACTGGCGAGTTGGTCTGGTGGGCACAACATCATTCGGACATGTGGAATGATGATTCCATATATGATCGAATCTTGGTCGATGTTCCGGTTAACCCTGACCCACCTAATGCACTTGGTATTCGTCCTAATATTGATCCAAGTGAAACTCGAGAATTGGTCATTGGTTCGTTTTCAAAAGACGCAATCTTCTATGCCTATGATCGAACAGATGGCACTTTCCTTTATGCGCGACCCACTGCCTATCAAAATGTAATCTCCGGATATGATGGGACAACTGGCGCTTATATTACCAACCCCAACGCCATAATGATCGCAGATGAAAGTCATGAGAGAACTATTTGTCGAGAAAATCGACAAATTCCACAAGGCGCATACAGCCCATTAACAAACGCCTATTATGTACCAGCATTTAACGGTCCTTGTTCTGTGATGCGGGTAAACTCATTAACGCCTTCGATCATAACTGGCTACAACACCTCATACATAGCGACTGTGCCTAGCCCAGCCGAACAACTTGGCCAACCAGAAGCTATCGATGTGACGACCGGAAAGACACTCTGGCGTCTCGAAAGAGAAGCACCTCTATACGGTATGTTAACTACCGGTGGTGGACTGCTCTTTGCAGCTGACACCAATCGTCGCTTCTATGCCATTGATCAATGGACTGGAGAGACCTTATGGCAAACTATTCTCAACGGTGCCAGCGACATGGCTCCGATCTCATTCGCAGCTGATGGACGGCAGTACATAGCAGTTCTGTCCCCCAGCGGCACCCAAGCTGCCGCACAACACGCTGGTCAACTGGGGATTAGAGCAAGTACCGGAGTTGGGAATATTGGCCATACCTTGTTCGTTTTCGCTCTACCTGAATAATTAATTGCGTGCCCCTGGTTTTTGATTTCTATCTTCTTGTCGCTTATCGGTTAGAATGGGCGCCCAAAATTTCTCAGTCGTCCTGATTTTTCATGCCTCTTGTTCGCTTAGATAAAGTTTCCCTAAATTTCGGTACCCACATCATCCTCGATGAAGTCGATTTCATGCTGAAAAAAGGATCTCGATACGGCCTTTTAGGTCGTAATGGCGCTGGCAAAACTACTCTGATGAAAATCATCGCAGGATCGGTTGCACCGGATGGTGGCGAGCGCTGGCTGCGCTCTGGAGTCGAAATCACTTGGTTAGAACAGTTGCTTCCTGAAGCTGATAGGCAAACAGTCTATGACATGGTTGCTGACGGTTTAGCCGAAATTGGCACTTTATTAAAGCAATATCACCACCTTACTCTCGACTACGAACATGCTGACATAGCCGAACTCGAAAGAGTACAGAATCAATTAGAAGCCAAGCAGGGTTGGAGTCTCGGCCAGCGAGTTGACTCAGTTATCACTCAGTTAGATTTACCTGCAGATAAACTCATGTCCGAGCTTTCTGGAGGTTGGCGCAAACGTGTTGCACTGGCTCGCGCCTTGGTACGAGAACCGGAATGCTTACTCTTAGATGAACCTACCAATCACTTGGATATACCCACTATCGAATGGCTGGAGAAACAGCTAAAAGATTATCAAGGCGCACTACTTTTAGTGACTCACGACCGGACATTTTTACAAAATGTGGTAAATGGAATAGCTGAGATCGATCGTGGTCATATCTATCAATTTGAAGGCAGCTTTGAACATTTTTTACGTTTTAGGGAACAAGAATTAGCCGCAGAAGAAACCGCAAACAAGCTTTTCGATAAAAAACTTGCGGAAGAAGAGGTCTGGATTCGCCAAGGTATTAAAGCTCGACGTACACGCAATGAAGGTCGTGTTCGGGCCTTGGAATCGATGCGTAAAGAACGAGGAGACAGGCGAAATCTGCAAGGAAATGCGAAATTCAAAGTAAACGCTTCTGAAAATTCTGGCAAGATTGTGGCGGAACTCGATCACGTGAGTCACGCCTTCCAAGATAATATTGTTATTGAGGACTTTTCTACCACAATCATTCGCGGTGATCGTATAGGTATTGTTGGAGCGAATGGTGCGGGAAAATCTACTTTACTCAAAATTCTATTAAACAAGTTAGTACCTGATACAGGCAAAGTTAAGTTGGGTACAAAAATGGAAGTAGCTTACTTCGATCAACTCCGTGAGCACCTAGACATGGAAAAAAATCTGATCGACAACGTCAGTGATGGACAAGATTTTATCGAAATAAATGGTAAACAAAAACACGTTATCAGCTATCTAAGCGAATTCCTGTTCACTCCAGATCGAATAAGAACTCCTGCCAAAGCTTTATCTGGTGGGGAGCAAAATCGAGCCATACTTGCCAAAGTATTCAGCAAGCCGGCAAATGTCCTGGTTTTAGATGAGCCAACTAACGACCTAGACATCGAAACCCTCGAGTTATTGGAAGATATTCTGCTCAAATTTGCAGGTACTGTCCTATTAGTAAGTCATGATAGGCGCTTCATGGATAACGTGGTGACATCGCTCATGGTATTTGAAGGCGACGGAAAGATTAATGAATACGTTGGCGGCTATAGTGATTGGTCGCGAAAAGGAGGCAAGCTCCTAGCCATCGGCAAATCTGAGGGGAATAATGCAGTCGCCAGTGAGAAAAAACCCACCTTACTTCAACAAGAAGCAGTCAAGAAATCAAAAAAGCTTTCTTATAACGAACAAAAAGAGTTAGACCAACAACCAAAACTAATCGAACAACTGGAAGCAGAACAGTCGCGACTGGAAGAACTCATAGCACTGCCGAATTTTTACCAAGATCCAAAAATAAATGTCGAAGATATCTTGCAACAAGTAGCTCGCAACCAGAATGAGCTGAAGAATTCTTATCAACGCTGGGAGCAGTTGGAAGAATTAAAAAAAGGCTAAGAAAATTACGCATTCGATCCAAGGTGATGTACTAGCAAGGTCAGACTGCTAGAAACTCACAATATGCGAGTTGCCCGCAAACATATTGGAATTTTTTCAAGCACTACCACATCATCATTATGATGCTTTGAGCCTTCAGATTGATCCCCTGATTACTTTAAACACAAATTAATCCAGTGCCTTCTTACTTATCAGTTCGCGCCTTTTGCTTTAGCTCGCTGCCCATTCAAGTATTGAATCAATGTTAGCGTTTCCTCGGGATCCATCCTACCAACTGGAGAGTTACTATACGTCGAAAACAGCACCTTACCGCTTCTTGACAGAACAAATTCACTAGGCTGTATATGGTCCCGGCGCGTTTCCCACCAGGCACCGATACGAACACCATCTTCTCTAGTCATACCGAAAGCAACAGGAAATCCAAGATTCGCAGCGATTTCAGCTGTTTTTTCTTCATCATCAACAGTTCCAGCGATAACTGAAACCCCTTGTTCCTGAAACGCAGCACGGCGCTCTTCATAACCAGCCAAAAGACGGCGACAATAGGGTCACCAGTGCCCTCGATAGAAAAGTACCACTGTCATCGGGGATCGTAAGTCATCAGGGAGATCTATACTCTTACCGCCGACAACTTTTAGTGCCAAAGACGGGAAAAGATCCCCAGAATTTAACTTTTCAGCCATTTTACTTCCACTTAACTGGGTGGGTAACCAAACTCATATAGTAAGTTACATTGTAAATAATGCAATTTCTCAATTATTTACGCAACTAAGCTCAATTTAACCACATCATGTATTGCTGATCCTTACGATCCACTATATATCCGGAAAGCCGCGAATTTCGTGACCAGAACACCAGGTTGTATGCCAAATAAATCACAACCCTACCTCAATAAAAACCCTAAAAGGACGATACAGAACCGGGATTTGGGGAACTGAAAAGACAGCTATGTCTGCAAACTAAATGCAAATGATTATCATTAGCGAATGATCGTTCAGTTTTTTACAATTTGTGTGGACTTTTGCTTGGTTGGAATCTATGCTCCGGACAAGGAGATAACCCTAATTATTTCGACGCCTTTAAGCTGAATCATAGGGTTTATAATTAAAACCAGAGCTTTCAACCTGAGCTCAATATCATAACTAATACTTCAAAGGGGAAGTAAATGAACAGAAAACCAAACTTGGCAAGCAAACTGCTGCCTACTGCCATCGCGCTAGGCCTGCTCGTACCGGCTGGATTTATTCCCGCCGTGCATGGTCAGGAAGCCGCAGATGGCGGCCTTCTCGAGGAAATCATCGTTACAGGTGCTCGTGGAAGACCTAGAACAGTATCCGATTCACCTGTGCCCATTGACGTGTTCTCAGCTGAAGATATTGAAGCTGTTTCCTACACCGATGCTAACGACATCTTAAGAACGCTGGTGCCTTCGTTCAATTTAGGCCGGCAGCCGATCTCAGATGGAGGCACATTCATTAGACCAGCGTCGTTACGTGGACTGCCAACAGACAAGACTCTTGTGTTGGTAAATTCAAAACGTCGCCACCGCTCGTCATTAGTCTCTATAGGAGGTAGCGGTACTCAGAATTCAGATATCGCCACTATTCCGGCTGCTGCGATACAAAATCTCGAAGTGCTAAGGGACGGTGCATCAGCACAATATGGTTCTGACGCCATAGCAGGTGTAATTAACTTCATCCTTAAGGAAAATAATTCGGGCGGAAGCCTCTCGGTAAATCGCGGTGCGTATGAAGCAGGTGACGGAGAAAAAACCACCATTAACGGTAACATTGGATTGCCTCTAGGTGATGACGGTTTCCTAAGTATCTCAGCCGAGATTTATGAGGCAGCGGCTACAAGCCGCGGAGTAGAATATTGTAATTCTTGGTTCTGCGCAGACCCCGCTGAAGCTGGTTACAACTCAAGCGCTGGGTATACTGCATTTACCGAAAGTCCTAGCTATATCGCCGGCAAAAGTGCTGCAAATACAGGCTATGGCGACATGGTCCAGCCTTGGGGTGAGCCCGATGCTGAGTCGGCTACTTTATTCTTCAATGCCGGTCTTCAACTTGATGACGATACTGAAGCCTATGCATTCGGAAATTACCGCGAAAGCGAATCAGATGGCAGCTTCTTCTATCGTTACCCTAGAAATGGCACGATTGAACAACTCCGGGAAAGGGATGGAGGCATATACGATCCCCTAGAGAAATACCCTGGTGGTTTTACCCCAAGATTCTTTGGTGAGATAAAAGACATGTCAATCGTAGCCGGAATTCGTGGTGAGTTAGATAGTGGCCTCACTTACGATTTCAGTGGACGCCGCGGTGAAAGTGAAATCAAATACACCTTGTCAAACACTATAAACCCTTCTATGGGCCGTGCTTCAAAGAAATCTTTCCGACCTGGAGATCTGGTTAATGAGGAAACTCAATTCCAGGTCGATTTCACGAAAGAATTCGATATGGGCTTTTCTACCCCAGTCTTGTTGGCTTTTGGTGGCAGCTACATGGACGAGTCTTATGAGGTAGTCGAAGGTGAGCCAGACTCATACAAAGCCGGACCACATTCCATCCAAGATCCATTTGGATTCTGTGATGATAATGGCGCATCCACTGCTGCAGGAGCGGCAGTGATCTCCGGGGGTTCAACTCTGAACTGTGCTAACTCTTCTGATCCGGTTTACCAGGTGGTTGGAGTAGGCTCAAACGGATTTCCGGGCTACTCGCCCCAGTTCTCTGCTTTATACGAGCGAAGCTCCGTTGCCCTATATGGAGACATAAGTGCTGACCTTTCCGACAGATTGTTCTTGCAGGCTGCGGCGCGCTACGAAGACTACGATGACTTCGACTCGCAAATCACGGCCAAGATTGCCGGTAGATTGGAGTTAACCGATAACCTGGCCCTACGAGGATCTTTTGGTACAGCATTCCGTGCTCCGACACCTGGACAGCAAGGTACGACCAACGTATCCACTCGATTGCCGAACGGATTTCCTGTCGCAACAGGTCTGTTCCCAGCCGGTGGCCCTGTTGCTGGAGCCTTGGGCGCAGTACCACTAAAGCCTGAAAAGTCTAGAAACGCGACTTTGGGACTCATTGCTAATTTCGGCGATTTGGATTTGACCCTGGATTTTTATCAAATAGATATTGAGGATAGAACTCAAGCAGTCTCAACCAGAGATGTGTCTACTGACCCAACTTCGGGTGAAGCCTATCAGAACTATTTGAAGCTGGATGCAGCCGGAGTACCAGGCGCCAACTCCATCGGTGGTGTGTTCTACTTTGCAAATGGTTTCGATACTACTACTTCGGGTGCGGACCTAGTAGCAACTTACCCACTTACCGCTACGACAAACCTGTCAGCTGCGGTGTCCTACAACGATACTGAGTTCGATAGTGATCCGAGCGCATTTCTTAATGTTGAGGACATGTTTGATTTCGAGAACTTTTTGTCAGACTGGCGTGGTATCTACACCATCACTCAGGACATCGGCGATCTGCGTCTTCTAGTCCGAGCTAGTTACTATGGCGAGTATGCGAACTCGAATAGAAATCCTTGGCCTAATATTCAGAACTACGATTCAACGTGGTTTGTAGACGTCGAAGGCTCCTATAGAATCAACGATTCGTTGACTCTAACAGCTGGTGGTCGTAACGTCGGTGACACGTACCCTGAGAAGGATATGATCGGTGACTACTGCTGTGGCAGACAGTACTCTTCTGGTTCCTATGTGGACTGGCAAGGTGCTTACTACTATGGCCGTATAAACTTTAGTTTTTAATTCGGAAGTAAACAGTACTCATTTCTGAATTAGAAATAAGGAATAAAAAAGGGCGATAGAAATTATCGCTCTTTTTTTTGGACTCAATTTTTACCCTGTTCACCATCGCCTTCGTGGACATCCTGCTCATTGCGCACTATCCTAAAGATAATTAATAAACAAAATAAAAAGGGTTGTGACCATGGCATATACACTAATTGGAAAGGATTTCACTCCGCCAGATGTGCACGGCAAAGTTACCGGCAAGGCAAAGTTTGCAGAAGATTTCAGCGTTGAAGGCATGCTCTATGCACGGCTATTAACCAGCCCGGTACCGCACGCCCGCATTCACCGTATCGACGTTTCTGAAGCTTTAAAAATGGAAGGCGTTGTCGCTGCGCTTACCGCCGACGATGTGCCGACCTTACCCGGTCTTGAGAATCCTATTTTAACCAATGAACCTGCCTACGTTGGCGATCCAATCTTAGCAGTTGCGGCAGTCGATGAGAAAACTGCCGAGAACGCAATAGAAGCGATAAAGTTCGAGTTCGAACCACTTCCTTTCACCATAGACCCCCTAACCAGCCTAAGACCCGGTGGGCCCAGTGCGCGAACACAGGGCAATATTGGAAACTCCTCTCTGCGCGAAGATCCGCGCACTATCAAGTGGAGTGAAGAAGATTTTGCTGCCGCTGGCGAATCGTCTCTCCCTCTCGGAGAAGCGGCACGGGAATGGGAGGTCGGAGATCTTGAAGCTGGCTTTGCCGAAGCGGACTATGTCCTAGATGAAAGTTTTGTTACCGCCAGCCACTCTCATTTGTCCATGGAACCAAGGTCCGTAATGTCTTATTGGGAAAATGGAAAATGTCATGTCTATGGCTCAAGCCAAAGCCAGAGTTTTCCAGTTCCAGGACTAGCAGCTTATATTGGAATTGATCCTGAAGATTTAGTCTTTATCGCTGAATTTTGTGGCGGTGGCTTCGGATCCAAGGGCGGGCCATACCCAGCGATGTCGATTCCTGCTCATATGGCGCGCCTTACTGGTCGCCCGGTTATGCTTCGTATTAGTCGTGAAGAGGAGTACTACATTGGCTCAGCTCGCCACGGTTTTCAGGGGCGAGTGAAAATGGGTTTTCGTAAAGACGGCCGAATAACAGCAGTTGATCTTTACGTGGTGCAAGACAATGGAGCCAACGCAGGTTTCTCGGACTGGCTTTCAGCCGGCGATGCGGTCTCTTTAGTTTACACACCAAAGGCTATGAGATTTAGAGGCCTGCCAGTTTTTACCAATACCCCACTAAAAGGCCCACAACGGGGCCCCGGTCAGAATCAAATCCATGCAGCTATCGAACCTCTCCTTGATAAAGCTGCTAAGGCCTTGGGCGTAGATCGCCTGACAATTAGAAATATCAATGCACCCGAAAGCGACGATCGCTATGGCAGTAGACAGGGGTCTGTTACTAGCGCTCACCTACCTGAGGCACTGACTAAAGGTGCCGAAAAATTTGGCTGGACTGAGAAAAGCGCACGCAGTGGTCAGCGCCGTGGCAACAAAGTTATCGGTGTTGGTGTTGGTCAGGCCTATCATTCAGCAGGAAGTAACGGCTTTGATGGCTTAGTTCGCATTTCACCGGAAGGAAAATTACATATACACACAGGGGTTGGAAATCTCGGCACCTATTCTCATACCGCCACTTCTCGAGTCGCAGCTGAAGTATTGCAATGCAATTGGGACAACTGCATCGTTGAGCGTGGTGATAGCCGCAAACATTTGCCATGGAACCTCGGGCAATTTGGCAGTAACACTTCTTTTACGATGACGCGAACCAACTATGTCGCCGCTATTGATGCCTTAGAAAAACTATTAGAAATTGCAGCTATCGATTTGGGCGGCTCGCCAGGTGATTATGAAATTGGTAACGAAAGAGTATTTCTTAAATCAGACCCAACTCGCTTTATCACTTATGCCATGGCGGCAAGTCGCGCAATTGAATTAGGAGGAAAATACAGCGGTCAGATAGCGCCGGAAGATATAAATTCCATGACGCGTAATTCAGTCGCGGGATTAGCAGGTACCGGCTTAATAGGGGTTGCTAAAGACAACTTGGAAAAAGAAGGAACCGTTCCTGCTCTTGCGGCAGGGTTTGTACAAATCGAATTAGATTTAGAAACCGGGAAATACGATATCCTCGACTACGTAGGCGTCGCTGACTGTGGCACGGTGCTGCACCCACTTGGCCTTGGAAATCAAATTAAGAGTGCTGCGTTCATGGGTTTTGGTATGGCTGGATTCGAACGTCACGCCTACGATCCACAGAACGGCTTGCCAGCTAACTCGAGTCTGTATCAAGCTAAACCACCGAGTTATCTCGATGCTGCTACTGCTATGAGCTGGGCCGCCATCGACAAGGCAGATCCACAAAACCCGGTTGGCGCTAAGGGTATTGGTGAACCTATTCAGGGTTGTGCGGCAGCGGCATTGATTTGCGCTATTTCTGATGCGTTGAATGGTCATCAATTCAATCGCGTACCAATAACTCCAGATATGATCGTTAACGCTAGTAGCGGCCGAGCGCAGTCGCATAAGCCTTTGCAGACTAATACAGTTTAGCGCACGGAGCCCTAGTCAGTTTCGGGTGATTAGAAATTGGACTATTACGTTGAAGTAAATCCCTTACTGACAATCACCGAATAACAGTTAAAAGCTGCAGCATTTCGTTTCGGAATCCTGGCTGAAAAGAATATCGACGAAAATTTCTAGCTTGTCTGTGTACTCTAGTTAAAGAAGTCCACGTTCTCCGCGTTAAATGGAAACAACTGAGTAATACCACTCTGATCAACCCCGCCCATCTTGTGCATTACCTGCTTGGCTACAAGCATTTCTTGGAGATAAAAATAATGTAATATTTTTATCACTGTTCTTGTCTCACAGGGTTTGTTGTTGAATTACTCAGCGGCTACCGCGTTGATAAATTCTTGCAGATGAGTCAGTTCAGTGCTTGGGTTAGCCAATTGCACACCACCGCCATGGGAAGCCTGGCCCTGCGGTTTAGCAAGCAACAGACCCGCTCCGTTCTGAACGTTTTTAACATAGTTAACCAGTGTGTTGTAATTCGTAGTTTGAAATTCTGGCGCCTGAGTAGTTGCATAGATAAGAGAGCTGTTCGAAGCCGACCCTCCTGAAACATGACATACAACGCAGCGAGATTGGATAATTGGCTGAGATATGTTGCTGGTGAAAAGAGTTAAGCTGGCAGACTCGACAACTTCTTTCTCGATAGCCACAATCAAAGGAGTACCGCTGTAATAAATTTCACCCAGCGTAGCCACAGAGTCGTAGGCTAGAAATATATTTAATGCAACCCCAGAAACACCAGCAGGCCCGAACGCGACATTCTCGATAATTGTTAATGGTTCGTTGGCTTGTAACGTTTTTTCTGGGCTAGCGGCAAGCAAATTTCCCAGCGTTAAATCCCATATATGATAGACCCCATTTTCATCGCGCACGAAATAGTCTTCACCTAATAAAATTATAATATAGAGATTGCCCATAGTATTAAGGTGAGCCTCTTCAACTTGAATCTCTGCAAAAATACTAATCGGCAGATCGAAGGCGAAGCTGTTTGCGTAACTAGACCCTTGGTCGGCGGTGGCTCCACCAAAAAACTTTGCTGTGGTTGGAATACCACTTACCGAAGCCGGCATTTCCAACTCAGGTAATTGACCAACGGTATTAGCTGAAAATAAAATCAGTAAAAAAAATACAGTTAGAACCTTCAATGAACGCACTGATTTGTATCTAAACATTGCATCGCTCGCTTTGCTGTCTGTAGTTAGAAGCTTAGCTAGGCTTCTCCGGAGCATAATTGACCTTCGCTTTGATTGCCTCAAAAACACACAAAGACGTGTTTATCGAATAAAACGTTCCCAACTGGACTTTGGTTTACTTGCGACTAACTTTTAATAAGCACTTCATGGGGAAGACTATTGATGTAACACTCTTGTTTTCGACAAAGTGGTTATAAAGAGTGGTTGCGTAAGGTTAACTACTAAGCGTCACGCTATCGCGTCAAACCAGACCATATCCTACTCGATAAACCTTGTCTAGATGAGCGTTAGCTTCCGTATCGTTCGTGAATCTTCGATTCGCACCATCGTATTCCAAGACGGTATGTTCACTGGCTCGTAAAACTGCAATATTGCCCAGCAACATGGTTTCCGTTAGTTGGCCCGCATAATCAAAGTTTGAAGTAGTCATTTTGCTGCGGTCTTTGATGGCATCGATCCACTCTTGATAAATACCCGGAGACCTAGCCATTGTCTTGGCAGGCTTTTGATATTCCAAATGATTAATTTCTGGAATGAGACGTGGTTCACGTCCGTAGACGCCATGCATGAGAGTATTCTTATCCCCTACTATTAATGCGCCACCATCATTATCTCCCATCTGGCGACCATTCTCCAAAAACTCTGGTCGTTCGGGTAGCAAGCCACCATCATACCAGGTCATTTTTACTGCCGCTCTATTAGCTATGGCGGGGAATTCGAAATGAATCTTTGATGCTATGGGAAAGGTTTCAAAATCTCCTCCCCATCTGGTTGAACTGGCAGAAACTTTTTCGGGCAAACCCAAACCCAACGCCCAATAGGGGTGATCGATGATATGCGCACCCATATCGCCAACAACACCGGTCCCAAAATCCAGCCAGCCGCGCCAGTTAAAATCATGATAGCGGTCTTTCAAATAAGGTCGATGAGGCGCGGCACCTAACCACAGATCCCAATCCAAACTCGCAGGTACTACGTCAGAGCCCTCTGGTCGAGCTATACCCTGTGGCCATACTGGACGATTAGTCCAACAATGAACTTCTGATACTGTACCTAATGCTCCGTCAGCAACCAGTTCATTTATCAGTCGCGCCCCTTCTTCTGCATGACCTTGGTTACCCATCTGGCTAACTATATTTGTTTCTCTGGAACGACGAGCTAAAAACCTCGCTTCTTCCACGGTATGACATAACGGCTTCTGGACAAACAGGTGTTTTCCTAAATCCATTGCGCGCGCGGCAATTGGAGCGTGCATATGATCCGGAGTACTAATGAGCACAGCATCTATCTCGGGTTCGTTTTCCAACATTTCACGATAGTCTCGATAACGCTTAGCTTTTTCTCTAAAAGGTGCAGTCCAATCTCGATTCAGCATATCGGCCATCTTAGTGTCATCGATGTCACACAACGCATAAATGTTTTCATGCATCGTGGATTGAATGTCAGTTCGACCTTTGCCATTAACTCCTACTGCGGCAATATTAATCTTATCACTTGGTGCGATATAGGCAGGACCGCCTAATACATGTCGAGGAACTATCATAAAGGCTGAGGCGGCAGCTGCTGTTTTTAGAAAATTCCTCCGGCCTGAATCTGTGTGTGAACCAAAGACTGAATCATTATTTTTGGAAGCTTTGGGTGTTGCAACTTTTGTATCCATTTTTTCGGACTCCCGAAGACTGACTATTTTTATTGACTAAATTCTATTGACTAACTGCTCAAATGTCATTTTCGTTTAAATACCTCAACTATCATAAAAGTAGCATTAGTCTTGGCAACTAACTTGGCTTCACAGTAAATCACTATTTCAGTGCGAAAGAGTTTTTTACCGGCGTGTATTACTTCGGCGACCGCTTGCAAGCTGCCGCCCTTGGGCGGTCGAATAAAGGAAATATTCATATCGGTAGTCGCAGAGAACATCCCATCTGGCCTGATTGTTCTCACTGCTACACCAGCGGCAGTGTCAGCTAATGATGTGAGCAAGCCGCCATGAACTCGACCGCCATTATTTAAATGGAAGGGCTTAATTTCAACACTGCACTTGGCAATGCCATCTTTATATTCATCAATGCTAATTCCCAAATAGTCACCATAAGGACTCATTGGTGGTTTTTCCATTTCTGACATATTTCGATTCTAGTCCTTCGCATCTGTGACTGTTAATCGTCCAAGGGTGCTTCTGCCATCGCCTGAATCAAATCAATAAGCTCAGCTACATCTCGCAAGTCTGCAATCTCAGCCGGTGAATGGCTATAGCGGCCGGGCCAGGAGAGCCCTGCGTTGGGTACACCGTAGATTGAGAACGTGGTCCCATCAGTGGTGCCTTGAGTGAGGCCAATCTGCACGTCTATGCCAGCATTAGCTGCTATCACTCTATTTCTATCAAGCTCAGCGGGGATGACTATTCCACCATTCTCTATAGAGCGTAGTACCGGTCCATCTCCTAAAGGCGCATAGGCGAAATGCGGTGATTCAAGAGGGGTATCTGAAGATACAAATGTATCAATACTATAGACTCGACGGCTGCCCATATGAAGCTTGCTTGCTAGTTCGGCTGCGCCACGCAGGCCACCCTCTTCTTGCACGGACCAGGCAAATATTACCCTATTGGCTAAAGTGCTAGGATCGATTTGCTGTATAGCCAGAAGCAATGCTGCGGTTCCAGCTCTGTCATCCAATGAACGAGAAGCATAACGGAAAGGTCCCATGCGATTCCCTTCTTTGTAACCGGTGATACCCATTCCGATTCTCACCCCCACTTCAGCGAGGGTTTCGGAATTCATACCAAACCAAGCTTGCACCGCCTCTGGTTGTTTTTGCTGCGGATTATCGCGACTAAGAAATACACCACGCAACTGTGGAGAAAAGGGGTTCGATTCGATCCCCTTGAAGGGGTCTAGCTGCAGCAATGCTGGCTGCCCTTCCCATGCGGTTGCTACAACACCCCCAAGTCTTCGCAGGTTGACGACACCACTGGCTTCAACGCTTTCAACTTCATAACCAACCTCATCAGTATGAGCAACAAACACAGTGGCTTCGCTGACTGGACCAAATTCAACCCAAAGATTGCCCATCTCATCGACCTGAGCGACTTCTTTAGCCCATTCGGGCAAAGCGTTATACACAATGTTTCTTATCGGGCCTTCATGACCGGGAACCGCTGATTGTTCAGCGAGTTGATCAAGAACCAGCTCAATTTCCTTATAACGATTTACGTTTGAACTGGAGCCCCAACGATCTTCGTCGGCATTAAGGTTTGGAGATTGTATTGGAGCACTAACCCAGGCAGGAAGCTCCGCATTTGGATTAACTGCTTCCACCACGGCCGTTAACAGCGTTTGAGCATCGCGCAGATCAATGCGCTCCATTAAGGAATCAGCGTCTGACACTTTTGGTGCAATTTGTTGAATCGTGGTTCGAGTAAGTAGGCTCAACAAAGCATCGACACGGGCTCCAACTCCTGCCACCGCTTCATTCCTAAATTCCGCTTCTCCAGGAGAGACTATTATCAATTTATCAGGGCGGGCATCATCATCGATAATCGATCCGAGCCCGACCCAACCAAATGCCTGTTGAGTGCTTAGCACATATTTCGTCGCACCTGTGGACCCATTAATTCCTGCTTCGGCTGCAGCCACAACAGCTGCGCAGCCAACTCTAGCTCCCGCTCGTGGCCCTGCCACTTCGTTAGCATAAGACCAGGCAGGCAGATTGCGAATTACTGGATCAAGCAGTGCAATTCCCATTTCAGCAACTTCTGCGGCGGATTCAGCCCCAACATCTAACCAGAGATCATTTTGAGTAATAATTGTAGTTTCATTTTGGTGCTGAATCGCGAAATGGCCATTAGCTACCGCACTAACACCAATAATTGGCCCTACTCTCGTAAGAATACGCAGATGCTGTCCTTGATGCGCTTGATCCCAAAGTGGGTGACGTGAGCCTCTAGCTATACGATGAAGACGAAGATAGCCATCATCTGTTATTTGGCTCACTGCATAAGCCAAGGAGTCCAAAGCGCAGGCGACTACTGTTCGAGGATTACCACTGCCGATAGTTTTGTAGAGATTACCAGTTCGATCACGACCCCAACCAGAATAAAGTCTTTGAATTGCTTCGGTCGCCAGATGCTCATGACCTGTTGGGGCATCAACAGCCACCCAACTGGAGAGAGTAGTTAGATCAGATTCCTGACTATAGGCTGTCCCAGCACTTAGTAATAAACCGATCAATAAAGCTCTAGAGTGTAGGGTCATAAAATCTATCTCATTCTGGCAGACGGTAGGCGAAGATATATCCACCTTCTGGATCTTCTTGATCTGCAGGAAGCGTTCTAAACCCAGTACCTGTTGTTGAATTCCAAACCGGTATTGTTACGACAACGGTCTGGTGTCCCTCCGGGGATAAGTAACTAATAGGTGTGGCAGTAGCCTGATATGGAACTGGACTACTCCAAAGTTCTTTACCATTGAGAATATCAGAGGCACGCATCGTATTATCAAAAGTACCGGCTTGAAATATTAAGCCTCCCGCAGTGGTAATAGTACCGGCAGACTGCGGAGTACCAATGGTAAGAGGTAACCGTGTTTTGATACCTAAGGGGCCGCTGTCCTTCGCCAAGCCTATGGGACGCTCCCACAACAACTGCCTTGTTTCTAGATCAATTGCCGCCAGCATACCAAAAGGAGGCTGATTACAAGGTACTTCTAACGGAGATAGAAAACGAATCGTCGTATGGGAATAAGGTGTACCCAATTGGTTTCCCTGCACTCCTTCCGGAAGCTCATCACGAGGAATAAGAGTAAGCTGGTTGCCGACTAGTATCGGATTCACCACCATGATGTTATTCACCTGATCAACGCTTACCGAGCCCCAATTATGCCCACCAGCATTACCTGGAAACTGAAAAATAGTGTCAGTACCGGGCACAGTGAAGTGTCCTTCATAACGCATTTTCTTAAATTCAATTCTGCATAACATTTGATCTATTGGGGTGATACCCCACATCATCGCCTCTGTCATGTCGGGGCGAAAATTCGGCATGTCGACTGTGAAAGGCTGTGTTGCCGCAGCAAAATCCTCTGGCACCCCCCCAGTAGTAGGTACTGATCTTTCTTCGATTTCGAAGAAAGGCTCGCCAGTCACTCTGTTTAGCGCAAACACTTCTGCTCGCTTCGTCGGAACTAGCACAACGGGCACTTTCTCGCCATTGTCTCCAGGCAAATCAATTAGTACAGGCTGTGACGGCACATCCCAATCCCAAAGATCGTGGTGCACTGTCTGGAATGACCAACGTACAGCGCCAGTTTCACCATCGATGGCAACCACTGAGCTGGCGTATTGCTCGCTAGATTCTAAACGCTGACCGCCAAAATAATCTGGGGTTTCATTGCCGGTGGGGGCATAGATAAGACCGAGCTCTTCGTCTACACTGAATAGGCTCCAAACATTCGGCGTCCCTCTTGTGTAAACCTCTCCACGTAATGGTTCTGTGTTAATACCAGGGCGTCCCATGTCCCATGCCCAGGCGAACTCTCCACTGAGAGCATCGAATGCCCGCACGACGCCTGAAGGTTCACCGACAGATTGGTTATCGAATACCCAGCCACCCACAACGGCATTTCCGCGAACGATTCCTGGCGGGGAAGTTTGAAAATTAAATATTCGAGGATCATTGCCCATGTGTTCCGATAAACTAATTTCACCTAGCTCACCAAATTGCAAGCAACGCTCGCCAGTATGGGCATCGACAGCAATTAGCCTAGCATCGGTTGTAGCAGTTAAGATTCGCTCGGGGCATTCCCCTTGATAGCCTTCTGGCGCAGCATAATAGGAAACTCCACGACAACCAGCGGTGAAATAGGGGAGTACGGCTAAATGCTCAGAGTCGATTAAAGGATCAAATTGCCAGCTTAGGTCTCCGCTTTGCGCATCCAAAGCGATAATCACGTTGCCTGCAGCACATACGTATAATAGCTCTCCAACTTGGAGCGGTGTTGCTTTAAAAGGCCCACCGATCCCAGTCCTATAAGTCCACGCGACTTCAAGATCCTCTACATTATCCCGATTAATCTGATCTAGCGGAGAATAACGACTCCCACCTAATGTGTTCCCGTAACTGGGCCAATCTGTAGCAGTGTTTACCGTATTAATTCCACTTCGCGGCGCCAGAGGATTAACGTCGTAGCCGAGGCCATCATAAAAAACAATAAGAGTTATTGCTACTGTCAAACCAGCGGCTGACTTACTTATCGTCGAAGCAAATAATGGTGGAGGATTTCCATGGTAAACCGCATTGCGATACCAGGGCAGAAGAAACCACAAACCAATTGCAGCCAAGGGCAAGATACGCGGAGCCAAGGCCCACAAGTTTGTACCTGATTCCATAAAGGACCAGGCCACCGTTGCGATCATCAAGCCACCATAAATCTTCGATGCCAGCGGGTCGGAGACCCAGATTCGTTTGGCACTTGCGACTATTAGAATTCCAGCTAAGAGGTAATAAAACGATCCCCCTAGAGTAACCAGCTGAACTCCACCAAGTATTAGTGGTGTGGCAAAAACAAAAAGGAATATGGGAAAAATTCGAGGCGATCGGGGGCTGGAATCGGTATTCATCATTTAGCCTTGTTTTGAGTTCTAATTATTGCAGTTTTGGTTAAATTTTTTCCTAGGAGCGTGTCCTAGAACTGTTTTCCTGCGTTTATTTTCGTAGGGCTATTTCCCTAGAAATATAGGAACTTGAAGGCCGCTCAATACCCACAGATCCTGTATCGACTATATCCCAGAAATTGTAGACTGGCTATGCCTCTCCGGCCCACTTAGAAGCTACCAGATAGCAGGAATCAAGCGCCATTTAACTTGCTGGGAATAGTCGCTGTAACCCACTAAATCTCGCTGCAAAACTTCTTCCTCCATAATAGAACGAACCATTAAGGCGATCGATATAATAATTACCGGCAACAATCCCCACCAGGAGCCCAAAGCAATAGGAGTGGTCACATACATTAGTATTGCACCGCTATACATGGGATGGCGCACATGAGCATAGGGTCCTGTAGCAACCACTAACTGATCTGTCTCTACTTTAATTATGCGACCGGCAAAACTATTCTCTTTAAATACTAAAAGTATAAGCATATAGCCGCACAGTGATATCAGATCCGCCAGAAGTACTAGCCAGACCGGGATGTCAGACCAGTTAAAGCGCTTATCGAAGCCGGAAATCATATAGATTGTAATTACTGAGATACCCATTACCAGAACTAACCATTTTTGTTTAGATTCTTTTTCCCGAATATTTAGCCGCCGCTCAATCAGTGCGGGGTCGTGCTGTATGAAGTACACAAACCCGAGCAAAACCAATATTAATAGCAAAGAAAAATATAAATAGACCTGCCAAAAATTATTGGTACCGGCAGGTAATAAGATTAGCAACCAGATTACAACTGGCAAGAACGCCAATCCCAGAATTACACGAGTAAGTAATGGGTTCATTATTGAAGCCTCCTGATTACTGAAATCTTTAAAAAATCAATCTACCTGACATCTAACACTTGCGCTCCTTGTTTCTTTGTTCTTTCTTGAAATTTAGTTTTTCTCCCCTACGTTGTTCAATTGTTAGCCTCATAGGTTGACCGATATGTTCTTCACCGCGCTGCTTGGCAAGTTCTATCTGCCGTTCTCGTTCGGCGTAGCGTCCAACTTGTTCTTCAGTATGATTATCAAAACAGTGGTGGCAGCTTATCCCTTTTTGATACTGCTCGCTAAGTTTGTCCTGTTCTGTTATTGGCATGCGGCAAGCATGACATTGGTCGTAATGTCCTTTTTCAAGATCATGATCAACCGTAACCCTGTTATCAAAAACGAAGCACTCACCCTGCCATTTACTTTGTCGCCGAGAAACTACTTCCAGATATTTTAGAATGCCACCCTTTAGATGGTATACCTCGTCAAAGCCCTGCTGTTTAAGATAAGCGGTAGACTTTTCACAACGTATTCCACCAGTGCAGAACATAGCTACTTTCTTATGCTTGGCAGGATCAAGATTGCCTTCAACGTAAGCAGGAAACTCTCTGAACGAATCGGTCTTAGGATTGACCGCATCTTCGAAAGATCCAATCTCGATTTCATATTTGTTGCGGGTATCTAATAACAAGACTTCAGGATCATCGAGCAAATCATTCCAATCCTTTGCATCGACATAGGTGCCCACGATGTCATTGGGGTCAATATCTTCAACCCCCATGGTTACAATTTCTTTCTTTAATTTTACCTTACAGCGATAAAAAGGGTTTTTATCTACCCGAGATTCCTTTGTCTCAAGTCCTGAAAATCTTGAATCCAGTTGCAGCCAGCCAAGAACCGTATCCACTCCTTCTCGAGAGCCCGCAATAGTGCCATTAATCCCCTCCGACGCTAATAGCAAAGTACCACGCACCTGCGCCCCCAACATGATTTCATGTAAGGGTTCTCGAAATGATTCGAAATCGGGAAAATTAGCGAAACGATAGAGAGCGGCCACAACCACAGTGCCAGTAGTATTCTGCATCTTAAATCCTCAGCATTCCGGAACGTAAAACCGGCGCACGAAATAAGAGAACAATTTTAGAAAGAAATTCACCGGGAGGCAAGCATGGTGATTTCTATTTGTAGAGAAATGTTTTGCTTATTAAGGATAAACCTCTCCGGGACATAGTCTCAACAAAAAACACCCCAATGATTTCGACCCTACGCTAGTCAATGACGACCGGAAGCTTTGAAGGTGCGCCCCACTCCGCCCATGAACCATCATAGGACGACAGTTTCTTGTGACCAGCTAATTCCGCCGCCAAGGTAAGAATACAAGCAGTAATTCCAGAGCCACAGCTGCTGATCATTTTTTGGTTTGAGGCTAACAGAGGAGCCAAAATCTTCTGTAATTTAGCTGGAGATTTCATGTGACCGTTATCTAACACTTCCGGGAAAGGAAGATTTTTAGCATTTGGCATATGCCCGCTTCTGACTCCGGGTCTAGGCTCGGGCACTGCACCGTTGAAGCGACCCGCTGACCTAGCATCCAATATACAACACTGCTCATCTTCTAAAGCGGAAAGCACTACATTAAAATCACAGAATTTTTCTTCGGCAAAGTTCGCCAAAAAATTTCCGGAGGGTAATTCTGTCTCTAGATTGTCCTGTGTTGCTAATCCAGCTTCAATCCAAGCAGGTAAACCACCATCTAAAACTTTGATATTTGCATGCCCCATGGCGCGAAACATCCACCAGGCGCGGGGACTAGCGTAAACACCAACATCGTCATAAACAACCACCATGGAATCTTGATTAATCCCGAGCTTTCTTACTTCAGCTTGAAATAATTCCGCTGTGGGCATCATATGAGGCAAAGTGGAATTTGGCTTGCAGACCTTCTTGTCATAATCAAATCTTCGAGCGCCAGGTATCGCCAGGAACTTTCCGGTATTTTCCTCTAAAGCATTGATAGAAACATATCCCGGCACAACAGGAGGCACGGAAGCATCCAATATAATGAGTTGACGCTCACCCAGATTATCATTGAGCCAATGCACATCGACGAGAGACGAAGAGTTATTAGCCATATTTTTCGACATAAATAATTAAAGTTGGGAAGAAAAATTTCGCAATTTAGCTTTTAACTTTTGCGTATTATCTGGGCCAAGCCGAATAAGCTGCTTGTGAACATCTTGTAAGTTTTCAATGCTGGCATCAGCATAGAGAAACATCACTGAAGGCTTTACTAACTGGAAAGGTCCTTCAACATTATCAGTTCTTAGCACATTATTGATTGCAGAACGTAGAGTGTCGTCAAAATTCACATCACGGAAACCGATTTCGCCGTAGGCTTGTTGAAATAGTGTTGAAAGACTTCGATATAAAACAATAGCTGCATCCGTGTCTATGCTGACAAAAGTATCCACGATCTGATCAAACCGTTTAAAGGCACTACCATCCATAACAAACAAATTGTCATCTATGTTCTCAACGGGCATCTCTTGAGTTAACGATCGGTAGGGCAGTCCAGTCTGGGGGAACTCTCCTCGACTAATATTATCCACGAAGACTACAAACTTTCGCACGAGTTGATCATTCGCTAGTAAGCGGATAGCTTCCAAACCATTTTGTAATGCACTGATACCTTCTAGAACAAAGCCATCACTGTCATTCAAACTCGGAAGTTCTGCCAAACTAGTATCATCTATTACGATCTCAGGTTCCGGAGCAGCTATTTCAACTGGAGGAGCCTCAACCACGGGCACAGCAGCGGCTGGAGCAGCAGGTTCCGGCTCCGGTTGTATGCGAGTCTGTGGCAGTGAAGGCCGGAACGGCTCAGAAATTTCTTCCGCCGCAGAGCGCAATGCGGGAGGTTGAATAACAACTGTAGTAGTTCCCTCTGGAGCTTCAAAAGTTGCAGCCAAATAAACCAGATAGCCAAAAGTAAACATAGCGACACCGGCAATTATCCAAAGTCCTGATTTTGACATGAGCCTGCTCCGCAGTAATTTAACTAGTATTCTTAATTCAAGTTGGAATAGTAAATACCAAAATATCGACGACCCCAAATATCGGATCCTGAATGATCACAATAGTAACATCTCCAACCTTTCAATTGATCCTGTGAATAAGAGAATAAAAAAGGGGCCAGAATAAAAACTACTGTGGTAATAGTTTTATTTCTGACCCCTTATTGCTTTCTTTTATCCGCACTACTCTATGGTAGTACTGGCTTTTCTTTCAACTAGTATTTAGCTAGCTGGAATCAAACACGACCTAATTAAATAAAGATCGAATAAGCTAGATTTTAGGAAACCCTAACTCACCCATAGTACGTGTTAAATCCCGTCCCGCCGTTGCAGGGTTTGTTTCCTTGTCAATCTTAAGAATGGTGCCATCGGAATCGATGTAATACGTCCATCGATTAGCAAAACCAACATCCATCAAAACTTCATAAGCCCCAGTCATTTCCTTGGAAGGATCTGACAATATTGGAAAACCAGCCTCATGCTCATTAGCGAAAGCTGTATTGTCCTCAAGTGTATCTACACTGGCCATAAAATATGCAACGTCGAAACTTTTAATTTCTCTGGCACTGTCACGCAGCGCTTTACATTGCATAGTTCAGCCGCCGGTAAAGGCTTTGGGGAAAAAGGCAATCACTATAGGTTTCTCGCCCTGAAATTGGGACAAGCTATAGGTTTTGCCATCAGAAGCCTGCAGTGAAAAATTTGGTGCTTTATCACCAACTTCCAATGCGGCAGCAATTTGACCACCTAGCGCAATGACAGCTACTAGAGCTGACAAAAAGATGCGGGTGAGTCGGTTAGCAAGTTGAGACATAATCTCCTCCGGTTGATTATTCTAGTGACACAAGCAAGAGCTAAGTCACCAACGCTTTTGTACCCTTTGTAACACAAAATTTCCAGCAATAATGACTCAAGTGAGTGATTTTCGGCCTAAAAATCAATCTAAAACAGAGTCATACGACGAGAGGCTCTCAATAACTGCTCAGATTCAGCCTCCAGCTCGGCAATTTGAATCTCCAACTGCTGCTTTTCTGAAGAAGATAGGACTGTGCTTTGGTCTTTTATCGAGCGAAGTCGTTCAATGGATTTCATCAGTTCTCTGGTGTAGCGACTCATCTCAAAGCGTTTTGCATCTCTCTGAGATTGACGATAACGGGGATTCTCCACCTGGACGGTGTAACAAGTCCGAACCATGACACCTTGAGAGTTTCGTACATTCCGACAACGTGTTTGACTAATATAGGGATTGGCCATTCCCTGAAAAGCTGTGTAGGGAGTTCTTGCTGCGGCTCTGGCGATAGACAAATCTGCCTGAGACTTTCCATAGATCACCTGCAATAAGCTTTCTGGTTGCAAGCCAACTTGTATCTCCATGCTTGCAATAGACTTTTCATAAAATCTACTCAGATCAGAAGCAGTTCTGTTTAGACCCTGAAAACTTTGCTCTAGCAAATTTTCCCGCATTACTCTTAATTTCCAACCTCCATAACCTTCGATTGAGGTCATGTATCTGGGGTCAGTGAACTCAAATAATCGACTGGCAATGTGATAACTCAGCTCCTCCCAGTTATCTACTTCATCCCAGGCTTTAAGTTGGCTATTGCTATCGATTAGAAACTCGATAACTGGAAGCTGTTCCTCACTATATAAACCGGTATTGATTCTCGCGACTTGAAGCGCGTCACCATACACTTGAATAGCACTTTGATAATCTGCCATGTCGGTAAAGAGCCTACCTAAATCTCCGTAGGCCTCGATAAGCGCCGGGTCGTATATTCCCAGGTTAGATTGCATCTCGATTATTGCTGACTGCCGCGCCGCCAGCTCTCTGGCATAAGCCAATGCCTGCGCGCTCTCTTTAGGGCTAATTGTTTCATCAGGAAGCCTCGAATCTGCTTCGATCTCCGCAGCTTGCTCATTTTGAATAGTACTATTGGCCTCAGGCTGCGCAAAAGTCGAAACATGAAAAATGCCAAGCACTAACAGCAAAAATGCTTTCGCTAGTAGTTCTGGCAGTTCTTGCACATTGATTCCCATGGATAAATCCCGGAGCCTCATAACGAGTTATTTGTTTACTTAACAAGCATTTATAGACTAACAGACCTGCATCAATACTGAATCACTTTTACCGAATAAGAATCTAGCACTGGGGGCTCAGACTAGTAACTCTGCTATTTGTTTTATATCTCTTTTATTTTTTTTGCAAAGCGAATCTAGATTGCGCCGTGACAATATGCCACATCACGGTATAAAAGAATCCCCACTATAATTTCGTTTAAAATTTTTAGCCACTTTTTGAGTATAAACATGAGCCATAAATTCCTAAGTAAGCGGACAGCCCAAACCCTAACGGTTTTTTTGGCAAGTTTACCAATATTAATTATTGCCAGCTCGACATCTTTTGCCCAAGAGAATATCGAGGAAGTTATCATCATAGGTCGGCAAGAGTTTATCGAAAAAGAGTTCACTGCAACTCGAGCGGGTGCCAACGTAGACGCGGCAAAACTGATGAATCAAGTTCCTGGCGGAGCCGCAGCCAACAACGGACCTCTCACAGGTCAAATTCAGTACCGTGGCATGTTCGGCCCGCGCATCAATGTTCGAGTTGATGGCATGCTAATTCATGGTGGCGGTCCAAACTGGATGGCTCCCCCGCTTCATCACATCCCCGCAGGTTTAATGCAAGATTTAACAGTTGAGCAAGGGATACCTTCGATTTCAACTGGGGGTGGTATTGGTGGTGCGGCAACTGCACATTGGAAAAGGCCTGCCTATAACATCAGCAACGATTGGAAATTTAGTGGCGATACCGAAACTGCATTGAGTTCAGTTGATTCTGGCTCGAGCGTTTCAGGTGTTTTTGGGCTGAGCTCTGCAAATCAAAGAATCTACGCTGTAGGGAGTTTTGATGAGGGCGATGATTATGAATCTGCTAAAGGAAAGGTTAGCGCAACTGAGTACGATAGAGATGTTTACGGTCTCGGCTACGGTTTCAGCAAAGGTGGACATGAGTTTGAAGTTAATATTCACAAGATAAAAACCGAAGATACCGGTACCCCGGGCCTGCCAATGGATATCGACTGGTTTAATACTGAAGTATGGAATGCCAGCTATAAAACTGACTTGAATGGAATTGGTTTAGAAGTAAGAGTCTATGGCTCGGAAATTGATCATGGGATGAGCAATTCATTGTTGCGGCCGACGCCAGATTTCTCTTCGCTAATGTTACCTCCCTTTATTGGTGACGATGCTAGATCCGTCGTAACAGACAGCGAGGAGTCGGGTTTTAAAGTTGCCTTAGATTGGGCAGTTGGCAATGGCACCGTCATCACTGGCATCGAAGGAAAAGACGGTAAGCATAATGCGGCTGTTTATGACCCGGACTTTACTCCTTTCTTCGTTAATAATTTCAATGACTCTGACGTCGAAAGCTTGGCCGTATTCGGCGAATGGTCTTCTTTGATTGGTAAAAATTGGTATGTGGAAGCCGGCTTCCGCTCTGAAGAAGTCGACATGAGCACGGATACTGTTGATGCTTTCCCTGCACGTTTAGTGGACATGGATCCTGCGAAGTGGCCCATGGGTACACCACCTCGCGCCGTTTGGCTGCTGAGACAAAATTTTAACAATGCTGATCGATCTCAGAACGATCGAAACCTGGATTGGGTTTTGAAGAGCCGCTATCAAGCGACCGGCAATTTGGTTGTTGAACTAGGTATAGCGCGGAAAAACCGCTCTCCACTCTACCAAGAACGGTATCTATGGATTCCTCTTGAAGCCAATGCTGGACTAGGTGACGGCAATAATTACGTAGGCAATCCGCTACTAGAGCCAGAAGAGTCGCACCAAATAGAACTTGGCTTCGACTGGAGCTTTGGTGACTTCTACTTTTCACCGAGAATTTTCAGACGCCAAGTAGATGACTACATTCAAGGTGTGTCAGCAACAAATATGGCAGTTATAGGAGTGAGTGCGAATGCTAATGGCGACCCAACTCCATTAATATTTGCTAACACTGAAGCGGAATTTAACGGTGTTGACGCTACCTTCGGCGCAAAAATCAATGACAGCTGGCGCCTTGAAGGTGTTGTTTCGATTGTTAATGCTGACCGTAAAGATATTAGCGATAGTCTCTACCGAGTTGCTCCAGACAATCTAAGATTGTCACTCCTTTATGAAGCGAATACATTTAATGCAAAGTTTGAACAGGTGTTTATTGCAGAACAGCACCAACTTTCTCGCACTAATACCTTCGATCCTTTGAACGTAAATAATTCTTTCGTCAATACGGACAGCTATTCTCTAACCAATGTATTCTTAACTTGGATGTTAGACGAGAATTTAACGGTGTCTGCTGGAGCTGAGAACCTTTTCGACGAAGACTATGTTGATCACTTGACTGGTTTCAATCGAGTGCTTAGTAGTCGAGTACCTCGGGGTACCAGAATGTTTGGCCCTGGTCGTAATCTATTTGGTCGAGTGCAGTATCGCTGGTAGTTAAACTTAATAACTGCTGCTTGTTGCGGCTCAGACGTTTTTGTAAAACTCCTTGACCCACTCCAGCAGCAGTTATATTAGCTATTCAGAATGTTGCAATCGGATTAAGAGGAGAACCTGTTCCGCCACCCACTCTAAGCGGTGCCGTGGTGAATAGAAATTCCCATCGATTGTGATCTGCCGCAGCTTCCGCTACAGCCTCCAAATCAAGGTTATCGAAAATCGGTGTACCAAGAGCAACTAGAAATAATGCGTGAGTTGGCGAATTAAAATTCGCCATACCTGGAGGTTGAACATCCAATGCGGCATCACTGCCAATAATCGAAATATCTCTATCTTTAAACCACTGTACTGCCGAGGCGTGCATCCCCGCAGAACTAGTAGCTAAATTCCAGGCACCGAGCGCTTCCCGTCGAGCCCAGCGGCCGGTTCGTATTAAAACGACATCAGCAGAGCCAATTGTGATCCCTGTTTCTTCTTCCCAGGCATCAAACCAATCAGCAGTGAAAGGAGTTTCCAATTCTATCCAGTCAACATTTTTCAGCCGTGGCATATCTATCAAAATACCCCGCGCAAAAACACCATCTTTGAACGAGGTAATAGCATTTTTCGCGCAGCCAGTTTGAGTTACTTCATTCTCAGAAAAGCCGTTGTACATTTTCCCATCGTGAAACCGATGACAAAGAGCATCTAAATGAGAATGGGCATAACCATGATAAGTAACACCATAATGATCCCCAGACCAAGGACCTGGACTACTGCCCACTGAGGTCATGCGATGATCAAAGGGATTACCGTTGTCGGCCGCTTCTTCTTCCAACACTTCGTGGGCCATGGATACCGAGATTCCGCTACTTACGAGCTTTGCCGCAGCAACCCGGGACTCGGGCGTGATGAGATTAAGGGTTCCCATTTGGTCATCGTTGCCCCAACGGCCCCAATTGGAAAGACTCACCATGAGATCGTTTACATCCTTTGCAGTGATTTCTTGAGCACTAATCGAATTGCTTAATGGCAATAGTGTCGCAACAGTTATTACCAGTATTGGTTTTATTAGTAACTTCACTTTCATTTTTTTATTCCTTATCTTGTTATTCTGAATCTAGCAGTATTTATTTGTCTAGTTTTAGCATCAGTAGCGCCTAGCTACGACGAAGATTCTTTTGATCCAAGCGCCAACGCAGGGTGTCAATTCGATCTTGGCCAAAAAAGGGTTCGCTTTCGAACACATAAGTAGGCACTCCCCAATGGTTTGCCGCTTGCAAATTATCTTGGTTCCTTTCAATTTCTTGCAAATGGTCTCCATCTTCTATAGCCACTCTCATCTCACTAAGATTTAGTTCAGCTTCTCCGGTCGCAAACTCCAGATGGTCATGTATATGCCAATCTTTCGTGCCTCCAAAGATTAAATGGGAAACATGTTTCGCAAACTCTACTCCTTTCCCCAGGCGTTGCGCCTCAATTCCTAGTTTTGTGAGTTCATAAATTAAAGGTTGTTCAGGAGCTATCTCATAGGTTTCCATATTTTGCACTATGGGGTCAGGGTCAGGCCAGCGATTTGGCATGCTCAAAAATTTAGCCCTCCTCACCCAGTCCATGCGAATGTATTTCGCCCGCTTCAAATTTTCTGGATTGAAAAAGTCTGGCGCTCGCACAGCAATAGGAAGCACTGGTCGAAGATTTACCTCAACAGCATAGTCTTTTTTCAGTTGCAGCATATCTGGCGTTGCCAGATAGGAATATGGAGAGCGAAAGGAAAAATAAACATCGATATTGGTAAACACAAACTTCCTCTATATTAGAAATTAGAGTCGAGATTCATAAAGTCGGAGTCTATTCCGTTTCGATATTGTTTGCTCTTTAAATTGGTGCAACGACAGAGAACAAATAACAATCTCTGAGAGGTTTTTCTTACGCAGTAAAGGAAACTGAAAAGACCAATTATGACTGTAGACCTACCGCAAACACAGTGTCACAAGCGCGAATTTAGCAATTGCCAGAAAAGGGTTGGGTTTTTTGCTGTCCCGAGAATCATTTCATTCCAATATAAAGAAAATCGCTGCTCACAAGCATGACAAAGTTCCGGCACTGGGGTAATCTCAAGGCTTTCATGATCGAAACCTATACAGCAGTACCCTACATTAATGAGGTACGAATAATGATAAAAACCAATCGCTCTTCTCCAAGGTTTATGGGCTTAGTTTCCGCACTGACTGGACTAATGACATTTTTGTCATTCAATGCCAGCGCACAGGAAACAGTTGAATGGACCACTCTTGGAAATGACTTTGCTCATACCCGATCGACTTCTGCTGACCAGATTACTGCGGAGAACTTTTCAGATCTTGAGGTCGCCTGGGAATGGGACGGAGCGAGCTTTGAGGCTCAAAGCGGACGAGCCACTCCCAGCTACATTAATGGCCGGCTCTACACCGTTGCCGGTGCTCGCCGCCACGTGGTGGCCATTGACCCGCAATCTGGCGCGACTATTTGGTCCTACCGTGAACCAGATACAGGCCGCTGGGAATATTCCATGCGGGCTGACTATGGCAAGGGTGTGGGGTATGCGAATATCGATGGCAAAGATATAATCTATATCATCTCACCGGGGTTTTTCCTGACAGCTCTCGATGCAGATACTGGACAACCTATTGAAGGCTTTGGTGGTCAGGTTCCTATCGATGGTTTTCCGGAAACCGGTGTTGTCGATATGCTGGCAGACCTCGGACACCCTTATGATCCTTATGATGGCATTCCACTTGAACGCGGCTACATCACCTCATCCTCGCCACCTATCATCGTTAATGATGTAGTCGTAGTCGGTAATTCCGCTGAACAGGGCTACCATCAATCGCGCATAGAAAATGTCCCCGGTGACCTACTTGGCTATGACGCCAGAACCGGTGAATTCCTTTGGAAATTCAACGTAATTCCCCAGCCCGGCGAGTATGGCCATGAAACTTGGCAAAATGATGCCTGGCAGTACACTGGTGATATCTCTTCCTGGGCACCAATCTCTGCTGACCTAGAACTCAACTTGGTTTACGTACCCACCAACGGCGTTACCATTGATTACTACGGCGGTCATCATCCTGGTGATAACCTCTACGGCACCAGTTTGATCGCACTAAATGCACGTACTGGTGAGCGCGCATGGCATTTTCAAATGGTGCATCATGACATTTGGAATTTCGATACGCCCACAGCTCCCATTCTGCTAGATGTGAATACCGCAGAAGGGCTAACACCAATTGTGGCCCAAGCAACCAAGCAAGGTTATGTCTACACATTTAATCGCGAAACCGGTGAACCGATTTGGCCGATCGAAGAAGTACCTATGCCACAATCAACGGTCCCTGGCGAGCAATTAGCTGCAACGCAACCAATTCCCAGCAAACCGGCAGCATTTGAATACACCGGTTCCAGTGAAGACCTATTGGCGGACTTTACCCCTGATATTAGACGCCAAGCATTAGAAGCTGTAGCTGAATTTCAAATGGGGCCACTTTTCAATCCACCGATTCAACGTAATCACCCTTCTGGCAAACTCGCTGCGCTGATGTGCCCTTCAGGTGCTGTTAATATTACCCACCCGCCAGTGGCTGACCCTGTTTCAGGTATTATGTATGTAATTTCACGCTATGGCTGTGGCTCGAGACAGCTAGTTTCAGGTGAAGAAGCGGATACCTTTTATGATGCGCCAACAGGCGTCACTCTTTCCCAATATGCGGCAGCGAATGGTGGTCCTACTCCGCGACACCCTGCGGGCATACCTTTGTGGAAACCGCCCTACAGCCGCATAACCGCGATAGACATGAACAGTGGCGATCATCTGTGGATGATTCCAGCAGGCTATACACCTGAGCGTGTTCAAAATTTACCAGAACTGACAGGTGTCGATATTGGCAATACAGGCTCCGGGGCAGTTGGCCCTATGGTAGTGACTGACACGGTGCTTATTTATGGTAATGTTACTAGTGATGGTGAACCCCATCTATTTGCATTGGATAAGCAAACAGGGGTAGAAGTTGCTCGTGTTCAGGCACCGGCTCTGAGCAGATATGGCATGAGCTCTTGGATTCATGATGGAAGACAATATGTAATTCTTCAAACAGGCAGTTCGCTAACTGCCATGGCTTTACCTAATTAGAAAAACCACAAACAATAAATGTAAAAAATCGAGGAGTTAATCGATGAAGAAATCACTACTACTAAGCTCTGCTGCGCTAATTACTGCTGCAGCAACTTTTACTACTATCAATTCGCAAACAAATGAATTGAGCTTTTTCATTACCAGCGTTGGCTCTGGCGATGGTGCTAACCTAGGTGGTCTTGCAGGTGCCGATGCTCATTGCGCTAGCCTTGCATCAGCTGCAGGCTCTCGCGGTAAGACTTGGCGAGCATATCTAAGTGCCCATGGGACAGCCAACTCCCCTCGTGTGAACGCACGAGAGCGTATCGGTTTCGGCCCTTGGTATAACGCTGACGGTGTTGAAGTGGCTTCGACTTTGAATAACCTTCATAGCAATTATATGCAGCTTGGCAAACAAGGTTCACTGAATGAAAAGGGCGGAGTTGTGAATGGTCGAGGTGATACTCCTAATCAACATGATATTCTGACTGGATCAACTCTTGATGGTCGACTGATCGATGATGGTAGCAATCACACTTGTAACAACTGGACTAGCAATGCAGATGGTGAAGGCACTGCTCAGGTTGGTCACTTTGACCGTACCGGTGGTGGTCAGAATCCAACTTCCTGGAACAGCGCCCATGGCTCTGCAGGCTGCAGTCAGGACAATCTAGTTCGTACAGGTGGCGCCGGATATTACTATTGCTTCGCAATTGATTAGATAATTAATACTTTGAAACTTACTTAGATTTGTTTTAAATATGATTTGTAAGTCGTACGAATGGTGTGATTAGGAATTCCTAATCACACCATTTTTCCTTGAGGTAGTAATGATTAAACTCTATGGTTTTGGCCAATCCCGTTCTTTTCGAGCACTATGGGCTCTGGAAGAAAGTGGGTTAGCATACGAATACGTGCCGGTCACACTACGCACCGATGGAGCTGAAGTTGATAGCGCACAGCATCCGAATTATCTGTCATTGAACGTACAGGGCAAAGTTCCAAGTCTGGAGATTAATGGTCAAATTATTACCGAGAGTGTTGCCATCTTAAATTATATTGGGCGCGAGGCACCGAAGTCAGGATTGCTACCTGAGATGGATACTTTAAGTCTCGCTCGCTACGATGAATTAGCAGCTTTTATTCTCGCAGAATTAGAACAACCGCTTTGGAGCAAAGGAAAACATGTATTTGCTTTACCAGAGGAGCAGCGCATCCCTCAAATGTTGGAAACTGCAAAATTTGAATTCGCCAAAGCAGTCTCTGCCTTAGATCATCTCTTAGGTGACGATGATTTTGCTATAAATAACTCCTTCACCCTGATTGATATCTTGTTGGCACAAACATTTAACTGGGCGATTCGTTTCGAATATGATGTCCCCGAAAAATATGTTCGCCTTAAAGAGCGACACTATGCGAGACCAGCAGCCAAAAGAGCTTTCGCAATAGTCGAGTAATTCTATGCAACGATTACTACTCTCTACTCTTGGTTTTTATATTGCGTTCTTATTTACATCTTGCGCCCAAGCACAAACAACCATTCTGGCCGAGACCATAATTGATAAATCCCAACTAGAATATTATCTAGTGCAGGCTTACAACCAAGCTACTGCAGAAAGCCGGATTGCTATCAATCACATAGGTTTAGAAACCGAGAGCGTAGGTTCGATTCAAGTGGCTTCCGCGGTGATTGAAGGTTACCCCGCACACCACAGCGGTATTCGTCGCGGAGATAAAATTCTGCAGGTAAACGGAATGGAGTTTCATCCCGTTTACTCTTTTAATGAGCTACATACATCTGGTCGTGTCATCCCGCATCTCGATGAAAGGTTTAACATAGAGATCGACCGAGGCGGTATCGTTCAATCCCTATCCATTAGCCCCGTGCATGAAAACCTCTATGACAGTTATCGAACTGCGGGTTTAAACAGCCCACAGCAATTCAATGTGGGCAACAAAGTAATTGGCTATATGCGACTTTGGGGACTTTCTCGAAGCACCAACGATTTGCTTAGCATCAAATCGATGATCGATGAGCTAAGTCAATGCGATGGCATCATTTTGGATTTACGCGACGCCAGTGGCTTTATTGATATCACGTTATTGGATCTGATTTATCGAACTAGAAACAATTACTATGAGACAGCCGGCGAGAATACATCGTCTTTCAGCCTCGACAAAACGGTGACCATAAGCCCTGGGTACTACTCCCGCCCGTTGGCAGTCTTGATAAATAAAAATACACGTGGCGGCGCCGAACTACTTGCTTACCAACTAAATAAGTCAGAGCGTGTTGTAACTATTGGCGAGGCGACTAATGGTAAAATCGGAGGATATAGATTAGATAATCAAGCTGGAGGCTATCGCTATAAGCCAGCAACACAGGCACTAATAGACGGCGAACAGTTTGAAGGTGTTGGTTTCACTCCCGAGATATCAATTGACTACCCTATCTCTCAGACCACGCGGAGTGATCCTCAATTCGAAAATGCTGCAACCATCTTACAAGGAATGATTTAGACTAATTTCCTTCAGCAGCAGTGTCTGCCCCTGCCCTCCATTTTAGGCAATGAAAATCGAAATCTTCTATTAATGTAGGTTTTACTACTTCAAAATATGGCGAGAGATCAAAATCTCGCGGCGTAAAGTGGGTGAAGTGACGCTTATAATATTGCGGAACTTTACCATCGAAGCCATTACCACCTTCACGTCTAGGTAATATTGGATAGTCAATCTCTTGAAATGACTCCGCAATAAGAGTTGAACAAATGGCTCGCGTCGGTTCTCCACTGCCAAAACCGATCATCGCTCTCCGGTAGCGATTCGGCACCGCTGGTTTTTGTATCAAGTATCGAATCAGATCAAATACATTGCGCAAATCGTATTGATGACCGAGTTTCGATTTTGCAAAAGCAATGAGTCTATTGACGTCCTCCGTTTTCAATCCCACTGGTCTGCAAACCCGGAGATTGAAGTTCGCATATTGATCCAAACTCACAAGATGCACTCCATCTTTTAGATCAGCTTCAATTAACAATGCTTCGGAAGATGGATCCCCTTCTTTGCCGACATATAGACAGGCATGGGACCAGGAAGATTGGGTGAGAAATTTGACCGCAGTGCTTATGCGAGTGTTACCGTCCACCAATACGATGTCTCCAGGCTGCAACACGGCTGCGACGTCAGCAGCAGACACCGTATCGAACCGCTGATAACCTTGCAGTGCCTTGGTCAAGAACGAGGCAAGACGCCTGCCGATAGTCTCACTAATAGAATTTGCCATAGATCGATTTTCGGAGTGACAGCAGTATTTATTGTCACCGGATTGTTCCCTTGAGTTTGCCCTTATAGCTGCAGAAATTTCCTGTATACTAGCCGGCCTTATGTTTTTAACTTTCTGTATTTAAAATCGCGAACCCTCGCGTTCTCAGCAAACAGTGTAATCGAAGTGTAATCGAAGTGTAAACAATTCAATAGGAGTAACGAAATGACAACGGCCTACAATAAATTCTATATCAACGGTGAATGGGTCGAGCCTGCTAATGCCACGACGCTCGAAGTAATAAATCCAGCAAATGAAGAAGCCTTTGCAACAATTAGCATGGGCACTGCTGTTGATGTTGATGCAGCTGCCCAAGCTGCTCGTGCAGCTTTCCCAAGTTGGTCGCAATCCACTATTGATGAGCGAAAAACTGTTATAGGAAATATCATTAGCGGATTGAAAGCTCGCGGTGACGAAATGGCCCTAGCGATCTCCCATGAAATGGGCGCACCAATGGGCTTATCCAAGACAGCACAACTAGGCAGCGGTTTAGGGCATTTCGCTAGCATCTTAGGGATTCTTGAGAATTATGAATTTGAAGAAATCCGTGGCTCCACCAAAATAGTTAAAGAGCCCGCTGGAGTGTGTGGTTTTATTACTCCTTGGAATTGGCCACTAAATCAGATTTCTTGCAAGGTTGCTCCTGCCCTTGCCGCCGGTTGCACCATCGTCCTGAAACCAAGCGAAATTGCTCCAGTCAGTGCTTATATCCTGACCGAAATTATTGCTGAATCTGGCCTACCCGCAGGCGTCTTCAATCTCGTCAATGGGGACGGACCAGAAGTTGGTGCGGCTATCTCAGCCCATCCTGAAATTGACCTTGTCTCGTTTACTGGCTCAACACGGGCGGGTCGCGAAGTTGCAAAAGCAGCAGCAGATGGCATCAAACGAGTGACTCAAGAGCTAGGAGGCAAGTCTGCCAATATTATCCTTGATGACGTTGAAGATTTTGCCCGAGCAGTTAGTGGTGGCGTAATGGGTTGTTTTGGAAATAGCGGACAATCCTGTAACGCCCCTACACGTATGCTAATACCTAATGCTCGCATGACTGAAGCAATTGGAATTGCGAAAGCAGCAGCAGCCAAAGCACGTGTTGGCGATCCAAACGATGAAGCTACTCGTCTCGGCCCTGTTGTAAGCGAGTTACAATTTAACAAGATAACCGGACTTATTGAAAAAGGTATTGAAGAAGGTGCTGAATTGATCGCTGGTGGACCTGGTCGTCCAGAGGGCATCGAAAAAGGCTATTTTATCCAACCAACTATTTTTGCCAATGTCACGAATGACATGACAATCGCCAGAGAGGAAGTCTTCGGCCCCGTACTTTCTATTTTGGGTTATAAAGACGATGCCGATGCTGTTCAAATAGCTAATGATACAGAGTATGGATTATCGGGCTATGTTTCTGGCGAACAAAGCCATGCCGAGCAAATTGCGCGGCAAATCCGCGCAGGCAATGTCCATATTAATGGAGCAGGACCTGATTTCTCTGCACCTTTTGGTGGATACAAGAAATCAGGTAATGGTCGTGAGTGGGGGTTAGAAGGCTTCGAAGAATTCCTCGAAACTAAAGCTATGATGGGCGCTGCCTAGATCATTTGCGTGATTGAAAATTCAGTTGCTCCAAAATCAAACAAAGTTAGAAGAAGAAAATTATTGTGACAGTTGAAGTAACCAAAGCAGGCATAGATATTGGCATTATCACCAAGGACATCGACGCAATGATGGCGTTTTATGGGGACACTTTAGGACTAGAATTTGAAACATCGATGCCAATGCCAGGTGGCGGCACCATGAATCGATTCAAGGTCGGTGATAGCATAATTAAAGTTATCGAGCTTGATCCTGCCGCACCCGCGGATGCAGCTCCCGGCGGAATTCGCGCCGCATCCGGTTATCGTTACTGGACCATTCATTGTTCCAATCTGGAAGCTACTGTTCAAAAAGCAACAGAAGCAGGCAGCAAAATTGTAGTTGGAGCTAAAGAGGTACGACCCGGCACTACCATTGCAATAATCGCCGATCCAGATGGCAATTGGGTAGAGCTCCTGCAAATCAGCTAGAGGGCGGAATGCCAGGTTACTGAAGAGGCGAATTGTTGAACGGTAACGGTTCGCCTTTTTTGTTTCCGCAGAGTCTGTTTCTACACACTATTTTCGCCCACAACGGAAATTCTGGCACTTGGCAAGATGATGGATATAATCGCTTTACTAAAAAAACCTAATTGCATTTAGTGCATTTGAATCCAGGGCAGCAAGCATAATGCAGCGCCACCGGGGTCAACTTATTTCTGCCTAACAGTCTCCTATATTGGCGCAAACCCCAGCAAGAGTAGATGCAGTCCATATACTTGAATTTACTGACAAAACAGCCTTTGAAAGCTACCGTAAGACCCAAAATTCAATAACGTAGCAAAGCTCCATTCTAGAACTATAGATAAAACGGATGTTTTTATTCTCACCGAAGTAGTAAATTATCAATCGGAAAATTAATCGAATAATAAAACTATGACCTCACTCATCTATCCAACTACCAATCTAAGCCAAGTCGAGCAGCTCAATATCGTGAGCGGCGACGGAATCTATGTGTATGACGATGCTGGTAACGAATACCTAGAAGGCCTAGCTGGCCTTTGGTGTAGCTCTCTAGGCTATGGCAATCGCGAATTGATTGATGCCATCAGCAGTCAACTAAATACCCTACCTTATAGCCATATGTTTGGTGGCAGGACACATCAAATAGGCATGGATTTAGCTGACAAGATTTCAGATATGTGCCCGATCGAGAATGGCAAAATATTTTTTGCCAACTCCGGTAGCGAAGCAAATGACACTCACATCAAAATGCTCCGCTACTATTTCAATGTCACCGGACAACCGAAAAAAAAGAAAATTATCGCTCTGGAGCGGTCCTATCACGGCGTTACGATGGCTTCAGCCGCACTGACGGGACTTGCTGCTAATCACACGCATTTCGATATCCCTCTCGACGCTTTAGGAATTCTGCGAACAGATTCTCCACATTATTACCACGGAGGCAGCGACGGCGAGTCAGAGGCAGAATATACGAGCCGACTTCTCAACAGCCTTGAGTCACTTATACTCTCTGAAGGGCCTGAGACTATTGCCGCTTATATAGCCGAGCCTATTAGTGGTGCCAGCGGAGTTATAGTGCCGCCTCAAGATTATTTCCCCGGAGTGCAATCACTGCTTGAAAAATACGATATTCTGTTTTGGTCTGACGAAGTCATCTGCGGTTTTGGCCGCACCGGTAATGACTTTGGCTGCACGACCATGGAATTCAAACCTCAACTCATGACACTAGCTAAACAACTTTCTTCCGCTTACATACCAGTTAGTGCATCCATAGTTCCAGAATTCATGTATGAGGCCATGATTGAGCCAAGCGCTCAAATAGGAGTGTTTGGTCATGGTTACACCTATACTGGACATCCAGTAGCCTGTGCTGCAGCGCTCAAAACTCTAGAGATTTATGAAAGGGAAAATCTTTTTTCCCACGCGGCGCAAATGGGTGAGTATATGCACCTGCAACTGCAAAAATTTGCTGACCACGACCTGGTCGGAGAAATTCGCGGCAAAGGATTGATTGCTGCTGTAGAATTCGTTGCCAATAAGAAAACCGGCGAGAGTTTCACTGACGGTTCAGTTGGTGCTTTTGCCAAGAACGCTTGTCAGGAAAATGGCTTATTGATTAGAGCTGTGGCCGGAAACTCCATCGCCTTTTGTCCTCCACTCATAATTACAGAAGAACAAATTGACAAAATGTTGAATCAATTCTCTCTATCGCTGGATGCAACATTGGAATACGCCAACAAAGAAGGGTTATTGAGCAATTAATTAACGAACTCTCTTTTAGTCCATTCTCGACATCGATTATATTTCGATTAAAACTGTTACTTGGTCTTCGACGGAATCAATAAGTGAGCATCATTATGAAAAGCGATAAAATACGTTCTATCATTATCCTGACTCTGGCTATTTTTCTTTCCAGCTGTGAACAACCAGAAACTACTGAATCCACCCCTGATATAGTGATGGAACAGGTCGACCTCATTCTTACCAACGGTAAAATCTTAACAGTTGATTCAGAGTTTTCCATTGCAAATACCGTGATCGTAAATGACGGTCGCATTGTCGTAACTGGCGATGCCTCTCTGCTCGAGCAGTACGAAAGCCGTTCACTGGTTGACCTAGACGGAAAAATATTGATGCCGGGATTTATCGACTCACATACACATATTCGCGGACGTCCTGAGCGCTATATTGAATTAGGCGAAACAGAATCTATCGCTGAAATTCAATCTCTAATACGCAGAAAAGCCGACGAGCTCGGCCCAGATGAATGGATCACGGGTTACGGCTGGTCAGAAGACGAACTAGCCGAAGGTCGGCGCCCGCTCCGCCAAGATCTTGATGCAGCTGCACCGAGAAACCCAGTCACCCTAACACGCGCCGGCGGTCATAGCGCAGTGGTAAGCACCTCAGCGCTGGAACTCGCTGAGATAACTGATGCTACACCTGATCCAGAAGGCGGAGTGATTGAAAGAGATGACAACGGCGCAGCCAACGGCATTATCAGAGAGAGACAAGGCATTGTCGGGCGACTGGTTCCAGATTCAACCTATGAAGAACTCATAGCCAGCCTTGAAATTAACCTTAACGCTCTCCTAGCCAAAGGTATTACCAGCATAACAGACGCCTCGAAAAGGCCTGGCGAATTTGTCATGTTCGAGGAGATTTACTCAAATCCGAGTATACCATTACCTCGCTCAGCCTGGCAGTTTCAATGGTTTGATCCAGAAGGTATTGCAGAAGTCAAAGAGCGAGTTGGAGATGGTGACGAGTTTCTTAAGATCGGCCCCATCAAAGTTTTTGTTGACGGAGGATTTACTGGGCCAGCCGCCTACACTCTCGAACCTTATTTGAATCAAGGCGACTACCGCGGCTATTTGAATATGCCGGAAAAAGAGTTAGTTACCATGCTCAATGAAATACATGACGCTGGATGGCAAATGGGAATACATGCCATAGGTGATGCTGCTATTGAATTGGTGGTAGACACTCTTGCTGATACATTGAATCGAAGCCCTCGCGAAGATCATCGTCATTACCTGAATCACTTCTCTATGCGGCCTCCCGAGAGAACAATGGAACTAATGTCAGAACATAGTATTCACATAACTCAGCAACCTAATTTTACCTACACTCTCGAAGGGCGTTACGTCGCGAACCTTGATGGTTGGAGATTGGAGCATAACAATCCTATTCGATCACCAATGGACCATGGAATAACCGTTGCCATTTCCAGCGATATTTTACCCATCGGGCCGCTGGTGGGAATCTATGCGGCAATATCAAGAAAAGGGATGAGCGGAAGGGTGTTTGGTGCAGATGAAGCGATTAGCGTAGAAGAGGCAATTGAAGCTTACACGCTGACAGGCGCTTATTTAGGGTTCGAGGAAGACATTAAAGGATCCTTAGAGCCAGGAAAGCTTGCAGATATGATCGTTCTTTCAGAAGACATACTGACAGCTGATCATGAGGACATTATGAATATAGTAGTTGAAAAAACTTACGTGGGCGGAAAATTAGTTTACTCGAATTAACCATCTAATAAACTTGTCTTACTATTTAAGATATTAAAAAGGGGTCAAATACCCCTTTTTAATATCTTAATTAAATCTACTTCCAGATGCTGCGCTTCTTCAATGGTAGATCTAAAACATCCCCATTTAGCTGGCCAACATGGATGATGAATGATTCCGCATCCGGATGGCTGTAACCAAGTGTTGCCATACCACCTTCTGAAACCGCTTTGAACTTTACGCTATTCATAGTAATTTCTTCCAACTCCATTTTTTGTGGCGCATCAGAACGAGGCTGAAAGCCAGGGTCCCACTGCTGGATATGAAGCACTAGCGACCCATCTACCTCTTCGATGGTAATCATTTCGAACATGCTGGTGGCTTCGCCGCCAGTCATTCTTACCATGGCTGCTAAAGAACTGCCTTCAGTTGATATCCAGTTTTCTTCTAATTGATTAGGTCCCAGCACTCCTGCCCAGTTTCCCGTCATCCAGCCAAGCTGCTCAATGCTTGCTGGTGGTCCTGCGAAAGCAGAATTTGCGGCAAATGTTAAAGCCACCACTGCGGAAGCAATTTTAAGCTTCTTAAGGTTCGTACGTTACTCCATAATTATTGTGGTGAATATTTACACACGGGGTTATCAAAATAAATCCATCGCTTTTAAAATTCTAATTCTAAGGAGTATATTTCCCCAACCAGGCATCCAAAGAATCCCACTGCATGCGGAACATATGCGGAGCACTATCGAGAATCGCTGCATCGAGCAAAACCCCGGCTTCGGTCAGCGTGTCTACCGTATCATCAAATTGATCTGCCCAACCTAATTGATCAGCTCCACCAATTCTTAAATAAATAGGGAATCCATCCAGTGGGCGGTTATCGAAAACCGATGTCGCTAGAGCAGGAACCGCCAGCACTCCCATATATTTTTCAGGATTACGTCGGGCTATCTCTAAGGCAGACATACCACCATTTGATACACCACCTAGTAATACTTTACCAGTTGCAATACTTTCACGCTTTTGCAATTCATCGATTAACTGCAGTACCTTCTCATTATTTTCTGCGCCTCGAAATGCGCGATTATTAGGTGATATAGGTACAGCGACTACCCAACCACGATCAGAGAAACCAGAACCCAACCACATGGATGTGTCTCGAGAGATCGATGCATTACCCGGACCACCACCCATCAAGATCAATAGTGGGCTGGGCTGATCAGTGGTCTCAGCTGGCTGTACCATGAAAACATTTAGCATGGAGCCATCGGCTAATATTATGCGTTCCTGTGCCATGGCGGGTGGTGAAACAAATGGTAATAAAACCCAAAGAACCAGAAGCAGTTGTACTAATCTTTGCATGTGTTACCTCTTGCCAATTAGTCATGAGAGTACTTTTCGAAATAAAATACTAATATGAACTATTAATTGTAACTACAGAACAAACTATTCCTTATCTTCTCTTCTCTTATAAATATCTTCGAATCGATCTTGTAAGCGACGCATGCCGCCGATCCACCGATCATAATCATCTGTTTTACGACGCATATAAGTTAGCACTTCAGGGTGCGGAAGCACCAGAAAGCGTTCCTCTCGCAATGTTTCAATAACCGTGTCGGCTAACTGTTCAGGCTCTAGAATACCGTCTAGTCCAGCGACACCACCATCTCCGCCGGCAGTCATATTGGTACGCACAGCTTGTGGGCAGAGCGCCGAAACTTTGATGCCCTTGTTTCCGTAGGTTATAGACAACCATTCAGCGAAGCCAATAGCCGCATGTTTGGTTACAGCATAAGGAGCCGAGCCAACCTGACTAAGTAGGCCAGCGGCTGATGATGTATTCAATAGATAGCCTTCCCCACGCTCCAACATTCCAGGCAAGACAGCCCGCGCCGCAAACACGTGAGACATTACATTAATATCCCAGATTGCCTGCCACCCTTCAGTTGACACATTTTCACCCCCGGCAGTAAAAATCCCTGCGTTGGAACAAAACAAATCTATTTGACCAAACCGTTTCAGGGTTGTTGCCACTAATTCATTCACGTCCGCCTCATTGCCTACATCAGAACGAATACCCAAAGCTTCTGTTTTGTCGGCAATATCTGCCACAGTGGCATCGATACCTTCTTGATTAATATCCGAAACTATTATTGCCCGAGCACCTTCTCTGGTAAACCGTTCACACAATGATTTTCCGATACCACTGGCACCGCCAGTAACTACAACAACTTTGCCATTAACTTCCATGAATTTCTCTCTGAATCATTTTACTATTTCTAAATATTAAATATGAATACTAAACGGGTAGAATTTGTCGCAGACGTTCACCTATTATTTGCTCAGCGTCGGCAACTATTCGGTGCACCAATTCTTCACAAGACGGAATGTCATCAATCAATCCGACAATCATACCAGCTGACCAAATACCATTATCCAAATCCCCTCCATCGAAAAGCTCTCGGCCTTTTACTCCGGCTACCAAGGACTGAATATCTTCAAACTTTGTTGCTCCGGGCTTGGATTCGATTTCAACAACTTTTTGAGCCACGCTGTTCTTAAATACACGCGCCGTATTACTAAGACTTCTATAAATAAGAGAGGTATCCAATTCTGACGCATCAACCATGGCCTGCTTAACTTTTGCATGTATGGGTGCTTCCTTAGTCACCATGAATCGTGTGCCCATATTGATGCCCTCAGCACCCATGGCCAAGGCTGCAGCCAAGCCTCGTCCATCACCAAGGCCGCCGGAAGCAATAAATGGGATCTTCAAACGCTTTGCAGCTAGTGGCAACAAAATTAAATTAGTCACGTCATCCTCTCCCGGGTGACCGGCGCACTCGAATCCATCAACACTCACCATGTCACAACCAATTTTCTCTGCTTTCAATGAATGTCGAATAGATGTGCATTTATGGATAACTGTAATCCCTGCCGCTTTAAAGCCTGGCAAGAATGGCTCCGGATTTCTTCCTGCTGTTTCCACTATCTTGATACCTGAATCAATAATTGCCAGTGCATATTCTTCATAGGGGACCGGCTTTATAGTTGGCAGGATTGTAAGATTCACACCAAATGGTTTATCGGTCATTTCCCGACAACGGGCAATTTCTTTGAACAGGTCTTCGGGGGTTGGTTGCGTAAGACCAGTAATAATTCCAAGACCGCCGGCATTTGAAACTGCAGAAGCGAGCTCTGCCAAACCCACCCATTGCATGCCTCCCTGGATAATTGGGTGTTGAATACCGAGCATTTCAGTTAATCGTGTTTGCATTGAAATCTATTTCTCCTACCGTAGTTTTTTTGCCTATTTATTTCTCAGCCGATGAAAAACAGCGTCTGAGTAGTGCTGATCTCAGATGTTAATACCGCCCTGCTAATTCCCACCAAACCCTATTACTTGTTACGTTCTATTATCTTCGTACTCTTCCACTTAAAGTTTGCACAAGAATAAGGCAATCAGATAATTCAGCGAGAGTCAGTTTACGTGGTATGTTCAAGCGGTGCAAAGAGAGAGGAATCAAACTATTATTTATGATATATTGTCGGCCGTTTTCAGATCAACAAACGGTTGTCATTCGATCACAAATTTATTAAAGATAATAATAAACAAATAATATCAATGGCTTATATTATTTTAATGCCATTCAGTAAAGTTTAAATTACAGGCTTTTAGACATATTAATAGATACCCCACGAAATTGATTTTGTGGCTTATAATGTAGAGATTACCCACAATGGGGAAAGTTATGATTCGCAAGCTACTTTTTACTGGAATTGCAGCCGCCACAACGGCGCTAACAGCAGCACCAGTTGCGGCTCAATCTGGCCAACAAGCGATTGAAGAAATTCAGGTTATTTCAACTTCACGACGCTCGGAAGGACTCGGCGATGTAAATGCTGCAGTTTCTGTTATCGGCCAAGACGAATTGGAACTCATTGGTCATGCCCATTATCAGGAAGCATTGAATCGATTACCTGGTGTGGGTATCCATAGAAACAATGGCCAGGAATCTTTGGCCGCTATTCGTTCTCCTGTTTTAACAGGGGCCGGCGCATGTGGTGCTTTTCTCGTTGCAGAAAATGGCATTCCTGTTCGTTCCAGTGGATTCTGTAATGTAAACGAAATGTTTGATGCTCACTCCGAAAACGCAGCAAGCATTGAAGTTATCCGAGGGCCAGGAAGCGTATTCTGGGGTTCTAACGCTCTTCACGGCCTAATTAATGTGGTTTTGCCAAAAGCTGGTGATGTACAAGATATTGGTTTCGAATTCGGACCGCGGGGCTCTAAGAAAATTCGAGCAGCTTTAGGAGAAGGCGACGGCAACCTTAAACAACTTTTGCTTATCAATGGAGTAAATGAAGAAGGCTACCGTGATGACAGCGGTGTTGATAACCAGAAACTTTCTTACCTCTACACTTACGATAATGGTAATGGCTGGTTAGCTGACGGTGGTCTAACAATTGCCAATCTGAATCAGGAAACTGCAGGTTATGTTAATGGCACTGATTCCTATAAACAAAAATCTTTACGTGATACCAATCCAAACCCAGAAGCATTTCGTGATAGTTATAGCGCACGAGCTTGGACTTCATTCAGTCGTAATATAGATGGGATAGAAGTTGTCATTACACCTTATGTCCGTGATGTGAATATGACTTTCATGCAACACTTTTTGCCGGGTCAACCAATAGAAGATACAGAGCATCGCAGTATTGGTATTCAAACGGCGGCATTCATGGACCTTTCTAATGGGGCTGAGCTAGCCTATGGCTTCGATGCAGAAAGTACCGATGGCGAGCTGAAACAATTGCAGCCAAAACCAACTGTTGGTTCATTCTATTTAAGAAACACTATTCCCCAAGGCAAGCACTATGATTACGAAGTGGAAGCACGCACATTAGCGGCCTTCGTGAACTATGAACAAAGCTTTGACAACGGGTGGGACATATCCTTAGGCCTTCGAGTAGAAAACGTCTCTTACGATTACAATAACCTAATGATATCAGGCCGCACTGACGAAGATGGTGTCGCTTGCAGGTTCGGCTGTCGCTACAGTCGTCCGGGTGATCGTGATGATTCATTTCTCGAGCTTTCACCAAAACTTGGTCTTAACTATGCTCTGAATGACAATCATGATTTGCAAATTCGAGTCCAAAGAGGGTTCCGTGCTCCCCAAGCAACTGAATTATATCGTCTACAAAATGCCCAAACAGTAGCCGATCTGGATTCTGTAGAACTGGATAGTTATGAGGTTGGATTCACGGGTGCTGGTAGTGACTTCAACTATTCAGCAACTGCTTACTTCATGGACAAGGAAAACGCAATCATTACCAATAGTTCTAGGATCAACTTGAATGGTAATCATACTCAACACCTTGGTCTAGAATTTACTCTTAGCTATGACTTGTCAGACTCTCTCACAGTTCATGGTGTATATAACTTTGCTAACCACACCTATGAGAATGAGCAATTCTCTGGTGGCAAAAATATCCAAAACAACCGAGTTGATACAGCACCGCGAACATTCGGAAATCTTAGATTGGCATGGCAGCCAATAGAAAAGATTCGGGGCGAAATTGAAGTTGTGGAAATGAGCGAGTACTACACCAACCCGGAGAACTCGGCGAGCTACGAAGGCCACACCTTAGTGAACCTGCGCGGGCACTATCAGTATAGTGATTCTATAAATCTATCTTTGAATGTGATGAATGTTACTGACAGAGACTATGCAGAAAGAGCAGACTGGTCGACGTATACTGGTGATAGGTACTTCCCTGGCGAGCCCGCTCGAGTGTATTTTGGAATTGATCTAAGTTACTAAAAGCTGCCAGGCTGCATCAAATCTTAGACGACCGTTTTGGTAGGTAAGAAATGGCTACTAAGAAATAGTTAGTAAAAAAGGAAAATGCCGGCATTAGTCGGCATTTTTTATAGTTCTGTTTAAACTAACCCAAGCAGCTAAACTAAGTTAACCAAGACCTGCTAACTCACTTACAATAACTGCAAGGCAGTTAGCTCCCCCTTCAATTCACTCACGAGATAAGATGGTAAGCGACCCTTCGACAGAAACCCCTGCGACAGCAGCTGATGATACCCATGTTTATCATGACCTCATCGATTACTTTGCGCGCGGACAACTAATTCCTCCGAAAACGATTGCTCATCCCGATCCTTCAGTTAATAAAATGGTTGACGGTGAAATACAGACGTTGAGAAGAGCAGCAGTTTTATTACCAATAACCCGGCTACATGAAAATCAATCCAGTGATTTGGTTCTAACTGTCCGTTCTGCAAATTTGAAAAGCCATGCAGGACAAATCAGTCTGCCGGGAGGGACTTCTGAAGACATCGATCAGAATTCCGTTGCGACAGCACTAAGAGAAAGCGAGGAAGAAATTGGCTTAAAAGCAAAAAATGTTGAAGTACTGGGTCAACTTGGAGATTTAGCCTTACCCTCCGGATTTCATGTCACTCCCATTGTTGGTATCGTCGATCGAGGATTAGACTTTGTGGCTTGCCCTGACGAAGTCGCCGATATTTTTCAAGCTCCACTGGATCTCGTGCTGGATATCACTGCCTACAAAAAATCGGCAATGACTTTTAACAACCAACAAAGAACAATTTTAGAGTTGATGTACGAGGATTACAGGATATGGGGTGCGACTGCCGCGATCCTTTATCACCTGGCAATAGAAATCGGAGACTGGAAAAAGAGCCGGAAGTGATCTAAAGATTTAATTCGAAGGGCATAGCAAAAAGATTAGTGAAATATTGGTGTAAATTGGCAGGTCGAAAAGAGTGCTTTGATTTAATGATTACTTAATTATTTATCTTCTTTGCCGCCTTCCTTTTCTTTAAAAGAATCTAACAATGCTTCCCTTTCATCACTCCTAATTTCGCCATCACCGACTAATTCTCTATTACAAACTTGATTGCGACCCTGTTGCTTTGCTTGATACAAATAACTATCGACTTGTTCCAAAAATTCTTTTTCGGTGAGTTGAGCACCTTTACTATACTCGTCAACACCGAAACTTGCCTCAATACCCAAATTAAAGTCACCTACATCAACCGGCGAATTTTCAATAATTAGACGAAGACGATTCGCGAAGTTCACACCATCATGGAGGTTAGTGTCAGGAAGCACAATAGTGAATTCTTCACCACCGTAACGACAGGGAATATCCAATCGACGAATGGTCTTACGAATTAATCTGGAAACATGGGTGAGAATGATATTGCCTACTTCATGTCCATGCTTATCGTTCATTGATTTGAAATGATCCAAATCCAGCATGATTAAACAGGTGGGTTGACCAGAACGACGGGTACGTTCCATTTCCAGACTGAGTGCCTGACTGAAATATCGAAAGTTGAATAAGCCCGTTAATTCGTCCGTTCGCACCAGAGCTGCAAGCCGCTTTACCTCTTCCCGGAGTTTCTTAACCCCAGATAAGTTAGTGCAGACGTCATCCCCAGCCGGACAGGGATCCAAAGGCGCTTCATCTATGCTCGGATGGTCGTTCATAGGCTTCGCGAAGTTTTATTATTATATTGTTTTTGTGTTGTCCTTCAGGAATCTCTTCGAATCCCTTATAAGCACAGAGAAAGCAGATTCACCTAGACAACTCTTTTTGGTTAAACTCAAATCTCGCTTGATCCCAACACCGATTAGATAAGATCACCAACCCGATATAAACACAGTGAACTTAACCATCTAGCATCAGAATTTCACACAACCCGCTGTTCCCAAACACCATCTAGTGACATTTCTAAGTCTTGGTCTGCATTTAGGCACTTTTAACGCCAGGGCCATACATTTGCCTTTTTATGGTATCGCCCAGGCCGGAAACTCGCCCAAGACATCAAAAGCGAGGTGGCCGAGGGTGTAAACAAAAAAAGTCAGTAGCACAATGGACAAAAGATCCAGCCACAAACCTGCAATCACCATCTTCATTATCGGCACCCTGCCCGATCCATACACAATTGCATTAGGAGGAGTGGAGACGGGCAGCATAAAAGCACAAGATGCCGCCAAGGTGGTGGGGATGAGTAACAGTAACGGATGCACTTCGATTGCCTGAGCCATACTGCCCATAATAGGAACTGCCAAAGATATAGTTGCAGTATTCGACATAACTTCCGTAAGGCCTGTAATAAACCCAACAGTACTAAGTACTATTATAAGTGGGCTAGCATCACCCAAAATGACTTCTAGCTGCATAGCTACATAGTCTGACAATCCTGAAGTTCCGAAACCTTTGGCTAGAGCTAATCCACCACCAAAAAGAATCAGAATCCCCCATGGCACTTTTTTTGCGTCTTCCCAATCCATAAGTCTACCGCCAACTTTCTTGCTGGCAGGGATCATAAATAAAGTTAGCGCCATCATTACGGACACTGTTCCGTCATCAATCAAATAACCCACTGGTGATGAACCCAACCACACGAGAAATGAGTCTAGGTAATGACTCCAACCAAAAACATCGACGTCTGCACCAAATAATCTTTCTTTCCTAGTCATCCAGAGAAAAGCCGCTGTGCCAAATACCGCGGCTACCCGTTTCTCTTCAGTGGTCATCGAACCAAGTTTTCCAATTTCATTGCGAATAAACTCTTTACCGCTAAAGGGTGTAGTTGGCGGTAAGGGGAAAATGAATCGAGTGAGTGTGAACCACGCGATTAACATATAAATTGTGCTCATAGGTAGAGCAAAAGCCATCCAGGAAGAAAAAGTAATTTCCGGAGCCTCAGGAAAGAGCTGTAACATTTGCGTAACCAACACCCCATTAGGAGGAGTGCCAATCAGAGTAGCAAAGCCACCAATGGAAGCGGAATAAGCAATACCCAGTAGCAGTGTTAAGGAAAAATTCTCTGCCCGCGGATGAATTTGACCGCCTTCCGCCTCAATTTTTTTATTCAAATCTTCATAAAGAACAATCAAGGACATGCCCATGGGCATCATCATTAAGGCAGTAGCAGTATTTGATAACCACATAGAAAGAAAGCCAGTCGCCACCATGAACCCAAGCACGAGACGATGAGGCTGGCCACCGATAAGCCGCAAAATATTCAATGCAATACGCTTATGTAAATTCCATTTCTCAACAGCGATGGCGATCATGAAACCACCCATAAACAGGAGGATTATCCAGTCCATGTACTGATTGGCAACATTAGGAAAAATAATGTCAAAGTCAGAAAGTGAATAGCCATCACTGACTGTTGCGTTGCTGAGATCGATACGATTGCCAGCGGGAAGCTCTCTACCCCGCATAATTCCCATGAATGGGAAAAGCACGATAGGCAACAATGCTGTGGCAGCTAGAGGTATTGCTTCGGTAATCCACCAAATGGCCATTAATACAACAATAGCCACCATTCGGGTAACAACTGGATTACCGGGTTGTAAATCAACGAAAATCAATATGAAGAGGAACACTAGAGGACCTAACCACAAACCTATCTTACTGCGGCGTGGGACCTCACTAATTAGACCCCTCTCTAGGGATGAATTGTTTTCTGAACTACTTGTCATATACAGACCTTTCGCTAAGCCGTTATTATTTTATTCATTTACTAATCTACAAAAGTGCAAAAATGCAAAGCTCAAGCTGATTAAGCGAAAAAGTCACAAGTTATGTTACCAGCACAACTAAAGCTGCTCGAGAATTGCCTCAGCAGAGCTTACTTTGATCTCTCCAGCTGCTTCGATGCCGAGATAAGTAACAGTGCCATCTTCAACGATCATGCCGAAGCGCTTGGCTCTTGCTCCCATACCGAAACCACTTGCATCTAATTCCAACCCAATGGCCTTGGTAAAATCTCCATTGCCATCAGCTAACATCGTTATTTCTTCGGCATTCTGGGCAACACCCCAAGCACCCAAGACAAAAGCATCATTCACAGCCATGCAGGCAATGGTATCAACACCTCTCGCTTTGATAGCATCAGCATTGATGACAAAGCCCGGCAAATGAGTCATAGAACAGCCTGGAGTGAAAGCGCCAGGAACAGCGAAGAATGCAACCTTCTTGCCGGCAAACAGTTCGTCTGCACTCACATCCTGAGGACCGTTTTCTCCCATAACTTTAAAAGTTGCTGATGGTACTTTGTCTCCAACTTGAATTGTCATTCTGTCTACTCCTGATGTATAAATAATTTTTACTTATTGAATAAGTTTTAATAAGTCCGTTAATAATAGCAAACTCAACCGTACAATCTAAGCTCCCAAACGATAAAATAACTGCTGTTCAGACAACTTTTAAGAAGATTGTCAATTCTTAGTCCTCGCAAATAGTTACTTCCACCTAGAGGCGATTTCAATACTTTTTAAACTGTGATACCAGACCCTATAATTTTACTACCAACTAGCTCGATTCCACTTTTAACCATCAAATCAAGATATAGATAAGAACCCCACTAAAACCAGAACCAGAAGAAAGTTTAAAGATATCAACAATTCTTTAATCATTATCTATTTCACAATTTAACGATCGAATGGTGCCTTGGCACCGATTACAGTTTCAATCCATTTTATATGGGCGGAGATTCTCTCGTAAACCGCAATCGAGCCATATTTACCCTGAGTCTCCTCAGAAAATCCTGGTTGGATTTGCTCTCCAACTGCAACACCTGCCAATCTTGGTTCTACTTCAAGGTTAATTATGGCCGGTCCACCGCTATCTCCCAAGCTGGGCATTCCTTCGAGCTGCAACGCTCCACTATTCCGCGTTCTTGGGTCTTCAAATCGTATCCGCAATCGGCGAGCTGCCTCAAAGATCCTATTCTTAGCCCTACGAAGTTCGCTATCATTATATTGCCTGCCGAAGGTTCCTAAGCCGAAATAGCCCCAGCCAAAAATGCTCACTTCCTGACCCAACTCATTGTTTTCAATTTGCAAGGGGATAGGGCGAGGAGTCAATGAATCTCCCTGGAAACGCAATAATGCAAGATCGACTTCGTCTACGTTGGTTTGGTAATAGTTGGGATGGCGTATCACTGCATCAATATCCCTATCCTTGCCTCCGATTCGTACTGCATACTGCCCGCCATTATCAATCGTGTTCTGCACCATCGTTTCATCAAGACAATGAGCAGCTGTAATCGCCCACTTAGAGTGAATCACTGTCGCTGCACATATTCTTCGATTCCCTTGCTGCTCCAGAAAAAAAACTGCAGGGTAGTCACTAGAACGAACTTCATAACGCGCGGGACCAACATCATGGCGAATTATAATTCCCTGAGCATTACCTATGTACACTATTGTCAATATAAGTGGGATCAAGTGATTCTTAGTCACGAAGCTCACCACCTGCAGTTTCATGATTCTCGGATCTGAGACGCCGCCGCAGTGGGCGCAAATTTGGCTGGTAACTTTTCTTTTGAGTCATGCGGAAAATTCTCAACATCCGGTGTATAACCACGAAAATAGCTAGAACGATGAAAGCCATAATACTAATGGTTAGCCACTGCTCATGGCTCCAGCTTGATGCATCGATGAATTCAGAAAACAAGGACAAAACCTGAAATAAGAAAGAGGGCTCATTATGCGACAATTTGCAGCAAAATAACTAGATTGAAAGGAGAAAATATCAAGGCTAAAACAATAGCTTTCTTAAAGTAGATTAGAGAGCTTTACTATAGCTACGGTCCTGTTTAGGTCTCATTTGCCAGGCCAGCTACGATTCCTTCAATAATTTTCATGCGTTCCCAGGGATCATCAATTTCCAATAATTGTTGCTTCTTCTCAACCTCAATGGGAACCAGTTCACTTAGCCGCCACCCTAGGTCCCAAAGATTGTCATAATTAATCAGCAGGTTTTTTTGTTCTACTAATGGATGATTTCCCAAACTCTGTAGCAAGTCTACTAAACCACTAAACTGATCATTTAAGGGAATGATCTGAGCTGAAATATTATCTGCTGAGCTAAATTCCACGTTGGCGCGGAGCAAACCACTGTCTGCCTGCCAAGAATCTTCAATTGTGAATTTCACCTCTCCCCCGGCAGTAATACCCAATAAACCGTTTTCTAATTGATCCCAATCAACAATTTTTGAGTAAGTACCAGTTCGATGAATTGCTTGACGTGTATTACCCTGAAGAGACTCTTCTCCTCCTTTTAGCAAACAGATACCGAAGCCAGAGCCTGATTTTAGGCAGTGACGAATCAAATCTATGTAACGTCTCTCAAAGATTTGCAGGTCGAATCGACCGCCGGGAAACATCACAATTCGTAGAGGAAATAAAGGTATTTCTGGCATGAAGTATCTTTAGCTTTTGCCCCTCATACTGTGAGGAGTTTTGCCTAGAGCGATGAGGAGTTTTTCGTGAATTCCACCAAAACCGCCATTGCTCATTACCACAATGTGGTCCCCCACCTGACTGTTTTCTTTCAGGAAATAGACAATTTGATCTACTTCTGTGAATGCATAGGCTGGCACTTCACTATCTGCGACAAGGGAATTTATATCCAAGCCTGATTGCTCTGGTTTTTGCCAGACGACCATATCCGCAGCCTGCACTGCTAGTACCAGATCTTTTTGATGGATTCCTAGTTTCATAGTATTCGATCTTGGCTCGATGACTGCAATTAGTCGAGCGCCGTGGTATTCCGCCTCAAGTTTCGCCGCCATGCCCTTTAAGGTTGATTCAATGGCTGTGGGATGATGGGCAAAGTCGTCATAAACTTTAATGCCTTCAACTTCACCGCGCAATTCCAATCTTCGTTTTACGCCCTTGAATTCCATCAATGCTTCACAAGCTGTTGCCACATCGACTCCGATATGGTGTGCAGCCGCTACAGCTGCCATAGCATTATTAACGTTGTGCAAGCCTGAAAACTCCCAATCGATAGTGGCACATTTTATCACTTCGCCAGTAGAGCCATGGCCGTATTTAACCAATTCAAATTTTCCACCTTGCGCATCCAACGTCAAAGCATTCCAAAAAACACCTCCGTTTGCTGCGAGTTTCCTGCAAATCTCTTCTGGTATTGAAATTCCAAACTGTTGCCTTGGAGTCCAACAACCCATTCCGAGAACCATCTCTAAACTAGCTTCACCATGAGGAGAAATAATCAAACCATTATTAGGAACTGTTCGCACCAAATGATGGAATTGCTTTTTGATAGCCTCCAGATTTTCGAAGATGTCTGCATGATCAAATTCGAGGTTATTTAGAATTGCAGTGCGAGGTGCGTAGTGAACAAACTTTGAGCGCTTGTCAAAAAATGCGCTGTCATATTCGTCTGCCTCAACAACAAAAAAAGTTGAGTCTCCCAAGGTAGCGGAGCTAGCAAAATTATTACATACGCCTCCAATTAGATAACCAGGTTTCAATCCTGCATATTCTAGAATCCAGGCGAGCATCGAACTGGTGCTGGTCTTGCCATGAGTGCCCGCAACACCTAATACCCATTTATCATGCAAAACAAATTGCGCCAGCCACTGTGGCCCCGAGGTATAGCTGATGCCCTCTCGCAACACGTATTCCACGGCACTATTACCGCGAGAGAGAGCGTTTCCGATAATTACCAAATCAGGCTGTGGTTGTAAGTGCTCAGCCTTAAAACCTTCCATCAGCTGAATGCCCTGCTCCTCCAGTTGCGTGCTCATGGGTGGATAGACATTGGCATCGCTGCCACTAACCCGGTAACCCAACTGTTTGGCAAGCACAGCAAGGCTGCCCATAAACGTGCCACAAATACCTAGAATATGAACATTCATTTTCTAATTCTCTACTCTCTGCGTAATAACTAATTAGTAATTTCGGCCAATAGTTAAGAAAAGTTCAATTTTGTGCTCATTTAGAGCAAAAACCTTAATCCTTCCATAGTGTTATAGCATATAACCGCATCGTCGCAGGATCACTTAATCACAGTCTGTGAACTGCATTCTAAAACCCACCAGCCCAGTAGAAAGTAAGCCGGCTAGCATTATCTGACCAGCAACGCGACATCTGTAAATTATAGTCTTCAATACATAACGAGGATGCATTGCAATCACCTCTTCCCTGACGCTAGGATGAACATCTCTTTTCTTTCTCCAATTAAGTAAAGCTATGGCAGACCCTACAAACTTTTGGCAATACTCTCAGGGGCTCTATGATCAGAAAGTGGTTGCCAGCACCTGCCTTAGTCTGCAAGAGTCTCACGACCTCGATGTAAATCTAGTTCTATTTTGCTGTTGGTATGCCAGTAACTTTGGAGTCATTCCTGAAACCTTGCTTGCGGATTCTTTGAAATATTCTAAATCGTGGAAAAGAAATGTGGTGCAACCTATTAGGTCTACCCGGATTTGGATGAAAAACCATCTGGAAAATAGTCACTACCTTGAAGTTAAAGCCTTAAGAGAGAGGATTAAATTTGACGAGTTGGCTGCAGAAAAGATCCAACAAGAATATCTGGCAAATATAACCTCAAAATATCTGGTAACGAATGGAATAGCAGTAGAAAAGATTGAGAAATCAGTGCAACAAAGCACGGCCATTACAAACATTAGACAGCTGCTGAGAAGCTTAGCAATTGAATTCGATTCGAACATCGAAGTATCAATCAAACGGATAGTGGATTCTTTTTAGCTAAGATACGCGAATCTGTTATTAAATTATTTATTCAAAGGGACTAACGAATCCGCCTGCTCGTGCTGAATATTCCTCGACCGAATTTCGATTACTGCTCAGCCGCCAGTTCAATCACAACATCCCAATTGAAGCGAACAAACCGATGCAATTCGCTGATGAGAATTCTTTCCTGGTCGCTGTGGGCACCAAACCCAAGAGCGGCATCTTCTCTATCGATAGCAGGGCCAATGCCGTAACACTGAATTCCACGGTTTCGCAGATAAGCCATATCTGTGGCACCTGTGCTCATGGTCGGTAGCGTGACAACGCCATAGTGCTCTTGTATCCCTGCTTCAATAGCGGTAAAAGCCACAGTATCCAATCTAGCTTGTCCGCGAGGCCGCGTGTTTCTGGCGCCAAGGCTAATCTCGATTGCTGGATCATCTACAACCCGGCGAATCTCATCCAGGAATTCGGGAATGCTCTCGTCAGGGAGTGCACGAAAATCGACACTGGCTCTCGCTTCGGAAGGAATAACATTTATCCGATAACCAGCATCGAAAATATTTGGCGATAGAGAAGAACGTAACATCGATGCGTGGCGAGGCTCATTAGCGAGAAAGTATTCGTCTGAATCACTGGCCCGGCCGGGATCTAATACATTTAAATAACGCTCCGCTGCGTCCGCAGGAGAAATACTCGCAAGACGCTCGAAATAAGCTGCGGTAGTTTCGTTTAAACGAATGGGAGTGCGCCAATCTGCTATTGCGGCTACCGCCTTGGCTAATCGCGTAACGGAATTAGTTTGCAAGGGCACAGAACCATGTCCTGCAACTCCGGTCGCCAATAACTCAACTCGATAGGGTATTTTTTCAACAGTCTGGATACCGGCGTACTGCACTTCTCGATTGACTCTGGCTACAGAGCCACCTTCGGCCAAACAGAATTCAGAATCAATCTTATCGAAGTGGTTCTCCACCATGAACTCGATACCGAATTCAGTAGCTCCTTCCTCACCAGACTCCGCTAGAAAGATGACATCACGGTCCAATTTTACATTCTGTCTTTTTAGCTCCAGCATCACCATCAGAGCTGAGGCCAGATTATCCTTATCATCCACTGCACCACGACCATAAACATAGCCATTGTCGATGGTGGCGCTAAAAGGTGGAAACGTCCATTTTTCAGGATCGACATTCACTACATCTGTGTGCGCCATTATCAACAAAGGTTCTTTATTGCCATTGCCCTCTAATCTCGCGAGTACGTTAGGTCGTTCTGGGTCTAGAGCCAATAGCTCAACTGGAATGCCCTCTGCTTCTAAAACTTGCAGCAGATATTCAGCCGCTGGTAATTCTCGCCCTGGAGGATCACTGGTATCGAATTGCAGCAAGGCACGATAGTGCTGCAACGTTTCCGTCTCCACGGCAGCCCAATCGGGCTCGCTAACTTGGGCAGAAGCAATCTGGGTAAGGAATAAGCAGCAAACTGAGATAAAAATGCGCACGATAGGTTCTCCATGCTCGAATATTGAATGTAATCGAGCATATCAGAGATATCTGTAGTTTTGGACCGTTGGCCAGGCTCAGTAAACAATAAATTAGCGTCTAACAATGGCCTAGGTCGGGTGTCCGGCCTAGTCGCTCCTATGCTGCACGGGACTTGGACGGTTTCCAAGTTTTACCGGATGAGTTCTGCTTAACTGCATTCGAGTTTGGCTTACGCCGCCGCTGCTTAGGATTGTGTTTCTTAGCAGCCGGTCGCTCGTCTTGCCGTGAGTACCTGGATTCTGACCTGCCAGATGGTTCTTCTGAGACCTGAGGGCGCGCAGGCAAATCAAATTCGGCAATATCAGCCACCGGAATAGGGTTTTTGATTAGTCGCTCAATATCCCGCAGCTGCTTTTTATCTTCATTAGTGACTAATGAAATTGCGACTCCGCTCAAACCAGCCCTACCGGTTCGACCAATGCGATGCACATAGTCTTCTGGCACATGTGGAAGGTCAAAATTAATTACAGTTGCAAGTTGGTTAATATCGATACCACGGGCAGCAATATCAGTGGCAACTAAAACTTGAACTTTATTCTGTTTGAAAGCATCTAGAGCCTTCGTTCGTTGCGCTTGCGATTTATTACCATGGATTGCTGCAGCGGAAATATTATCTCGACTGAGTCTTTTAACTAGGTTATTCGCACCATGTTTAGTCCGACTAAATACCAAAGTCTGATCAGCATTGGATCGAAGCAATGAACTAAGCAGATCTGCCTTTCTTGGCTTATCAATCTTGTACATTTTCTGGGAGATCAATTTTACCGTGGAATTTCTCGGTGCTACGTCAATTTCAATGGGATTATGGCAGATGGTTTTCGCCAACTTGCGTATCTCATCGGAAAAAGTTGCTGAGAACATAAGGTTTTGTCGACGCTTTGGTAGCAGCGCGAGAATTCGCCTGATATCTCTTATAAATCCCATATCCAACATGCGATCAGCTTCGTCAAGAATGAGAACTTCTACCTCATCGAACTTGACCGAGTGTTGTTGATACAAATCTAGCAAACGTCCTGGTGTGGCGACCAATATATCGAGACCACGCCGAAGTTTTTGTTTTTGTGGATTGATATTCACACCACCAAAAACCACACCATGGCGTAATCTTTCATTTATGCCATAAGTTTCAATGCTGTCTTGAATTTGAGCAGCTAATTCGCGAGTCGGTGTCAGAACCAAGGCTCTTATTTGGCGGTCATTGTTTTGCTGACGTCCACCGAGCAATTGTAAAAGAGGTAAAGTGAAGCCCGCTGTTTTGCCTGTTCCAGTTTGAGCGGCGGCCATTACATCCTTTCCGCTGAGTATTTCAGGTATAGCCCGCTCCTGAATTGGAGTAGGCGTTGTATATCCCGTTGTTTGCACTGCTTGCAGCAGGGAATCGGTTAGTCCGAGTGTATTAAATGTCATTAAAATCTCTTTCATTTATAAATAGTATTTACAGCAAGCCACAGCCAAATAATTCAGGCTTAAGCAGGCTTAATTAAGGTGTGTCCGAATTGCATTCGGTTGCACTGGTGTGCATTCGATAGGTAGCTAATGACTAACGTCTATAAAGAACGTCTAGCTCAAGAGTGAGGTGTAGACTCCAAAGTGTCGTCACTGCAATAGTGTGAACTTGTAAACTGGAATCTCAAGTGACTACATTTCTGCAGAAAGATGACCTTTGCTAAAGATGATGCACTGTTGGGTAGATTCGTTAATCCATCTCCAACGGGGCGGCACTTTATCACAATTTAGAGAGAAAATAGCTTTTTTTTATAAAAACGTCTTATCTTATTGTTTTTAAACAATATTAACTTGGTTCTTGACGCTCAATTTACTCGACTTGTAGTTAGGAAAGCCAATAAAACCGATCTAATATAGGACAAATCCACCGTCGATAAGAATATCATCGCCCGTGTGATAGGCGCTGGCGTCGCTCATCAAATAGGCAGCGATACCTTCGAAGTCTTCTTTTGTTCCCCAACGCTTAGCTGGAATACGAGGAAGAATCGCGTCAACGAATCTCTCATTGGAAAAATTCTTTGCTGTCATAGCGGTTTCGATATGGCCTGGCAAAATTGAATTTGCTGTTACTCCATATTTAGCATACTCAACAGCGAGGGCCTGCATCATGGAAATTACCGCACCCTTGCTTGCACCATAGGCTTCAACTCTTGCCATGCCCATTACTGCACCAATCGATGCTGTACCAATTAATCTTCCACCTGGATCACCAGCTTCCGTTCGTGATTTCATGTGTCCGGCAGCACATCTCAACGTATAAAACAGTCCATCTAAATTAACGTCCATGACGTGACGCCAATCCTCGGTGGAAAACTCTTCAAATCTTCCCGTTCGAGCTACGCCAGCATTGGCGAAACAGGCATCTACGCGACCGAATTTTTCGAGAGTTTCAACGAAACAATTCTCAACAGCGATTTCATCACGAACGTCACATTGAATGCTATGAACTTTTCCCTGATAATTTTCTAGTTCTTTTATTGTCTTTTCTGCAGCTAAGTTTTTCTCTACATTGGTTCCCCAAATGCAAATATCAGCGCCCTGTTTTGCAACACCTAAAGCAAAGCCCAAACCGATTCCGCCATTACCACCGGTGATAAGCGCAACTTTGCCAGTTAAATCAAATAGAGAATTAGTCATTTCTTCTCACTCCCTGCCAACGTTTAACAATTCCTGGGTCCAGATCAAATAGATCCAAGATTCGACCGATATGGTGATCAACCAAATCATCTACGCTCTGTGGTTTTATGTAATGTGCTGGCATTGGAGGAACCAACACCGCTCCATTCAAGCTTGCCTTATAAAGCAACTCACAATGGCCAGTATGCAAGGGCGTCTCTCTTGGCACTAAAACAAGTCGCCGCTGTTCTTTGAGGGTCACATCCGCGGCTCGTACCAGTAGCGAATCAGCGTAGGAATTAGCAACTGCCGACAAGGTCTTGATGGAACAGGGTGCCACAACCATGCCATCAGTTTTAAAAGAGCCGCTAGCGATAGTGGCAGCAATATCTTTATTAGAATAAACCTGATCGGCCAGAGCTTTGACATCCGCCGCCGACCAATCTGTTTCGAGAGAAATATTCATCTTCGCCGAATCAGACATCACTAAATGAGTCTCGACTTCGCTTTCTCCTTTTAGCACTTCAAGCAATCGAATTCCATAAATGACTCCACTAGCACCAGACATGCCAACAATTAGGCGCATGATGTCATTCCTCTCTTAATATTGATTAGCTTATTGGACACGGTATTTATAGTACAAAAATAAATGGGCCCCGATTGTTGCATCAATTTCCGATCACTGGCAAGCAAATGCAACAACGAGTAAGATGTTGCTTCCACTAGGCGTAGGCGGCAAGTCATTTTTGGATTAAATTTAAAAATTCGATTAACACTCACCCCAACTAACTATCGAACCAATAGCTATGAGCAAGGCAAATCTTTTCTACGCCCAATCCGGCGGCGTAACTTCAGTGATAAATGCGAGTGCCTGCGGGGTTATTGAGACCGCAAGACTAAACAAAGACAAAATTGGCAAAGTTTATGCTGGCCTGAATGGAATAGTTGGTGCACTAAACGAAGATCTAATTGATACGAGCAAAGAAACAAGCAAAACAATCGCCGCACTCCGATCGACGCCTGCTGGCGCATTCGGATCTTGTCGTTATAAACTCAAAAGCTATACAGAAAACAAACGCGAATATGCGCGCTTAATGGAAGTATTCCAGGCACATAATATTCGCTATTTTCTTTACAATGGCGGTGGTGATTCACAAGATACTGCGAATAAAATTGCTCAGCACAGTTTGGAGAAAGGTTTTCCTATTACCTGTATCGGAGTCCCAAAAACTGTCGACAACGATTTACCTATTACTGACAACTGCCCCGGTTTTGGGTCGGTAGCAAAATATGTTGCTGTTTCAATAAGAGAAGCCGGCTTAGATGTTGCCTCCATGTGTGCTAGCTCAACCAAAGTATTTGTCATGGAAGTTATGGGTCGCCATGCAGGCTGGATTGCTGGCGCTGCTGGATTGGCGAGCGAAGAAGCTGGCGATGCTCCCCACATTATACTGTTCCCAGAAATTGCCTTTAATAAGGAAATGTTTCTTAAGAAAGTTAAGAGCTCTGTGAAGAGATTTGGCTACTGCGCAATCGTAGTTTCTGAAGGTGTTCAAAATAAAGATGGCACTTTCTTAGCGGATGCAGGCGGAGTAGATGCCTTCGGTCATGTCCAACTAGGTGGAGTAGCACCCTTCGTTGCCAATATGATCAAAGATGAACTGGGCTATAAGTACCACTGGGCGGTTTCAGACTATCTGCAACGTTCTGCAAGACATATAGCCTCGGCCACAGATGTCGAACAGGCCTATGCTGTAGGCCGTGCTGCTGTTCAATTCGCTTTAAAAGGAAAGAATGCGGTAATGCCCACAATCGTGCGCGGCTCTGGCAAGAAATACTCTTGGAAGATCGGCGAAGCGAAACTCTCCGATATCGCAAATATTGAGAAGATAATGCCTAGGCGATACATCAGTCGCGATGGATTCAGCATCACTGAAGAAGCCAGAGAGTATTTTTTTCCGCTGATTCAGGGCGAGGATTATCCTGAATACAAAAATGGAATCCCCCAATATGCTCGATTGAAGAAACAGCTAGAAAAGAAAAAATTGAAGCAGTGGGCAGACTGATTTAATCCAAGACTCTAGGAAGCAAGGCCTTGGTTTTCTACAATCTCACTAGGGCGCTAGGCGAGAGACTTCCCAGTTTTCATTTGTTCTGGTGAAGCAAAATCGATCATGTAAACGGTTCGCTCCGCCCTGCCAAAACTCAATCTCATGGGCTTTCACTCGATAGCCTCCCCAAAAATCCGGGAACGGAACGTCGCCTGATTGAAATTTTTGCTTCAGTGATTCAAATTGATTTATTAACACGGTTCTCGAAGTCAGCACCTTACTTTGCTCAGAGGCGATCGCGGCTAACTGGCTGTCCTTTGACCTACTGAAGAAGTATTTTACCGATTCAGTTTTAGAAATTTTTATGACTTCCCCACAAATTTTTACCTGACGATCAATTGAATGCCAGGGAAAGTGTAAACTAATTTTGGAATTCTGATTCAGTTCATCTGCCTTACGACTACTGTAATTCGTGTAAAACACAAAACCTTCATCGTCAAAATGTTTTAATAAGACAATTCGTTGACTGGGTTGCCCATTGACAGCAACTGTCGCAATAGTCATGGCTGTCGGATCGCCGACTTTAAGATCGATGGCTTGTTGCATCCAGATTTTAAATTGCTCAATCGGATTCTCAACCAGGTCTTCACGGCTTAAACCGCCGTGCAAATACTCTCGCCGCAGCGACTCTAAATCCATATCTAAAAATCCATCCTAAGTGAGTTTTTATAAAGGCATCGATTCTGAGCCCCATTTATTCAAAGCCAATTTCTGAAATATTTATTCACGAATAGATTATTGAAAACCTTTCCCCAATAACTGAAGTGCATTTGAAGCAAAGGGGTCGATTCTGGTATTAAGAGTGAGAGAGGCTTAGGTTCAATGTTTTAGCGAGCTAGATTACCATATTCCCACCACTGCGGCCTGGGAGCGCCGGTATCGTAATAGAACGTGCCCTGCCCATGCTTGTTACCGGCAAAGAATCCACCGACAAATTTCGTACCATCGGACCAGCGATAAGTTCCTTGCCCTTGATAGTGATCATTTACAAACTGACCAGAATAGTTCTCTGTATTTTCACTCAACCAATATTCGGTATGCTGATTCTCTCTCCACTCTGGCAGATTGAAGAAATATGACCCTTGTCCATTACGCTTATCTTCGCGCCACTGACCTATATAAAGATTTCCTTTTCCATTCCAATAAGTTCCTCGGCCTTGTCTAATTCCATTCGCCCAATTTCCTCGGTAAACAGATTTGGCGAGGAAAGAAATGGGAATTTCTAGCCTCCCAAAACCATTAAACTCGCCATCCTTAAACTCACCTACGTAGCTGCCTTTACCAAATTCTGTTATTAACTCCAAAGTGCCCGTTCCTGCTAGGCAATCCCCACGGATGCAGCTCTCTTCTGTAACAGCTGCTAAAGATTGAGCAAGCGTGGCCTGACTGGAAAATACAGTGGCAAACAACAGAATTGGACAATAGATTAGTTTGATAAAAGTGGGTTTATTTGACGTTTTTCTGTTTTTAATCAAAGCCATAGGACTTTCCTCATAGCGAAGTTATTGGCTACAGATAGTGTCGATTATATACTTATAGACAATCGGCTCAATAGATTCTCGAGCAATGATCTGCTGCTATAGCCTGCTCTCAGAGAAATTGCGACTGTACACCTTCATACCTCTGATCAATTCCGCTTCACTTTAGATAATTATTGTAGTTCGACTAGGCTGCTAAACAAGCTTACCGATGATAACCACAAGTCTTTCGCAGACTTTCGAATTCTGCTTTTATCCAACCAAGCCCACCAAGAAAATCTACTCCCACTTCAAGACGTCACGTCCCCCTAGTAACTATTGTAGAGAACTTAGAAAGATGGATTCCTAAACAACCTTACGGAGAACATTGAGTGGGCTGATACTTACTACCTGGCGCGTAGAATTTACCCCAAGGCCAGCAATGATGAGCATACCCAGCATGGGACCTGCTAACCAAACCCAATAATGAAAATTGAATTCTTGCTCGAATATCCCTTCCTGCAAGTAATAGAGGCTCGCTTCAGCTCCTATTGTTGCTATGAGCCCTGCCACAAATCCAATCGTTGCGAACTCGATGAGTAAGCTCGAAAGAATGAGTTTTTTACCTGCACCTAAAGTTCTCAGTATGGCATTCTCATGAAACCTCTCGTCCAGTGTCGCATTGACACATGAAAGTAGAACCAATCCACCACACAATAATACCAGCACGGAAATTAACTCTATCGCTGAGGTAACCTGCGCAATTATGGTTTGAATCTGTTCTATCAGCGCATCAATTTCAATTACAACAATAGTAGGAAACAAGCGGATCAAATCGTTCAACAGAATTTTTTGTTCTCTTTCCATTAATACCGTTGACAAAAATGTGGATCCCAAATGATCTATGGTTCCAGGGGAGAAAATTATAAAAAAGTTTGGTTGCATGTTATCCCAGCGCACACTACGAAAACTGCTCACTTCGGCTGAAATAATTTGCTGATTTACTTCAAATTCTAAGCTATCGCCTAACTCCAGATCTAACCAATCAGCGTAGTCCTCCTCAATGGACACATAGCCTGGCTCAACATCCTCTCCCCACCAGCTTCCAGCTGTAATACGATTATCATCTGGCAGCTCATCAGCCCAGGTGACTTGACGCCGACTCAGATTACCACGGACTCGTCGACCTTCTACTTCTTCAGTCGCTTCGGTGTCCCCTGCATTCAAAGCTCCCATCGCAGCAGATGACTGAGTATCGATCGAGGCTCTCATTTCCTCATACTGAGCCTCATCAACTCCAGCATTTTCTGTGAGATTCCCTCGTTCGGAAGCGCTTTCTAGATCTTCTTCCGGCTCAGGAATAATGCCATTCACGGTATTTACGCGGGCACTAATTAACGGATAAAAAGCATTACCCTCAACTCCGTTTTCATTAAAAAAAGCTTCAATACCTTCGATTTGATTTTGTGAAATGTTCATCATGAAATGATTAGGAGTATCTTCCGGAAGTTGCGCCTGCCAATCGTTGATCAGGTCAGTACGAAGCAATGTGAGAATTAACAATGACATAATTGTTACTGAAAAAACCATTACCTGCAGAACATTCTGAGTTCTTCTTCTTCGTGCAGCGGTCATTGCTAGTTTCCAAGCACTTCCTGCTTTCATACCCACCGATCCACTTGAACGTAAGAATAGATAGGAAACAATAGAAAGAAAGACCGATATTCCAGCAATAACAATCACCAACACCGAAGTTAGATAAAAATTCTGACTGTACCAATAGACTAAAAATATCGCGCCTAAAATTCCAAATATATAAGGTATGTTGGCACTTATTTTTTGTTGGCTAATGTCTTTTCTTAGTACTCGTAGTGGCGGAGTTTCTCTTAGCGCTAACAAGGGCGGCAACGCAAATGCTAACAAGCAGATGAATGCCGTAAGCGAACCGATTACATAAGGCTGAAATCCAGCAGCAGGCAAAGATACCAAAAGCACAGATTCCAATAGCAGTAAAATTCCTTGGTGAACTAAATAGCCAAGAAGCGAGCCAACAACAATAGCAATTGCTACCAAAACTATTTGTATTGCCAAATAGATAGTGGTGATTTGAGAAGAAGTACAACCGAAGGTTTTTAGTATCGCCACATAATCATAATGGCGCTCACTATAGCGTTTAGCTGCCAACGCAATAGCGATTCCCGCAAGCAGAACCGCAAACAAAGATCCTAGTAATAGAAAACTTTCAGCCCGATTGAGGGCCTCACTGACCTCTTCGCTCTCGTCTCTTACATCTCGAATATAGTATTTGCCTAGCCATTGTTCTTCGCCACGAAACCAGCTTTCGAAATCATCGAGTTTTTGTTGATCGTCATCGGCAAATAAATATCGATAGTTTACTCTGCTACCAACTTGAACAATATTCGTCTGTTCGACATCGTCCATATGCAGCATAAGTCTGGGGCCAGCATTATCCGCCATGCCACCACCAGACCTGTCTGGCTCAGCGATAATGATCTTACCCACTCTTAACTCGGCCTCACCGACAAAAACAGAATCTCCAACTTCGACACCAAGGGCCGACAGTGCTCTGCCTTCCAGCCATGCCTCACCAACTGGAGGGCCACTTTCAATTGGCGTTCCTCGAATAAACGCTTCTTCAGCAACAATGACTTCACCCCGTAAAGGATATGTATCTGTCACCGCTTTAGCGGCCACCAACATATTGCCTGAGTCTGAAAAGGCCATAGATGTGAATGACAAAGTTTCAGCAGTTCGCAATCCAAGAGCCTGCCCTTTTTCGAGAACTTCTTCAGGCAGCAAACCACGACCGCTGACAATGCGATCGGCGGCAAGCATATTCGCCGATTCCAGTATTAATGCTTTTTCTAACCTGTCAGTAAACAAAGCAATGCCAGTAACAGAGGTTACCGCCATAACTAGAGCGAAAAACAGCAGGCGCAATTCACCGCCCTGCCAATCGCGCCAGAGTAGGCGCATGGCCAAACCCAATAAATTACTGAGCGGCTTGTTATCGCTTAGAACACTTGTTTTTGTGCTAGCCAACTATGGTTTCCTCGCTTTTTTCATCACTCACGATTTCTCCAGCAACTAATTTTACACTGCGGCCACAGCGTTTTGCTAAGCGCTCATCATGGGTTACCAATACTAATGTGGTGGAGAATTCTCGATTCAAATCAAACAACAGATCAACAATTTTCGATCCAGTGGCAGTGTCTAAATTCCCGGTGGGCTCGTCGGCGAACAGAACTTTTGCTTGAGTCGCAAAGGCACGTGCTATTGCAACTCGCTGTTGCTCACCACCAGATAACTGGTTGGGATAATGATGGCCACGCTCAGCCAATCCAACTCGTTCCAACAGCTGCTTGGCCTTTTCATTCGCTTCAGCATCCCCTTTCAGCTCAATAGGTAACATGACGTTTTCTAGAGCCGTCAGGCTTGGCAATAACTGGAAGGACTGGAATACGAAACCCACCACTTGGCCCCTGAGAACCGCTCTGCGCTCTTCATCCAATGAAGCCAAACTGTGCCCATCGAGAAACACATCTCCGGAACTTGAACCATCGAGGCCCGCCATCAAACCAAGCAAGGTTGACTTACCTGAGCCAGAAGCTCCGACGATGGCTACCGCTTCTCCGGTATTAATGGAAAGATTAATGTCGTTTAGAATTGTTAACACGCCTTCGCTGGTATTAACACTCTTAGTAAGATTCTCTGCTCGTATCATGACTTTCGTCCATTCAACCTCATAATCAGACTCTTATTTGCCTGTCCTGCTTTCAAAAAACTATTGAGCCAGCTGCTACCCAACAAAAACAGCCAGCATTATAGTCGAATTATGCGCTGTGTCTGCTAGGACGTGTGCATTTGGATTGCATCTGGGCTGTGGGTCTATAAAATTAACGCATGAAGGCTTTTTTCTCCTACCTCAGCAATTTATTAGCACATTTTGGGAAGTATTTTACTTTGCACACGATGAATACCCTCCTCACTCGATTACTGGTTGTATCCCTCCTCGCTGTATGCGCATCAGCGCAAGGGGCAGCCGACGACGACTATGTGTTAATGGTACTTGGCGATAGCCTCAGTGCCGCATACGGAATCGATGAGGAAGATGGATGGGTAGCTCTTTTAGACAATAAGCTCCGCAATGATAATTGGCCATATAGGGTAGTGAACGGCAGTGTTAGTGGCGAGACTACCACTGGCGGCTTAGCACGACTTCCTGCGATGCTCGACAGTCATCAGCCTGATTTGGTTATTCTGGAACTGGGCGGAAATGATGGATTGCGCGGCTTACCTCTAGGAATTCTAAAATCCAATATGCTCATTATGATCGCACTGATTGAAGAGCAAGGCGCTGAGGTCTTGTTAACTGGCATACAAATACCACCAAATTATGGCCCGCGCTACACTGTGCCGTTCTATCAGCTTTATGGGCAATTGGCGGCAGAAAAGACTTTGGCATTGGTACCATTTCTGATTGAGGGGATTCCACAGCAACCAGAGCTTATGCAAAATGATGGGATTCACCCTCGTGCCGAAGCTCAATATATGATCCTCGACAATGTCTGGGTTGTATTGGAAGCGATGTTACAAAAGCACTAATAGCAGAAGATCGAAAAGATGTATGAGCTAACTAAAAGAAAATTGAATATTGTCTACGCTGTCTAAAATGAATTCCTTTTCGCTATACCACCGCGCTGACGAATCTACACCTCTTTTAGCCTCGCCATAAAAGGAAGTTACTCCCTCATCTTTGCAGAAGTGAATAATCTTATCCGATAGTGAAGGGCCTATGCCCTTGTTTCGGTAATTCTAGGGTACTTCAATATCTTTCAAGCAATAGCTTACAATTGGTAGTTGTTCCGTAACCGATGATTCATTTGATGTTACGATGCGATAAAAATTATTCGGGCGTGTGCTCAACTGCACAAAGGCGATCGCATTGGACCCACTATAGACACCAGAGAAATATTTTTTAAAGACAAACCATCTGGCTTCATTATCTTGGTGCCGGGAATATTACGGTCATGCAAGCTCATAATCGTCGCCCAAATTCCGTAGTTAAATTCTAGCTAATAAATCTCACAGAATATTTGTATAGGATGCGTTTTAAAATGGAGACATATCTCGTTTATTTCTGCAATATAAGTAATCGAACAATAATTCTATGACCTAAATAGTTAGATAACTGTGATAAGGGTCACAATAATGGCTGTGGTGTTTCAAATGCAGCATCATAAAAATACGACCGAGGGTAATTACTTTCGTCGCAATGAAGTCGCTGTAGAAAGAAGAATTAACCAAGAATTGAGCTATCAACTTCGGTGATTGGTTCGGATTTTTGCGCACGTGGATCATCACCTATTCTGAAAAGCATAATAGCAGATGCGATATTGCAGATGGCAATAGCTAATAGCGCAAGATTGTAATCACCGACCGTATCATAGTAATAAGCGACTAATATCGGCCCAATCGCAGACATACCAAAAGTAAATGGCATGGCAGTACTCCGTACTGACCCAAGATAACGGCGGCCAAAAAACGAAGCCCAAATGACTTCCTGTAGAGGAAGCAGGCCACCCCAACCTATGCCCATTATCAAAAAACTGCCAAAAATCAAATAATCAATCTGTCGAGATACGCTGAAAACAATTGCCATAACGGCAAAGCCAGTGATGGCGGCACCTAATCCAGCGAGCTTCTTCGGACTGTATTGGTCAATGAGCATCCCCCAAAAAGGTTTACTCAAAAAAGCTGGAATTGATGCAACAGAAATCATTGACGACGCAACCAATCTTGAATAGCCAGCATCTGACATCAGCGGAATCGTTTGTACCAACATGGTTGTTATTGAAATCTGAAACAGACCAAAAGCAAGAACTAAGAAATAGAATGCTGAGGTGCGCATAGCCTCTGCGCGAGTCATTGATCTATCGAAATCTACTTGCGCAGCAACGCCGCCGCCGGAAGCGATATCTTCCGCAGTTTTACCATCAGGGTACATTGAATAGTCTTCTGGGCTGCGTCTTATCAGTATCGCCATGGGTAAAGTGAAACCCGCTGCTCCAATACCGAGCATTTCCCAGGAACTTCGCCACCCATACACGTCCACCATCCAGGTTGCTATTGGCGGAAGAATGACACCGGCTAAGGAGATACCCATACCAGCAACAGCAACAGTTCGGCCTCGCTTTTCTACAAACCACTTCCCCAGAGTTACATTGATCACTAAGTTACCAATCATGGCCGCGCCCATTGTCAGTATAAAACCATTAAGAACAAGCCATTGGGTAAGAGTATTGATACTTCCTAAACTATAAATTGCAGTGGATAGGATCAGCGACCCAAGGATAATGAAGGGGCGACCGCCATAGCGGTCGATATAGGATCCAATGATAAAGCCGGTACTGGCCATGACAATCTGACCTATTGATCTTGATGCCGAAAATTCAGCACGGCTCCAGCCAAACTCCTCTGTCATAGGGATCATAAAAGAACCAACTACGTAGTTGGCCATACCAACAGCTACAAATTGAGTAACAAATCCTGCTACAACAATCCAGTAGCCGTAGTAAATACGGTTCTCTGAATGAGTCAATGGAAAATCCTAAAAAATGAGTGAGCGAATTTTAGTCGATCAGCTTCCGATAGTATAGATTCAACATTAATGCTCCCCCAAAGCAACGCTAATAGTAAGATACCTGCCCCCCCATATTTTAACTACATAGGCAATCTGAATATCAGGCTCAAGTAGATCAAGTGATTTTAAGAAATTGGCCCAGTCATGCCTCGCCGGATTACCTGTGTTAGCTCCCGTACCCAATAATAGCAGACGCATCGGCGACCTAGCTGCCACATATAGCTAGTTTTGCCTTCCCTATTAAATAGAACAATATTCTAATCTGAAGAGATTAGGTGCTTGTGATTTCCAAGTATTTAGCTATAACGGATTCAACACCTTGTTGAATCGACTCCACTACCAAAGCATGGCCTATGGACACTTCGAGAATATTAGGAATCTGCAGAAATTTGGCTAAGTTCTTAAGGTCTAGGTCGTGCCCAGCATTGATACCGATCCCTAAGGTTGTTGCCATCTCTGCTGTGTCTCTATACGTCTGAAATACTGAGTCAGCGGACGCTGAACCGAAGCTGCTGGCAAATTCTTCTGTATAGAGCTCAATACGATCGGCACCAACGGCCTGAACTCTTTTAAGTTCGGAGGGAACTGGATCTAGGAACAAACAGCTTCGAATTCGGTTACGCCTTAATTTTGCTAATGTTTCAAACAAAAACTGCTGGTTCTCGCCAATATTCCATCCATGGTCTGAGGTTAACTGGCCGGGCAAATCTGGAACTAAAGTGCACTGATCTGGACAAATTTCCAATACAAGTTTAATAAAATCATCTGAAGGGTATCCTTCAATATTAAATTCGATGTCGCTCTTATCCTTAAGGAGATCACTTAAAGCATATACATCAGCACGGGTAATATGACGCTCATCGGGCCGAGGATGAACAGTAATACCTCTCACTCCATTAGCAATTATTTGCTCGGTAAATTTCACGATATTGGGAAAATCACGGCCTCTAGAATTGCGAAGTAGGGCAATCTTGTTAATGTTAACACTTAATATTGTCATGGTTATAACTCAATCTCCGGAAGAAAATATAAACTTAATTAAATATTAAGATAGAAAACTCATGGCGATTTTATTAAATACCTGAGGCTTCTCAGCATGCAACCAATGCCCACCCTCCATAATAATTTTAGAGGTAGCCTTTGGGAAAAATTTCAATATCTGTTGTTCGTGCTCAGTCTTTATATAGTTAGACAAGGCACCTTTTATAAATAAAACTGGCTTTCTAAATACCTTGTTACCGCTGGGTTCTGCTCTGAGATTGTCATACTCTTTCTTTATGGCCGGTAAATTTAGGCGCCATCGATATCTACCTGATTTCTCTCGCACTAAATTTGTGAGCACAAACTGTCGAGTGGACTCATCATGAATAAAGTTTCGCAAGTAATCCTGGGCTTCAGTACGACTATTAATTTTCTCTAAATCAAGTGATTCCATACCCGCAATCGCCCTCATGTGAACATCAGCAGAGTCCTCATAGGCGACCGGGGCTATATCCACCACGATCATTTTTCTGACAAGTTGCGGGTAGCTCAAACTAAGCTCCATCGCGACCTTACCACCCATGGAGTGGCCAATGATGGAACATGACTCAATATCTAAACGTTGAAGCAGCTCTTGAATATCTTCAGCCATAATTTGATAGTTCATTATTTCTGCGTGAGGAGAGCCGCCGTGGTTACGCAGATCTACACCGGTCACAGCAAATCGTACCGCCAGTTCTTTCGCATGCCACCCCCAATTGCTGTGACTGCCGAAGAGACCATGAAGGATGAGTACCGGCTCACCTGAAGTTGAATATTGGCAATAATTTAGCTGCATAGTGGATTAAGGGAGAGCGTTTAAGAGCTCCAGGACATCATCATGATGAGATTTTGTCTTAATTTTGTCCATAATGTGGACAAGACGTCCCCGCTTATCGATTATGAAGCTTGTGCGGATAATACCTATGTACTCGCGGCCCATGAATTTCTTCATCCCCCACACAGCATATTTGTCAGCAACCGAATGATCTTCATCTGCAAGAAGCGAGAAATTCAGGTCTTCTTTCTCTTCAAATTTAGCCAACCTCTTAACCGGATCTGGGCTTATTCCAAGAGCGACAGCGTCTAGCTTAGCTAACTGATTTTTGCTGTCTCGCAGGCCACAAGCCTGCACTGTGCAACCAGGAGTCATCGCTTTTGGATAAAAATAGAGGACGACATTTTTTTTGCCTTTATAATCACTTAATTTAGTTTGCATTCCATGCTGATCCAACAAAGTAAATGATGGCGCTAAATTTCCTAGCTTAATAGATGCCATATTCTAAGTGCCTGCAATTCGTTTAAAATTACCTATTATACCTAAGTAGGATGACCCAAGCGCAGTCTTTCCCATGTTATAATTTATTTAATGAACTCAATTCCACAATCCGTTGTTGCGCTAACTGGAGCTGGCATATCTGCTGAATCAGGCATCAGCACATTTCGTGCTGCCGATGGGCTTTGGGAAAATCATCCCGTCGTCGAGGTCGCCACCCCGGAAGGCTTTGATTGTAATCCACCACTAGTTTATGAATTCTACAATCAACGTCGGCGTCAACTATTGTCCGATGAGATCAAACCCAATCCAGCGCATACCGCCCTCGCGAAATTTGAACACGAATTTAACGGTTCTTTTTTGTTAGTGACGCAAAATGTTGACAATTTACACGAGCGCGCAGGAAGTCAAAATCTACTTCATATGCATGGCGAATTGCTAAAGATGCGTTGCCTTAATTCGGAGATGGTCTACGATCTGCGACAAGACTTAAATTTGGACTCAGAGTGCAAATGCTGTCGATCTCCGGGAAACCTGCGACCCCATATTGTTTGGTTTGGAGAAATGCCCTTCCATATGAATGAGATTAACACTGCCCTCGAAGCCTGTGACATTTTCATTGCTATCGGCACTTCTGGAAATGTGTACCCCGCTTCAGGCTTTTATCAGAAAGCTAGAATTCGCAAAGCCACCACCGTAGAACTTAATTTAGAAGCAACAGATTCTTCTTTCGATGAGCATATATACGGGCCCGCCTCTAAAGTCGTTCCCGCCTATTTCGAACAGCTGCTTCGACCCTCAAGCTAGGAACTCAAGTGTCTCTGGTAATAGACAGCTTTGGTCATTACAAAGTTGCAAGGTAACTTCGATCTTCGGGCTAAAGCTGAGTGGGTTTGCTGGATGGTCAGAACGGATCAAATTCACTGTCACGCTCTTATGATCCTCATAGATTGGAATTTTTTTCCCAGCAAAATCAAGCTCAGCATCAAATTCGGGGTAGCTGCAATCTTGAAGCTCCCAATGTAACTCGTCTGTCTGCAAAAAAACTTGCAATGGGATGTTACCGTCCTCCCAAACCGGCTCAGCGACCGATAAATCAATGGCAGATGAATTAGCGAAAGGAGCCGTCACATGCCAGCCTGCTTGCAGTACAATCTCTATCTCGAAGGACATTTGACCTGCTATAGTTCGTTGTCTATTGCACAGGGCCACTCGGGCTCTACCACCACCCGCATATTGCACGCTATTTAGTGGATTAGCTCCCTTGGTTGCCAGCACTCTAAGCAGGCTTGCGTGGCTCATTGAGTTTTCATTAATATGAGCGGTCAAAGCCGCTGCGCAGCGATCGGCGTAAGCAAGATAGTTAAAACTATTGGTTTTATTAGCCTCAGCATTTATCTCTCCGCACATAGCAACTTCTGCATCTCTATCAAGAACAACAGAACATTCTAATAATGCTTCACGACGAGAAAGCATATACAAACATTCTAGAGCTGTTGCTACTGGCGATAAAATAGCTCCATCACTGGCATTTCTTGACCGCGTTAATAATGGACCAACTTGTTGCAAAGGACTTAGGTAAAAACTACCCGCTTCGTCATCCCAAAATTCTGCAAGTGCTACATTCATTGTCACTACTGCTCGAGAAAAATAATCTGTTTTTCTGGTGATATCAAATAAAGTCAGCAATGCCTGACAGTAGTTTGCATAGTCCTCCAATTGACCAGCAATCGAGACTACTTGCTGTAAATAGATTCTTTTTAGACTATTGTCCTTCAGAACATTTTCGCGAGCTATTAGATCAACTGTTCTTTCCGCAGCTAACAACCAGTCTTTATTCACTATCACCTCGGATGCTTTAGCAAGGCTAGTGGCCATCGCCGAAGCCCAAGCTACGATGACCTTGTCATCACGTAAAGGATGCTGTCTATGTTCTCTGGCGTGATAAATTAGATTAAGAAGCTTGTCCAAACGCTGATAAAAATCTTCTTGCCCTTCATGTGTGATTTGATCTGCAGCTTGATCTAATAGAGATCTGTTAAGGCAGAGAATGTTCGAGCCCTCAAAATTTCCAGAATCACTCACTCCATATACAGAAGTAAAAAAGTCGTACTCACTTTCAGACATGAGATCCAGTAACTCAGCTGGTTTCCAGACGAAAAATGTTCCCTCCTCACCTTCACTATCCGCATCGGTTGCAGAATAAAACCCACCTTCAGGGAGCTGCATATCTCGCAACACGTAATTCAATGTGTTACGGCAAATCCTTTCGAAAAAAGGATTACCTGACAGTTGAAAAGCCTGTAGGTAGGTCAGGCTTAATTGAGACTGGTTGTACATCATCTTTTCGAAATGAGGTACTAACCAATGTGAGTCCACACTATAGCGATGAAAACCACCAGCGACCTGATCATATAATCCTCCTCGCGCCATGCCTTCAAGAGCTCTATCAACAAAAGCCCAACTACTCAAAGCTCTCCGTTGAGCTACTTGATCCAGTATAAATAATAGCAATGGTTCTTGAGGGAACTTTGGCTGCCCAGCGAGACCACCATAGCTTTTGTCTTCCCTCTGAGACAGGGCTTGCAGCATATTCTCCACAAGCCTTTCATCAAAAGGCTCCGATTCTTTTCGGTCATTCAATATACGATTAATCGCTTCGGTTATGCTTACAGCACTGCTCTCTATCTCTTGGTATTTTGCACTCCAAGAACCAGCGATCTGTTCCAGTAAGTTAATGAAAGACGGAGCAGGAAAATAAGTGGCTCCAAAAAACGGCTTGCCATCTGACAGAAGAAAATTGGACATAGGCCACCCACCTTGACCCGACATGAGCTGCACCCCTGTCATATATATTTCATCAATATCAGGATATTGTTCTCTATCCATTTTAATACTTATAAAATGTTGATTAAGAACTTTTGCCACCTCGACATTGTCGAAGCTTTCTACTTCCATTACATGGCACCAGTGACAAGTAGAGTAGCCAATCGAGAGAAAGACTGGTTTTTTTTCTTTTTTTGCTGTTGCAAAGGCCTCTGAGCCCCATGGAAACCAATTTACCGGGTTATGAGCGTGTTGTAAGAGATAAGGAGAGTCTTCTAATACAAGTCGATTTATAAATACTGACTCGCCATTACTATCAATGTGCTCTGTCCGCTTATCGTAACCACCTTCTTTTTCTTGTTCTACTCTTCGCAGTCGAGATTCCAACTTATCGGATTGAAATGAATCTTGCATAGAAGTCACCTTGCCTTAAACTCGGAAATGCATTCAACCCTAAAGCAAAATACGGGCGCCAGCCTATCCCATATTAATTAAATTCTCAGCAAAAGTTGGTAGTTCTAATTTATGCTAGTGATAGGATAGATATTGAATAGCATTCTTATGTGCCTTGATAAATAACCGTCCAGAAAACATCAAGGAGTCAAGGAATATTGACAGTTAAGTAAAGTCAGCAAACCGATCTATAGCAGACAACTTTACTAGCTAAAACCTTGTACTGCTCTAGTAAGTCACTGAGATCTAGCCTCTAATCAGATTTAATTAGAATCCCGTGATTTCTAACCTATAGCCGCAGCCATATAGATAGATTTTCCCCAATTAAATCTTTCTCTTAATCTCTCGGAATGATAATTTCTCTTTTTAAGAAACTTGATTTTAAATAAATCTAACTTAATTGCTCTAAAACCAGAATATAAGAAAGGTACGATAATGAAAGCCATTGAAATGTTAAAGATAATAGCTGTGTTTACAATTTGCAGCAGTGCTGCAACTATCCATGCCGATCTTCATGATAAGGATGAGCTAATTACTCTAGAAAAATTAATGGTAGGCAAACATCGTAGCACCGCAAATATTGCTCGAAATGAATTTCGACATTCAATTGAAAGTTTGGAATTCTTTGGGCTCAAACCTGATATGACTTTGATTGAAATAGGTCCATCTAGCGGTTGGTATACTGAAATACTCGCTCCTTATATGCGCGATCATGGCCATTATTATGGAGTTCATTTCTCACCTAATTCTAGAAATATCCAGCAGAGACGAAGCCTAGAAAATTTTGAGGCTAAACTAGCTACTAGCCCAGAACTCTATGGCAAGGCGATTATCCGAAACTTGCACCCCCCATGAAACTGCTATTGGGCCAGAAAAAGGAGCCGATATTGCGCTTACTTTTCGCAATGTCCACAACTGGATGGCAAGAGGGCTAGAATAGGAGTTCTTTAATGCGTTTTACGCCAATCTAAAGCCAGGCGGCATTCTTGGAGTAATTGAACACAGAGCGCCTGCCAATTCCAGCAAAAAATATATGATTGATTCTGGATATGTCAGCGAAGCCTATGTCAAGCAACTTGCTAACTCAGCCGGGTTGAAATTTGTTGAGTCTTCTGAAATCAATACCAACACAAAGGATACAAAAGATCACCCGGAAGGAGTTTGGACTCTGCCTCCTAATTATCGCATGGGGGATATTGATCGAGGTAAATATGCTGCCATCGGCGAATCTGATCGAATGACATTAAAATTTATTAAGCCTTTATGACGAATCCATGAAATTATAGGACAACCGGCTATACTAGCTATAAGCTGATCCATACCCGCATTTCACTATTGTATTTATAATACAGGCTGGGCTTTAATCTACCTTATCAACGCGAATAGATAACAGAGGGAATTTCAATGAGAGCCAGAAGAATAGAAATATTATTACTTTTCTCTATTGCCAGCTTGTTTCTCCAAAAAAGTATCGCACAGCAAAATACAGTGCTGCCTGATTATCCAAACAACTACACTATGTATGAAGATCTCGTAAGAATGCCTGATGACCGCAGTATGGGTTCAGGAAATGCCATAGACGTTGATTCTATGGGGAATATTTGGGTGTTCGAGCGCTGCGGAGGAAATAACGGTGCTTGCTTAGCATCAGATGTCGACCCCGTTTTAAAGTTTAGCCCTGACGGAGACATCCTCACCAGCTTTGGATCCGGCATGTTTGTCTGGCCTCATGGAATAATTATTGATGAAGACGATAATCTTTGGATTATCGACGCAGGCGTAGTGGATGGCGAGAAAGGTAATCAAATCTTTAAGTTCAATCAAGAAGGACAGCTACTTCTTGAGCTAGGACGACCCGGAATAAGAGGTGATAGCCAAGAGTTATTTAACGAGCCTTCAGATCTTTCAATAGGGCCAGACGGCACACTATATGTTGTCGATGGACACATTAGCCCAGATTCTAACCGTCGCATACTGCATTTAACTGCTGAAGGCGAATATATTGAAGAATGGGGTTCTCAAGGTTATGGTCCGCTGCAGTTCGAAGGGCCTCATGCAATAGCAGTGGATTCCCAAGGAAGAATGTATGTTGGAGATCGTACAAATAATCGCTTACAAATTCTATCCCCCGAGGGAGAATTACTTGCAATCTGGGCTCACTTTGGTCGCCCCAGCGGCATAAGAATCCATGACGACATGCTGTATGTCGTCGACTCCGAATCCAGGCAAGCAGAAGGTCTATACGGATACAATCCTGGGTGGCATCGTGGAATCTATGTTGGAACTCTCGATGGAACTATCACCGATTTCATTCCAGACCCTAATTCGCATGACGGTACAAGTTTCCCAGAGGGAATTGCCGTAGATGACAATGGGGTGATTTGGGGTGCGTCAGTTGGAGATCGCAAGGTTACGAAATACGTACGAAATTAATCTGTCAACGATTGCATCACTCTGGGTGAGGATATGAAAATCAGTATAAGATTGAATCAACTTTATTTTTTATTTGCGGCATTCTTAATTGCCGTGCTAGCACTAGAATCCAAGGCCGAACATCATAGTGGTAGTACTGGTCACTCTCTCGAAGAGCTAGCAAAAGCTGCACATAGAAGCGCTGTGAACATCGCTCGTAATGCTTCTCGCCATCCTGTAGAAACTTTAGAGTTTTTTGGTCTCGAGCCAGATATGACCGTAATAGAAATATTACCTGCTGGTGGATGGTACACAGAAATCATAGCCCCCTATGTGGCTGAGGAGGGAAAGCTTTATGCAGCTCATTTTTCTCCGAATGCTTCTTTAGCTTATATGCCGCCAAACCTGCGCCTTTTTGAACAGAAAATTACCGATGCTCCAGAACTTTATGGAAAAATTACAGTTCGTCATCTAAACCCTCCCCATGAAGTTGCCATAGCTCCTCCAGCTAGCGCTGACCTTGCGCTGACATTTCGCAATGTACATAACTGGATTATGGCTGGGCAGGAACACGAATATTTTACTACCTTTTATGCTTCACTGAAACCCGGCGGTGTATTAGGTGTTGTCGAGCATCGCGCGAAGCCAGGTTCTTCTAGGGAAGTGATGGAGACTACTGGCTATGTCACTGAGGCCTACGTGAAAGAAATTGCCGCTGCTGCTGGATTTGAATTTGCTGGCTCGAGTGAAGTCAACGCTAATGCCAAAGATCAAACAGCTTATCCTCGTGGAGTTTGGACATTACCACCTAGCTATCGAATGGGTGATCAAAATAAAGATGCGTACACAGCCATTGGCGAGAGTGACCGAATGAGCTTAAAATTTATAAAACCCAATTAGTATTGATTATTCTATTTGCGATTTTAATTTAGAAGATTTTGCACTCTAACCAGCTCGCCAAACTGTTGATGATTAAGCGGCTATCTGGCTCAAAATCTAAAGATCCGACTCATAAATGGAGAATTAACAAATCATGTCTAATCCTGTTTGTCTAATTGTTGGCGCTGGCGATTATATCGGTGCTGCTATTGCGCGACGATTTGCGGCCGGCGGCTATACAGTTTGTCTTGGACGCCGCAATGGTGAAAAATCCGCAGCTCTGGTAAAAGAAATTAGCGATAGTGGCGGCCAAGCACATGGTTTTACTCTTGATGCTCGTGAAGAGACTCAAATTGAAGAACGATTTGCCATGATTGAAAATGAAATTGGCCCCCTCGAAATTGTGATCTCAAACCCAGGTGGCAATGTAAACTTTCCTATTCGCGAAACCACGGAGAGAGTTTTTTATAAGGTCTGGAAAATGGCCTGCCTTACTGGGTTTCTTTCTGGACGAGAAGCCGCAAAATACATGGTACCTCGTAATAAAGGCACGATATTGTTCACAGGTGCAACTGCCAGCATACGCGGAGGCAGTGGCTTCGGAGCCTTTGCCAGTGCCAAATTCGCTCTGCGGGGGCTGGCCCAATCAATGGCGCGAGAACTTGGGCCACAAAATATTCATGTTGCTCATCTGATAATTGATGCGGGTGTCGATACGGCTTTTGTCAAAGAGAGATTGGAAGCGCGGGGTATCAATAGAGATGAGCTTCCTGAAGACACTTTAATGAACCCGAAATCGGTGGGTGAAGCTTATTGGATGTTACATAATCAAACCCGCGATGCTTGGACCCATGAGATGGATTTGCGCCCCTTCGCAGAAAAATTTTGAATTAGTCAATAAGCTAAATACCCAGGAATAATTCATGCCTATAAAAGTAGAGTTCCATTTCGATTTCGGTAGCCCCAATAGCTATTACTGTCATCAAGTAATACCCTCTATTGAAAAACGCATTGGAGTAAAGTTTGAATACGTCCCCATTCTTTTAGGCGGAGTGTTCAAAGCAACTAATAATAAATCTCCGATGGAAGCTTTTGCTGGAATTAAAAACAAGTCAGAGTACAACTCATTAGAAACTGCTAGATTTATCGAAAAATACAATATCGATAAATTTGTTATGAATCCAAATTTTCCGGTTAATACTTTGTACATTATGCGTGGAGTTATCTATGCGCAGAAAAGTGGAATTGGCACTGAATACATTAACGCAATGTATCAATGTATGTGGGAAAAAGGTTTGAACATGGCAGATCCCGCTGTTATTCAGCAAGCCCTTGCAGATGTAGATTTACCCGCAGAAGAAATTGTCGCCGCAACCGCTGAGCCGGAAATTAAACAGACATTAATAGATAATACAATGTCAACTGTAGAACGAGGCACCTTTGGCTCTCCTACTTTCTTTGTTGGCGATGAAATTTTTTTTGGCAAGGATAGATTGAAAGATGTTGAAGAGGAAATTCTAGCTCAATCATAGTAAGTTTATGTGACGAGACTTTTGTCAGCAGTAAACCGCTCTTAGTTACCCATTCTATCGTATACCCTTACCAGTTCTACTGCAGCACTAAAGGAGTCAGGCTCAAGCATCATTTCTACTCGTAGACGATTTCCGCTGTTTTCCAAGGTATAGGTTTCGAGAGTAAACCCTCCATCTCTTGGGCGAGCCTCTACAATGAGCGAAGCACCATCCCAGTTACCAAATGAAAAATCTACACCACCTTCGGTATAAAAATCTTTAGCAGTGGTCCGCCTGCGCCGGCCGTCAGTGTGGAAAACCCGAGTAAAATCGTCAGCATACTGGAAGCGAAATTCGGGTTCGCTATACTCAATCCGCAGAATCATATCGTAACTTAACCGGTCATAAAGTTCTTGTTCCGGCGGGCCACCACGATAGAAATCCTTTTTCCTATTAAACAGTCCTCGAGTGTCTCGACCACCACTTCTTTCTAAAGCCTCTGCGACCTGATCGTCAGTCTTGTCACTCAAATCTTCATTGATAGTCCACTCACCGACGATGAGAGCTTCCAGTTCAGCAGAACTATTCTGTGCGTGATTTACGCCCCACGACAGCATTACTGCAAGTAGCAGGGATGACCAAGGTATGTTTAATGTTCCTCTTTCTAATGTTCTTTTGGGAAAACTAAAAGAGATTCGAGATTTTGGTACAGTCATTTTATTCAATTTAGTTAATTCCAGAGCGCCATTCAGCGATTGCCTGACCTATTTCATCGGGTGAATCTTCCTGCAAGAAGTGATTACCTTTGACTGTTACTTCAGTTTGATTGGGCCATGTTCGGCAAAAATCCCGCTGCGGGCCAGTCAAAATCGCACCAGGATCGGAGTTGATGAACAATTTCGGAACATCACACTGGACCAGCCAGTCAGCATAACTTTGTGCTATCTCCACTACATCTGCAGGTTCTCCAGAAATAGGGATCTGCCGCGGCCAGGTAAGTGTCGGTTGACGATCTTCTCCAGAATTTAGAAATGGTTTTTTGTATACCTCCATTTCCCCATCGCTCAGTTCCCGAAGAATTGATCCTGGCAACACTCTTTCAACAAATACATTTTTCTCCAGAATCATTTCCTCTCCTGCTGGAGAACGAAATCCCTGGAAGACTCCACGTGCTGATTCGGGCCACTCCTCCCAAGTTAGTGGTCTCACAATGCCTTCCATATAGGCAATACCTTTCACAGCATCGCGATGTCGGTTAGCCCAATCGAAGCCCAAAGCAGAACCCCAGTCATGAATTACCCACGTGACATTTTCCGCAACATTCAATGCCTCCAATGCAGCATCCAGATATTCTCGATGTTCTACAAAGGTATAGCTATCAGGCCCTACATTGTCCAGCTTGTCTGAATCTCCCATACCGATGAGGTCAATGGCGATGCATCGGCCCTGGTCTTGAAGATGAGGCATGACGTTGCGCCACAGATAAGACGAGGTTGGATTGCCATGTTGGAAAATTATAGGGTCACCTTCACCCATTTCCACATAGCTCATATTTTTACCTTTGACGAATATAGTTTTCTTTGGATGCTCCGTGGTACTTATCATTGCGTTTCTCAAGTTACTCCAAGTTTAGATAGTTCATTGAACATAAAAAGTGCATTAAACATAAGTAAGGCATCGAGCATAAACTGACGATTAAGGGATTACAATTGCTTGCCTCGCTCTAGATCAAATAACTTACCTAGACACTAGGTATATTCATGAATATGGATCTACTTATCACTCAATTCTACATTCCCCTAACACCTTTCTTGATGTGTAATTGAACAGCGTTAACATATCGGATATTCTCCCTCTCCTTAACTCGAATATGCTTAGAACTAGGTAAAACTATGGCTGGGGAGCAATACAAATGACAATGCAAAACACACCTCTTCTGATGTCACGAATACTCGGCAGGGGTGCAATCTTAGATCCAGATGTTGAAGTTGTAACACTCCAGGCTGATGGCACACATCGGCAGACATTGAAGCAGACCTGGGATCGATCAAACCAAGTGGCTCATGCCTTAAAGACCCATGGCATTGAAGTAGGTGATCGAATTGGTAGCTTTATGTGGAATAATTATCGCCACCTTGAGCTCTATCAGGGCGTTCCTTCCATGGGGTCGGTTTTACACACACTTAATATTCGCTTATCTCCCACAGATCTCGAATACATCATCAATCATGCAAACGACCGTGTAATCTTCGCTGATGAAGATCTATTGCCATTGTTAGAACCACTTTGGGACAAGATCCCCTGTGTTGAATTACTGGTTATTAGTCGCCATGGCGAAGGTGGTGAAAGTAGCTTCAAGAACCAAATTGACTATGAAGACTTTATTAAAGACCAACCCACGGTCTACGACTGGCCAGATATTCCTGAAACATCACCTATGGGCCTGTGCTATACATCCGGGACCACTGGTAAGCCTAAAGGAGTAATGTACACCAATCGATCGACCTATCTACACACCATGGCAGAAAGCCTTACCGATACAATGGAACTCTCTTCGCTAGATTCTTTAATGGGGATCGTGCCAATGTTTCACGCAATGGGCTGGGGGCTTCCCTTCTGCGCTTCAATGTTAGGTTGCAAGCAAGTAATGCCTCACCGTTTTATGGTGCCCGACGCATTCCTAAAACTAATCCATGAAGAAGAAGTAACAATCTCCGCCGGTGTGCCAACAATCTGGCAAGGCGTAAAGGCAGCACTGGAAGCTGAACCTGATAAATACGACGTTAGTAAGTTGTCACGTTTGACCTGCGGTGGATCTGCACCCCCTGTTTCAATGATGCGGTGGTACTGGGATAGTCATAAGATTGAAATGATTCAGGGCTGGGGAATGACCGAAACCAATCCTCTGGGCACGCTCTCTAGAAAAGTTGCTAAGCGGTCCCACATTAATATTTCTGAAGACCAGCAGTTTGAAAACATTGCAAAGGCAGGTTTATTTATGCCTGGACTCGAGATAGAAATTTTCGATGAGGATTGGAATGTTCTACCACATGATGGTGAGGCAGTGGGTGAGCTTTGTATCCGCGGCCCTTGGATCGCTGCAGAATATTTCAACGACCCACAACCGGATAAATTTCATAATGGCTGGCTGGTAACTGGCGACGTGGCAAAAATCGATACTGAACAATATATGTTGATTGCTGATAGATCGAAAGACTTAATTAAGTCAGGTGGTGAATGGATTTCTTCAGTCGATTTAGAGAACCATATCGTTGGAATTCCGGAAATCGCACAAGCTGCAGTGGTAGCCCAACCCCATCCGAAATGGGATGAACGACCAGTTGCCTTAGTAATAATGAATGAGGGCAAGGAACTAGATCAGACTGCTGTACTTGAACACTGCAGTTCAGCGTTTGCAAAATGGCAGTTGCCTGACGAAGTGATTGTTACTGACTCAATTCCTCTCACCTCGACTGGAAAGATTGATAAGAAAACTATCCGAGCCAAACTTAATGAAGAAGGGTATCAACTTCCAGATCTTCGCGAATAAGTATTTAGCCTAGTTGAGGTGCAATAAAAGGGCCTCATTGAGACCTTTTTATTGCGTTCGAATTTTGTAGCCCAGGATCCGTTGGCGCATAGGCAGCACCCTCAGCGTCGCCTCTTCTTGCTCCCGCCAAAATTCCCGGCAGAGCATAGTTGCCTTCATGACAGGCATATTCAAAAACCTGCTTTGCGGTTTGATTCATTGGCAACTCGCCACTCCAAGGCTGTGAATAATTCTCAAAATCTGCAACAGTGAATTGATAAAGAATCGAGTCATCAGAGGTGCGGGTAAATTTTTCAGTCACGACCATTGCACTAGAACCATAGAATCGATGCTCAAGAGAAGAACGCATGCTCTGTTGAGGATGAAAATTAGTTGTGACCACCACCAAAGCATTATCTTCGTAGTAACCGATGGAGTCACCTAACCATGGATACATTGGTGGATCTTGATGCTCACTATTTATGCGAACGATCCGAGCGTCATGATTCATTTCTGCCAGCAAGACTACGTAGTTTGAAGTTTGAACAATTTCTGTATTGTTATTATAGAGTACAGGCAATTTTGGCGGGCCACCGGAGGAACCAAAACCAACCATACAGCGCTCACCTAAGGGTCGAACTTCAGGACCATCGAAGGATTGTCGTAATTGCATAGCAGTAGCCAAATTGGCGCGCCCCTGCTCACTATAAGGAAGCTTGCCGTCAGCTGGCTCTACAAGAATAGATGTTCTGATTTCCCTATTAACTACAGCAAGCCTCTCACCTGGGTCCATCCAAAAAGTATTGTAACCACCTACGCCCCGACCCGCTGTCGGTGCTTTGCGGTTTGGATCGCTAGGTTGATTACTCGCCTCTGCTCGCGCGAAGACTCTCGCTTCAATGCGTATGGCTTCTTCCTCAGAGATATTGAGCTCACCATTAAAACGCTGCGCCCGTTCGAGATTCGTTTGCGTAGAAATAGACCAAGTGCCTTGTAAATCTGGCACACCAAATTCAGTTCTCGGAGTGATATAACCTGCTTCAGCGGAAAATGAATTAACTGCACTTAATGACACTGTGGTAACAACAAATAGTGATAAAAACTGATTAATCTTCACGGAAATTTTCCTTGGAAATATTATTTATGAGTGAATTTGCAGTCATTATTATGCCAGCCAGTGATGTCAAAGCCCTAATTTCGAGGCTCTGTAGATGGCTCTACTTAATTCCCTTATAAGCTGTTATCTTTGATAAAGTTGTTAAGTTACACTGAAATCCACAGCGGCAGATTCTTTGCTCAAGGCAGCTTACTGCTGAGTTTTTGCTGACTGAACCACAGTTTTGGGCAGTTAAATATTGTGTCAACTGCAATTGATGTATTTAGTAGTAAAAACAGGAACGTTATAGGCATTAATGAGTAACTCCACGCAGTTTTCAGTCGGCGTCCTCTTCGTTGTTGGGATTGTTTTAGTCGATGGCTATCTAATTGTTGAAACCGATGCAGAACCGAGCAATATGGTCTGGATCGAAGCTGGTTCTTTTACTATGGGCTCCGATCGTGGAATGCCAGATGAATATCCCGCTCACCCTGTCGATGTGTCTGGTTTTTGGATTGATAAATTTGAAGTAAGCAATCAAGATTTTCAAAGCTTTGTTTCCGAAACTGGTTACGTTACCTTCTCCGAAACTATCGAAGATTCCCTGGTATTTAAGTCGCCTGAAGATAATCACAATATGCGTTTAGGTCCATTGGATTGGTGGAACCTGGTTGAGCGAGCTGACTGGCGTCACCCCCAAGGACCTGACGACAATATTGAGGGAAAGCTGGAACATCCCGTTGTTCACGTTACCTATGACGACGCTTTAGCTTACTGCAATTGGGTTGGCAAGATATTGCCAACCGAGGCTCAGTTTGAGTTCGCGGCGCGGGGCGGCAAAGAAGGCGAAGTTTATACTTGGGGCAACGAGCCTCTGCACCATTCCCACTCAGTAACTAATAACTGGCAGGGTGAATTTCCGTTAGATAACGAAGTCAGTGATGGCTATGCCACAACCGCCCCTACTGGTGAATTTCCTGCTAATGGTTACGGATTACATGATATTACCGGTAACGTTTGGGAATGGGTTTCAGATTGGTATCATCCTAACTACTACGCTAGCAGCCCAAGTAAAAATCCTATCGGTGTGAGTATGAGCGACAGCCTCGATCCGCTCGAACCTGGATTGGCAAAGAGAAGTATTCGTGGCGGCTCTTTTCTGTGCAGCGATAATTACTGTGCAGGGTTTCGTGTAAGTGCACGGATGCCAGCTGATCCAGGTACAGCGACGAATCACACTGGCTTCCGTTGCGCAAGAAGATCTAATATGATGGAAAAATTTTCTCGAAGATCAATCTAGTTCTAGATTTCTCGCGCAATTAATAACTTCATTATTTCGTTGCTGCCACCGTAAATTTTTTGAATACGGCTGTCGGCATACATCTTGGCGATGGGATATTCCATCATAAAACCATAGCCGCCAAAAAATTGTAAACACTCATCTACAATTTCACACTGCTTTTGAGTAGTCCACCACTTCGCCATAGCCGCAGATGCATTATCGAGTTTTCCTTCTGCCAGTTTCATTGCACAATCGTCGACGAATACTCTTGCAAGCTTTGCCTCGGTGTAGCGTTCTGCCAATCGAAATTGTGTGTTTTGGAAATCGAGAATTCTTTTCCCGAATGCTTTACGCTCTTTTACATACTCGGAGGTTAAGCGCAAAGCCGTTTCAATAGCAGAGCAAGCTCCCGCAGCTATAATGATGCGTTCCTGAGGAAGTTGCTCCATAAGTTGCACAAAACCCTTGCCCTCAGTCGTCCCAAGAAGATTATCTGCAGGCACTTTTACATCATCAAAGAATATTTCTGCAGTGTCTTGGGCTTTCATACCCAGTTTTTCAAGATTAGCACCACGAGTAAAACCACCATCTCCTTCGACACTCTCAGTCTCGACCATTATGAGAGAAATTCCCTTTGAAGTTTCTGCAGGGTCAGTTTTCGCCACGAGACAAATCAAATTAGCAGTGCCACCATTGGTCAAGAATGTTTTTTGACCGTTGACGACATAATTTTGCCCATCATTGATTGCTGTCGTCGCTACTGCTTGCAAATCTGAACCTGTTCCTGGCTCGGTCATAGCAATGGCGGAGACTATCTCGCCCGTGGCCATTTTTGGTAGCCATTTTAGTTTTTGCTCTTCCGTGCCATAGGAATTTATATAGTGGGCAACAATGCCCGAGTGCACACTATTACCAAAGCCACTGATACGGGCATAGCCCAACTCTTCAACCAAGACCATCTCATGTTTGAAATTACCACCACCGCCGCCGTATTCCTCTGGAATCGAAGCACAAAGAATTCCTGCCTCCCCGGCCTTCAACCAGGCGTCTCGATCGATGAATCCTTGTTTTTCCCACTTTCCCACATAGGGAAGAAACTCTTTTGACAAGAATTTTTTTACCGCATCGCGCATGATATGCAGCTCTTCATCCATCCAGGGTGACTGGTAATTTTCAAACATTGTTTGTCTACTTTTTAGTTATGGGTCTCTCAATTAAGAGTCTCGCAGCTCTACCGCACGCAACGTTAGTGAAATGGAACTACTTAGTCTTTCACTTCACTCATTCTCTCCACGATCATGGCATTGGCTGTACCGCCACCTTCACAAATAGCTATCAATCCGTAGCGAGCATCTCTTCGCTCTAATTCGTGTACGATAGTAGTCATTAATTTCGCCCCGGTTCCTCCAAGAGGATGACCTAGAGCCTGAGCTCCGCCGTTTACATTCAACTTATCTAAATCGGCATTCAACGCTTTTGCCCAGGCCAGAGGTACAGAACCAAAAGCCTCATTAACCTCGTACAAATCTATGTCATCAATGCTTAGGCCAGCTTTTTCAAGGACCTTTTGGGTTGCGGGAATTGGGCCCTCCAACATAATCACCGGATCGGACCCCACTACAGCTAGAGAATGAATTTTTGCTCGTACTGGCAAATCATATTTTTTCACCGCACCTTCATTGGCAATCATGATGGCTGCAGCTCCATCACTAATTTGACTCGCAGTGCCGGCAGTAATCACTCCACCTTCTCTTAATACATTTAGAGATTGCATGGCTTCCAATGTCGCTCCAGAGCGAATGCCTTCATCGACATCGTGAATATCAGTGCTGCCATCTTGAAGCTTAATATTTAGCGGTACGATCTCTTGTTTGAAATACCCGTTCTCAGTTGCTTCAGTGGCACGTTGATGGCTAAGCAAGCCAAATGAATCCAAATCGTCTCTACTAATGTTATATTTTTCTGCCAATAATTCAGCACCATCAAATTGGCTAAACTGAATTCCTGGATATTGAGCTTCCAATCGTTCACCCTTTGGGACGCCACGACCATTGGCCAGGCCGTCTTTAATATTGGATCCAATTTCGACAGTGCTCATGGCTTCAACTCCACCAGAAATAATCACATCTTGGGTGCCCGACATTACCGCTTGAGCGCCAAATTGAATCGCTTGCAAAGATGAACCACACTGACGATCTACTGTAGTGCCGGGTACCTCTAGGTCAAGTTTCGAAGACATTGAAACGTTGCGCCCGAGATTCCCTGCTTGGGAGCCGATCTGCATAACAACGCCAAAGATCACATCATCAACAGCATTAGTTGGAATGCCAGTTCTATCAACTAATTCGTCGATAACAATTGCACCCATATCAACAGGATGTATTTCACATAATCTGCCTTTCTTTCTTCCAGTTGCTGTTCGTACTGCACCTACAATATATGCATCAGCCATTTTCTTGTTTTCCTTCTATCTTAAATCTAAATTAGGTGAATATTGTTACATACCTTGCCGCACTGTTTTTTAGTGCTCAGATATTCAATCTTCAAATTTCTAAATCGCAGGCATTCTTATCCCAGCATCAAGCCTTATGGTTTCGCCATTGAGATAACCACAGGTCACAATATGTGCAGCTTCAACCGCAAATTCATCTGGATGTCCCAAGCGTTTTGGGAATTGAGTGATTGCGATTAAAGGCTCTTTAACCTCATCAGGCGCACGGGATAGCAATGGTGTCTCAAACACCCCTGGAGCAATAGTGTTAACTCGAATGCCACGTTTTCCCAAATCTCTAGCAATAGGTAAAGTCATTGCAACAATGCCACCTTTTGAGGCGGAATATCCAGCCTGGCCAGTTTGACCATCGAATGCGGCTATTGATGCCACGTTGATTATTACGCCGCGCTCACCATCTTCTGTCACCGGTTCATTCAACTGCATCACTTCTGCACAGAGTCTAAGAACATTAAAAGTCCCTATGAGATTGACTCTGACAATATGTTCGAACTTTTCCAGCGGCATTGGTCCATTCTTGCCGACAGTTCGTGCTGCACCACCAATACCTGCAGAGTTTACATTGATATGAACTGTGCCAAATTTTTCTTTGGTGGTGGCTATTGCACTGGCTACCGCGGACTCATCAGCAACATCGCCGGCCTGCCAAATCGACTGCGCGCCAAACTCTTTTGCCGCCTGTTCCAGTGATTCTGTATTTAAATCAAAGAGCATGACATTGGCACCTGCAGCGACAAAATTCCGTGCCGTTGCCAGTCCCAAACCGGAAGCTCCACCAGTTATAAAAGCTGTTTTATTCGCGAGATCCATTGTTACTTCAATCCAATTTGCTAAGTGATTTTGGGACGCGACAGGATAATCTATCCCTGTCAAAAGTGAAACTGGTATAAGCAGCATTAATATTGGTTACATGGATCACAAATCCTCAAGTTAACTGTTTATTGTTGATCATCGATCCCCTATCATTCGGCGTAATTTGGTAAATTATCGATTTCAAACTTCAGCTTTAAACAAAGGAATAAGGATGGGACCACTTAAAGGAATTCGAGTAATTGAAATGGCAGGTATAGGACCTGGACCTTTTTGCGCAATGATGCTTTCAGATATGGGAGCAGAAGTAATCAGAGTAGATCGACTCAACCAAAAAGGTACTGGTCATCGAGCCAATGTATTGGGTCGAGGCAGGCGGTCTTTGGCCTTGGATTTAAAGAACTCAGCAGCGGTTGAAACTGTGTTGAATCTCATCGAAAAAGCTGATGTTGTTATAGAAGGGTTTCGCCCTGGAGTAATGGAACGCTTAGGACTGGGACCAGATCTATGTTTGGCACGAAATCCTCGCTTGGTTTTCGGCCGGATGACTGGCTGGGGGCAAGATGGCCCACTGGCCAAGGCTGCCGGTCATGACATTAATTATATTTCCATAGCCGGTGCTCTCGGAGCCATGGGCTACTCAGACCGGCCTCCGGCGCCACCATTGAATCTAGTGGGTGATTTTGGTGGCGGGGCAATGTATCTATTAGCCGGGGTTCTAGCGGCGCTTGTAGAACGTAGTAGCTCAGGAAAAGGGCAAGTGATAGATGCTGCCATGACAGATGGCACTGCCAGTCTTCTGAGCGGATTTTTTGGACTGATGGCCATGGATATGTGGACAACAGATAGAAGTAGCAACAAACTTGATGGTGGCGCACATTACTACGGAAGTTATGAGTGCAGTGACGGCAAATATATTTCTATCGGATCAATTGAGCCACAATTCTATGCGCTTCTCTTGGAGAAAGCAGAAATCACCGATCCGCTGTTTCAAGCACAGCAAGATCAGCAAGCTTGGCCGACATTGAAAGAAAAACTCGCAGAATTGTTCATACAGAGAACTCGTGAGCAGTGGTGTGTGGTTATGGAAGGGACGGATATTTGTTTTGCTCCGGTATTAGACCTTGGCGAAGCACCTAACCATCCTCATAATAAGGCTCGAAATACTTATGTGGAGTTCGAGGGGGTTTTACAGCCCTCCCCTGCTCCGCGATTTAGTCGAACTCACAGCGAGATTCAGTCGGCGGCCTCATTGGCCGGAGAACATTCAGAAGAAATATTGTCGGACTGGGGTTATTCAGATGCGGATATCCAAGAACTAAAGAATGCCAACGCTATTTAATCACTAGTTATAGAAAATCAACCTCTAACAATCTCTGTCGCACTGGTATCTTCTGCGCCCACAATAGCCCTATGTTCCAACTGCGCGAGCAGCAAGCACATAACTAGTTTGTTGAGCCTCGCAATTATGGGCAAAACTTCCTGTGAATTTTCTGATAAAGCCTCTAGCGACATGCCCCCTGTATTGCCCTTGGTGGACAGAATAAACTGGCGGCCTATCGAGAAAATCATATAACTTATCAATTAGCGTTGGAATTAACGAAGCTTGGTGATAGATTGACAACTTTTTACGATAAGCAGAATTATCTCAAAGCAGATTTCCTTGTCATAGAAGTAAATCTGAAGAATAATTTCAACTACATTACCCTCGGCTCAATTATTATTTTAAGAGGCATTACACATGAAAGATATTGGTCTAGTGATAGGATTGCTAAGCCTTTTAACGGCTTGCGAAGCGTCATACGATGCAAACGATGGAATTGATCGTATCCGCACCCAACAGGATGTGGACGCCTATAATGCGACTGTAAGTGCCGCCGATGACAAGCTAGTGTGCTCCAGAGAATCGGTCATTGGCTCAAATATTCGCCAATTTGTGTGTCTAACTGCGCGCCAGAGAGAACAGCAGAGAATTGAGATACAGGCCGGCTTGCGTGATGTTCTCAATTCCCCTGGCGGGCTTGGCGGGGTTGGACAATGATCTAATTGAGAATATTCTGACACTAAAATCTTTGAAGGGAATGGTGAATCAGTCTTTCCCATATATCTTGAGCTTGTTACGTTCCTTAATTCTTAGCCTGTATTCCCACTCAGTGCAGCAATACTTCTTTGAACTGGGAATCTCTCAAGCTGAAATTGTTGGGTCATCTACAATATACGAACCGCGCACAATGACTTTAAGCTAGGTAATACAAGCCCTCTAGTGGTTTTGCGGCCTCTTGACGCTTGAGTTGATTCTGTGCAGCTGAATTTAATCCTGGCTTGCGTATAATGCGTAACTAGGCTCGAGAGAATTAATCTAATGATAATGGTTCAAAGTACATTTCAGCTCCTACCGGATAGCCGGGAAGAAGCATTACAGTTGATGAAGAATATGGTTCGCCTTTGTCGGCAGGAACATGGCTGCCTAAGTTATGAGTACTTTGAAGGTGTCACTGAAACCAATCAAGTGATCTTGCTACAAGAATGGAAAGATGCTGATTGTTTGCAAGAGCACTATCAGACAGACCACATGGAAGATTTCATCGGCAAATTGGGAAATTTCTTAGAAAGCCCTATTACAACTCGCAGCTACATGTCGCAAGAAGATGGCCATATTTCAACACAGACAAGTGATGAAACAGCCAAACCTGAGCAAACAATTCACTAGTATCTCCGTTCTATTTATTTGCTTTATCTATTTTCACAACCTTACTCTTTAGCCTTTCTCTACGTCAAGCGTGATCACACTATTGCCCGGACTCATATTCTTTTATTCCAGCAGTGATGCTTGGTGCCAGGGCGTTGGGAATAGGGAATGTAAGAGCGTATTGAGAGATCTTCCAGCCCTGCTCGGTTTTGATAAGAATCCCTGTTCCCCGACTTGTACCATAGCTAGCGCTTTGTAATATTTCATCAAACCAGGCGCTGCCGCCATCTGGAGTGAAATTTACATTTCTGATTTCTGGCAGATAGTCCCAGCCGTTACTCCGGCTAGCATACGCCCGAAATTCTGCCTTCGTCCACCTCTCTCCAGCATCACTTCCAAGGAAAACACCATCGTCACTCATTAACTGAAAATAGCTCTCCCAATTAGCTTCCGCAGCAGCGACATGATAGGCATCCAGAATATTGTTCACAGCGGTTAGATCCTCAGCACTCTGAGCAGCCACTTGAGAATTGATAAGGAGCGGTAAAAAAAAACTAGCAAAAACGGAATGGAACATAAAATAATTTGGGGTGTGTTTCATGGTAGATGTAATTCCTTAACATTTCTTGGAATGGCTCAGGGAGAAAGGGACTCTAGGAGTCAATGCTCGACAAACAGATTGTTCGATAACTAACTTTAATGTGTTGCGCCTTCTACTAATTCATCAACATCTCTTTCCTCGAATTCTCCAGCATTAAGTCGCGCAAAATAATCACGGGCAACATCTCGAACTTTAGGAGCTAAAAGTAAAGTAGAGATCATCGTTGGTATAGCCATGGTTGCATAGACCCCGTCGAAAAGGCTGATGATTGCATCCATAGATGCTACTGCCCCGACAGTTATAAGCGCCATGTATCCCCACATATAATATTTCTGTTTTGCGGAACCAAAGAGAAAACCCATGCATTTGCTTCCATAATACCAATAGGTAAGAACTGTAGTAGTGCTAAGTACAAAAACCATTACTAAAACTAAATAGGCTCCAAAGCCAGGAAACACTTGCTCATATGCCTGAGAAGTCAATGTCACCCCTACCGCATCGCCCTGCCAAACACCAGTAACCAGCAAAGCTAACGCAGTACAGGTACAAACAATCAAGGTATCAATTATCGGCCCAACCATTGCCACTAATCCCTCACGGGCTGGCTCATTGGTCTTCGCTGCCCCGTGGGCAAGAGATTCAGTACCTATACCTGCTTCGTTTGAAAACACACCTCGCTGCACACCGATTAGAATCACAGCACCCAAAACACCACCAGAGACTGCGTTTCCAGTAAATGCATCAGCAAATATGAGTATAAACATCGCGGGAATTTCACTAATATTCATCACTAACAAAGTGCCTGTAATAACAAAGTAAAACAACACCATAGCTGGTACCAGCTTACTCGCTACTGCAGATACACGTTTGATTTTTCCTACAGCGACAGAAAATAGAACAATTGACAATATGAGGCCAGTGACAAAATCAAAATTGAAATGCGCCTCTGCCGTTGCCAATCCAAATGGTATTGCCACAAGATCACGTAGAAGCTGAACGAGTTGATTAATCTGAAAGACCGGCAAAGTCCCAATCATTCCCGCTATAGCAAACATCCACGCGAGCGGAAGCCATTTTCTGCCGAGGCCTTCGCGAATGACATACATCGGGCCTCCCTGCAATACTCCGCCATCGTCCTCACCACGATACATAATTGCAAGAGATGCCGTGTAAAATTTCGTAGAGATACCCACAAGGGCAGTAACCCACATCCAGAAAACCGCTCCTGGCCCTCCGATCGTTATCGCCACTGCTACGCCCGTAATATTCCCAAGACCAATTGTCCCGGCCAGTGCGGTCGCTAGCGCCGCATAGTGAGAAATATCACCTTCAGCATCGTTGGATTGTTGAGCATACTTTCCGCGCAATAAATCGAAGCTATGCCCGATATAACGAAAATGCATTAACCGAGAATGAACCATGAAGAACATGCCGCCTCCTACCAACAAGACAACTAGAGGTGGCCCCCACATAAAATTTGCAAAGGCTGCTAACACGCTTTCGATTTGAATCATAGTTTCACTCTATTCCTCTGAAAATGAGAATGATGCGGTTGTTCTACTCATAATTTTTCTCTTTACGCTTGTCTCGCGCGTCTCCATAGATAGTTCAGAGTTTGATTCTACGAATTCATTCTATATTGATTATTCAGTACTAATAACTCAGCCTATATTCATGCTTACAAAGCCATAGAGTGAGATGACAAGTCTAAAACTATGGACGAAGCTGGTAAATAATTAGGGGATATTCTCAGCGAAACGAAAATCTGCAACTGGGTTAATGTGTAACAAGTGTTCAACAAAATAATTCCAACGTTTTAACATGAAATATCTCGATAAAGAAAAATCATGACTTAGATTAGGCAGTATTAGCAAGTCGAATTCCTTTTCTGCTTCTATTAATGCCTCTACCACAAGCAAAGTGTTAGATGGATGTACATTGGTATCCATTAAGCCATGAGCAAGGAGCAGCTTGCCCTGCAAATTTTTAACTAATAATTGATTAGCCTGACTATCGTAATTTGTCGGAGACACTGCGCCGCCTTCAACTTCTGTATCCAAGGGAGTCAACTCTGGATATGTCTCTAGTAGACCCTGCCAGCGCTCACCCCAATCATCTTCATAATTCCGATTGTCATGATTTCCAGCACTGGAAACAGCAACTTTATAGAAATCCGGATAGCGTAAGATACCCGCAGTTGAAGCGAAGCCACCTCCTGAGTGCCCCCATATTCCGACTCGATCCAGATCCATCCACGGTCGACTCGAGGCTAACTGTTGAATAGTTCCTACCTGATCTGGCAAACCGTTATCTGCCATGTTGCCATAATAGCTATCGTGGAACGATTTCGAACGTCCAGGCGTCCCCATCGCATCTACTTCAACAACAATAAATCCCAGCTCGGCTACCGCTTGATTATCCCTGCGGGAAGATTGAAACGACCGACTACCAACGCTGCTGCCCGAGGGACCCGGATAAAGATAGTTAAGCACAGGATAAGATTTTTCTTCATCAAAATTCATCGGTCTATACATCAAACCATAAAGATCGGTTAATTGATCTCTGGCTTTCACCACAAAAGGAATTGGCGCTACCCAACCAGATTCTTGCAACTGAGAGATATCTGTTTCCTCAATTATTGCAAGTTGCGCGCCTGACCGATCTTTTAAAACCGAGATAGGGGCTTGTATAGGTGTTGAGTAGGTATCAGTGAAGAACTCGCTGGACTGGGACCAACTGATAGAGTGGTTGGCGATTTCAGGAGTTAATAATTTCAAACCAGATCCATCCAGGGCAATACGATAGAGATATTGAAAATAAGGATCGCCACCTTCTTTGGCTGCAGCAAAAAAGAACAGTTGTTCTTTTTCCAAATCTACATCTGAAAGGCTTAGAACTAACCATGATCCAGAAGTTAATTGTCGCTTTAATTCTCCAGTCTCAAGATCATGTAAATAAAGATGTCCCCAATTGTCTTTTTCCGAGTACCAGATAAATTCTCCGCGCTCATGAAAGACACGCCAGTTCTCTGCTCTAATACCTGACTCGTATTGAGTCGCAGCTTCCTCTCGATAAACATCGCGAACGGCTCCAGTCTCAATATCTGCAATACGTAGCTGTGCAACTTTGTGATCGCGAGAAGAGGAAACAAAAGCTAATTTTTTGCTGTCTTCACTCCATTGAACATCGAGAAAACTACCATCATTGCCAGCTATGTGATCACTGGTTGTTGATCGATGTGCATCCGGTGGCATATTCAAGCGCACGATTCTCGATACACTCTCATCGCTTGCTTCGTCCTCTAAATGAATGACGATACGCTCAATCATGAAAATATGTTCGTCGCCAGGAAGAGGGTATTTCCAAGCTTCTAATTCTGGATGACCTACCTTAGTACTAAAGAGATACATTTCCCCCACATTACGACCATCATGGCGGAAGCTGGCAATTTTGCTGGAGTCAGGAGACCACCTTATGACAGGAGTACTACCTCTAATCCAGCCAGCATTATTAGTGCCGTAGCCATAGTCTTCAACTCCATCAACAGTAAGTTGAGTAAGCTCGTTGCTCGCAGTATTTCGCATCCACAGATTGTGGTCTTCGATAAACACAGTTTTGCTTCGGTCAGGAGAAAGAAATTCAGAAGAAGGAGTATCTTCCATCAGTTTTATTTCGTAATTACTACGATCAAGAAAATAATTATCTCCCTGATACCGAAAGAAAATTGATCCCAATTCATCATAAAGTTGTATTCGAGTTAGAACTAACTCTAAGGGTTCAATATCTGCACCAAGTATCTGGCCCAACGACACGGCCAATCGGTTATTGTCTATAAGTACCGACTTAGATTCAGTCACGGGGTCATACAGAATGTAATCCGATCCATCGAGTGCTGACCGACGATAGACCAACTGCCCGTTGTCTTGCCAATACTGGGCGAGGATACTGTTCTGCATTAAAGTTGAAGTATTTTGCTGCAGAAATGATTCAGCACGTTGATAGTCAGCCTCGGTAAGCAATGATGTTAGTATCGCTCGAGTGACATTTGAGGGATCATTTTCTCGGATGTCTTCCATGGGCGAACATCCGGATAACAGAACTAAAGCAAAAATACCTATTATGATTTTTGCCAAAAAATGAATTGCTGATGATTGCATGAAAGCGTCACTAGAGTAGTGAATCCAAAATAAGATTGGTTGAGTTTACTATTCTTTCGTCCCTTGGCCGCAAGTCTGGCTCAAATGACACTCCAGTCAGATGTTGGAGCCCGTCAATGTAGCGAACAGCGATTTGGTTTGCCTGATTCTGAGTAAACTGATGGTTTTTTTCTTTCACCATTCCCCGAGCAAATTCTTTCGAAAATGAAACTGGTTTTCCCTTTCGGGTAATCGGCTCTCCATTATCACCCAATCTCCAGAATCGAGAAGAATCCATGGTGTAGAGTTCATCAGCTGCAACTATATTGCCCGCATTGTTAATGCCATGCTCGGTTTTGGTATCTACCAATACCATACCCCGCTTTGCCAAATATTGGCTGATCATACCGAAAGCCATTAGGGATGAATTGCGGATCTGCGCATATTGCCCTGCCGTACAGATACCTTCATCAATTAGATACTGCGCATCAATCGTTCTATCCACAGCATTTTTAGTGCTGGGTGTGTCCATTAAATAAGGCAGCTCACCGTTAACTTGCAGTTCATCGACATCCAAGTCGTAGCCAGCATAATTGAATTTCGTTTGACCATGCTCTTTTGCCTTCAGCCAGTGCTGATACATGGAGGTCGACGTAGAACTTTCCGCCATATATAGACGCAAAACATTTTCCAGTTTAATCAGATTCAAATTTTCCGCTGGGATAACAGTAGAACTAGGTGCAAGACCCAACACGGAAAATTGCGAACTCCCTAAAACATCTTTTACTAGTCCAAGCATATGATCGTGATTGAATGCTAACACTTGGTCCTTAAAAGGTATTGCACCACGATTGACATCATGGGTGGATATTCGATTATTGCGAAACATCAACCTTAGCGGCTCCCCGCTTCTAGTCACTAGATTCTCACCAAACACTGAATCGGATACCTTTCCTTCCAGTATGGTAGAGCCAGCTAACCTAGGAATATCACCGTCCTCTATCAACTGAAGGATAGGACGACCTTCATTGACAGCAACGCCGTGTTCAGCGACCAATTCGCGGACTTCAGATTCATTGAGCATTAAAGAAAGGACTCTTTTTTGTTTGTTTCAGGAAAGTTTTGAAGAATAGTTGAAAGCGGAAATGACTACAAGATGAAGCGGTTGTAGGAGTCTAATTATGAGCGCCCCTGAGATGAAATAGTACGGAGAGAGATAAATGGTGCCGCCACCAAGAGTCGAACTCGGGACCTGCTGATTACAAGTCAGCTGCTCTACCACGGCTGAGCTATAGCGGCACATTGAGATTTTTAGGCGGCAATCTCCTAACCGTTTCGGATCCGCTGACGATGTCGGCTGCTACTCGCTATTACGACTGAGCTGCAGCGGCACAGGTCGCGCATACTACATAAAAACACATTTGTGTTCAACAGTTGGCGATAGTCAATACAAGTTCTATCCGGGCCAATAAATTAAAGGCTGAGCTGCCTCTCCGAGCTATACTGCGTCTTAAAAGAAGCATACTAACTTCCACTTATCTTTGCTAAAGTATTCCGCTACAAGCTGCGTAATTACTGGATTTCGCCGCTAGAATCAGCACCCAACTTTCGGAAACCGCATAGGCCTCTGCTTTGTCAGCTACGACCACACAATTGCTCCAAATGCTCTCATTATATGGATGGATCTGGATAATTCCGATCATAGAACGTCTGTTTCCCTTAAAGGGGCAGCCATTCATTCGGCCGGGCATACTCAACGATCTTCTTCACACCTACCATCGAGTGCACCTGTGGATCATGATCAACAGTGCTTTTGCGGCTTGGTTGGTTATCTATGCCCAGAATCATGGCGGCCAAGGCCCTTACGGAAGAGGAATTCTAATTGATGCCCATTGGGGCTGGAATGTATTTGCCCTCCTGCTAATGGGGCACGTTACTTTTTATGCCGCCCATTATGCTTGTCATAAGATTCCCCTACTCTGGCAATTCCATCGTGTTCACCATAGCACCCAAGTACTCGATTCTTTCTCAACCAGTCGATTTCACATAGTCGATAAGACAACCTTCGCCGCGCCCTATTTACTATTGGTGACATATTTTCAACCCGATCCAGCTTTGACCTTCTTATTTATATCATTTAACGATTTTTTCGGTCGCTACGGTCATGGCAATATCAAAGATCCGCATTGGCTAGGCTACTTTATGAGCAACCCAAAGTTTCATCGCTGGCATCACTCAAATCATCCGGAAGCTACCAATAAAAATTTTTCGGCTGAATTTAATTTTCTTGATTGGATTTTTGGTACAGCCTACTACCCTAAGGAAGGAATCCCCGAAAGATTTGGTGAGGCTGACTACAGCAACAGTATCTTTGTTCAACATTACCAACCCTTCGTAGATATTTATAACATTGCTAAATACGATGGCATTACAGCTCTCTTCAAAAAACCATTCGGCAAATCAGATAGCGGTGAAATTCAATCTAAAAGTGCTATGCAAAAATCAAACAATTCTGACAACACTACAGAAGAAGTATTAAAGGATTAGGTGAGCTAAAGAAATGAACGGACCTTCTTCAACAAAAGCTTGGACAGCTTTGCAAGATCAAAGTAAAAAATTCCAATCTTCTAAATTTAGATTAACCAGATTATTCGACGCTGATTCCTCCCGCTTCGATAAATTCTCTGCCCAGCATGGTGAATTGCTACTCGACTATTCAAAAAATTACCTCGATGATGAGACCAAATCTTTATTGTTAGATTTAGCTGAACAGTGCTCAGTCCCGCAAGCAATTAGGTCGATGTTTGCTGGTGAGGCCATAAATACTACTGAAAATCGCCCTGCCCATCACGTCGCTCTACGAAACTCATCACTCTCCAGTCAGCAAGCGGAGATTGAGAACAACCTGAATAGAATGGCGAGCTTTATCTCGAAGGTAGAAAATGGTGAGTTAAGTGGTTTTGAAAATTCATCAATTAAGCAGGTAATCAACCTTGGTATTGGCGGCTCAGATCTGGGGCCGGCTATGGTGACCACTGCACTGGATGGCTTCGATCATACAAGAATCAAAATTCATTTCGTCTCCAATATAGATCCTTCACATATTAATTCCACACTAATGGGTTTAAGCGCTGAAGAAACACTTTTTATAATCTCCTCTAAATCCTTCACCACATTAGAAACGCAACAAAATGCCTTGAGGGCAAAACAGTGGCTATTGGAGAGCGGAGTGGATTCGGAATCGGTGTCGAATCATTTCATTGCTATCAGTAACAATATTCAGGCTGTTGTAAATTTTGGGGTTCGAGCAGAAAATATCTTCCCTCTGTGGGATTGGGTCGGTGGTCGTTACTCCCTTTGGTCGGCAATCGGGCTACCTATAGCGCTTTCAATTGGAATGGGCAATTTCAGGGAATTACTGGCAGGCGCTAAATCCATGGATGAGCACTTCTTAGAGTCAGAGATGACGGAAAATCTGCCGGTACTTCTAGCTTTGCTTACAGTTTGGTACACCGCTTTTTTCAACTGCCATAGCTCTGTCGTTGCTCCCTATAGTCAGCGCTTAAAGTTGCTCCCTTCATACCTGCAACAACTCTATATGGAAAGCCTTGGTAAATTTGTCGACAAGCAAGGTAACCTGACTCAAACAAATACAGGGGAAGCTCTTTGGGGTACAACTGGCAGCAATGGGCAACATTCTTATTTTCAATTGCTCCATCAGGGCAAGGAAAATATTCCTGTAGATTTCATTGCTATTGCAAAACCACACGTAAATGACTTTATTAATCAAGAACAGCTTAAACAACACCAGCACTTGTTATCCAACTGTTTTAGCCAGAGTTTAGCTTTGATGAATGGCAACGACGGCGATGGGGATCAACACAGATGGCTTGTTGGAAACAAACCATCTAATACAATCCTGATGAACACACTTAATCCTCATTCATTGGGATCATTGATTGCCTTATATGAACACAAAGTCTATGTGCAAAGTGTAATCTGGAATATTAATGCTTTCGATCAGTGGGGGGTTGAACTGGGTAAGAACCTTTCAAAAGAACTGTTTACTGCATTCAGTTCAGCAGCTGATGTTGACAAGCAAGATTTGGATAGTTCTACGTCAAATTTAATTAAACACTCTATGGATTGGAATGAGTAGGGAACATCGGGACCTCACTAAAGCCCCGCAGTGGAATCCCTGACGGCGAAGACTGGTTGTTTCAGCTGCTTCGAGCCACAATGCAAAAATATATCGACGCAGCTAGGGGTTGGGATGAATTATTGCAAAGAGAAGGTTCGGTCACTTCTTTACCAGCAATTAAAGTTCAGGTACTAGATTCCGCCAATGGAAGAGCTGGTAGTTATTACCTATCTAAATATCCACTCATGGTTCATCTGGTGACATGGAGCTTGTGATTCATGTACTAAGTTTTCTCTAGCCACAAAAAATATCGAGGAGGGAATCCTGTGAGGAATCTAAAAACTAATCCCAGATTATTCTGGCCCGCGACCCGATTGTGCTCCCCCCCTCCAACAAATGAGCAACATACTCACCGGACCTTTCTTCAATTACTACTGAGACGCTTGGATTATTAAGCACTCTTCTATACCAACTTCGAGGCCAGGATTCACCGCAACGTATAACTCGCCATCAATATTTAATGCCTCTAAAACTCGCTGTCTCTCCTCTCCATCATCTGACGTTGTTGCTATAACCAGAGTGCTTGCATAGGTAGGTTTAAAAATAGCCTAATAAAGATTCAAAAGTTACTACTAAACCAACATACAACAACACTAGAACTATGACGATTTTTAGCCATTTTCTTCGAGTTATGCTTGCGAGTTCTGCGCCTTCATGCTTTGGATCAATATTTGGCTCGTCGCCTTGTTCAATAGTCATAAAAAACCCCTTCGACATATACTAATCGAACCAAACTGCAAGTTCGTTGCCGTTCGAATCGGCAAATCAAATCTCCACTCACCTTGAAATTCTATATAGTTGATTTTTCGTGCTCGTTCATTCTTATCACCCATCTCTATGATATTTGATCGTGCTTACACAGATTCTCCTTGCTACGCCGAATGGCGTTCTATCCCCCCCTAAGGCAATCTTCGCTCAAAAGTGAAGACTGAAGTGTATTCTCACGCCGATATGTTGAACAGCCCTCCGCACCAGCTGCTTCCAGGACGACTAGATTTACTGCTGTAAGATGGCTGAAATAATGGACTAAGTGCATACTTTTACAGTGAGATGAAGGAGAAGGGAAATCAGGCCTTAATAAGGCTTAAAAGCTCTGCGGTTTTCAATTCCATTAGAGCGACATCCCCTCTGGACTCCACGTTGAGCCTGACAACAGGCTCAGTATTAGCCAGCCGAATATTGAATCTCCAATCGCTGCACTCCACAGAGAGTCCATCAGTATTATCAATGGAGACTGCTTCTGTTTCGTATTGCAGCCTGATTGAATTTATAAGTTTCTCAGGGTCTGCAACCGTATTATTGATTTCCCCAGACGCTGGAAATGCAATCATGCGCTCATCAACCAATTCAGCCAATGTCTTACCTTGCACTAACATTAATTCAATCACTAATAGCCAAGGGACCATGCCGCTATCGCAATAAAAAAAATCCTTAAAATAGTGATGAGCACTCATCTCCCCACCATAGACTGCGTCTTCTAAGCGCATCCGTTCTTTAATAAATGCATGCCCTGTCTTACAGAGGATACTTTCACCGCCGTATTGCTTTGTCAGCTCAATAGTGTTCCAGGTTAGCCGTGGGTCATGGACAATTTTAGCACCAGGATTTTTAACGAGAAACGCTTTAGCCAACAAGCCAACGATGTAATAGCCCTCGATAAATCGCCCTTCAGCATCAAAGAAAAAACACCGGTCAAAATCACCGTCCCAAGCTATCGCTAAATCAGCTTGGTTGTCTCTTATAGCATCAATGGTAGGCTGACGATTCTCTAGTAAAAGAGGATTAGGTACACCGTGGGGGAAATGCCCATCGGCCTCGTGGTGAATCTTGATAAATTCAAACGGCAACTCCGCTTCCAGCAAGTCTACAATCGAACCGGCTCCACCATTGCCTGCGTTACACACTATCTTAAGGGGTTTATTAGCGTCGTTATTTATTTTTGCATCATTAACATATGTAAGTAGATGATCAATGTAGGCTGCCCTAGGATCCCGAGTGGAATGATCACCTTTAGATTCGACCCGTGAAAACTCACTTAGCTCCGCAAGTCTCTTGATTTCAGTAAGCCCGGTATCCCCACTTATAGGTTTTGAGTTTTCACGAACCAGTTTCATACCATTATAATCTTTCGGATTATGGCTGGCTGTAACTACGATTCCTCCGTCAGTTTCTAAATAGGAGGTGGCGAAATAGACCTCTTCAGTACCACATTGACCTATATTAATTACATCTGCCCCACCATCAGTCAGCCCATCGATTAACGCATTAGAAAGTTGCAAGCTGGTGAGTCGAATATCAAACCCAACCACTACTGTTTTTGGCTTCAAATAAGTACAGTAGGCACGACCGATACGATACGCGATATCTTCGTTTAGCTGATCGGGAACACGACCTCGAATGTCATAGGCGTTGAAACAAGTTAATTCATTAGTCATTGGCAATTACTGCTTTCATTGATCAGGAATTCAATTGAGAAAATGTGATATTGGCCGAGTCGATATATCCCGGCACATTCCCACAATCAAATCTGAGCTTTTCAAATTTGTGAGTTATTACTTTCAAGAGATTCTTTATCAGTACCAACAATTTGGTGCTCCAATTCGTAGCTAACGTCAAAGCGATTCTCAATGGCGTGCTTCCTTCTTCCTGCAATAATAGCTTTAGTAGCAGGTAAAAACCTTGGGACATAACCTGCCGCTGGAAGCAAACATTTCCTTATTTTAGTCATTTCATAAATTTATTCTGTTATAGGCTAATTGAGATATCAATTTCTTAGCTATTTATCTAATCGATCGTCACTCGACCATATTTGTCTTCGAATCTCACTTTGTCATCTGCTCCTAGGTAATCACCGATTTGAACTTCTATTATCTCCACAGGCTGTTCACCAGAATTACTTAGTCTGTGTTGACTGCCCAGTGGAATAAAAGTCGATTCACTTACTTGCAACTTGAATTCATTGTAATCACAGGTGATTAGACCTTCGCCTTTAATCACTGTCCAGTGCTCTGAGCATTGCTTATGCATATGTAGGGAGAATGCCGCATCAGGATTAACAACTATATGCTTTACTTGGTAGCCTTGACCACTTGCCAACGACTCATATGAGCCCCAAGGTCTCTTCATGACTCGGTGGCTAATACTTCCTTCTCGATTATGGCACTCTAACTGTTTAACGATTTGCTTTACAGATTGAACATGCGACGAGGATTGCGTCCACTGTCTCAATGATCACAGTATCTTGGACACCAACTGCCGCAACTAGCCGAGATCCCGATTGAATGTAACTGCCTTTGGTCTCTGTGGTTAGCACATCACCACTTATTACATTACGATGTTTGTCCTTTGCTTGTAGATCCCAAACCGCATCCCAAGCACCCAAGTCACTCCATCCTGCTTCGAGGGCGATAACAGCCGCAGTCTTAGTTCTTTCCATCACCGCATAATCAATGGAATCGCTACGGCAGGTTGAAAAATGAGCTTCTGGTATAGGTTGAAACTCAGCACCCTTCTCAAATTGCGCATAAGCGGCGCGACAGCTTTCGAAGATGTCGTTACCGTAAAGCTTTAATTCCTGTAAATAGCGCGATGCAGTGAACATAAACATACCGCTATTCCAAAAATAATTACCACTAGCAATATAGGATTCTGCTGTTGCCTTATTGGGTTTCTCGACAAATCTATTAACGGTAAAAACACTGCATTTTCCAGACGTCTCTGCCAGATCCAGCTCTTTGCCTTTCTTAATATACCCATAACCCGTTTCTGGTCTCCTGGCACTATTCCAAAAACGACTAACATATCCTGCCTCACCAACTCCGCGCCTTGGGTGATGGCTCGATGAAACGCTGGCGTATTTATAATCACATGATCGCCTGGTAGCACTAACAAGATCGGATCCGCAGCAACTTGTTGTGCAGATAGAGCAGCTAAAGCAACAGCGGGCGTAGTATTCCTGCTCAAGGGCTCTAATAAAATAGTACTGTGATCTTTACCTAATTGACGCAATTGTTCTGCGACCAGAAAACGATGATCTTCGCTGCAGACCACCAAAACATAACCAATTTCTTCCAATCCCTTCAGGCGTCTAATTGTGCCCTGAAACAAGGATTCTTGTTGCTGAGGAAATTGAATAAACTGTTTGGGTAGGAGTGCTCTGGATGACGGCCAAAGCCTGGCACCAACTCCACCCGCTAAAACAACTGGAACCAACATAGTTTGATCGCCAGGGTAAACGAGCAACAATGTTAGCAAATTATTGCTGTTATTAATCAAGCAGCGACTTAGTCAATAAATCACAATACTGGAAAGAGATTCCTCATTCTCCAATTCAGCACAATTTGTTATCGATTATTTACCGGTGGCGCGATAACATCCTAACCTTGCCTATTGCAGCTTGGGGGCGGCATCAACAAACTATGAAATCCAAGAATGACAACTTTGTTCCACAAAGCTCTTACGAGCTTAACGAACTGGTAGATTGTGGCTACGGAAGATTATTCGGTCCGGGAAATGCTAAGCTTCCTATAGGTAATATGTTAATGCTCGACCGCATTACTAGAATTAACGCCGATGGTGGAGAATTTAGTCGCGGAGAAATCGTTGCCGAATTAGATATTAGACCTGATCTATGGTTTTTTGACTGTCATTTTCCAGGCGATCCAGTCATGCCCGGTTGTTTAGGTTTGGATGCACTCTGGCAACTTGTAGGCTTCTACTTAGCTTGGTGTGGTTACCCAGGCAAGGGCAGGGCATTAGGAGCCGGTGAAGTAAAATTTACCGGGGAAATTTTACCTGCCGCAAAAAAAGTAGTTTATGAGTTAGCTATTAGTAGAGTAATTGATCGTAGCTTGGTAGTAGGCATTGCAAACGGAACTGTTGCCGTGGATGGAAAAATTATCTACAAATCTAAGAGTCTCAAAGTAGGCTTGTTCACTCCCGAACAAAGCTTTTAAGTATTTAAGTTTTAGAGGTTAATTATGCGCCGCGTCGTAGTTACCGGGATAGGCATTGTCTCCTGTCTCGGAAATGATAGTAATTCTGTGCTCAAGTCTCTTAAGACTGGGCGTAGCGGAATTCAATACAATCCTGCCTATGAAGAAATTGGTATGCGCAGCTTCGTTAGTGGTTCGGTGCACATCGATAAAGAATCGATGATTGACCGAAAGACTCTACGTTTTATGGGAGACGGATCGGCGTTTAGTTATATCGCAATGCAGCAAGCAATAACTGATGCGAATCTCAGCGATGCGCAAGTTTCAAATGAACGCACTGGATTAGTTATTGGCTCTGGTGGCGGTTCTCCAGAAGATCAACTCGAATCCAATGACATTATGCGAGAAAAAGGACTACGACGAGTAGGGCCTTATCGAGTGCCTCGCACGATGAGTTCATCAGTATCAGCCTGTCTGGCCACCCCCTTCAAAATCAAAGGAGTTAACTACTCCATATCTTCAGCCTGCGCGACCAGTGCTCATTGTATAGGTCACGCTGCAGAGTTAATTCAGTTAGAAAAACAAGATGTCGTGTTTGCCGGAGGTGGCGAAGCAGAACATTGGACAATGTCTCACATGTTTGACGCGATGGGCGCCCTCTCAACCAAATACAACGAAGCTCCAGATAAAGCCTCTAGAGCATTTGATGCAGACCGAGATGGATTTGTTATTGCTGGCGGAGGCGCTGTGCTGGTAATTGAAGCTCTCGATCATGCTATTGCTCGCGGCGCAAAAATTTACGCCGAACTTACTGGCTATGGCGCGACTTCGGATGGACATGACATGGTTGCTCCTTCAGGTGAAGGGAGTGCCCGCGCGATGCGCCTGGCAACGGCCAATTTAGAAGGATCGGTTGACTATATTAATACTCATGGAACCAGCACTCCGGCAGGAGATATTTCCGAATTAAATGCTATCCGCAATGTCTTCGGCGACAAGGCTCCAATTATTAATTCGACTAAATCTCTAAGTGGTCACTCTCTTGGCGCTGCGGGCGCACAAGAGGCCATCTATAGTCTGTTAATGATGGAGAATAATTTCATTGCAGCTTCGGCGAATATTGAAAATCTTGATGAGGCCGCTGCAGGGCTGAAGATTGCACTAGAGCGCAAGGATAATATTCAACTCAATCGAATTATGTCCAATAGTTTTGGTTTCGGCGGCACTAACGCCTGCTTGGTCTTCGACCGATATCAGAACTAACCCTTCTCTCTAATTATCATTCTGAGGAATAATTATTCGATTATGGTGGTCGAATAGGCATGAGCATGAAAATTGACCAGAAAAGATCAAGTGGAAGGAAAAACCTGCAGGCTGGGATAGTAACAATAATTAAGATATTACTGTTCGGAATCTATTCAATTACGGCTCTGGGACAACTGGAACCCCGTACTTTTAGCAGTTTTCCCACTCAAACCGACAATCAACCACGGCCACTTGCCCTGACGGAAGCTTTTCCGTTCTTTGTCAGTGCGGTAAGCCCCGGGCGTTATCGCGTAAGCTGGAATATCGCGGAAGGCCATTACCTATACCGTCATGCCTTTAATTTTCAGCTTAAGCAAACAGCAGATGCTGCCCCCATGATAGTAGAATATATCCTTCCTGAAGGAATCCAGAAAACCGATCAGTTCTTTGGCAAAATCGAGGCTTATTACAATCTAATCAATGCAGACCTTGCCTTAACAACGGTCCCTAGCCCCGATGCTGTTTTGGTAATTGAGTACCAAGGCTGTGCAGAATGGGGCTTCTGTTATCCTCCGCAACAAGCCGAATTCAAACTGATTCCCTAGCTGGTGCGCCCTTAGATTAAGTATGAGCACTCTCAATCTATTCTTGTGACGCCCTGAATCCATCGAATATGTACTTAATTCATTATTCGGGATGCAGTACCTCGTAATTTCTGTGAAAATGCTGTTAAAATTGGCAAACAGCGCTAAAATTTCGCTAAATTGTCTTAAGCTCTACTTAGGAAGAAATCGCTATGGCATCCATTCTGGCTTTACATGGGCCCAACTTAAACCTTCTTGGCACACGCGAGCCGCATATTTACGGCTCAGATACTCTAGATAATATTAATCAGCGCCTCCTGGAGCAGTGCAACGAGGTTGGACATGAGTACTCTCATCTTCAGAGCAATGCAGAATCTGAATTGGTCGACCGACTTCATTTAGCACGAATTGACGGTACCGCTTTTATTATTGTGAATTTCGGCGGATTCACTCACACCAGCGTTACATTAAGAGATGCAATCCTGGCCGCTGAGATTCCATTTATCGAAGTTCATCTTTCCAATCTTCATGCGCGGGAAGAATTTCGACGAAAGTCGTATTTTGCCGACATTGCAGTTGGCAGTATTGTTGGCTTGGGAGCGCAAGGTTACGAGTTGGCTCTGCAGGCTATTTTCAGAAAACTATCAATCTAAGTTGAACGCAAAATAAGCCCAGTTAACTTTCAGTGCATCATGATTTGGTACCGAGGAAAATAAAGAATGGATATTAGAAAAGTAAAAAAACTGATCGAACTGCTAGAATCTTCAGATATTGCCGAGATTGAAATCAAGGAAGGAGAAGAAGCTGTTCGAATAAGTAGAGGCTCAACTGCAACCACAGCCCCTGTAGCTTACGCCCCGGCCCCAGTTGCTCCGATCGCTGCGCCTGTTGCTCCGATCGCTGCGCCTGTTGCTGCGCCCATGGAAGCAGAAGCTGCCGCCCCAGCAGCAAAGGGTAAGGTCATTCCGTCCCCTATGGTAGGAACTTTTTATCGCGCCCCATCGCCATCGTCACCGCCATTCGTAGAAATAGGCAAGCACGTTAAAGTCGGAGACCCTGTTTGTATTGTCGAAGCAATGAAGATGATGAATCAAATTGAAGCTGACCATGCCGGAGTGATTGAAGCGATTTTGATTGAAGACGGTGAGCCAGTCGAATTTGATCAGCCACTTATCACAATTGTCTAAACGAATTATCAAAATAGTAAGCGCTCTTAATTTTGGTCGTGGCCGCCCCAACACAATTACAGCAGAGTAAGAAAATTCTGCAAACTAAAGCAAAAACCATTTATTAGTATTCTCAATATTAGGCGGATAAAAATCCAATGCTCGAAAAAGTATTAATAGCCAATCGTGGTGAAATAGCCCTTCGGATTCTAAGAGCCTGCAAAGAATTAAACATCAAAACTGTTGCAGTACATTCCGTCGCCGACAAGGATCTTATGCATGTCCGTTTAGCCGATGAATCAGTCTGCATCGGCCCACCCAGCCCAACAGAAAGCTATCTGAATATCCCATCCATTATTAGCGCAATGGAAGTTACCGACGCTGATGCTGTCCATCCAGGTTATGGATTCCTGGCGGAAAATGCAGATTTTGCTGAGCAGGTTGATAACAGCGGTTTCGTTTTTATCGGGCCGACCTCAGAAACTATTCGCTTGATGGGCGACAAGGTTTCAGCTATTGCAGTAATGCGAGACGCTGGTGTTCCTACGGTACCGGGCTCCAATGGCCCCCTGGATGACAATAAAGACCGTACTCTCTCTCTAGCCAAAGAAATTGGCTATCCTGTAATCATCAAAGCTGCAGCTGGGGGCGGCGGGCGCGGTATGCGCGTTGTGCATAACGAAGCTGCTCTGCTAAAAGCAGTTTATGTTACTCAAACCGAAGCTAAGTCATTTTTTGGCAACGGCGTTGTTTACCTAGAAAAATTTCTCGAGAATCCAAGGCACGTAGAAATTCAAGTAATCGGCGATGGTCAAGGCGAAGCCATTCATCTTGGGGATCGTGATTGCTCTCTTCAAAGACGCCATCAAAAAGTATTGGAAGAAGCTCCTGCTCCCGGCATCTCTGATAAAGCTAGAGCTGGCGTTGCTGAAACCTGTATCCAGGCTTGTAAAAACCTCAAGTATCGAGGAGTTGGCACTCTTGAATTTCTCTATGAAGCTGAGAGCTTTTACTTCATTGAGATGAATACGCGTGTGCAAGTTGAACATCCAGTAACTGAAATGGTTACCGGCATTGATATCGTAAAAGAACAGCTGCGCATAGCGAGCGGTGAATCACTTTCCGTTGCTCAAAGCGATATCAAAATAAAGGGCCATTCATTCGAGTGCCGAATAAACGCAGAAGACCCAACTACTTTTCTACCCTGCCCAGGTAGGGTCAATTTGTTTCACGCGCCTGGAGGCAACGGTATCCGGGTAGACTCTCATCTCTACAGCGGCTATAGCGTGCCACCACACTACGATTCTCTTATCGCAAAATTAATCAGCTATGGTGATACTAGAGAGCAAGCTTTAATGCGCATGCAAAATGCCCTAGATGAGTTGTTAATTGATGGTATTCGCAGCAACATCCCTCTGCAGCGGGATTTGGTTCGCGATGCTGAATTCCAAAAAGGCGGAGTTAATATTCACTATTTGGAACATAAACTCGGTTCTTAGATTCAGTTCTTTGTCTTAGATAAACGTCATAATTCTTCGAGTAAGACCACTAAACTTGCTTTACAAAGTTTGATTTTAAATAGTTAAGAATTTACACCCTACTCCAACTAATCTTCGGCAAGCTTTATGTCCTGGCAACAAATCAACGTTTCTATCCGCTCTGAGCACTTAGCAACCATCGAGAAGATTGTCATGGAGCATGGGGCTCTTTCCATTACTTACCTTGATGCTGCAAATCAACCTGTATTTCAAAAAAAGCCAGGCAGCACTCCATTATGGGATAACACAATCCTAAGCTGCCTATTTCCAGCTGATAAGAACTTACAATCTCTCCTGTGGTTATTACGAGCGCAACCAATAATAGATAATGATACAAGCCTCGAAATTCAACTCATTGAAGACAAAGATTGGGAACGAAGCTGGATGGCTAATTTCAAAGCCATGGCTTTTGGCAAAACTCTTTGGATTTGTCCTAGCTGGCAGGAACCACCAGACCCAAACGCTGTTAATGTTATGCTCGACCCTGGCCTGGCCTTTGGCAGCGGCACTCACGCGACTACTGCGCTATGTCTGCGCTGGCTTGAACAAGCAGACCTCATGGGAAAACATGTTATCGACTACGGTTGTGGCTCCGGAGTGCTCGCAATCGCTGCTTCCTTGCTTGGTGCAGCAACTATCCATGGGGTAGACAATGACCCCCAGGCAATAATCGCTACCATCGACAACAGTCAACGCAATCAAATTAACGACGCTCAACTCACAACTTTTCTTCCGCAAGAGCTCCCTGCTATGGAAGCGGATATTCTCCTAGCAAATATACTGGCGGAACCACTCATAGATCTTGCTGCAAAATTCTCCACTCTCGTCAAAGCAGGAGGTCAGATAGTACTTTCAGGAATACTTGAAAATCAAATAGATCAAGTATTAACCGCCTATACTCCGCAGTTCGTTATGGGCGAGCCGAGCCTAGAAGGAGATTGGGTGCGGTTGAACGGAACGAGGCTTTACTAAGCTATAGGCAAGCTACCAGTATTCACCTACAATTAACCCGCTATTTATTTGTAACGTTAAAGATGAATTAACTCTGCATGGCATTTCATGTTACTCAATGTCCCGGCTGCGAATCAACATTTAGCGCGACAGCACGAATGCTGGAAAGTGCCAGTGGTCAAGTCCGCTGTGGAGCCTGCCTAACGATTTTTGATGCCATCGAGCATTTTGTCAATCAACAAGACGCAAGCGGCAACAACACAGATGAAGAATCAGTTTTCCTAGGAAATAATCCTCAAGATTACTTTGATCCTTCTATGTTCCTCAGCCGCGCCTCCCTAACTGAGCCGGACAACTACAAAGAGAAGGATTCCAAAGACGATCTTATTCAGGTTAATGATGCTATTGATAGTCCTTCCAACACATCGAATTTTTCCGCACACAATTCAACTGATCCGGAGATTCAAGAGAGCTGGGGACGCCGGATGATGCCAAATAATATTGAAGAAGTTGACCAGTCTACGGAAGCTATTAGAGCACGAGCTCTTGAAAACGAACTTGAAGACGAAGAGGCTTTTGAAATAATTTCCGAAGAACATCTCGAAGTTTTAGATCAAGTAGTTCCCCCGCTGGAATTGACTACAAAAAGAAACAGCGATTGGTTTCGGAGAATCACACTAACACTTGTAGGTATATTTTTAGGAGGAGTACTTTTTGCTCAATACCTCATACAGAACACCCATATTTATAGCCAGCAAACAGAGTTTCGGCAGTTCTATATTATTGTCTGTAATTTCTTGCAATGCGATTTACCCATGTTTTCAAATATAGCGGCGATTCGAAGCGACAATCTTACCGTGCGCAGTCATCTAGAAGCAGAAAATGCTTTGACTGTGAATATCGCATTTCGTAATACTGCAGATTTTCCTCAAGCTTTCCCAATACTGGTATTGAGTTTTAATACCGTGAACAATGATATCGTCGCTCTGAGAGAATTTGCGCCTACCGAGTACCTGGACGTAGGCTTACGCTCTATGACCATGATGCCCGTTATGTCGCCGGTTCAAATTAATCTTGAGCTGGTAGACCCAGGCCCTGACGCAGTAAATTACACGATTGCATTTCGCCGACCTTAGGCTGCCTCTCTCTTTTCTTGTCAAATCTAGTTCACGTCAGCTTTGAAATTCACTAGCAAAGTGATTCGATTCTACTCAAATTAAAAAAAAGCAAAGAATCTTGGTAAATGTCTTTAACAAAGAAATACTTGGCGCTATCATAGTCGAACGCTTAAATAGCTAACCTTTTAAATCATTAACTGCTCCCAATGAACCAGATCGGTCCATACACTTTAAGAAACAATCTCTTTTTGGCGCCGATGGTTGGAGTTAATGACACTCCCTTCCGCGAGATCTGCACTCAACAAGGCGCAGGATTAACCGTTGCTGAGATGCTAACCAGTAATCGCGAGCTTTGGCAAAACGAAAGAAACAAACTCAAGCAAGTTAAACCTCTAACAGCTGGTCCACACGTGGTGCAAATAGCAGGTTCTGACCCAATACAGATGGCAGACGCTGCTTTATGTAACCAAGAGCTTGGTGCTGATGCTATCGACATCAATATGGGCTGCCCTGCTAAAAAAGTATTAAAGAAAGCTGCTGGATCAGCCCTTCTTAGAGATACAAAATTAGTTACCTGCATTCTGCAAGCGATCGTCTCAAAGGTTGATATCCCTGTGACACTGAAAATTCGCACTGGTTGGTGCCCTAACACTCGGAACGGAATTGAAATAGCGCACATAGCTGAAGATTGTGGTATTCAATTACTAACTGTTCATGGGCGCACCAAGGAATGCCGCTTCAAAGGCGACGCGGAATACGACACAATTGCTGCCATTAAACAGGCTGTTCAGATTCCTGTCATTGCCAACGGTGATATTGATTCGCCAGAAAAGGCTGTGCAAGTTCTAGCCCACACCAAGGCCGATGGGCTCATGATCGGTAGAGGAGCTCAAGGTAAACCGTGGATTTTTAAGGAAATCGAACACTTCCTAAACACAGGAACTAAACTTGATAAAATGAAGCTGTTACAACAACTGAGAGTGATAAGTTCTCACTTACGGAAACTACATCAATTCTACGGTGGCATAAAAGGAGTTTGGTACGCTCGGAAGCATGTTTCAGTTTATGTAAAAAAATTAACTTCTTCTCGCGAATTTATGGCAGAATTTAATAGCGCTGAAAATCCCCAACAACAGTTGGAACAATTAGAAGAATATTTTGCTCACCTGGTAGGCATGCCAACTATTAATCAATCCAGAGAGCATGGAGAAATGGCAGCATGAACAAATTGGACGACACTTTACTCTCTAGCTTTCAAATTGCCGAGCAAATAGAACCGCTAGTCGCACCATCTTCATCCTCCACACAAATACAAGCACATCCGGGTCAGGCTCAAGCTAGTCCGGTGTATACCGAAGAACACATCACACTGCGAACGGAAGTCGACAAAGCAATGCGGCGTTATTTTCATCAATTAGAAGACGAACCAGTGACAGATCTTTACCAAATGGTGATATCCGAAGTTGAATCACCATTGCTCGAAGCAGTAATGCGATATACCGGCAACAATCAGAGCAAGGCTTCTATCATGCTGGGTTTGAACCGTGGTACGCTACGAACCAAATTAAAACAGTATGCCCTACTATAATTGTCTATTTGCTGTAATTAATTCTAAACCCTAATTTAGTCACTTTCGATCAGCTGCAATTCGATTCTAAGAATAGACTGCGCAAATCCATCAACTACACAAACAGATAGCTTTATGACAACAGAAAATTCTGCTGCCATCCGTCGAGCGTTGATTAGCGTGTCCGATAAGACTGGCATTATCCCCTTCGCACAAGCATTACAAAAACTCAATATTGAAATCCTCTCCACAGGCGGCACTTATAAGATGCTAACTGCGGAGAATATTCCAGCGGTGGAGGTTTCAGAGTACACGGGTTTCCCGGAAATGATGGATGGCAGAGTCAAGACTCTGCACCCCAAAGTCCACGGAGGAATACTGGGTCGACGCGATATCGATCAGGCGGTAATGGATGAACATGACATCCCACCAATCGATCTGGTGGTGGTAAACCTCTATCCATTCGAAGCCACGGTAGCTAACCCTGATTGCGATCTACCAACTGCGATTGAGAATATCGATATCGGGGGGCCGACTATGTTGCGAGCGGCGGCGAAGAATAACCGCTTTGTCGCTGTTGTGGTTAATCCTTCGAATTATGACAATATTATTGAGCAGTTGAACAATAATGCGGGCTCTCTGGACCAGGAAACGCGATTCGAGCTCGCGGTAGAGGCATACGAGCATACTGCGGCGTATGATGGCGCCATTGCCAACTACCTTGGTAGCCGGTTTAATTCAAGTGCTGTGGCCAATTTCTCGCGTACTTTTAATACGCAATTTCTTAAGCGCCAGGAAATGCGTTACGGGGAAAATCCCCATCAGAATGCTGCCTTTTATGCTGAACGCAATGCCTCCGAAGCCAGCATAAGTACTGCTATTCAACTGCAGGGCAAAGAACTCTCCTATAATAATATTGCCGACACAGACGCAGCCTTAGAGTGCGTGAAATCATTTAATGACCCAGCTTGCGTAATTGTAAAACACGCCAACCCCTGCGGCGTTGCCATTGCAGATACAGCAAAACATGCCTATGAACTGGCGTTCCAAACGGATCCAACATCGGCATTTGGCGGCATCATCGCTCTTAATCGAGAATTGGATGCTGAAACAGCAGCAAGGATAGTCGAACAACAATTTACTGAAGTAATTATCGCGCCAAGCATTTCCGCTGCAGCGCTAGCAATTACTGCAGAGAAAAAAAATGTACGCGTACTAAGCTGTGGTCAATGGGGTGACTATCGGCAGGTAGAATTAGATTATAAACGCGTTAATGGTGGACTCTTGGTTCAGGACAGAGATATCCATGAAATATCCAAAAACGATCTAAAAGTTGTTAGCGCTAGAGAGCCAACTGACGGCGAAATACGGGATCTAATGTTCGCTTGGTCTGTCGCGCAATATGTAAAATCCAATGCCATTGTTTATTGCAAAAACAATCAGACGATAGGCATTGGTGCCGGGCAGATGAGTAGGGTCTATAGCGCTAAAATCGCCAGCATAAAAGCACAAGATGAAAACCTCAAGGTTCCTGGCTCGGTAATGGCTTCCGATGCATTCTTTCCATTCCGGGATGGCATCGATGCAGCTGCAGCCGCTGGCATCACTGCAGTTATCCAACCTGGGGGCTCTATGCGAGACGATGAAATTATCGCCGCTGCGGACGAAGCAAATATTGCCATGGTCTTCACCGGCATCAGACATTTCCGACATTAGAGCGAATCGATGAAAATTTTAATAATAGGTAGTGGTGGTCGCGAACATTCATTAGCCTGGAAGGCCGCGCAATCCGCTAACGTAGAAGCTGTCTATGTAGCTCCAGGGAATGCCGGCACAGCTGGGGAGCCAAAAATTAAGAATATTGCTATCGATGTAATGGACTTCGAAAGTCTGGCAAATTTCGCAGAATCAGAATCTATATCTTTAACCATTGTGGGGCCAGAGGCACCTTTAGTTGATGGTGTGGTCGATTATTTTAATCAAAGACAACTTCCTTGTTTCGGCCCTTCAGCAAAAGCTGCACAACTGGAAGGGTCCAAAGCATTTACCAAAAACTTTTTAAGTCGACACAATATCCCCTCTTCATCCTATAAAATCTTTACCGAAATTGAGGCAGCAAAAGCCTATATTGACCAAGAAGGTGCTCCCATCGTAATCAAGGCAGATGGTCTAGCAGCTGGCAAAGGTGTAATAGTTGCCATGAGCAATGATGAAGCCATAGCTGCAGTCGAAGATATGCTTTCAGGAAACAAGTTCGGCAACGCTGGCCATCGAGTCGTTATTGAAGGGTTCCTTACAGGAGAAGAAGCGAGCTTTATCGCTATGGTCGACGGCAACAACGTATTGCCGATGGCAACGTCTCAAGACCACAAGGCACGAGACGATGGCGACTTGGGTCCAAACACTGGAGGCATGGGAGCATATTCTCCAGCTCCAGTGGTAAGCGACGAGATTTATCAAAGAATCATGGATCAAGTCATCTTACCAACCGTTAAAGGTATGGCTGCTGAAGGCAATGACTACACCGGCTTTCTCTATGCGGGCCTGATGATTTCCCCAAAGGGTGAAATTAATGTTATCGAATTTAACTGCCGCTTTGGCGATCCAGAAGCGCAACCTGTTATGTTACGACTTCAGTCTGACCTAGCCCAACTTTGTCTGGCAGCAATCGAAGGCAAACTCGATACACAATCAGCAAATTGGGATTCTCGCTGTGCTGTCGGGGTAGTCCTTGCAGCTGGCGGTTACCCCAACTCCTATGACAAAGGAGATGTTATTAGCGGATTGCCAGTGGAATCGGGTATAGACCGCAAAATATTTCATGCTGGCACGACTGAAGCTAACGGGCAAATAGTCACCAATGGCGGTAGAGTTCTCTGCGCAGCAGCCTTGGGAGACACTGTTTCCGAAGCACAAGCGGCGGCATATGAACAAGCTCATCAGATACATTGGGACAATGTTTATTTCCGTTCTGATATTGCCTATCGAGCAATAGATAGAGAAAATAGCTAAATGCCTGACAATTTAGAACATTCCGATTCGTTTTCAAAAAACCGAAGCAACTATGGTGGTCAAGGAGATGGCCGAGAGATCTCATTTCTTGATCGTTGCGTGAGCCAAATCGATCAAGCACTGCGTACTTGTGTACCTGGTTCAAATCAAGCATTGCGAAGTTCCCCCGCACAATCCTACGATGAAGAAGAACTCGACTCCAATCAACGACGACACATAGCTGGCTTAATGCGCATTAACCATACCGGCGAAGTTTGTGCTCAAGCGCTCTATCAGGGGCAGGCTGCCACGGCTAAGCTCGATGAAGTTCGACAATCCATGGAACAGGCAGCAGTCGAAGAAACTGATCACCTGGCCTGGTGTGAAGAAAGATTAGACCAACTGGACAGCCGCCCCAGCCTTTTTAATCCACTATGGTATGCCATGTCTTATGGCGTTGGTGCAGTGGCAGGAATGGCAGGCGACAAATGGAGTCTTGGCTTTGTAGCGGAAACCGAAGAACAGGTTTGCGAGCATTTAGAAGAGCACTTAGTCCAATTGCCAGAGAATGATGAAAAGAGTAGAGCGATTCTCAGTCAAATGATTCAAGATGAGAAACTTCATGGCGAAACAGCTCGCAATGCCGGTGGTGCCCAACTACCTCAAGCCGTAAAACATGCAATGACAGCTATGTCTCAAGTTATGAAAAAAACCACCTACCACATCTAGGCGCGATCTCCGCAAAAGCTCTTTCTTCTACTTAATCCCTGCAAGCTACTCAACCACTACAGGCAAAATTTCGAAATCATGAGTTACTTTCACACCTGCATTTTTCAACATAATGGAAGCGGAACAATATTTATCTGCAGAGAGTTCTACTGCTCTTTCTACCTGCTTCTCGTTCAAATTTTTCCCTGCAACTTTGAAATGCAAATGAATCGATTCAAAAGTCGCTGGAGTTGTGTCTACTCTTTCCGCAGTCACTTCAGCTTCGCAACTCGTAATGTCCTGACGTGATTTTTTTAGAATAGTCACAACATCATAAGATGAGCAACTACCAACACCCAGCGCCATTAACTCCATCGGGCGCATCCCCAAATTCTTGCCACCACTTTCTATCGCGCCATCTAAAACAATAGCATGCCCAGTGCCAGATTCAGCAACAAACATTACGTTTTCAACCCATTTAATTCGAGCATTCATAATTCAATCTCATGTCTAAAGTAATTTAGCTTTGTGTCTCGAAAAGTATCGCCGCTTTCGAAATATCGATTCTTGTCCTAGTTATTGTTAAGCGCTGCATTATATTTGCGCTCGGTATCATCCATTTGCAAACATCAACTCCCGAAGCTTCTCTCCAGGACGCTCAGCACGCATACACGATTCTCCGATAAGAAATCCAAAGATCTTATTGTCAATCATCAATCTCACATCATCCACTGAATGGATACCACTTTCGGTAATGACTAGCTTGTCTTTAGGAATGTTGCGAGCAAGTTCAATAGTAGTCTGCAAATTTGTTTCGAAAGTGTGCAAATTTCTATTGTTGATGCCGATTAAGTTAGTCTTGAGTTTCAGCGCACGATCCAACTCCTCCTGATTGTGCACTTCAACTAAAACATCCATTCCTAACTCTTGAGTGTAATTTTCCAACTCCAGCATTTGATCTTGTTCCAGCGCTGCCGCAATCAACAAGATGCAATCTGCTGACATCGCTTTTGCTTCTGCTATTTGATAGACATCGATCATAAAATCTTTTCGAATGACCGGGAGAGTGCTCGCGACTCTTACCTGACGAAGATAGTCTTCCGAGCCTTGGAAAAATTTCTTATCAGTTAAAATGGAGAGACAAGTCGCGCCATTAACTTGATAATCACGAGCGTGATCAGCTGGCTGAAAATCTTCACGGATAATTCCTTTCGAGGGAGAGGCTTTTTTGATTTCGGCTATAACGGCGACTTCCCGATTTTCGATTCGTTCACGCAGAGCAGCTTCAAATCCACGGACTTGATCACTTTCTTTGCCAATGATTTCTAAATCAGCCAGAGAGCGACTTTCTCGAGCAGCAGCGATTTCCTGGTACTTATGCTCAATGATTTGTTCGAGAATAGTTGCTACGGCCATTGGTGGTCCTAAGTATTGCAGAGTGACTGGAGTGAGCTGGGAGAGTCACTAAAGAATGGTTCAGTTAGCAACAGACTGACTAAAATCCACCAGTTCGCTTAGCTTTTCGAGTGCAGCACCGCTAGATAAAATCTCTTTAGCTTGTTCTATTCCAGCTGCTAAATCTACACTGAGGTTTGCCACATAAATAGCGGCGCCAGCATTTAGCGCTACGATATCGCCTGCTGCTTTATTCTCATAGGTGAGAGCTTGCTTCAGCATTACCAAACTTGCCTCAACGCTATCTATTTGTAATTCCGCAAAATTATCGTAGCGTTCTATGCCAAAGTCTTCCGGTGAAACACTATAAGAAAACATCTCCCCGTCTTTTAATTCTCCCACCTGAGTTGTAGCCGCAATACTAATCTCATCGAGACCATCATCAGCTGAAACTATTAGTACGTGATTACTGCCTAGTTCTTTTGAAACTTCCAACAATGGTGGTATCCAAGCTTGCTCGAAGACTCCCATGATCTGATTCGGCGCTGCTGCAGGATTAGTCAACGGCCCTAGCAAGTTGAAAACAGTTCTAACACCAATTTCTTTGCGCGCGGTTATGACATGCCTCATTGCACTATGATGAGCCGGAGCAAACATGAACCCGACCCCGATTTCCTCAATTGCTCGAGCAACATCGGCAGCACTCATGGTCAAATTAAGGCCGGCAGCTTCCAACACATCGGCACTACCGCTTTTGCTAGTAGCTCCTCTATTACCATGTTTAGCAACCTTGGCGCCGGCACAGGCGGCGACAATGGCAGCAGCAGTAGAGACATTGAATTTGTTCGTTCCACTACCGCCAGTTCCACAAGTATCAACCAAATGAGGACCCTGCTGCGCGGCCACTTTTATGGACAGTTCGCGCATTACCGTGGCACCGCCTAAAATCTCCGGAGCCTTAACCCCTTTCATTTGCAGACCTATTAGAAACGCTGCATTCTGAGCATCCGTCGTTCCTCCTGACATTATGTCGCCCATAACAGCAATCATCTCGTCACTGCTAAGATCCTCTGATAAAGTGACCTGTTTAATGGCTGCTCTGATGTCCATGGCCCTATTCCTGTTCTACTTTAGTTCTACTCGAGTTCCTGACTGCAGGCTACTTACTTGATTCGAGAAAGTTTTGCAGTAGTTGGTGTCCGTGTTCGCTTAAAATTGACTCTGGGTGGAACTGCACTCCTTCTGCAGCCAATTCTTTGTGCTGCACACCCATAACTTCTTCAATCTCTCCCGACTCATTCTCTGTCCACGCGGTAATCTCAAGACAATCGGGCATAGTGGCTTTATCAATAACCAATGAGTGATAGCGAGTCGCAACAAAAGGATTAGGAATCTCACTAAATATCCCAACTCCAGTATGATGAATCGGAGAAAGTTTTCCATGCATGACTTTACCAGCCCGCACGATATTGCCCCCGAAAACCTGGCCGATACTTTGGTGACCCAGACAAATCCCCAAGATTGGAATTGAGCCTGCGAATTCTTCAATTACTGATTTTGAAATACCCGCTTCGTTAGGCGTACAAGGGCCTGGAGAAACGACAATCTGCTTAGGAGCCAATGACTTAATTTCATCTATAGAAATACAATCATTGCGATATACGTTTACCTCAGCGCCCAATTCACCCAAATATTGCACCACGTTATAGGTGAAGGAATCATAGTTGTCGATCATTAATAACAAGGTGATTTATCCTGATTTGCAAGCCCAATCAATATGAAACAACCATAGCAGCCAGTTAGTTTTCTGTCTCGAACACTAACATTAGCTGAACTTTTTTGGTCAGCCTTTCTAGAACAGCTTTTCTTAATCAAGTTTTAGAGAATTATCCGCTAGTTGCACAGCCCGGAGAATCGCGCGAGCTTTATTGAGAGTCTCTTCCCATTCCAGTGCCGGCTGGGAATCAGCTACAATTCCCCCGCCCGCTTGAACGTAGAGAGTATTATCCTTAATCACCGCTGTTCGAATAGCAATAGCCATATCCATATTGTCATTCCAGCCCAAATAACCCATTGCACCACCGTATATTCCACGTTTTTCGGGCTCTAATTCGTCGATGATTTCCATGGCACGGACTTTTGGAGCCCCACTGAGAGTTCCCACAGGCAAGGTTGCTTTTAATACATCCAGCGAAGATTTATCTGCTCGAATATGACTCTCAACGTTAGAGGCAATATGCATAACATGTGAATAGCGCTCGACGAACATTTTTTCTGGCACCGTGACAGTGCCAATCTCCGAAACCCTTCCCGCATCATTGCGACTTAGATCGATTAGCATTAGGTGCTCAGCAAGCTCTTTGGAATCCGCAAGCAATTCTAGTTCCAGAGCCTGGTCTTCAGCCTCTGTTGCTCCACGTTTGCGCGTTCCAGCTAAAGGTCTGACGGTAATTTTTCCATCTTCAACTCTAGCTAAAATTTCTGGAGAGGAACTTACCACATGATGGTCGCCTAAATCGAAATAGACCATGTAGGGAGATGGATTTAAATAACGTAGTGCTCGGTAAACGTTTAGCGGTTCACCATCAAAGGCTACAGACATTCTTTGAGCTAACACCACTTGCATTACATCACCAGCAACGATGTAGTCTTTAATTATTTCTACCGCTCTATGATGTTTTTCTTGGTCAAAGTGGAATTTGAAATTTTCTTCACTGATTCCTGTGCCTTGTTTTAGCTCTGGTAATGGCGCAGGTTTTTTTAACTCAGACTCTAAGTCAGTCAATCGATCTTGCGCTTCGCTATAAGCATTTTCTTGCGACGGGTCGACATTAATCACAAATGAAATCGTGCCTCGCAAATTATCGAAAACTACAACTTCTTCAGAAAGCATCAACAAAATATCTGGCGTACCAATTTCATCAATGCCTTTGGCAGGGCCGATACTTCTCTCAGCATAGCGCACGGTATCGTAGCCAAAATAACCAACCAGCCCACCGGTAAATCGTTGACTTCCGGTAATGTCAGCTACGTTATATCTGGATTTGAATTCGGCTATATATTCAAATGGGTCTTCGACTACAGTCTCTTCAACAACCCGGCCGTCAATCTCAACAGTGACAGTGTGATCCACTACTCGAAGAATAGTTTTGCAGGGTAGCCCAATGATTGAATATCTCCCCCACTTTTCTCCCCCTTGAACAGACTCAAAGAAATAACTATGTAAACCTTTGCCAAGTTTTAAGTAAGTACTAAGTGGAGTCTCTGTGTCAGCCAATACTTCATGGACGACGGGAATGCGGTTGTAACCACTTTGCGCTAGCTCTTCAAATAATTCTAATTTCATGAGATAGATTTCATAGCGGAGAAGGATTTACTGCAATCAGCTGATACAAGTTGTTGGAAACAGGATTATCAATATTGAAAGCATGAATGGCCATAGCAGGGTCAGTACTTAATGCTTCTTGCTGGGCTTTTGGCTCAATTCTGCCCGCATGTTACTAATAGTTTTAGCGTAATCTTTACTATTAAAGATGGCAGACCCAGCTACAAACATATCTGCTCCTGCATCAGCGATACAACGGATATTCTCGACGCCGACTCCTCCATCAACTTCAAGACGAATTGGATAGTCACTGTCATCAATAAGCTTTCTAACCCTCTCCAATTTTTTCAGAGTAGAGGGAATAAATTTCTGACCACCGAAACCTGGATTAACCGACATCAGCAATATCACATCAATTTTGTCCATGAGATATTCCAATGCATCAACCGAGGCTCCAGGGTTAAATACCAAGCCAGACTTACAACCTTGATCACGAATTAGTTGCAAGGAGCGATCGACATGGGAAGTAGCATCAGGATGAAAACTAATATAGCTGGCGCCTGCTTTGGCAAAATCCAGGATGAGTTGATCAACGGGTGTGACCATAAGATGTACGTCAATTGGTGCCGTAATCTTGTGATTACGCAATGACTGACAAATCATGGGACCGATAGTGAGATTTGGCACATAGTGGTTATCCATTACATCAAAATGAATAGCATCAGCACCGGCATCAAGCACGGCATTAACTTCATCGCCCAAGACCGCAAAGTTTGCCGATAAAATAGAAGGTGCAATTAGGTAATCTTTCATAGGCTTGCATTAACACCATGATCACTGCGTGAATGTACAGACATTTTACAGACTCTGAGGAGGATTGTCCTGCCAAACAACTAGACTTTAATCTTGCGAAAGCCGCAAACGGTTTCATAGGCAGTGCGGATAGCCATGGATTTTTCCTGAGCTTGCTTGAGGGAGTCTTCAGAAAGATCATCTCTAACCAACTTATCAGGGTGGTAACGGGACATTAAGCGCAAATATGCACGCCTAATCTCACCGTCAGCTGCACCGGGCTCAAGTTGTAAAACTTGGTAGGCATTATTGGGAAAATTTCGTACCCTGAATCCTTTAGTATCGATGCGGCCCTGTAACTCACCACAGAAATTCAGAAATTCGCGTTTGTCGTATCCAAGAATATCTGCGATATCTCGCAACAGCACTTTCTCCTTCAGCCGCATATCACCTTTTACAAAAGAATTTCTGATTTGGATTTTTAGAAATAAGCTTGCCAATGCACTGCGCGGCCTAATCTTTTTCATTAGCAGAAACACACACTGAATTACATCAGTATTTGGAAGCTTACCTTGCTCAAAATAATTAATTGCCTCACGACGTTGATGAGCACCCAATCCCATCAACGTCATAGTAGTACTTGCGTAACTAACTTCACCCTGCGTGACCCTGCCATCGAGTTTTGCTATTCGGCCCATTAAAGCAAACATGGCTACTATAAATATTTGTTCAGTTCGACCTCCATCAGGCACTTGTCTATGAGGTGAAGAACCATTCAATCGCGCGGTAATTGCTTTCTTATATGGCCTGTCAAATAAACCTGCTAGCATGAATTAGTCTCCACTGCCTTCAGCGACTAATAAGTTAACTTCCTGTAAACGTTCCGGAGTTCCAATATCCATCCATAAGCCACTATGTACTTCACCGCTGACTTTGTTTCCCAGCATCGCCTCTCGCAGCAAAGGCACCATTGAACTTGGCTCAATTGGTAATCCAGCGAATAAATTTTTGTGCATTACACTAATACCACTGAAAGTGAACCGCTGACCCCCAGCGCTGAGATCCTCATGAAGTCGCATTTCTTCGTCTATATTAAAATCCCCATGAGGATTATGTTCAGCGTTTCCCACTAGAACCAAATGGGCAAGTCGGTCAACTCCGTCTACTTGCTTCAGAGTCGAAAAATCGAAATCGGTCCAAATATCGGCATTTACGACAATAAAGCTGTCATCTTTAAGTTTAGGCAAAGATTTGATAATTCCGCCGGCTGTTTCAAGACGAATTGGCTCTTTCGAATAACTAATATCAATGCCAAATCTTGAACCATCGCCCAGGGATTCTTCAATTAGATAGCCAAGGTGGAAATGATTAATAACCACACCAGAAACACCCCCAGCCACCAGTTTCTCTATCTGGTGCTCTATAAGAGTCTTATCCCCTACAGTTAGTAGGGGCTTGGGTAAATCAGCGGTGAGAGGCTGCATACGCTTGCCCAGTCCAGCCGCCAAAATCATTGCTCGCATCAGGATTCCAGCTTTAGCGCTCTCTTTGCGACCGGAAAAACGGTCTGTTTGAACCACCCCAGTAAGGGGGCCAATTCCTCATATTTCTCCCCTACTTCCAGAAAGTAGTTGATAACCATAGGAATATCGGCCAAAAACTGCGGTTTATTATCTCGAATACATAGCCTCGCGAAGATACCCATTACCTTAATATGGCGCTGAAGCCCCATAAGATCGAGGTCTCTGACGAATTTTTCAGGGCTGATTTCTTTAATAATTCCGGCGGATTTAGCCGCATCGAAGTAGATTCCAGACCATTTGTCTATGAGATCAGGTTGCCAGCTGATGTAGCAGTCTCGAAGTAATGACACCAAATCGTAGGTATAAGCACCCCTGATTGCATCTTGAAAATCGATCACTCCTGGACCTGAATCCTCTGAGTAGTTCGCCTTATCTAATATCATCAAATTGCGAGAATGATAATCTCTGTGCACTGCTATTTGAGGCTGAGAAAGTGCCGCGTCTGCCAAAAAGCTAAAACCGCTTTCAATGTGTGAGCGATCTTTGTCTGAGATCTTAATCCCTAACAAAGCGACGCAAAACCAATCGACAAAGAGCCCCATCTCTCCTTGAAGTTGCTCTCGATCATAAGAGCCAAGTATCCCACTATCTATATTTTTCTGTAGCAGCACCAGCGAATCAATAGCGCGCCTATAGAGGTTCTCGGCGAAATCTAATTCTTTGGATTGCTGTGCTGCGAGTAAATACGGCAAATAGAGATCGTCACCAAAGTCTTCTAACAACATAAACCCATTCACGTAGTCTGCCGAATAAACTTTAGGTGCATTAATTCCTGCCTGCAGAAGTAAATTCGATTTGCGAACAAAATTTTTACAGTCCTCATTGTCTGGCGGAGCATCTACTGCTATAAACGCTTTTTCATCGACAATTACTCTAAAGTAGCGCCGAAAACTAGCATCTCCACTCACAACTTCAAGAGATAGTGGCGTACCCAAATCAGGCAATAGCTTAGCCAGAACAGAGTTGACCCAATCAGTCAATTGCTGTCGCCTGGCTGAATTACTTTTCGCCTGCTGTAGTTGTTTTAAATTTGTCATTCTATCCAGTTTCTTGCTTGATTTAGTCAGCGCCGATATCCAGGCGCTATTGAGCCGATTGCTTTGAATTCGATGCTCAATGAATTATTATACTCAGTCAGAGATAGGACGCTCTGCTAGACTTTATTCCTCAACTTGTTAGTCGGTTTCAGCATCGATTTATTTAAGCACTATTTGTTTAAACGCAAAGAAACAGACTCTTTGAATTATTCATCGGAATCCAACCTCTATGCCGTTTAAGAAACGACTATTGTGCTCTAATATTACCCTTATCCTCTTTGCCGGTTTATTTTTGGCAACAGCCCCAAAATCTGCTGATGCGCAACTTCCAGTATTTAGCTGCCGGCCGAGTAACAGCGGCGATGGCTGGATCTGTGATGATGCTGATGGCAATCCCCCGACGAATACTGCCAATTCCTCAAATCGCTACGATAGTGATCGAGCAGTGTTACCTGTGGCTCCAAGCGAACCAGCTACTGTATCAATAGAAATTGAATCATTCGATGAACTGGCAACCGAAGTCGCAGACCCTATATCGCCGATTCCTGCTCCCTCTGCAGTAAGCAATATCTCAGTATCCCAAGATTCTTCTGCAGAAGTAGAAGTACGTGCCGCACTCGCGAATCTCTCAACACTTATAGTTGGATCCACACAACTCGATTGGGTTCCGCGGGAAGAAATGACCGAGGAGCAAATAGAAGCTCTGCCTCTTAATTGTTGCGGAGCTTATGTCGACCCCCTGACCGGTATAGTAGATTTAAGCGCTGCCCCGGCACAAGCTGAAACCTTGTTTAACGCCACGGAAGGTCTGGAACAAATAAATCAATCTTTGATTAGTATAGATGGTGATGTTCTCGTACAACAGGGGTATCGATCTATACAAAACAATACCAGTACCAGCATTGATAGAGATAGTAATACCGTTTTGATGGATGGAGATGTCATCTTCCGTGAGCCCGGTATTTTACTCCGTGGTAGTTCAGCTTTTATCGACAACAGTCAATCACTTAATCGTGTGGAATCTGCTCAGTACGTATTACATGATTATGGCGCCCATGGCATCGCCGAGAGTATTACCTACAATGGGGTATCCGGACTGGTTAGTATTGAAAATGGCGAGTTCAGTCGTTGCGAACCTGAAAGCAATTTCTGGCACTTCCGTGCAGACAGCATCGTCTTAGATCAAGAACAAGGACGGGGATATGCTAAAGCGGTGAGCTTACGAATAAAAAACATTCCTATTTTTTACTACCCTTTTACACTGCCCTTTCCTCTAGGGAATGCAAGAGCATCCGGCTTACTTGCACCCAGTACCGGTTCTACGCGCAGTGGCGGCTTTGATTTTGAACTGCCCTATTATTTCAATCTCGCCCCAAATTATGATGCCACGCTGTCGCCACGATTAATTTCCGACCGTGGAGTTTTAACCAGCGGGGAATTTAGATATTTATCCAGTTGGTCTATCAACACATTAAATGCGTCCAGCCTCTCCGGAGACAAGCTCTACGATCCAGCCACTGCTGACATTCTTGGCTCGGATTCTCCACCGCGGGAGAATCGTTGGTTCGTTGGGCTCGAACACAGTGGCGCCTTAGGTCGCAACTGGACCAGCTTCGTTGACTATAACGCAGTAAGCGATGAAGATTATTTTTACGACCTGGGTAGTAATGGCCTCAATGTTACTAGCCGCACACACTTAAATCGTCAAGCAAGATTGAATTACAACTCGCAATATTTACGCGCTGGGCTCAATGCCCAACGAATTCAAATAATTGATCCTTTCGTAACCGAATCGAATCTTTCACGACCCTTTGATCGGCTACCGCAATTTTACTTTGAGTCTAATACTTATCTCTTGGGTGGTTTGCGTGTGGGTTTGGCCGGAGAAGTAACATCATTCGATAGAGATTTAAACGATGCTCTACTCACTAACACTCAGCTCGAAAATGGCGCTCTTATAAATGGTGATAGAGTAAATTTGGAGCCAGAGATAAGCTGGTCGACTGAATCGCCAGGCTGGTTTCTGCGAGCAAAAGCTAAATACAAACACATGTCTTATAAGTTACAGAATCAAGCCCTCGGAATATTAGAAGATCCGGAAGTGGGCATTGGAGTCTATAGCGCCGATGCTGGACTGGTGTTTGAGCGAGATATGTCTCGAGGCAATGGCTGGTCACAAACTCTGGAACCTAGATTGTTCTATTTATTTAGTGAATTCGAAGACCAGAGTGACTTACCGCTATTTGATACCTCGGAACTCAGCTTTAGTTTTAATCAGCTCTTTCGTGACGATCGTTTCAGCGGCGGCGATAGAATCGCCGATGCCGACCAGATAACATTTGCCCTCAGTAGTCGCATCCTCGATCCGCAAGGGAAAGAACGAGCAAGGATTAGCCTCGGCCAAATTCAGTATTTTGCAGATCGTTTAGTGAACATCAACAATCCTCTGCAGACCTGGTTACCTCGATACTCGCCCCTCACTAATCGCTCAGCATTGGCAGGGGAGTTTGCTTACTCCTTCGGTGACAACTGGCGCCTGAATACTGATGTTCAATGGAATGAGGACGCCCAAGAAGTCCAGGAAGGTAGCTTTCAGCTGCGCTATCAAGGGGATGCTGATCATTTGTTTAACATCTCTTATCGCTACCGTAATCTTGTGGATTCACCGAACTTTATCCTCCCCCCAGGCATCGATCCTCGCATCAAACAGTCAGATATTTCGAGTGTGTGGCCTATTAATGCTAACTGGAAACTTCTAGCTAGATGGAATTATGACCACAGTAATAACCGCAATCTGGAGAGCTTCGCCGGCGTCGAGTACAGTAACTGTTGTGCAACAATTCGCCTTATTGGCAGGGAATGGGTTGACGAAGATGAATTGTTTCTTCCTAATATCGAACCGAATAGCGGAATTTTTGTCCAAGTTATTCTAAATGGCTTAGGAAACCTCACCGGCGGCGGCCTCAGCAGTCTCCTAAGCGACGGAATTTGGGGATTTAGAGAACCAGAATTATGAGTACTACACGTAATACCAAACGTTACACGAAAAGCCAGATCAGAAAATCTCGCATTCGGGCCATAGTAGTAGGCCTTGGCTTTCTCGTTAGCTGCCTGAGCACGCTGGCTGTAGCCCAGCGTGTGCTGCTAGACAAAATAATCGCGATTGTTGATGCTGATGTTGTCCTTCAAAGTGAACTTGAATCAAAGATTCGAGGCGCTCAAGAAATGTCTGTACGAGAGAATCGTGAACTACCCCCTGCTGATGAATTGCGCCAGGAATTGCTGAATTCATTAATAATCGAAAATCTTCAATTGCAGTTTGCGGATCGAGTAAACATCCGCTTCGACGATGACACTGTGAATCGTGTGCTACAAGACATGGCAACCAATAATAATTTGTCGTTCGACGAATACGTGACTCTAATGCAGGAAAGCGGCGTTTATTTACAAACGCGAGCAGAAGTCCGCAAGCAAATGGTCCTGCAAGAACTACAACGGGGTATAGTAAATAGCAGAATTGCTATCACCGATCAAGAAATTGAAAATTTTCTTAATTCTGAAACAGGCAAAGAAGTTTTATCAGCAGATTTTTTCGTCGACCATATCTTAGTTGCTAAATCAGCTACTGATGGGAACGAAGTAGTTGCAGAAAAATTACGATACTCCGCAGCGTTGATCGCGCGCATAGAAGAAGGGGAAGAGTTTCTCGCAACTCGAATAGCTGCCGCCCAGGAAGGTCGTCATGTTATTAGCGGCACTGATTTCGGCTGGCGTAAAGCAGATCAGCTTCCTAATATATTCTCGGAAATTGTGGAGGGAATGGCAATTGGTGACATTGAGGGACCAATTGAAGCAGGCAATGGTTTTCATATCATTAGATTGGCCGGCAAACGTGGCGGCTCCGATCAACTGATGAACCAAACCCATATGCGCCACATCATGCTCACGCCCAATGAGATTCGCAATGAAGAAGATACAATCAAAGAAATAGGTGCACTTCGAGAAAGAATTCTCGCTGGTGAAGAATTTTCTCCACTTGCGCGTCAAAATTCTGAGGACTTCAGTTCGGTCGTTGCAGGTGGCGACCTAGGTTACATCAACAAAGGCGGCATGCCTACAGAAATGGAAGTTGTCATCGATCTACTTGAAGTCGGTGTGCTAAGCGAGCCCTTTGAATCATCCACTGGCTGGCATATCGCTGAAGTAATTGATCGTCGAGTAACCGATCTCAGTCAAGAATATGCTCGACAACAAGCGGAAAATGCTTTGCGTGAGCGTAAGTTTGACCTAGAACTACAAAATTGGATAATCGAAATTCGAGAAGAAGCATTCGTCGAATTTATCGAATAATGGGCTTCCGTGACCAATCGAATAGCTATCACACTCGGAGAACCGGCTGGTATTGGACCGGACCTCTGTATCAAAATCGCCCAACGTCCTCCGGCAAACTGTGAATTAGTTGCTATAGCCGACCCTGCCTTGCTAATGGAGAGGGCTTCACAGCTGAGTCTTCCTCTCAAACTCAAACCATTTGATAGTTTGAAAGAAGCAAGTCCAACTTCTGTCGGCGAGCTTACTATCGACCCGGTAACTCTCCGTACTCCGGTTATTCCGGGCTCACTTAATGTTAAGAATGTTGATTACGTATTGGACTCCTTGCGACATGCCGCTGATAAAGTATTGGCAGGCGAATTTAATGCTTTAGTTACTGGGCCAGTGCAAAAAAGTGTCATAAATGATGCAGGAATAGAATTTACTGGGCACACAGAATTCCTAGCTGAACATTTTCATGAAAGTCTCACAGTAATGATGTTGGCAACAGAGGGATTGCGAGTCGCCCTAGTTACCACCCATCTTCCTCTAGCAGAGGTCCCTGGAGCAATAAGCAAAGAGCTATTGGCCGACATCATTACGATTCTGAATGCGGATCTGCAGCAGAAATTTGGTTTAACCAATCCAAAAATTTTAGTCTGTGGACTAAACCCTCATGCCGGTGAAGGTGGCCACCTGGGGCGGGAAGAAATTGAAATCATCGAACCTGTGATCGCAGAGAAACGTCTAGAAGGAATAAATGTCGTGGGTCCGCTTCCCGCTGATACTTTGTTTACCGAGAAATATTTAGCTGACGCAGATGCTGTACTATCAATGTTTCATGATCAGGGCTTGCCAGTCCTGAAATACAAAGGATTTGGCAATTCCAGCAATATCACTCTTGGGCTACCAATTATCCGCACCTCTGTGGATCATGGAACTGCTTTAGATCTGGCCGGGTCCGGTAAGGTAAATACCGGCAGTATGTATAACGCAATTGCCACGGCGCTGGAAATGTCCAAGCATTGGAGCCCATGATGAAAAGCCATTCAAATAGCGTTTCTTTGGATGATGGCATCCAACACCGCGCTCGAAAACGCTTTGGCCAGAATTTCCTCCAGGACCAAAATGTAATCGATCGAATAATTCATACCATCGGACCGCAAGAGAATGATCATATCGTTGAAATAGGCCCCGGCTCCGGAGCACTTACTGATCAACTTGCTATTGCATCAATGAAACTGGACTGCATAGAACTAGATCGTGATCTTACAGCACATCTAGAAACGCGGTTCGCCAAAAACGAAAAAGTCTATATCCGGCAACATAATGTTTTGAAGCTAGATCTAGCAGAACTAACTGATAAAAAAAAGTCTCTGAGGATAGTCGGAAACCTTCCTTATAATATTTCCACTCCAGTTATGTTTCATTTACTGAAACGCCATGAGCTGATAAAAGATATGACTTTCATGCTGCAGCTAGAAGTGGTGCAGAGAATGTCAGCCAGTGCAGGTGACAAAAACTACGGGCGACTGAGCTTAATGCTTCAGTACTACTGCGATATTCAACACAGATTTAACGTACCCTCTACCGCTTTTGTACCAAAGCCAAAAGTGAGCTCTGCTATCGTCAGCTTAAGCCCCCATATTAATTTCCCGTTTCAGGCGGAAAACGTAGAAGACTTGAAAACAGTTATTAGAACCGCCTTTAATCAGCGACGCAAAACCTTGAAAAACAGCCTTAAAGCTATCATGTCCGTTGATCTGTTAGACGATTTACCGTTAGATGTCAGCTTGCGACCGGAGGTGTTGAGCCTTGCCGACTATGTGGCAATCAGCGACAAATATACTGAAGAGCATCAATGAACAAAAAGTCGAAAAACTTAAATTATGAACCATGAAGAACAAATAAAGGTTCGAGTACTGACTCGATACTTAAAAGACCAGTCTGATCCACAGGCGGATCGCTATGCTTTTGCCTACACCATACAAATTAGTAATCTGGGTGAGGATACCGTCAAACTTCTAAATCGTCATTGGGTGATCACTGACGACAATGAAAAAGTAGAGGAAGTTCGAGGTGAAGGAGTCATTGGGCAGCAGCCAGAAATTGACCCTGGCCAAACCTTTCATTACACCAGTGGTGCCATTATCGAAACCGAATTTGGCACTATGCTCGGTGGCTATGAGATGCAGACTTCAGCCGGAGAAAAATTCATCGCAAAAATTCCACCTTTTCTACTTTCATTACCACACAAGGTTCACTGAACAAACAAATGAGCACTTACGTTATCGGTGATATTCAGGGTTGCTACCGAGCGCTGCGAAAATTGCTTAAGTCAGTTAGTTTTTCTCCGACAAGGGACAAACTTTGGTGCGTTGGAGATTTAATTAATCGTGGCCCTGACTCACTCAGTACTCTACGCTTTCTTCAAGACATCGACGATGCCACAGAAATCGTTCTAGGCAATCATGATCTACATTTTATAGCCATTAATGAGGGTTGTGCGCCGCCACGAACCAAAGACACTCTTAGCAAACTTTTGAAAGCTAAAGACTGCCAAAGCCTAAGTGATTGGTTGAGAAAAAAACCGCTGGTTCATTATGCGTCCTTAGATACAGAGGAAGGGATTTGTAATTTCCTAATGGTTCATGCTGGAGTTGCTCCTAACTGGTCCGTGCAAAAAACTCTGAACCTTGCAGCCGAAGTAGAGTATGCCTTGCAAGACAAAGATTATCGAAGTTTCCTAAGCCACATGTATGGAGATCAACCATCATTTTGGTATGACAAACTTCGAGACCTTGATCGTCTTCGGGTAATCACTAATTATCTCACCCGGATACGCTTCTGTGACGATATGGGCCAACTACAATTATCGATTAAAGAAGGATTAGAGACTGCTCCCAGTGGCTTCCAACCTTGGTATGAGTATGAAAAGATTACTCCGGAGGCTACAATCCTATTTGGTCATTGGGCTGCGATTGAAGGCATAACCGGAAAGAAAAAGACCCATGCCCTTGACACAGGCTATGTGTGGGGCCGCGAATTAACTCTGTTGAGATTGGAAGACCGACAAAAGTATTCTGTCTCTGCTTAGAATTTTACTCACAACAAACTAAACTAGCTAAAACGATTAAGACGATGAAAACTTATTTAGTCGGCGGCGCTGTCCGTGACAAATTATTGAATCTCCCAGTTAAAGATAAGGACTGGGTGGTAGTCGGTGGTAGCCCCGAAATTCTAATCGACTTGGGTTTTACTCAAGTAGGGAAAGGTTTTCCAGTCTTTCTTCATCCTAAAACTAAGCATGAACACGCTCTTGCCCGAACTGAGACGAAAGTTGGTTCAGGGCACGGCGGCTTTGAATTTAATGCATCTAGAGAAGTCACACTAGAACAGGACTTGCTTCGCCGTGACTTAACGATTAATGCAATCGCAGAAACTGAATCAGGCGATCTGATTGATCCTTATGGTGGTCAAGCTGATCTTCAATCTCGCGTTTTACGCCATGTATCTTTAGCTTTTCAGGAGGATCCATTACGCGTGCTTCGCGTTGCAAAATTCGCCGCGCGCTTCGCCCATCTTGGTTTTACAGTTGCTAATGAAACTCTGGAGTTGATGCGCAAGATCGCTGCAAGCAATGATCTAGCTACTTTAGTCAAAGAAAGAGTATGGCAGGAGATTCAGCAGGCCATGACCACTCCAAGCCCTGCCGAATTTATACGTATCCTCAGACGAGCCGAGGCGCTTAACTGTGTGTTACCGGAAGTGAATGACTTATATGGTGTACCTCAACCCGCGAAGTATCATCCAGAAATCGATACTGGCGTGCACATCGAATTGAGCCTAGAGCAATGCGCCAAACTAACTAATGACCCCGTAGTGAGATATGCCACTCTCGTTCATGACGTCGGCAAAGGAGTGACCGATAAAGAAAAATGGCCTAGTCACTATGCCCATGAATCTCTAGGCGTAGCACTGCAGGCAGATATAACTGAACGTCTTCACGTCCCCAAAGAGTATGCGCAATTAGCGGCAATAGTTTGCGAACACCACACCAAGCTACATCGAATAAAAGAGTTACGTGGTTCTACTCTGCTTAAATTGTTGGAATCTCTTGATGCTTTTCGACGCCCAGAGAGGCTGGACAAATTTCTTTTAGCTTGTGAAGCCGATGCTCGAGGACGCACAGGCCTGGAAGACCAAGCTTACCCACAACGGAAATACCTGTTAGCCGTTTTAAAGTCAGCAACACCATTAGATATCCCCGCTCTACTTGCAGCAGATTCTTTGAATCAGCCTAAAGAAGTGGTGAGCACTGCTCGGCTGAATGCTATCAATGAATGTATTGCAGATTTACATGATCATGAATGATACCAAAGTAGCTTTGATAACCGGTGCAGCGAAAAGAATTGGTGCTTGTATCGCTGAAAAATTCCACGCTAATAACTATCAAGTTATCATTCACTACAATCACTCTGCAGATGCAGCACTGGAATTAGTAAACCAACTCAATCATGTTCGCATCGATTCAGCCTCAGCCATCCAAGCAAATCTGACGAACTCTGCTGATGTGAATGCACTTGCGAATCAAGTAATCTCTTTTGTGGGCAGGCTCGACACACTGGTGAACAACGCCTCCTCTTTCTATGGCTCAACAATCGGAGAGGTCGACGATGATCACTGGAATGATCTAATCGACAGCAATTTGCGTGCTGCTTTTTTCCTCTCACAAGCCTTAAGCCCACTGCTCTCAAAACACTCTGGGTCAATTGTTAATATCGTAGACACCCACGGGGACAAGCCATTAAAAGGTTATGCGGTATACAGTATCGCCAAAGCAGGACTAAAAGCCCTGACCAAAGCACTCGCGACTGACCTCGCACCCAAGGTAAGAGTAAATGGCGTTTCTCCCGGAGCTATTATTTGGCCAGCACGGTTTGAAAACGCCGAAGATGAAACGGTAAAGTTAGCGCGTGAAATGATTCTTCAAAAAATTCCACTGGGACGGCTCGGCGAAATGCAAAATATTGCCGACACCTGTTTTTTTCTGGCTGAAGAAGGCAGCTATATATCTGGACAAGTTATTCGTGTCGATGGTGGACGCTACCTCGCCTGAGAATTCTCTTGGGTTAAACTCACGCCAAGCAGGCAGAGGCCATTCTAAAAATCATCTCAACTATAAAATTTATGGCGATATTCAATCAGATTATTACTACAAAATTAAATTGCTTCTGTTTTATCTGCAAATCGACCATGAGTCGATTCATGTAGACATGTACCCTCGAGAAACTGAGAGCAACAACTTTAAGAAAATGAATCTAAATACGCGTATTCCTGTGTTGCAGATATCAGCAGTTAAATTATTAACTGACTCAAATGCCACTCTCAGGTTTTTGGCAGACGGCAGTTCTTACTTACCGAGCGACCCATTAGCAAAAACTAAATTTCTGCAGTGACAGTTTTTCGAGCAGCACAGCCATGAGCCTTTTATAGCTACGGCTCGACATATCAACAAATATCTCGGTTTACCAAATGAATGGGAAGCTGAATATCATGGCAAACAGGTAAGTAGCCACAAAGCATTGACAGTGATAGAACAACATTTCTCTGTGGCGAGCAACTAACAATCGCTGAAATCGAACAATTTTAAAATTAATAACCTATGGCGGATAGTTAAAGGCGAGCATCTAATCACCTTGCCAATCGAAATCAATAGGCCAAAGTCTTTGCGCTGATTTATCATAAGCCTGCCAAAGTACGGCATAAGTTAAGCCAAATTTATCATGCAGTTCATCAGGGAGTAGCTCTGCTAGAGGTTGCAAAACAAAGGCATTTTCGGTTATCTCAGCGCGGGGTAATTCTATATTGCTATCATCATCACTCTCGTAGGTAAGAATATCGATATCCATCGTACGACCTGAAAACTTTACTTGAGTACGATCTCTGCCCAACTTGTCTTCCAATTTTTTTAAATAATTTCGCAACTCCCGCAAGGCTCGTTTTGTTTCGATTGTTACGACCAAATTTAAAAAATTATCGCCTTCAAATCCTACTGCTTCACTTTCATAAACTTTCGAACAATTAAGTTCTCCGAATTCAGTACGCAGTGTATTCACGGCCAAGCGAATATTTTCTTGGGCATTGATATTACTGCCTATATTTAATGCAAGAATTGTCACTTAACTACAACCCACTATTTGGCGCTTCGCTCGATAATTATTCCTACGTCCTTTGAGCCTGTTACCGCACCTGGTTTACCTAGCCTTAACTTTAAGTAAGGAACTGAAAATTCTTCCATCACTATTTTTGCAATATTTTCTGCTAACGTTTCAACCAACATAAATTCTGATTTACCTACATAATCAATTAAACATTTCGCCACAGATTTATAATCTAGTGTCTTTCCAATATTTTCGCTCGCGGCTGCCGCAGTGATATCCGTCCCCATTTCAAGATCGATGCTAACCAGCTGTTTTTTTTTTCGCTCCCAACCATAGATACCGATGATCGCTTCGATTTCTAGTTCCCGTATATACACAATGTCCATATTATTTCCTTTCAAAATTCCGTTACTTTTTATTTGTATTTTCTTTATGTAGTTATGAAGTAGCTTAGATTGAGGTTAAAGTTTCCAACGACCAACGGGGCTGCGCATTGATACTATAGTCATCGCTCTGCCCTGCTAAGAGACGTTGACAGCCAGCATAAGCAATCATGGCTCCATTATCGGTGCAAAATCTTGGCTGAGCATAGAATAGCTTACCGTTGATTTTCTCCATTGAGAGCTCAAGCACTCTTCGCAATTCGATGTTTGCGCTAACACCGCCGGCAATAATCAAAGTTTTTAATCTTGTTTTTTCCAATGCTCTTTTACACTTTATTGCCAGAGTTGAACATACAGCCACCTCAAAAGCATTGGCGATATCTGCAGCTGTCTGCTCACTCAATGGGCTATGAACTGATTCTTCGGCTATGGTGTTGCGAACAAATGTTTTAAGCCCACTAAAGCTAAAATCTAATCCTGGCCGGTTAGTCATTGGCCGCGGGAAAGTAAATCTTCCCGCCTCTCCAGATAGGGCTAGTTTCGCTACATGAGGGCCACCCGGATAGGGCAGCCCGAGCATCTTGCCAACTTTATCGAAGGCCTCACCAGCAGCATCATCTAGTGACTCTCCCAGCACTTCGTATTGTCCGATACCGGTAACTTTAACCAGTTGAGTGTGCCCTCCTGAGACTAGCAAAGCGACGAAGGGAAATTTAGGAGGATTGGCTTCAAGCATTGGCGCCAATAAATGGCCTTCCATATGATGGACACCTATAGCGGGAATATTCAGGCCCATACCGAATGCACGACCAATCGATGCTCCCACCAAAAGCGCACCCACCAGACCTGGACCCGCTGTATAGGCAATGCCATCGAGATCTTCTTGCTTAATACCAGCCTCTTTAATCACTTCCTGGATGAGTGGAAGAGTCTTGCGAATGTGATCTCTTGAAGCCAATTCAGGAATTACGCCACCGTATTTGGCATGAATTTCTACCTGACTATAGAGGCAATCTGCTAAAAGACCCTGCTCGCTGTCATAGATCGCAACACCAGTTTCATCGCAAGAGGTTTCAATTCCTAATACTTTCAATAAGTTATCTCTAAATTTGTGAATTCAACAGTCTTGGTGAGGTCCAATCATGCCAAATATTCGAAAATATCCCAAATTGCTTCAAAATCGGGGCTTTTAGGAACTTTTTCTTTTGCATTTAAAACGCTTCAGCTTTACCATAGGCGCCCCTGAAATTCCCCCTAGTCTAGTCTTAGGCACAGAGGGATAACATTAAATATTTGGAAATTGTAAAAGGTAGGTGTTTTTTCCATGCCAATGGTAAAACTGAAAGAAAACGAACCTTTCGATGTGGCCCTTCGCCGCTTCAAACGCTCGTGTGAGAAAGCCGGTATCTTAGCTGAAGTCCGTCGTCGTGAATTCTATGAGAAACCAACTTCAGTTCGAAAGCGCAAGGCTGCTGCTGCAGTAAAGCGTCACCTGAAGAAAACTCAGCGAGAAAGCCGCAAGAGTCAGCGACTCTATTAATTAGAAGCTGTCTGGTAATTCGAAGCTGCACTAATAGTTCGAAGTTGTGCTGGTTTAATGCTCCATTAAGTGGGCCCGCTGCCAGCAAACAACATCACTAGTGCTCAACTCCACCAGCCAGGGGTCCTAATTATCAGAAATTAGAATCCATCTTCCGAAGCATATTACATTCTGTTTAATGGCTTGCCGCACCAACTTTGCTACCATCCCTTGCTTAAGTCCTTTATTTTAGTTGCTTAATAGTAGCTAGTAGTGGAAATCCGATATTTCTAAATCTGTTCCTATTCGAGAATTCTCGAGCGACGCCGATTGTAGAATTGTCCAATTAACTATTCTCTAGCAGTAGCAGAAAACCCTCACTGCGATGACAGGAGTGCTAAAATCATGCCCGACAGCCCGCTAAAACAAAAATTTACCGAAGCCATGAAAGATGCCATGCGGGCAAAAGACAAGCCGCGCTTGGGTACGATTCGTTTAGCACTTTCCGAGATTAAAAGAGTTGAAGTAGACGAACGCATCGACCCTGATGATGGTCGAATCATTGGAATTCTAGATAAAATGGTGAAGCAACGCCGAGAATCGATTAAGCAATTCGAAGCAGCAGAACGGGCCGAATTAGTTGCCCAGGAAGCAATGGAAATTGGAATTCTGCAGGAGTTCCTCCCACAAGCACTCAGCGAAACAGAGCTCGAAGCCATAGTCCAAAAAGCCCTTGTTGATTCTGGGGCAGCAGATATGAAAGATATGGGTAAAGTTATGGGCTTGGTTAAGCCTCAAGTGATTGGCAGAGCTGACATGGGTGCTGTGAGTCAAAAAATCAAAGCAACACTTAGCAAACCGCCAACTTAGCGAATTACTTGCTGAGTTAGAGCTCTTATCTCTGGACATTGCGCATTGCCATTGAGCATTGCTTAAGAAATGGTCATAGATGTATTCCAGCAATTGGATACAATATGACTGGCCACTGGGCACAAATTTATTCACCTAAAAAACAAGAGACTCTTAATCTAGTTATGGCTGGACTAATTCCACAATCATTTATCGATGACCTATTGAGTAGAATTGATATCGTGGATGTTATCGACAAACGAGTCAGCCTTAAAAAAACCGGTAAAAATTACTCTGCTTGCTGCCCTTTTCATCAGGAAAAGACCCCTTCATTCAGTGTTCAACCTGACCGCCAGTTTTACTATTGCTTTGGTTGTGGAGCTGGAGGCAACGCTCTCGGCTTCGTAATGAATTTTGAGCAACAGGATTTCCCTCAGGCAGTAGAATCTTTGGCTCGCGACCATGGCATGGAAGTGCCAAGGGAAGAGAGTAAAGCTGCCACTCGGAAACATTCAGAGAATGCCAAGTTACTCGACGTATTGGAAAGAGCGAGCAAATATTATCAGTACCAACTTCGCAAACATGAGAACAAACAGGGTGCCGTTGACTATTTACGAGAGCGAGGAGTTAGCGGAGAAATTGCTAGAGACTTCGGCATCGGCTATGCACCCCTTGGATGGGACAATCTACTCAAAGCCATCGGCGTTAACAATGCCGAGCAGTCTGCTCTTTTAAAGGCAGGCATGATAATCCAAAAAGAACGCCGTACTCCGGAAGAGAAAGATACTGAGAAGTCAACAGAAACCAGCGCTCAGTACTATGATCGATTTCGTCACCGCATCGTATTCCCAATTCGTGATAGTCGCGGCCGTACCATAGCATTTGGTGGGCGAGTACTCGGAGATGACAAACCTAAGTATCTAAATTCTCCAGAGACTCCGGTTTTTCATAAAGGATCTGAACTCTATGGATTACATGAGTCAAGAAAGTCCGGACAGAAATCCTCACGCCTCTTATTAGTTGAGGGTTACATGGATGTAATTGCATTAGCCCAGTGTGGAATTCGCAATGCCGTTGCTACATTGGGGACTGCTACCAGTACCCGACATCTCATCCGTATGTTTCGTCTTGTTTCCGAAATTGTGTTTTGCTTCGATGGGGACGCAGCAGGTCGAACTGCTGCTTGGCGCGCTCTGGAAGCCACCCTTCCGCTAATGGAGGATGGACGACAAGTTAAATTTCTCTTTTTACCGGAAGGAGAAGATCCTGACACCTTAGTTAGAAAAATAGGTGAAGAAAATTTTAATCGCCAGGTTGAAAAAGCTACGCCTTTAGAAGACTTCTTTTTCGATAAGTTATCTGTTGATCTAGATACCAGTTCAATCGAAGGTAAAGCTCGCCTAAGTAATTTAGCAAAACCTCTGATTAAACAGTTCCCACATGGAGTCTATGCCCAGTTAATGTTGGATCGACTCTCCGCCTCTTTAGGAGTGAGCAGTGAATCTCTAAACAAGTTAATGGAAAAGCAGCCTGAAGAGAGCAGCCCTCACACTTTCGAACCCACACAGGATATATCTTCCTATTCTCCTCGTCCCAACAATAACTATGCCAAACAATCCTCGAACAAAACTCGATCTGGGTTACAAATTGGTTCCTACCGAAAACCTGCCAGCCTTAAAGCTATCGAGCTACTTTTAGGAAATCCCGAAATTGCGCTTCAAATTAAACAAGATCTAGGTCCACTGCGGTCAGCTGAAGACGAGAGTAGAAAATTACTGTTGTCACTAATTGAATTAGTACAACAAAGCCCCGATATAGAGACCTTTACTTTATTAGGTTACTGCTACGGCACCGGCTTGGGTGGTCAGCTTACACAGCTGCTAAAGAGCGAGAAAATCACCCCTACAGAAGGAGTTGAGGAGGAGTTTCTCCAAATATTGGATGGTATATTGTCGGATATCACTAAAAAGTTAAAGCTTTTACAACTAAAGAATCAGCTGAAGTCACGAGTAGGCATGCTAGGTCCCCCCAAAGATCAGGGCTAAGTAGCCGCTAATACAATCTAATTTAGTAAATCTAAAGTGATACAAACGCCGGTTAAATCTATATAATACTCGGCTAATTTTTGGTTACACACGCAAATATCTGGCATTCACGCTAGAGAAGACGAGAGCTCATGACCGATCTAATTGCCCCACAATCCAGTCTCAAAGCTCTGATCGCAAAAGGTAAGGAACAAAGCTACCTTACCTATGCGGAAGTTAACGACCACCTGCCAGAATCGATTTCTGATCCAGACCAGGTTGAAGACATTATTCAGATGATCAACGACATGGGCATCAAGGTGTTCGAAACTGCGCCTGATGCTGATGCTTTGTTGTTGAATGAAGAGAACGATTCTGGTGCTGACGAACTCGCAGCTGCGGAAGCTGCCGCTGCATTAGCAGCCGTTGAAAATGAAGCTGGTCGAACCACTGATCCTGTTCGCATGTATATGCGAGAAATGGGTACAGTGGAGTTACTAACTCGCGAAGGCGAAATCGCAATTGCCAAGCGAATCGAAGAAGGTCTGCGGGAATTGATGAAGGCTATGGCTTTCTTCCCGGGCACTGTCGAATATGTTCTTAATGAGTACGCTCTTATCGAGAGTGAAGAACGTCGCCTCCTTGAACTTATAACTGGCTATCTTGATTCTCCCGATACTATTCCAGTTCCACCGCCGATTGTTGTAAACAACACTCCCGCGGCAAAGGCGGCTAACGGCACCGATGATGACGATGACACTCCGGTGGGGCCAGATCCTGAAGAAGCACTTATTCGCTTCACCGAACTACGCAAAAAATATGAAAATGCCAGCGCCTTAGTTGGTAAGCGCGGGCGTCAAGACGCCAAAGCCCTTGCCGAGTTAGAAAAACTTGGAGAGTGTTTCAAAAACTTTAAGCTAACTCCTCGCCAATTTGAGCCACTGCTCAGCCATATCCGCGCAGTGCTATCTCGCCTGCGTCGTCATGAGAAAACAATCATGAGTCTTTGTATTCGAAGCGCAAAGATGCCACGCAAGGAATTCATTGCTAGCTTTCCAGGCAATGAAACCAATGAAAAATGGATTGATCCGCACATAAAGGCAAAAAATGCTCACTCAGAATTACTCGTCAGTGTAAAAACCGAAGTCTTAAGAGCACAGAAAAAGATTCGCTTACTAGAAAAAGAAACAGGCCTTTCAGTTTCTGAGATTAAGGACATCAATCGTCAGATGTCTATTGGCGAAGCAAAATCACGACGCGCCAAGAAAGAAATGGTGGAAGCAAACTTACGTTTGGTAATTTCCATCGCCAAGAAATATACCAACCGCGGCCTGCAATTTCTCGACCTGATTCAAGAAGGCAACATTGGTCTAATGAAGGCAGTCGACAAATTCGAATATCGCCGTGGCTACAAATTCTCCACATACGCAACTTGGTGGATTCGCCAAGCAATTACTCGATCCATCGCTGACCAGGCACGTACTATTCGAATCCCGGTACATATGATTGAAACTATTAATAAGCTCAATCGTATCTCCAGGCAAATGGTTCACGAAAAAGGTCGCGAGCCTACTCCAGAAGAGTTAGGTGAACGTATGGAGATGCCTGAAGACAAAGTTCGGCGCGTACTTAAGATTGCCAAAGAACCAATCTCTATGGAAACCCCTATCGGTGATGATGAAGACTCACATTTGGGTGATTTTATCGAAGACGCTACTGTTGATTCACCGGTCGACTCGTCAATCGATGAAGGCCTGCGAGAAGCAACTAAAGATGTTCTTGGTAGCCTAACTGCTCGAGAAGCAAAAGTTCTCAGAATGCGCTTTGGTATCGACATGAACACCGACCATACGCTAGAAGAAGTTGGCAAACAGTTCGATGTAACTAGAGAGCGTATACGCCAAATCGAAGCAAAGGCGCTGCGAAAACTGCGGCACCCTACTCGCTCCGACCACCTTCGTAGCTTCCTCGACGAATAAAACCAACCTATGCGCTCCATTGCAAAAATAATGGAGCGGATTCCTAGCAAGATGGTGAGCTTCTAAGCTGGATCATTGAACTATGATAGCCGGCAAACACTCTTCCGAATAAATAATCTTTAATATACTTACGAGAATTTTATGCCCAACGTTTTTGTAAAAAACAAAGTAGTTTTAGTTTCTGGTTCCAATCGCGGCATTGGCAAAAGCTTTGCCATCCAAGCATTGGCTCAGGGTGCAAAGAAAGTTTACGCCACGGCAAGAGATGTATCCACACTCGCTAAAATTGCCGAACTACAGGATGACAGAGTCGTAGCATTAACTTTAGATGTATCTGATCAAGAACAAGTAAATGCTGTGGCGGCTGCAGCACCTGATGTTGAAATTTTAATTAACAATTCTGGTATGGGCGCAGGCATAGCAATTTTAGGAACAACTGAAGAAGGTGGTATGCGCCAAGAACTGGAAGTGAATTATTTCGGAACCATGAAGATGGGCCGAGCATTCGCGCCCATTCTAGAATCTAATGGCGGTGGTGCAATGATAAATATTCTGTCTATTTCTGGTCTGTGCAGCTTCCCATTCGCGCCGGGTTATTCAGCTTCAAAAGCTGCCGGTCACTCACTAACTCAAGCATTTAGAGCGGCAATGGCTAAGCAAAATACATTGGTAGCAGGCGTTTATCCTGGACCCATCGATACTGATATGGCGAAGAACCTACCTTTTGATAAGGCATCTCCAGACTCAGTTGCGATAAACGTATTTAAAGCCATTGCCAACGGCGAAGAAGACATATTCACCGACCCTTTTGCGGTTGAATTCGCCAAACAACTAAAAGAAGACCCCAAGGCGTTAGAAAAAGCTAACGCTGCTGGGATTTAGGGCTTATCGTTAGTGCAGTAATTCGTTAGAATTCATTTCCCTGTTACAGGGCCTATAGCTCAGTTGGTTAGAGCGCCGGACTCATAATCCGTCGGTCCGAGGTTCGAGTCCTCGTGGGCCCACCAATTAAATCAGTAAGTTACACGCCTTCTCGTCTTTTTTCTCAATGCCCATGGGACACTCAAGTGAGCCACACGTCGAATGATTACTGGTCGTTTGCTCCAGTTTGTTCTAAAGTTTGGCCAGTGTTCGGCGCACTTTAAATTAGCCTGCGAAAACTAAATTCCTAATTTTACTTCGGCCAACAGAGCCGACAGGGATAATCGCATGGCTACCACAGAAAAGCGCACGACCAAAGATGGTAAAACCTCCTACCGCTGCAAAATACGGCGAAAAGGGCAAAGTCCTCTCTCTGCAACACTAAATACAAAATCCGACGCTGAACGCTGGTGCATCCAACACGAATCAGCAATCCTCACTGGACGACATTTCAATTATGTGGAATCTAGATATAGGTCGTTGAGAGATGCCATTGCTCGCTACGGCGAGGATATTCTGATGCAGCTTGCTGATTCAAGTGGTCGAATCACGCACCTCGCCTGGTGGGAATCTCAAATTGGTGACTGCTGCTTTATTTCACGATTCTTGGAATTCTATTTAGTTGTGCTATATTTGCTTTGCAAAGAAAGTGACTCTGATGAAAATGAATATGGGTCACCTCACATTAGTTAATGCTTATTGACTAAATAAAATGCAGATACATGATGGACATTTATTTATGACTGATAAAAAGCATCGATAAATCGGTATTTTTGTAAGCATAGGAAAAATTAGGCGTTTGAAATAGTTAAGGGAATTTGTATATATGCAATGTATTAAGTTTAAGGTAATTTCTTCGGCGCTGTTTTGTATCTTGCTACTCGAAAGTAATCTTGTAATTGCAGAATGGCTTTATGTTGAATCAAGCGATCCCTTTGAAGATCATGACACGAGTTCTATTTCTCCAGATATAGCTTCTTATAGCTATGAGAATGACTTGGCGCTTGCCATAAAATGTGAATTCGATGGCCTTAATTTTCAGTTAACCCATTCATACATGCTGGGCGATTCAGATGAAGAAGTTAGTGTTCTGCTACGCATTGATAATAACGAGGTTTACGGGCCTGAGTACTGGAGTCTTCAAGCCAATACTATCTCTTGGATGCCATTACAGCACGTTAAAAATATTGTAGAGGAAATGAAATCTGGAGATCGAATGGCGATTAGAATTACTGATCTAGGCGATGGTGAACAACTGGCTGAAGACGTCTCCCTTGATGGCTTTAGAAGTTCTATAGAGAGGCTTTCTTGTTATAATTGAGCCAAATTAAAAATTCAGTTAGCCACTATAATGTTTTTTAATATCAATATTTTACATGGTTAATTCAACTCCCTCCCTCCGCACCAAATCAATATTTCAGAACGTCCAATAAAGTTCTGTAAGCTCCTAAACAACTGTCTTGAGCGCCCTATTGATTTGTTTGTTATGTTCCGTTTGCACTTACAAGCCATATTTGATCAGTTGTTGTTCAATTTCTTTGAGCACAGCTGTTAACCGCCAGCTAGGATAAAGTTCATATGCGTTTCTAAATTCATACGTTAGACCCGGAAAAGTTAAAAAAAGCGCTCTTATGCCATCGAAAACTATTTCATAGCTAGTCTGCGGCTAGGCTGTTCTATAAAATAGATATATCTCCAATTAGAAGAATGAAAGCTCGATCTACCTACGAGCCTTTACTGCACTAAATGAGCTTAGAGATTTTATTCGCAACCCCCGATATCTTGGACCCAAGAATCAATTACGCTTTGGAAATCCGTAGAGAAACTATCCTTTCGCAAACACCAAATACGCCTATAGCCGGTGCCTTCACCCTGCATGACCCCTTTCCAGCGATTTATCCGGGGGATAAATTCATCTTCTTCGTAGAGGCCTTTCGAGTACTGGTACCACTCATTTTCCCATATTCGCAAATTACTTGAAATTAACATGAGGTAGGAATTCGCTTGTGCACTATTATCGAGCAGCTCTCCAGCGTTACCAGTTACATATGTTTGCGATGTATATAAATCAGTACCAAGAGATAACTGCCAGTTAATAAGTTTGTCAGTCATTGCATCTCTAGTTTGTGCTTCCATCATCGAAGTATTTTGTTGCACTTCCATAGCCAAGAAAACTATACCGGCAATGACGCCTAAATTGGCAAGAAGAGTAAGAAACTGATTAAGCTTATCCAAGTTCATTTTATATTTCATTCCGGTTGTAGAGTTTTGAATCTAAAGTCTTAGAACCAGATACAGAGCTAAGGAGCTTCATAGTAACTCTCAAAAATAACTAACCGTTCGTCCAATATAGTATGTATAGGGGTGCGATGTAACCTGCTTGGACAAGTGGGTGGTGCCCCGGGGGTGGGGTCTGCTAGATAGCCTTACACTGGGTGCATGTCACACGCCCACCGAGAGTTGTGTAGTTAGTCATTAGAGCCTGTGTGAATCAGAATTAATTGGAAGCTTCTCTAGCGTTACT